>JAABUJ010000023.1_pt1 | contig 369995 bp, 470 predicted proteins | sample 5559131 | NCBI WGS metagenome assembly JAABUJ01 (sample SAMN10711875, study PRJNA513366) | rock metagenome | isolation source: Antarctica rocks | place: Antarctica: Victoria Land, Mt New Zealand nord | collected 2016-01-07
GGGCGCGCCCGCTCGCGCCGCCGCGGGCCCCCCCCCCCCCCCCCCCCCCCCCGTGCTGCGTGCCGGACTCCTTTCGGTCTGCCGGCGCACCTTTGCTGCGGCCACCAGCCCGCCGCTGGCTGCGCGGCGGGTGCCGCGCGCGTTGCGCTTGGAGGCGCGCTGCAGCAGCGTGCCGACGCCCTGGTGGCTCACATCCGCCAGCGTGTCTGCCGGCAGCACCGCAACACGCTATCGGCCGCATGCAAAGCTCTCACACGCGAGCGGCAAGCACCACCGGCTCCTTGCGCTGTGTGCAGAGGCGCCGCAGCGGCAAGAGCTTTACAACAAGCAGGTGAGCTGGCACAACACAAGGCAAGCTATGCTCGACGTGACGCATAGCGCTGCGCACCGGACGGCTCCATGCCGTCCGCCGTCTTCGGTCTGTGTAAACACAGAGAGCCTGCCTGTGCTTTGGCTCAGCAATCCTCTGATTGAACAGACACCAAGAAGCAAACCTGAGAGGCGGCCAGCCCTGTGCAAGCGACCACCGTGCGCCTGCACCAGACTGCCACTGTGCGGCTACAAGGCGATCGAACTCTGCATCTCCTTGTGCAATAGGGCCAGAGGCACAGCACAGCACGCCCACGAGGGTTTGTATCCGCTGAGCCTGCATCCAAAGGTGGCCACTGCTGCAGCGCACGCACTGTCGAGGGGAGGGACACGAAGCGCATTGGCAGTGCACAGCCCGCGGGGCCTGGCTCGGAGGAAATGTGTGTGGGATTGTGTCATCCGAGGCGGGCCCTCGCTGCACAGTCCTAGAACGGCCTGGCCAGCAGCATCTGCCAGCGCCTGTGCACTGCCTGCTTGCATCATGGCGCTCTGGTGCCTGCACGCTGCGGCCGCCTGCACACACGCCTGGGCCAGCCCCTGCGCCTTGCCAAGGCTAGGGCGCGGCCAGTGCGGCGCTCAGGTACGTGCACCTCAGGACCCCTCGCGCCCAGTCAACACTGCAGGCGCCCTGCGGACACTGCGCTGACCAAGCTCTGCATTGCAGGCCCGCAGGAGGGTGGATCGGCCAGTTTGGGCGGCGGCGGCCCGCAGAGCGGCAGCGGCCGGCGCCGGCAGCGAGGGGATGCTTGCCCAGGGCGGGGAGGCGCTGCGGGAGGGCGGCTCGGGTGCGCTCCTCTACCAGGCTTCGCTTCAACAAGAAAGCGGCCAGGAGAACAGCCGAGCGCCTGTGCGGCGCACTGAACAGACACTGTCAGCTTCCAATCTGGCTGTAGAGGCGAAGCCTGTGTCACCTGTTCGCTCACACAGTTCCGTGGCGAGCACATGCTGTGCACGGGTGTCACAGCGGCTGAGCGGCCTTCCAGCGCGCACCCTGTCGCCAACATCCCGACACACACTGCCGGGATTCGGCGCGCGCTGCAGACCGGGCGGGCCTGCCGACGGTGGCGAGCGCAGGGATCGCCTTGGCACAAGCCGGAAGGGCTGTTTAACCTGATCTGCAGAGGGCTGCAGCGCCGAGCCGCGAGGCGTGAGGCGGCAGCGGCGCGCAGGCGCGGCCGCGGCGGGGCTGCGGCGCGCGCGCGGCCCGTCGCCGTCTGGGGCCCTGGAGGGCGCCGTGCTGCGGCGCTCCCGCTCGGCGCGGGCGCGCCGGACGTGCTCTTGTGCACTGCATGGATCCGCCTGGCTGGTAATTGCGGCCGCGCGGCCCGGGCCGTCGCCTGGCTGCGGACGCAGCCCAGCCATGTAGCGGCCTAATTTGCGCTCCTGGGTGTGCAGAGAGCGGAGCGCCTTGCAAGCTGTGGCACCACACGGGCTGAGCACCGGAACAGTGTGCCCCCGGGCTGGGAGGTATTTCTGACGCGACACCGGCACGCTTGCTCGGCAGGCGGGTGCGCGACCGCAGCAGGCCCTGATGCAGGTGGCCTCCGTCCCCGTGCCTCGTCCGGCAGCGCGCGCACCCGGCCCGGTGCGCTCGCCCGCCCTCCTGACCCGCCATCGCGCCGCAGCCATTCGAGCGCTGGTGTCGACTCTCTGTCCGGGCGGGCTTCTGATGCCATCAGGCCGGCACCTGCAAAGCGGGGCTGCTTGCAGTTGCTGCGCGGCTGCCAGCAAAAGCGCCCATGCTGGCCTTTTGCATGAGAGCGCCTGCATGCGTGCGCTGCATGTGCGCTGCTGGGGCTAGGGCGCGCACCATGTGTGTGCATGAATTCGCGCATGCTCGCGCGCTTCCCTGTCAGCCTGGCTGGGCCGAATGGCGCCGGATGGGCAGGCCCCGGCGCTTGTGTTGGCGGTCGCGCTGGCTGGGGCGCTCATCGTCGCTGGGCTGGCCAGGCTGCTGCGGAGCAGCAGCGGGCTGCGCGGCGTGCAGGTGTGCAGCGCGCTGGGAAGGTTGCAGTGATGTGCACGTTTTAGGCCTGCTGTGTTGCTGACCTCGGGTCTGCCACATGACTTTGCCTAACAGCCAAAGTGGCGCAGACATGGCCGCGTCGCCCTTCGGGCAGCGCGCCCGACCCTCCAGCAGCGCGGCTATGAGCAACGCTGCCGGCAGGTGTGGCGGCGCCGGGCCCCAGCGGCTTTAGGGCAGCGCGAGGCTGCGGCGAAGGACGCCGGCAGCGCGCCGCCGGGGCGCAGCGCCATCCGCGCCCTGGAGCGCGAGGTGCTGGGCGCCGCCGCGCCCGCGGACGCGCAGCAGCGGCCCGCCACAGGGCGCGGACCGGACGAGCGCATCGGCGCCGCGGCGGCGCGCCCGGACGCCCTGCTGGATGCGCCCGCGCTGTTGGACGCGCGGGAGCCGCCCGGCGGCGAGCCTGCGCCCAGCGCGGCCGCCGCGCTGTGGCCCGCCCAGCGCGCGCCCGCCGCCGGCACGCCGCCGCCCGAGCAGCAGGCCGCGCCGCGCGCGGCGCGCGCGCAGGGGGCGGCGAACAGCCGGCACGACGGCCGCAGCGCAGCGCGGGAGCCGGAGCCGCGTCGGCCCGCGCCGGGCCGCCTGGGCGGCGGCGGCGGCAGCATCACGCGGTACCTGGGCGTCACGGCGCCCCCCGGCAGCGCGGAGCAGGCAGACGCATTGGGCCCGGGCTCGGCGGCCCGCTCTGCGGGCGGCGCGGCGCACCCGGGCCGGGCGGACCCGAGCGCGAGGCCCGGGCAGGCGAGCGACCCGGGGCGCGGCGGCCCCGGCGCGCCGCTGCGGCCGCGGCGGCTGGGCCGGGCGCAGGCGGGGCCCGCGCGGCACGCGGCCGCCAAGCCCGTCGCGCAGCAGAGCCCCGAGTTCCGGCGCAAGGCGGTGATCAGCGCCTACTTTGCCGGCGGCGGCGCCGCCGCGCCCGGCCCGGGTGCTGTGGCGCGCGCGCTGGGCGCCGGCGCTGCCGCGGGGCCGGTCAGCGAGCAGGTCGAGGCCCATGTCGTGCGCGCTGGCGCGTCCGTGTTTGGCGGATACAAGGCGCCGTCGGCTGCAAGACTGTGAGCAGAGCTGGGAATGTTGGAGCCTGTGTGTCAAGAGTGTTTTTTACGCGCCGGTGATCTCCCTCAGGTCAGAGACTGCCGGCTCCCTCCCATGGACGATAGTGTTTTTTACGCGCCGGTGATCTCCCTCAGGTCGGAGACTGCCGGCTCTCTGCTTTTTTTGGTAGCAGTACAGTGCGAGAAAACTGCAAAGCTTAAAGACAAGTGTGGGTGAGCGCCGGTGTGTATCAGCATGTTTGAGGCGGGGTAGCCAGGCAAGGCGCGGGTGGATGAGAGTGCATGCATGCGCTGGCTGGCGAGCGATTTTGGTCGTGGGAGCAGACGCAGGTTACGTGTGCCTCAGGTACCTGCTGGGACCCAGATACAGTGCAAGGCAGCGCTGTCAGGCGAGCTGCTCGGAGTTGTGCAGCGCTCTGAGCCAGCGAGGTCAGCAGGCCTTTGCAGCCAAATTCTTAAGACGGGACGCAAAGCGTCCCTAGCCCAAGCAACCTTCAGAGTTCAGCTTCAGATCTGCGGTGCCCTGAATGCAACAGCCATGCACTATAAGCAACAGCCTTGCAGTGCTGCTCTAGCATGGGAGTGCATGAGACATGCAGAGGCTGATGTGACGGCATGCTGTGCATGCAGCTTTGACGTCAACACTCCAGATGAGTAAAACACCCTTTGGCGGGACGGATTTCAAAGTGCACTTGGCAATAGGCAGACACTGCGGCCAACTGGTCAATATGCAGTACTAGGAGCGAGATACTTCGCCTGCCTGCCTTCACCAGGCACACATCTCGCGCCGCCCTGCGCTCCCGGCCGGCTCTGGGGTCATCCCTGAATGCACCATGCGCCCCTACCTGCTCCAGGAGCATGAGAAGCAATGCCGGGCCGGCACGGTCAAGGGCAGCATGTTTGAGGTGCGCGCCGCGCCGTGGCCCGCCATGACTGCCAGCAGGCGCATTGGGGCCGGCGAGGGGTCGGTCAAGGATGCCTGTCATGGCCACGGGTGCCCCGCGCGTGCGGCGTGCACCCTGCATGCCGCGCCCCAGGGCCGCCCGGGCTCGCAGATGCGCCGCCTGGCGCGGTCAAACTTCGTGCGAGCAAGGCGCATCACAACATGCGGGCCCCATGTGGCCCGCGCGCCGCGGCCCGCGGGCCCGGCATGGTGCCTGGCCGGCAGCGGGCGCTGAGCGGCGCCGGGGGCGCGTGCGCAGGTGCTCAACGTGGCCGGCAAGCGCGGGTTGACCATCGAGGAGATGCTCAAGCAGATGAAGGCCAGCGGGCTCAAGGCGCCGGGCGGCCTGACGCCGGTCAACACCATCCAGGGCCTCATCAGCCAGCACGTGCGCGACCGCCCTGCGCGCGGCGCGGCCGGCCCCACATGTGGCCCATCTTGAAACCTGGGATGTTGCCATCTTGGCACCCGGGCCTGCTGAGGCCCCGGGGCTCTGCCGCGACCGTACGCCGGGCTTGCCCAAGCTGCCAGCCAACAACTGAGCGCTGCCTGCGGCGGAAATGCGCCGTCGCTGGGTCGCGGCACGGCCGCTCTCTGCTTATAGCCAGGCCGCCCTGCGTGCAGAGGGGTGCCGCCCGCCGGCGCCGCGCTAGGCAGTCTGCGGCAAAGCGAAGGGTGCTCCTGGCGCAGCACGCTGTGCAGGCCCTGCCACGCGCGCCCGGTGCTCTGAGCAGCGCCCTGACAGCGCGCGCGCACATGCAGAACGACATCTTTGTGCGCACGGACGCCGGCAAGTACGCGCTGCAGGGCCATCTGCAGCAGCCCGACGGCACGGCCGCAGCCCGAACGCCCTGCGACGCGCTGCCAGTCCCCGCGGACGGCGGGCCCGGGCAGGCCGCCGCGCGCGCACCCGGCTGCGCATGGCGCGGCGGCCCGCCGCGCCGCACGGGCGCTGGCCGCGGCCAGGCCGGCGGCAAGCGGCGCCGGAGCGAGCCGTTCGGCTCCGTCGCCAAGCGGCCCAAGCGTGCGCCCCCCTTTCACAGCGCTGCTCAGAGCAGGCGCCTCTGTGCATTGTTGGCCTTTTGCCTTTGCTCGCACAGCACCCGCGCACGCCGCCGACCTGCAGGCGTGCGCGTGCTGAGCTTGCAGCCGCATGCCATGCCAGATGCAGCGTATGCCCGGCGCCGCCGCTGCGCCTCGGCCCTCTCCGCAGCGTGCTCATTGACATGACAGTATTCCTTGGCAGCGTCCGGGCTCAGGCGCGCCGCCCCGCGCCGCGCGCAGTCAAGCGGCGCCTGGCCGACGAGGAGTCCGACGACGGCGAGTGGCGGCTGCCGGCCGTGCACGCGCCCGCGGGCGGCCGCGCCGCGGCCGGCCCGCCGCTGTTCCTGCCGATGGCGCTGCTGCGCGCGACCGGGCCGTCCCCCGTGCCGCCGCAGCCGCGCCCCGGCGCCTCCGCGCCGCCGCGGCCCGCCGCGCCCGACGCCGACACGGCTGACGACGCGTGCGCGCGCCGCCCCGCGCGCTCCGCGCCAGCCGCGCTCGGCTCCATCGCCGGGGCGGCGCGGCGGGCGGGCGGGCACGCCGCGCCCGCCTCATCCGCGCACGGCCCCGAGCGCTGCCCGCTCGCGCGCCGGCGCGCCGGCGGCGCCGGCGGCGGCTGCTTTGGCGCGGAGGTGTGCAGCGCGGCGGCGGCGCGCCTGGCGGCCGCCGTCGCGCGGCCTCGGCGGCAGGCGGCGGCCGCGGCCGAGGCGGCCGCGCGCGAGGCGCGCCTGCACGACGCCGAGCATGGCGATGGCGACGAGGAGGGCGGCCTACGCCCAGGCATTGGGCCCAGCCGCGGCGCCCAGCTGGTGCTGCGCGCGGCGGCGGCGGCGGCGGCGGCGGCCGCCGCGCTCGAGCCGCCCGCGCCGCCCGGCTTTGAGCCGTGCGTGCGCACGACCGACGCCAAGCCCGACGGCTGGACCGAGTACACGGTGCGCGCCGGCTCAGGGCGCCCTAGGGCCTGGCGCTGCCCCACAGCCGCCCCTGCGGGCCCCCTGTTTGCATCGCTGTCGTGATGCGGGCGTGCGGCGCCTGCTCTGAAAGCCTGCCTGCTGCTGGGCGGTTTGTGGTGCAGCAAGGGCTGTGCGTCCGCGCCCCCGCCGCTCTGAGGCCGGGGCGGGGCCGGCGCAGGCGGACTGCCCGGCGCACGGCGAGAAGCGCTTCGATCGCCTGACCAAGGTGGCCGCCTACCTGCGCGAGCACTGCCGCTGCAGGCGCGCGCCCCGCCCGGGCGGCACAGGGCGCCCTGCCGATGCGCTGGGGGCCTTGTGCTGGCGCCTATCGAGCTCGCAGTCCTGCCTGCGCTGCCGGGCACGGTGCGGCAGACCTTTTACGCGATGTGCGCTGAGACACGCGCAAATGGGTGCCTGTCGGCCCGCCCCGCGTGGCGCAACATGCGCCTCCTGCACTGTGCGGTCAGCTCGCGGCGCGGCATGCGTGCACGGCGCCCGTCCGGCGCCCGCCATGGGGCCAAGCGGGGTCTGACAGGGCGGCAGCGCGCGGCCAGGCGCGAGTGGACGCGGCTGGGGCCGCAGCCGGGCGAGGGCGAGGCCGAGCACCTGGAGCGCCTGCGCCCGCTGTTCAGCTTCAGCCGCCGCGCGTCGCCGCCCGCCGACAGCGGCGACTGGATGGCGCGCGCCCGCGCCCGGCCCCCGCCGCCGCCGGCTGACAACTGTTCATGTTGACTATGTGCCCTGGCGCATGGTGCTCAGCCCAGGCGCCACGCCGCACAAACACGGTGCCTGCCGGCCCCGCCAGCTGGCGCCAGGTGTCGTTCGCCGAACCCGCCTCAACCTGCCGCCTCGCCGTACACCGGGCGTGCTGCTTGGCAGGGGGTGCATGGGCACCTGCGCACGAGCGGCTGTGTGCCCAATTTGAAAAGGTGCGGCGCGTGCGCAGCCCGGCCCGCTGGGCGTGCTGGCGGACGTGGCGTGCGGCTTTGAGCGCGACGCGGAATGGGAGCGCGCGCCCGCCAAGGCGCCTCCGCGCGGCGCAACCGCCTCAGCATGTGCGCCCCGGCCCGCCAGGACTCTGATTGCAGACCCGCACCGCATAGCGCGGCACGGGCGTTCCCTGTTTGTGCCGCACATGCGCCCCCTTGCGCGCGCCTCGTGCAAAGCGCCAGCGCTTGACGAGCGGCCGCCCTGCCTGTGAAGTGGTGCACGGGCATTGTCTCTGACGCGTGCGCGCGTCGCTGCAGCTGGCATAGCGGTGTCCTAATACGCGCTCCCGCTTCATGTCGTGCAGGCGCCCCGCGCACGTGCCACAGCGGCTACGTGGCCACGGAGAGCGACTCGGATGGCAGCGAGACCGCCGACGATGCGGCCGCCGGCGTCAAGCACGCGCGCGCGGCCGCCGCGCCCGCCCGCCCGCGCGGCCCGCCCGGTGCGGCCTCAAGCCCCGCATGCTGGGCTCCCGCCGCCGTTGCAGCAACCTGGGCGTGCCTGAGCGCCTGTCGTAGGCAGCCGGTGTCGCCCTATGTGCTCCGATCGCTAAAGCACCGAACGCAGCACGCCGCGAGCGGGCGCCCCGGCCTGAGCGCGCCGCGCGCCGCGCAGCGTGCGCCCTGGGCGGGCGGCGCGACAGCGGCGCCGCCGGCGGCGCGGCCAGCGCGGCGGCGCCGCCGGCCGGCGACAGCCCGGCGCAGCAGCACCGCGCGGTGCTGGAGGCGGCGCGCGCGGGCCTGGGCGGCGACACGGGCGCCTGGGCGGACTTTGCGGCCTGGCTGGTGGGCCAGCCGGCGCCCGCGCTGCAGCGCGTGTTCGACACGTTCGTCGCATGCGCGCGCAGCGGCCAGGCGCGCCGCCCGGCCGGCCGCCTCGCTGGCATGCATGAGCTGCGCCGCTGCGCTCGGGCACATCTCTCAGCAGGAGCATGGCAGGGCCTGTTCTGCAGTGCGTGGTTTCCTGCTTTGTGCGCACTCATGCTATGAGAGACTGTGGTATGCTGTGACTGGGTCGTGACGGAGCATGTCGAGCCGCGGCAGGACGTCAAGGACGTTGTCCTGGCCGTGCTCAAGCGCAACCCGCCGCCGCTGCCCGCGGTGCACCGCGAGCACGCCGGCTGGCGCCTCGCCGCGCGCGCGCACAGCGCTTGAACGCGCGGGGTTCTCGCGCGGGCGGGCCCGGCACCACCCCGGGGCCCTGCTCAGGCACTTTGCTCCGCGCGCGTTTCAAGCAGACATGGATGATACAAAGCTGGGGGTGGGGCCCAAGGAACCACGGGACGCCCCTGCTCGGCGCAGTCAAGCCCATTCTCTCTTCTCATACTTGCCATGCGACTGTACCAGCACCTGCTTGCCTGCGCGGCGCTCGCGGAGCGGCCTGTGCAAGGCTCAAGACGTCACACGCAGCCATTTGATTGCCAGTGCGGCAGAGCAGCAGGGCGCATGCCGCACGCGCCCTGCTGCTCTGCCGCATGTCAGGGGTGGCCCGACTCAAAAGTGCCCAGCAGAGTGGTCCCACACATGCGGCGGGACAGAGGCGGGCATCCCACGCCATGCTTGCATAGCAGCCGAGGGCCGGGCTGGGAGTGGCAGCCGCAGTGGAGGCTCCATGCTGGCGAGCGAGCGAACTGTGTGTATAGGTACCACACCGTGATAGCTAGCGCATGCCGCACATGCAGGCTGCGCATCAAAACTGTATCCCCGTGAACGATATAGCTCGAGTGGTGAAAGTGGTAGGGCATGCAGGCTGGAGGAGCGGCCATGCTAGCATGCGGCGCTGTGTTATCAGAGAGTGCCAGCGGCGTGCTTGCGAGCGCGTAACAGGCTTGTCGTGAAACGGCGTCGAAATGTGCACAGCAGGGCGGGCAATGTAACAGCATGCGAGCAGCAGACAGCCGCCCAGATCTCTTTGGGCGCAAGCCCCACGGTTCTGGCAATTATGGCACACCCGCTCTTAGCCTGCCATGCCCTCCGCAAAAGCAACACTCGGAGCCGTTGCCCGCAGCAGCCCTTGCAGGCCCCCGCGCGGCGCCGCGGGCCGCTCTGGCGGCTTCTGTCGTTGGAAAAAAGGAGAGACCAGAGGCGCGCGCGCGCCCTCACGCCAGCGTCTGCTCGGCCGCCTCATGCCAACTCTACCCTAACCCTACAGCCTCAGGCCAGCGTCTGCTCGGCCGCCTGGCGCTTGAGGTCGCGCTCGTGGAAGGCGGTGCGCAGCTTCACGTACTCGGCCACAAACGCGTCCACGCCGCCGCCCTGGCCCGCCGCAAAGCGCTCCAGGCTGCGCCCCCGCGCGCCACGCGTCAGCGCGCGCCCGCCCAGCACGCGAGCAGGCGCGCCGCCCGGCATGAAATGGCAAGTGAAAGGGCGCCGGGGCCGCGCACAGCGCGTCGCCGGCGGCCTCGGCCGCGTCGGCGCGCGCGGCGAGCGCGGCCGCCAGCGCGGCCGGCCGCAGCTGCGCCAGCACCGCCGCCTGCCGGCCCGCCAGCGCGTCGAACGCCTCCTTGGCCGCCGCGTACTCGGACGACCTGCGCGCGGTGGCGCTCCGTCGCTGCGCGACACGCGCGGCCGCGCGCTCGCCGCGGAGCCACTGCATGGGCGCGTGCGCCGCCCCGCGCAAGCGCGCTCCAGCACCCAGCACACCACTCTCGCTTCTGCCTCTACAGGAGCTGGCTCAACAGCTTATATGAAGCGCCTCACGGCATGATGCCTGATGCTTTGCGTATCGTCGCGCGGGCGAGGGGAGGAGGCCCCCTCGCGCGCGCACCGGATGATGGCGATCTGGTTGCGCAGCTCGCTGAGCTCGGCCTCGCGGCCGAGCGTGCCGCGCGCCACATCCGCATTGCCCTTGCGCAGCTGCGCCTGCACCTGCGCAGCACGCAGGGCGGACCGCCTTTGAAGTTGTCGTCGGCAATGTAGCGTGGTCAGAAACAAGCCCTACTGCCTCCCAGTCACCGCCACGGTGCGCTCATGTGCGGGACTCGTCAAGTCGTGTGATTCCAGGGCTGTGCTTGTTCAAGCCTGCCTGCTGGTCCCGGAGCGCAGGCTCCGAGCCGGCCGCGCTCAGCGCGGGCGCGCCTGCCGCACGCTGGACGCCGCGACCAGCCGCCGCACGAACGCCGCGTACTTGGCCTCGTCGGCCGCCAGCGCAGCCAGCTCCTCGGCCGGCAGCGCGCGCAGCTCGGGGAAGTCCTGCGGCAGCGTGGGCGCGCGCGTCAGCGCGGCCCCGCCGCCGCCGCCGCCGCCGCCCGCCGCGGCGCCGCCGCTGGCCGCGCGCGCCGCGCCTGCCGCCGGCGCGCCGCCGATCAACACCCAGCCGTCTGCCGGACCGCGCGGCACCAACGTCTCAGCGCCTCACTGGGCGTTGCCTTTTGGCACTCGGGCGCTGAGGCATCGAGGCTCGCGACTTTCAGGGGAGGCCGACCGCGTCTGGCGGGTCCACAGCTGTGCGCTGCCGCCAGTCCACCTCGGCGCCACTGGTGTGCTGCGGGGTGCGCCATCGCTACGCTTGCGACTACCCTCTCTTCCCGCGGCTCGAACACCAGACAGCCAGAGCCTGGCTCCTCCACAACAGAGCTTAATCCTGGCCGGCCCTTCCCGCGGGCTGCTGAGGGCGCGCCAGAGGAGCCCGCGCTGCCGAGGCGCGCAGGGCCGGCCGCGGGCGACGGCGCGCGCTCGCCCGCCAGCGCGCCCAGCGCCTCGGTGACCACCGGCGCCAGGCGCGCGCCGGGCGCCCAGGCGCGCAGCCCGGGCGTCGCCAGCCGCCCGGCCGTGTCGACCTGCGCGGCCGTTCACTAAGAACCAAGGCGAGGCGAGGCCTGCACACTCCTGCAGGCTCAAAGGAACAGAGCCGGGCTGTTTGCTCTCCTGTCGACCCATGATGTGTCGCAAGGTGTGCGCGACGCTTGCTGCCGCGCGGGCAAGTGCAACGGCCCCCACCGCCCCCGTTCTTGCGAGCAGGGTCGGCTTCAAACAGCCTCCCAACCCACGGCCTCAAGCGCGCGCGGGTCGCCGCGGCACGGGCCGCACCCACGCGTGCATGAGCGGGTGCGTGACGGCCAGGCTGGGCCGCGCGGCGGGGAAGCCAGGCGGCAGGCTGATGCGCAGGTTTGTCATCCGGCCATCTGACAGGCGCGCCGGCGTCTCAAACAGCGACCTGCGTGCCAGACCAGCTCTCAGTCGCAATGCGGCGGCCTGTGCAGCCTGAACAACGCGCTCCGGTAGCGCTGCCTCTGCTTGTCTACCGCATACACGGCGACAGGGCATGCGCCGACGGGCTGCAACGCAGGGCGGGGCCGCACTGGTCGCGGTTCACAGGCCGGCACAGCGGCACCTTGGCCAGGAGCTCAGCCACCTGCTGCGCCCGCCTGCGCGGCCCCGCCGTGGCTACCCAGGTTGGAAGCTGCATGCCTGCCAGCCCTGCTGAGCAGCGCGGTCCGCTGAGGTGATACGTGGCCCACGTAAAGCGCTCAGGCTTAGCAAAATGAAGTGATGGGCGCGCCACGCACTCGGGGCTCCCGTACATTTGGCCTGACACGCCCGGCGCGCAGCGCCCGCGACGCTGGACTGGTCTGCAGCTGCCAGGGAGAGGAAAGCACCCGGCTTCGGGCACCTCTCGCAGTAGAGCACAGCTGCCAGGAAACAGTGGCACATGCGCAAGAACTCGAGTGCGGAAAACAACAGACTGTAGTGCAGACGAGTCTGTTCAGCGAGCTCCAGACCTGGTGTTGATCCACTTGCTGCCAGACAGCGCTCGCTCTGGCCCTCCTCCCCACCATCCCACAAGTCCTTCAGGGCTTGCCTCCAACGCTGGCTGTTGCGACAAGGCAGTTCCAAACAGTTGCGCGTGCACAAGCGGTCACACAACCTGCAACCATGCTTGTACTCCAGCCGGCCCAGCACGGGCTGCCGCTGGGCGCCGCTGGCGCGCGGCTCGCCGCGTGCAGGCCCCCGCTGCTGGTGCAGCACGTGCGGCGCCCCACCACCTGCCAGATGGACGCGTCCATGGCCGCGCTGGACCGCGCCGTGCAGGCGAGGACCGCTTCTGCCGTTGTGTGTGCGGTCGATGTATGCTGCCAGCTCGACGTGTGAGCGGCGGGGCCTGTGCTGCAGCTAATCAACCGCTTCATCAGCGCCGGAGTGGCCAAGCAGAGCAGCCCGGCGGGCGCGGCCGCTGCCGCCCAGGCGCGCTTGCGCTCCCTGGCAGCCCCAGAGCTTCTTGTTGCAACTGCACTCTGTACGTGAGGACTGCTGAGTTGCTGCTGGTGGCGAGAGCAGCACGTTACAAAGAAGCTCCAACGCGTGCCGACCTTGGAGCGCAGGACGCCGACCGCGGCAAGTGGGTCCGGATACGGGCGCGCGGCTCGGGCCGCGCCGCGGCCGCCGAGGGCGGCGCGCCGGGGCGGTCGCTGGCCGCCTACCTCGCGCTGCCCGTCGACGAATACTCGCTGCTCGACCCCGAGTGGGTGGACCGGTGCGCGCCCGGAGCGCGCAAGCAGCACGCGCGCACGCCGCGACAGCTCTCCGGCCGGCGCTCACTCGCGTGGGGCGCGTGCAGGGACGCGGACGCGCCGGACACCTTTCAGGTCACCATCCCGCTGCGCGAGGTGGGCACCGACTCCAGGCTCCCTTGCTCGGGGCCGCAGGCCCTGCTCACACGGTGGGCAGCGCAGCACCGCTGAGCGCCCGGCCCTGCGGCGGCGCGAGGGGCAGCGTTGTGGCATCGCAAGCGGCCTGTGTGCCGCGCACGCCTGCACGGCAGGCGGCGCTCTGGGCTGGTGGCCCCTGGACCAGGCCCCGCCCAGCGGCCCCCCGACTCCGGCGCATTTGCTGACGCTCGCGCCGCGCCAGCTCTCGGGCGTGGACCTCGAGCCGTCCGTGCTGGTCACCGCGGCGGCCGACCCGGCGACCGGCCGCGTCGCCTTCACCGGCGACCGCGCCTGCCTGGGCGACCCGGAGCTGGACAAGCGCTTCCGCCTGTCGCTGAGCGCCGACCTGCACGCGCGCGCGCGCCGGCGCCCGGCGGGCTGGCCGCTCGGGGCCCTGCGCGCGCGCATCGGCGGCGCTGCCGCGGACGCGTCGGCGGCGCGGGACGACGGGGCGCAGGCGTGGCGGGGCGAGCGGGGCGGTGAGGGCGGGGAGGTGGCGGGGCTCGCCCGGCGTGCGGGCGGCGCCGGCGCTGCGAGCCCGCTCGACAGGGACGCGGTGCGCTTTGGAGTTTTCGTCAAGCGCGGCGAGAGGGCGTCGCTCTTGATAACAGGCCGGGCTGCTTAGAGGCTTTCTCACACGCACGGCCTGCTTTTCACGCCAGCAGCCGCATGGCCAGCGAGGCAGTTTCACGGCTGCCGCTGTACATCAAGGCATGGTGCTTGATTGCGCCTCTTCCCGCGCGCTGCTGCGTCCGCGCTAGTTAGAAGTGGCGCATGGGCGGCGCCAGGCGGCCAGGGACCCGGACGCGCCGCCGGCCACGCACGACCTGGTGGCGGCGGTGCGGCTGCGGCTGGACGTGCGTGTGCCGCCGCCGCTGGACGCGGTGCCGGGGCCGCTGCTGGGCAGCGCGGGCGGCCTGGTGCTCAAGCTGCTGCTGCAGGTGCAGCCAGTTGTTGGTTTTGAGAACCGCCGAGAGAGGTGTTCGGTGTGGTGTCAGTAATGCATGGCACGTGTGCCAAGCAAGCCCCGACGCGACCCCTGGTCGCCGTCGCACTGGTGTCGGGCGCTCACTGTCTGTCTCAACTGCTGGGTGCGCTGCAGCGTCTCCGCATCCGTGTTGGCGCGCGCGGCGCCCGCAGGCGCTGCTGCCCAGCTTTCTGGAGCTGCTGGCGCGCGACTACGGCAGCTGGGCCGCAGGCGAAGCGCGCAGGACGAGCCGCCTGGCTCCCAGGGCTCTGCAGGCCAGTGTAACGATGGAGTGAGCTGATATCTCCGGGCTCGGTAGTACGCTGCAACCACAGCTAGCACATGGCAACAGGTCCGAGACGGATTTCAAATTTGGAACGAAAGCAGCCCTGGCCAGGGCCGAGGGATGTGGCACACTTGGAAGGCGGGAACACGCCACTGAAGCACTTTTCGTCCTTTATACAACATAAAGGAGTAGTTGGCGATGTTGCAGGGCAGCCAGGCCTCTGCTCTTGGCGGGCGGGGCGTTCAGCCCTGCCCATGCGCGCGCGCGAGCAGCAGGAGGCAGCTGCGGCTGGCGTGCCGGGCGCAGCACGGCAGCGGAGCCGCGTCGGCTGTGACAGAGAAGCTGGGTAGCCTGTTCTCCAAGGCTGCCGGCAAGAAGGCGGGCGAGGAGGAGGACCGGTGCGCGCCGCGCGGCGAGCGGCGCTCGCACTGCAAGCCCTGCATGCCCCAGGCGACGCGCCGCCTCACTGGCCCCTGCTGTCGCGCAGGTTCAAATACGACTTTGCGAACTCACGGTGGGTGCGCGTGAAGCCGGAGCGCGACGCAGACGGTGCGCTGGCCGCCCCGTGCCTGGCGCTGGCTGCCGGCGCTGCCTGCGCGCCGCGCCGTGCCACGAGCACCATGTCTCAGAGTGCACAATTGTGTAGCGTCCGGAGCTCGCGCACAGGCAAGTACACGTCGGAGAACTGGGAGAAGGGCGACGCAACTGTCATCACGCCAAAGTCCGGGACGCCGTACACGGTGGCGCCCTGGCCAGGCGCCGCGCCGCGGCTCTGCTGTGGTCGGGTCACACACTTGCCCACGCTGAGCGCTGGGCCGGGCGCGGCAGGTGTGGCCGGTCATCCACGCCAAGCTCACCAGGCGCGGCCTGAACAGCGTGCCGCCTAGCGAGGTGCGCGCGCCCCGTCGCGCCCGCCAGCCGCGGGGAGTCCCGTGTCTTCTGTAAGACAGCCCCAGCGCCTGCACCGCTTTGCAGTGCCCCAGGCTGCCCACGTGTTGCACGGCGCGACATGGGGCGGCTCAGCCCGCGCGGCGCAGCGCGGCGCAGCGCGCGCCCCGGCCCGGCAGGCGCCCGCCAAGCGGCGGAAGCCGCGCAGCGCGCGCGCGCCCGGCCGCCGCCGCAGGCCGCGCCCACGCGCGCCGCGCCGACCCTGTCCTGATCCTGCGCCCCGGCAGGCGGAGCGGCTGGCGGCCAAGGGCGCGACCTTCCTGGACGTGCGGCCCGCGTACCAGTTTGAGCGCGAGCACGTGGAGGGCGCCGTCAACGTGCCCATGTTCCGCAAGGTCGCCGGCAGCAGCAACTGGGACAACCTCAAGCGCGTCGTCATGCGCTTCGGCCTGGCCATGGAGGCCACCGGCGCGCCGCCCGGCTCGTGATTTTGTTATGATGGCTTGCAACTTGGTTTTCAAGGCGCGGAAGCGGGCTGGTGGCCCAGCACGGCCGCACGGCCGTGTGTTCATGCGCGGCGGCGGCGCACGCGCCGGGGCCTGCTTACATCGCGGCATACAGACCGCGGGCGTGACCGCGGTTACAGGCATCGCGCCCGGGAGCATTGGCGGCTGAAAGGGCACTGACCGCCCCGCAGAGCGCGATCCGGACTTTGCGAAGAACGCCGCGGCCGCGCTGAACAAGCGCAAGAAGGTGGTCGTCTACTGCGGGCGCGGCGGCACCATCAAGGTAGAGCCCCTGACCATAATACCAACCCAACCAAGGTGGCCGCCGCGCGCGCGCGCCCGCCGCCGCGCGCCTGATGCGGACGGAGCGCGCTGAGCGCGCCTGGTGCCGCGGCAGGTGGGCGCGCAGCCGTGGGCGCCCGGCCGCAAGTACTTCAAGGACGACCCCGGTGCGGCCGGGCTTCGTGCGCGGCATTGTTGCATGCTCCGATGGAGCGGCCGGGCGGCGGCATGGTGCTGAGCAGGCCGGGCGCCCGCGCGCAGAGAAGATGTTTGGCATCGAGTCGCGCTCGCTCAAGGCCTGCCACGAGCTCCTGGAGGCGCGGGCCCTGCTATAACCCCAACATGCCCGTCATATCCCAAACAGGCTCGCGTGCTGCATGGGCCGCGGCGCGTCCGCGCGCCAGAGCCCCGCCGCGGCTGCTACGGCGCAACGGCCGCATCATGGCGCGCGCAGGAGGGCTTCAAGGACGTGGTGCACCTGGAGGGCGGCCTGTCGCAGTGGCGGCACGACGGCTACCCTATCGGCAGCAAGTGAGGCGGCGGCGGCGGCGGCGGGGCGCGCGCTCGGACTGTATCGATTAGTGTGTGATGTACTTGTGCCTCGGGCTTGTTTATTCTTTGCTGGTGGCATTGGCGTGCCGCTTGTCGCGTGCCGCGCGTGGTGCGCGTGCGCCGCGTCGCGCGGAAGCAGGGGAGGGGCCTGCCGAGGTTTTGAGATGAGCGCGGTCGTTTGTTGGGGCGCGCGTGGTGCGGCCGATGATTTGCGCGATAGGGTGCGTAGCAGGAGGATGGTGGTCCTATAGAAGCGCTGCAAGTAACCGAGGGCGACGACCATAAGCACCCCCACCACGGTGGACGGTCACACGTTCGCATCCGCCTGCATAACATGCAACAGCGCTAGGAATGAGCAGCAGGACATGCTGTGCAATGATGATATTTGCATGTTTGCTACAGCGCGTCCAGCAGCAGCTCGTCCGTGACCAGCCGCAGGCGCTCCAGCCGCGCCAGGAGCGGCGGGTCGCACAGCGGCGCCTCGGGCCCGGCCTGCCAGTCCGCGTCGTGGCCCCACCCCGCCTGGCCGCCCTCCAATGCCTGCCAGAATGCCTCACCTGGCCCAGCGCCCGCGGCTGCACCGCAGCCGTCATGCGCCTCGCTCAAACCGCCCATCGGCACAGACGCGGCATGCTTGCCAGCGGCCGCACTGGCCGCCCAGGCATGGTGCGCATGCGGCGTCGCTTGGACCATGCACGGGCTCCGGGCCGCGTCGGCCGGCGCGGCCTGGCGCTCGGCGGGCCATGCGCGGGGCGTCTGCGGCGGGCTGCGCGCCGCGGGCGACAGGCTGCGCGGTGCGGCCGGCGCGGGCGGGCCGGCAGGCGCGCCGCCTTGCGGCGCGTCTGCCGCGCGCCGCTCCCGCCGCTGCCGCGCACCCGCTCCCCGGCCGTCTCCTGGCGCGGGCGGCTTGCCCCTGACGCAATCGTCGCTCGCGGGCCATGCATCTGCCGCGGGGGCCGTGGCGATGCGGCAGCTGGCCGTCGGCGCATCGGCCTCCCAGGCGTCGTCGGCCTCCCAGGCATCATCGGCCTCCCAGGCGTCATGACCCTCGTGCCGCATGCCTGCCATGGCCGCCCCGGCACGGTCGCTCGCCGCCGCTGTCCTCTCCACGCGCGCGGGCCCGCCCATGGGCTGGCCCTTCTCACGCTGGCGGGCGTCCCCGGGCCGGGCCGAGGCCGCGCCGCCGGGTGCTGCGGGGCAGGCGCTCTGGTCGGCGTCGGTGCGAGCGGCAGGCGCGCGCGCCCCTCCCGAGGCGCCGCGGTCAGCAGGGTCCGCGGCTGCTGCGGCGGCGGCGCGCGCGGGACTCGCTGAGGCACCCGCCGCGTCCGCCGCCGCCGCGGCGCTGTCGCGCGCCGCGCGCCCGTGCGCGGGGGAGCGCACAAACACAGGGTTGGCGACATACACAGGCTGTTCCGGCGGGCCCTGCGCGTCCCGCGCGGGGCTGCCCGCGCTGCCGGCGCGGTCACAGTCCTCATCAGCGATCGATCCGCTGGAGCAGCCGCTCGAACGCGCGCGGCGGCCACGGCGGGGCAGGGTCAGGGCGGGGTCGCCCAGCAGGTCGCCGCGGCGCAGCGCGGCCAGCAGAGTGTTGCGCTCCTGCCGCGCGCCGCGCAGCTCGCGCGCGCGCGCCGCCAGCTCGGCGCGCAGCTCCTGCCGGGCGCGGGCGGGGTCGTGCTTTTACGTGCGGGGCCGGGGGCTCGTCAGCAGCAGAGCTTGTTGCGGGTCAGCATGCGCTCGACGCAATGTTCCCGAGCAGCGGCTGCTGTTATGGCTTGGCGCCTGCAAGCATGGACGAGCCTTGTGCAAGAAAAGCCATGCGCCACCCGGCGCCAGGCGCAAGCTGCGCGCCTGGCAGCCAGGCCTGCAAAGCTGCCAGCAGGGCTGGCCGCCGGCTGCCTCTTAGTAGTGACCCACCTGCACCAGGGCGGGCGCAGCGGGCGCGCTGCGTTCAGCGCCCGCGACGGCGCGCTCCGCGCGGCGCAGCGCGGCCTCCGCCCGCACGGCCGCCGTCCTTGCGCCCGCCAGCTGCCCCCGCAGCGCGCCCAGCTCCTGCATGCGGCGCAGACGCGCGCGCGTCGGGAGCGCAGCCTGCGCCGTGCGCCACCCGGCACCTGCCCTGCCTGCCCTGACCTGGCGCGCCGCGCCCGCCGCGCCCAGGCATGCCTGGTCAGCCGCCGCAGCGTCCGCCGTGCATGCCTCTGTGCGCACGTGCAGGCGAGCGGTTGCTGCACAGGTGCGCGCCGGATGCTGTCGACGCCTGCTGGTTTAGAGGCTGCGAATGCGCGCAAACGGCCGGCACACGCATGCGCCGCAGCTGCGGAGGCAGCCGCGCCAGGGCGTCGGGGGGCGCAGCCCGGCCCGCGCACCGCCTCGTGGCGGCCCCGCATGCGCGCGGCCGCCGTGCCCGCGGCTGCCTCGGCCGCGGCAAGCCGCTCGCGGAGGCCGTGCGCCGCGCCGGCGGCGGCGGCCGCCGCCTCCTGTCATGCCGGGGCGGTGCATGGAGGGTGAGTCAGGACCATGTGCTGCTGTGTGCAAGGTGACGCGCCAGTATGCCCGGCCGCTGCGGCCCCACGCAGCAGGCATGCGCAGGGGGCTGGGCGTCACACCTGCGCGTCGGCCGCGGCCGCCTCGGCGCCCGCCAGGCGCGCGCGCGCCGCGGTCGCCGCGGCCTCGGCGGCCGCCTCCGTGGCGGATGCCCGCGCCGCCGCGCCGGCGGCTGCCGCCGCTGCGGCGCCCGCCTGCTCGCGCAGCCTGCGCACCGTGTGGCGCAGGACGTGAGCGGCGCGGTGCATGGCGCCGTTGCGCTCTGGCGCCGCGGCCGTCATGCGCAAAGTGACCCAGCCTCCGTGCCATGCTCTGTGAAAACGGCGCCCTGGATCAGACAGCCTCCCCGCGGGCCATGTTCGGGGCAACCTTGGCGGCCGTCTCTGTATGCTTTGTGCGATGGATGACGGCTGCTGTCCAGTGTGGACCTTATGTTCAGCCTGCCTGCCGCATTGCAGTGCCCACCCACAAAGACAGGAGCAGGACACCACCCCTGCAGTCTGGAGGACACGTCAGCAGCTGGCAGGCCCCACGCGCGGCCCGCACCGCGCAGCATCAGCCTCCACGGCCGCCACGCGCTCTTCCGCGGCCGCGCGCGCACGCCGCGCCTGCTCCAGCTCGGCGCCCGCTGCGGCGGCCGCGGCTTGCGCGTCCTCGCGCGCGGCAGCAGCCTCCGCCGCGGCACGCGCGGCGCCGTCGCCCGCGCGCCGCAGCTCCGCGCGCAGCGCCGCGGCGTCCTGCTCATGCCGGCGCGCGGCCGCTTCTGCGGCGTCCGCGCCTGCCTGCACATGCATGCACCGCCTATTTTGGCCCGGCCTGCCGGCGCCACTTGCACAGGCGATGCGGTGGTGCCCTGCAGGCGCCGCGGTTGCTGTTTCGAGCGAGCGCCGGCGGCGCACGGCGCTGCGCGCGGTCTTGACAAAGATCGAGCAAGGTCCCGGGGCGGACCTGGGCGGCGGCCGCCGCGCGGCGCGCCTGCTCCAGCTGCGCCGCGGCGGCCGCGGCCGCGGCGCGCGCGTCCGCCAGCGCGGCGCCATGGCGCGCCTCTGCGGCTGCCGCCTCCTGCGCACGGTATGGTGCGCGACTTTGCACTCCATGTGGCACCTGGGGTGCGGGCCGCAGCGCAAGCCCGCTGCCGCCCCGCCGTGCTGCGCGCCTGTTGGGGACGTGCATCCTGCAGCAGGGCCCGCCGCGGGACAGGCTCTTGCGTTTTGCATATGGAGGGACGGCGGGGAGGGCGTGGCAGCCAGGAGCATGGCGGCCACCTCGGCGCACAGGCCTCGCTCGCGCTCAGCCGCGAGCGCGCCCGCGGTGTCGCGCGCGCCGCCTGCCACCGCGCCGCCGCGGCCCGCCATGAGCTGCTGGTGCTGCTGATGCTGCTGTGCGGCCTGCGCGCCACAGAGCGCGTGCGCTCGCGCGCGCGTCCAACACCTTGCGATTACCCAGTCACCGATCACTGCGAGCAGCCTGCTGCAGGCACCGTGCTGGAACAGGACCATGCCCGATTCACCGCTCACGTGCGGCTGCCCCCCCCCCCCCCCCCCCCAGGAATGTGCAGCGTCCCACGCACGGGGCGCTCCCAGGCGCTTCAGGCGCGCCCGGGAGGCCCGCTGGGACGGCAGCTGGGGTGCGCCAGCAGGCAGGAGGACCGCGCGCCCCGCCGCCCTGTTGACCCCATACCCTATCCAAGGACAGAGGGCCTGCGTCGGGCGCGCGCCTCCAGCCGGCGCAGCAGCAGCGCGCGCTCGCGGCCCAGCCGGCGGACCTCCGCGCGCAGCGCGGCCTCCGCCGCGGACGCCGCCGCCGCGGCGGCCGCGCCGCCCGGCGCGCCCGCGGCGTCGCCGCCCGCGTCCGCGCTGTAGCTGGCGCTGCCGAGCAGCGGCGGGCCGGCGGGCGGGGCGCCCGGGCCGGGGCGGCCGGGCGCGGGCGCGTCCGCGCGCTGCAGGCCCGCCAGGAAGCGCAGGCGCTGCTCCGCAAAGGCCAGCCTGCGCGGCGCGCGCCGACCGCATTGCGCGGCACTGATTGGGCGCGCATTGCGAACGAGCGCGCGTGCGCGCCGGCGCCGCGGCCCGGCCGTGCATAGACTGCTGGGCACGCTGCAGGCGGGGCTCACAGCAGATAGCTTCTAGATGCTCCGGCCTCTCTGCGACATGAGCGGGCCGGGGCGCCCTGCCTCCGCGCCGCCCAGCCTTTTTTTCTCCGATTACCCAAGGCCGATCACAGCAACCCGCGTGCGAGAGCGCCACATGCCTGACCGCTGGTGTGCAGTCACTGGCGTGCTCCCACCTGCAGCCGCGCTGCAGGAGGCGGGCGCCGCACCGCTGCGCCTGCGCCGACAGCTGCGCCAGGCGGCCCGCCACGGCGGCCGCCGCGGCCGCCGCGCCCGCATCCGCGGCGCGCGCCGCCTCTGCCACCGCGCCGAGCGCGGCCTCCGCGGCCGCGGCCCCGGCGCCAGCGGCCGCCGCCGTCCTGCGGGGCGGCTGCTTGCTCAGGCACCGCATGATTCGGCGCCGCTCTTGTGGGGACCCAGCAATCCAGTGCACAAAAGGCGGCCGTCCAGTGAGCCCCATGACAAAAGTTGCCCGCTTGCGCTCTTTGACCAGCCGTGAGCGGAGCCCAAGGGGGCAGCCGCGCGCAGGACGGCTGGAGCCGCCGCAGCGGGGCGCGCCTGTCCGACGCAGCCGTGGCCTCCCGCGCCGCCAGCGCGTCCGCGCGCGCGGCGGCCGCCGAGGCCTCCGCGGCGCGTGTGCCCTCCACGCCTGCGCGCGCCGCCTCGAGCGCTGTGCCCTCGCGCGCGGCCGCCTGCTCGGCATCCCGCGCGCGCGCCGCGCGCGCCTCCGTGAGCTCGGCCTCAAGGCCTGCCGCGGCCGCGGCCGCGGCGGCCGCGCCCTCGCGCGCGCGCGCCGCGTCCGCCGCGGCCGCCGCCAGCTCCGCGCGCAGCCGCCCGGCCTCCGCCTCTGCCGCGCCGCCCCGCTCCAGCGCGCGCCCGAGCTCGTCGCGCATGCGGCATGCCTCGTCCAGCGCAGCGCCGGCCGCGTCGGTTGCGGCCGCCTCGCGGCGCCGCGCGGCGTCCGCCGCGTCCTCGGCGCGCGCCAGGCGCCCGCGCAGCTCGGCCGCGGCGCCCTCCGCGGCGTCCTGCGCGGCTGCCAGCTCCGCAGCGGCGGCCGCTCGCGCCGAGCTGAGTGCCTCGGCGGCGGCCGCGTCGCGCGCGGCGAGCTCGGCGGCGTGCGCGCGCTGCCGCTCGTCGAGGCGGCGCTGGAGCGCCGCGATCGCGCCGGCCGCGGCGTGCCGCGCGAGCTGCAGCTCGAGCTCGTGCCGCTTGGCCGCCAGAAGCAGGCGCAGCACCTCGCCGCGCCAGCGCGCCAGCAGCGCGTCCGCGCCCTGCCGCGCGCGCGCCCGGAAGCCTCTGGCGCGGGCACGCGGTGCATCGCAGGCCCTGCGGCCTTGCTCTGTGACCAGACCGGCGTGCCGAAGCGAAGCAGCGCCGGAAGCGCCGCAAACAGGCAAACAGGCTGCGAGCAGGTGCAGAGTGGGTGGTCGTCCGCTGGTGCCGGGCGGCCGACACCAGCGCCAGAGCAGTGCGGAGTTAGCGCAGCGCACCCCCTGCTGCGAGAGGTGCGCCTCCTGGATGGTCACCAGCTCCTGCAGTGTTTCCAGCCGGTCCTCCGCGCACGCCTCCGGGCAGCACGCGAGCGGGCCATCCGTCGCCTGAGGACGGCTGCAGTCGGGCGCTCTGGGCGAGCAGCCGCCCGGGGACGCGGCATCAGCACCTGGCTCAGTGTGTCTGACGCAGACATCCAGGCAGCCAGAGCCTTCGTGCGCAGCGTCCTGCGCGCTTGCCCTTGGTCCGCTGTGAAGCATGGGCGCCATCTTGCTCTATAGCTTTTTGCACTGGTATCCCATCATCAGCGGCGGACTCCGCGGTGCTGCTGTGCCGATCCTTGACACGCGCATCCCCAGGCGTGCGCGCACAGTAAACTTGTTACAAAAAGAAAGGAAACAAAAAGAAAGCAAGCGTGGAGCAGGGTTGACAGAAGGTTCAAAAGGAGGGTCCGCAGCTGCTGCCGATCAGAAGGACGTCCCGTGTGTCTATGCACCCGGCGCAATAAACCAGGCTCCAGCGACGCCAGCGGCTGCTAGTAGTACCGTGAAGGCTCGGAGGAGGGGCAGCCCAACAGTCTTCTCCATGATCCTGAGGCATGGCCTGCTGCTCCTGCTCCTCGCCGCCGGCGTGGCCGCCGCGGGGCGGCAGCTGCCGGCGCGCAGCGCGCTCGGCGACGCGCACGCAGGCGCCCGTTCGCCGCACGGCCGGCAGCTGACCCAGGCGACAGGCGCATGCCAGCAGCGCGGCGCCGCCACGTTCAGCCTGGCCGCGTCCTTTACGGTGCTGGGCGAGCCCGGGAGCGCAAACCTGTCGGCCGTGCTGGCCACCTGCCTGGGCCTGGGCCCATGCCAGTTCCGGGCGCGCGGCAGCCGCGCATGCAGGGCGCGAGCGCGCCCGCGGGACCTGCCCGGGGACGCCGTGCCGCGCTCATGCGCGGCGGGCGCGCGCGGCGTCCTCGCGTGCGGCGGCCTGGCCGCCAGCCCCGCGCTTGCGCAGGCCGCCGCGGGCGGGCGGTGCGCGGAGGACGCGCAGGGCCGCGGCGCGGTGTGCCTGGGCGCGGTCGTCGGCGCGCGGCTGCACGCGTCCCTGAAGGCCGGCAAGTGCACCGCGCAGTGCACGGCGGTCACGACGCTGCCGCTCGTGGCCGCCGCGGGCGCCGGCGCATGCACCGCCGTGCAGTTGGAGCTCCCGGCCGCCAGGCGCGCACGGTCGCGTCCGTGTTTCCACCACCACTGGCTCCGCTGCTCTGGTCCGGTGCGTGACACCGTGCTGCCGACCGACGGTGTGCGGTAGAGGCTGCGCTAGCTGCCGCAGCGGTCCTGCAGAAGGCTTGAAGCGCGCAGCAGCTCGTCTGGTCGCTTGCTGAGCTGCTGCGACCGCCGTGGGCTGGAGCGCTGCGAACAAAGGATACCGGCAGCACAATGAAGTGAGGGCGTGGCCGCCCTGCGCGGCAGCTACTCGGAGGCGCGCCAGTGGCAGCAGCAGCTGGAGGCGCCCATCCTCGGCAGGCTCGACGCCTGCCTCGCGCCGCTCGCGCTCAACGTCGCCTCCGTCGGCCCCATAGGTGCCTCGGTTGTCGGGCAATGACTGTCCGTGACGCGTGCTGCTCTGTAACGGCGGTGCTGCCTGGTGCGCAGCAACTTTTGTAGTCGCGGCACGTCAAGTCACAAGGGCTGAGCCAGCGCGTTGCGCTGCAGAGATCGCCGAGGGGCGCGCGGCGGCCGCCGCGGCGCCCTGGGCTGCGAGCGCGTCGGTGGGCGCCTGGGGCAGCTGCGACGCCAGCTGCGGCGGCGGCTGGCAGAGCCGGCCGCTGCTGTGCGCGCCCGCGCCCGGCCTGCTCGGCGAGGCCTGGCGCTGCACGGGCGTTGGCTTGGACAGCGCGTCGGCCTCGCAGCCCTGCCAGTGCGCCCAGCCCGCTCCCTCCCCGCTTGCGCCGGCGCCTTGGGCGGGCCGTTTTGTGCTATAGCTGCGCAAAACCGCCTGCGCAGTGCTGCATTTTTACTGGTCCAACACTGGACCAGGCGTAAAGTGCCGCACAAGGCAGCCCCAAGCTTCATATCAATATCAACGAGGCCTCAGCTGGCTCTGCGCGCCGCGCAGGGCGTTTGAGTGCACGGGCACCGTGTGGCACTTCAGCCCCTGGCAGCAGTGCAGCGCGCCCTGCGGCGGAGGCACCGCGGTGCGCACCGCGCTGTGTGCGGCCGCCAGGCTCGGGTCCGCGGCGGGCCTGGGCGCCGGCGCGAGCGCGCCCGCGGCCGGCGCGGACGCGGCGGCGGCGTGCGCCTCGCAGCCGCCGCCGGCGCCCGTGGCGGCCGCCTGCAACACGGGCGCGTGCTCGCTGCACGTGTGGAGCCTCGGCGCATGGGGCGCCTGCGCAGGCAGCTGCGCCGGTGCGTCGCGAGCGGGGGCGCTGCCGTGCACTCTATTCAAGTAGGGCCGACCGCCTGTCTGGGAGCGCTGACAGGTTTAGTGCTTGGCGGGTGATCGGGCCACGCCGGTGCAGCTCGCTGAAGCTGGAAGGCTCGCAGGCGGGGCGGGCGCTGGGGGCAGCCAGACGCGCGCAGTCGCCTGCACGGAGGTGGCCGCCGGCGCGTCGACGCCGGCGCCGGCCAGCGCCTGCGCCGGGCCGGCGCCCACAGCGCTGCGCAGCTGCGTGCCCGCGGCCTGCGCTGCCGCCACGGCCTGCGGCACGGCTGGCTGCTCCGCGCGCGGGTTGTGCGGCGCCGACGGCGTGTGCGCGTGCGCGCCGGGCTACAGCGGCGCGCACTGCGAGGTGCGCCGCCCAGCGAGGCATTTTTGCAAGGGTCATTGGAGCTTTCACCAGGGCTGAATCTGCTCCCAACATGCCTGGCAAATGTCGACCCCGCTGCTACAGCACTGAGGTCCACCCCCGGCACGTCATACCCTGGCGCCCGCCGTATATTTGCGCATGGACAGGGCCGATGGCCGCACACGCCCGAGGCGCACGGGTCGCTGCAGGCGCCCGCTGCATGCGCGCCTGTTCAAGCATGACCGCCGCACCTTGGGCGCGCCAGGTGGCGCCCGCCTGCGGCGCGGTGGACGCGGCGGGCGCCTGCTGCGCCAGCGGCCTGGCCGACGCGTCCGGCGCCTGCTGCAAGCCGGGCGCCGTGCTGGACGGCGATGCGCGCTGCTGCGCCTCTGGGCGCGCCAGGGTGCTTTTAGGAGCTCTGGGATGACAGCCGGCCGGCCGCATGCGCCTGCAGGCCCGGGCGTCGCGGCGCGGGGGCATCACAGGCGCCCGCAGCTCAACTTTGCAGCTCCGGTCACGGGCTGGAGCTCCGTCCCTTGAGGCCGGCCGTTTTGCGTGCGTGCGGGCTACAGAGTAGAGAGCGTGCAATTGCTGGGCGCTCTAGGGTGTCCACAAGCCGCCTGGCGCAGCTGCGGGTCGCGCACGCGGCCCAGCGCGCGCGCGCGCGCAGGCGCGTGGACGCCTGCGGCGTGTGCGGCGGCCTGGCGCGGCTGGCGGACGCGGAGGGCGCCTGCTGCGTGAGCGGCGCGGTGGACGCGCAGGGCCTCTGCTGCCAGGCGCGCGCACGCGGCAGTCCCAGGAGATAGGGCATAGGGTAGGTAATGCGCAGGGTAATGGCGTGTCCTTGGAGGCGGGGCGTATGACGCGCGCCCGAGGGCGCAGGCGGGCGACGTGGACGAGTGCGGCGTGTGCGGCGGGCTGGGCGACAGCTGCGCGCTGTCGCTCGGCCTGGCCGTGGACCTCGTCTCCGATGGCGCCGGCACCGCGCAGGACCTGGGCGTGCAGGTCGGGGCCCGGCCGCGGCGCATTTTGGCTATGATCTAGATTAGGGTTAGGGAGCATGTCCAGCGAGGGGGCGGTCAGCGGCAACACTAGTGGCGCGTCGCCACGCACTCTTACCAGTTGCGTTTGAGTTGCCGCGGGGCTGCGGAGGTGCGCTCGTACAGCATGCAGCACCTGCCACCCGATGCGTGCCTCTGCTGGTGGGGGCCCCGCGCCCGGCCGTCTTAGCGGCCGGGGCGCGCAGGCGCTACTGCGCGAGGGGCTGCAGACGGGCCTGGCCGCGCTGCTGGGCGCGCCCGCGGCCGCCGTGTCCGTGTCGCTGGCCAACTCGTCGTCGCCGCCGCCGACCGTGTACTCGCCCGTCGACGCCGCCGCCAGCCTGCCGACCGTGCGCGCGCGGAAGGGGTGTAGGCTGCAGGCACTTATTTTGCCAAGAAGGTTGAGGCTCTCTTCATGCGCACGCACTTGCAGGACGTGCAGGACGGTATTCTCTCATTGCTGCGTGCATGTGACCGGCCCTGCTGCGCTGCTGGCGGCGGCCGCCGGCCGGCCTCTGCCACCCGCCCTCTGGCGCCACCCGCCCTTGCTGGGCAGTGCAGCTGATGCAGGGTCGGGCCCCGCCGAGCGCGCCAGGTGTCGGCGTTCACGGCGAGCGTGCTGGTGGCGCCGCCCGGCGCCACCGCCGTACGCTGGACGCCATTCTCTGCGGCCGCCGCGCAGCGCGCGCTGGCGGGCGCGGCAGGGTACCGTTGGGCCGACGCGTCGCTGGGCGCGACGGCCGTGGCGGTCGCCTACGCCGGGCGCACGGGCGTCTGCGGCAATGGCCTGTGCGAGGCGCGCGCACACCATGCGTGCTGCCGCCAGTGTCGTGAGTTGGGACATTCGTGCCCAGGCCTAGCTTGATGCTGTGCCCAACTCTGGCGTGAGCAGAGGGGGCAGCCCTGGTTGCTCGGCGCCCGTTATTCTGACCCTAGAAATGCTGGCCGCGCCGAGGCCGCAGAACGCCGCGCCGCGCGAGCGGCCCTGCGGCGCCGCGCACGCCGCCAGCGCTGCGGCCCGGGCCGAGCCGCGCGGCGGGCGCGCGGCAGGTGGGCGAGCGGACCTGGGCCGGCGTGTGGAACGGGACCTGCCCCGGCGACTGCGCATTGCCGTACGCGCTGTGCCCCGCCGTGCGCGGCCGCCTCTGCGGCGGCGCCGGCCGCTGCTTCTCGCATGCGGGCCTCTGCGAGTGCTTCCAAGGGTGCGCGGCCCGGGCAGACCCCTACGCATGCCCGCTCCCTGCTGCATACCCTGCGGGTGTGCCGCTGCGGTGTAGCAGATGCGGGTCATGCCGCTGATGAGCGCGCCGCCAGGCTCGAATGCTGTGCGTGTTGCATGAGGCACGGCCATCCGGCCCTGTCAGTCCAGCGCTTCTGCTGGACGCTGCATGCAGGCGCTCGACGGGCTCTGCTTACGCGCCGACACCGGGCGCCCGGGGCGCAGCTTTGAGGGCGCGGCCTGCGAGCGCTGCACGCCCGGCTACGCGCGCGCCGGCGCGCTGTGCATGCCGCTGCACCTGACCAACGCCACCCGGCCGCCGCCGCCGCCGCCGCCGCCGCCGCCGCCGCCGCCGCCGCCGCCGCCGCCGCCGCCGGCCACGCCCGCGCCCGTCCCGATCCTGAACCTGCTCGCCCGCCCCGCGCCTGCCCCGCACCATGGCGCCGCTGCTGGGGCCGCTGCCGCACCTGCGCCGGGGCCTGCGCCTGCTGCGGCCCAGGCACCGGCGAGGGCGCCGCCAGCGCGTGCGGCGGCCGCGCCCGCGCCGGCGCCGTCAGAGTCAGTCAAGCCGGCTGCTGCCATGGCGTCAGCGCCGGCGCCAGGGCCTGCGGCTGCGACCCTGTCGGTCCGGGCCCCGGCGGGGGCGCTGCCAGCGCGTGCGGCCGCCGCGCCGGCGCCCGCGCCGTCGGATTCATTCAAGCCGGCTGCCGCTGTGGCGTCGGCGCCCGCGCCGGGCCTGGGGAGGGGCGCCGCGCCTCCGCTGGCGCACCATTCGGCCGCCGCGCTTGCGCCAGCGCCGTCCGATTCACTCAAGCTCACTGCAGTCGTGGCGTCGGCGCCCGCGCCGAGCCCGCGCAGAGACCCCGCGGCTCCGGTTGCGCACCGCGTAGTCGCGAACGCTGCTGCGCCCGCTCCGTGGACAGGGTCCGAGCACCCGTTCACCCGCGCACAGGCGAGCCACGGCTCGCCCGCCGCGCAGCCCGCGCAGCCGCGCACAGGCTCCGCTGCGCCCGCCGGCCGCCGCGGCGGGGCCAGTCTGCATGGGGGCGACGCGCGGGCGCCTGCGCCCGCTCCGCCCGCGCTGCCGGCCGGCAGGGCGGCAGCGGCCGGCGCGCATGCGGTGGCGGGCGCCCCGGCGCCGCGCCCGCCCGGCGGCGGGCTGCAGGCGCTGGGGGCCGCCGCTGCAGGGCTGGCAGCGTCGGGCGGGCCCGTGCCCGAGGCCGCGCCGAGCCGGCGGGCTGCCGGGGCGCCCTCCGGGCCGGGCGTGCCTGGCGGCCCCGCCCATGGCCTATCGGCCGGGGGCGGGCTCAGCTTGCTGCAGCGCCAGCACGCAGAGCAGGTGAGCGGCGCTGCGGCCGAGGACCCTTCCCCAGCTACTCACGCGGCCCCCGGCCCCGCGGCCGCGCTGGCCCCGGGCCGCGGCGCGCCGGCACCAGCGCCGCACGGCGTGCTCGCGCTGCGCACGGACGCGCAGAGCGCGTCGCCGTCGCCGGCCGTGCTGGCGCCGCCGGGCGCCGCCGCCTGGGTCAGCCAGCGCACCGGGCTGGCGGCGGGCCTGGCGCTGGCGGCTGCGGCGCTCACGGCGCTCGCCGTCGTGGCGGCCTGCTGCTGCCTGCGCGCGCGGCGCCGCGCCGCGCAGGGCCGCGACGGCGGCGGCTGGGCCGCCGCGCTGCTACCGACGCCGAGCCCGGCGTTGCTCCGGCCCGGCTCGCCGCTGCAGCTGCGCGACAAGTTTGGGTCTGTGCCGGGCTCGCCTGTGGCGCCCGGAGGCCTGACCCTGAATCCGCTCGCGCCCGGCCTCGCCAGCGCGCCGCTCAAGCTCACGCCCGGGGCGTCGCCCGGGGTCTCAGTGGGCTCCGGGCGCATCCCGCCCCGGCCGACCTTTGGCCATGCGGGTAGGACCGCCTCGGCGGCGACCTCCAGCCGCGCCGCCAGCAGCGCAGCCAGCAGCGCAGCCAGCGGCGCCGCCAGCCCGGCGCCCGCGCGCCCGGCCGCCGCACAGGCGGGCGGCTCGGCTGCAACCTTGCGGCCCTGCTGCAAGCTTGCTGCAAGCTTTGCGGCGCGCGCGGCGCGCGGCAATGTCAGCGGCGCAGCCAGCAGCGCAGCCAGCGGTGCCGCCAGCCCGGCGCCCGCACCCCCGGCTGAATGCTTGCGGCCTTGCTGCAAGCTTGCCGCAAGCTTTGCGGCGCGCGCAGCGCGCGGCGACGTGGTCGAGCAGGTGCCTCCCAAGGCCCGCCCACTCGCTGGAGTCCCAATGGATGCGACGTGACCGCAACGCTGCTGCCAAGACTCCGCGCCCGCGCTGCACCTAGCGCCAGCCTCTGCTGTCAACCGCATGCATGCAATTTTAGCCTGCTGTTGCGGTTCGCTCCGGCACAATTTAGCAAGTAGCGCGGTGTTTGCAGCTCAGTAGAAACACTGCATCCATTCGCATGCGGACACCAGCGCGGCAAGCGCGCTGCGGCCGGCGCAGGTGCAGCGCGAGACTGCGGCGGTGGACGCGGCGGGCGCGCTGACGTTCAACCCGGCCTTCGCCATGTCGCCGGCCGAGTCGCGCTCGCCGAGCGGCTCGCCGGCGCGCCGCGGCGTGCCGCCCGCGTCCGCCGCGGCGACGCCCATGATAGGGCTCGTGACGCCCGCGGCGGCGCCCGACGCGGACGCCTGCGCGGCGGCCGAGCGCGGCCTGCGCGCACGCAGCCTGTTCCAGGAGCCGCCGCCCGGCGGCGAGCCGGCGACACCGGGCGGGCCGGCCGGCCCGGCCGCGCTCGGCGGCCTGCCGCGGCTGCCGCTGACGCCGGGCACGGCGCGGCGCCTGCGCCGCCCGGCCGGCGGCCGGCGCAAGGAGAACGCGCCGGCCAACGCGCGCTCGGCCGCGCCGCGCGCGGACGCGCCCTCGCCCGGCAAGCGCGCGCGCGCGGGGCACCAGGCGTCCCCGGCCGCGCCGACGCTGCCGCCGCCGGGCCTGACGGACTCGCCGGCGCCCGCGCGCGTGACGCCGGACAGCGGCATGCTGCGCACGGCCGCGGCGGCCGCGCTCTCGCTGGACGCGTCGCGCAGCGGCGGCGGCGCGCCCGCTCCGGCGGGCGCGCCGGGCGGCGGCGGGCCGCCGCTGTCGCCGCTGCGGCCGGCGGCGGCGCGGCTGGCGCGCGCGGCCACCGCGCCGGCCGCCACGCCCAAGCGGATGCCGCTCGCGGAGCAGGCAGGCGCCCCTGGATGCTGAGATGGCTGCGGCTGTGTGCTCTGCTGCTGCTGAGCGCTCACCATGAGGTCGCGGTCCAGGAGTGCCAGCCGGGCGAGAAGGTGACCCGCAGTCTGTCTCCTGGTGACGCCGCAGCGCCGCTGGATAGCATATGAAACATCCCAGAGAAGCATGCACAAACACATCGCCCCGCGCGCGCAGGACGCGACGCCAGCGCGCCATGCAGGCTCGGCCGCGCGCGCGCGCCGGCGCCTGCAGGAGCAGGGCCTGCGCGCGTCGGACTCGGTGCTCACCGCGGGCGGCGCAGCCGGTACGCCCCGCTTCGTCGCGTCGCCCGACGGCGCGGCCGCGCGGCGCGGTGCCGCCGCAGGCGGCTCGCCGCCGGGCCTGGGCCTCGGGCCGCGGGCAGGCTCGGCGACCGGCCGCGCCAGCGGCGCGCTGCCGGGCGGCGCGCCGCGCTACCGTGTGGTCATGTTCCACCAGTACCCGCGCGAGCTGCTGCGCGGCTGGCTGCGGCAGCACCACATCCGCGAGGACGAGGTCGACTTCCGCGTGCTGCCCGGCGCGGCCGCGGGGCGCTAGGCGCTGCGCTGGGCGCGCTGCCCCGGGGGGCGCACATGCTGCCCCGGCGCGGCCGCGGGGCGCTAGGCGCGCCGCCCCGGAGAGGGCGCGTGCTGCCCGGCGCGGTTTGCGGAGCGCCAGGCGCGCTGTCCCGGAAAGGCCGCATGCCTGGGCGAGGCGGTGGCGACGACGGCGAGGCGCCGCGGGGTCATGAGGCATGGGATTGGACGCATGCCCGTTGAGCGTGGTGACCAGGGATGCAGCATGTGTGAGTAGTAATGCGTTCTGAGCGACCAAGGGTGTTGCGGGGCGGCTCTGGCGTTTCACGCGCGCATGCGCCCGGTAGAGCTCGGGGTGCTGGAGAGGGCACCCGGGCGTTGTGTGCCTGGCGTGTGTACAATTGAGGGCAATCGACTGGGTTGTGAGGTGATGATGCAGCGATGAGCGATGATCTGCATGGCTGCATGTTTGTGGACCAGCGCATGGCCCCGCCGCAGGCGGTCTACGTGCCGCACAGCGCTGGCCGGGGCCGACCCGCGCCTCGCTGGAGTCCGGCATTTTGGTAGGTGGGGTAGCCACATCAGGCACATTGTGCAGCGGCCTGCGTGGTAGCCAGAGATGAAGTGACGTCCTTTAATTTCAGGAGCACTCCACCTGCGCGCCTGCCCCCGTGCGAGCGATTTGGGCAGCGCTGGTCCGAAACGTGCGGGTGCGCGGCAACAGATACAAGCCATTTGAGCGCCTGCGGTTCTGCACATGCATCCACCACACATGCACTTCTCGGAGCATCATTTGATCATCATGCTCATGCGCAACCGCCATTACTACGCCGCTGCTGAACCCTCTTCCCCGATCTACCCTGGAAACCGACCAAGGAGAGTCCTGGCTTTGAAGCTGCCAAAGCGACTCAACTTGCTTTGCCTGGCGCCTGCGGCACTGCACTTCTGACGCAACCGACCTGCTCGTCGAAAACAAGCTTCCACGCCGACGAAACCAGGAGACAGCTGCCTGCGGGCCAGCGCTGGGTGCTTTGTACTGACCTGTCAAAGGCAGAGGGTCGCTGCGCCTCGACCGGCGCTGGCAGCGCCTCCTGGCCAGGGTGCCTCAACTGAGCGCCTGCCCTGATGGTGCGTGCTGCTCCCAAGCCCGCTCACGCGCTTGCTGGGTGTGGCCGAGTACTGAGCTGAGCGTGTCTGGGGGCAGTCACTGGAGGACTGGTACAAGCAGGTGCGTTGCACACCTCCGCCTGCGAGCTTGTCGCGTGCGCTATGGCAAACACTTTGCAAGGCCGTGCCGACTGACTTGCTGAGCGCTGCAGCTGCCGCTGATCACGCGCACGTACGTCACGCTGTGCTTCCTGACCACAGCAGGATGCGCGCTCGAGGTGAGCGCCCCCAGGACCAGCCTGTCGGTGGCCTGGGAGCGCCGGCTCCGACTCTAGAGCTGCCGCCTGTTCGGGGCGCTCCGCATGCAGCCCGACGAACGCGGCCGGCGCGCAGGTGATCACGCCCTTCAGCATGTACTTCAACGCGCGGCTGATCTTCCAGAAGTATGAGGTCTGGCGGCTCTTTACCAACTTCCTCTTCTTCGGGAGCCTGGGTGCGCGGGCCGCGCGGGCGGGGACGCGCTGCTACTGCCCGGGTCGCCCGGCTGCGGCCTAAGCCTGCTGCCGGCGTGCGCGGGCCGAGTGGATGCAGACGCGCTGCTGCTGCCCGGGTCGCCCGACTGCGGCCCGAGCCTGACGCTGGCGGGGACCCCCTGCGGCAGGCCTGGACTTTGTCTTCCACATGTTCTTCCTGATTAAGTACAGCAAGGCGCTGGAGGAGGGCTGCTTCCGGGGGCGCAGCGCGGACTTCCTGTATATGCTCATCTTCGGCGCGCCCCCCGCCCTGTGCTCCAGCCCGCGCCCGCGCCGCGGTCGCGCGCTCCTGCCCGCCCCTGCTCCGTGCGAGGCGAGCGGCGAGGCGCGCCCGGCGCCGCCCGACGCGCGCCGTGCGCCGCGCGCAGGCGGGACGCTGCTCACGGTCATCGCGCCGTTTGTGAACATCCAGTTCCTGGGCTCCTCGCTGACGTTCATGATGGTGCGCGCCGCGGCCCCGCCGGCGGGAGCGGACAAGAGGCCCGGCGCCCCCTGGCTGGGCGCCGCGGGCGCGCTCCTGAGCGCAGCGCCGGCGCGCAGGTGTACGTGTGGGGCCGGCGGCACCAGTATGTCAATCTGAGCTTCCTGGGCATCTTCAACTTCACGGCGCCCTACCTGCCCTGGGTGCTGCTCGCGTTCAGCGTCGTGCTGCGCAGCAGCCCCGTGGTCGACCTGCTCGGCATGGTCGCCGGTGCCGCCCCGCCCCGCCGCCGCCACTGCCGCTGCAGCGCAGTTTTGAGGCTGGCATTGGCTGGTTTTGCGTAGCAGGTCAAGTCTGCTGACTCGAGTCTCGCTTTGCGGATGTCCAGCCTGGCGCAGCAGCTCTGTGTAATCGGCAGCCACTGGCTTGCCGTGGCCTGCGGGGCCAAGGCTGGCAGAGGGAGCTTGCGGGCATGGCCGACAGGCAGCCATTGCCCTAACCCTGATCCTGTGCGCTGCAGGGCACTGCTACTACTTTTTGGAGGACGTGTACCCGCGCATCACGGGCCGGCGGCCGCTGCGCACGCCCGCGCTGCTCGCGCTGCTGTTCCCGGCCGACGACTCGATCAGGCCGGTCGCGGCGGCGCCGCGGCCGCCGCCGCCGCTTGTGCCTGGCTTCGCCGACGTAGGCGCGGGCGGCGGCGGGCTGGGCGGCGGCGGGGCGGGCGGCGGCGCGGGCCCGGCGGCGGCGAACGGCGTGGCCGGCGCGGGGGGCGACCCCGACCCTGCACGAGCAGGTGCGCGGCCAGACTGTGAGCCGGTCTGTGCGCTCGCGCGTCTAGGCGTCCGGCGGGCTTTACTACACCCTATCTGCCCTGCATGCAGAGTGTGGCAGCAGATGTGCGGTTTCTCGAGTCCCACATGTTGTGCCTCCAGGTGGCTGACGCTCTTTTCTGTGGGCCTGCTCGCAGGAAGGGGCCGGTTGATCCCCATCAACTAGGGCGCGTGCATGGCATGTGCATGGGTTTGTCTGAAGTGCAAATGGTCTTCTTAGGTAGGAAGCGTTTGTAACTTGTGTACATGTGGCCCTCTGCTGTGACATCAGGACCACAGAGGCCGTTCTCTAATGTACCCAGCAACACTTCCAACTGTGTAGAGAGCAAGCTGTGAAACACAGAGCACAGGTAGTGCACTTCACACGCCTCATTCCAGCCAAAACAGCTCAGCACAGACAGCCTTCCCACCAAACGGCCGTTCAAGCACTTCAAGATGGGCGCTGGGCTGTCTGTGGTGCGCTGTCTGCTGGCGTTGGTCCTTGGCGGCTCTCTCTGCATAAAACAACCGCGTAACTGCTGAGCCAATGTGCAGGCGGTGGCCGTGGTCCCCCTGCTGGGCATCTCGTTCGCGACCGGCCTGCGCGTGAAGGATGAAGTGAACGGCTGGTACAAGCGCTTGGACAAGCCGTCCTGGACGCCGCCGGGCTGGGTATTTGGCCCGGTGAGTGCACACCGCAGATCTGTGCGGCTGATGGGAGCGGCGCTTGCCTGCGGCACGACCTCATTTTTAATTTCGTAGCAAGTCCACTCTCTCAAGCACCCCACTAGCCTAGCAATTGGCTCCTGCAGTCTGCTCGCGCGGGGCGCAGGTTTGGACCGTGCTGTACACCGTGATGGGGCTGGCGAGCCGGGAGGTGTGGAAGCACACGGGCCTGGGGGGCCTGCCGCTCGGCCTGTACGCGGTGCAGCTGGCGCTCAACTTTGCCTGGTCGCCCCTGTTCTTCGTGAAGAAGGAGATCGGCCTGGCTCTGGCCGATATCACGGGTGCCGCACCTGCGCAGCCGCCCCCTATGCACCACATGGTTTTAATCCGTATTGTATGAAGCACTGTTGCTTGCTGCACGGAGCGGCAGCGGCTGACACCTGCATGGCTGCCCGGCGTGGGACCCGGCAGAGATGCTGTTCTTGCAGCCCTAAGTGTCGCCGTAGTGGAGCCCGAAGTGTAGTGCAGCCCTAGTGTACCCGGCCTGACGCGCGGGCGCGGCGGCGCGGCGCAGCGCTGCAGGGCGTGCTGACCGCCACGCTGATCGAGGTTAGGGTAGGGTAGGGCCAGACGCTCCGGCCGGGCCCGCGCGGCGCAGCGCTGCTGGGCGTGCTGACCGCCACACTGGTCGAGTTCCACAAGGTCAGCCCGAACGCGGCCTACGCGCTGGTGCCCTACTACATGTGGTCCACCTACGCGGCCGCGCTGACGGCGTCCATCTACCGGCGCAACCCGCACAAGCGCGGCCACATGTCCGACCGCGCGGCGGCCGCCGCGGAGGGCGCCGCGCGCGACGTGGCCGGCGTGGTGCAGGCGCGCGGCCTGCGGCAGAAGGTCCCAAGCTGATGAGCGGTGGGGCGCGGGGAGCCCTGGTGTTGCTGGTGGGCCTGCCAGGTTTAAGGACTCGCTTAAACATGTGTGCTGCATGATGTTCGTCATTCCAGCCCCCGGGTCCAAGTGACTGTGCGCTGCATGCAGACCGGCTCCTGAGCGCAGCATGGGCAGCAGGGTGCTTTCTGCGCAGTGCTTCTTGCACGCAAAAGTGTGCTCTGCCGCACATGCCGGGTGCGGTCGTGGGATGTGCCGGTCAGGGAGGCTGGGCAGCGGATTTCAGGTGACTCTTGGGCATGCATGAGGTGCTGCCGCCGTCGGGCGCCGTTGCGTGAACCAGAGCAAGGGCGGCAGTGCCTGGCACGCTAAAGCGCGCGCGTGGCTCTGCGCAGGCTGCCGGCACGGCAGTGAACGACGCCGCGGCGTCGGTGGCAAGGGACGCGAAGGAGGCCTTGGAGTGAGCGGTGGCAGCAACCAAAGGGCTGCATATGGACCCTGCCGCCTGCGGATCTGTGGAGCTTGGTGGATTGCAATTACGCGCCACGCTGACCCTGCGAGGCATAGCAGACCACACGGCTTGTGATGCCTGAGCGGACAGGACCTGCTTCATTGTTGAACGTGCGTTGTCAGGGTTTCTGCATTCTTCTGCAGTCCTGTTCTTCACATGAGAGGGTTTCCTCGGCAGTCATCGTGTTTCAAGGCTGACGCACGGCTGTGATCCATTCATGCATTGAAGCGGCTTGATGAGTTTTCTGTAATGTTTGCTCGATGGCAGGCGTATTGCAAAAGCTGGCTAAGACACATACTTGAAGTATGATAAGTCAATGCTGAAACACTATTAGAACAATCTACATGCATGCATCAGCCAACATGCGGATGTCTGCCGACGAGCTGTTTGTAAAGCAGGTTAGCTAGCCTTCAGTCTTCCACATGGTAAAAGGTTTAGGGTGCTTGGTCTGGCATGCTTGGCCTAGCCAAGCATGCCAATATTTTCCGCGCCGCTGAACTTGATGCACTCGCCGATGCCTGCCACCTGGTCCTGCTGGCCCTCACATGGGTGAGGTGCAGACAACCCCTAGACGCCTGCACGCTCCCTGGCAGCAGCTTGCAGTCCGCCCAGCACGACAGCACGTGTGAGGGCGCTCCGCCTCGACAGCTGCTGAGAGCCTCCGATACGGGCCGCCCACAACCATGAAGGTGCTGGCAGCAGGCTGGGCTTGCGGTGTGGGCTTGGAGTGCGCACCCGTGCTTGGCACCTTGGACTCCTAGGCAGGGGGCCCCAGCACCGTCAAGCGGCGCGCACAGCCTGCATCGCTCCCGGCCTGCAGTGCGTGAAAAGGGACAAGCTTGCGGTGCTGACATGTCAGACATGTGTGCAATGATGTAACAGGCTGCAGGGGGCGCCTGTCATGCTGCTCCTGCGTCGCACACAACTGGCCACTGGCTGCCTGCTTCAAAACTTGTCTGTCGTTGTTAAGGGCCTGGATGACAGGCTGGCCTGCGACAATCTGTGACGTCACGTCAGGAGCGGGCACCTGTACGCAAAGTTTGCGCATCTAATGAAGAAGAAGCGACCTGAGGACGAGGTGTGCATTTGCACATTGACTGTGTCACAAGGCTGCACATGTGTTGCGTGCAAAAGTGCATGCAACACCTGTGCAGCCTTGTGACATAGTCAATGAGCGAAAGTGCACCCAGTCCTCAGGTCACTTCTTTATCATGAAAAGCGCACTTTTGCACGCAACACATGTGCAGCCTTGTGACATACAACGTGACAGGCTGCAGGTGTGGTCTGCCCAGAGGGTTGTGTCTCGCATGCCATGTGGAGAGGATGCACCGTATGTGATTTGCCGTATGTGTATGCTAAAGAAGTTAACTTGTAGCAGGATAAATGACGAAACTTGCTTAAATACTAGCGACTGCAAGGATGGGCCATGCATGCGCTCTGCGTTTGGTGCAGCTGAAGCTCTGTTTGGAAGAGGGAGCATGCGCGCGCAGTCCAGCAGCGCAGTCACATGCCTGTGCACCGCACAGCACCCCCTCTGCTGCGGTGCCTGCAGGCATGAATATTAGGGCTGTCCCCGCCAGCAGCTGTGGAATGGGGCGCTGTCCACAGCCAACGTCATCAAGGCGCTCATCACCTTGACCAAGCCCGCTCGCGAGCGCACTTGCGGCGCATCGCCTGACTGGCTGTCCGGTGCGACCCCGGGTGCACTTGTTGCCGAACTGGGCTACAACTCGCACACGGCACAGGTGTTCCTGGTATGGGGGCAGGTACAAGGAAAGCAACTTGCGCTCAGGCGTCCCTGGCAGCCTTAGGCCGCCTAAGTTAGGCGTGCCCTGCAACGCAGGATACCTATTGTGCGCATCCGCACGGTATGTTGCTTTGCAGGGACGCCAAAGCAGCCAGGGACGCTGAGCGGAAGTAGCTTTCCTCGTACATGTCCTCCTCCTCCACCTGCTGTTCCTCAATGGCGGAGGCGAGCATTGCACCCTAACAGCTGTTTGCGTGTCTTTTAACACATGGTTCATGGTGAGAAGGCGCGCTGCCAACCTACATGAAGGCAAGCATGAGCGCATCAAGCACCAAAGCGCTCCGGCGACGCATGCGAGCGCTACTGGGCCATGCGGCAAAGACGTGAGGCGGTGGGGCCCGCCCATGCGGCCCAGCACACACAGAGGGCAGTGCTTGCCCCAGGAGTTGGAGATTGGTGCTGAAGCGCAGGCTGAAAGGGCTGTCGCGCAGGCCATGAGCACCAGGGCATGCCTGCATGCGACCTTTTGCGCCAGGGCGGCACGCGAGCGGAGGCCGCAGCACAAGGTCGGCTGCCCCTACCTGGGGCCAGCTGGCATGGCGATCGGCCCATCCAGGCGCGCCCGCAGTACCCGGACATCATCCTATGGCTGGCAGGCCCCAGCAGTGCGGTCTACAGCCTTGCCTGCTCGGCCCGCGTGCTTGGATTGCTGTGCGGTCGGCTACATACCGCGTAGCCGCACACCGCACGAGCACGGCAGCCCAGACAGGCAGGGCTGCGGCCCGCACTGCCTGGGGCCTGCTAGCCACAGGATGGCGTCCGGGTAGTGCGAGTGCACCTGGACGGGCCGGTCGCCGCCGACCCAAGCTTTCCAGGCAGGGGACCTTGCGCTGCGGCTTGCAACACTTGTGGACCGCCCTGGCGCCCAAGCTCGCATGATGGCATCCACCAGTGACAAGGCCGGCCCGGCAGCCCCTCCAACGCGCGCTTCTGCACAACGCTCCAGACCCCCGGGGCGCAGGCTGCCCGTGTGCGCGCCGGGCCACTCGGGCCCGCTGCCTGCCCGCGCGCCCCGCTGGCTGGCCAAGCGGGCGACGAGCTGGGCGCAAGGTGCGTGCGTACTTGTTTGGCCTGGATAACTTGCTGCTTTGTTTGACACGGCATTGCGATGCGCCCAGCCCCAGCGCCAGGCGGAGCGGGCACATGACATGTGCCTGCCAGCAGGCGCCGCGGGCGGGGCCTTGGCGCCGGCCGGCAGAGCTGGCTGTGCAAGGGCCCAGCCGCGCATGCCGGGCTCGCGCGTCAGTGGCCGCTGAACGCGCCCCGCCTCGGCGGCTGAGCCCGCATGCGCGCCCCGCATGCGGCAGCTGGGCCTTGGCAGCGCCGCAGCTGTGACTTGCAGCCCTGCTGCCTCATCCGTTATGCGCCTGCATGCCGGGTTGTCAAGCAAGCGCTCTATGGGCAGCTGCGCACCGAGCTGGCTTGCTGCGGCGCTTCTGCCCATGGGTCAGCGCTGTTCCCAGGCCAGCTGGTCCAACGGAGCTGTCTGGCTCCCGCTGACCAGAGCACCGATGTGCCGCTGAGAGCGCACTGTGTGCCCCAGCGACCATGGCAGCTAGGTTTTTATAAGGACAGCCAGGCCACCATTGCCAGCTGGCCCTCTGCCGCATGCTGCGCGGCCGCTGCCTCGGCGCGCTGGGTCTGCGGCTGGCCCTCCGCGCACTGCAGGCGCTCGCCGGCCGTTGCCAGCTGGCCCTCGAGCTACGTGCGCGCGACCGCCGCCTCAGCGCGCAGCGTGCCCAGCTGGCCCTCCAGCTGCGTGCGCGACTGCCGCATGCAGGCAGCTCGAGCGCCAGCTGGCCGCGGCCGGCGAGCGCCTGCAGTGCGCGGAGGGTGAGCTGGACACCCAGCGCGACGCCGCGGCCGCTGCGCAGCGGGCGGCGGACGGCGCGCTGGCAACGGCGGCTGCCGCGCGCACGCAGCTCGCGGGCCACCAGGTATTGTCTAAAACTTGCTTGGTTGCCGCTCGGGCAGCATCGGGGTGCCCTAGGCAGCATTGGCTGGCTGGCTGATACAGTCTGTCAAAACCTCCATCGAGCATGCGTACTCGCCTGGAAGCGCCACTTGTTTATGCGCTTCAAGGCGTACAAGAGTGGGGCAGAGTGCGCCTTTCGATGACAGACTTTCGAAAATGAATGTCGCAGGCTGTATCAGGCAAGACACAGCTGCCTACGGGAACCCGATCCTGCCCGAGCGGTAGCCAAGCAAGCTGGGCGTGCAGCCAAGTCCTTTGCTCGCCATGACCTGCCGCAGGTGGCCGATGCATGGGTGCAACCCATTCTGCCCTTTCTGCAGTGGCAATGAAGTGTAGGCAGGTTTGAGGCGATCATGTAAAATTACTGAAACTGTGCCACAGTGTATCAGGCATTCAGGCATGCAGGCGATGTCAAGCACTGGCAGGAAAGGCTCTCAGAGTGCTGGCGCACCCAGGCGTGTCAGGTTAAAAGCCTGTTGCAGCCAGCTAGGGCTGCTCAGGTGACACGCTGTTATGATAAGAAGGCAACCGGCAGTGCCATGCTCGGCAAGATCCGCTGGTCAGTGATGATGAACGATGAAGGCCCTTTGCCCAGATTGAGCCTCAACCCCAGGCCCGAAATGGGGTTTCCAAGGTTGAACCTGCCCGCAGAGCAAAGAAGCACAAGAGGGCGATTCTTGTGTCACCAACCTCTGTCTAGCCTTGCCTGCCTCTACCCCTGAGTGCAGCCTTGACACAGAGCGCTCTGACCGACCACCGTGCGGTGCATGGCCTGCAACCTGCCTGCGCGCTTCAGCGTGAGCTGCGGCTGCAGGTCGCTGCGCGCGCCGCAGCCAGCCAGGGCCAGGCCGCGCGCCTCCAGGCGCGCCAGGGTTTCCGCGCTCCAGACGACAGAGCGGAGGGGCGATGCCCCGGGCGGGCCTGCTGCGCCCCTTGCGAGCACCGATGCGCCGGATTCCATCTTCCTGGAGGAGGAGCTTGTGGGGGCGTACAGCTTCACAGAAGCGCACATCAAGCGCTTCTCTGCGCTGCACGCGACCATGCAGCAGTGCGGCTGGAGCTTCATCGTCGTCGCGGGCGCCACGGTGCTGGGCGTGGTCGCCAAGGTGCGCCCTCCTCACTGGTGTCGCTTCCAGGCTGGGATTCTGGCCCTAGTCTACAAGATGGGGCACCGGCCTGGGCATTTCATAAATGCAACCTGGCAGGTTGTGCAGAGCTTTGAACACTCGAGTCACGCTGCGCCAGGCGGGCGGCGGGTGAGGCGCTGTGCAGCGAACGCTGTCTGCAAGGAGATGCTGAGGGCCAGTGTAGCGCAGAAGCTTTGAAACGTAGTTTTGACTGCTCACTCCAGGAGGCCTGCAAAATACCACGAGCAGCAGTGGCTGGCGCCAGGCCTGGCACAAGGCCGCGCAGCGGCCTCCCTGACAGCCTGGAGTGAACCGCTGTTGGTCCGCAGCGGAGCGCTGAGGGAAAGAGCCTGTACGTGCAGGCGGGGCACTGCATGCCACCGTGAGTTGGCAGCCGTGTGGCAGCACACGCTCAGAAAGCTGCCGCTGAACGGCGCCGTGACAGACGCGCGCGCGCCGCGCAGGATGCGGGCGAGGGGCACCACGAGGCGGCCGCCGGCGGCGCGGCGGCCTTCTTCCGCGAGCTGACGGTCGGCGGCGTGGCGCGCCCGGTGGACACGCTGCTGATGGCGTGCCTCATCCTCTACTGCGCGCGGCCGTTCGGCCGCGTCGCCACCTCGTCCTCGCGCCAGCTCGCCTACGTCTTCCGGGCGCGCCGCCCCCCGCCGCCGCTCCCTTCTTAGGGTAGGGTTAGGTTTAGGATAGGGTCAAGCGCTATAACCCCCAAGCGCGCATGCCCAGACGTTGTGCTCCACCGGGCTGTGCGCGCTGCCGTTCTGCCTGCCGCCCTGCGTCGCCGGCGCCAAGCCGGGCGCGCGTGTGAGCCGCAGGGCATCAACCGACCTGCCTGCCACCCTGCGTGCCCGGCATCTGAGCTGGGCGCGCGCGCGGGCGGCAGGGCATCAACCGGCTGGGGCTGGTGTTCCAGCAGCTGGTCATCGCGAGCCTGGCCGTCAGCACGGTGACGACGCTGGAGGCGGCGGCCAAGTGGCCGGACCTGGTCTGGATCGCGTCGGCGCTCTTCTTCGGCGTGGCCGGTGAGCCGTCGGGCCTGCACACCATGGGCGGCAGATTTAAACACCTTATGGCAGCCGAACGTAGGGCACACCATACGCTGCTTCTCTACCAGACAGATGCTGCGAGCAGCGAGCGCATGCTGGAGCGCATTCCTCGGCGGTGTGCTGCTGTGGTGAGTGTGCACTTTGGGTGCTGGGGCACTGGCCGCCCTGCATGCCTCGGTAAGCGCCCGCCCCTGCCGCTGGCCGGGCGCCCTGACGCGGCGGCCGCGCCGGCGCGCCAGTGGTGCGCTCGAGCGCGATGTGGTGGGTGCTGCACGTGCACGCGGGCCGCCTGGACGACATCGAGGCCACGCTGGCCGCATACCGCGGCTGCGGCGACAGCCCGCTCGCCGAGCTGTGCGCGGCCGAGCTGCCGCTGCTGGACCGGCTGGCGGTCGGCATCGCGCTCGGGCACCTGGCGCAGTACGAGCCGCCCAGCGACGCGGGGCGCGCCGCGGTGCGCATGCCCTCTACCCTCATCCTATCCCTATATATGCGCGGCCCGCCTGCGACATGGTCGCACAGTCGGCCGTGAGCTTGGATCGCGGGATGCGGTGCGAGCTCGCTCACTCTCTGTTGCGGGGCTGCCGGGCACGTTGAGAGCGTGCACGATGAGTGGCAGACATGCAGCCACCCCTCCTCTTCTATGTGTGCCAGCGCGAGTCGCGTCCTCTCCTGCGGCGCAAGCCGCCGCCCAGATATCGCGGTGCGGGGTCCGGCGTCACCTCACACGGCAGGCCTGCGCCGGCCTGCCATGTGAGCACGCTCTGCCTACCTCCCGCATCAACGAGTGACTCGGCGGGCCTGAGCGCGTTTGGGGTTGCAAGATGTCGATGATGCAGGCGCTGCGGCCGTCCTTGGCGCAGCCAACAGTCGTGACCGGCTCAGCGGCGCCATTATCACAAATGCCAAGGCGGCAGAGCCGGGCGGGGCGCCGCAGGCGCTGCAGCCCTACCTGGCCATGAGCCCGAGCACGGAGCATCCGGACGAGCCGCTGGACTGCAGCCTGCCGCCCTAACCTTAACTCTGTGAGGCGCTCGCAGGCGCTGCAGCCCTACCTGGCCATGAGCCTGAGCACGGAGCACCGGGACGAGCCGCTGGACTGCAGCCTGCCGCAGTACGCGTTCTGCCGCGGCGAGAAGCAGCTGCTGCGCATCTGCATGCACTCCGCCACCTCCGCCGGCGCCGCGCTCGCGCTGCAGGGCTGCGCCACCGGGCTGCTGGGTGCGCCCCCGGGGGCTGCCGGCGGTCCGGCGGCCGCGCCCGGCCTGCCGCGCCTGACCCAGCGCCTCCTGCCTAGGTCTGCAACCCGAGAGCACGGCAGGCTTGCAGGCGCTGGCTGGGCTGCCTGGGGTGGAGCGGCTGCGGCCCTTGGTCACACTCTGAGGGTTACTTGAGCGCAGAAAGGCGCCATGTACACAATGCACCGCCCATCGCATCAGGTGTGGGCGTTGGCTGAGAGCGCTACGCGGCGCGTGCAGCGGTGGCTAATCTGTGCTCGGACGATCCCGGCGAGGCTGTGTCGGAGGCCATCAACGCGGCGCACAAGCTGGTGGCGGCCACGTTTGTCGCCGGCGCCTCGCACAGCTTCGACCGCATCCTCTTCATCGGTGCGCCCGCGACTGACGCTGTGGACCGCGCTGAGGAAAATAGCTGCGCGGTCATCACATAGTGATTTTCAATAACAAAGCCCGCATGCTTACAATGACGAGGCGAGGCTTCGACGAACCCGTGCAGGACGGCATGGGGATGCCGAGGCGCTGTGCAAACACGTTCTGCTTGCACCCATCACATAGTGACAAACCTGATGCATGCCCGGTGCTCACGAGCGGGGCGCGCGGCGGCGCAGAGGGCTGCGACATCGGGCACCTGATGCAGGGCGTGGGCCGCCGCGGGCTGACCTCGCTGTTCCAGAACCTGTGCCTGCTGGCGTGGGCGGTTACGCTGGCGGATGCGCTCACGCTGGCCGCGCCCTGGATCGAGGCCTCGCCCGTGTTCACGTTTGTCAGCGAGCGCGTGAGCCACGAGGCCGCGCACACGCTGCTAGGCGCCGAGAAGCTGCTGGCGCGGCTCATCCGCTGAGCCGCGCGCCGCGCCTCAGGCGGCCGCGCCTGCGCCGGCTGTTGTTCAGCCTCTGGCAGCTGGCCTCAATCTGAGTTGAAGCTCGCCCCTTATTATTGTTTGGAGTCCAAACTTTGGAGCTTTGCAAATGCATATGCCATGTGGCCACGCACAGGCTTGAACTGCGCTCAACCCATGCCTGCACCCTGACCGCAGCAAGCTTGCCTTGTGCAGCGTGCCGCTGACACGCTGAGGCAGCTGGCGCACCTGGTGGTGGGCGGCTGCAACGGTGGGCAGTATTCTTTTATACTGGCAGTGTGCCCGCTGGCACCTGCATGTGAAATGTAAGGAGGGAGGCTGGGAGGTAGTTAAGATCAAACAAACAGCTGCTGTACAATCAGAATGCGTCTGCAGAGGCACAGATTTGTACTGGGTTGTATGTTTCTCATGTCTTTTGCGGGTCAGCATGGGGTGAGTGATGCATATCAAAGCACAGGTTATGCAGTGGTGGGCTCTGGGTTGTCCATTGGGTTGTCCAGGCATCTGAGACAAACAGTCTGCAATAGCGTGGGCTGGAATTTGTGTTGGGTCATGGCTCTGGGTCATGGGTATTCTCCCATGTTTCTAAATGGAGCGAAGGCGTAAACGTGCATGTTGGCCGGCATATTTTGAATTTTATTCGCCGAGACCCTTCACGTGCACCACCCCACCGCTGGCGCTGCCTCCTCGAGACGAGAGACGTCCTGTGGGGCCGCCGTTTTCCGCCGTTGCTACCTGGGAATGTACCTGAGATTGCCCACTCCAAGTGGCCTGCATGCGTCAAGAAGACATTGGGCATACGAGCCTCTAGGGGAAACCACAGACTTGTCTGAGCCATATATATACAGTTTAGAGGCCGTTAGATGTAACTAGGAGCGAGCGGAGCAAGCGCAGAGCGTCTGACAGCAAATGCTGCGCGCTGCACGGAAGTGCGGGCGGCAGCGCGCTGCCACTTAGTCACATAGGCACTGCAAGCGGCAGGTGCCCGCCCGTGCTGCACACCCATGCAAGTCGGGTTAACGCCTTGATCTGCTCTACCTTTGCAGCACGCCCATTGCCCCAGCAGTCACGCTTGGCACATAGTGGGTGCTGCCTGCGACACTCGAGCGCCGCACGTCCCAGGGGCCATGACTGCAGCAGGTAAAGGGCATTGGCAAACACAGGCATGACAGATGCTCACACCTGCTTGCGCGTGTGCTGTGGTCTGCTCTGTGTGTGCTTGTTTGGCCCATCCTGGAGAGCGCCAGGGGACACGCCAGGCGTTCGTGACTTTCCCGTCCACGGCGGCAGAGGTCACCCGATGGGCTCCGCCGATTGGCGTGCGGGCCTGCAGCGGCCCAGCGCAGCTACCTCGAGGGCCTGGCGTGCTGCACGGGACCCACCAGCTCCGGCGGTTCTGACGGGGAGCCGCAGCGGAGCGGCGCGGCCGCGTGCAGCGCGGGCGACGCCGTGGCCAGCCGGGCGGCGGGCGTGGCGGGGCCTGAGCCCCCCGCCCCTGGCCTCGAGGCCGGCAATGCCACGGGCGGAGGTCGGGAGCCCAGCGCAGCGCCGGACGCGGCGCACGCCGGCGGCCCCACCGTGCGCCCAGCCGAAGAGACGGAGATTGCCGACGCGTCCACCGCCGGGGCGGCGGGCGTGGCGGGGCCTGAGCCCCCCGCCCCTGGCCTCGAGGCCGGCAATGCCACGGGCCGAGGTCGGGAGCCCGGCGCAGTGCCGGGTGCGGCGCACGCAGGCAACCGCGCCGTGCGCCCAGCCGAAGAAACGGAGATCGCCGACGGGTCCACCTCCGGGGCGCCCGTGCGGCCGCCGAGGGCCGCCGCGCCCGCGCCGGCAGGCTCGGAGGCAGCCAGCTCATGCGCCAGCGGCGGGGCGGCGCAGGAAGGACGCGGCGACGGCGCCCCGCGCGCCGCGCCCGGGCCCGCGTGCGCGCCCGCCTCCGTTGCCGGCAGCAACGTGCCCCCGACGCCTGCAGGTGGCTCGGAGATGGCGCAGCACCCCCCGCGCCCGGCAGGGCCGCGCTGCGGCGCCCCGGGCGTCGGCGCCCCAGGCGGCGGCGGCGGCCATGGGCCGGACGTGCGCGCGGCAGAGCAGCGGGCGGACGAGGCGCTGCGGGTGCGACGCCCTCTGTGCCTGCTGCCGGGCGCCGTGGCTCCCTGCTCCGCCCTGTGGGCACTTGTGACAGGAGCCAAGCCGCTGACACGCCGGTGACCACCGTCTGCGGGAGGGGTGCACGGCGACGGGCGTATGCAGGGCGCATGATAGGGTGCAGCACTGAGCCGGGTGGGGTGGCCGAGCGCCCTGCGGGCCGCGCCCAGTAGCTGCCCGCGGCCCGGCCGGCGCCGGCTGCGCGACGGCGGCGGGCGCGAGGCCGCAGGGCGCCTTGGTGGGGCCGGGCGCTCGGGCGGAGCCGCGCCGGGCTGCTGGGCATGCTAGGGCTGGGACTGGCGTATGCTTTCAGACCAACAGCACTCGCGAGCCGCACCGCGCAGGACGTGGCGGCGGGCCAGGGCGCGCACAGGCGCCTGCCCGAGGTGGAGCCGGCCGCCGGCCTGGCCTTCACGCTGAAGCCCTTTCAGAAGCAGGGCCTGGGGTGCGGCCCCGCGCTCTTTGCCATACCGGGCGGCTGCAGGGCCGGCGCTTCACGGCGGCGCACAGGGCCGGGGGAGGTCAAAGTGTGCGGTTTGCTGAACTGGCAGCTATTCCCAGCGTGGGAAGCGGCCCGCCTCCGTCGGCGCGCCTCGTGTGCGGCCGGCGGTGCCCTGTCACAGCCGGAACACGCGACCGAGGCACCCGGGCGTGAGCATGGAGAGTTTGCAGCGCGGCGCCTCGGTCGGCAGAGCGTGTGCGGCGCAGCGCGGCAGCCTGCCATGCCGCCCCGGCGCGCGCGAGCCGGGCGCCCGGTGCGGCTCACCCTGGGCGCGCGGCGCCTGCCAGGTGGATGGCGCGCCGGGAGGCGGACGCGGCGGGCGTGCGCGGCGGCATCCTGGCGGACGAGCAGGGCACCGGCAAGACCGTGCAGGTCATCGCGCTCGTCTGGTCCTACCCGCCGTCCGCGGCCGAGCAGCGCGTGCGCACCCCCCGGGGCCCACCACGCGCCGTCGCGTGCGCACTGCGTGACGTGGCGGGCGCCGATGTGCTCGCCTTGCTGCACGCGGTGTCTGCGTGCGAGGCCCGCCCGCCGGCTGGCCGCCCGTGCGGCGGGCAGCGCGCGTGTGCTTCACCCGATTCACCGCGGCGCGGACGCCGCAGGACGCCGTGCGGGGCGTGGAGGCGGGCGCGCGGCGATATGAGGAGGCCTGCGCGCAGCGCGCCGCCGCCGAGGCGGAGCGCAGGCGCGCCGCAGAGGCCCGCGCGGCCAGGGCGGCCGGCGGGCAGGCCGGCGCCCGACCGGACCCAGGGGCGGCTGCCGGTGCGGCGCCCAGGGGGCGCGCCCCAGGCAGGCTGCACAGCAGCGCGTGGGCAACAGGGACGTGCCGGCTGCTGTGTGGGCTCGTGCGGGCTGTGTGGATGCGGGGCCGAGCGCTGCGAGGGCTGCCGGCCATCGAACGTGCAGGTAGTGTCTGCCTGCAGGCATGCGCGGCGGAGGCGCGGCTCACCCCATGCTGTGCGGGCAGAGGCGCTTGGTGCGCGGATGCGGCGCCGCGTCGCCGTGCGCGCTGTCTCGTGCCTGGCACTGACGCGCCACCCGCGCGCTGCCAGGCGGTGCGCCGGCGGCGGCAGGCGCGGCGGCAGGCGGCGGCGCCCCGCCCAGCGCGGGCGCGCGCGCGGGCGCCAAGCGCGCGCGCGAGGGGCAGCACGAGCCCTGCCGCCGACGCGGCGTCAACCCCGACACCTGCACGTGCGCCAAGTGCCGCGACTGGCGCAAGCACCAGGCGCGCGCGCGCGCCTCGCCGGGGCCCCATCGCGCAGGCCGCGGCAGGCAGGCCGCGCGTGCGACGCGGGCGGCCAGTGGCGTCAGCCGCGCGCGCCACGCCGTAGCCCACAGCGCACAGCAGACCCGACAGCGACCGCATCGGCGTCACGGACGCGGCCGCGCGCGCAGGAAGCCACGGACAGGCGCCGCGAGGCCGCGCAGCGGGGCCGCGCCGCGTCGGCCGCGAGCGGGAACGAGCGCCGCGGCGGCCCCGGCGGCCCCGCCCGCGGGCGCGCCCTCCCGGCCCGCCCGCACAGGTCCTGAGGCAGCGCGGGTGGCTGCATGCTGCTTTTTTTTTTTTTTTTTTTTGTTGGCCAGTGCCGGGAAGTGCGGAGCACGGCGGCGTGACGCCGTGAGGCGCGCGCCAGCGGCCTCACCGGCAAGCGCGCGGCGCCGCTGACACAGCGCCCCCGCGCGGGCCGGGGCGCATGAGCTCAGGAGGGCCGGGCGCTCCCGCCGTGCAGCTCACACGTGCCTGCGGCAGGCCGCCGCCGGCGCCGGACGCCGCGCGGAGCGCGGCCGGGCGCGCGGCCGGCGCACGCTCGTCGTCTGCCCGCTCGGCGTGGTGCGCCGCGGGCCCGGCCGGGACAGATGGGATCACCCAGTCAGGGCTCTGCGCAGCTTCTCCACGGTGGCAGGGCCAGACGGCCGCGTGCTTTTGAGGGCGGCTGGTTGTGCAGGGCGGCGCAGTCGCGGGCCGGCGCGGCGACAGCAACGCGCGGCGCGGCGCGGAGCGGGGCCGCGCCCCTGGGGCTGGGCTACTGGGTGCAGGCGGCATCGCATGACGCCAGGGGGCGCGTCGACGCGCGGCCGCCTGCCGCGCGCCAGGTGGACCAGTGGGTGGCCGAGGTCCGGGAGAAGGCGCCCGCGCTGACGGTGGCCAAGTACCATGGCGCGCAGCGCCGCAAGCTGCTGCCGCCGCTCGCGCTGGACGCGCACGACGTCGTCGTGACAACCTACGCGGTGCTGGTCATGGACGGGCGCGAGCAGGCGCTGCTGCGCCAGCGGCACGCGGACGGGCCTGCACCGCGCGGGCCCGAGCCGTCCGCGGGCGTGTTTGCCGTGCCCTGGCACCGGCGCGCGCCCCGCGCTGCGCGCACCACACTGCTGCCATGTGCCCCTCGTGCTGGCTGCTCTGTTGGCGCAGCGCGCTGCCAGCTCCGGCGGCCCAGGCTCTTGCTGCCGCGCGCGTCGCCACTTGCGCTCCGGCGTGCCTGCGCCTGCGCATGCCTGTGCACGAGCAGGGCGCGCTGCGGGCGCCCGTCCGCACTGCTGCGGTTGCGCGTTGGAGCTCTGTCTGTCCCTGGCACGGCGCCAGCGCTGCGCGAGTCGCTCCGGGCGGCTGGCCTGCACCAACGCGCAGCCGTGACGCGCGCAGGGCCGTCCTGGACGAGGCGCACACCATCCGGAACTATAGCACGCAGGCGCGTGGGGCCCGCGCTGGGACGTCTCATATGTGTAGGGTTAGGGCAGGGTTAGAGACAGTGTTTGCAGCCCTGCACTCGTGAACTGCAAGACCAGGCGGCAGCAGCGCGGCTGGGAAAAACGGGCTGCGGGCCTGTGGGAAGCGGCCGCGAGGCCGCGCGCGCGGTCACGAGTCGGGCCGCTGAAATGCACGCGTGTGCGCGCAGTCAGCGAAGGCCGCGCTGGAGCTGACGGCCAGGAACCGGTGCGCCTGGGGTGCTCGCGCCCCAGGCAGAGCATGGGGGTGCCGCAGAGTTCAGACGCCCATGACGCGCCAGCGCGCCGGTGCATGCGGCCGTGCTGCTGCTGCGCCGGTGGGCCGGGCCGCGCGCAGCCTGCGCCGTCACCGCCCATGCGATGTGCCTCTCCTGCTGGCGCCGCTGCGGACATGCCCGGCAGCGCCCTGGCTGGCAGGCCTGCAGGCAGCGCGTCGCTCGCCCGGGGAACTGCGCCCCCGGCCGCCCCCCGAGCGCGCTGCGCCCGCTGCGGCACAGGTGGCTGCTGACGGGCACGCCGCTCGTCAACCACGCATCGGACTACTTCCCGCTGTTCGCCTTCCTCCGCCACCAGTACGCCGCCCGCCTGGCTAGGGTTAGGGTACGGTGTTGCCCAGATGCCCTCTGCTGCGCTCGCAGGCGCCCCGAGCGCGCCCCGTCGACCTGTGCGTGCTGTGCGTGTGCTGAGGGCGTGGCCCCTCTAGGCGCATCATGGCACACTCCGTGCAGCCGCGCCCTGGTGGCTCCTGTGCGGACACGCCTGGCAGCGTGCTCTGCAGCCTGTGCTGCATGGGCCACTTACGACCCTGCTGCGTGCCGCATGGCACGCAGCGGGCGCCCGCCTCCCGCCTTGGGGGAGCACGCGCGCCCAAAGCGGGGGGCGTGGCTCTGCGCCGCCAGCGGCTTGCGCGCCGGCCCAGCGCGCTAAAGAGTCAGCCAGGGCGCTGGCCGGGTGCCGCCGCGCCGCTGCAGGGTTTCTTACTAGATATCAGGGTCAGGGTTAGGGTTATGGTAGCAAAGTGGCCGCGGCGCCCCACGCGCAGCCCCTGGGACGACCAGGCCTTCTTCTACTGGTACGTGGCGGACAAGATCGAGCCCGTCAAGCTGTACGCCGAGCTGTACAGCCCCTACGTCTGCGCGCAGCGGCTGCAGGCGGGCTACGACGCGCTGGCTACGGGCGTGAAGGCGCGCGCCCTGCTTTGCACCCGCCGGGCGGGCGCTGCATGCGCGCTGGCCCCCAGCGGGGCCTTTCCGCATCGTCCGTCAGTGAGGACACGGCCGTTCTCCTCCTGTGAACAGCGCTTCTGCTGTGTGTGCAGCTCACAATGGTAGTTTGCATTCTTCACGCAGGCATCCACGCTGTGGTCAGATTGTAGCCAAATTGCTGGTAGCGCATGTGGTCCATGCGCCACCATTTGGTCAACCTGCATGCGTGGGTGTGAAGTATCTGCAATCGCGCACTGGCACAGTGCGTTCAGATCCGGCCGCACTGGTGTGCGCAGCATGTCGCGCCTTCAGCAGCGGCGCCACGCTGCGCCGCCCGTTACATGCAAAAAGCGGTGCCAGCCATCAGGCCTGCGCAGAACCGCTGCCCGGCGCCACCCCGCGTGCGCCGGCTTAGGCGGTGGCGGTTTAGGTAAGGTAGGGTCATCCTACTCGGAACCTAGAACACGGGGCGCCCGGCCCAGGCGGTGACGCTGCGGCGGATGAAGGCCGATCTGGACGCCGCGGGCCGGCCGCTGGTGGACCTGGCGCCCGCCGTGAAGCTGCCGACCTTCGCGCAGTTCACGCCCGAGGAGCAGGACTTCTACCTCGCGTTCGAGAAGGAGACGCAGGTCGGCGCCGTGCCCTACCCTAACCTCACCCTAAGCTTTGCCATCCTAGCAGTCAGAGCGCAGGAGGCATCTGCTGATTGAGCGTTGTCGGCGTGCGCCCATCGCGCCTGCCGGCCCCTGGCGCTCACCGCGCCGCAGCTGCTTCGTGTGCGATGACTGCTTGTGCTCCAGCAGAGGGCGCCCGCCATTGACCCTGTTGCGCCGGCGCGCCGCTCGTGCGTGGGCACAGACGCGCGCCTTTGCCGCCGCCCCGCGTGTCACATGGCAGCCTCGGCCTGCGCTGTGTGCAGCACGGCTGTGCGACAGCGTCGCGGCCCTGACGTGGCATTTGTGTGCTGGGGGCTGCAGACAAAGTTCAACAAGTTCGTCAAGAAGGGCTGGACGGCCAACATCACAGGTATCCTGGTGCGGCTTCCCGAGACGCCCTCCGGCCCGCTGCGCGCTGTTCCTGTCAGCGCGGCGCGGCCGCTGGCACCCAGCACATTTGGGAGGCTGCAGCATTCAGCTGCTGTAAAGCCAACATCATTCTCGCCCACTGCCTGATCCTGCTTCCGTCGTGCAGTCCCCGCCCTGGAGGCGTCTGTTCAGCGACAGGCTCGGCGCGCGTGGCTGATCGGCAGCCCTGTTCCGGCCAGGTGAGGGTGTTGTGGCATGTTGGCAAGGGGTGCTTGGAGCGCGTGCCGGGTTTAGAATCAAGGTCAGGCCCTAAATCTGCACCCGCGCCGCGGCAGGCGCTGCTGGTGCGGCTGCGCCAGGTGTGCATCCACCCGTTCACGGCCAACCTGCCCAGCCTGGGCGCGCCCGAGCCAGACGGCGACGGCGCCGCAGCGCCCGCCGCCGCCGGTCCGCCCCGCCCCCGCCCGCATGCAGCGGGCGCCTGCCGGCGCCTGGCTGCATCCGCGGCAGCGGCGCACCCCCCGCCCTAGAGCAGCGGCGCAGAGCCTGCAATGCTTCCTGCTCCTGGCTCTGCAATGTCTGCCAGGCGGTGCGCGCGAGACCTGATATGCCCCTGGAGCGGGGCGCCGCACAGACGGCAGGGTCTGCTCACGCCGTGCAGCGCGAGGCCGCACGGTGCCTCACAGCCGCACTGGTGCGGACCGCACACTCAGGGCGGGCCTGCTGCGCGCGCAGCGCTGACCCCGGGCAAGCGCCGGGCGCTGCGCGCCAAGCTGCAGGAGCACGCGCGGCAGGTCGCATGGGAGTGCCCCATCTGCTTCGAGGCGGTGCAGGTGTGCCGCCGGCGGGCTCGGCGTGCCGAGCGGCTGACCCCTTGGAAAACCCTGCGTTGAGACAGTGTGCGCCGCGACCGCTGAGTGCCTGCCTGCAGCTGCATTTGAGCAGAGGTGCTTGCGACGTCCCCAAGTCCTTTGTGCTGCATTGCGGTGGAGCGCGTCATGCGAGCTGGCAGAGCAGGCTGGCTGGGACAGCCGGCGCTGCTCGGCGGGTCGGCCCGCGGCCTGTACAAGCCCCGGCTCGCCGTGGAACCAGCGCAGTCAGCGTGCTCTCACAGCTCGCGCAGCCACATGTGTAGGCTTGCGGCTGAGGCAGAGCATGGATGAGTGCGCTGTTTGCGACAGCACGCGCCCGCGCCGGCAGGACCCGGTGGTGACGCTCTGCGAGCACGGCCCCTTCTGCGGCGCGTGCATCCGCGGGCAGCTGTGGGGCCAAGTGCGCCGGCATGCCCGCTGTTCCAGTGTCTGCGCGCAGATGCAGCAGCCAGCCAACCTGCCCTGTGCACCTGATGTCAAGCCGTTCTGTGACGCGGTCACCCAGCCAACGCAGCCCACGAGCTGTCACATTCGGCGCAGACCCGGGCGCTCACTGCGCGCGCGCCGCGCAGGGCGGCGCCTGCCCGTGCCCGCTGTGCCGCGCGGCCCTGACGCCCGCGGCGCTGTTCGACGAGGCCGCGCTGCGCGGCGAGCGCGCCGCGGCGCAGCACTTTCCCGTCTTCCCCGAGCCCATGCCCATGAGCCGCAAGTTCGAGGCGACGCTGGAGATGCTGAACTCGGCCATCAGGTGCGTCACGGGGTTGGGGGTTCATGCGGTTGGAGATGCTAGCAGTCATGTGATGCGCGCGCGCTCGTACGTCGGCGGGGCATGAGGCGGGCCTCCTCATCATGCAGCGTCGGGAGCACGTGTCCCTGCTCGTGCGCGCTCGTTGAGCGGCATCGGTGCAGCAACAAATCGAGGGCTTGATGCGCGGGCGCCGCTCGCAGTGCTAGGGTAGGGTCACCGGGCATGCTGCCGCCCGGCGCGCGCAGCGGCAGAGCGCGTGCGCTGCGCGCGACAGGGAGGACTACGCAGCGGCGGCCAACGGCGTGCAGCAGGTCACCAAGACCCTGGTGTTCTGCAACTTCGTGCGGGCGCGCCCCACGCGCGCGCGCGCCGCGCCTCGCCTCCTCCCTTGCGCCAGCGCAGACGCACCAGCTCATGCTCGCTCGACGCGGCGCCCTGCTGTCTTGAAGCAGTGCTGTCGAGTTGGGCTGCTCTGCCGTCCACTCCTGGAGGCTTGCTGTTACATTTACAGTTGCAATGATTAAACTTGTAATGCGATCGAGTCGGGCAACTGTGTTACAAAATTCCGTTGTCATGGATGCCAACGCCCCGCCGCCGCTGCGAGGCGTCCGAGCGAGGGCCCGCCCTACGCCGCGCGCGCGTGCGCGCAGGCGCTGCGCCTGCTGGAGGTCCTGCTGCGCGGCGCGGGGCACGCGTACGAGGTCCTGTACGGCAGCATGCGCCTCACGGAGCGCGGCGCCGCCATTGCGCGCTTCAACGCCGACCCGAAGGCGCGCCACTGCCCCAGCCTCTCCTGGCACACCCGGCCTGTGAGCAGCGGCCCCATGGCGCTGCCGGCGCACGCGCGCTGCGAGCTGCGTGGCGCGGGGGCCGCGCGGCGAGACGCGCAGGCCGCCGCCGCTCAAGCCGCGTGCGTGGCTGCGACGCTCGCGCGGCCCTGCCAGGTCGCCGGCCGCGCGCGCAGCGTTTTCGCCTGCGGTCTGCGCCCGCGCCGCTCGTCCAGCACGCATGTGGGCGCTTGGTGGCCGTGCATGTGGTTGCCGTCGGTACGAAGTGCGCCATTTTGGTCGGGCGGTCCACCACCACGTGGGTGGCGTCGTAGCCGTCCGCGGTACGCGGTACATTGCAATGAGGTCCATGCTCACTGACTCCCAGCGCTCCAAAGGGATGTTCAGCGGCTGCAGCAGGCCCGCCGGCCGCTGCCCATCCCTGCGGAGCGCTGGGATTCCGTGAGCATGAACCTCATTGTGATGCTACCGCATACCGCGGACCGCTTCGACCCCATCTGCGTGCTGGTGGACCGCCCTACCAAGGTGGAGCACTTTGTACCGACGGCGACGTCATGCACGCAACATGCGAGCCCGCATGTCGCAAGCCGGCGCGCCTGCCTGTGAGCACGCCGAAAACGCGGCTGGCTGGGGCGGCCGCAGACGCGCGTGCTGCTGTGCTCGACGCGCGCGGCCGGCTCCGGGCTCAACCTGAGCGCCGCGTGCCGCGTGGTCATCCTGGACGTCTGGTGGAACGCGGCGCTGGAGGACCAGGCGCGGGCCGCGGGCGCTGTCAGGCCCCAGCTGGGGTTTTTGCCCTGCCCGGCGCATCGGTGCCGAACCGCAGCGGCCGCGTATTCGCTCTGGACGTCTGCTGAAACGCCGCGCTGGAGGACCAGGCGCGGCGCCGCCGGCGCTGTCAGGCCCCCAGCTGGGGTTTTTTCCGCGCCCGGCACGTCATTGCTGTAAGCGCAGCGGCCGCATCCAGGGCTGGAGCCCAGGCCTGCCCCAGCGAGCCGCGTCCGGCGGGCTCGGAGCCCCGCAGCGCGTGGCTCTTGAGGGCTCAAAGCCCCGCTAGCTCGGGCCACGCGCCTGCATTGGAGGCCGCCTCAGCTCGGGAGGGCCGCAGGTCCCCACTGTGCCGGCCGCGCGCCGCAGGCCATCGACCGGTGCCACAGGATGGGCCAGGCGCGCGACGTGCTCGTGCAGAAGCTCGTGATGACGCTCGACCATTGCACGAACCGGACCACGGTCGACGAGCGGATCCTGGAGATGCAGGCAGGCGCCTCGCGCTGGCAGCCCGCGCGCGTCGCTCGCTCATAGGCTTAGGGTAGGGTTAGGTATCACGCAGCCGCCTTTCCGACACCCATTAGCATACTGGCTGTAGGCCCGCCTGCGCCCACGACCACCCCGGGCCGACCGCCGAGGGGAGGCCGAGCATGCTGTGCGAGCGGCGGGTGCTGTGCGAGCCGCGAGGGCAGGCTGTTGCATGACGAGGGGCGCCGTGCCGCCTGGCTGTGCTGCGCCACGTGGCGAGGGCTGGCGCGCGGGCCGGCGCGCAGGAGAAGAAGCGCGAGATGGCGGAGGCGGCGATGGGCCGCGGCGCCGCGGTCGCGCCGTCGCGGCTGACCCTGGCCGACCTGGAGTACCTGTTTGGCTGCATGGCCGACCGACCTGCGCGCGCCGCCGCCGGCCGCCGGCCGCGCCCCGCCGCCGGCATGCCCGGCATGCCCGGCATGCCCGACATGGGTGGCATGCCCGGCATGCCCGGCATGCCCGGCATGGCTGGCATGGCCGGCAGGCCCGCGGCCGGCAGGCCTGCGCCCGGCAGGCCCGCGCCCGGCAGGCCCGCGCCCGGCAGGCCCGCGCCCGGCAGGCCCGCGGCCGGCAGGCCCGCCGCGGCGCCCTGCCCCGACACGCCGTGCGTCAGCGAGGTGCGGCACTGCAAGGACGAGGCCGACGGCACGGAGTTTGTCAGCGACAGCCGGTGGGAGATGGGCGACTGACCCGGGCCAGCACGCACACTGGAGCGTCCGGCGGGTGCTGCGTGGGTGTTGCCCGTGGGCGCCGTGGGGCGCTCGGGCGGGTGCACGGACAAGGGGTGCGCAAAGTCTGGAGCGGGATGCGCAAATTTCCAAGGGTGCTCCGTCCTGCACTTGTTTAGATTGAGCAGGCAGCCCTATGTATATGTGGCCAGTGGGCCTTTCACGCTTTGCCGCAGACCCTTGCTCTGGCGTCGTGTCTGTTGCATGCGCCGAGGAGCTCATAGCTCTGCTTGGGTGCCTGTACGCCCTACTTACGGTTTAGTGCCCTGACGGCATTGCTTGCGCCGCCCGGGCTGGCCCAGGGTGACAGAGCTGCTTGACGCATCGACAGAATGCGTGCAGCAGACCGTCGGGCTGCCGATGCGCATACTCTGCAGGTTGTTACCACTTCACAGATGCGCTCAAGCGGATTGATTTGCATATGCGGCGTCCCCAGAGTGCGGCGGGGGTCGGAGGCTCATGCCGGCGCCTGACAGTGGCTGTCGAGCCCCATGAGGATTTTTCAAATGGTGTCCATGTGGCGCGCATGTTTCAAGAGTGAATGCAGCCACTGCGTTGTCAGCGTCAACGGCATCAAGCCAGCATGACTTACGGCACATAAGACAGTTCTGGTGGTCTGCTTCTGATAATCGAGCAGTGCTCGGCGAGCACATGTGATATGTAGGGTCGACGCTCACACGCCAGCTTGCTGGTGTGTCATTGCGAGATTTTATGCTGCATGCAGCTCTGCAAACAAGACAGGGGTCAACATGTGCCAATGCAGCACTGCACGTCGAACTGCAGCACCATGCCACTTGTGCAAAAGCTGCAGTTAAAAGTCCTAGAGCCACATCGACCCGCAGGCCCGACTCCTCAAGCCTGCACCAGCATTGGAAGACAGCCCAGCAGGTCCCTGGCACAGCAGGGAGCCCAAGCATCATGCCAGTGGCATATGCCTCAACATTTGCTTCGGTGCCACACCCTCTCTGCACGCTCTGCAACACTTCAGCCACCTGATGCCCTGTTCAGAGCCATGCACAGGGAGGCTGCTGCGCAGCTCTGGCAACTTGGCGCGAGGTTCTGTAACGGCGTCTGCAGAGACGTCATTCCCGGCGGCCTGCATAGGAGTGGCTGCTGCGCCCAGGCCCACATGCGCGCGGGCACGGCCTGACCGCGACACGGTAGACAGCGCAAGCCGGTGCCCTGCTGCATGCCGCGCGCCCGACCTGCCCACTCTGCTCGCCGCAGCGCCAGGTAGCTATCAGCTGCCGCGCCGCGCCGCGCCCGCGCCCGCGGCGCCGCGCGGCGCCGGCGCCCGGCCACTGCGTCCGCGGTTACCGCCGCATGCCGCGCCCGCGCCCGCGCCCGCGCCCGCCGCCGCGCCCGGCCATGGCGCCGGCCATGGCCTGGCCGTCGGGTTGCTCGGACCGCGGGTTGCGCACCGTCTCGTCGACCGACAAGATCTGCTCCGCCCCCGCACACACCCACCGCTCAGTCGTATGATCTGCTTGCCCCCCGCACATATTCACCATACAGTCGCTTTGTGTGCTCGCCCCGCGCATACACCCATCGCTCAGTCGTGTGATCGCCTCGCGGCTGGCTGCGAGCAGCCAGTTACCGGCAGGCCAGGTGAGAGAAGTGCGCGCCTGCTCGTCCGCCAACAGCGCCTGGCCCGCCCTGCATACGGAGCCAGGGGGCGGAAGGGCCGGCGCGGCTTTGCTTGCAGGCACAAAAGCTTGGGACAGCGCATGGGCGCCGCGCGAGCATGCGCGGCGGCATGCGCCAGCGCGCGTCCCGGCACAAGGAGGGTCAGGAGCAGGCGCGCGCTGCTGCTGCTGCGCGCCGGGCGCATGCGCACCAGGCAGGCCGCCTCGGTGGCGGCGGTGATGGCGTTGCTTTTGACCAGCGCGGGCTCCCACACAAACGCCTCGTACGTGTCCACCACGCCGCCTGCGCACCCCCCGCCCGATTACACTCGATGTAGGGTTGGGGTTAGGGTTGAACGAGGACGGGAACAGGGCCCTACCCTATACGGCTGGCTGCACAGACTGCCGGCACAGCTTTGCCCACTTGATGGCAGCGGTGGAGCAATGCCTGCCCTGCCTATGTCTAGGTGTCACACATGGCAGAGGAGTGGCGTGTTGCGCAGAGGCCGCAAGCTTTGAGGGCCAGCTGGCCGGCGCTGCCAGCCTGGCCGGGCGGACAGCCGGCGGCTGCCGGCCGGCGGGCGCGGGCGGGCGCGCCGCGGCGCACCTGTGTTGACATCCACGCCAAAGTTGCGCCCGGAGCCGTCCTTCAGCGCGTGCTTCTGGCGCAGCTTGTTGAGCACGTCGGTGGCGTCGAAGCCGGAGTTGTCGCACAGCTGCCGCGGGATGACCTCCAGTGCCTTGGCGAACGCGTTGATGAAGAGCTGCGCCTTGCCCGGGATGGCGCGCGCGTGGTCGCGCAGCTGCCTGCGCGGCCGCGCGCGCCAGGGGTGTGAGAGGGTTGGGGTAGGGTCAGGGTAGGGTTAGGCCGGCGCGCAGGTCCGCAAATGTGAGCGGCGCATGGCCGACGCGCAGGTCTTGGGCGGTGCTGCAGTGCCAGTGCACCCGAGTGCAAACCACCGGTCGGCGATGCTGCCACGGGAGGCGCACGGCGGCAGGGCCCTGAGCAACCGCGCCTAAACCAGCTCGGGAAGGCTTGACGCTCTCGCCCAGCAGGGTCTCATCCAACTCGCTCACAAGCAGCGATGAGGAACCAAAGCAGACGCGGCGACACATGACATGCCCGCCGCTGCCGGGCAGGCATGCAGCCGCTCCAGGGGAGCGTGCCCCTTCACCACGGCACTCGCCGGCCATGACATGGTCACACACATGCGGTCATGGCCGGCGAGCGCCGTTTTGTTGGGGCGCTCTCCTGGAGCGGCTGCATGCCTGCCCGGCCGCGGCGGGCACACCATGCATCGCCGCGTCTGCTTTGGTACCTTGGCGCTGCTTGTAAGCAACTTTGAACCCACCCTACCCTAACCCCAACATACGCCCAGCGCACCGGCTGACTTCCATGTCGATGGCGCCGCCGCCGGCGACTACGGCCGCATTCTTGAGCGTGCGGCGCACGATCATGATCGCGTCGTGCAGCGAGCGCTCGGCCTCGTCGATAAACTGCTCCGAGCCGCCGCGCAGCACCATGGTCGCCGTCTTGGCCTTGGGGCAGCCGGTGAACAGGTTGAAACGCTCCGCGCCCACCTAGTCGGGGCCAGGGCCACATGGTAGGGTTAGGGTCAGTGCCTAAGCTTGGCGCATCGGCCCCGCTCACAATGTGAGGAAATGCTGGAGCGGCCGCCAGCGCCATCCTCCCCCCCGGCAGCAAGCCCACAGCAAGCAGCCGCGCCCACACGCCATGTCTTTTTGCCGAAAACCCATCAGTGCTCTCAGCCGCAGGCGAGGACGGCGCGCTGTGCGCGTGGCATGCCGCAACAGCCGCCAGGGACAGCAAGATCACCGGGGCCGCGCGCCTGGGCCTCCTCGAACTTGGCGCAGGTGCCCAGCACGCCGGGCTGCAGCTTACTGACGGTGGTCTGCACCTTGGCGCCCGTGGCGGCCGCCACGCGCCGCATGTCCTCCTCCGGCAGCTGGCGCAGCGCACGCGCGTGAGTGGCACGCGATAATACTACCCCTAAACCTACCGGTGCCCACCCGCTGTCACGACTGGGGAGCGCCGCAGCCGGCCGTCAGCGGGGTGCGCCTGCCCTACACCAGACATGCCCAACGCATGCTGCACGACGCCGCTCCACCCCAGCTTGGCACCCGCGCACGCCCTGCCTCTCCGCGCTGGCAGACGCGGGCCGGATTGGCATCGCGCCCGGGCAGGCAGGGCGGCCAGTCATGCACAGAAAGCATTTCGAAAAACGCCTCCGGGCGTCAGCGCCCTCACACGCCGCCTGCAAAACAAGCACACCTGGGCGCTCTGTCAGGGCTGGTTGCGGGCCGGCCAGCGGCGCGGGCGCGCACGCGGCCGGCGCAGAAGATGTCGCGGTCGGCGAAGAACTGCGTGGCAAGGTCGCCGATTGCGAGGCGGGAGAGCACAATCTTGGCGCCCGCATTTGCGCACGCCTGCAGCTTGGCGTAGATAATGTTCCACTCCGCGTCCACAATCTCCTGGTACTGCGCCGGGTCGCTCAGGCGCACCTGCGCGCGCGCGCGCATTAGAGTATGAACATAACCCTATATGGCGCTCGGACTACCCTGACACTCGTACAGCAGTGCACTGTGCGCTGGCGGGCGGCGCCGCGAGCGCCGGACGCGCGCGGCGCGGGCCGCGCCGCGCTGGCGGCCGCGACGCATGCAGCACGGCGCCGGGGGCCGCGCGCGGCGCTGGCGGGCCGCCCACCTCGGCGTTCTCCTTCTCGCTCTTCAGCTCCAGCTCGATGTTGAGCAGCAGGATGCCCGGCTTTTCATATGCCTTGGGCTGCATCTCGAAGCCCGCGTACGAGAACGTCTTCTTGAACGCCACGCCGTCCACGAGGAACGAGTCGCGCAGGCCGCCGCCCTGCACCTGCGCCGCCCGCAACCGCGCGCTCGGCGCGCAAAGCAGAGCCTACATAGAACGCGATTTACTTGATTTATTTGACGATGAGCCCACTGCTCCTGCTGGTACAGGGACCTAGAGCTGAAGGACATGGCCGCGCTTATGTGCATCCTTTCGTCGAGCAAGGCGCCAGCTAAACATGTCACACGCTGCCAGCCTCACGCACGACGTGGCCGCCCGCGCGAGTGCGCGCTCGCAAGCAGGGCCCGCCGCCCGACGCCGGCAGGGTGCTGCCTGTTTAGGCAGTGCCGGCCTACCTTCTTCATGCCCAGCAGCGACATGTCGAGCGTCTCAGGGTCCAGCGCGGACACCGCGTCCACGACCATGGCCGCGAAGAAGTCGCGCTCGCCGCTGACCTGCGGCGAGTCACTCGCTTGTCTAACCTTTGCTTGACTGCAGGTGCTTGACTGCAGGTCTGCAAGCAATCATGTCTTGACTAGTCCGGAGACACTTATTGAGATGCCAGTCAGCTTGTATGGAGGCGGGCGCACGAAATGCGATGGGAGACACACTGCGATCATTAGAGCGTTGAGCAACGGTCACCTATAAAGCCATGCGGCAGGAGAGCGGCCAGGCACCCGCGACCCACCAGAGGCCCAAAGGCGTTTCGCGGGCCGGCCGGCCGGCGCCGCGCTCGGGGGCGCACGGGGGGCCCCGCACCAGCTTCGAGTTGAGCGACGTGGCCGCGCACTTCTGCAGCAGCGACCGCAGCTCCGCGCGGTCCTTGCCGCCGATGGTGACCGCCGCCGAGCGCACGTGCTGCACCGCCAGCGCGCCCGCCGCGCGGAATGCGCGGATGATGGCCTGCCGCGCGCAGCCATGCAGCCATGGGTTGCGTTTTCTATGGCATGCGGTAGGCTTAGGGTATGCGCGGGTGGTGGCCGGCAGCGCGCAGCAGGGGGTCTGCCCCGCCTGTCCCGTGTCATGATGCCGCCACCCACAGCCTGCTTGGGCACTGCTTGACGATGTGGACACATGAAGGCCGCGTCAGGTCACGGCAGTGAGCGTCACGCGGGTCGCGCGCCAGGGGCCAGCACGGAGCGGTTGCCGCGTGCGGCCTTAATGCTTACGAGGAGCCACATGCACGCCGGCGCGGTGGGTGCCAAGCTGCTGCCGCGGCTTGGTTCTCTTACAACCATGCGCTGAGCAAGCCTGTGCCAGCTCATCAGGAGCCAGGCAAGGCGGCTGGTTGCCCGTCCGACTCGCCAGCCCGCCGCCTCACACAGCTGCCAGCGCGAGCGCGCGCACGGCCGGGGCCCCGCGTCGCGCCTGCGGGTGCACGCCCTCCTCCACAAACGCCTTGCACTCGCGCAGCAGCTCGCCGGCCAGGATGACGACTGTCGTGGTGCCGTCGCCCACCTGCACAGGGTAGGGTTAGCTAGAGGGTCAGCAATACTCCAAACACCTGCGCCAGGTCGCTCGCCGGCCGTCTGCACATGGACAGCGGCAGGCGCGCGCTGCATCATACTGGCCATGCTCCTGCACACGCCTGAACCGCCGTGTGTGCGCAAGTGCACCTGAGCTGCCCCGCTTCACGCTCCCAGTCAGCTCCCCGCCCGCGGGACGGGCATGCGCACTGGCGCCCTTCAGAGCGGCGAGGGCGCTGCCACGGGGTGAGTGCCCAGGCTAACACACATCAGCTGCGTGTCCTTCAGCCACGCTGGTATGATGGTGGTGCCAACCCCCGTGCCAGTGAGCAGGCAGAGCGGGTCACCTCAGCGTCCTGCGACGCGGAGATGTCCACCAGCACCTTGGCCGCGGGGTGCACAATCTCCAAGAGCTTCATGATGGTTGCGCCGTCATTGGAGATTGTTACGCGCCCCTGCGCGCCGGAAAGGAAGACTCAAAGTGTGCTCGCGTGGGATGCAGGCGCACGGACGTCACAGCAGGCAGGGAGGTGGAAAGCATGCCAACATTGGAACTTCCTGCAACAGCCAGAGTAGCAGCCTCGCCGCACCTTGTCGTCGTGGATGAGCTTGTCCATGCCGCGCGGGCCCAGCGTGGTGCGCACGGTGTCGACCACGGCCATGCATGCGTTGATGTTGCTGATCAGCTGCGCCTTGCCCTGGCTGGTGTCTGTGCCCTCCCGCAGCAGGATGATCTGCGGTTGCTGCGCACAGCACAGCACTTTCTCGGTGTCAGATCAGCGGCCCGGGCGACAGGTGTGCTGCTGGGCGTTGCAGGCGGCGCGCTCGGTCGCACCATCATTCCAGGCATCATCGCCTTGGCACGCCCCAAGGGCGCCTCCCTTGTTTGCGGACAGTCCTCAAAACCTCCGTGTCAGCCCTTGCGCAGCCGATGGTAGGACTTGCAGCGGCTGCGCCCAAGGGGATTGGCTAGAGGACGGCTCCGCTTGTATGCTTACGCAGAATGTGCAAAGCACGTGCCTGAATGCTATAGGCAAGAATGGTGGTTCCAAGCGTCAGTGCCTAGCAGAGGCTGAACGCTTGGAAAACTGCTGCTCTAAGGAGCAGGGGTGTACACCTGGGGAGTTGCTGATGGGAGTCCTGATGTACGCCAGGAACATCGAGGCAGGTACTTGCGCCTAGGAGAGGCAACTGGTAGGCCATGGAGCCTTCGGGGAGTCCGCCAGAGGAGTGGCTGGATGTGGAGCCGGCGCTGTGTCGCGCCAGCGCAGAGCTGCAGGTGCTGCAGCTCACAGGAGCGCTGAAATGTGCTGGGAAGAGCTTCTGCAGAGGGCGCAGCTTTCTGCTTGGCGGCTGCCGTTCGTTACAATTGCACGTTGCCACGTAGCGGCAGGCAAAAATTCGAGTCTGTCCGCTATATAGTCATATATGTCTCTATGTGGGCACGCCTATGTATTGAGGTTGCCCTGCAGAAAGTGTGTTGCCAGTTACGTGTGTGAGTGACGCTGGCCAGCGGCTGTGACTCGGCCTGGCACGCCGTGCGCAGCTGGGCGAGCTGCTGCACAGCGAGGGCTTCAGCCTGTTCGAGGCAATGAGCGCCGTGGAGATCGGCGACCCCAAGCTGGACGCGGGCCTGACTGTGGACTACTCGCAGCCGGCCGACAGGCGCGCGCCCCCCGCCGCTGCTGCCTCGCCTGGCCGGCAGCGAGCAGGCGCCCCGCTCGACCTCTGGTGGCGCCCTCAAGCTTGCGCTCGCTGGGCTGCGCTCGGGGCAGCTCCCTGCTGCAGTCAGCTTCAGGAGCCCGCGCTGCTCTTGGGCAGCCGAGGCCTGACGCTCCGACACGGCCCACAGACTGTGTCCCTGTAACGTGTTTCAGTGACAGGCTGACGACAGACGAGGCGATGAACGAGGCTGCCGTCTGGCCAGGTCCAGGGGCATGTAGGGGACTGTCGGAGGTGCGGGAGGTGTATTTGCCCAGGCATAAGCACGCGCAAGCTGGCGGCACAGCCCCCGCCTGCGTCCGCGCGCAGGCCGCCGAGCGAGGAGGCGGCGCCGGCGCGGCCGGCGTCGGGCGCGGCGCTGGCGGTGATGGACCGCCTGGCGGCGCTGGAGGCAACCTGGCACGCCGACCACTCGCTCGCGCAGACCGTGTTCACGTGCCTCTACCTCCTGCACCCGCAGCGGTGCGCCGACCCTGCGCTCTGCCATACCCTGCCCTGCCCTGCGAGGGCGTGCCGCGTGCTCATGGGCTCGGGTGCGCCGGCCCAGGCTGCTGATGGAAGGCGTTGCTGCTGACGCGCGCGTGCGGCCGGGCATGGCAGGGCAGCGGCGCACCCCGTGCTGGACGGGTACTGCCGCGCGGTGCGCGCGACGTGCTGCCTCGTGCGTGACCTGGTCCTCGCCGGGTGTGTCTGCGAGGTGTGCCCTCCCCTACCCTACCGCCAGCACCGCCCACCGCTGCAACGCCCAGGCCGCCCTCATCATGACACGAGAAATATGCATGGGGCCGCTGTCCCGTGTGGATGACTTCTGCCCTGTCGTCCAGCACGTGAACACGCCCGTTGCCGCCGGTTCGTCAGCGGGGAGGCCGCGCCGACGAAGCGCGCATGCGTGTCCGGCAGGACGAAGACTTCCAGCCGCACGCGTTTGGGCTGACGCTCGGCGACGGGCGTGCGGGCGACGGCGGCGCCGCCGCGCTAGCCGCGCTCGCCTGCGCCGAGGACTGGCTCGCCGCGCGGCGCGACGCCCGCGGCCGGCTCCCGAGCGCCAGCCACCCCGCCCATGAAGCCGCTAACGGCAGCGCCGCTGGCGGCCGCGGCGGCGGCGAGGCTGGCAGGCGCGGCGCCGGCACCAGCGGCGCCGAGGCGAATGGCGTAGGAGGGGGCGCGGCGGGCGGCGCCGGCGAGGGCGCCGGTGGCGCGGACGTGCGCGCCGAGCATGTGCCCGCATTCCTGGCGCGCGTGCGCTTCCGCAAGGCGCTGCTCCGAGTGCGCGCTTGGGGCGCCGGCCCGTTTCACGGCAAGGCTGGGAGCAGGCCTCAGGCGGACTGTTCATTGCTTGTGTGCTCTGCTTGTGTGCAATTGTGTACAGTCCGTTGTTTGCCTGCATTGCACGGCCAACATTGGGCAGCACGACAGCGCCGCGCTGCTCTGTTCGTCACCGGGTTGCGGGTGGACATGCCGGGCCTTTGCTGAGCTCTTTGCAAGAGTGCTGCTGCCATCACTCGCGCAGGGCGGAGTTAGCCGGTGCCTATGTGGCGCAGGGCCTGCAGAGCATGGCCGGCGGCGCGCGCGCGGACCTGGACGCCGCGCGCAAGCAGCTGCTGGCCGCGCGCGCCGAGCTGGCGCGGCTGCGCAAGGCGCCCGGCGGCGGCGTGCCCGCGGAGCATGCGCCGGGCTTCGACCCCGACGCCAACCGCCGCCTGATGGCGCCCGTGCCGCCGCGGCCCATCCAGGCGCGCGCTGAGTGACAGCCGGCAAAGAGCTGCGACCGGCACAGTTGCGTCGGATCAAGCGTGCTGCGGCGCCTGGCACTCAGTACGGGCGGCTGTAAAACTTGAAGAGGAAGTCATGGACTATTGTGTACCAGGTAAGGTGAGCATGTGCCCGCTGTGCGGTCTTCACGGGCGCGGAAAAGAACAAACAATGGGAGTGTGCCGGGTAGGAAGTGGGCGTTCGTGCGGCGGCGGCGGCGCTGAGGCGCGCTCCCTGCGCAGGTGCTGTCGGCGGAGGCGACCTGGGCGTATTGGGAGGCTGTGCTGGGCCACCTGCTGCGCGCGTGCGACGTGTCGCGCTGCGCGCGCTGGGCCGACCTGAAGCCCTTCCTGCTGGACTGGGCGGCCATGCTGCCGGGCGCGCTTGCGCGCTCCGCGCTGCACTGCGCGCTCTCCAGGCGGCGCCCCGGCGGCGGGTGCGCGCCGAACCTGTCCGCTGTCCTGCACCAGCCGCGGTCTTGCGCTGATGAGACGGGTCTGGACTGCAGTCATGTGACTGCAGTCGGGTACCGCGCGGCAGAGCAGGGCGCACGGCGCAGCGCCAGAGCAACCTGCAGCTCGCGTGCCACCTGCTCTGCAAACTGCTCTCCCTGCTGTCCTCTGGCGCCACGCTGTGGACAGTGCACGGCAGTGCATGCTCAGCCAGACATGCAAGCAGGAGGGTGCGGTGCTGCCACGTGCGCTCCGCTCCCGCCAGGGCGGGCGGCGGTGCTGGAGCCGGCAGCGGCGCAGCGGCAGGCGCGCAGGCCTGGCAGCTCGGGCCGGCCATGGTTTGCGAGGCGCTTGGGCTGCCGGCGCCGGCAGAGCTGCCGGGCGCGGAGGCGCGGACATTTGTGGAGCAGGCGGTCATTGCGGTGCGTTAAGGTTGGTTAGGGCTAGCCCTGGCTCCTGCAAATGTTTCCACGAGCATTGAGGACGGTTGCGAGTGCAGGGGCACGAACGCTCATGCGTGTGCATGTGGGGTGCTGCGAGCTCGTGCGTGTGAGCGCGCGCGGCTGCACGAATGGTGCAGAGAGAGGGTAGGAGCGTTGCTGCGCGTCAGGAGCGTCGAGCAAGCGCCAGGCTCCTGGCTGTAGGAATGTCGAGCATGGCCGACTGCTCCGGAGTCGAGGCCTGAGGGCGGCGCTGTACGAGCGCGCAGCTGCAGGGCTGGTGCCAGGCGTCGTGCCTGAACCGCGCGCGGCAGCGCCGGCGGCACCGCCGCGCGATCGAGGACTGGGCGTTCCTGCACCAGCACGCCGCCAACGCCGACGCGGCCCTCGACTTTGCTGCCTGGCTGCCCGCCGCCGGCTGGGCCTGGCAGGCCGAGCCGGATGCGCCGGTGGGGCCCTGGCCCGCCACGGACCACATCGTGCTCCACTCACTGCACTGCTGACAGTGGGGTGCACCGTGAGAGATACAAGAACAATGAGTCTGGGAGAGTGTGAGTCGTGGCACCCTTAGCCACCTGCCTCAAAGGAGCCCGAACGGCGCTCTCATGTGCTCGACATCAAGGCGCGCGACCGCAAGCACCCTGGCTTGTGTGAGCGTTGACTCGCGCGCGCGCTGTGCGCGGCTCCACTGGCATGCAACAGCGGCGCATGCAGGCTGCGGTCTGGGGCCACGTGGCGCGGAGTGCGCCGTCCCGCAGCGCGCAGCCCCCACGCACAGGGGCCGCGCGCGGCAGGGCCCGCTGGCGACCTGGGTCGAGAAGGAGTGCGCGGGCGCATCATGTTGACCTCCCTGTTTCAGCCAGCTAGGGCTGCTTAGGGCGGCCGCGCGCGGCAGGGCCCGCTGGCGACCTGGGTCGAGAAGGAGTGCGCGGGCGTGCTGCTGCAGCACCTGCTGCTGGGCTTCGAGCTGGGCGTGTATGCGCCGCACGAGCACTGCATGCTCTTCTGGTGCGCGCCCAGACAGCACTGCATGCTCTTCTGGTGCGCGCCGAGACAGCACTGCATGCTCTTCTGGTGCGCGCGGCGCCTGCGCCGGCGCACCTGCGCCCGGGCGCGGCTGCGGCCTGTGTCATTTCAGGGTGCCGCGGCTGCAGCATGGGGCGGGGGTCATCTGCAGCGCAGGCTGCGCCGTCAGGCATGCGTCAAGCAGGATGCCTGCGCAGGCGCTCTGTGTACCTTTCTGCATGCAGCGCGGTAGGCAGCAGGCGCCCAAACTCTCTTGGGGGTGCACCAAGATGAGGCACTCACCTGGCAAGCGCCTGGGCCGTCGCCCATAGCCTCGACCCGAGCGGTTTTGTGACATCGCTGCGCAGGTACTGCGACTACCTGTTCGGCACGCTGCAGCAGAGCGCGCTGGCGCTCATCGCGGCGCGCCCGCCGCCGGGCGCCGCCCCGCCCTCGCACCCTGCCAGCGCGGCCGCCCGCAAAACAACGGCATCCGCCGGGGCGCGTGGCGGCGGCGCCGGCGCGGGCGGCAAGGTCCGAGGCGCCGGCAAGCGCGCGGCGGGCGGCCGCGGCGCAGAGCCTGCCGCCTGCGACCTGCTGGTCGAGGAGGCGAGCGGCCGGGCTCTCACTTTGCGTGGGAAGGGTGCATTGGGGACAGTCCACGCCAGCACGTGACCTGTTGGATGAGAGCGTGGGTGGGGATAGGGTTCGCTTAGGCGTGGCAGCGCTGCGGAGGCCAGCCTGCTTGCAGGCGCACTGCGCAGGCGCCCTTGCCCGCAGCATCACGTGCACTGGGATGCTGTCCCTGTCAGCTCAGGGGGATTGCTACGTGCCTGGCGCCGCACCGCTGCTGCTTGCCGCAACAAGCGCAAACATGCCGCGCGCGCGAGCAGGCGAGCGAGGCAGGCATGGAGCGCGCGCTGTGCCAGGCGCACATGCGCCTGGCGGCCGGGCTGGCGCGCTGCGGGCGGCTGCGCGCCGGCGGCGGGCCCTTCAACGGCGAGGCGCAGCGCTTTGAGCAGCGCTTTGCCGCACTGCACCGCCTGGCGCGGCCCGAGCCGCTGGACCACGCGCAGTACGCGGCCGCCGTGGACGCGACCGGTGCGCCCGAGCTCCGGGCCTCAGCGACCCCCCTGCGGCATGCATGCCTGTTGCTGCCCGTTAACGGGTAGGGTTAGGGTAGGGCGCGTCCGCCTGCACCAGGCTGAGCATCTCTGGCTCACATGTTCCACTCGCCTGCCGGCGCTTGAAAGGACAGGTGCTGGCTCGGGCAAATGCTGCCGCCCGGCCAACCCGCTGTCATGTTGCGCACGGGCTGCGCTGGCGGCACGCGCGCACCGCTGCGCGTGCCGTGGCTGCCATGGCCATCGTTGGCATTGCGCCGGACCCGCAGCAGTCCGCGCACGGCAGCGGTGCGCGCCGCGGCGCTGACGGGCTCGGCGCGGACGCAGACTGCCGGCCGGCCGACCTGCTGCTGAGCGCGCTGGCCGGCTTTGCGGCGGCGCGCCGCGCGCTGCTGCCGGCGGCGGCCGCCGCGGGGACGGCGGCCGCCGCCGCGCCCGCGTCCGACGGCGGCTTGGCCGGCCGCCGCGCCGCCCGGCTGCGCGGCCTGGAGCGCGGCGCCGCGCGCTGCGCGGTCGCGCTGCGGCTGCTGGTCCCGGCGGTGCAGGCGGAGGAGGCGCCCGGTGTCGAGGCTGGGCAGGTGGCCGGCGAGGCCCCTGGCCCCGCCCGCGTGGCGGCCGCGCGCGGGTCGGCGCGCGGCACGCAGGCTGCAGAGGCGAGCGCAGGTGTGAGCCCCGGCTCGGACGCTGTGCGTCCTGCCGGAGAGGCTCGCGGTCCGGCCGAGGGCGCTGAGGCTGCGCGAGGTTGGCCGGCAGAAGCGGGCGCCCCGCCCGGCTGGGACACAGCGTCGGCGGGCGGCAGCGCGTGCCGGGCGGCGCCGCTGGGGAGTGGGGTGGCGCAAGCTGGCGCCCCGCTGGCGCAGCATGGAGTGTTGCCGCCTGGAGAGCGTAGCGGCACGGACACAGCGGGCGGGGCGGCGCGCGCGCCTGCCGCCGCGCGGCGCCTGGTCGCCGGCTGGGACTACTCCGGCGTGTACCCGGTGCTGACGCTGTCACATGCTCATGCCTGATGCGGCGCTGCTCATGTGCATGATGGCAGCCCTTCCCTAGCCCTGTAGCCAGTGCGTTAGAGTGGGCCGCGGCGCCTGTGAACTGTTCGAACTGCTCTCTTTGCTCTAGCCTTGTAGTACAAGGAGCGTGCTGCACAGCTGCAGTAAGCAGAGGTGGTTGCAGCATTAACAGAGCCACACCGTATCTACTGAAGTTCCCAAGGAGCGCGCCGCGCGTTCACTGTGCACGCACTGGTCACATCCTGCAGTACCACTCGTCCTCGAACCTGTCCAAGTAGTCACGCATGTAGGCCGTGCGCTCCCGCGCCAGGCGCCGCCCGCTCGCTGTCTTCATCATGCCCTGCACACCGCAAACCCGCATGGCAGCGCCGGTGTTGACAATGCGCAAGCTCGCGTAACCCTGCATGCGCAGACGTGCGCAGAGCGCGCTGCGCAGAGGCCTGAGCTCGCAGCCACCTGGGCCTGCCTCCCTGCAATGTCAGGCGCGGCGCCTGGCGGGGTGCCGCATGCCGGGTGCCAGCATGCGGCAGGCTTGTGAGGGTAGGGTGGGTGGACCACCGCGCGGCAGGCCGCACCTCCAGCTTGAACAGCTTCTCGTAAAAGTGGTTGACCGTGGTCTGCTGGACGCTTGCGTCCACATACGCCTCGCGCGTCAGGGCCTCGCGCGGCGCGGCGGCCGGGTCGTGCAGCGGCCGCCGGAAGCGGCCGCCAAAGGTGAAGCAGCGCGCGATGCCGACCGCGCCCAGCGCGTCCAGGCGGTCCGCGTCCTGCACCACCGCCAGCTCCGGCGACACGGGCGCGCCCGGCAGCGCCCCCAGCTCGTCCTGCGCCGCGTCCCGCCGCAGGCGTTTCCGGGGACATGCTGGGAGGGTTCGAGGTCTGTGCAGTCTGCGTCAAGGGCGCAGGTGGGACGCGCGCACCTTGAAGCCAACCCTGGCGACGATGCTCAGGACTTGCTGGATCAGCGCAGGCGGCGCCCCGCTGCCCTCCATAAACTCCTGTGCGCAGCCCGGCGCTCACTTCTGCGCGGCGCCGCCGCCCGCCACACTTTGGCTTCAGAACACCGCAAGCTTGAGCCTAGCACAGCGCAGCGCCTGCTGGCCGGGGCGTGGGGCTGCCTTCCGGCGCGCCTGTATGCCAGCAGCGGCAGCATGAGAGTCTTTAGCATACTTCCAGTCGTTGACGTCATGGAGCAGCGCCGCAAGCTCCACTACCTCGTATGAAGCTGCCTGGGCCCAGCAACCGTCAGCAGGAGCTGCAGCTGCCTTGTGTCTGTCCATCACTGCGTTAAGCACTGCTGAAACCACAGCTTCACCCGGCAAGCAGACACACCCGCGGGCATGCGCTCACCGGCAAGCCTTCGCAGCCAGCGAGGTGGAGCGCCGTGCGCCGGACGCGGGCAATGTGCCTGGCCGCCCAGGCTGGGTCAGAGCTGCTGTGCTGCTACCTCGGTCAGCGCCGGTCTGAGAGCAGCAATTAAGCTCACCACCAGTCGTGGCTGGCATCAACGTCGAGCTGCTCAATATGAATTTTCACAAACGCTTCAGCAGCTTGTATCAGAGCTCTGTCGTTCTGGGTGTCTGCCACACTCCCGCCACCTGAGCAAGTATTGATGAAAGCTGCGCCTGGGGACGCCAGGGTAAGGCAGGCGAAGCCAGCACGCCAAGTAGCATTATGGCAACATATGGCAGAGCTGTGACAGATACACAGCCGCAAGCATCAGGGGGTGTGCGTGCCTGCGTCCATGCTATCTCACTCGTCGCACTGCGTAGCTCGGAGGCTCTCCCTCCACACCTATGTTACAGACGGAATGCTTTTCTTGTTTGGAGTCGTCAGATACATCTGTCTGTCATTGGCGCGCCAATGACGCGCGTCCTTGTACTATTTTGATCTGACAGACTTTGCTATTGTGCGGGTGAGGCTGGTGAGTCGTGTGGCACATACTGCGCCACATGACAGACTTTGCTATTGTGCGGGTGAGGCTGGTGAGTCGTGTGGCACATACTGTGCCACATGCCCCCTCCGGGAGTGCGCACCTTCACCTCAGGAAGCAAGGATTTCACTTGAGGAGTTAAGGCAGAATGGTTCACTGTCCAGACAGGCGCTACCCTATAGTGTTGTCAGTACTGTTGATAGGGAATAGAAGCCAACATGCCATGCATGGCATGGCATGTTGGCGTTTTTCCTTGGTCCTAGCTAACAACGCCAGACTGGCCCAGCAATGCCAGCTGCGCAGGGAGCCGTCGTGCTGTAATTTAGTATTGCTATGTGGCCGCCATGGAAGCATGCTCAACAGACTCTTGTGTGTCGAACGGGAGCACCAACTTTGCTTTACACAACTGTCCTACGCAGTGCACTGTCAGACCATGTGCCTCCACGCCTATGGGGCGTCACTACATCACAATGTTTTGAAGCCCTGTTCCGCTCCAGACAAGGTGCCTGCGACATCTTCAGGGCAGGGCGGCAGCGCCGGGCAGTCCCCGTCTCCGGCCACCCTCCTGCACAGCCAACCCCAGTGTCAGAGACAAAATCCATGCAGCAGTGATCCTAAACATTGCATGGGCATGGCTCGGGCGATGCAGGTTGAGTATGACAGCGTCTCTAACACCGTGACAGAACAGAACAGAGCAGAGACGCCAGGCTGCACGGTGCAGGGACAGCGCCTCAACATTACAGAGCAGCATGCCGCTGGAGGGTGGGAGGCCGCACTCATGGCACTGTGCAATGAACAGCCTGCACAGTGCAGTGAGCAGCCTGCACAGTGCAGTTGAGCAACCACACTCGCGCTCAGGCTGAGGCTGAATCCGTTTAGGCGTGCCACCTGCAGTAGCACAGCTCCGCCCTGGCCGCACACTCGCGCACTCTCGTCACTCAGTTGAGCAGCCTGACCACCCCATCTGGAGCTGCACGCCCCTCCTGAGCCGCGGCCGCGCACCAGTTGGGCGAGGGCGCCGCGCGCAGCCAGCAGAAGTCGTGCACCTCGCGCCAGAGCCCGCTGTCGGCCGCGAGGCCGGCCGCAGCCAGGTGCGCCGCGCTGCCGTGGTACTCCAGCGCGTAGGGCGCCACCCTGCAGCGCCCCAGACATAGTTGGGGCGCATTCGCCTCATGCGCGGTGCATGCGCGGCGGCGCGCACGGCGGCGCTGCAGGACCAGGTGGCGGACGCGAGGTGTGCCTGCCAGGCTTGAATTGAGGCAATGGACGGCGGGCATGCATGCAAACGCCAGGATCTGCCGCAGGCGGCCAACACCGCATGACCATGCCCTGGCCTGTTCTGTGGCACGGCTGCAAGCAGCCCGGCGCGGCGGGCCGCACGTGATGCCCGTGCTGTGCTCCACGACGGGGTGCGAGGCGACGCGTAGGAGCGCGGCGGTCGCAGTGGCGCGGTGCAGCCGAACCTGCCGCGACGCCAGAGCCAGCGTGCAGCCGGCCACATCTGCACGCATCGGCCCTTGCACACTCGTGAACGGAGCGCATCCAGCACCCGTCTGATGAGCCTCCTTGAGTGCTGCTCGATCTGTTGCTCAATTTTTGATGAGGCTCCTCGAGTGCTGCTCGATCTGTTGCTCGTGTAACATTTTGATGAGAAGCCTGCCAAACTATCAGTCAAGCACTCTGCACTAAGCACATGGCCTTCGTGCATGCATGCTTGGCGCAGAGGGGCAGCCACACGCTCTGCAGTTGCAGAGTGCCACACGCTGCTCTGCACCCCGCTGGCTCAGGCCTTGCGCTTGCTTTTGCGGTGAGCGCGCCGTCGGCAAAGGTGGCACCGGTGACCGGCCCGCCGAGCACGCGGCAGTCGCGCAGGCGCGCCAGGCGCAGCGCAGCCATCGGGCCCAGCAGCCACAGCGTGCAGCGCTGCAGGTCATCCGCCGCGAACGCGCCGCCGGCCAGCTGCGCCGCCGTGCGGACGATGACCGCGTCGCGCAGGCCGCGCACCGCGCTGCGCACCCACCACGTATTTGCTGGAGCGTGTCGCGCATCACAGACCAGCAGCTGTGTGATGAGCAAGCTGGCCTGCTATGCCAGAGAGTTGTGTCGGGGAGTGCGCCACCGCTCCGAGTGCGCGACTAGCCAAGCTTGCGGGGTGCATTGGCAGCTTGTGCAGACAGGCTGCGCGATGCACACCGCACATCATGTGCAGCAGGGACCTGCACCACGGACCTGTCTCTCCTGCATGCAGTTTCTGACTCATCATGCTACAGAGGGCGAGCACCAGTCAGTGTCCAGCATGTCGCTGGTGCCCCCGCCCGCGGCGTCGCAGGCTGCCATTGGTTCCGCGCCTCTACCGGGCACCGTGGGCCCGGGTGCTGCGCGCGAGCGCGCTGGCTCACTCGAGAGCGCCGGCTCATCGCCTGCGGGCTGCATTTCTGTCGCAGCAGTGCTATACGCGGCCCCCGCGGCCGCCGCGGCCGCGCCGCCGGGCTCGCCCGCGGGCGTCCGCGGCCGGGCGGCGAACGCGAACCGTCGCCGCGGCAGCAGCTCCGCGCGGGCGCCCTCCACCCTGCTCTTGAGGGCTTGGATCGCCAGGCCCACCTGCGGCAGCGAACGCGCGCACGCCCTCTCAGACACGTGCGCAGCGCGCGGTGCGGGAGGCGAGCGTGCGCGGGGAGGTCGTGTAACTGTGGTATTGTGAGTGGTTGTCTGGCGTCCGCCCTGTCCTGCAGGCATGCATGTGGAGCACTTGCATGAGGTTTGGGGGGCGAAGTTGCGGCCCCGCACCTGGCGCGCGTCGTAGGCTGGCAGGAAGTAGGCGGCCTTGGCAGCGTCCTGTGAGGTCCAACCTCGTCAGGCATGCCGGAATAGTTGACACGGGTCTCTGAGCTACACTCTGTTGCAGCGCACACCTCTTCCGCCCGTGTGAGGCGCTGCGCCAGCTCATCCAGCACCGCGCCCGCCTCTGGTCCGCCTGCCCTGTACAAGTGCACATCACATCTCAGTGCCGTCACAAGCCAGTCACGCGCTTGTGTTCAGAGCCAGGTGCTCAGCGGCCACTGCAAGCGCAGAGGCCGCACCCGACCCGCAACCTGTCCACGGCGGCAGTCAGCTCCGTGTGCTGCTCCTTCCAGCGCTCTAGGAACGCGTCTGCCGACTCGTCGGCGTGCCCCGCGTCCCTGCACGGGTGTGTCCACGGGCGGCTGTGAGCTGCATCTTGTTCCATAGACCTGCGTGAAATACAGGCGCAAGCAGATCCAGAGTACCGCTGACCCTCCACAGCTGAACCTGCCACCAGGCGCGCCTCGCTTCCTGTAGACGCTTGGCCCGCTCCTGCATCCGCTCCTGGTCCCTAGCGATCAGGCGACCTGCGAGCCTGACTGGCAGCGCGGCAGCGCCTGCCGACGCAGCTTCACCTCCCTTTGCTCCTCGCTTGCCTGCCTCGGTTGAGGCCGCCCCTGCCGCCAGCCACAGTATATGAGAGTGTTGGTCTGCCAATCTTCGCAGCGGGGCGATCTGGTGGTGCCGCACTGGTGGCAAGCCGTGCAGGTGCCGCACCTTGGCGCGCGCTCACTACGACGCGCACATGTGGCGCGCCGGTCTGCGCCATTGATGCAGTTTAAAGGCTAACAGGTGAAGAGGCCTCCAAACGTATGCTCAACCGGCTTGCTGGTGAGGGCTGCAAGCCCCGTCTCCGGCGGGGCAGTCCCTGCACAGCTGCGCAAGCAGCACCTCCCAATGCACAAGCTGCCGGCCTTTGTCACATGATCATGCATGGATGGCACGTCCAGTGCCGCCACCATCATTTCACAAATTCATAAAAATTTTGCACTTGGTCAGAAGGCAGGCCGCCGAAGGCCGCCGCTTGGCGCGCAAAGCTCTGCGCTTTAAAGAGCAAAGCACGTCTGCCTTATATGAGCTTGCCTATTGGCAGCCGTGTGGAGCAGGCGGGGTATCTGGCCTAGCGTCAGCAATGGTGAAGGCGTACCTGCGGTATGAACATGCCGCAGCGTTTGGCATCATTGCTTCGAACGCAAACATTGTCTACGACCACAGCGGCAAGCTCCTTATATCGGCAGCGCTTGAAAACATCAACGTCTGGAACGTACGGCAGGGAGCGCTGGTGTGGCGCACTGGCCAGTCCTAGGCTTTTAGCTTTGTAGTCTACAGAGCTAGCAGCAACAGTTGTGACCAGCAACCAAGTCGCTGCACATTCGCTGAAACGTCTGCATCTTTGCATGTACACTGCTTGCACCTGGCTGTGCTGCACCTTGCTGTGACAAGTGGCTTTGGAACAACGTGTTACAACACTGCTCTTTCGCCAGTGACTCAACCGCTCACCTGGTCGAAGGCTGCTTGCCTAGCTCCTGCTAGCTTAGCAATCCTCCCCAAGTGCCCGTCCTGGCTCAGGAACAGTCGCCCTTCTGGAGCGGCGCAGGTGCGCACCCTGGTGGCGCCGGCGGGCGAGGGCGGGGCGGCGGCGGCGGAGGTGACGCAGCTCGCCGCGGCGCCGGGCGGGCGACAGCTGGCGGCCGGCCACGCGGACGGCGCCGTGCGGCTGTGGGACCTGGACAGCGGCGAGTGCGAGGTACGTGCTTGTTATAAATTCATGCCTAGCTTTGACGACGAGCGCGCTGCGTGACAATGTGACGCAGCCGCGGAGCCCTTGAAGTGTGTGTGGTTTGGAGCATACCACTGCAGGTATGGAGCTGGCCAGCCGCCCCAGGGCTGTGGCAGTTGCACAGTTCTCTCTCGCAGAGCCTCCTCTCGCTCAGCTCGCCATGGGTGCCCGGCCGCCTCCGGCACGACACCTTGGCGTGCTGCGCGTGCCGTCCCCGCATTGTTGCGAGCGGTGCCGCCCGGCCGGCTCGGGTCTGCGAGGGCGCAGCGGCGGCAGCGAGCGGCGCCGCCCAGCCAGCCGCCGCGCGCGCGCAGGTGACGCTGTCGGGGCACCGCGGCGCGGTGACCGCCCTGCGCTACAACCGCGGCGGCGCGCTGCTGGCGTCGGGCGCGCAGGACACCGACGCGATCGTGTGGGATGTGGTCGCGGAGGCCGGCCTGTTCAGGCTGCGCGCGCACAGCGGGCAGGTCACCGACTTGGTGCCGCCCCGCTTGGGCCCGTGCGCAAGCACAGCGCCCATCAGCCCGCAAAGTCCCCTTTGCATGCGGCTGGCAATGCATGCATGCCCGGAACCTTGCTGAACACGCAGCATGGGCCGCCAGGAGCGCTGCAGCGAGCGCCAAGTCCTATGCGTGCGCTTGCGCCGAGGGCACTGGGCAGGAGGTGTGTGCGTGCGCGAGCACGGCGCTGCCGCGGCGGCCGGCAGGCCTTTGTGGAGCGCGAGAACGTGCTGCTGACCGGCAGCAAGGACGGGCACGTGCGCGCGTGGGACCTGGCCACCCAGCACTGCTTCCAGACGCTCGCCGGCGCGCACGGCGAGGCGCGCGCGCCGCACGCGTCGGCGCCGCGGCTTGCTCAGCAGCGAGCGGGGCTGAAACAGCACACGCTGTTTGTTCAGGCCGCGGCCTTGCACCGGGCCTGCGCGCGCGCATCGAGCGGTGCTGCTATCATCCCGTGTCTCCGGCTTGCCCGGCCGCGCAGACGGTAGCGCAGGGTCAGCATGGCGCAGCGTCGCTCTGAAAGTGGTATGCGGTCCTCCTAGGTGGCAAGCTGAGAGCCTGCGTGCTGCGGCGGGCAGGTGTGGGCGCTGGATGTGGACCCTGCGGAGCGGCGGCTCGTGGTCGGCGCCGCCGACGCCGAGCTGCACTGCTACCGGCTGCTGGGCGGCGCTGCGCCGGGCGCGGCCGGCGCGGCGGGCGCGCCCGGGCAGGCGAGCGCGGCCGGCGGCGGGGCGGGCGCGCGCGGCGACCTGCTGGAGGACGCCGGCGGGCTGCGCCGCGCCGCGACCGAGCGCGTGGCCGCGCTGCGCTTCGACGCGGGCGGACGGCTGCTGGCGGTGCAGGGCGCGGGGCGCGTCCTGGAGGTGTTCAGGCGCGGCCGCGCTCGCGCGCGCCTCGTGCGCTTGGCCGGACCGATGCACGCATGCAACCCAGCGATTCTCTGCGGGCCCGGCAAGCATCCAGGCAGCCTGCATTCAGGGCTGCCTCCTGGAGGTGCAACCGTCCGGGAGCCTGAATTGCTGCTGAGCGGGCTGTTGCTCCAAGCGGGCATCCATGCGGGCATGTGACAAGCCTGCCGCGCCAGCGACTGCACGCGCGCGCGCAGGGTGCGGACGGAGGCCGAGGTGCGCAAGCACGTGGAGCGGCGGCGCAAGCGCAAGCGCGCAAAGGGCGCTGCCGCAGAGCAGGACCCCGCGGCGACTGCGCCGGCCGAGCCGCCGGCGGGCGGTGGCCAGGCGGCGGCCGACGCGCCGACCGCCGCGGACGAGCTGGCGCCCTTCCAGGCATGGACGGGGCCCGGCATGCGCTGCCAGAGGGCCCTGCGCCGCGCATGCTGTTTCGGCATCGCGCCCCTCGCAGGCCCGGAAGAAATGCTTTGCTTGCAGACCGCAACATGGAGGAAGCTGCACAGCGGGACGCCTCGTCATGCTCTGTGACTTCCAGGCGGTTAATAGTGTCGCCCAGCGGGTGGCCAGGGCTGACGTTGGCGCCGCGGGCCGGCAGGTCGTGCGGGGCAAGGCGAAGCTGCGCGCGTTTGCGTTCAGCCCGCTGTCCGCGCAGGCCGGCCGCCCGGCGCAGATGGCGCTCGCGCTCGCCAACAACGTGCTGGAGGTCGGGGCCCTGCCGGCCCGCGCTCCAGCTCATGCGCGGTAGGCGCAGCACGCTTTCGCACCTAATACCCAGAAAGCGTGGCGGAGGGCAGCGCTGCACCTGCGAGCGCCGGGCCGCGGTCACGAGAATGAGCGCCGGCTCTGCATGCTCTGCCTGCGGGCCGGCCACGTGCGCGGCGTGTGCAGCAGGCGCCCTCCCTGAGCGCGCGCGTCTTGGAGCCACGGCGGCCTGCAGCCAGCGGCGACGGCCAATCGGCTGCAGGGGCGCGGCGCGCAGGTCTGGGGCGTGAGCGACGCGGGCGCCGAGCGCGTGCGCGGCATGGAGGCCGCGGGCCACCGCGCGGGCGTGCGCACGGTCGCGCTCGCGCCCGACGACCGCACGCTGCTCTCGCTGGCCGGCACCGCCGCCAAGGCGCGCGTGACCGGGCCCCGGCGGGCCGTACTGGCTGTCCGCACCGCACGCTGGTCTCCGATGACAGGGGCCTGTGCGGGCCCGAAGACTGCATTCGATTGACAGGGGCCTTGCGCAGGAATCTGCGTCCAGGCGTGCTGGCGCCAAGCGCGCCTCACATGGAGCCTGCCGTCTCTCTGCAGTCTCTCTGCGGCCTGGCGAACCTGCGGGGAGAAGGGTTAGGGTTAGGGTCGGGACAGAACGGGTACACGAGGCTCACACATGCCGCAGCGCGCAGGTCTGGAACGTGGAGACCGGCGCCTGCCTGCGCACGATCGAGCAGGCGGGGCACGGCCTGTGCGCGGTGTTCGCGCCGGGCGGCCGCCATGCGGTCGTGGGCACCAAGGAGGGCGCGCTGGACGTGCTGGACGTGGGCGCGGCCGTGGTGGTGGAGACGCAGCCGGCGCATGCTAGCGCGGTGCGCGGCGCGCCCCGCCGCTGGCGGGCGCCGTGCCCAGCTCCTATAGGGGCGTGCTGCCAGAGCATGCCCGCATGGGCACAGTGTCCTGTCTTTAAAAGCTGAGTATGGGAGGCTGCTGCCAGATCAGACAACCTGGTGTGCTGCATGCTACTCAGCGGGGCCACGCTGTGATGATAGGTGCATGGTGCCTGGACATCATGAATTACAACCAGTGTGCACAGGGCTCAGCCAGGTCTTGGTAGAGCACCACAGGCAGCCTGGTTGCCACGCCTGGTTGCCCAGTTGGGCATATAAATTGCTGTGGCGGCGCTCTCAGACATCAGCCTGCGCACGCTCAGCACCCCCTGCATGGAACCCGGCACGTGCAGCAGCAGCAAGGTCGTGGGATCCCGCAACAAGGGCTAACCCTAACCCTATCGCAGGTGTGGTCGGTGGTGGCGCTGCCGGACGGCAGCGGCTGCGTCAGCTGCAGCGCGGACCACGATGTGAAGTTCTGGGAGTGGCAGGTCGCGGCGGCGGCGCCCGGCGGCAGCGGCCGGCAGCTGGGCATGCGGCACACGCGCACGCTCAAGATGGCCGACGACGTGCTGTGCTGCCGCGTCAGCGCCGATGGGCGCCTGCTGGCCGTCGCGCTGCTGGACTCGACCATCCAGGCGCGCGCGCCGTCTGGGCGCGCGCCGAGGGACATGCCGCCTGACAGCGGCTGCCGCTCTGAGAGGGCGGTGGGTAACACAGGGAGATGGGGCGCCGACGCGGGGCCGGAGGGTCTTGCTCTGTGCTCGGTGTGAGCCGCAATGCAGCACAGGGCGCGGCGAGCTCGCGGGCGCGCGAGCAGGTCTTGTGCGTGGTGTTTGTCCTGTTGCTCGAAGGGCATACGCTGCTCAGCGTGAGGCGCGGCGTAGAACAGGTGGCGCTGAGCGCGCGCGCGTGTGCGCGCAGGTCTTCTTCCTGGACACCCTCAAGTTCTTCCTGTCGCTGTACGGGCACAAACTGCCTGTGCTGTCGATGGACATCTCGTCCGACGGCGCGCTGCTCGTCTCCGGCTCCGCCGACAAGAACATTAAGATCTGGGGCCTGGACTTTGGCGACTGCCACAAGTCGCTGTTCGCGCACCAGGACTCCATCATGCAGGCGCGGCCCTGCGCTCATCTGTCGGGGCTTGCCTAAGCGAGCGCGCCTCGTCGGCGGCGTGTCATGGCAGGACCCGCTCCGGCCGCCACGCCGGCCAGTTTTAGTGTAGTTTGCGGGCCATGCTAGCAATGCGGTATGCGCTTCGGATGCTTTGCACGCATTGATTACCTTAGTGGCCTGCTCCGACCTGGGCATTGCGCCCGGGGCAGGTGGCGTTCGTGCCGGGCACGCACTACGTGTTCACCGCGGGCAAGGACCGGCTGGTCAAGTTCTGGGACGCCGACCGCTGGGAGCTGCTGCTCACGCTGGAGGGCCACCACGCCGAGGCACGCCGCATGCATGCATGCCGAGCATGCCGGCACCCTCTGCCGCGCACACCGACCATGACCGTCAGCGGAGCAAGGACCGGAGCGGGCTTGCATGCACTTCTCCCAACAGGCGCCGTGCACACCGTGCCGCAGTGCCGCCCTGCACAGTGGCCTGCTGTTGGACGCTTGGCAGAGCTGGCAGCATTGGCAGCTGCACAGCCTTGCTCACTCAGCATTACCCCTGTCCTCTTTTCCCTTGCATGCCTCCAAGCTCTGGCGCCGCACGTGGAAGCATGTCTGCCTGACGGCGGTGGGTCAGGGAGAGGCGCCCGATGGGCGCCGGCCGCCGCAGGTGTGGTGCGTGGCGGTGAGCGCGGCGGGCGACTTTGCCGTCAGCGGCGGCGCGGACCGCTCGCTGCGCGTCTGGCGGCGCACCGACGAGCCCTTCTTCGTTGAGGAGGAGCGCGAGCGCCGCCTGGAGTCGATGTTCGAGGCCGATGCGGAGGTGCGGCACTGCTGCTGTTTGAGGCGGCTGCGGAGGTGCGGCAGCGCTGCCGAGGCGGGCTGTCAGGGATGCGGATTTGTCAGGGATGACAAGCAGCAGTGGCCGCGGTACGTGATGCATCAGGAACCCAGCATTAGGACGTACAGGAGGTGAGCAGCAGGGCGCAATGCACACCTCGGCAACGCGCACGTCAGGGTAGGGCGCGGCAGCATGGCAGGGCTCCGCAAGGTCCTCCGCAGGCACACGTGTCGGTGCTGAGCGGAACAGGCGGCTGCGCAGGACGCGGCGGCGCGGCGGGGCCCGGAGGGGGCGACGGCCGCAGACGCCCCGCCGGGGGCCGCGCCGGCCGGGCGGAAGACGCGGGAGGCGCTGAGCGCGGCCGACCGCATCGCGGACGCGCTGGACCTGGCCGCCCACGAGGCGGCACGCGTGCAGGCGCGCGGCTGTCTGGGTCTCTGTGTCGGATTGCACTGCCCTTGGTGCTGGCTGCGCATGCAGCCACAGGAGTATGTGCTGTGGCTGGCTGCACATGCATCCACCCTCACTGCTTAGTTACGGCGAGGTGCGTATCTCGGGGTCACGTTGCCACCTCACCACCTGCATGCCGGCCAGCCAAGGAGCTCACTGGGTGCACATCAGCCACTTGCGCCGTATTTTGAGCAACGCAGAGCATGACGGCTGGTCTGCAACCCTTGCCCCAGCGCATCGTCACAGGGCTCGTCATTGGTTATCCCCTGCCCGCAGGAGAGCGCCGGCAGCAGGGACGGCGGCGGGGCCGCGCCGGCGCCCAGCCCGCTGCTGCTCGGCCAGACGCCGGAGGCGCACGTGCTCAAGGCGCTGGCGGGCGTGCGCGCGAACGAGCTGGAGCAGGCGCTGCTGCTGCTGCCATACACGGACGCCCTGCGCTTGCTCACCTTCCTGTGCCACTGGCTGCGGGCCGGGCTGCAGGCGCGCGGCCGGCCCCGGCTCCCGTCCTTGCCAAAGCGACAGCGGCCTTGGAGCAGCAGAGCGCTCGTGACGTGATGTTTCTTCCACCTCCTGGCAGCGCACAGTGTTGCTGGCTGCTCTACTGCTGTACTGCGTGGGCAGCGCCCGCCACTCCTGGGTAGGGCTTGAAGGGTTGTGGAGCCCTGCTGGTGCTGGCACCGCACCCAGACCGCCTGCTGTGCGGAGCTGGTGGATGCAAGTCAGCTGGCCACAGCGTTGCCCTACATGCCCATGCGCCGTGCTCAGCCCTGGAGCCCATGCGCTGCGCGTGGCAGCGCGTGCTGGGCGTCTGCTGCGGCCTAACGGTTGCCGACACGGCTGCACCATGCGCATGCTGGGGAGGTCACGCCATGCCCAGCGTCCGGCACTGCAGGCCCTCAGGTTCATCGCTCGTGACACCCTGCGAGCGCGGCAGGTGGAGCTGTGCTGCCGCGTGGCGGCGCTGCTGGTGCGGCTGCACCACGCGCAGCTGGTGGCCACGCCGGGCGCGCGGGGGCCGCTGGTCGCGCTGCAGCGGCTGCTGCGCGCCCGCACGGGCGGCCTGAAGGACGTGCTGGGCTTCAACATGGCTGGGATAGAGCACCTGCAGCGCCTGCTCAAGGAGCGTCAGCGTAGCGTGTGAGGCGCCGCATGGGGCGGCAGCGTGGCCAGTTGGGCGTTGCCCAGCACTGCTTCTACCCCTCTTTGTAGACGCGCTGCCCAACACTCCACTGGCACCTGCCAGACTTATAGCTGGTGGAGAACATGTCTCGCTCAAACAGCGACGCATACAGAGATCGCAGAAACAGCGACGCATACAAGAGAGCTGGTCGAGAGAACCAAGAGTGAAGAACAGCCCCCCCCCAGCCACACCCCTGGCTCTCAAACTTTCTGTACACACGTTGGGAGGGCGCAGTGAAACCACGTGCGCCCCGCCACGCTCCTTTCACACTCCGCCATCCCCTTGTGACCCACGCCGCCCGGCCTCTACCGCGCGCTTGCTGCATGCGCTGCGGCCTGGGCATCCGCGGCCGCCAACAGCTGAGCGCCAGTCGCCCTGCCCTTCTCTGCGCGCTGGCTTGCAAGGGGCGGCTGCGCGCCGCGGCAAGCGAGTTTCAGCTCAAATAGAGGCACACACGGTGAACGCGCACGGGCGCAGGCGTTGAAGCTGCCAAGCCGCATCAACACCTTTCCAGGTTCACCTGTGCGGGCAGCGTTGCGCCAGCTGGTGCGTCCGCGATGGCAGCGAGCCACATCAGGTTGCGCTGCAGCTGCTGCTGGTACTGCACCGCGGCATCGAAGCGGCCGAGGCTGATGGTGTCATGGATTGTCTGGATTAGCGCCTCGTTGTCCTCCAGGTACTGCGAGCAAAGCACTTGGTCGCATATAGTAGTGACGGTGAGTGCAGGCGAGACAGGCGAGACACTCCGCACTCGCTGCGCCGCACCTGCTGAATGAGCTCTGTGCTGGGAGCTGCCGCGGGCAGCGTGGAGGGCGCCGCAGTGCCCTGGCCTGCCTGCATTAGCAAGAGCAGGCCGCTGTCGGCACGCGCTGACATGGAAACCACTGCTGCAGCGCCTGCAGGTGCCACAGTCTGCAGCCAGCCCCTGTGCACCAGGATGACCGTCAAGGCATCAGCAAACGGTTCATAACATATTCTGGATTGGCCTAACCTCCTAGCTCTTTTTGCTGCTGATCTTGACAGGGAGCTCCCTAGCTGTTTGAGAGCACGTGCCTAGATAGGCCAGAAAGCGAGCCCAGCTGAGCCTCAAGCGTGGCTTAGGCGTCGCAAAAGTGCCAAAGCTATGATTGCCCCGACACAGCAGCACCGCCAGGCGATGACAATTTGACAGCGCCGCGAGCTCTTTGCGGCAAGCGGAACAGGAGCGCCATGCTGGCCCGAGCGCTGCTGTGGGTGCTGCGCATTGCGCTGGCCGCTACCGTCTCGGCCTGGGTGCTCTGGCACCTCGCGCTGCCCTGGAACAGCTTCCTCAACAGCGAGTTCTTTGCCAGAGTCACCGCGCTTGCGTACTTCCCCTTCCTGAACGATGGCGTTGAGGAGGCTGGCGGGGAGCACCTGCCCGGCTCGTCGCAGCCGTCTACCGGGGCCAAGTATGCTGCGACGGTGCGGGGCCGAGCGCTGCATGGGCGTGCATGGTCATGACATGTTGAGAATCTGCTGGACTCTGCTCGAGGCGGGTGCTGGGTGTAGCACGAAGTGATGTCACAAGTAGAAAAGCCAACCACTGCCTCATGGAGAAAAGGCCCTCTGCCCCTGACGTGACTGGTTGACCCAGCACTGATATGTCCCCGAGACTGGCCTTGTTACGCTTGCCTGGCAAGCTGCTATGTATTTGTCAAGGAGAGCGCTGCTGGTGCTTTCTAATGTGTGTTGAGCTGTGGGGGCTGCGGGCCTTGCCACACGACGCTCCTTCGTGTGTGGCTTGCTTTATGGCATCCCCTTGCAAGGAAAGCAGTGGCCTGCCCCCTCATCACACATGCACCAATCCTCACCGCCGGTACCTTGGACGCAGGTGTACGTCCAGTGGGGGCTCACGACACTGGCTGCGCTGCTGACGCTAGCCTTCAGCGCCGTGAGCTCGCACGTCGCCTGGCGCGGCCCGGCAAGCAAGCAGCCACAGGATGGCAACGCCCAGCCGCTGCTGAAGCCTGTGCATCCGGCGCCATGCCAGTGGCGGCTCATGGTGCGGCTATTTTTGCGTATGTCAGTGCTCCTGCGAGCACTGCTGATAACTGGTCAGCTCGCCTGAACGCATTGCAAAGTGCATGGGTGCTTTGTTTTGCAATTACACTGCTGCGTGCATGCAACACTGTGCTGCCACATGGGCCCTGCGCCCCTGTTGGCGCTCACGGTGTAGCACGCCAAGTTTGAAGCTCGGAACATTTAGGCCTACACAAGTGGTCTGTCACCTTATTCAACATGTGATTTTAGCCTGCACGCGGGCAGATGTTCATTTTACCATCCGGAGGTGGTTGTTTGCACTGTTCGCCAACTAGGTGGCCGGGCCGCGGCAGGCCAAGCGCATCATCTGGTACCAGCTGCCGCCGCGCGGCTTCTGGGTGTGGGCGTGCGGCGGCCTGTCTGTTTTCGACGCAGTCATCATTGCGGCCTGGGCACGTCATCTACGTGTGGCAGCGCGTCGCCTTCATCGTGCCGCTCTTCAAATGTGCGCACCGCATGCTGTGCCATGCCACCAGCAGTTGAGTGGCCATGCCTGTCTGTGAGCATGGCACACAGCAGCAGGTCCAGGGTGTTTGATTGCGCTGTGTATGGGTTGATGTTTATCTTTTTCAAAATTCTGCTTTGGCTGCGGTCGATGACCACAGTCGTGCGGACATGCCTGCCCTGCTGCTGTGTTTCAGGCTGTGTGAGTGGCATGTGACTGGCATCAATCACATGTCATGCATGGCGCTTGCTTGAGCTGATGTTTGCATTGTGTTTGGCGGCAGCGGCGGCCGCACTGGGCCTGTTCCCGGACTGGAACACCTGGCAGGTCATGCTGGCCGCGTGCGCCCCCGTCCCCACCCTCCTGGCGTTCAGGACAGCGCTGCGGGCATGCGTAGTGGGGGTCTTGCGTGAGTAGCTGTCAGACATGTTTGATTGATTTCGTGGAAGTTACGGAAAATGATACCGTGCGCACATGCGCAATATGTTTATAGCGACTGACTGCTACGTGCTGGTGTGCTTACTATGCTTGCGTACTACATTCCTTGTGACTGCCTAAGAGCGTGAGCTGCTGCAGGACAGCGCTCAGTGTGCACAGTTCACGAGTTGCCGGGCAAAGCCGCCCACACACAATGTCTGAGCATTTTCAAGCTTGAAAAGCCGCCTTAAAAATAGTGTACATATGTCAGGGAACAGGGTGGGGTCTTCGTGAGGCCTAGCCAGACGTCGCGCCCTGACCTGCTGTGTGCGCGCGTGCAGGATCTCGGGCGCGCTGGGCTGGGCGGCGTCGCTGGACATCCTGCTGCTGTTCTACCCGGTGCCGCGCTCGTGCTTCCTCAACCGCCTGCTGGGCGCGGGCTTCCCGATGCTCATCAAGTACCACCGCTGGGTGGGCCACGGCACCATGTGGCTGCTCACGCTGCACGGCTGGGGCTTCTACGCGCTCTGGTGCGCGCGCCTCCGGGCTATCCCTATACCCTAACCCTTACCCACGCGCCCGTGCAGCAGATGTAGGGCATTGAGTTGGTTGGGATGGAGACGCGTGCAGGGTTTCCAGGGCAAGATCAGCATGCATGTTGTCATTGCGACGAGTCCTGACTAGGGGTGTTTTGTTTGTGGCAGGACCTCTCAGGCTACCTGGCTGTGTGGGGCTATGACGCCGAGGACGTGCGCGCGCTGACGCATGCCGCGGCGCGAGCGGGCGCAGGATCTCGGAGGCGGACTGGCTGCGCGGGCTGGTCTGGGACAAGCACGGCACGAACATGCTGGCCGGCACGCTGTGGGTGACCTCGCTGGCCTGGGTCCGCCGCAACTACTTCGAGGTGGGCCGCGCGCCGGAGCGGCGCACACACCCTGCCTGCCGAGATCGTGTGTTCTGTTAGATACTGGCACGAGGGGAGCAGCGCCTGCGGTGGCTCTACTCCTGTTGCAGCAATCTCCGGACCCAGCAATTACCCTTGGCCCTCTGGGCCCAGGGGTTGAGCATTGCTGCGCTTCTGGGCCATGCCCAGCACTGCGAGATGCAGCGACGGCGGCGCTCTCCTGGTCCAACTCGGCGCTGCTGTTCGATCAGAGCGTGTGCGGCTGCTGCCTGTCATGAGCCTGCATCACAGCATGCGCTGCGCCAGGCGTGAGCAGCCCTGCGCCGCGGCAGCGCGTGCCCGCCGCAGCGGCATTGTCCCCGCACGGCCGTCCGCCGCCAGTGCTGACGGCGGCCGCGCGCGCGCGCGCAGCTGTTCTACCGCACGCACATCCTGGGCTTCCTGGGCTTCATGGTGTTCGGGTTTGCGCACCACGTCAGCCTGTGGGCGTACACGCTGCCAGGCGCGCACACGCGCTTGTAACGTACGGCATGTGTGCCAACATGCCTGCCTGCGCACGCGCGCTGCGCAGCCGCGCCTGCACCGGCCGCCCGCCCAGAGCACAGCGTGTGCGGCGATAGCGAGCTCTGCGCCTGCCGGCCCAGCATGCGCGGACGCGCCTCGACGCCTGCCGAGCAGGGCCGCAGAGCGAATGCAGGAGGGAGCGCATGCCGTGACGGCGTGGCGCGCTGCCAAAAAGAGGGTGCAGGTTTAGGTTTTAAGGGCCTGACCGGCCGCGCAGGCGTGCTGCTGTACATGGTGGACTGTGCGTTCTGCGTGCTGCAGCAGGCGCAGCCGGTGCACATCACGCGCGCCGACGCGTCCGCCGACGGCTCGCTCGTCACCGTGCACTTCCGCGCGGGGCCCTTCACGCCCATCCACGCCATCCAGGCGCGCCCTGCGCTGGCAGCCGGCGCCGCCTGGGGCCACTGCGGGCGCGTGCCAGATCTGCATTTGGTGTGGGTTTCTTTTTGGTTTTCCAACGGCAGCACTGCGGACGAGCTGGATGTTGGTCTGGCCCTGCTTGGTACGTTTCAAAGGTCCCAATCAGTCATGAAAAGCCGCATGGGGTGGTGCGCTGCGTGCTCCCGCATGGTCAAACCATGGTGCGTCTCTGGCGGCAGGACTTGTTCATCGGCGTGGTCGGCCTGTCGCCGATCCAGTGGCACCCCTTCACGACGCGCGCCGGCCCTGAGGGGCACACGCTGCTGGCGCACGTCAAGGGCTACGGGTCATGGACGCAGGTGCCCGCACCTATGGCGTCATCATGACTGCCTCGTGACTGCGCGGCAGCCAGCGTGGCCTGCGACAGGCAGTGCAGCGGTCCAGGCAGGGCTGCCTGTGTTACTGCTGTCACCCTCATGCGCCTGCCACTCTGCCGGCTGCAGCTGGCGCATCCAGCTCAGGCTCGTGCATGGTTGTGTGCAGCTTGAAAGGAACATGTAATGGGAACCCTCCCGCGTACATTTGGCGGTGCATCTAGGGGAAGTGCGGGAGTGCACAGGTGCCGTGCGTGTTCCATGCGGCGAGCCCCAGACGAGTCAGGGTCGGCCGGCGCCTGCGCGCACCGCCGTGACCCGCCCGCCGCGTGCAGGACCTTATCAAGCAGCTGGAGGCGACGGGGGAGGCGGTCGTGCGCGTGGACGGGCCCTACGGCGGCGACCTGCCGCCCGAGTGGCTGCACTACAGCCGCCTGGTCATCTTCGCCGGCGGCATCGGGGTGCGGCCTGCGCGCAGGCTAGTTGCTTGGGTGTTGCCTGGGCAAACAGCGTGCATTTGAGCTTGTGTCAGGGGCTCGCAGTGAGGTGCTGCGCGCAGTCCTCGCACTTCTCTGGCCACCGCGGTTCGGGGCTCAGGCGGCAGGGTATGCTGATGCGGGCATGCTGAGTTACTCGCAGACGCGCCGCATGGTGTGGGATGCCCGCGATGTGTCTACTCATATCTCAGCCCGTCAGCGCACTTGCCCGGAATCTGCTCCAGTCACGACGCGAGGCGACAGGGTTTGAGGCTGCGTTCTTTCCGCGGCAGGTCACGCCGGTGCTGGGCATCATGCACGACCTGCACGCGCGCCGCAAGGCGCTGGAGGCCGGCACCGGGCAATTTGCCAAGGACCCGCCGCCGCCGGAGCACGTGCACCTCATCTTTGCCGCGTCGTCGCAAGCCGAGCTGGCGCTGCTGGACTGCAGCCTGCTCGACGACGCGCGGTGCGCCAAAACAAGATGCCATTATGTTGCGATGCATGACAGGGAGGGCGACAAGCTTTGTGCGCGCCTACATGTGCCTTCTCACGTCATGGCGGCGCCAAGGCGTAGCTCGGCGGCTCCGCGCATGACTGCGCCAAACCTCGCCTGTTTTGGTTGCTTCCCCGCCGTATTGCTGAGCTGTCACGTCCGGTCCGGTCCAGGGAGGGCGGCTGGCTGGACGTGCGCCTGCACAAGACCGGCCGGCACGCGCCGCCGCCGGCTGCCGCCAAGCCCGCGCCCGGCGCCGCCCCGCACGACAGCGCCTCCGACCTCACCCTCCTGCGCCGCCTGAAGTCGGGGTCCAAGCCGCGCGCGCGCGCGCCGCCGCGAAGGTGCAGCCTGCGCACGCAGGGCCAACCTTAAGTTTGCCTCGCTGCTTCCGTCGCAGAGACGCATGAGCAGGCCGCCCTGCTGCTCCGCAGGCCCGGCCACCTGGTCTGGTGACTAAACAGGGCTGCTCATGAGCGGGCGAGCGTGGATTTGGCACAACCACCGCCGCTTTTTGCGCAAGGTCTTGCGCCGTTGGATGCGGCGCAACCCATGTGTTCCGTTGGATGCGGCGGCATGGGCGGCGCCGCATGCAATTGTGCGGCAAGCAAGATGCATGACGGCGTCAGCGCACATGACAGCGCCGGCCGCGCGCGCAGGCGCCTGCTGGTGCCGTACACGTTTGGCTCGGCGCACCTGGCGCTGTCCAATCTGCTGTGCCTGGCGGGCGCGGTGGCCGGCGGCGCGGGCGCCTGGGCACTCAAGCGCTACGGCCCTGAGCTCTGGGCCGACGAGAAGGGCGCGCCCGACTGGCTGGTGCGCCTCCGCCGCCGGCCCGCGGCTCAAGCAGACATGCTCGTCTTGATAACTGCGTGTTAAGTGCTTCTGCAAGTTTTGTAGCCCTGCTATAGCACAGTGCTGCGCCGCTGGAATGGCTGCTTTTCGCCTCTTATGAGGCCGCTTGGCCTCTGGGGGGCTGTGCCCTGATGTGCTCTTTCTGCGAGGTGATGCCAGTTCTTACACACAGGAGAAGTAAAGGCTGGGGCAGCTGCAGTGCAGGCAGATGTTGAGGCGGGTCGGCCACCGACTGCTTAGTAGAACATGCACATGCCGGGGTGGTGCTGGAACATGGAGTTGGTCAGGGACAGGGTATTAACAGGGCAGCTGCGCGCGCAGGTGGGCATGCTGCTGCTGGCAGGGTCCTGCGGCGGCGCCATGCTGCTGCCGCTGCTCGCCACCCTGCCTTGTCACATCCTCTGGCGCGCCACTCCTCCCTGGCTTCACTCCTGCGTGCGGCATGCCTTGCTGCATCCGGGTGGCTGCGCCGGGAAGCGCATGCTCAGCGTTGCTCCAGCGAAAGTCTGGGTGTTCCTCTAGGGCCGTGGGTTATGCTGCAAACTGCACCCAACCGCCCTGGCCAGCACTGTAGGGGCTGCACACAGTGGTATACAGCCGCATCATCCGCTATTGCATGTGTCTGCCTGAGCAGCAGTAAGGCGTCGACGCTCTACTGCCACCGTCTCTCGACCTGCAGGAAGCAGCGCAGCTCCTGCAGGAAACAGCGCGGGTTGAGCGTCGCTGATCAGTTGCCCCCGCATGGCAGGGCGCGGCGCGAGCGCCGCGAGGCCGCCGCCGCCGCCGCCGCTGACGCGTCCGGCTCGCCCAGCAGCGGCACCGCCTCGCCGCCGCTGTCGCCGCCGTCCCCGCTGCCGCAGGCGGCGCCCTGGCGCGCGGCCGCGCCCGCCGACGAGGAGAGCGGCGCGCGCGCGCCCGCCGGGCCCGTCACCGCGGGGCGCCCCGACATCCCGGGCATCCTGGCGGAGGTCTGCGAGCTGGCGGGCGACGGCGCAGAGGTTGGCGTGATGGCCGCCGGCGCGCATCCCGAGCCCGCCCTGTGCTTTGCCTCTTTCACGCATCTTTGCCCTGTGTGTGCCTGATGCACCTCTTGGCAGAGAGCCTCAAGCAGCCCCGCCTGCTGCTCAAGAGGCTCTGCATCTCTGCTTGTGCGATGGCGCATGCACTTTGCCGGGAGGCTGCAGCCTTTGCACGCCTTGCACGCGCGTGCGTGACCATGCTGGCAGACCCTGCCTGCGGCCTGGGCCCGCAGCAAGCCCTGGCGGCCCGCTTGCAGGGCCCGAGTCGATGGTCTACGCCGTCAAGGAGGCCTGCGTGGTGCACAACGCTGCGTCGCGCTCCGCGCCCTACCTGGAGTTTGTGCAGCACACGTTCAACCTCTGAGCGCCCTGCCAGATGGCGGCATCTTCTTTAGAAGCGATGCGCATGTACAGTATCGTTGTCTTTTGCGCCAAGCCGCAGCAGCCGCTGTTGTCCACCAGGCGCTGCCAAGGACAGCGTGTCTGTCGGCGCTCTTTGTATTGCTGGTTGCCGGCTGGTGCTGTGTATGCTGTAGGTTGCAGGCGTGCCCGTTGGGCGCCTCTCGCGCAGCTTAACCAATTCTTTTGCGTGCACGCAACGCGTGTGGCGCGCGCAGCAAGTTGTAGGTAGGCATGTTCATCATCTCAGCAGGGCATTTTCATTGTCTTTGCAGAGCACAAGCGTAGTTGTGTGGTTTCGTTGAGGGCATCAGCGCATGTAGCTGCAGAATAGCCATGTACAAGCAGCGTGACCAAGCAGCGTGACCTGGCTGGATGCACGTAGTGTAAGCATAGAGTCTTCAGCTCATTTTCAAGCATGCATTGGCTTACTTTCTTACCAGCGTGCACGGGCCCAGGCACCACACATAGCACATAGCTGCATAGGATAGACCACAGACCTGAGTGCTGGACAAACATCCAGTCACGTCCCCTCACACGCACCTTCAAACACACAGACGGGCAGGGAAACAGCAAAAGTGGCAGGTACACCCTCGACCGCCCCCGCAGGGGGTAGCCTCGGGTCAGCACCTGGGCCCCAACTTGGTGCCCGTGCTATGTACAGGTAGCTGCTGCGCTCGCACTGGGCAAGGACCCGCCCCGCCTGGCCCCGCCTGGCCGCACAGGTCAGGCTCAGCGGCCTATGCCGCCTGCTGCGCCGCGTCCCGCTGCGGCGGCGCTCCCCGCATCCACCTCACCTGGTCCACCAGCGCCTTGAAGCTGTACGGCTCGTACATGGCCAGCTCGCTCAGCATCTTCCGGTTGATGTGGATGTTCTGGCTGTGCAGCCCATGAATGAGCTTGGAGTATGGCACCTGCGCCACAGTCTGTGTCCGGCGTCTCCACACTCAAGAAGCAGGTGCATAAGCGGGGGCTGCCGCGCAGTGTGCCGCACCCCGTGCTCCTTGGAGCCGGCGTTCACGCGCTGGATCCACAGCGAGCGCATGTCGCGCTTCTTCTGCTTGCGGTCCCGGTACGCGTACTGCAGCGCCTTCTCCACGCTCTGCTTTGCGATGCGGTAGCAGTTTTTGCTGCGGCCGCGGAAGCCCTTGGCCATCTTGAACAGCTTGTCGCGCGCCGTCATCCTGCTGCCTGGCTTGCCGCGCCCGCCCAGGAAAGACCCTCGAGGCGTGCCCCGCTTGTGGGTTGCGGCGGGGCTACTGTGCCAATGAGCAGCTTAAATGTGTTGAGCTTGGACTTGGAAGTGGCGCGCAAGTAGAGGTCGAGCCTGGATAGCTTGTGGAGTTTCTTTTTCTGCTCTGAGCCTCTCCTGAGCAAAGGGCTGCCTGCCGCAACCCTAGTGCGTTGCGTTTGGTTTTCCCGCGGGGAAGTTGTCCAAGAACTTGCGACCGCCCCGAAGCTGTTGGGGCAGCCTTGGCTGTGCAGGCACGAGTGCGCTACATAATCAGTCTGACCAGCAGACCCCTGTGCTCGGGTGAGATTGTGCGCACATGGCGCTCCTGCACTTTGAAACAGACAAGTACCAGCGCAACAGCACCTTCTTGCAGGACGCCGAGTATGGACGCGCCCTAGACACGTTTGTTAAGGGTGCGCAAGCTTGGCTTGCACCGTTCAAACATCACTTACGAAAGATTAGGGCATGCGCGGCTGAGACAGGAGCGCGGTACACAGGCTGTGTGGATGTCCTGCTCGTCAGTGAAGTGCATGAGGTACGATAGCCTTTGCCTCCTAGCCTTTGCCTCTGTGGCAGCCTTAGCCTATGCTGCTGCCCTTCTAGCACTGGCGTGCTTGCGTCACCCCTGCCAACCAACCCATGGCCGCAGGTGCTCTTGCTAAAGCGCCGTGTACATCCGCAGCCAGACTGGTGGTTCATAGGTGCGCTCCTCTCGTGGTCCCCTGAAGCAAACTCGCTGTGTTTGACGGATGTCCTGGTGCGGCTCTCAGCAAGCTCGTTCTGTGCAGGTGGCCGCATGCGGGCAAGTGCGCCCTCACTGCATGCTGCTGCGCCGACCTGCAACAGCTTGTCAACGTCTCTGCGTATGCGTTGCAGGCGGGTGATACACCGCTGGACACCGCAGTGGCCACCGTGCGGCGTGAGACAAAGCTGGAGCTGCCGCGCGAGCGCTTCAGCTTTGTGTGCCTTGCATCCTACTTGTGGCAATTCCGCCAGCAGGAGCCCCAAGGTGCGCCCTTGGCAGGCGCCTTGCACGCTCAAGCTTGCACTGGTGTCAGCCGCAGACGCCTGGACTGCAAGGGTGCTGCGGGGGCGCAGGCAGCGGTACGGCAGACATAGCGCTGATCTTCCAGGGGCGCGTGACGGCGGCCGAGCAGTGCGTCGTTTTGTGGAGTTACGACCGCGCGGAGTACGAGGCTGCGCGGTGGCTGCCCATCGAGGCTGCTGCCGCGGACGCGTCGCTGCACCCCGCTGTCCGCAGGCATGCATGCCCCGTCGCTGCCTCGTGCCTGCCAACCCGTGGCATGTTTCACTCGGCTCACCCTGTTGCCAAAGCTGGCAACCTGTGCGCAGTGCGCTGCTCCACGTGTCGCTGCGTGAGGCGGAGGCGGCCATGGATGCAGCCCAGGCAGACGACGCTGCGCTGCTGCGCTGTGCCAGGAAGCTTTGCGCCGCTCGGCAGAGGGTGGACGCAGTGGCGGCCATGCCCTACGCAAACGTCAGGTGCTATGCCAGCCGGCATGACACAGACCAGCCATGATGTGCACTTCTGAGCTCGTGCTGCATGTTGTATGCGTGTACCTTTGAACTATAAAGTGTGTTGGCTTAGGTACAGCGATTTGCTCGGCCTCCAAAATTGACTGGGCCTAAATAGCTGACTGTCCTGTTTGATCAGTGGGTCTATGGCAGAGCGCCGATGAGAGAGACTTCCAGGCTTCACCCAGCATGTCACTGACTCGCAGCGGCACAATGAACACAATAGCATGTCACATGCGCCAACAATCGTGCATCATGCACCTCACATTGCTAACCCATGCTGCTGCTACATTACTTGTCATGCTAAACACTATCAACATACAAGCTGCACACCAATAACACTTTGAAATCAGGAGCACACCGACAACTAGGTTCAAAAAACGTGTTCAAATGAGGTAGGTTTATGCCACGTCCCAGGCGCCAGACTCTAAATCATGCATTGGTGGGCCATGCCACGCACCCTCATGGCCACACAGCACTGCAAACACAGCGCGTGCAAGTGCAAGACAGGCAGCGCCTCCTGCCATCGCAGAGAGCATGGCACCGTCAATGGCGAGCTCCCTCACTCTGTCTAGAGCCTCAGAAGTTGAGAAGCATGCCTGGACACTACAACATGCGTAAGGCGGCAACCACGTTGCCTCCTGCAGGCACCAAACCACGGGTCTGCCAGTGCGCCGCGTGCCAGCGATGGCGGCAGTGGGGCACCGGGCCGTGCCGCCGAGCCGCTGCAGGGCCCTGCCTCGGGGTCGCGGCCGCGGGGCCGCGCGGCGTCAGCGCACCGCCAGCGCGCACCGGATGTTCATGGCGGCCAGCTCGGTGACCAGATGCCGGAAGACGTACGGCAGCGCGACGCGCGCCAGGTGACGCCCCGTGCCGCACTGCACGCACCGCAGCGCCAGCCGGCCGCGCTCTGCGCGCGCCGCGCGCTGCTTGACACGAATAGATGTGCTTCGATGTGGGAGGCGAGGTCGGGTGCAGAGCAGGGTGCGCATCGAGACCTGAGCACTTGAAGTGAGGTACCGCAGGGGCATCAAGTGTGCGTTTTCCACAGTTCAGGAAGGGCCAATGCCACCTGCTGCCTCCAGCAGCCCCAGGTACCCCATACAAAGACTGTGTGACATAATGCTGCGGCCGGGCCAGCAAAACAGCGCCTCTTTTGCTGAGATTGCGCGCTGGGCACACGACCAGGCAAGACACGGCGTCCCAGGCACATCAGGTGCTTGCGCACGCCGGGCGGGCGCCAGAGCGCACCGCCGCCGCCGGGGTGGTACCCGGCGCTGAGCACCGCGGTGGCCGGCTGCGCGCAGGCGGTGAGCAGGCTGCCGCACGCGGCGCACACGTCGGCGACCGAGTAGTCGCTTGCGGTGTGCAGGCGGTCGTGGAGCAGGTAGGCCGCGCCGTGCGCCAGCAGCGCGTCGCGCTCCATCTCGCCGAAGCGGATGCCGCCACCGAACTTGCGGCCTTTGATCGGCTGCTTGGTTAGCGGGTTGACGGGCCCCGTGGAGCGCACCTGCGCAGGCGCCCGGCGTTTTTGAGTCAGATTTTGATTCGGCGAGTGCGGCCTGCCTCCCAGCTCGCTCACTGTGGCGAGGCTGGTTCGCTGTGTGCCAACAACGCACACGCTTGAGCGTCACATGCTGCTATCTGGCAGGGCAGGGTACCACTTAGGGTACCTACGCCACCCTACCCTTATCCCCTCCCCCAAAATACAAACGCGCGGGCGCGCCTGGAACTTGTCGGAGACCATGTGGCGCAGGCGCTGGTAGTACACGGGGCCGAGGTAGATGTCTGCCGCAAACTCCTCGCCCGTCACGCCGCTCACCATCGTCTCGCCTGGCCGCGCGGGTGCGGCAGCGCACAGCTCATCCCAAGACACATGTTTTCCTGCCACATAGACCTGCCATGCTGCCTATCCTGGAATCCACGCAAGCGAGCGCACACGACAGCCAAACACCAGCCTTACAAACAGCCCACACCTCGTTGCATGCTTCTCGGTACCGTACCGAGATCACGACATGGCAGCGCAGGGCGCTTGTCGCACCGTACCAGGTCCACTGCACTGACTTAGCGGTGCGATGCTGCCGGTAGGGACATGTAAGCCCAGGGTTTTGGAAGTATCTGTGGCCGCGCGCACCGCCCAGGCGCTGGAAGCCGGCCGCCTCGAGCGCGTCGCCGGCCTCGGCGGTCAGGTTGCGCGTGCTGCCCGCCGCCGCCTGGAAGGGTGACCCGTCCACGAAGCGACCCTGCCCATGCCTGACAGGGGTCAGCCTACGCATGGGTGACTCTCAAGGCGGGAGCGCGCCATAATGCAAATTGTCTTTGCCGACAATCTTGCAACGTCGGAGCCATCAGGGGCAGCTCAAGGGACATTGGAGAAACACCGGACACCCCATGCGCGCATACAAGGCTCGCTTTTAGCCAGCCATCCCTCGAGCGTGCCGCCCGAATGGGAGGCCACCTGCAGCGCGCCCGCCTTGCCGACCAGGCTCTCGATCAGCATGCCGATGGTCATGCGCGAGGGGAACGCGTGCGGGTTGATGATCAGGTCCGGCCTGCGCTCCACACACACCTCGTGGGCACGCAGCGCGGTGATCTGTTTCTACCCTAACCCACTCCTGATATCACACATGCACGCTGACCAGCCCGCAGACAGCGCCAGCCGCGCGCGCCTGGGCTCGACATGCGCCGCACACTGTCAGCTCATATGAACAAGCTGCCGGGGACAGGCACGCGCGCAGCGCATGCCCGTCGCAGGCCGGCGGCACGCCCGAGTCGGGCGCCGCGCCGCGCGCCCGGGGCGGGCGGCGGGGGCGCGCCGCATGCCGGTCGCGGGCGCGAACGGCATGTTTGCGTCGGGCCACAGCTGCGACAGCACGCCCTTCTGCCCGTGGCGGCTGGAGAACTTGTCGCCGACGACCGGGTTGCGGTTGAAGCGCAGCAGCACGTTGGCGCGCCGCGCGCCCGGCGCGCGCCCGGCCCCCACAAGCGCCACTTGCTCCACCGTCGCCACCTCCTCGCCCTTCACCTTGCCCTTCTTGTAGCGGCCTGGCGGCGCGCGCGCGGCGGCCATAAGGCCCTCGGGCGCCGTGTCGATGAGAACCTAGTAATAAAATCTAGCAACTAGCTTAGGACAAGGATGACGCGCCGCGCGCCCAGCGCGCGTGCTGCATGCCCGACCGGCGCCCACCAGCGCCATGCGCTCTTTCGGCACCCACCCATCAGCAGACTGAGCGGCGTGTCAAGCTGCTTGTCGAGCTACTTGCGGAGACTACTCTGTGCTGACATGCGCGAGAGCAGAATCAGCACTGTCACACGTGGTCATGGGGCGCCACAGGTGGAAGCAAAGAGTCACCAGTGATGCTGTCGAGCGCGGAGTAGTAGGCCTGGTCCGGGTATGCCACGGCGCCCACATGCGGCAGCCCGTCCGCGTCGATGCGCGCCGCGTCCGCGTGCGCGGCCTGCGCCATCGCAGCCGCCCTTTGAGGCACGACTCACTGCTGAGCGCCGTGCGCGTGTGCAGAGCCGCATTGGCCGCGCACAGGAGGCGCCCTAAAAATTCACAAAACGATATGTCTGGCATGACAATGTGGACAGAATCGCACCTGGCGCGTGGATGTCAGTGGTCAGGACAGAGTCAGGGTGTCTAGACTGCTGCACATCGAGCGCCCCGCGCAGTGCCCGCCAGGGCATGGCCTCGCTGGCGCCGCACCTGCGGGCAGAGCCGCATGCCGCCCGAGACGGCGGGGCTGTCGGCCGCGGCCGGCACGTTCTGCGGGTAGCGCTGCCCGAACGCGCCGCGCGGCCGCTCCGCGAGCGGCGCCGCGCGCGCGCCCTCCGCCGCAAACGCCTGCCGGGCGGCAATGTCAGCGGGGCGGGGCTGCTGCGGAGGACGGCGCCAGAACGACTGGGAGCCCGACAGAAAGACTGAGTGAGGTTTCGCAGGGTTCTTCATGTCAAGCGTCGATCTGTGACACCTCTTAGTCCAGTACGCCTTAAATCACAATGCCGCTGACTGATATGCGCTACACCTACAGCATGACAGCATGAGACGCGGCCAGCTTCAATGCCGGCATGATTGACGGGTTGCGCAGCAGCGTAGCAGTAATCATTGGCCGCGCAACCAGAATCAGACCGCGCGCCCAGAGCCGCACCAGCTGCTTGCCGCGCTCCTCGGCCAGGTCGACCGCGTCAGTCTTGTACAGGCTGCCGTGCGCGAGGCCGCGCTGGACGGCCGCCGCGTTCAGGATCATGGCGTCCTCCATGTCATAGCCTGCCGCGCGCGAGGGAGAGCTAGAAAATCTGACTAGGGTATCACAATAGGACTGCGTGCGCATGCGCATGTGCGCTGTGTCCGCGAACCGCACGCTGGCGAAGACCGCGAGGTGCTGCGTGGTGAGCTGCCACTCTGTCCTGTTATCAGTCGTCGGTCCTGGTGCAGCCCTGGTGCACGCCAGCAGTCTGTCTGCTGACCGCCTCACTCGCACGGTGCTGTCCGGAGCATGAAGATACTGCTATCATCGGGCGTATGGCCATGCAGGGTGCAGAGCAGGCGCTGCGCCGATGCAGCCAGCCCACAGGCAGCTCAAGGAGGGCCGGGTTATGCCCTGAAACTAACCAAACCCTAACCCCAGCCCGGCGTGCGCGGCGGCCGCGCACCCGTGTACGCGAGCACGGCCACGACCATGTTGGTGCCGGACGGGAACTCGTCCATGCGGAACTCGCCGTAGCGCGCCGTGCGCACCAGCGGCGTCTGCGGGCTCTGCAGGCGGTACATCTTGGTGTCGGAGCGGTGCTGCAGCGCCTGCCGCGCGCCCGGCGCGGCGCGCGTCAGCAACGGCGGCGAGTCAGGGTGACGCAGAGGGTGGGTTAGGTGATGCTCCGGCGAGGCAGCCGCGTATTAAGAGGCGCGTCTCTGCGAGCGGCTTTGCCATGTGGGCTAGCATGCACCCGCCGCATCATGTCCGCAGTTCTGCCTTCGCCGCCACTGATACAACGCCAGCTGGCGCTCGACGCGCATGCAGGCTGCTCGGGCACGCGCGCTGGCAGCGGCCTGCCGGGGCGCCGCGGGCGCGCGCACCAGCGCGGGCGTGCCCATGGTCTGCTTGCCCATCTGGCACTGGTACATGTTGCGCGGCGACTGGTTGAAGTCCGAGAACGGCGTGAGCGAGGCCACCACGCTCAGCATGGCCGCCGGGTGCGCCTCCGCGTGCGTGAACGCCGCCGCGGCAGGGCCCTCTGTCGGCAGGCCGTCGGGGCACCTGCGCGCCGCGCGGCTCAGCCGCACGCGCCTGCAGCTGACGCCGAGGGGGCCGCGCGCGTTCCGCCCATGGCTTACCGCCCACGGCGAGTGCCACGCCGCTCCCAGGAGTGCCCAACGGACACAGGGCTTGACGTGTCATACCCAGGAGGGAGCCCGGCGCTGTGGTTGTGAGGCTCATGGGTGTGGGAGGTGTGTGAGGGCACATGCGTGACGCGCCAGCGCCTGCAGGCCGCAAAAGGTTGGGGCGGAATAATCCTATGGTTCGCGCCTGATGGACAGGTACGTCTGCTCCAGTGAGCCGACCAGCTCGCGCGCCCCGCCCGGCAGCTGCAATACCGGGCGCAGCAAGCGCGCGGGCGACGTGAAGAGGAATACGCCAGGATATGTGCCGCCGCGCTCGAATGGCACGTGCGCCGCCTCCAGGTCCGCCGGCACCAGCGCCTCGGGGCCCTGCGGCCGCCGTCAAGGGTTCAGCGCCTGCGCTCCCGCATGAGCAGCACATTCACGGCCACCTGCAGTGCGCAGATAGCGGGCCCACCCTAACGCCGAGCGCAAGACCCTACCGCACGGCCCGCCTGGCCGCTGGCACCTGGAGCGCTGCGGTGCGGGCGGGCATCCCGAATAGCGACCCTGCCCACTTGGCACATGACAGACGGCATTGCTGGGCATCGTTGCAGGTCTCAGCAGGCGCGGGGACTGTTGAAGCCGGGGCGCACACCGCGCTGGTGATGTCAGCATACTGCACGCCGGGCTGGGGTCCCTCCTCGGCGGCCAGCCGCGCGGCCTTGCACGCGCGCAGGCGGGCCACCAGCCCGGCCGCGCGGCGCGCGTGCACCCAGCCGATGCAGCGCCCGTCCAGCTGCACGCACAGGTAGGCGGGCCAGGGCGGCGCCGTGCCCGACCCCGGCGCGCCCGGCAGCATGCCGAGCCCCGCCGCGACCTGCCGCCCGGCGCACGGCCGCGTGTCGGCGTCGGCCGCCCATGCACCAGGTTGCGGAGATGCGGGCGGCTGAAGCACGCAGCAGACATGCCATGCAGCCCGCCTCGGTGCGTCACGACGGCTGTGCCATACTCCTGCAGCGCAGCGCGCTCGACGGGGCGCATGCAAACATACTCGCGTGCGCGACAAGCTACGGTCGCTCCAGCCCGCCGCACGACCTGAGCTCGCGGCGCCCTGCCGCCACGCCAGGGCGGCTGGGGCACGCGCCATGGCAATGGCGGCCTGCACGCTCTCGGCCTCGCCGGGCGGCGCGGTGGCGACGCGGCAGGCGGCGGTCAGGTGCAGCAGCAGGCCGCAGGGCGAGCCGTCGGGCGTGTGCACGGGGCACATGAAGCCCCAGGAGTCCGGCAGCAGCTTGCGCACGGCGGTCGTGCGCAGCTCCGCGAAGTACGCGCCGCGGTGGATGCAGCGGAAGTGCGACAGGTACCTGCGCGGGCGCCGCGCCCGGGCGGCTTTCTCACCTGCTTATATTCAGGTTGGCACGCAGCCTGGTGGCTGCACACATGGTGGCGTTGATTTGGTGGACACACAGAGTCGCACAGAGTGGCACTCTCTGCGCGGGGCTGCTGCGCGGAACAGGGTATAATAGGGTATGCGGCGCGCCGGAAGAAATTGAGCTTCTCGGCCACGATGGTGAAGCCGGACGCCTGGCTGAGGTCGATGTTGGAGCCGCTGCCGGTGCCCAGGTTGCCTGTGTTCAGCAGGTACTCCACCTGCGCGCGGCGCGGCAGGGTTCCAAAGCCTAGCTGTCGGCCAGGCCATTGGACCCGCTGCCGGTCCCCAGGTTGCCTGTGTTTGGCAGTGAACTCCACCTGCGCGCACAGCGACAGGGTTCTGAGCACCGTCGGCCAGGCTGCCTGCCGCAGCGGGCGCGGCGCGCGCCCGCCGCCCGCGAGTCCAGGCCGGGGAGCGCTGCCGCACGACGCCCTGGGCGGCTGCGCTGCAGCAGCGCGCCTGCAGGACTGCCTTGCGGCGCAAGGGCGGGCTGCGGCCCACCTTGCGCCCAATGTCCGGCAGGCGGGCGGCCGCGCGCCGGACGTACGCCTCATCCCGCAGGTTCACCGTCTCCGGCGCGCGCTCCAGGTCGCGCACCACCTGCACAGGCGCACATGCTAAACCCACCTTCATCCCGCAGTTTCAAAGCCTCTGGCGCGCTCCAGGTCGCGGCGCGCGTGCGCCCGCGCAGGAGGCGGCCGTCAGCGCACCCCAGACGGCGTGCGCGGCGGGGCATGCGCAACGTGACAGGCGCCGCATGCGTGCACGGCGCAAGCGTCAAGGCCGCGGGCGCGCCCGTCCGCCCGGCCTGGCCCGGACCCACCGCAGCGGGCTCGCGTCCGTCCCCTTGCATGCGCCGCTCGCGTGCGCCACTGTCAACCGCGACGCGACTGCCCGGGCACACGTCCTCACAGTCAGGGTTCAGGGTTGGGCGCACGGGGCCGGGAGGGTGCCGGGCCGCGCCTGCTCGCGGAAGGCCGCCAGGCCGCTCGCCAGCTGGTCGGCGGTGAACTTGGCCAGCAGCGCGCCCGGCAGCAGCGTCTGCGCCCCACCAAAAGGGCTTGTTTTGTAGGGTTAGGGTTCTGACCATGCGCAGGTGCCTCTGCTGATGGCGAGGCGGCTCCGCAGCGGGTTCTTCAGCTGCTGTGTCCGGCTGCTGTGGGAGCTGTCTCGGGGAGCGCGGGCCCCGCGCGCGGCGCGGGGGCGGGCGACGCACCTCGTGGTGCGGCAGCGCGTCGGGGTTGTCCTCGCCGCACACGCCGCTGGCGAGCGCCAGCAGCTTGGCCACCATGGCCAGCAGCAGCGCAAACTTGTCGGCCGGCCGCGGCAGGTGCACGAACATGCAGCGCTCGAGCAGCGCCTCGCCGGCCTGCGCGGGCGCGCACCCTGCAGCGCCGCCGCCCAGCGCACTGGCTGCTCACCCTCCCTGTGCCTCTCACAACACACAGCGCACCGCTCGGGGATGCACCTGCGTGTCCGTCTCCGCACCATCGAATCGATTAACGGACTGCTTGATGCTTTTCTTTTCTTTCATTTCTTTCATTGGGCGGCGCCTACTCATGGCTGGCGGCTGCTCTGGCGGACGCGCGGGCGGCGCGCCTGCAGGTCGGAGAGCCGCGGCGGCAGGTCGAGCGCGCCACGAAAGTGGCGGCCGAGGTGCTCCAGGCACTGCGCGCGCGTGCGCAGCCCTGTGGCGGCCGCCGCGCGCAGCAGTTGCTCCGCGCGCTCCGCCACGAACGCGCCGCCGCCCTCTGCGCGCGCGCGCGCACGCGCTCGCTCCGCGGGCGGCTGCCCCATGCAGGACACCGTTCATCCATTTCACGCACTGCGCTGCCAGCACTTTTCAAGGAACAGGAGCATATCTGGCCCTGCGTACGGGCACGATAAGCACAGCGGCATGTCCACGCAACGTGTGGAGCCCGGCAGGCCGGCGCAGCCTGGGCGCGCGCACCCGCGTCCTGCGGCGCGGACGCGACCAGGTAGCCGAACAGCTCGCGGTCGGACGCCTCCACGAAGCACTTGAGCAGCACGCCGACCGGGATGAAGAACTCCGCGCGCCGGATGGCGAACGCGAAGTTGACCGCGCCGTCGGTCAGGTAGTGGCAGCGCACGGTCGCGGACGTCTCGTCCGGCCGCACGCACCTGCGCGCGCCCGTGCCGCGGGCTCGCCGGCGTGCGCGCTGGCGGCGGAGCTTGCAGAAGCTCTCTATGTCACATTAAGAGCTTGCACAGTATGCGTGCTATCTCCCATAGTGTGGTCAGGGACACGCTTGTGCGGCTGTGGCTGCTGGTGTCCGGGGGAGGGTGGCGGCCCGGCGGGGCGCGCGCCGGATCAGGGTGCCCAGGTCGGTGTAGTTGGAGCCGCGCTTGCGGAAGGCGCCGCGGCGCAGCGCCATGATGTAGTGCCGGCGCTGCTGCACGAGCAGGCGGATGATGCGCTCGATGCCGTTGCAGATGAAGTAGCCGCCCATCTCAACCGCCTCCTCGCGCCGCGCCACCAGCTGCGGCCTGCGCGCGCCCGCTGCCGCTGTGCTGCATGCCAGATACGAGCCACCGCAGGTTTGGTTTAGGTTTGCATGCCGCCGGTTTCCACCCGCCTCCTTGCGCCGCGCGACCAGCTGCGGCCTGCGCGCGCGCCCGCTAAGGCCGCTGCCACTGTGCTGCGAGCCAGATGCGAGCCATTATAGGTCAGGGCTAGGTTTGCATGCAAACCGCCGTCCACTTGATGCCTCATCCATGCATGCTTTCACTTGACAGACACTGCCATTACTTGACCGAGGCCACCCCTCACAAGCGGTGATGCTGCATGACAGGGCGCAGGTGCGCGCGCGGCCGGACAGGCCCGGCGGAGGGGCAGGGCGCACTGGGACAGGTTTCGCAGGTAGCAGGCGCGGCTCTTGACCATGATGGGCAGGTGGCCCATGCGCTGCTGCACGCGCACGGGCGGCGCGCCCTCCTCCGCGATGACCAGATCCATCTGCAGCGCCGCCTTGTACGTCGTCCCCTGCGCGCTCCCTGACGCGAATTCGCTCAAGCATGGCATCAATTCACTTCAAGTAGCCAGCACCCGGGCGATTGTTGGTGAGGTGTGCACCAGAACGTAAAAGTACCGGGCCTGCACACAGCTTCTGGAGGCTGTCAGATCTGTGAGGCTCCATACACGGGGCGCAGAAGTCCTGCAAGTGCGCGCTAGTGCAGGGTACTGCATGCATGCTCATCACTAAACAAAATACATGACAGACATGTTTTATTCATTTATTGAAGGACCTCTATGGTGGGTTCTCATCATTCAGGGTGGGTCGATGCTACGGCACTGCGCATGGCCATCACTTCTAACAGAGGTACTTAGTAAATATGCTAGGTGTACGCATATGCAGGGAGGACACCGCTTCGCGGCAGTCGCGCGGGAAGAGGCGCTTGTCCGCAACGCCGGTCGCGTCATCCTTGACCGGCCGCCCCAGGACCGGGCTCTCAAACCAAACGCGGTGCCGCTTCTTCGTCAGAGTGTGCTCAAACTGCACGCCCAGCGCAACACAAGGTTGGCACGACTTTCACAGGGCCACACACTCACCGCACGCTCTCAAGCGTTTACTTTATAGACATATTTGTGGCCTGCAAACTCTATAGCACGTAAAGAGAGCCTTCAAAATTCCTTCAATTCCTTGAGGAAATGACCAGAGTGCAAACCATAACTGCGCTGCAGTGCGGACATATGTTGGCAATTTGTGTTGTTGTTCTTAAGCCAAGCTCAGTCTCAAAACGCACAGGCATGACAATACATGCAAGCTGAGCTAAACATACGGCAGCGGAGTTTGCTTTGGCCCGCACCTCCACAGGCTGCAGCTCCTGCAAGACCCGCTCGAGCCCCTCTGATATGAAATAGTCGAAGGAGTCAATGTGCGGCCGCACAAGCTCCTCCAAAGCCGCCGGCACCGCGAGGGGCGCCACCATGCGGGGCTCTCCCTCAGCAGTCGTCACATGCTAACTCCTGATAGTGCAGCCACTCACTGCACGGGCCGAAACACTTCCAAGTCACTAAGACTCCAAGGAGCCTTGCACTCTAAGACCCCAGGCCAAAACCTGCCAAGCAACTCGCCCCCAGCTCCTACTTGTCTCTACTCACACGCAGGTAAAAGGCGCGCGGAGCAGAGTCTGTAAAGTACGCGAGTTATAAGGAGATAGGCGTGGAGGTGCAGTGCGGCAATTGCGGAGCGGGTCTGGCTCCGGCGCTGGCGCAGGCTGCGCTGTGTCCCTGCTGCACGCCGCAATGGCGAGCGGAGCAGCGGCTGCCCAGACGGAGAACCTTGGGGAGACTCTCATACCCGTCATAAACAGGCTGCAGGACATCTTCTCCCAGGCGCGCCCCTTCCCAGGACTGCTGGACCGCAGCGCACAGTGCACAGTCGCATGCGGTGCGCGGAGCTGCCACCTTCCAAAGCAGGCACTGGCGGGTTCAGCGTCTTGCGCTGCTGCCCGCTGGCAGTCGCTCTGGCACTCGAGAGCAGTGTGTCTGCAGTGCGATGGTTCAGCATGCAGCAGCATCTGCTAGACGCCCCCTGGCTGCTGGCATTGCTCACTGCTGTGCCAACCTGACTTGCACGCGCTTGCGCTGCCCCCTGCTGTGCGCTGAGGGCAGCTGGTCGGGGATGTGTGCTCATACCTGTGAGCAGCAGCTGTGTGGGGTGTCTGCCACCCAGGACCTTGCTGCACGCCCTGTCCGGTGTTGGCAGTGTGTGAGAGAGCTACATGCAAACGTTATGTTGCGGGCTCTGTTTGTGTTCCAGATCTGTCGGTGACAGTCCCCTGGCTTGATGAGCCTTGGCAGAGCGCTGGGCGCCCTTGCACACCTGGTGCACTAGCATAGCAGTCCCCACCTGCAATGACCGTTGAGTGGCAGTCTCACAAAGTGCTTAGCAAGAGGTAGCCCGGCCTCGGTAGTGCACAGCAGTGCTGGACTTGCTGGTCAGCTGGCGCCACTGGCGTCAGTCCCGTGTAGCTGGTGTTGGCCCTGTATTTCGCGCGTCCCCGCTGGTACTCACGGACAAGGACAGCTGGTTATATAGCTGCGCGTTAGTGGCAGGGGCGCTGAACGTGACGCCCATGGTTCTGCTTTGGGAGCAGGTCCTCTTGGGTGCCTCGCTATCAGGGGCCTGCTGCTCCGTCCAGGTTGACAGACACCCAGAAGCGCTGACAGCCAGAACACCTACACCTAACGGCCATACGCAAGGGCGCCGCCATTCCTGTCAGCGCGTTCGCACAATAGCAGACGGCGGCGAGGCGGCCGCGCGGGTGACGCTGGACTTTGGGCACCAGCCGTCACTGTAGCGCAGCCGCCCAGCAGCAGACGGCGGCGCAGCGGGCGCGCGCAGGTCACGCTGGACTTTGGCCATTACGATGGCGTATTTGCCCAGCAGCAGACAGCGGGGCGGCGAGCGCAGGTCACGCTGGACTTTCGGCACCGCCGTATGGTAGCGCGCCCGTATAAAATCAAAAAGCAGACGGCGGGGGCGCGCGCGCGCGCAGGTCACGCTGGACTTCAAGCTGGACCTGCCGCAGGTCGCGGTCGTGGGCAGCCAGAGCAGCGGCAAGAGCAGCGTGCTGGAGGCGCTGGTCGGGCGCGACTTCCTGCCGCGCGGGCCGGAGATCTGCACGCGCCGCCCGCTCGTGCTGCAGCTGGCACGCGCGCGCCGCGCGGTCCTGGCGGCGTTTAGGGGTGTTGGGGGTTTTGCCTGTCGGGAGTAGACGCGGGCCGTTGCCTTTGCAGGGTGCTGTGTGCCCAACGACGCTTGCCGTGGCTCGATTCATGTTTGTGTCGACGAGTGAAGAAAGAACCACTCGCACAGACATGCCTCACCAGGCACATGCATGCGCGAGTGAATGCGCAGTCATGGTGCGTGCGCGCTGCCGCAAGGCGTCACGCGGCGCCCGGGCGCGGCTGCGCAGGTGAAGCTGCCGGCGGCGGCCGGCGCGGCGGGCGCGCCGCCGGAGTGGGGCGAGTTCCTGCACTGCGCGGGCAAGCGCTTCTACGACTTTGACCGCATCCGCGCCGAGATCCTGGCGGAGACGGAGCGGCTGGCCGGGTCCAACAAGGGCGTCTCCGACAAGCCCATCCGGCTCAAGATCTGCAGCCCGCACGTGCTGTGCGGCCCCGGCCTGCCCGGACCTGTTGTTGCCAACATAGGTTTGCAGGCACCATGCCGACAGGCTGTCAGGCGGCTAGGCGAGGGGCCAGCATTGCCATGCAGAGCTTGAGCAGTGCCTCAGGTGCACTCAGGCCCCCTGCTGTGTATCCGCCACGAAGCGAGAAGCGTACGGGCCCAACGGCGCTAGGGACCAGCCGCGCATTTGTCAAGATCGCAACCGCCCAGCGACACGCTGCGGATTGCGGGCATCAGCGTGTGACCGCATAGGGCAGGGCAGGGCTGCGCCCATGCACCCTCCACAGCCGCCTGCTGCGGCCGCTACCCCACCGGCCGCCCCGCATGCGGCTGCGAAGGCTTGCATGGGTGCAGCCCTACCCTACCTTGATCCCTGCCCTTCCGGCCGCCCCGCGCGCGGCGCCAGGACGATGACGCTGGTGGACGTGCCGGGCATCGCCAAGGTGCCGGTCAGTGACCAGCCGCATGCGGCTGAAAGGCTGCATGGGCGCAGACCTACCCTAACCTAAACCTCTTCTTCACCGTCTTACACACCGTGCCGCATGTGGCGCAGGACGATGACGCTGGTGGACCTGCCGGGCATCGCCAAGGTGCCCGTCGGCGACCAGCCGGGCGACATCGAGGCGCGCATCCGGCGCGCGGTGCTCGAGTACATCCGCCACCCCACCTGCCTCGTGCTCGCCGTGTCGCCCGCCAACGCGGACCTGGCCAACAGCGACGCGCTCGAGCTCGCGCGCGCCGTGGACCCCGAAGGCCGGCGCACCATCGGTGCGGCGCCGCTCGGGCCCTGCACGTGTCGTCTGGCGCACCGCGTACGGCCAGGGTGAGAGGCAGTGGCGGTTGTCAATGTACAGCGCTCGACCAGCATCTGTACAAGCCATCCCGCTTGCCAGTCTTGACTTTCTCAAACACAAGATAGCTCAAAAAGTGGGCCATGTGCTGGGGACACGCGGCCTGTCGATGCTGAGGGTGAGCGGATGAGCTGTCCAGAGTGCTCTCGCTCTACTGGCAAAGAGCGCGGCAGGACGGCAGTCGCGCGGTGCTTGTTAGCGCGTGGTGGGGGTGCCGAGGAGGCACGCCAAGGAGGCGCGCCCGCGCGCGCCGAGCGGTCGAGCAGCGTGGTGTTGGTCGGGCTAGGTGGCGGTTTCAAGTATGCCTAACCCAATCCCTGTCTACCTGCTGAGTCTGCGCCGGCGCTGCGCAGGCGTGCTGACCAAGCTGGACATCATGGACCGCGGCACCGACGCGGCGGCGGTGCTGCGCAACGAGGTCATCCCGCTGCGCCTGGGCTACGTGGGCGTCGTCAACCGCAGCCAGGCCGACATCATGGGCCGGCGCAGCATGCGCGACGCGCGCGCCGGCGAGGCCGCCTTCTTCGACGCGCACCCGGAGTACCTGGAGGTGCGTTTGATGCTGTCAGCAGCGCGCCCGGAGTACCTTGATGTAGGGTTAAAGGGTACCTCGATGTAGGGTTAGTGCTCTCAGCAGCGCGCTCGGAGCACCTCGAGGTGCACATGATGCCCTCAGCAGCGCTGTGCAGTGTCCTTGACCCTCCACAAATGTCACCCAAGCCAGTGCGTTGGTAAACTGGACACGTGCTAAACCCTGCGTGTTAGCCGTTATGCGCGCTGGATCAAGCGAGTAATTGGCCACCCTCTTCAGTGGGGTGATGCACACTCGGAGCTGGCCAAGCATAGCCAAGTGCAGCAACTGGCAGAAAGGTGTGTAGGCCTCTGTAGGCCTCTGCCGCTGGTCAGCAAGCCTGCAGCGCTGCCTGTAGGGAGCGATGCGCACTGTAGCGTGTAATGGTGTGACATGCTTCATGGCGCGCGCGCGCAGGTGGCGCCGCAGTGCGGCATCGGCGCGCTGGCGCGCGCGCTGAACCGGCTGCTGGTGGAGCACATCCGCGGCGCGCTGCCGGGCCTGCGCGCGCGCCTGGACGCCACAGTGGAGCGCCGCGCGGCCGAGCTCAAGACGTATGGCGAGCTGCCGCCCGGGCACACGCCTGCGTCCAGGTGTGGCACGGTTAGGGTAAGTCACTAGGGCTATGGTAAGGTAGGGTATAAAAGTCAGAGCCATTCGTTGTCGGCGTCTGTGAGCCAATTCTTGTGGCGAGCGGCCCCCCTGATGCATGCCCGCCTCCAGCTGTCGCCCGCACATAGAGTGCGGGCGCTGTGCAGGGGCGCGCTGCTGCTGCAGCTGCTGGACGCGTACGCGGTGCGCTACAGTGAGATGCTGGACGGCCGCAGCTGCCACATGCCTGTCAGCGAGCTGGCCGGCGGCGCGCGCATCCGCCACATCTTCCAGGAGATCTTCGTCACCGGCCTGCAGAACCTGAACCCGTCCGGGCACGCCGCCCGCGCTGCCGCGCCGCGCGCTGGACAGGAACTGAAGTCTGCGGTTTTCGGCATGGGCTGGTCGGCGGTGCTAAAACTTTGTGATGGTATCTTGACCGCTAAAATGTCCGCAGTTGAGAGTTGATGCCTAGTGACTGAGATGGCGCGCAGTGGAATTTTTTGCCTTTATGGTGTCAGTTGATACGCATTCTCACAAATCATGTCTCCAAACAGGCGTTAATGCGCCGGCTACATTTCACAGCTGGTGGGTTGCTCGTGCCCTGCCCCTGATCACCAGGACCAAAATGCGCCTGGAGTTGATTGCGTTGCGCGCGGCGGCGCAGCGAGCTGACAGACGAGGACATCCGCACGGCGATTAAGAACAGCGGCGGCGTGCGCGGCACGCTGCTCATCCCCGACGCGCCGTTCGAGCTGCTCGTGCGCCGCGCGATTGGGCGGCTGCTGACGCCGGCGCTGCAGTGCAAGGAGTTCGTGCACGCGGAGCTGCTGCGCATTGCTGGCCAGTGCGCGCCGCCCGACATCGGCCGCTTCCCGGCGCTGCAGGTGCGCTGACCCAACAATAAACCTAAACCTAACCCTACTGCATGTGTGTGTGTGTGTATGAGAGAGACTGGGCCGGCACCGTTTGCCAACCGCCAACAACGGCGTGCGGGTGCTAAGTGCCGAGCTGCCGAGCTGCAGCGCTGCCAAGCTGCTGCACAGCGCCACACGCGGTGCATGTGCGCAACCGCGCGCTCGCCGCGCTCGTGGGCCGCCCCGCCACAAGCGGCACGGCCACCCGGCTGCAACCTGCGACGTGACAACCGCTGCCTGAATTGGCCTGACAGAATGATGCTGGGGGAGGTTATAAGGTACAACCCTACCCTATGCTGATGGGGGGCACGCTGCGCGCAGGCCAATCTGGTGGCCGCGGTGGAGGAGTTTGTCGCGGACGGCGCGGCGCCCGCTGAGCGCATGATCCGCGACCTGGTCGCGTGCGAGCACTCCTACATTAACACCGACCACCCCGCCTTCATCGGCGGCTCACGGGCCATCGCGCAGGCGCGCCCCCGCCGCCGGCGGCGGCGCCCTTCGCAGAGCCTCCAGGATTCCAGGGACGGGGGCGGCGGTGTCTGCCCGCAGGACATGGGCGTGCCTGCTGCGCGCTGCACCCTCTTTCTGCAGGCCCGAGCGCCCTGGGTGGAGGCCCAGGGCGGCTGAATAGTGATTTAAGGAGACATCAGCACCTCAAGCGAGCACCAGGGGTTTACACTGATACCCGCGCCCGACACGCCAGGTCATGGAGCGGCGGGCGGCCGCAGAGGCCGGCGTGGAGGAGAGCGCCTCGGACGCCAGCGGCCCGCGCGACGCCCACCCGCACGCCCGCGCGCGCTCCTCAGGTGGCCGCAGCCTCGAAGCGTGTGCACGCATGCGCGCACACGTCTTGATCTCAGAGCGTGTTGAGGGGGCAGGCGCCCGGAGGCCGTGGTGGGAGCACTGCTGCTGGACGAGGCTCTGGGTGCTAAAAGTGGGCGTCGTTGCGTATTGCTCCTGTGAAAGCATGCTGGCGCGGCTGGCATGGCGGGTGCCGTAGTGGGTGTTGCACTTTGTTGCTGTGGTGGAAGAGATGCTGGCGTGGCGGTGTAGGGTGGGTGCTGCTATGTGTTGCGCATATGAATAAACGCTGGCGTGTGTGGTTGCAGCGCCCCCTCAGGAGCGTCCGGCGTCCGGCGGACGTGCGGCAGACAGGGACGGGGCAGGCCCTCGGCGCGCAGGCAACATCGGGGAGGCGAGCCACAGCGGCAGCAGCGCGGGGCTGCCGCTGGTGCGCGGGCGCGGGGGCGTCGACGCGCACGCCAACGCGAACGCCAAACCTGGCTTGAAGGTGCGGTGCCGGCCAGGCCGAATCGGCTGACGGACATGTGCACGGGCGCCACACCATGCCAGGAGGCTTGCCGTCGCTGTGCGGCCTGTATGGCCACTGCGGCAGTGGCATCGTGCAAGACACTCAGGCCCCTGTTGCCAGGCTGCCTGATCGCGTGACGGAGCTCGTGCGGCCTGCCTGGTGGCGAGGTGTGCGGTGTCCGCCGCATGGCGCTTGCGGGCGTGTGCTGCGCGCCCTGTGACCCTGCTCCCCGTGCCCCGCTCGTTTGCGTGGAGAGCCTGTGGGGGACCCGTGTCAATGTTCAGCTCTGCGTGTCTTCCAACGAGCCGGACCTCAAGACCAGTAGATTCTTTCATGGCAGTGACAACACCTATTGCCGTTCACACCCTGGATCACACCCTCGCGGCCGGCAGAGCCTGCGCGTCTCAGTGCGCGCGCACCCGCTGAAGGGCGTGGAGCCGGAGCTGTTTGCGCCGGAGGACTTGCTGGAGGCGCGGGGCGCCGGGGTGGGTGCTGCCGGGTCCAGCGGTGCCAGGTCGGGCGCGAACTCGCCGCGCGACGCGCCAGAGCCGCACGCGGCCACGGCCGCAGCGGCCACCGGCGGCGGCGGCGGCGGCGGCGGCAGCGTTGGCGGCAGCTCCTGGTTCAGCCACTGGTTCGGTGGCAACCTGCGCGAGAGCGCCCACAGCGGCGCCGCGCTTGCGCAGCCGCCGAATGTGCGCCCCGTCCCTGTCCGTCTCGCGCGAGTTGCACCACGCGCGCGCCTTGGTCCACAACTGCCAGCGCGCGCCCCGCAGCGGGAGGCAGCATGCGCAACATCTGCAGTGCTGTGCATGGATTTCATATTCGTTGCTTCCGTCTGGCCTTGGGACGACGCGGGCGGGTGTTGCCCGCCGGCGAGCGCGATTGAGCAGCAATCCCTTCCAAGCCAGCCGCCTGCGAACAACCGCCCCTCCCCTCGAGCGCGCCTGCCGTGCATGCATGCTGGTCAGGTGTGAGTGGCAGCGCAGGCGCGCGCGCAGACGCTGCGCATGCCGGTGTGCTTGTCTGTCGAGCATGCGTGCTGGTCAGGGCGTGAGCGGCGGCGCGCGCGCGGCCGCACAGACGCTGCGCGTGCCGGTCAGCGCGACGGAGCAGGAGGAGGTGCCGGTGGAGGTCACGCGGCTGCTGGCGGAGGGCTGCTTTGGGCTCGTGCGCTGAACCTAACCTTAACCCTAACCCTGATGCGCGCGCGCGCGCAGACGCTGCGCGTGCCGGTCAGCGCGACGGAGCAGGAGGAGGTGCAGGTGGAGGTGACGCGGCTGCTGGTGGAGGGCTACTTTGCGCTCGTGCGCGCGAGCCTGCAGGACGCAGTGCCCAAGGCGGTCATGCACTTCCTGGTCATGCGCGTGCAGCGCGGCCTGCAGCAGCACCTCATCCGCACGCTGTACCGGTGCGCCCGCCCGGCCGCGCCCGGCGCCTGGAAGAGCCGGGCTGCATGCATACGAAAGTGATGCACGAGCGGCCCGGGAGCCGGGTGCAGCTGGCAGCTGGTCGCGCGCATGCAGCGCGGCCAGCAGCAGCACTGCATCTGCACAATGCTCTGCTCTGGCCACTCAAGCGGGCCTTGAGGCTGCCATGCACCTGGCTGGTTTCGGAGGCGGCTGCTTGTGACCCACGTGCGACGGGCGCAAGGCTGGAGCCACATGGCGGAGCAGGGGCATGCGCTCCGCTGTGGACCTGGCGAAGCACCGCTGCAGCGGCCGCACACAACGCCAGAAGCCAGCATGCATGTGAATTTCTACCATATATTACTGGGTACAGTACCTTGCTGAGGCCAAGCGGTGAGATTCCCGCGGCGGCGGCGCCGCAGGGAGGAGCTGTTCGCGGACATGATGGCAGAGCGCGAGGACATCGCGGCCAAGCGCGCGGCGTGCCAGGCCGCGCTGCGCGCGCTGCGCGAGGCGCAGGCGACCATCGAGACGCTGCCGCAGGCGCGCTCGCTCGCTGAACGCTATCATTCCTAATTCAAGTGGGTGCAGGTACCTTGTGCGGCCACGGAGCGCATGCCGCACAAGGTAGTGGCGACGAGCTGCGACACGCTGCTGTAGGCCGCCTCTTCAAGAAGTCCAAGATGTGTCATAGCCGTTCTGCAAGAGGTGCAGGAGGGAAGTGCAGGGCAGGGGGTGTCCATCAGACATGCAGTGAGATCTCTACTTTGCCTCCATGTGTGTCCCTGGCGGGTGCAGGCGAGTAGCTGGTGTGGGTACGCTACCCTGTTTTCACTTTCGGACTCAGTGCATGGCAGCCAAGCCGTTTGTGACTGAGGCTCGTGTCCGGCCGCAGGCGCTGCTGTCGCGCATCAACGCCGCACAGCGCACAGCGAGCGGCCTGCTGACGATCAGCCCCGCGCGCGCGGCGCCCGGCGCGGACTCCCCGCTCACCCCGGGCGGCCCCTTCAGCGGCGCGCCGCTGCGCAGCGCGTTCTCGCCGCTCGCCAGCGGCGGCGCGCTCGGCGGCGGCGGGGCCGCGGGGCTTGGGAACCCTAACCCTGCGCTGCCGCCGCGGGGCGCCCAGAAGGCGCTCGGCAGCGCGGCGCGCCTGGCCGTCGTGGCCATGGCGTCCGCGGGGCCGCACGCGGGCGCGGACGCCGAGCGGGATGCGGAGCTGGGGCCCCGGCACCCCTTTGCGGCCTGAGAGTGTGTTGCGCGGTGCTGCTGCATGTCTTTGCTGAGAAACCAGGTGGGTTGTGTACTTGTATTGCGAGCGTCAGATATGCACGTTTGTATGTTTTGAAGTGCGGGCGCGGAAGTGAGCTAGAGCGGTGTGCAACAACGGCTGTCTTGGCACCATGGCTGCCTTGTTACTGCCTTTTTCAGGCAGGTGCATGTAGGCCGGGTGTGGTTCTCGTGCTGAACAGGCTCCGTGGCTAATCTGAAGCGCTTGCCTGCATACAAACCTGGTGACACTTGCGCTTCCTTGCTACTGCCGCTCGCCTCTACATTATTGAGCGCATCTACCAGCACAATTTGCAGGGGGCAGGGGAGGCACGCGCACGCGTCGCGCCCTGCCTAGCAGGGGTACGCTGCATGCACGACCAGAATACACAAACATATGGATGACAACGTGTGTTCATCAGACGCGCAACGCTCGCAGGCGCAAGCCTCCAGCATGCACTCAACACAGTGCCCAAGTCCGCTCCCGCCAGACGCGCTAGCCCACCCAGCCGGGCAGGGGATCACCGCCAGCGCGCGCCACGGCCAACCACTCCCCGTGTGCCGCCGCCAGCTCCGCCTCCAAACCCGCTTTCCGGTCCGCGCTCGTGTCTACGGCGAGCCGGCGCTGGGCCGGGAGCTGCGGGTAGCCCGCCTCTATCACCTTTACGATTGGCGAGGCGCTGGGCGCAAGCCGCGTTTCCAGCGCGGCGGCTACCGCGTGCAGCTGCTCCTGGTGGGCCTGCGCGGCTGCGGTGAGCTCCCGGTGGGCGTCTGCGCGCAGGGCGCGGCGCACGCCGCGCACCGTCTGCGCCTGCGCCCACTCCGCCGGGGTCATGCCGGCTGCGCGCCAGCGGTCTGGCAGCACCCCCTCGGCGACGTGCTCCGGGGCCCCCACCCCCACCGAGAACGCTGACGCCTCCCAGCCAGGCAGGGGCTCCTCGTCATCGCCAGCGCGCGCCAGGGCCCGGCATTCCTCGCAGGCGGCCGCCAGCTCAGCCTCCAGGTCTGCCTCACGCTCATCGCTCGAGTCCGCAGCGTGCTGACGCTCTGGCGCCCTTGCCGGACATTCTGTCCCCACCCAGCCCGGCAGGGGGTCCTTGCCAGCGCGCGCCACGGCCAGCCACTCCCTTCGAGCGGCCGTCAGCTCAGCCATCAGAGCCGCATCCCGATCCGCGCTCTTGACAATAGCGAGATGGCGGTCGAAAGCGAGCTGTGGGTAGCCCGCCTCTACCACCTTGACGATCGGCGAGGCGGTGGGCGTCAGCCGCGTCTGCAGCGCGGTCAGTATCGCACGCAGCGTGTCGTGATGTGCGCGCGCTGCCAGAGCAGTCTCGCGGCTGGCGCCCGCGCGCAGCTTGCGGCGTGAGGCGCGCAGGGGCTGCGCCTGCGCCCACTCCATGGCAGTCAACCCCACGGCGCGCCAGTGATCCGGCAGCGCCTTTTCAACCGCGCGCTCCGCTTTCCACGTGCGGTACCACTCGACGATTTGCGGCGTCCCGAGGATTTTCTTGACCGTTGCAACATCCTTGATGGCCATGTGGAAGCGCTCGTTGAATGCATGGAGCAGCGCGACATCGTCAGGCTTGGCCCCCGCCCTGGCCGCCCCCGTGGTTGCGGCCATCTGCACCACCAGGCGCGCCTGATCGTGTCTGCGGTCTGCGAACGCGCTGCAGGCAAACTCGCCGAGGACAGCACAGCAGGTTTTTAAGTTTTTTGACTGTAGGGCAGATTCAAAGAGCAAAGAGCAGTCGTCGAAGTCGATCGCCGCGAGGATCCCAGGCCCGCATGGTCCCCCTTTACACAGATGGCTCACAGCAGCCGAGCACACTGTGATACCCAAACCATGCAGTCGCGCTGATGCTGGAACCGCGATAGCTGAAGCTCCCCACCTGGGGAGGGAGGGCGCCCGATGAGCCGCCGCGGCGCCCGCGGCGCGCTCACGCTGCTGCTGGCCCTGGCGCTGGCCGGCGGCGGCCTGTGCCTCGACCGGCTGCGCCTGCACTCTGCGCCGCGCCACGTCCGCAACCAGCACATGCAGCAGCGCGCAGCGGCGGTGTATGGCAGCTACCGCAGCCGGCTGATTATGCTGCAGCAGCGCCCGCGCGTGCTGATCTACACCTGCAACAAGGCGCAGCTGTGCGGCGGGCTGGGCGACCGGCTCAAAGGCCTGGTCAGCACCTTCGTCCTGGCGCTGCTGACGGACTCGGAGTTCATGGTGGACTGGGAGGAGCCGGTGCGGCCCCGCCGGGCGCGCCCGGTGCTCGCGCGCACTCTGTAACTCCCACATGCTCCTGCTCTCGGCGGGGCGGGGGCGCGCGGGCCCTGGCGCCGCGTGCAGCGTGACATGGCGGGCTGGCGCAGCAGCAGAGGAGCCTGTCTAGAGCTGCTCCGCGGCGCGCAGGTGCCGCTGCGCACGGCGTTCGTGCTGGACACGGTGCCGCCGGACGTGCCCGGCGTGCGCATCGCGGCTGCCAACGCGACCAACTTCGGCTTCGTCGACATCCACATGAACAACAAGGCGCTCAGCTACCTGCGCAGCCTGGACTTTGACGCGCTGTGGGCCGGCAACGACGTGGTCAACGTGCGCTGGAACGGCGCGCTGTGGAACCACCTCATCCTCAACGCGCACCTGTGGCCCGCGGCCGAGCGCTACGGCCTGCAGACGCTCAGCAAGCGCCAGGCGCGGCCCGCGCCCGGCTTTCAGGGCCCGTTAAGTCCGCCGGTCTCCCCGCCCCAGTTGGGAGGCGCACCCAGCTCGGCACTCTGGACCCTCCTGGCCCTGCCCTTCTGACGCTGCCGCGCCCCTGTCCTGCCGGCAGATGCGCAGCCCCGCTCCCACGCCTTGGCCCCTGCCCCAGCCGGCGAGCGCAGCGGCGGCCCGGCCGAAAGGCCGAATAGCGCGGCTGCCGCAGGCGCCTGCCTGCACAGCCGTGCGCTGGAGCGCGCCAGGCGCTGGACAGGGTGCATGGGCGCAGCTCGGCGGGGCTGAGCGGGCATCCCAGAGGGGCGGCGCAGGCTCTGCGCATGCAGCGAGCGTGAGCGGGCGCGCGCGCGCGCAGATGTTCGAGGTCGTCATGCACCTCTTCTTCTCCAAGCCGACGCGCGAGATGGTCGCGCTGGCCGACGAGACGCTGAGCAGGCTCGCGAGCTCGCCGCTGAAGATCGGCGTGCAGATGCGCATCGGCGGCGGCGACTGGAACGACCCCATGCGCTACCGCGGTGAGCGCGCCGCCGCCCGCGCACAGCAAATCTGACTCCTACCCAAGCCTCACCCTATGGCCGCATCGGACCCCCTGCGCCGCCGCGTCGGGCAAGCCGCCGTTGCTGTCGAGAGCGTCTGGCACCTGGCTCGTTGTGCAAGCTTCAAGATGTGCTTGTGCAAAGCTGTGCGGTTGCCTTTGGGGACTCCTGCAGATCTGTGTTTTGTTGTGCCACCGCAGCCTAGTTTGGGACGTGAGGAGCCACCTGGTTGCGCCCTGCTTCACCTCCATGCCATGATCAACACAGCGAGTCCGTAACCACAGACGCGTGAGCACAACGATGGCTGACAGCGGTCTTCAATGCGAGGAGACCTGCTCAAAGCGCCGGCCGAGCGCGCGCCGCCGCGCCGCGCCGCAGGCGTCACGATGGAGGAGACCGTGGACTGCTTCGTGCGCGAGGCGCTGCGCACGTGCGTCGGCACCAGCTGCGAGGGCAACTGCAGCGTGTTCCTGACCACCGACAGCCCCCAGGCGCAGCGGGCCTTCATCAAGGCCATGGCGCCGGTGGGCGTGCACGTCGTGGTGAGCACGGGCGCGATCACGCACCTGGAGCACAGCAAGAAGAGCAACGCGAGCGAGCACCTGAAGACGTTCGCCGACTGGTGGACGCTCAGCCGCATGAGCCGGCTCATCGCCAGCCGCTCCGGCTTCAGCGAGACCGCCGGCTGGGCGGCCAACGTGCCCGCGCGCGCGCTCGTCGGCGCCGGCACCTGCCTGTTCTCCAACGGCGTGGAGGCGCCCGACGGCGCCGAGTTCATGACCATGACCTGACCCCATGCCCATACAGTGGCAAGCTCGTGAGACGGCGCGCGCGCGCGTGTGTGTGAGCGCGCATGTGCAGCCCGCCCCTAGTGCCTCGTGAGGAATGAACTTGCAGGATGTGGCCGGTCCACGCGCATGGCACGTGCCTGCACGGACGCCGGGGGACACCAGGCTGCTTCGTTGGGCCGCTGGTCTGCCTGGTTGACGTCCGTCCAGAGCTGGCCGTGTGGCATAGCGCGGGCGGTCAACCTTTTGCCTGCGGGATAACCGTGTCCATGTTTCTTTTCTTTTGTTGCTTGGGCGCGGTCTGCACTACTTATGCGGACAGGGGTGCATGTCAGGCCAGGGTGCCTGGGCGGTGAGCGAAGTACTCATCGAAGGGGAGCGTCCCACAGGAAGGTGCCCAGCGACAGGATGGCCATGCATGGCTTCCCAGTCTTGTCTGCTGGACAATGAGTCCTGAGGGCTTCTGCGCACCATGCGCGGGCGTGCCTGGTGCAGCATGCAGGTTGAGATGCTCTGATCCGAAAACGAATAACGTGAGAGGCGGCCGTGGTGCTTGCTGCTTGCATGTGTGACTGAGGGCCCCCTGATTCTGGGTGTGTTGCGGCCTTTGCGCTCGCACGCCTGTCCGCCGCTGAATATGGTATTCAGTTTAGAGCCGGCATTACGTTAGCAAATAAAGCAGGATGTCCGAGACGCAGGCAAGGGTGACTTACAGTGCAATGTAGCAAACCATATTATAGCTTGCAACAAGCCCCAAGAAACACAGTGATAAAGACAAAAGCACCTAGCGTGCTGCACTCAGCAGGACAGGCTCAGCAGGACTCTGCAGGGCGGCGCCCCTCAGGTGGCCTTGAAGGCGACCTCGTTGTACCTGTTGATCAGCTTGGCGGGCGCATCGTACAGGTTGAAGAAGAACTTAGAGTCCTGCCATGCAGCCGAGCTGACTTTGTAAGTAGCCACAAAGCCAGCACGCCAGGAGAGGTTGGTGGCGTGCTGGAGCAGGACAGGCAGCACCATGGGCCGCACCTAAGCAAACTCTCTCTGTGGCTGGCAAGCACTCTCTGTGGCTGGCGACCTGAGAGCCAATGCCAGAGCATTGCAAGCACTACATGCATCAGAAACCTTGACGCAAGGCGGCACAGTGCGGTTGGGGGCGCACGTCGAAGCTGACGCCCGCGGCGCTCAGCTTGGCGCGCAGCTCCTTGGCGTTGCTCAGGATGTTGGACTCCACGCCAAAGCCGCCGAACGAGGCGACGTATGCGACCGAGCGCGGCGCCTCCACGATCTTGATGTTCTCGTTCTCCGGGCGCGGCGGGTCGTCCTGGCCCGGCCCCATCACAGTATGACCACAAGGCGGTATAAATGGTCAAGGTCCGCATGCGGCTGCAATTCATGCTGCTCTTTTTTTGCATGCATACAAGCTGTGTTGCATGCAGCAATGGCAAGCCCTAGCACTACGTTCAATCAAGTTAGCAAGGCCCATACGTCAGACACCGTACCCATGCTTGTGCACCCATATGCATGCCTATGGCCAACCATCGAAACTGCGATGCACACCCCGCGGTCCTCTCGCATGCGTTGCTGCCCAGCACCTTGCAGCATACAACCAAATCTGGCATTAACTCTTGTTAGCAGCTCAGCATTGTTACCTCGTGTATACAAACAGGTGGTTTGTCATGATGTTCGGTGCGAGTTACTTCCGTTTTATGTGTACAGTGCCACTGAATATGCACGACAAACCACATCTTTGTGTAAGAAGCAGCAGTGCTGGGCTGCAAACAGGATGGCACACATCGCACGCTTCTGTGCCACTAGGTTCCCGCTGACCAACTTATGTCCGCTCAAAGCACACCTCCACGGCCTTGGGCAGGTAGTAGGCGACGATGTAGTCCCGCTCGGCACCGTCGTACTCCTCGCTCGTGGGCTTGAAGCGCACGATGGCGGGCGTCGAGCGGGGGATCTTGATGCCCTTCAGGTTGGCGCCCGCCGTGTACCTGGCCACAGTGAACAGAGCCTTGGTTGCTGCACGCTGAGTTTGTACTGACGTGCACACCTTTCTCCAGCTACAGACTGGGACACAGGCCAGTGTTGATAACTTGGGGCGCTGCAGTGCTCAATACGGGCCGCCCTCACCTCAGCAGCTGGACGTCAGCCTTGGCATACGCTGCCACGAAGGTGAGGCCCGTCTGGTTGTAGTAGTAGTAGGTGGCTGCGCCGCGCGGCACACCTCAGGACACACAAAGGACAGCACACTGTGACGGGGCGCTATTGCGTCAGCATATCCCTCATGCAGGAGCGCACACGCAGGCAGGCAGTCTTATTCGCGTCAGCTGCTACGGGCAGCGCTGCACAAAGCCCCGGAGCTGCGTCCAAGATAACCATCACTGATGTGGCATGTGCCTGAGTGCAAGGGATAACAGTGCCGCAGCTCTTGGCAAGCTACTCGGGCCTGTAGTGAAGGAAGTCCAAGTGCTGCGCTTGAAGAGGCTTGCTGATTGTCTGCTGATGCTGGCGCGCGCCTGGCGCGTACTCCCTCGTCTCGAACAGGTCGCCCTCGTGCGTCAAGTTCCTGAACTTCGGGCACTCCAAGTCGTGGCAGAAGAAGGGCTTGCTCCATGCGGTCTCATGCTGGGAGCCAAGCGTGATGTAACGAGCCGCATCAGTGATGCTGCACGCGCAGAGCACCAGGGCAAGGCTCACAACCTTCATCATCTTGACAGGCTTGTTCGAGATCTGAGGTGCTGCGTGCCGATGCTTGCTTTCGCGCTCACGCTGCACGTGTGCCAGTATTCTTCTTCCTGACTGCTCGTCAAAACAACCCTGCCCTGAAGCCCACCGGCCGCCGCCGCCGCTAGAGGACCGCCCTAAAGCCAGCCAGCAGCCCACTGACCGGCATGCGGCCGTGCAATGCTGATAGCGACGGAAGCCATGCCACAGGCTGCTGAGCAGCCATGACATACCAGCACCGCAATGCTAGCAAGGCTCTACCGACCACGCGCCTGCGCGCACTGCAGTACGCCTTGACGCGCATCAGCCCTGTTTGGAGGTCATACATAACAGGCTGGTTAGGGATAGGGTATACCCTTATCTTGTGTGGCACAGCATGGCCATCATGCTGGGCTGGCAGACACAGAAAGTGCTGACTCTTTGGCAAGCTTGGTTGATAGCTTTTTTGAATTCACGCTGCATCGCCCGCCCCGTGTGACTTGTCATGGACATGCAACCTGCAGGGCTTCACCAGTGTAGGGTGCATTGATTGAAATCTGTCAAAATGTACCTGTTGCTGAGAAAGAAAGGCACACTGTTACTGACACTGAGCTTGGCTGTAACAAGCTCGCAAATTGCAGAGGTGCAGCTGGGTTAGCATGCATGCACCAAGGTTCCTGCTCAGCAGACCCTTGCAATGCCTGGTCTAATATGAGCCATGTTACACGGCCCATCCTCACGCCACAGCACAAGTTGAATCGCTCCACCACCATCCTGCACCTCGCAGTGCCATGCAGCGCAGCAGCTGCAAAGCTAGCCTGAAACCGACGAGCGCATGGTGCCTGTCAGCCTACGCCTGCTCCGCCGGGCCTGCTGCCGGCTGCTCAGCCTCAGCTGCGCGCGCTCCGCCCGCTGGCTGGCCGCCGGGGGCGCCGGCGGCGCTGCCGCTGCCGCCGGCCGGCACCGGGGCGGGCGCCGCGTGCGCGCGCAGCTGCGGCATGACCAGCGCCGGGTCGAAGCTCAGCAGCTCAGCCACGCGGTCGGCCGTCCGCGGCTCCATCTTCCCGTACGTCAGGAATATGGCCTGGCGCACACGCAGCACCCTACCCTATACCTCTGTATGTTCTCAATCACGTCACAAGCAACCAAGCACACTCTGTGCATTGGCTTGCCCCTGCCAACAGCGCCCCGCCCTCTATCGGGCCTGCTCTCCCCGCCCACCAATCAGCCGGTGCAGACGTACGCGGGTGTGCCGGGCCCGCCTATTCCCGTGCCGACCTGGCAAGCTGCCTAGCAAGCTGCCGTTGTTCCTGAACCCACACGCCTCAGCAGCCCCATGCGCGGCCTTCGCGCCCACAATGCTGGCGCATGCAGCACAGTGCGCAGACGCGCACCATGACTGTTGTGCTCCAGCCAAGCGCAGCGCTCCTGGCATGCACACCTCCTGGCATGCACATCCTCACGCACAGCAAGGCTAGCCCAGGGTTATTTGTGGGCTTAAGGGGTGCTTTGCAGGGCGGCGCGCCTCGCGCTCCGGCAGCGTGGCGCGCTGGGACAGCCCCGCGGCCACCATCTCGGCCTGCGCGCTGCCGGGCGGCAGCGGCAGCGCGTCCAGCAGGCCCGCCAGCCGCAGCAGCTGGAACACTGCCTCCTGCGCGCGCGCGGCCGCGCCCCCGCCCCGTCATGTCTGCGGGCGTCCCTACCATACACCCTATCCTGCCGCGCCCGCGCGTGAAGGCGCTGTGCCGCACGCCTGGACACGGCGCCCGGATGTGAGCAACACCCGCCACCCAAAACCAGGCGATACCCCGCGCCTGGATTCGAGGGAGGTGCGCATTTGCACGACGCAGTGCCCAGGCGCGCGCCTGGCTGTCGCGCGCGCGATAGGCTGCGCAGGCATCCACCAGCGCCCCGCGCGCGCGCCCCGCCACCACGCCCAGCGTCACCGCGGCCGCGCGCTGCTGCGGCACGTCTGCGCAGCCAAGACAGATCCCTGAGTGAGCGTGCTTGTTGCCGCGAGGTAACCTGTGCTCTCCATGCGTGCTGGGAAGAGAAATCCAGCAAAAAGTAACACGCTGTCCTACTTGACTGTGCGTCTGTGCGCGACATCAGCATCCGCCCACATGTGATCAGTGCCCTCCTCAGCAGCATGCAACACCCGAGTTGGACAGTGCGCAGGTGGACTTCTGTCGCCCATGCGCAAAGCAAGGTGGCAGCCCAGAGGGTGCGTGCATGAGCAGGTGCGGCGCAGCTCCCGGCGCCCCGGCGCGCGCACCCAGGTCGCGCGCGAGCCCGGTGACGAAGCGCGCGGGCGCCGCGCCGGCCAGGCGCGAGGTGGCCGCGTCCATGGCGGCCGACGCGGCGGCCTCCGCGCCCGCGCGGAACAGCGCGTCGCGGCCCGACTCGGTGCGCGCGCGCACCGTCGCGCCCGCCTCGCCGCACACCTGCGCGGCGCGCGCGATTGCCGGCCCTGCAGCGCAGGCAGTCCACACTGACATGTGTCCCTGTGCGTGAGCTAGGCAGCAACCTTGGTGCTCAGCCGAGCACAGCGCCGCTCCAACTGGCGCCATGACACCAGCTGCGCGAGGCGCGCTTGTCATCCCGGCAGGGCTGAGCGATGCCCTACTATGCCAAGGAAAATCCATCGCTACTATGTCAGTTGCTGGGCTGTGCCTGCCCGGCTGCTGCAGCGGCCGCAGTGGAGGCGCTGCGGCGCGGCCGGGGCAGGCGCGTGCGCTCTCGCATCGGTGTACATCCTCCGCAGGTGTGTCGGCGCGGCGGCCCACCCGGAAGGGAAAAGAGGTTCGATGCTGGCTGACGGCGCGGGGTTGGCGACCCCACGCGGCTTTTTTCATTTTTTTTCCATTTCTACTTTTAAGCTCACGCCATGCGCCCATAACCCGTACGGGAGTCCGTGGGGCGCGTGCGCGCGCTGCCCACGCACGGGACGTGCTCACCTGGCGCAGGGCCACGAGCTGGCCGATGTCGTAGTCGCGCCCCGCCAGCTTGGCGTCTTCGAGGTCGGCCAGGATCTCGCGCGCCCGCTGCGCCGCCTGCGCCCGCACGCACTCTGCGTCAGCGTCTCACGCTTGCGCATGGGGTTGTACTGCATGTGGGCATGCCTGGCGTGCGCCTTGTAAAGGGTGGTGCATCTGTCAGTCTTTGGGCAGTCGCCAGCTAAGGATAGGTGGCGCACTGCAGATCCGTGTTGTGATATTAACAGCACGCTCGCGACGCATCCTGCCCAACACTTTCAGTCCTTGCAGATGCAGGTTCGGCCTCTTGCATTCATATTCTTGTCAATACGTTTCACGGCAGCGTGCCTGCGTTTGAGCCACATCTCCCAGCAAGCCAGCGGGGCCCTTGCGGACGCGCCTGCTCGCGGTAGGCGGCGCTGACGCTGAGCCGCGGTGACGGGCTCCACCACTCCGGCATGGCCTCCTCGGCCCCGCCCTCGCCCGCGGGCCGCGCGCCGTCGGCCGTCGCAGGCGCGCCCGACCCCGCGCCCGGCGCGCCGGGCGCCGCCGCAGGCGCGCCGGCCAGCGCCGCGCCCGCCGCGGCCACCGCGCTGCGCTGGCCGGGCAGCTCAAAGTCGTCGTCCCGCGCGCGCTGTGGCGGCGCGCCCGGCACATCCTCCACAAAGACCTGGAAGAGGGTTCTGTGTCAGGCGGGCAGGGTGCACGAGCGCTGCCGCGTCCTCTGTCGCGGGGCGGCCAGCCCGCTGGGACGCCAATGCGCTGCGCCGGCCTGGCACGCAAAGTCATCACAGGCTGCGCGCGCTGCAAGTCCAAGCCAGACACTCCCCTGAAGCTAAAAAACCATGCATACACCCTGTCGCAGCGCCGCTCTCTGGCAGCGTCAGCGCTCCGCCGGCGCAGCCGAGCGCGCGCGCACCATCTTGCCGCCGAGCGAGCGGTCGCGGACCCAGCGTCCACCGCTCGCGCGCCGCGACCGCGCGCCGCTCGCCGCGCGCACCGCCAGCGCCGCCCCCAAGACCCCCAGAGCCGCCAGCAGCGCGTACAGCAGCCCCGGCATGGCGCCGTCGCCGCCGGCAGGCTGCGCGGGCGCGCGCGGCGGCGCGGCGATGCTGAGGTGCAGCTGCGCGTCGCGCCGTGGCGCGGCGCGCAGCGCGCGCGCGAGTGAGGTCTGCACGCCCGCCGCCAGGCTGCGCGCCTCATGCAGCGCGCCGCCCACCTGCCGCGTTCACACAGGCGCTTGCGCCAAGCCCCAGGCTTTGGCACACCTCGCAGTAGGCCTACTGCGAGAGCAAGATCTGCGGCGTTGAGCGTGTCTGTTGTACACCCTGTCCGCTCGACTGTCACAAGACGCCGCAAACGAGGAAGCTGCGGACGTGCGCGAGCGCACCTGCGCCTGCACGGACAAGGGCGCCTCTTCTGCATCGTCCAGCACCTCTGCTCGCCTCCGCCGCAGGCCGTCCTGCACGTCCCAGCAGCAGGCTTCGCGGGTTGCACAGGTGTGTGCCGCACAGGGACGGGAGCGCTGCCCGGACAGGTCCCAGGCAGCGCGCCAACATTGAAGCCGCCCGCGTCACTTTGCACAGGCAGCGCGGTGTCCATTACTGCTTACGGTCCTAGAAACAGGACAGGGCGTGCAGGTCAGCGAGCCAGGCAGGGCATTGACTCGGCCATGGTGGCACAAGGCCGCGGCATGCGCCAAAGGCGGGCGCGCCTTGGCTGCGCGGCCGCTGTCAGGCTCGCGCTCTGCCTGGCCCAGCCGCCGGTGGTGGCGCCGGGGCTGCCAGCTGCGGCTGCCCGTCGCGGCATTGGCCGCTCCGGCCGTGAACAGCCACCCGGAGGCGGCGAGCGCGGCCAGCAGCGCCGCGCCCCGCACCGCATCCTTGGACGGCGCGGCGGGGTGCGACGGGGGCGCTGCGGGGTCGGGCCGCTGCATGTGACTGCAATGGCAGGCGCCAGGTGCGCCGCGCCTCGCCCCGCGCATGCCGGTTTCCAGAAGTGGCCGTGAGCCGCCCATGGTCGGCAGCCTGTGTTTTCTCCAGAGCTCAGCAATTCTTGGCGTGCTGCCGTCCCCGAGAGCCTAGGCTCCTCGGAGCAGACCCTGGCCAGCCCAAAATAGACTGCCAGCTCGAGCAATCTACTTGCGCTGACATCAGCCAGATGTTGTTCTGCGGCGCAGCACCACGCCCGCGCGTGCCTTGCCGCCACGTTGCGCGTGTTGCGATGACAACCAATGGCGTGGCGCGCGAGCAGGCGCATCATGGGCATGTTTACCACACGTATGCGGCGCCGCAGTGGCCTGATGCGCACTGCGGCAGCAAGGAGCAGTACGATGCCATGTACAAGGAGTCGCTGGAGGCCCCCGAGCAGTTCTGGGGCAGGATTGCCTCCGAGTTCCACTGGGAGAAGAAATGGGAGGCGCCCTTCCACAGGTGCCCCTCAAGCGCAATGCTGGCATCGCGAAAGCTCACGCGGCCGCTTGGCGGCAGTCCGGGCACACAGCCGGCCGACTGATCTGTATCCCGCCTAGTCCCCCCGCAGCTCGCGTCGCGCGAGCCTGGCGTTGCTGTCGCTGTCAGTGAACATTGGTGCCGGCGTGCAACAGAGCGGCAGACGCCGTGCCGCACGTGAGCGCGGCCGGCCCGGCGCAGCCCATGCACCGCCGCGCTTGCATTCTGTCTCCGACCGCATCTCGCGCGCTGGCGCGCAGCTTCAACTTCGACTCGCGCAAGGGCCCCGTGAACGTGCAGTGGTTCACCGGCGCGGAGACGAACATGGCGTACAACTGCGTGGACCGCCATGTGGAGGCCGGGCACGGCGACCGCGTCGCCTTCTACTGGGAGGGCAACGACCTCGGCGAGGACTCCGTGACCACCTACAGCCAGCTGCTGGCACAGGCGAGTTGATGGCGCAGCACTCTGAACGTCAGACTAGCGTTCGGAGTGCGTGGTGGGCTGCGCAGCCGCTTGGGCCGCCCTGGCTAAGCTCGCGACGCGCCGGGCGTGGGACTGGCGTCGGACGGGTCTGCGTGTGCGGCAGACGCCTGGGGCAGGCGCTGAGCCAAGCGGAGCTTCACGTCGTTGAGTGCACTAACGGCACGCCGTGCACGCGCGTACCCGCCGCGTTCGGCGCGACAGCGCGACGAGCGCCGAGCTGTGTGGCGGCCTGCCATGCACAGGAGCGTGCACGCGCTGTGAGGCGGCAAGTCCTCTCCGCATGCGCCGAAACAGCCTGGCGCGTGGTGTGCGCCTGACACGCGCGCGCGCGCGGCGCGGCGGCAGGTGTGCCAGATCGCCAACTACCTGCGCAGCGTGGGCGTGAAGCGCGGCGACGACGTCACCATCTACATGCCCATGATCCCGGAGCTGCCCGCGGCCATGGCGCGCCACGCCCGTGCCTCACGGGGACCCGAGGGCGCCGCTGGCTTGGGATGCCAAATATGATATCGTCAGCGCGCCGCCTGCATGCCAGCAGACGACTACCAGCCTCAGTTCTGTCTCCCAAGAGCGCTACTTGTAGGCATATTGACGCATGTGCGCGTGTTGCATTGCTGTTGTGATGCCCCTGTGATGGGCGTAAAAGCGTGTGCGGCGCGGGCGCAGCTGGCGTGCGCGCGCATTGGCGCGGTGCACTCGGTCGTCTTTGCCGGCTTCTCGGCCGAGTCGCTGAGCGGGCGCATCCTGGATTCACGCCCGCGCGTGGTGCTTACCGCGTCAGCCGTCAAGCGCGGCGCCAAGCCCATCTCGCTGAAGGCGCGCGTAGGGTAGTGTGACCTTCCCTATGCGGGGCGCGCTCGGCGGACCGCGGCCCGGTTCGGCAGCGCGCGCGTGGCACCGGGGCTGCCAGTCTGCAGGAGGGCTCACGTCGCAGCCGCACGCAGCCGGAGCGGGTGGTGGCATCTGTTGCAGCGTGGCCACCTTGGTTATCATCCTGCGCAGCGCACCGCGGACGATGCGCACAAGAAGGACACTGCGGGCGGCCATGCGGCGCGCACAGGGTTTGTGAGTGGCGGCTGAGGCTTAACCCTGCGCAGGGCATCGTGGACGACGCGCTCAGGAAGGTGACCGCGGGCGGCCACGAGGTGCCCACGGTGCTCGTGTTCGACCACGCGCGCGCGGCCAAGCGCGCGGATGTGCCATTCGTGCCGGGCCGCGACGCCTGGTGGCAGGACGAGGTGGCGGGGCAGCCAACCACGTGTGCGGTGGAGTGGATGGGTGCCGAGGAGCCGCTGTTCAAGGCATGCTGCTCACCCTATCCTACCCTATCCTACCCTGTTGCTGCACCTCTCCACCCAGTGACTTCCGAGGTCGCTTGGCCGGCCGCTGTGAAGGCCTTGTGTGCAAGGCACACGACTGCGCATGCTCTGTTTGCTGGCGCGCGGACTCGGACAGGGAGCGCATCGGCCGCTGACGAACGGAGTTGTGCGCGCTCGCGGGCCCGCGCAGGGCGCAGGGACTCAAAAGCATGTCCCGTACGGCCTAAAGGCAGGGCCCCACGCGCTTAGCTGGTACCCTAGCCCCCTAACCCTAATCATGTGCACGCGCGCAGCTGTACACGAGCGGCTCGACCGGCAAGCCCAAGGGCGTGGAGCACACGCTGGGCGGCTACATGGTGGGCACGGCGACCACGTTCAAGTACGTGTTTGACTACCACCTCAGCGACGTCTACTGGTGCACCGCGGACTGCGGCTGGATCACCGGGCACTCCTACGTCGCCTACGGTGCTTGGCTCCCGCTCCTGCCACCCGAGCTGGAGCGCTGCCATGCAAGTGCCTGCTTGCCTTATAACAATAACAGGATTGCTGTTGATTGGGCAACAGGATAGTGCCTGCATAACACCACACATAGCAGGGAGCGGGCGACCAGGTACACTGATAATGCGCGCTTCTGCATTCGCCACAGCGCGCGTTGCGTGGGGGTGCTGCGGAGCGGGCCAGCTGTGCAGGGCCAGTGCTCAACATCAGCGCATGTCAGCCGTGGACTGCCAACCATGGCAGAATTTTCGAGCCGTTCTGCGGGCAAGGCCTGCCCGACCATGCGCTGGTCCTCACAGCGCTGTGGGCGGGGCGGCGCAGGGCCGCTGCTGCACGCGGCCACGCAGGTGCTGTTCGAGGGCATCCCCACCCACCCGGACGCCGGGCGCGCGTGGAACCTGGTCGACAAGTACAAGGTGGGGGGCCGAGGCGTGCTTTGTGGCGACCCTGATTACGGATTAGTATAATGTATTATATATATAATATATAGGGTTAGGGTTAGTCGTGAGCCTAACGAGGCCCCTACCATACATGTGTCCCCCATCCCACCAAGCATGTCCTGTGGCGGCGCTGGTGTGACATGTGCCCGCGCCTCGAGCTTGAGCAGGCGTCGGTCACCAATGAGGACAAGTGACAAGCGCGCTGCGCGGGGGCGGCCGCGCAGGTGTCGCTGCTGTACACGGCGCCGACGGCGATCCGCTCGCTGCAGTCCTTCGGGCCGGAGTGGGTCAAGAAGTACAGCCGGGAGTCGCTGCGCATCCTGGGCTCCGTGGGCGAGCCCATCAACCCGGAGGCCTGGCTGTGGTATCACGACGTGCGCCCTCCCACCCCGGGCCCGGCCGCATGCCTGGCAGGCGCTGCAGCGCAGTGCTCTGTGATCGACTGCGCACGCCCGGCCAGCTTGGAGGTTGTAGCATTGTGGGCGCCAGGCGTTCAGTCTGCCGCCGGCAGCAGGAAGGGCTCCCTGGTGTGGTCCTAACCCCGACCCTAACCCTGACCCCGCATGCCGCCAGGTGGTCGGCAACGGGCGCTGCCCCATCGTGGACACGTGGTGGCAGACGGAGACCGGCGCGCACATGATCACGCCCCTGCCCGGCGCGACGGAGCTCAAGCCCGGCAGCGCGACGCTGCCCTTCTTCGGCGTCGAGCCCGCCGTGCTCAACGAGAAGGGCGAGGAGCTGCAGGGCGAGTGCGAGGGGTGCGCGGCCCCGCGCGCGCGCCGCACCGCTGCGTAGGGTGCCGCACGGCCTCTGTGGGCATGCGCGCTCAGGCCCGCTCGTGAGCTCCCTGACTCATAAGAAAAGGCCGCCATGAATAACTGTCGATGACAGGCTGAAAACAGGCTGGAAAGCTTTGCCGCTGAAGCTGGGTGTTGGCAGGTACCTCGTGATAAAGCGGTCATGGCCCAGCGGAATGCGCACGCTGAGCGGCGACCATGCGCGCTTCGAGGCCACGTACTTCAACCTGTACCCCGGGTGCGCTTCATCGTGGTCCCGCCAACCCTGTGCATGTGTTTGTCGTGCAAACATCATCTCTGCATTGCACATTCTGTTTGGGGGGGGGGCGGTGGGGGGGGGTCATGTCTGAGAGCTGCCTGCCCAATATATAGGGGTCAGATGCTCGCTTCCAAGGCTTGCAGGTAGGGCCGGTCGTTCAAAGAAATCTGAGGGCTGCGCTCCTGCGCCGTGGCAGGTACTACTTCACGGGCGACGGCTGCCGGCGCGACAAGGACGGCTACTACTGGCTCATTGGTGCGCGCTGCGCCAGCGGACGCGCGCCGCCTGCAGCATGGCAGTGTTCCGCTTGTCTGTGTAGATTTTTTGACAAGAAGCTGCTGCGACTTACTTTTTTGGTGGCTAAGCTGCCACATGGCGCTCCCGCCGTCCAATGCGACTCCTGACAGCATTGGCTCGACCGAGGCGCGGAGCGCGCCGTTGCAGCAGTTCGCTCAGGCGGCCGCTGAGGCGCGCCTGGCCCGGGCCGCAGGGCGCGTGGACGACGTCATCAACGTGTCGGGGCACCGCATCGGCACGGCGGAGGTGGAGGGCGCGCTGACGCAGCACGAGCAGTGCGCCGAGGCGGCCGTCGTGCCCATGGAGCACCCGATCAAGGGGCAGGGCATCTACGCGTTCGTCACGCTGATGCAGGCGCGCGCGCGCGCCGCGCCGTCGGCTCGGGGCACGACACGGGGCTCGGCAGCCGCGTTTCTGCTCGGCTGTGAGCGGCGCCATGCGCGAGGGGCGCCCGGCATCATGCACGCCGCACGCGAAGCAGCCCGCAGCGAGCATGTGTGACCTGACAAGGGCTCCTGCGGCGGCCGGGCGCGGAGCGGGCTGCTTGTTATTCAGAAACCCTAAACCCTGTACACGCCCCCGCACGCGCAGGGCACCGAGTACCCGCCGCCGCCGGCGCTGAAGAAGGAGCTGATCGCGACGGTGCGCGAGGTCATTGGGCCGATCGCGACGCCGGACGTCATCCACTGGGCGCCCGGCCTGCCCAAGACGCGCTCCGGCAAGATCATGCGCCGCATCCTGCGCAAGATTGCCACCAAGTGCGCGCCCGCGCCCCGCAGCCGCGGCGACCCGCCTGCTGCAAGCTTCTTGCACTGCCGCACCACCATGCGCGCAGCTGCGGCCTGTCCTCGCGGGCGCACCCAGCGTCATGCACCCCATGCCTCTGCTGGCTGCCCCCCCCCCCCAACACAATGCCAGCCGCGCAACGCGAGCGGGCAGTGCCAAGCTCCCTTCCGAGGCGTGTGCCGAGCATGCCGGCCGCGTCAGCTGCCCGCCCTGCGCTTGCTCACTCTGTCAGTGGGGCTCGCCCGCCCCAGGGCAGATGCGCATGCTGCTCAGGAGCCAACAGCAGCTCCGCACTTCTGCGCCACACTCGTGCGCTCCTGCGCAGGGAGGAGGACAGCATGGGGGACACGTCCACGCTGGCCGACCCGGCAGTGGTGCAGACGCTGCTGTCCCTGCGCGGCAAGTAGGCGCGTGCGCCGCTCGGAATGTGCTCCCTGCGCGGCAAGTAGGCCCGCGCGCCGCTCGGACGCACGCGCATGCATCTGAGGAAGGCCTGTGAGCCACCGCGATCTACTCGTCACCCGGCCACCCCGCCGCCATGCGCATGCCCACGCGGGCACATCTTGTTAGAGGAAGGCAGCATGGTGGAGGGTATGTGTGCAGATACGATGTTGAATAGGTCATGGTGTAGGGTATGCGCATGCGGGGTGGGCTCACGATAACGTGCTGCTGCCCGCGCGTCTCAAGCATGCGCCGCTGGGAGGAAATCGGCCCTGCCGACACTTGTCACTTCTGCTTAGGTTTCTTCCCTAACCTCACTGTTGCAGATTCTGCTGTGGCAAGGGGGCACCGGCGAGGCGTGCAGGGATTGCAACAGCTGCGAGGTTGCGCCACTCTACCGTCTGTTGTACAGCCGCGCTGACTCATAGGAGGTCCGCTGCGGAGCAGGGCCCCCCCGCGCGCGCAGCCTGTTGTGCGGCTGTCGCAGGATCTGAGTGAGGAGCTCAGGTTATGCGATTTGATGTCTGTAGGCTTGCGCCCCCTGGCTTGGTGAGGCTGGTCCATGCCGGTGAGTCGGGCGGGGCCCGCCTCATGTGCTGTCTGCTCAGGGGCTGCCTGCAGGGTGCCGCATGCATGTGCCAGAGTGCGGCGTGAGCAGGTGAAGGAGCATGCGCGATGGCGTCATACGGGCCTGGAAATACAACGACCAGCTTGACCAGTACCCTCCGGTAGAGTCTCTACTGTCTGTGACAGACAGTCGGTTGCCCGGCCTGCATAGGCTTCATAGTGAAGCGGACCGTCCACCTGATGGCAAGTTTTGTGGCGTGCCGGGGGTCAAGGGCTGGCGGTGACATTTTGGCTGATTTTGCAAGCGTGAAGTACGGAGGATATCATTTTGTTGGCTGATTCCATGTGAGCGCCAGACAGGTCTGGCGTTAACAGCCAGGGTGTAACGTGTCTGTTACACAAATGTTGGGCAACTCATCCGCTTTCCTGCATATGCTTCATACCGAAGTGTATGCTCACTGCTCTTCTTAACATGGAGCTGCCCAGTGGCAAACCCTCGGTCCACGTGTCAGTGGATGCCGTGCGCTCCTCTCGCCCGATTCACAAGCGCAGGCACCCAGCAATTACACTGGGCACGCTCCAGCTGCCTGCTTGTCACATGGTCGACTCACAGAGGTGCGCTGCAGGTAGCAGGCCGGGCGCATCCAGCTGCTGGATGAGGAGGCCCGCAGCGCCTGCCAGGCGCTCGTGGCGCAGTGCCGCGAGTACACGGAGCAGCTGCAGGCGCTGACCGCGGCCCACAGCGGCGGGGGCGTCCTTGACGCCAAGGTGCGCGCCTGGGCTGAGCGGCCTGGCCAGTGCACCAGCCCGCGGCAGCAGGGAGGCGCGGGGGTTCCTGTTGCCAGGCTGACGCCAGGCGCTCACTGCCTGGCCAGGCGGAGCTTGTGGAGCAGGAGCTGCGGCAGGCAATCGCGCTGCGGCAGGCCCTCAGCCTGGCCGACCAGGTGCGAGCACGCGCCTGGTAGTCCTCCCCGCCCCAGTCTCGACGCAGGCCACTCCCCACACCCAGGACCAGGCAGGGATGCGCGTCGCTTGTCAGGTGACACAGCGGCGACAGAGGCGCCGCGCCAGCGGCGCTGCTGGGCAACAGCTGTGGTGCCGCGCGGCCTGCCCCCGCTCTGGCCTACATGGCAGCGAGGCGAGCCGGCATGGCCGCCCAGGAGCTCAGCCGGCCCCGACATCTACACATGCATTGTGCTGTTCATTCAAGCTCTCTGCATTGAGAGGTTTGTGCTGTGCGCGTCCAGGGCTAGCGCTGCGGAGACTGCGCAGGGTTACCCATGCGCTTTGCTGCACTTCCCTTGGGACTGGCAGCATGTAGGCAATCACATGCTATGATGTCACAGCTTCTAAACGGCCGCGGCCCGCAACTGCGGCTTGGTGGCCTCTTCCCTATAACTCAAATGGGAGCAGTGTCTGGTTACACAACGTTGCACGGTGTACTGCACCCGGCCCCCGCTTGCGTACATAGGTTTGCAGCACTGCATATGCACGCAGGTATCCCACACGCCAGCAGGCATGTACACTTCGTCAGGTGGACCGCACCACATACTACACGGTCGACATTCACAGGACCATCACTCACCAAGTTCCGTCGCTGACACAAGACGGCAACACCACAGACATAGCTACCGCAGCTGCAATTCACAGTCGGAGCAGCCGTCACCTGCTGAACACAAGGCTATGCCCAGATCGCACAGAAGTCCGCGGACTGAGGCAGCACGCCTCCTTAAAACCCACGCCTCACCGCCGCCAACGCCGGCACCCCCCTCCTCCGCCCAGCCTGCCACCTCAGTTCAACTGGCCGCTGCAGGGGTACCGCGACCCTGCACCCCGGCGCTTGCAAAATGCACACTCCAACCTCAGCCCTGCCACCCCATCCACACACACCAGCCAACCGGCGCCACCTGCGCTCCAACAGGCTGGGCAGTATGGACACTATGCATGAGCACTGTGCCCGGTCCCAGCCGCTCTCAGGTGACAGGGCAGGGGCCAGCAGCTGTGGCCGTGCGGCCTGCATTCAGCCCTCCTGCTGCGGCAAAATCGGATCTGTAATTGCTTTGCTGCTGTAGCACACGCGCCGTGCAGGCCCGGACCCCGCAGTGCACGGGCGACAAGCCCCTGCTACCGCTGGGTGAGCGGGCGCGCGACATAGGGCGTGCTGGCGCGCGCTCAGGGCCGCTGGGAGCGGTCAGTCGAAGCTGATGAGCGGCGGCTCCTCGCCGCTCGGCTTCTGCCCCGGCGCCGTCGCGACCGGCGCGCCGCCGCCCGCCCGCCCGGGCGCCGCGCCAGGCTGCGGCGAGCGCTTGCACGTCACGTCCAGCCCGCACTGGCGCTGTCGATGCAGGCAGCGCACACGGCGCCCGGGCCGCAGGCAGAGCAGCAGGCACCCCAGGGGGCTGCACGAGGGTGAGCCATCACGCAGGCCAGATGTTGATTGGCTAGGGTTTGCTTACCTGGAAGGGGTTGCTCGAGCCGCCCGCTGGCGGCGGGTGCAGCGCGGGCGCAGGCGCGGCGCCCGCTGCGGCGCCGCCGGGCGCGGCCGCGGCCTCGGGGGCGCCGGCGGCAGCAGGCCCCGCGGCCAGCGTGGTGTGGTACTCGTCCACCGTCGCGGTCAGCGTGTCAAACGCCTCCAGCGCCTGCGCCGCGCGCTCCGCGCCTCAGCGCGGGCACTGCCACTGCCGCCCGCCTCAGCAAAGCCGGCACGCTTCCCAGCACCGCGCGAGCCTATAGGTCACTGAAAGCCCTAGTACTTCTTTTATCAGAAGTAGGCGAGCTGCAGCCTGTGCCTTCAGTAGCATAAGCTACAAGCAAGACGATCACTGCAAGCCCTGTTAGTTTCCTATTGGCAGTACTTAGTTTCCTATTGGCGGTACATGAGGTGCAGCCTGTGCCTTGAGTAGCATAAGCTACAAGCAAGTCGTCCGCTACCGCCTGTCACTCCTAGCACTTACAGTTTCCCGACAGCGGCGACTGCTCGACCACTTTCCAAAGCACAGCAACTGGTAGCCGTGGTTTGCAAAGCTATTGCAGCAGTTTCTCGCCACTTCTGGCTGCTGCGTCCGGGAAACCAACGCAGGCCCTAGCTGAGATGCTGACGCGCCTGCGCAAGCGCTGTCTCGTCGCCGTCACGGAAGTCGCCAATCATGCCGCGCAGCTGCGCCTGCAGCTGCGCCGCCTTTTCCAGCATGTCGCGCGCGACCTCGCTCGCGTCGTGCATCGCGGCCATCTCGAACAGGATTTCCGCCGCCTCGGCGGCCAAGCCAGACAGCGCGCGCAGCTCGTCCGCCTGCGCAGCCGCGCAGCCGCCTGGCCTTTGGGCCTGGCAACCAAGCATCCGGCAATGTGCTAGGGTAGCGCTTTGCAGCCTGAGCATGCCAAGGCATGGCATTGCGCAGTCGCGCGCTGCCAGTCGGTTGCGGCTGACAACCGCTTTGCATTGACAGCATTGAAAGACGTGAACAGAAGCGCCTGTGCGTGTCACCCATCCCGGCCCTGCCTCGCATCCCTCGCGCAAGTGAGTGCTTGCGTGGTGGCTGCGCACTGCCAAGGCTGACACTCAGTAGGTTGTCCCGACCAGACAGGGACCTTCCGGCAAGCACGGCGACCACCGCACCTGGTCCGGCACGGGCGCCACAGGCACCCCCGTCGCTGTGTTCGGAGGCGCCGCGCCGCCGGGCGCGGCCCCCGCGTACGGCCCCTGCTGCGCGTACTGCGGCGGCGGCGCCTGCGCGCCCGGCCGGGGCACGCCATGCTGCTGGAAGTAGGCGCTGTCGCTGGTGTCGGACGCGCCGCCGGCCGCGTGTCCCACCAGCGGCTGCTCCAGCTGCCCCAGCTCGCCATAGCCGTGCTGCTTGGGGCCCAGGATCTGCCCGAAGCGCTGCTTGAACGCCGCGAGGCGCTGCGACAGGCGCCCCTGCTGCCCCGCCATCGCACCCGTGGCCGCGCTCGCCTCAGCACGCCCTCGCTGTGCGGCTCTCAGGTCGCTCCCCGTCCCCTCGGCAGTCTGCTGGCCTGTGGCACGAGGTGCCTTGGAGCGACCTAGCTAGGGTACCCTGGCTCAGGTCTCCCGACAGGAGGTGCAAGTCAGTACGATCCGTGCTTACCAGGCAGGCTATGGAGCGCACCGCTGCGCTGCTCTCGCACGGCAAGTCAGGCTGCAGCCTGCTCAGAGCGAGCAATCCACGCGCCGCCGGCTGCCCGCGGCGCTGTGCGCGCTCAGGGCAGCCTGCTGCGCCGTGCATATGCAGGAGGAGGCACGTTGCTGTGCACGCGTACGACAGTGGCAGCCAAGGTATGCACTGCACTTTGGCATTGGCAATCCTGTGCAAAGGCACATAAGTTGAAGGGGTCAAATCGACGCCGCCTTGCTGCGCAGGCACCTCAGCAGACGCGGCTACAGAGGCGTTCTACTACGGCCGCGCGTTTGTGCAGACGCTTGGCGAGCGTGTAGGCGGCGCACTAGGCGACTTTCTGAGCGAGGCCGGCCGGAAGGACGCAGAGCGGCAGCGTGCCATCAGGCACGCGCCTTCCCCCAGCAGGTCAGCACGAACCGAGGTTTGGCGGCTGCGGCTTCAGTGTATCGGCAGTGCGCCTGTGCAGCCGTCGGGTCGGTGCCAATTGGTTGGCTTTTGACCAGGCGGCGTTGCACAGTGAGGGGACAGCGCCGCGAGGGACAGCGCCGCTGCGAGCTGAAGGGCCTGTCAACCTCCCACAAGCACGTACTACTACAGGGCTGCGGTCACAAAAAAACTGTGCGCGCTGCATGGCGGGCACTTCCAGGAGGAGGGAACAGAGGGGCCTGCCGAGTCCCTGCCTGCAGCCACAGTGAAGCTGTGCTGACAGGCAGAGGCGCGCTGCACGGGCAGGGACTTCCAGGAGGAGGTGGCGGAGCGCGCTAGGGCCGACGCGGCCGACGCGCGGGCGGCCGCCGCGGCGGGCGCGCCGCCGGCGTCGCCGGCGCCCGGCCAGCCGGCGGCGCCCGCGTGGGGCGCCGGCGCGGGGCAGGGCACGTACCCGAGCCCTGCGGCGGCCGGCGCGGCGCGCGCGGCCGCCGCGACGAACGGCGCGCGGCAGTTTGGCGCCAACGGCGCCCGCGCGCCCGTCTTTGCCGCGGCGCCTGACCTGCAGGCGCGGCGCGGAATGGCTTCCGCCGCGCCCCTTCGTGTCCAGCACTGCGCTATCGTCTGTCCTGCGGGGCTGGGCACAGAGTGAAGCGCTCCGCAACTCAGATATTGCATGGGGTTGGGCTGCTTGCCCTGACAGCATTGCACTCTTGCACGCTCAAATCGCCCCATGTGGCAGGCCGGATCAGGCGCATGTATATTGTGCTGCTGGTTCATCCGTGCAAAGCAGGTCTGTCTGACAAGCCCTGGTTTGACACCCCCTGGTAAGCGCTGTCGCAGCACGGGCGCAGGAAACGGTGGCGGGCTTGAGAGCAGAGGTGGCTGCCACGCGCGCTGCTGTGATGCGCTTCAAGGCAGCAGCTCAGGCGCCGCCGCCGCCGCCGCCGCCGCCGTCGCCGCCGCCGCCGCTGCCCCCGCAGCCGCCGCTTGTGCCGGAATGATTGTGTGTCAGCCCAGGAGGTGGATAGAGCTGCTGCCTGTCTGCTGCCATGCTGCGCAGTGCCCAACATTTCCCTGAGATGCGTGCTCGATGCACAACGCTGAGGCGTGAGCGCATGTGAACTGAGGCGAGGCGCCAACCTGCGCGGTACAGCAGGGCGCCACACTGGTCCTAGAGCTCACCTGTGAGAGGTCATGCATGTGCCTTGGGCCCAGGCTGGGCATGCTGCTGTGACGCGCGCGCTATGAAGTGCTCATGCTGGGGCCACTGATGCATGCGCGCCGTCAGCCATGAGCAGCAGCACAGCAAGCTGTTCATGTGAAGAGATGCACATAAGCGGTGACACTGCTGAGCTGAGGAAAAGACAAGGCGGCAGCCAGGCCGGGAATCAAGTCACAGGCCATCGCTTTTATGATTACATCACGCCACATTGCAGTAACACTAGTAGCACCCGGCGCACATGTGCTGGGGTCGTGCAGACACCCCTGCAAATGGCAGCAGGATGAATGCGCAAGCCGACACAGGCACGAGCACCCCAGCCAGACCTGAAATTGCTCTCTGAACCGTTCGCCCACAGACACCAAGAACTGAACGCCCCCCCAAAGAACCTCACACTTATGCAAGCCGCCACTTTCTACTGCCTGCCCCTGCAGCCCCACAAGCAGACCCTGGTGTCAAGCTGCAGAGCCTTAAGCCGCCTGTCCTCAAGATCCTGCGGCGCCAAGCAGCCCATCTCTACATTTGGCTCTGAAAACAAGTGAAGCGGGCGGCACGTCATCACAGCAGCCCGGCAAACGCCAGGAGGATCAGCCAGCAGACACCCTGCAGGCGGCGCCGTGCGCGCCGGCCCCACCCCGGGGCGCCAGCAACAAGGCCCGCGCAGGATCCCGCGGCACACCGCGGCATACCCTGGCCCAACCCTAGGACGCGGGCGGCAGGAAGGCCGGCTTGTCTTTGGCGAGCAACGTCTTTTGCGCGCTGAGAGCGGCGGCACACCCTGGCCCGGCCCTGGGACGCGGGCGGCAGGAAGGCCGGAATGTCCTTGGCAAGCAGGATCTTCTGCATGCGGGGCGGGGCGGCACACCCTGGACCAACCCTAGGATGCGGCCCATCTGGGCCCAACCCTAGGACGCGGACGGCAGGAAGGCCAGCTTGTCTTTAACGAGCAACGTCTTCTGCGCGCGGACAGCGGCGGCAGACCCTGGCCCAGCCCTAGGGTCAATCCTAGGACGCGGGCGGCAGGAAGGCCAGCTTGTCCTTGGCGAGCAGGATCTTCTGCACCGCCAGCAGTGCCTGCTTCTGCACCTCCGCGTCTGGGTGCATCATCAGCCGCATCGCGAGCTCCTTGCCATGCAGGTCTGCGCGCGCGCGCGCGCCCCTCCTCGGCCCGACAGCCTCAGCGGACGCTCGAATGCTTTTCCTTGCGGCATGACTGCATCGCCGGCTGCCAAAACGCCGGTCTGCATGCATCTGCCGCCAGTGAACACATGGCTGCATGACTGCATCGCCGGCTGCCAAGCGGCCCGTCTGCATGCATCTGCCGCCAGTGAACACATGGCTGCATGGGTTGGCCCGTCGTTGCGAAGACCCCGGGGTGCATGGATCATGCCATGCACAGCCAGCGGCAGCGCGCGGCGCATGACGCCCGGCACAGAGCATGCCAGCGTCGGCACCAAGGTGAGGCTGACGGCAGCTCTGTGGCCACCCCTGCACAGGGTACTGCGCATGCTCTTTGCGCGCAGCCGAGCGGCGCCGGCAGGGCGCGCCTGCCACAATGTTGCGCCCGTGCGGGTGCGCCGCGATGAAGCGGCCCAAGTCGGACGCCGCGACCGCGAGCGTGCGGCTCTCGCGCGACGTCTCCAGCAGCTTCAGCAGCACGCGCAGCACCTGCGCGCCGCGCCCGGCGCGCGTCGTGCCGGCGCGAGTTCGCGCAGCGCGGCAGGAGCCTGCCGCAACGGCCGCACGCAGCTGCGACGACGCAGGGTGCCGTCCGCCACCGGTGCGCGCAAAGCATGGCTGCATGTCATACATGCACCGCTTCGCTGAGCCAGGCGGGCCGGGCGCCGGGCCGCCGCGACCCAGCGGCCGGGCGGCGCGCTCTGCCTCTGCGACGCAGCGCTCGGCCAGGCAGGGCGGCGGCAAGGGTAGGTTAGGGTAGCACAGGTATCCTAATACACCCCACCCTACCCTACCAGCGCGCGCCTGGAAGTCGCGCTCCTCAAAGTGCGGCGCGTTCTCGGCCCAGAACGCGTCGCTGGTGTGCATGGGCGTCCAGTCCAGGCTGCCGGACAGGACCTCCTTCTTGTACTTGTCCCAGCTGGACAGCAGCCGGATGTTGTCCGCCAGCGCGCCGCCCAGGTCCTCCAGCAGCGCCGGCATGTCCTCGTCCTCCCAGCTCTGCGCGCGCGCGCGCGCGCGCATCTTAATCTTAGTCCAAGTCAATAGCCCGCCCAGGGCCTCCGGCGGCGCCAGCATGTCCGCGCCCTCCCAGCAGGCGCGTGTGCTGTCCTTGCAGCGCCAGCAGCGCCCCACCCAGCTGACACGCACACATTGGGCATGGCCCCAACTGCCCAGCTCTACACGCCGGGCGCAGCCGCTGCCGGAGGAGCATCAGGGCGCGCGACCAACCCGGGGCAGCCGCGGCCCTGTGCGCCCGCGGCGCCGCGGGCTCTTCTGCCTCGGCGGGAGCGAGCCGCGCGCCTGCAGCAGGCGCTGCTGCACCACCTTGGGCAGGCCCAGCCGAGGGCCCAGCTGCCCGGGCGGGCGCGGGCCGCGCGCGCGCCTGCAGCAGGCGCTGCTGCACCACCTTGGGCAGGCCCAGCTCCACCAGCTCCGGGCCCAGCTCCAGGCCCGGCGCGGCCAGCAGGTTGCGCAGCGCCAGCAGCGCCACGCGCACCACCTGCGCCACCGCGCCGTGGCGCGGTCTTTTCTTTACGCTTCTTCAGACACATCTTTTTACTGATGTCTCCAAACATTGCGCTTCGCACACGGGAAGTGGGTCAGGGCAGGATATGAAAACCCACAGCCGGCAAGCGCGGCCGCTGGGATCCCGCACGTCCCTGCAACTTCAAAAACAGCGTACCGGCGGAGGCGGCAGTGGGCAGCACGCCCGCAGGCGCCCACAAAGCGCCCGGCGCCGCGCCGCCGGCTGCGCACCTTCTCCTTGGCGGCGCCGCGCGCGAGCTCGACCAGGCCCGGCAGCACGCCGGCGGAGCCCATCGCGGCCGCGGCCGGCGTAAAGAAGCTGAGCTGCCACACGCACAGGCCGGCCTCGTACAGCAGCTGGCTGTTGGGCGCGGCCGGTCCGCCCGCGCCGCCTGCGCGCAGCAGCGGCGCCAGCAGCGGCACGCCGCCCGACTTGGCGAACAGCGCGCGCGCGGGCGCCTCGCGCAGCAGCCCGCCCAGCGCGCCGACCGCCACGGGCACCGAGCGCGCCGGGTTCGAGGGGCGCCTGGCGCGCCCGCGCAGCGCGGTCACTCCAAAGCAGCACGCTTCTTAAGACCGGCGCCAGCACCGCGAGCGCTCTGACGCAAATTCCGCACCAGGTTGGCTACCCAGGGCCTGGCAGCTGGGAGGGCCAGTGTGCACAGGGAGCACAACACAAGCGCTCCTGCGCAGGCCGTCTTATCTGCCCTGTGGTGCCAACCAGCGGGCGGGGGCGGGGCGGGGCGCGCGCCGCAGCTGCGAGCACAGCCAGTCGGTGAACGCGACGAGCACGGTCTGCACGGCGCCGCTCTCGGCCTGCGGCGGCGGCGCGGCCGGCGGCGCGCTCGCCGACGAGGACGACGCCATGCCGTTCGCGACCGGGCCCGGCGGCGCCTGCGCGACCGCCTTGCCCGGGCGCGCGCCCAGCGCGGCTGTCAGCAGCCGGCACGCCTTCTCCTGCGTGAACCAGTCCGTGCGCTGCAGCAGCCTGCGCGCTCAGCCCCGCCCGTCAGCCTCGTTTCCCCAATCCTGCGGGCAGCAGGCCTGCGTGAGCGTGTGCTGCCGCCGCGCCCTGCAGGGCAAGGGTGCGAGTCGGCCTCCCACTGGACTAGCGCGTTGGTGGGCAAGCACGCGCCGGGCAGGCGCAAGGCGGTGAGACAGCAGGGGGTGGGCCGCGTGCGCCCGCACCGCAGCAGGATGGTGTAGGGGTCCCTTCCCCGCTCGGCCTGACCGTCGACGGGCGCGTGGAAGAGCTTCGCCCGGCCGGCATCCTCTGCGCGGTGCCAAAAGATAGCGCTTTGGTGAGGCAAGTTGCATACTTCAGTGTGCGTCAGAAGGGCACTAGAGCAGTGCGCCGGGGCGTGCGGATGCAGGTCAACAGGCAACGCCGCGGGGTGCTGGCGCAGCGCCTGGCGCACCGGTCAGCATGTCGTCCAGCACTGCCAGCACGTACTGCACGGTGTCCTCCTTTGTGACATTCCGCAGCACCGACAGAAAGGCCTCCACATGTGCGGGACCCGCCTGCTCGCCAGGGGCAGCTCCGTCAGTACAGTACTCTCCACGCCGGCTCAAGGCCATATCCCACGTCTGTGCTGTCTACAACGCCTAAGCAGAGTGCTTGAGCGGGAGCGCTCCGCGCAAGCGCTGCGAGCCCTAATCCACAGGCAGGGCAGGAGCGTGCAACCTCAGCCTGTCCACGCAGAGGCAGGCAGCGCGCCTCTGCGAGCAGGTCCTCCTGTGTCGCCCGGCCCCGCTTGTCATAGCTGCGGATGAGCTGGAGATCGGGTTCAGAGATCAGGCGGGCGGTCAGGTAGGTCTCCCACGGCACGTCTCGGCGCAGCACGCTCGATGTGGTGACCTTGTGGGGGTCGTCCCCCACCGCCGAGCTCATGCTGCCGCTCCCGCAGGCGCTTAAGAGCAGGCGCGCGCCCTACTGCCCTCGCCGGTGCGTGCACACGCAGGCCATCGTACACAGATAACACAAGATGCTGGTGCAGATCTCCACAGCTCTGATCAGGCGAGGGTGCGTGCGCTGCGCTTTATGCTCGGCGACCTAAATTGGTGAAACAGCTAGCAAGGGTCTTCTAGGGTCTCTCTCTTCGTTTAAAGAGGGAGTGGGCTGCATTGCCAGAACCGACCTGATCGGCCACAGGCAGAACGGGCGGCGTGCACGCGGTGGCGCTCCCTGTGCCTCGTGCAAGCGCTGTGCCTGCCGCAGCTCCGCATCACCACTTCAGGCAGCGGCCTGATGCGCCGACACTTGTTTTGCCTGTGACCGTCACCTAATTCTTATCTATGCACTAAGCCAGTTTGTAGGATCCAAGCGCGCCCTGGCCTGGCATCAGCATGCAGGCGCCTCCGCCGTCCGTGTCCTGCTACAAGTGCGGCAAGACAGGTGGGCGGCTGCTGCCACGCACGTCACTCATGTGGTGTGTTGGAGCCCACAGGCGTTGTATGTAACAAGTCGCACGATCTGTCTGACCTGTCCCAAGAGCGCCTTGCTGAGCCCGGGTCGCGCTGCGCCCCCCGGATACAGCACTCCTGCTGCTGCACAGGCCACCATAGCTGCTTTGCCTGTATGAAAACTCTGGCGCGCTTCAACCTGCCAGGCAGTCCCGCTGCAGCGAGCGCTGTTCACCGCAGGCTTCACGCGTCGCTCTGACTGCCGCTGCAGGCCACTGGAGCCGCGACTGCCCGGCGCCACCGGCCGAGCGGGTGCACGCGGCGGCCGCGGCGCCGGCCGGCGCCGGCGCCGCGCGCCCCGCAGCGCCGCGGCCGCCGCCCGCGCAGCGCGCCCCTGGGGGCGCCGCGCTCCCGCAGCCCAGGGCCGGCGACCCTGCCGGGGCTGCCCACGCACGCGCTCCGGGAGCGCCGGGCGCCGCTGCGGCGCCCGGCGCCGGCGGCGCCCGCCCGCAGGGCCAGGGCTGCTACAAGTGCGGCAAGCTGGGTGCGGCACTTAGATGCAGGCGACGGCCATTGCGAGTGTGCATTCTTGCGTGCGCCTCATGCGAGCCGCGTGCGTGGTACAGTCGCTGCTGGTAGGTAGGAGTGAGCAGTTGAATCTAGGGCAACCCGCACCCTGTACAGTGTGACCCAGCTCCAGGCCTCGCATGTCTCCGTTCGTCCCCAGCCTTGCTCGCTTGCACGGATGCATGTGCACTGGTGTCAGGCTGTCTGCATGTACGGCCACTCTGCCGGAGGCACATACAGTCGCCCATGGCGCTCTGGATGACACCCATGCAGCCTGCATGCGCGGCGCCCCAGTGAGCGGCCGAACACCTTGCGAAGTTCCCTTAACAGGCTTGCCAAATGTGGTGGGCATAGGTCGCACTACTGTGCTCCATTGCTGCACAAAGTACTCCTCTGGTGAGCCGAGACGAATCCTGCTGGCGCCGCCCTGTGACCGCCCTGGCCGGCGCGTGCGCCAGGGCACTGGTCGCGCGATTGCACCGCGCCGCCGAGCGAGTGGGTCCCGCGCGGCGCCCCAGCGGACGCCGCGCCTGCGGGCGCGGACGAGAATGCGCCGGGCGCCGCCAAGTGCGCCGCCGGCCCGCCCCTGCACCATTCCCTGGTGCAGCACCCCTGTCCCACCGTCATCACACCATAACACCACTTCATAAAAGTGCCGTCGCCGTCATATCGCTGTATGTGCCGCCGCCGCTCAGGGGCGCGGCCCCTGAGGGCGCGCGCCGGCCGCCGCGCCGAGGCGGCGGTCCGCCGCACTGCGGTCCCCAGCTTGGCTGTAGGCGCGGCGCGTCGCTGGGCGAGCGGGTGACAACGCCTGCGCCTGTCAGCCGCTCCTCACGGTCGCGCGTGGCTGCGCAGCGCGGCGGCGCCCGCGCCGGGCGTTGCGGACCGGCCGGGCGCGAAGAAGGCGCGCAAGCGCAAGATCACCGTGGACGACATCAAGGTGCGGCGCAGGGGTTTGGGTTTGTTTATGAAAACATCAAGGTGCGCGCGCTCGCGGCGCCCGCCGGCTGCCTGCGCAGCAGCGCTGCCGAGCGCATGACCTGTTGGCAGCCTGTCCCCGCTGGCCGCCGAGTTGGGGGTGCGCGCGTGCGCAGGAGCGCGGCGCCCTCCCGCAGCTCTTCCACGACTTCCCCGCCCGCTTCCGGCAGCGCTACCGCGGGAAGGGGCACGAGGTGCGCGCCGGCCGCACAGGCGGGTCTGCCGCTGTCTGACGCTGCAGCCCCAGCCCGCTGCTCGCAGAGGGTGCACAGCGGCGGGCGCCGGCGCGCGAACTTGGTCACGGAAACCCTCGCGTCGCCCTGCAGCGGGCGCCGTGCCCGGCCCATGTGCTGCATTTCTCAGGAGCGTTAATGAGGCGCGCGGCTTGGAGGGGCTGCTGCTGCTGCCAGGCAATCCGCTGCATGCTGCGGCCCTTGCATGAGGACGAGCAGGAGGTTTTCTACTTCCCTGAGGCCAAAGGCCTGCATAAGTGCCCAGGCGTGCGGACGGCTGGCAGCGGCAGCCTGACGCCCTTCTTTGCCCCGCCCAGGCCAGCGACCTGCGGCGCCTGCTGGAGATGTACTGGCGCTGGCAGTTGCGCTTCTTCCCGCAGCACGGCTTCGATGAGGCCATCGGCTCCATCGCGGAGCTGGGCCGCTCGCACCGCATCAAGGTCCGGGCCCCGCGCCGACCGCGCGCTGACATCCCTGCCCTGGGCCTGCTGACATCGCGCTCTGCGCGCCGCTGCCGCGCTGTGGCACAGGGCGCGGCTGCTGCCCGCGCATGCCGGGCAGCAGGACCGGCCAACGCATGCCACGCGTGATTCGCGCGTGCCTGGAGCGCGCTCTGTTGAAAGGGCTGACGAGTGCAGCTGGGAGTGGAGGTGATGCAGCGGAGTCCTGCTGACGTTCCTGCTCAGGCTCCAGCGAGCGGACCCTTTGGCCTGTGGGGGCGTGCCACACCCGCCGCTCACTCACGGGTCCTGCATCCCGCTGGCGGCGAGTGGCTCCGCCGCGCAGGCGGCTCCGCCGCGCAGGCGGACAGGCGCCAACACGTGACTGTGTGGCCGCAGACGGAGATGCATGAGCTGCGCCAGGGCGTGCTGAAGGAGCTGGAGGCCGCGGCCGGCCCCGACCGCGCGCCCGACGTGCGCCCCGGGCCGCCTGCCTGACACCGCCCGCTTGAAGCGCGGGGGCGTGCAGGCGGAAGCGAGCTGGGCGCATGTGCACCTGAGAGCAGATGGCTGTCCACAATATGTGCACGCTGTCCCTGCAGCCCGCTGCAGGGCTCTGTGGTGTGCATGCTGCGTGTGGCCTGGGTGGTGCCTTCCCACATGCTGCCATGCGCCCGTGCCGCTTGGGGTGCCAGTCACGCAGCGCTGACGTAGCACATTGTGCTGCGCGCCTGCCTGTCCGCATGCGCTCAGAGGCTCGCCTTGCCTGGTTGGCAGGATGCGCAGGAGGGGCAGCCGCCGGGAGAGTGGATGGGCATGGGCGAGAACGAGTCCCCGGTCGGCGGGGCGCCCGTGGCCGCGCCGGGGCCGCCCGCCGGCGGGCCCAGCCAGCCCCGCGCGTCCCCCAACGATCTCAGCGACGGCGGTGGCAGCAACGCGGACGGCTTCGACGATGACGAGGAGCTCCTCGCCATGCAGCGCGACAGCGCTTGGGCGCGCACGCTCCTTCAGCATGCAAAGAGGCACATGTGCAGGGCTCAGTAACACAGTTTGAGCGTGATGTGCCTCCCACAAAGCTGAGGTGCCTGGCGCGCTGTACCCTTGTAGGCTGCAGCCTCCCGCGGCAGGTGACTTGCTGCCCAGGATGGGCAGTAACACGCCCCGTCCCGAGCTGAGGCTGCGGTGTTGATTGTCAGGTCTGAGCAGAGCATGCCGCGACGATGCAGGAGGACCAGATGGCCGCAGCGCCGGACGACCTGCTGGACCCGCCGCCCGCGGCCCCGCCCAGGCATGCAGCCGCGGGCGCAGAAGGCTCACATGTGAGCGCGCCGGCTGCCGCGCCGCCGCCCGACGCGGCCGCGGGCGCCGGCGTGCGCGCGGCGGCGGCCGCAGACGAGGAGGAGGCCGCGCACCGGGCCGCGCTCCAGGCCGCGCTGGCCGAGATGATGGAGGCTGAAGACGAAGAGGGCGGCGAGGGCGACGGAGAGGGGGACGGCGCAGCTGGCGAGGGGGCGCGCGGCTCTGCTGTGGGCGGCGATGGTGGTGGGGCGCCGGCAGAAGCGCTTGCAGAAGTGCAGGAAATTTGATACATGAGAGGCTCATATGCTGAGGTGTGAAACCTACCAAACTTTGTGAGATGTGCACTTATGACAGCGTAGAGCGCTCCGTATAATTTAAATGTGAATTGGCAGAAAGCAGCCTGCATGGAGCTGCAACACGAGCACGGTTCTTGCATGCGTTCATTCCACCTGAGGGTCGAGCTCTGCGAAGAGTGCTGCTCGGAGCGTCAGTACCAGCAGCCGGTACTGCGGCACCCGCAGCATTATCAACAGTGCAGGCCATGGCACTGGCAGCCCGCGCCGCGCACAGCGAGCGCCCTCGCGGCATGTCCTACTGCCGCGCCGCACGCCATGCAGTGCGGGGCCCATGTACCCGGCTAGGGCCCATGACGCCGGCTAGATGCGGTACAGCGGCTGGATGCCCAGCAGCCGCAGGCAGGCGCGCATGACGATCGCGGTCGCCTCGCACAGCAGCCGGCGCGAGTCCTCCTCCTCGCTCCCGATCACCTGCGCTTCCCAGCTGCCACGCGTCAGCAGGGAGAGCTGGCGGGCGCCACAGCGGGCGCGCCGCCCGCGCAGCACATCGACACACTGCGCAGTGGCAGGACGCGCGGGGCCCGCCTGCCGGCGGCCGGGCGGAGGCCGGCATTGCAGGAGGCGCGCTGGTGCATGCGGCGGCCTGCGGGATCGCACTTGTTCCCCCGCGGTGCGGCGGCTGCGGGACAAAGCGTAATTGTCGCACGAGGCGCGATCAGATTTGGAGATCGGAAACAGGCCGTCCCGGGGCAGGTGCGCTCTCAGCAGACTCTCAGCAGGCCCCACGGCCGGTATGGGGCCGCCGCGGCGGGGGCCGCGCCTGGCAGTCGGCGTAGAAGGAGTTGTAATGGCCGGCCAGGTTGAACGCGTAGTCGGCGATGTGGTTGGGCTTCAGGTCCGCCAGCGCGGCCTCCACCGCCTCCGGGAAGCGCGCCAGGTGCAGGCCCAGCGTGGCCTGCCGGGGCACATGGCTCACGGTCACCGAGCGCTGCCGCTCAGACGCGGCGCTGCCGGCCGCCAGGGCAGCGGCAAGGATAACCATTGAAGCGCACATGATGCAAGCCCAGCGTGGCCTGCCGGCCGGGCGCCGCACCTCAGGCGCGGCTTCGCCGGCCGCCCGGGCGGCAGCAAGGACAGCACATGAACACAATTGTCAGGCCCAGCGTGGCCTGCTGGGGAGCATGGCTCACGGTGACCCAGCGCTACCGGCCGAACGGGCAGCAGCAAGGATAGCCATTGGAAGCGCACACAGTGCAGGCCCAGCGTGGCCTGCCGGCCGGGCGCTGCCCTACAGGCGCGGTGCCGCCCGCCACCTGGGCTGCGGCAATGGGAGCTGTCACCGTGAGCCATGTGACATGCGCGCGCTGCGCCAACAACACGTGGCAGGACGCCTCATGCCTGGGCAAAAGGCGCTACTCGCACATCAGAATCCCCTTCAGCCTGTGCAGCAAAACCCGCCGCTGTGCAGCAGCCAGCAGTCTGGGCCCTGCGTCATCGGCTGGGCTGGGCGCGCCTCCTTGTCGTGCGCGAGCGTGAGCGTGGCGCTGCGCACGAGCTCGGCCATGTCCGGCGCGCGCGCGCCGTCCGGCCGCGCGCGCGCCATGGCCTTGGTCTGGATGGACGCGATGCGCGCGTGCATGTACAGCAGGAATACCGCCGTGTTGCCCGCCAGGTCCAGCATCGCGTCAAAGTCGAACCTGCGCGCGCGCGTGGCGGCTGGGGTGGCTGACACTGCAGTATACGCCATGCCTGTGCGACAGGAACACTGCCGCGGTGCCCGCCAGGTCGAGCAGCGCGTAAAAAGGCGAACCTGCGCGCGCGCGCGCGGTGCGCGGCGCTCAGACCTCCTGGATGGCGGCTGAGGTAGCTGGCAGTAGGGTATACGCTATGCCTGTTCAGCAGGAATGACACTGTTCTGCCCTCTTGATTTGCATCCCACGAATCGTTGATATCAGCGCGCGCGTGTGTCAAACGACATACAGCCTTCCTTGGTGGCAGTAAGTCATGCGGCGCAAAGTCTGTGCTGGAACAGTGCAGTGCATGCGCAGCAAGCAGGAACACTGCCTCGCTACCAATGCCGTCCAGTGTTGTGTCTATGTAACCTGCGTCCGCAGGCATGCGAGGCCCAAAAGAAAAGTGCAGACGCCGCAAGGTGTGCAAGCACCGCACGGCATACACAGCAGAACTATGATGTGCAAGACATGCACGCGCTTGCACAACAACCCCCGGCCTTGTGACCTGGAGAGCCTGCAAGCGGCGGGCAGCGGCGCACTTGTAGTTGGTCTGCCGGTTGTTCTTCAGGTCGGCGTACTTGACGGCGCCGTAGCCCATGATGGCCGCCGCCTCGTCCAGCTCGGCCGGCGTGAACTCGATGAACGGCCGCCCCTTCTCCTCGTTCTCTTTGTTGTGGCTCACGATGGCCTCGCGGCTGCGATCCCTGGCCTCGTCCAGCAGCTCCACGAGCCGCACCGCCTGCCACGCCGCGCCCCGCCCGTCTGCCAGGGCCGCTGCTGCCGCAGTGCCTGTGGTAGTACCTGTGCATGCGGCTTGGCTCCTGGTCGCCCTGGTTCAGCGCACGCCAAGCAGCCTCCGGCTGCGGCCCAGGCCCTGCTCAGCAAGCCTGACCACCCAGCCAGCAGGTTCATGAGCCAGGCGCAGGGGCTGCTCATGATTCGCACATCGGCCACCGCCGGCTGTCACGACGAGCGCACCGCGCTGCTTGTGGGCTGTTCCGACGCAACGCTCCCTGACGTGCATGGCACATCCACATGCACGGCGCATGGTGCAGGCGCGCATCGGCGCTGGGCCGCGCGCACACCGCGCCCTCGTCGCGCGTGCGGATGCGCTTGCCGTCCATGCCGAGCACGAGGCCGAAGCCGACAAAGTCGACGCGCGGCGGCGCGCCCGCCTCGGGCGGCAGGATGCCGGCCTTCCGCCCCGCGCCAAAGACCAGCCTGCGCCCGCCCCCTCGCACCCTGGGATGCAAGCACAGGGCAGGGAAGCGACGTGCTTCTGTGGTACCATGGCAGGGCGCCTGCTGGTGACGAGCACCACTGAACACGTTGAGCACTGCTCCGCCGGGCTGTTGCCCGCAGCGCGCCAGAACCGGCTGCCATGCTTGACAAGCGCGTGCGCCCGCAGCAACCCCATGACATGTGCAAAGTATAACCATGGCCATGTAACAGCAAGAGTGCGTCGCCGCCATGCGCTGCGGGGCCGCGGGGGCGCGCGCTTGAAGTGGCCGGCCTGGCCCTCATCCACGACGTAGATGAGCCACTCGCCGCGCTCGTCGCGCACGCGCTGCCGCAGCGCCGCCATGTCGGTCGTGCCGTAGCCGAAGCCGCCGTCGGACTTCTGCACCATCAGCGGCACCTTCTCGCCCTCCACCCACACCACCTGCGGCGCGCAGACCCCGGTCGCCACCCCTAATCCTAAACCTAAACCATCACCCGCTAGGCACCGGCGAGGCGCCCCCGCCCCCGCCCCCCCGATAGCACCCGTGCCAGCTGCAGCACCACGGGTCTGCATGCATCCCTTTGCCCCACGCCTTGAGGCAGCCGCGCCCGCGCGCCCGGTGCAGGCGTGCATCCTCTCGGAGGACCATGCTCAGAGGCGTCCCACTGCACTACGCAGCACATGAACTCTGCTGCCGCAGAACGGCGGCGGGCGGGCACCTTGGCGCCGTCGGAGTCCTCGGCGATGCCGCGCTCCTGCAGCTCCTCCACCAGCGGGCGCAGCAGCGGGTTGTACGCGGACTCGCCGCGCTCGGTCAGCCGCACGCCCAGGCGGTCGTAGATCGCCTGGAACTCGCGCCGGCTGGCCTCGCAGATGCGCTTCCACGCCTGCGGCGCGGCTCCCGGCGCGCGCGTCAGCAGCTGAAGCATGTCGCGACGCGCTGGACACCTGGCCGGTCGTCGTCGCGCAGTGAGAGAGTGCAGAGGGGCGGGTCAGACAACAGCGCATCTGACAGCGACACCGTGGCAAACTGACAAACACGCCACAGGGCAAGGGCCTCCTCCGTGCACGGCATGCCCCAGCGCACGCCTGCAGTGCTGGCCTGTGGCAGCGCGCCTGCAGGAAGAGCTCGTTGCCGGCCTGCAGCTGCGTGACAGCTTCCCGGGCGCGCGCTTTGAACTCCGGCTCGGCATCAAAGCGCTTCTTTGCCGCCTTGTAGAGCGCCTACGCCAGCATGCCGCGCTCGCAGGGCTGGTTGCGCACAGGCTGCGGTGCCAGGCTGAGAGCATGCGGACGCGGCGAGGCAGGTGCGTCTGTGCACATGACAAGCAGGAAGAACAGTATTCAAAAGTGCTGTAAATCAGCTCACATGCGCCGTCAGGTCATGCGTGCCCTGCCTCCGCGAGCATGGCGCGGCGGAGAGACCGCGTCAGTGCAGCCCCATGCAGGGAGACGCGCCGATGTGGCTGGGTACCTGCAGGTCCTTCACGTCCTCATCGGCGCCGCCTCCGGCCAGGCCACCCTCGCGGCTGTCGTCCAAGTGCTGGATCAGCATGCCGAACTGCGTTCCCCAGTCACCCTGCGCGCGTACAGACAAGCCATCTTGCCACTGAGAAAGTGACAGGAGCATGGGTGCATACCACTGCACGCAGACGCCGGGTGTGCATGAGATGCATCAGTGGTTTCAACGCACCGCTGTCAAGCAACCACCCAGATGTGCACATCGTGTGAAGGCCCAACAAATGGACATGAGCGCGTGCGGCCCGCGCAACATGTTGCTGCCACATGCAGAGCTGCAGCATATGGGGCAGCGCCATGTTACACTTGCATGTTATACACGCAGGAGTGTCTCCGATGGTTGCTAATGCATCACAGGACATCGCACTGCGAAGCTGGTGCCCATGTGCAACGCGCATCCATGCAAGCGCAGGTCACTGAAAGCTGCATTTTGGCATTCAGGCTCTCAGGCGACTGCACGCCGCATGGCAGCCTCGTTCACAGCTGCAACCTTCAGGGTGGCCACAGCCGCTCGGACGAAGGCGTGGACCGTGTCGGCGGTGCGCACCACGTGGTTGAGCCGCAGCACATCCACGCCGCAGAACTCGAGCAGCGTGGCCAGGGAGTCGCCGATGACGGTGGAGCGCAGGTGGCCCACGTGCATCTCCTTGGCCACGTTGGGCGACGAGAAGTCGACGACCGCGCGCCTGTAGCTCAAGCTCGGCGCCCACGTCTCGATTCCCTGCGCGCGTTGCGCACCGGTCCCACCACCGGTCCCACCACTGCAAGGTTGCGAAAGTATACAATAAGAAATTGATTTTGCATTTGTGGCACACTTAGCCGGCACAGTCACATTCTTAATGCAGATGCAGTGCGGCTTCCTTGCAGGCAGTGATGCGCTTACGAACCCAGCACGCACAACGCGCTTCCGACACCTGCTGCTGTTCACCCAAGTGCTGGTGCGCTCGAGTAGCCAATGCGGCCTTCCTTATGTTACCAGCTGGCACAAGTGCGCTAGATAATGACATAGACTGCCACGCCACGCTGTCTGCACACGCTCATCCAGGCTTGCACAATGATCTGGGTTCAGTGCGCTTCAAGCAGGCCCAGACACAGTCCCAAGACAGGCCAGCCTGTCCCACTGGAACGGATCCGGGGCCCGGGGCACCACAGAGCTCCTGCGCGGGCCCGCACGTCGCGCAGCATGGCCTGGATGTGGCGCGCAACCCAGGCGCGGCTGACCCGCACGTTGATGAACCCCGGCCCGGCGATCGCCGGCGAGACGACCATCTCCTCCGCCACGGCCCCGGCTTTGCCCTTTACCGCGGCGCGCTCCACCGCAAGCGCGCTGCCCTCCGGCACGGAGCGCAGCAGCTCCTCCAGGATCGCGCCCGCCAGTGCATTAGGGTTTTTGGGCGCGCCCTCCTGCGCGGACCCCAGGCGCCGCTGCCCTCAGGGGTTCAAGGGGGCGCCCTCCTGCGCACAGCCCAGGCGCCGCTGCCCTCCGGGGAACACCCAGACCTCAACTGACCCAGCTCATGGAACCCCCATACGAAGTAGAGTGCTCTCAAACAGCACATGTGCTCTTGTCACAGGTCGCTTGCGCTTCGGTGTAATCCATGTACAGCATGTTGGCACAGCACAGGAGCCTGCCTGAATGCCCCGACGCAGGTCGGGTGCTTGGTGTGTCGCTCTTCGTCCCGCGCGCACGGGGTGGCCTCACCTTGCCGCGCAGGCTGGCAAAGATCCGCATGGCGTTGTTTAGCTGGTAGTCGCCATACTTGGGGTTGTTTGTCTGCACCAGCACCGGCTCGCTCGGCACGTCGGGCACCGCCGCGCGTATCGCCGTGCGGAAGAGGGCGGCCAGCTCGCTCACCAGCGTGGTCGCGCGCGCCGCGGTGTTGGGAGTGAAGCCTGCGCGCGCGCAGGCTCCAGGGTATAAGGTATTGGGGTACCCTAGCGCAAGCCCCTAACCCTGTACAGTGCGGGCCGTCGAGAGTCGGTACTGCATGCAGGGCTGGCACGAGCGGCCGCTATGTATGTGCACAGGGAGCCGCAGCATGCACTGTCATGCGCGGCCGTCGCACCACACTGCACACCAGCCGTGGTCAGCCCCTTAGGCGGGTGCGGGGACTAGCCAGCGCCGCCCCCCAGGCAGTGCGCGCGTGACGCGTCAGCGTGTGCTCCCTGCTTGGTGCTGCACGCCCCCACTGTTGACTGCGGGCCCTGGTATTGCCACAAGGTGGTATGCACTTGAGAGGTGGGGGCACCACAGGTCACAAAGGAGTGCTGGCTCGCAGGGAGAGCACAGTCTGCTCTGCACACTGTAATCCACCTGCCCCACACTTTCTGCTTCGAGCCCTCTGGGGGTGCCCACTCCTCAGGCTCTCAGCCAGGGGATCAGACCCCTCACGGGACCCACCTGTTGGCGTAGGCGCTGAGATGGAGGCCATCAGCGCCGGCTGCGCCGGCGAGGCGACTGCTGCCGAGCACGCGCTGCACCGCCTGGTCGCGCTCCGGCTCCTCCAGCTGCTCAGTACTGTGCCAGTGCCTGCTTGGCAGGCGAGCACAAGGTGAGCACGAGCAGCAATCTGTATGCTTCGCTCGCATCCGACTACTGCACTACAGTCGCGGCCATGGTGCGCGCTTGCAGGAGCACGCATATTACTCTGCTATGTATGCCAGGTAGTGACCGAGTGACGAACGAGAGGTGAGCGGGGTCCACGCACCAAGCCGTCTGAGAGGCGCCAGGAAGGAATGTGGGGCCCCGCGGCTGCTGCTCCGGCCACTCCGGTGCACACCTGCAAGAGCAGAGAGATAACTAGCGGGTGCCGCGGCGCGTGCAGGAGGTAGGAGCGCTGCTGCAGCACCCGTCTTACCTGTACTGTTGGCAGGCAGGAAAGCGCCTACGAGCATTGCTCGGAAGGAGACTCCCTGGACTGCATGTGCTGGTCACAGGCGCTGAGCTTGCTGCGTGCCAGATAAGAAACACAATGCGGGCACGTCTGTCTGTCTGATTCCATCATGTTGGTATAAATGTCAAGTTGGCGTATGAGCCAAGTTTGGCTTTTGAGAATAAATCGGAACTACTCAGCCCCGGGGCCATCTTACAGCATTGAAAAAATTCCAAATGAATACGTGCAGGCAGGGCCCGCCAGTCTGATCCCGACTCAAGCTATACGTACACTCGGCACCCCGCTGCACTCGCGGGGCCTCAGTCACGCGCGGATAGGAAAGCAGGGCGGCCAGAGCAGCCAAAGGAGCCCTAACTAGGCAGCAGGATAGCGAACCACACACAGAACCTGGCGCGCACCGCCCATGCTCTTTGGGCAGGGACATCAGCGCGCCTGCCTAGGGGCCAGTGCGCTCCCGCACCGCCGTGCACGCTGCCGGCGACCCGACTCGCAAATATTCTCTGACCTCAGAAGACAAGTCAGCCGCGGCGGCCGTAAAAGGCCCGAGGCAGCGGTCGGCGGAACTCGGACATCCAGCTGGATGTTGACTACAAACGCCGGCAAATCAGCACCCGGCCTTCTCAGTGCGGCAGCAGCAAAGCTCTGCTGCACATATATGGGGTCTTCATCTGCAACCTATACCGTCATGCAGCCCGGGCAAAACCCCCTCGTCCCCCCGCCCCTCCCGGCACAACACCCGCCCGTCCGCCCACTGGCCGCCCGCCTGGGCTCGTTGCTCGCCCGCGTCGCACGCCATGGCCGTGCGCGGGCCCGGCACCCGACGGGCGCAGCCACGAGTGCTGCAGGCAGGTCCATGGCCAGCCTTGCGCCGCCCCGGTGCAGCCCCCCTCAGCGGGCACACCTACAAGCCGCGGACGCGGCCAACGATTGCACACGGGCGCGGGCTGGCTGACAGTCGTCCACTAAGGCGAGCGCACATGCGCCCGCCGCAAGGGCATGAGGTGGGCCCAGAGTCAGTCAAATGGCGCACGGCGCGCCGCCGCATGCGCCCAGCCGTGCGTCTCGTCGCCGCGGAGACGCACGGCCGCTGCGCAGGGGCCCGGTGCGCCGCCCGCGCGCGGAAAACCCTACTTGCTTGGTGCTCGGAAGCAGAGCCCAAAACCAGCCTGCCTGCATACGACTCAAAGTGAAGCCCCGAGGCGCACACGCGCGCCGTCGGGGGTGGTGTCCTTCCTCCCTGCCCTCTGCCCTGACATGCTGGCCGCCGCTAGGCACGCGCGGCTGGCCGGCAGGGTGGGGCGCCCGGTCGCAGTCCCATCCAAATATGATTGGCGGGGCTGCGGGCTGGGAGGGCGCCGCCGCAGCAAACAACAGCGCCAGGCGGGCCCTGGGACACCAGGACGCCCAAGCGCGGGGAGGAGCATGCGCAATCAGGGTGCAGAAGAGAGGGAATGGGCGGGCGCATGCGCGCGGCCGGCTGGCTCGCCACGTGGGGCCCCCCAGCACCTGCCGCTGCCGCATGCGCCCGGCGGAGGCAGCTCCTGTGAGCGCGCGGCCCGCGCGGCACGCGCGTGGCGCAAATTCGTCCCATGTCTGAGGCTCTGCATGCATGACCCGGCCTGCGCACCTGGATTCTGCGCACCTATGCTCGCCTACCCTAACCCGGCGGGGCCGGCCGCGCCCCGCGCGCGCTCCGGCCCCTAATAGCAGCACCCCGGACAGTCCCGCGAGCCAGAAAAGAAGAAAGAGAGTGCCCTTGACCAGGCGGGCACGCTGGCGGCGCGGCGGACCCAACCAGCCGATCACCGCCCTCTGTGGCCCGCCGTGCTGCTGCCACAGCGGCAGCGCTTGCCCCGAAACACAGCATATCTATACCCTCCGCCCGCCCCCAGGCGGCCGCCTCGCAAGGCCACCGCCCGCAACGCCCCCCTCGGGCCTGCCTCCCAAAAGAAACGCCACCTGCCAACGGGTCAGCCCGTGAAGCGGGGCTGCCCGCCGCATCGGCCGGCGCGCCGCTGGCGCCGCACCCAAAAACAGAGCCAGCCGATCACAGAGCCGCACGCCGCCGGGGGGCCGAGCGCCTCCCCCGGGGCTCGGTGGCTTGGCAAGGCCACAGCGGAAGGCATCAGGGCTGGCTCTGGCACCCAAATCACAGACCCTGCTCGCAGGGCCGCTCCGCCACGCGGCTGCACGGCCCTCCACTGCCAAACCCCCATTCGCACCCGCTTCCAACGCCGGACCAAGGACCTCTACCAAAAGCGCTTGCCTGGGCTGCGCCCGGAGCCCATGTGCACCCTGCATGCTAACCAGGTGCTCTGCCTCCACCGTCGGGGGGCGCGCCGCCCGCCTTCAGGCGCATCGCGGCACCCCCCGGCCCAGTGTCAGACATGGCAGCACCTGCCAGCCCACAGGTGTCAAAGGAGCACCGGAGCTCTGATGGCCCCGAGACCGGAGGCGGCGTGTGCCGCAGCAGAATGCGAGCGGCACGCGAGTGAGTAATGGCTCCAACACACACACCGCACTTCTTATGACCGACCCAACAAACTCTGACCTCTGCCCCCAGGGTGCCCCCTCCTGCCCGGCGCGTTCGCCGGCTCGGCGGGCGCCCTGGCGGCCGGCGCGCGCATGATACCCTGGAATGGGTTTTGACGCCCACAGGGTGCTGTGCACGGCGCCCAACGCGCGCGCCGGCCCGCGCCTCCGCCCATATCAAATCCCACCAATCCGGCCGCCCTGCGCGCCGCGGTGCATGCGTTGCACGGCGCGGCGCGGCTCTCCTCGTTCTTTCGGCCGCCCGCGCGCCCCGCACGCTTATTCGGCGCCCCGCGCTGCTGGCGCCGCTCACCAGTTGTTGGGCACGAAGGGGGGTTGTGCTCGCCTTACCCCGTGGATTATTGGTGACTCTCCCGCGGCGGGGCGGGCCGCCGACCCGCCCGCCCGCCCCAGGCGCGGCCCTTGCGCGATGCGGTGCCCGCCCCGGCCCTACATGAGCCCGTGCATGAGGAAACCCGCATCCGCGGATGTGTAGAGCTTGCTGCACAGGCGCCCTGCGTGCGCGATCGCCGAGGCAAAGGGCGGGTTGCCGGCCTCCGTGTAGCCCGTCAGCTGGCTCAGTACCGAAGGCCAAAACGGCACGGAGCCCTGCGCGCGCGTGCGCTGTGCGCGTGAGCTCGCGCCGCGGCCGGCTTTTTCAGCACAAGACACACACTGTCCGCTGCGGCTCGGCATGTGCAGCACTGGCGTCACACGCAGATATCGCGTACCTGCAGCGGCGCTCAGCCTGCACTCGCAACAGATTGCTTGCCTTACCCAAGGCACGCAACCCTCGGGCGCCAACATGCGCTTTACACACCGCTTAGGAGGGATATACAGTATGACACCATGACTCCCAGGCCCTGATAGGGTGTATATCACACGGTGCTCCCGTGGGGCGGCGCGCAGAGGCTGCGGCGGGGCGCGCCTGCGCGCGGCGCGCGGCCACGAGCACGGCGGCGGCGGTCAGCGAGGGCGGGAACTGCAGCACGGCGAGGTCGGACAGCGCCTCCGTGGCCAGCGCAAAGGCGCAGCCGGCCACGCGCCGCACCGCCTCGCCGCTGCTCAGGTCGCAGCCCAGGCGCTGGCAGAACACCTGGCGCGGCGGGCGCGGAGGTTGGAGCTATGAGCGACCTTGCCTCCGGCCGCGAGCGCGCCGCCCGCGCTCCACAGGCGCGGCGTGCTCGCGTGCGCGGCACGCGGCGTATCGTCGGGCGCCCAGCTGTCACTCTGAGCAGGTGCCTGTGCAACCCTCGGTGCTGCAAAGGCGGCGGCCCAGGCGCCAGGACGCCGCTCAGCATGGCGCATCAGCGGCCCGCCAAAGTGCTCGCACATGCACAGAGATTGCAAACCGCTTTGCGCGCAAGCCCTCGCAAGAGTCGGGGCTGCTGCAGCGCGCCCCCGCGCATGCGCAGGAGTGTGCGCTCCAAACAGGTACTCACAGCCCGGTCGGAAGCCAGGCAGCGCGGCCGCGCAGCCTCCAAAACGATGTAGTGTGGGGAGAGGGGTCAAGGGCGGCAAAGGGCGGCACCTTCAGGCAGTGCACGGCCGACATGCACTCCGTGTCCTGGCGCAGCACGCCGGTGATGTTGGCCTCCATGCGCTCCACGGAGTTGCCTGCGCCCGCCAGGACTGCCACGCGTCAGCGCCAGCCCCGCAGAACTGCATTGCGTCGATGCAGGCCTCACCCAAAGGGGCGTGCATAAGCAGCCACAGCAACCCCACACGCCCTGCTGCGCCACATGCTGTGCAGGCGCCTCAGCGCCAAAGGTCGCGGGCGTGCGCTACAGGCAGCGTCGGCCACAGCCAAGCTCACATTGACCGCAGCCACTTGGCGAGGCGCGCGCCCTCCTGCCCGGACGAAAGCTGCGCGAGCAGGCGCGGGGCGCGCCGGCCACGGGTGATACATCATCGGGGCAGGCCTGGCATCCCCAAAGCAGGGTGGGGCCCGGCCCGCGCGGCCATGCGCGCCTGGGTACTCGGTCAGCGCGCCGACGGCGGCGGCCGCCGGCAGCGGCGCGCCCTCCTGCAGCGCGGCCAGGCGCAGGCACGCGCACACGAACAGCGTGTGGTACTGCTCCGTCATGTGCACGCCGGACATCATGACGCGGTCCATGAGCGCGGCCGCCGTGTGCGCGACCTCCTGGCTCATGCGCAGCACGGCCGCGTAGTGCAGCACGAGCGCGATGAGGTGCTTGCGCTGCTGCAGGTAGCCGCCCGGGTTGGCGTGCAGCACCTGCGCGCCCCGCAGCCCGCTCCCTCCTCCGCAAGGCTCGCAAAGGCGGGCGGGCGCGGGCTGCGCGTGCCGAGCGGCCTGCGCAGCACACCCGCGCCCAAGCGCCTGGCCGTGCACCCGGCCTGCACTGTCACCTGAGCAGGGAGCGCGCGGGTGCGGCGGCTCACGTGGGAGATGGGCGCGCCGAGCAGGCGGCGAGCGCGTCAGGTAAAAACCAGGGTTGGTGTTAAGGTTAGGGTTAGGGGCGATGGGGGCGCGCGCCTTGAGCGAGACCGGGTGCGCGGACTCGTACAGCGCGATCTTCTCCCAGAGCTGCCCCGCGCGCGCAGCCTCGGCCGCCTCGTGGCCCAGGTACTCACCCGTCGGCCGCAGCGGTTCCTGCACGACATGATAGGTTTGAGCTAGGGCAACGCCCGCGCTCAGCATACGCGCGCGCCACCCGGCTGAACCCTTTTCGACCGTCCACGGCGCAACAAGTACTCCCGCTCGCAGTGCGCGGCGCTCGCAGCAGCCCCTTGCGCACACGCCCTCGCTCCACAGACCAGCGGAGGCGGCGCAGCGGACGCCCTGTCGCCCTCACTCGCGACGCAGACACGCAGGCCGGGCCCGCGCGCGCGCCTGCGGCCCGGCGCCGCCGGGCTGCACGAGCGCGAGGTAGCGCTCGAACGCGTCTGAGAAGAGCCACTTGCGCAGCGCGAGCGTGGACGCCTCCAGGCGCCCCGAGCGGCTGTGGTCCTGCACCAGCCGGAAGGGCGCCTTGCAGCCCAGCAGGCTCGCGCCCACGGCCTCCTTGACCGCCGCCGAGTGGCCCTGCGCGGCCCGCGGCGCCCCGCTCGGCACAGCCGCCCAGCAGTGCGCTGCCCGTGTATGCCGCCCGGGCCGCGGCCGCGCTCCGCAGGCAGGCCACGTCCACTGGAGCCTCCAGCGCGGCGCGACTGGCCGGTCGTGGAGAGAAGAGGAGGTCCTGCCCTGCGGCAGCAGCCGGAGCTGCCCCGACATCAGAGAGAATATGCGGGGGCGCGCCTGCGCGCGGCTGTGCTCGCCGAGGCCGTTGACGACGGCGAGCTTGCGGCTGGCGTCCAGCGGCGCGGCCGCGTCCTGCAGCAGCGCCGCGCGCGCGCCGGCGAGCCAGGCGCCCATGGACACGACGGCTACGCCGACCGTCAGCGCCTGCAGGTCCACCTTGAGCGTGCCCTTCTTGCAGCTCTCTGCGGCCGCCGGCAGGCAATTGTTCCTGCGAGCGCGCGCGCGTGCCTCAGCCTGATACCGCGGCCGGTCGCAGCGCTCCGGCTCCCAGCGGTGTCAGGAGTCCAGGGTGCGAGCGCACAGAGCTCCCAGCGGTGTATGGAATCCAGGAGGCGCGCCCACAAGCGCCATCGGCTCCCCAGCGCGGACAGCGCCAGCCGCCAGAGGCGGCGGCCTGAGCGCGCCGCGCAGCATAGGGTACGGTAGGGTAGGGATATACGCGGGGCGCACTGCACGGCGGCGGAGAAAAGCTGCAGCGCCTTGGCCTGCGCCCACGCGATGCCGGTCTGCAAAAGCACGTCGATGATAGACGAGAAGACGGCCGCGTGCGGCCGGCAGCCGCTCGCCTGCATCGCCTCGAACGTGTCCAGCGCCGCGCACCACTGCGCGCGCACCGCCGGCCGGTGCGGTCAGCGCCGCGCCCGTGCCCCGGCCTTCAGCCCGCAAGTCTGTTGTCCAGCCTCCACCGTGAACTCCCAGAGAGCAGGTGCCCAGCGCGCACTGGAACACCGCCGTACACACATACGCGAGCGCCGGTGATGCCGCACGGCAGCCGCCGCCTGCGCTCGTTGTCGGTAGGGTACACCCTATCCCTATCCCTGCACATAAGAGTTGGGTATCACCAACCCGCCGCCGCACCTGGCCGCCCTTCTTGTAGGCGCGGATCATGTTGGCGAAGGTGACCGCGTCGGGCGCGCAGCCGTGCTCCGCCATGCGCTCAAACATCAGGCGCGCCTTGACGAACTCGCCGCCGTGCGCGCAGGCCGCGATCATGCTGTTGAAGATGGTCACGTCCGGCACGCAGCCGCGCGCCGACATCGTGTCGAACAGCGCGACCGCCAGGTCCCACTGCCCCGCCTTCTCGCACGCGGCCATGAGGCTCGCGTAGGTCGGCCCGGCGTCCACCGCGCCGCCGCCGCCCGGCGCGAGCAGCTCGTGGATGACGTCCAGCGCGGCGCCGACGCTGCCCAGCTTGCCAAACGCGCCGATGAGCGCGGTGAACGTCTTGGTGTTGGGCGCCGCGCCGTCGGCCACCATCTGCTGGTAGACCTCGAGCGCGGCGCGCGGCGGCCCAGCCTTGGTCGCCGCGACCAGCGCCAGGTTGTACAGCTGCGTGTCGGGCGGGATGTCGGCGGCGCGCATGTCGCCCAGCACGCCCAGCGCGTCCTTCACGCGCCCGGCCTTGACGTAGGCGTCGACGAGCAGCGCGTAGCTCGCGCGGTCGCGCGGCAGGCCCTCGCGGCCCATCTGCGCGTACAGGTCGATCGCCAGCTCGGTCTCGCCGCACTTGACCGCCGCGTGCAGCAGCGCGGTGAAGCCCTGCACGCCGGCCTCGTCCGAGCGCGCGCGCATCTCGGCCACCAGCTGCATCGCGCGCGGCAGCTGCTGCCACGGCCCGCACAGGCTGATCATGGTGGTGTACGTGTGCACGTCGGCGAGGCCGCGCAGCTCGGCGCCCTCCGGCAGCGTGCGCAGCCAGTCGAAGAGCTGCCAGGCGCGGAACGCATGGTTGTCGCGCGCGAGCTCGGTCAGCAGCGCGGCAAAGTGCGCGGCATCCAGGCGCGCCAGGCGCGGCGCGACCGCGGCCACCGCGCTGCTCTCCAGCGGCAGGCCCTCGATCAGGCGCTTCAGCTCGCTCACGCTGACGCCGGGCGCCATGGCCGCGACGCCGCCCGGCGCGCCGGCCGGCGGCGCGCCGTCCTGCCACATGCGCAGCGGCTGCGGCGACAGCGGCGCGCCCGGCGGCGCGCCCGGCGGCAGGCCCGCCAGCATGCCCTGGCCGTAGGGCCCCGCGCCGGGCGGCCCGCCGCCGCCCAGGTGCGCGCCCGGCAGCATGCGCGGCGCCGCGCCCGCGCCGTGCCCGGGCAGGCCGCCGGGGCCGAGCCCTGGCAGCAGGCCGTCCTGCGGCGAGCGCGGGCTACCGGACTGTGCGCGCGACAGCGCGCTGGCCTGCGCGGTGCGCACGGCGACGACTGCGGGGTGCATGCCCGGCAGCGCGCTGGGGCGCGGCCCGGGGGCCAAGCCCGGGCCGCCGCCGGGCGGCGGCCCGCCCAGCAGCGCGGGCTGCAGCGCCACCAGGCCGTTGCTGGTCAGCGGCGCGGCCGTGTGCTGCTGCATGTACGCCGCCTCGGGCAGCGGCGCGGCGCTCGGCGCCGACAGCCCTGCCAGCGCGCCGCTGCTGCGCAGCGCGGCCACCCTGCGCGCCGGGCGCCCGCCCTTTCACTCGACCGATCAGGCAGGTGCGAGGCGCAGCGGGCCCCAGCGGCAGGTGCTGGAGGCATGCCGGCTCGCAGAGCTGGCCCAGATGCACGTGGGGCTGTCACGCACAGCTGCGCCATCTGCATGCCTGCTTGGCGCCAGCTAATGCCACCAATCACCTCGCACGCGGCCGCCGACAGGCGCCAAAGACTAAAAGGGTCGTATGGGGCCGCACCGTTCCATGAGCGCGGTGTCGTGGTGCCACGGAAACGCGCCGGGCGCGTCGGCGCCGCCGTCGTGCCACTCGCGCGCGCTGCCGGGCTCGGGCGCAAACGCGCCCGCGCCGCTGCTGCTTGCGGACCCGGGGCCGCCCCCGGTCGACAGGCCCCCGGTCGACAGGCCCGAGCCCATGCTGACCATGCCGGCGCCCAGCGCCAGCCGGCCCAGCAGCGCCGCCGCGGCGCCCACGTCCACGGGCGCCTGGCTGAGCGCGGCGCCCGAGCCGGGGCCGCGCGCCAGGGCGGGGGCGCCCCCGGGGCCGCCGTCCGGCAGCGCCGCGTGCTGCAGCGGCGGCGGCGGCGGCTGCGGCGCGGTCGCCGACGGCGGCGCAGTCGGCGGCGGCGGCGGCAGCGGCGGCGGCGGCGGCGGCGGCGGCGCAGCTGCGAAGGCGACCGACGCCGGCGCGTCGGGCGTTGGCGCCGAGGCGGGCGGCGGGGGCGGCGGCGGCTGGGCAGCGTCAGGGTCGGCAGCGAGGGGCAGCCCGGGCGCTGGCGCGGGCGCCGCGTCGGGCGGCGGCGCGCCAGGCGGCAGCTGCAGCAGGCGCAGCAGGTACGCGGACCGCTCCGGCGCGTCTGGCAGCGCGGCCCACGCGGCAGCCGGCAGGCTAGCCACCTGCGCCGCCAGCGTCCCCACTTCATGCGCAAGCAACGACCCTCACTCGTCTGTGGGACGAAGGTCCTGATCAAGTCAGAGCTTCATGATCTTCAGCGCCCTCAGCCATGAGGCCGCCTCCCGCTACCATGCCGTCATGCATTCTCTGATAGCACATACTAATTCCTCCCTTTCTGGAGCATGCCAGGCTATACTTGCATAGGTGGTTGCAGGTGCATTGTATTGCATAACACTTCACCTGCAAAACAAGCGCAACACTGACTGCCCTGTCGTGCCTCCAGCACAAAGAAGACCTATCCCCACAAACGCGCCCCGAGCCAGAGGGCAGGCGCGCGGTCAAAGGGCGCGCCTTCCAACCGCGCGCGGCGTACAGGCGCCAGGTCAGCAGCGCGCCGCCCAGCGGCCGCGCGGCGTCATTGGCGCAGAAGCGCGCCGGGCCGTCCACGAGCAGCGCGGTGCGCGCGCCGCCGGGCGCCGCCAGCGCGATGTCGGCCACCAGCGCATCCAGCACCACCGGCGCCGCCACCTGCAGGCGCAGGGCAGGGGTCAGCATGGCTGATCGCAGCCCGCGCGAGCAGAGTGTCAGGCATCACACCATTGGCGCGCCATTTTCAGACCCCTTCTATACAGCACGGGCCTGCCCACAGGCGTGGGCGGCTGTGCGTAAGGGCATGGGAAACAACACAAATGGGAAACAACACAAACCGACCGCTCCAGCGCACTCGTGGCGCCCACCTGGTGCTCTACCCTAACCCTGTCCTGCACTCATGCTATGGGTGCTACTCGTCACGCTTACCTGGTTCTCACCCCTAACCCTGACCCACACTCATGCTATGGGTGCTTACCCCTCACGCCCACCTGCTGCTCTCACCCCCGAGCCTGTCCCACACTCTTGCCACGAGTCGTATCCGTGTCGCGCCCACCTGGTGCTCCATGCCGGCCGCGGTCAGCGCGGCGCTGGCCTGCGAACGCACGGGCGCGGCCGCCTCGGCCGCCTCGCCGCGCGCCTCGCGCCAGGCCGCGTCCGCGTGCGTCAGTAGCGCGCCCAGCGCTGCCAGCTCGGCCGCGTCCGCGCCCGTCGCAAAGTTCAGCGCAAGGTGCGCCTGCGCGCACGGCTCCACGACTCCTGAGTGTGCCCAGCTGATCGGCTCGCTCTGCTGCGCGACGTGGGCACGTGTCCTGCCTGCTTCACTACACACCCAGAACGATCATCACAGCCCAAGGCGTAAACCTCCCCTGAATTGCATCATTGGCACAGTGAGCATGGCCAGGCAGCAGAGCAGCAGCGCAGGCCGGGTCAGCCGGCGCTGCGGGCGGGCGCGGAGCGCGCCTGCATCAGGCGCGCGAGCGCGCGCGCGCTGAAGCCGTCCGCCGGCTGCGCGGCGAGCAGGAGGCGCAGCGTGGCCAGCGCGGCCGGCGACACCGCAAACAGCACAGCGCCCGCCCACGCCAGTGCGCTCGCGTCCTGTGCGCGCCCCGCCCCGCGCATTCAGGGCCACGCACGGGGGGCAAGCGAGTACACCGGACACACACACACACACATACACTGGACGAGTCCACAGATAAGAAACCGCGCGCGCGCGCGCGCGCGCCCTGCGCAGCTTCTGCTCCTACACAACATCTTCCCCAATTGACGAGACTGACAGGACACTTGTTCTGCAAGGTGGCCCGAGTCGCAGCGCGCACTCATGCCCTTGGGCATGGACAAACACAACCATGGACACGCATCGCCCAGCAGCGCGCGGGCCGCGGAGGGCGCCGCGGCCGGCGCCCGGGAGGCCGGCGACGGGGCGGCGGCGCGGGGCGCGCGCCTCGGCGCCCAGCGGGGCCGTCCAGTCGCGCGCGGCGGCCAGCACGTCCTCTGCCAACGGCGCCGCGCCCATGTGCGCCAGCTCCGCGCAGCCCCACAGCAGGCTCGCCAGCTCCTGCCCCGCGCGAGCGCCCGCCCTCAGCCCCGCCGCCAAACCCCACCCCGCTGTGCATCACATGCTCCAGCTCCCGGCTGCTCGCTAGCACGCTCATACGGCTGCCTGCGACAGACGCTGAATGCAGCAGCGAGTGCTCCGTTACTAGACTAGACACAGGTTAAGTCGTCCAAACCCTAACCCTACCCTATCCAAAAAATCACGGCGGCGCGCCTGCGGGGTGAACGCCGGCAGGCGGCCGCGCGCGTCGGCGGCCGCGGCGTCCAGGAACGCCTCACCCGGGTGGTGCCGCAGCGTGGCCAGCGCCCACACGGCCGTCGCCAGCTCTGGCGGCCGTAGGCCGCCCAGGCCGCCGCGCAGCTGCGCAGCCGCAGCGTCCAGCAGACCGGCGCCCGGCGGCGCGCCCAGCGCCGCAAACGCCCACAGCGTGGTCACGAGGGCCTGCGCGGTGGCGCAAAGCGGCTTTGACATCATGTGCCAACGCTACTGTTCAAGATAGTGTACAGTCTGCTGCACTCTGCGCGCCGGACGCCTGCATTGCGATGGGTCGCAAGTGCCTGCCCGGCGCCGTAAGTCCGGTTGTGGCTTCCGCCCGGCCCGAGAGGGTTCTGCTGCGCCAAGGCTGGCCGCCTCGCCTGCACCCGACGGCCCAGCCAGCCGCAGGCTGCCGGGCGGCCTCACCGACGCGCACGCATTGTGAGCAGATAGCTTCCCGCCGTCAGGCCTCTTGCCAAGCACCGTGCTGCGCGCACGGTGCACAAGCAGGGAGCCCCTCGTGCAGATGGATGTAGCCGCTCATACGGCCATGGATCCTCATTGCAGCAGGCTGGACACGCGCAGCGCAGACGGTGTCAGCTGCTAGGCTGCCGGGGCTGCGGCTGCCCGCACAGCTTGGCCACCCCAGGCTGCGCTGCCGCGGGCGCGCCTGCGGCTTGAACGCGGGCAGCTGGCGCTGCGCCTCGGCCGCCAGCGCGGCCAGCAGCGGCTGCGGCGCGACCTGCAGCGTCGCCAGCGCCCACATGAGGTTGCTCAGCATCTGCGGCTTCACCTGCGTGCGCGCGCGCGCGCGCGCATCAGCGCGCCCGCCCCGGCCGCCCCTGCAGGAGCCCTGGCCTCCCCTGCAGGGCCCGGCTCGCACACGAAGCTGCAACCCCCCAACGTTGCGGCGGTGCCGCCCCGGCCGGAGCCCGGTGTCAGCGTCGCGGCAGGCAGGGTGCAAGCGCGAGGGCGCGCAGCCGCCGCGCGCCCGTCGCGCGCCTGCAGGCGCGGCGGCGGCCTCGGCGGCCGCGCCCTGCGCGTCAAGCGGCCGCATGCCCGTAAATGCGTTCCTTCAGAGCTCAAGCGCCAAAGAGCGGCAGCGCCCCGCCGCCTCAGCCCGCCGCCGGGCGTTCTCCGCCCAGCGCGCGCATGGCCCCCCGAGGTGGCGCCGCGGGACGCCCGCCGCGCACCTTGCGCGCCTGCGCGGGCGACTCCAGGCGCGCGAGCAGCTCGGCGGGCGCGCGCTCGAGCAGCGCGGCCGCGTCCTCGGGCGCGCAGCCCAGCTGCGCCAGCGCCCAGACCGTGTTGATCAGCTCCTGCGGCCCAAACTCGGCCAGCTGCGCGGCCGCCTGCGCCGCCATCGTCGGCAAGAAGCCGCCCGTCGGCGCGTAGCCCAGCAGCGCGTACCTGCGCGCCAGGGTTAGTAGGGTAAGATAGTGTAGCCGCCCGCCACATTGTAATGCTCAGCACTTTGCAATACTGACGCAAGAAGGGGTGGCGCTGCAGTACACGACGCGTCCGGCGCATGCGCGCTTGTGTGAGCAGGCGCTGCCTTACAGGGGCCGGGCCCAGGTATCCACCACCGGCCCTGGCGTGACCACCACTGCTACCCATCAGAATGATGTCCGCGGCCGGCGCGCGCGGGGGGCACGCGGGCGGGCGCGTGGGGGTGCGCGCTGGGGAGGGCCGCGCGCCCGTACACCATGTTGGACACGTTCTGCGGGATGAAGCACTGGCGCGCGCGCGCGTCGCGCAGCTGGCTCACCGCCTCGGCCGCCAGCGCGTCCAGCAGCGCGGCCACCTCCGGGCTGACCGCCGCGCCCATCTTCGCGTACGCCCACACGATGTTGCTGAGGCCCTGCGCGCGCAGCGCGCCGCCAGCCGACCTTTACATATACGTCACCTCCTCTTGTTTCCTGCATCTTTGTCCGCGCTGACGCGCGGACCCTGCCGCGGACGGCGCAGCATGGCGGGCCCCGTCCAAGTCCACACCCGCTGACACGACGGCCTGAACGGCCAGGTTCACATGCTGCATGGCATGGTGTAGGTATAGGGTTAGGGTACGTCCGCAGGCGGCGCGCCTGCGGCGAGAAGTCGCGCAGCTGCCACTGCACGCCCTTGGCCACCGCGGACAGCAGGCGCGCGCCCGGGTGGTACCCCAGCACCGCAAACGCGTACACCTGAGCGCGTGCGCCGCGCTCGGCGCGGGCCGGCGCCGCCCGCCGGCGCTGCGCTGTGCCGGACTGCTGCGGCGCCGCACGCCGCAGGTCGACGGCTTGGAGTGTAGGGAGCAGCAGGACAGAGGGAACTTGCACAGCAAGCGTTCCCACGCGCTGACGTGAGGGGTGCCAGTCTAGTTAGAGGGGGCCCTGCCAAGAGCTGGTGCTGCACACACTTGTACAGTGAGCTGACAAAAGCTGAGCCCTAGCTGCGCCTCAGCCCCCCTTGGCACAGTGAGGAACAAGCTCACAAGCTACATTCCAATCCCCCACCCCCTCTGCGAGCGCGCTCGCGCCGAGCAGGCCGGCGGCCCGGCCGCGCACCAGGTTGGACAGGCTCTGCGCGCCCAACTGCATGGCAGGGTCGCCGCCGCCGCGCTCCAGCCGGCGCAGCGCCTCCGCCGCAAACTCCTCCAGCAGCCGCATGACCGCCGGGCAGCCCGCATCGCACCCGAGCTTGGCGAACGCCCACACCACGATGCCCAGGCCCTGCGCGCCCGGGCCGCGCGCATCGCCGCGCGCCCGCCCAGTCCCTGCAGCCTCTACGGCAGGAGACCAGGAGGCAGCTCGCTCGGCGCCCTCCGCCGCACCGCACCCTGCCCTCGCAGAGGCGCCCCGGCAGACAGGTGTCCTCCCCGTCCCGCATGCACGCGCAGGCCCGGCTGCGGCCGCGCGCAGCCCAGTCCGCTCGCAGCCCCGGCCCCACTGGGCAGCACCGCAGCCCAGTGGGGCGCGCCTGGCCCTGGAACTGCGACACGAGCTTGAGCGCGAGCTCGGTCAGCGCCTCCAGCGCCTTGGCCAGCTCCTCGCGGTTGCAGCCGGGCTCGTCGTCGCGCCAGGTCTTGGCCAGGCGGTGGAACGCGGTGGACACGTTGACCGCATTGAACTCGCCCGACGCGCGCTGCACAATGTCCAGGATCGCATCTGCGCCCGCGCGCGCGCCGGTTGCCTCGCCCGCCGCGCCCCGCCGCGCCGCCCACAGGCCCTCTCGCGCCTGCTCAGCCGCACCGCGCCCTGCAAAGCAGGGTCCTCCCGGCGGCGCAGGCGGGGGCGCGGGCGCGGCGCACCGGGCCCCGGCGCGTCAACGATGCGCTTGTTGAGCTCGCGCTGCGGGGCCGAGGCGGCGGCGAGCGGGGGCGCTGCGCCGCTGCCCCCGCTGCTGTTGCCAGAGCTGCCGCCGCCCCAGCTGCCCGAGGACATCAGCGCGCGCGCTCAGCGGCTTGCCCGGCGCCTCTGCGCGCGCGCGCGCGCGCTGCGGTCAGCGCCCCGCCCGGCCCGGCTGCGGCCGAGCGGCGCGACAGGGCCGCCGCCCGCCGCCAGCCCTGCGCGTCTGCACCCCGTGGCCCGCCCGCCCTTCGCGCTGTGCACGGCCACAAGCTTGCGCCCCAGCCACCTATCTCAGCACCTCCCACCCCGTGGCAGCCCTCCGCGCACAGGCGCACTTCAGGTCAGCACCCCCGCGCGCCGCCGCACGGCACGCTGACAGCTGAGAAGCGGGCGCGAACGCGTCCGGCTCGTGCGCCCTCCGCCACCCGGTCGGGGCCGCCACCGGCCTGGCCGGCCCCGCACCCCACAGGCTGCCGGACCCAGCTGTGCACGCAAGGGCTTGTTGTGCGCGCCCGCCCTCTGGCGGCGGGCGCGCGCATGTCGGGAGCCGCACAGCCGGCCAGCTGAAACTTCAGCGGGTGAACCTTCCAGTGGCATATATGACACGCCGCATCTCGCAATAGGCATTGCGTAGAGCCGGCGGTCGCTGGCAGCGGCGGCCGCCGCGGTTTTATCTGGGTGCCGCGGAGTGCGGGTGCTGAAGCGCAAGAGCCCCAACATGATGTGCTGCGGCCAGAGCGGCGCGAATCACGCAGCGCACAGCTGCGCCAGCACCGGCACGGACGCAAACCCTGACCAGGAAGAGACAGCCGGACCGCTCGCTCGCGCGGTCAGCCACTGGCATCGCCTTGCCGCCATCCGCGCCCGTCAACACACCGCCACAGCGCAGCGGGCACACAGACCGCCCGAACGTCGGCGCTGCAAGCGCGCTGCGCTCCTGTGCCGCACCGAGGCGGCATTGGCACCCTGCTGTCCACCCCGCCCATAACAGTCCCCAGAGCTACCATGGAGCACCAACACAGGCCTATGAGGCACATAGCCGTCCCGTGCCCACACCGCAGCCTGGAGCTCGAGTGCAGCAACCCCGGGAGGGGGGGAGGCCGCACACATCCCAACCGGGACGTCCCGAGCCCACCGCTGCTCCTGGTGGCTGCTCCCGGCCTGTGCCGCCGTTGCGTGCCACCCAGGCTCCTCACGCCCCAACGCTGCGTCCGCTGGGCCGTGATTTAGGGCAGTGCCCGGCAGCCGATGCCCCACTGCCCGCTGAAGCCCACGCCTGGACGGCCAGGGGCCCTGCCCAGACACAGGGCTCGGCCACCGGGAGCCCTGGGAAAGCCAGGTCGTGCGTCGGCCGCCCTCGCGCAAACAAAGCTGCTGGAGCCTATTTGCGTGACCGGCGCGCCGCTTCGAGCAGCGCGTGGGAACCAACCCGGCCATCCCGGGATCAAGGTGCAGGACCCCCCTGGCTGACCAGCCAGGCCGCACGTCTGCTGCTGCAGCCAATCTCGGCACCATGCCAAGCTGCCATAAAATTACAGTGTGCACATACACAATGCTGGCTGCGCTGGTACACGCGGGCGGCGCGCGGGGTCGCGCAGGCCCAGCGGCAGCCAAGCCAGCCCCGCGGCAGCCGCCCGGAGCGCGCCCCATGCCCCCCACATGCACGCCGCGGGCGGGCGCGCCTGTTCCACACGCATGACCCCTCCCGCCCGCGCGCCGCAGCTCCACACCGCGCGCCGCCTGGCTGCTGCAGCGCGCGGCTGATGCTGTGCGCGCGCGGCGCGCTCGCGTGCTCGCGCGCCGGCTGGTTATCGGGTGCTTATCCAGCGTGCTGCATGTTACAGAGCGCACGCCACCCTGCGTCTATCTACTGCGTTGTCCTCCCTTTACCGGGCAAACCAGGAGTCGCTGGAATCTATAGGGCCTGGGTCGTGTGTGGTTGCGCCACGCAGCGTATCCACCACTTGAGGCTCAGCCCCCATGGGGCAGCAGCAGGGTAGGGCAGGTGGAATGGAGGGCCAGCCGGCAGAGGCCTGCGCGGTGTCCCCGAGCGTCGCATGTGACCATGGTACGTTGCTTTTGTTCAGCACGCGGACGCACTCGCAGTGGCGCGCTGCATGCTTGCGTGCAAAGCTGCGGGCAAGTTGATCTGCAACGCGTAGCCCTGCTACAGGGCTGCGAGCGTAAACAGCCAAAGCTGGCTCATACACGGCTGTCAGTCCATTCAGGCAGTTATGTGCGGCGCCGGGTTGCAACTCGCTCGGACCGCGCTGTCACGAGCCCTCCAGCATGGCTGCTCCCAAGCGTATGCTGGGCAGTATCTGCCTGCAGCAAGCTGCATGCGCCCATCCGCAAACCGGAACATGGCATGCATGGCGGAACCCTCCTCACACGGCAGGTAGGTCTTACAGTGGATGTGGAGCTACATGCAAAACCCTCAAGGACGGTCTCAAATTAAGCACTTCCTGCCTCCCAAGGTACCCTGGCCTCAGATGGCGTCACCCCAGCTCGCGCGGCGGCGCCAGGCGCGTCGGCCCTCACGTCCCTGCTTGCGCGTGCCACGAGCCTAACCAGCCCGCAACCCCGGCTCGCGAGGCGGCGCCAGGCGCGCGTCGGCCGCCAGGCGCGCCGCGAGACCTGCACTCAACCCGGCTCGCGCGGCAGCGCCAGGCACGCATCGGCCGCCAGGCGCGCCACGAGCCGTACCCTTAGCCCGGCTCGCGCGGCGGCGCCAGGCGCGCGTCGGCCGCCAGAGACGCCGCGAGCCCTGCACTCAACCCGGCTCGCGCAGCGAGGCCAGGCGCGCGTCGGCCGCCAGGCGCGCCACGAGCCCTTCCCTCAGCCCGGCTCGCGAGGCGGCGCCAGGCGCGCGTCGGCCGCCAGGCGCGCCGCGAGACCTGCACTCAGCCCGGCTTGCGCAGCGGCGCCAGGCATGCTTCGGCCGCCAGGCGCGCCACGCGCCCACCACTTCACCTGGCTTGCCAGGCGCGCAGCGGCTGCCAGGCGCGCCGCGAGCCCTACCCCTAACCCGGCTCGCGCAGCGAGGCCAGGCGCGCGTCGGCCGCCAGGCGCGCCACGAGCGCCTGGAAGCGGCCGAGCGCGTGCTCCTCGTTCGCGCGCAGGCGGCGGTCCAGGATGCGCAGGCGGAAGCGCGCGTCGGCGACGCCGCGCTCGGCGCCCGCCGCCTCGCCGCCCGCGGCCTCGCGCTTGCGCGCCAGCGCCGCCTGCGCGCCGAGCCGGGCCGGAGGACTGAGCTCCGGGCGTGGCAGTGGCCGCGGTGCATGTTGAGTCGTGCCCGGCTCCGTCCGTGCGCCGGCACCGCCTGCGGGCCTGATCAGGCCGCGCGGCAGCCGGCTCCAGGGCAGCATCATGACAAAGACCCGCGCGCTCCAACGGATGCCTGCTGTGGTCTGAGCGCCGCCTCCAGGCCAGGACATGCCAAGTGCACATGCGACGGGCGCCGCCTCGTGCCGCCCCAGAAATGCCGCCAGCTCGCTGCCCGCTTCCCCTTCTGCATGCCCCAGGCCCGGGCGCGCCCGCTCACAGCCGCATGACCGGGACCGCGCGGCCCCCCGCGTGCGTGCGCCCGCGTCCGCGCTCGCAGGAGCGGGGGCGCGCCTCCTTGCGCACGAGCGCCGCCGCTGCCTCGTTCCGGCGCGTCTGGATGATGTTGGCGCGCTCCACCAAGCGCTGCTTGAGCGCGTGCAGGCAGGCGTCGCGCGCGTCGGCAGCGTCCGCCGGCGCGAGCGGCGCGCCTGCGCCCGCACGCGCCGCCGGCGGCAGATACGGCGTCAGGTAGTCGGCCGGCCGCGGCGGCTCGGGCGCGGCGCCGTCGGGGTCGGCGCCGCTGCCGCCCGCGCGCGCCGCGTGCCAGTACGGCACGTCCAGCGCGATGGCCTGCTGCTGGCGCGCGCGCGCGGCGGCCGTGCCGGCCGCGTCGCGCGCGGCCTCCTGTACGGCCTGCGCCGCGCGCGGCGGCCTGCGCTCGCGAGCGGACCGCACCCCGGGCGGCCGGCAAGGCTGCTGGTGGCGTCCACTTTGCTGGGATGCCCCGCTTGCGGCCTCCCGAACGGTGCGCAGGAGGAATGCTCGCTGCCGGTGTGCGGGGGCCTGGTGCAGACGGGGCGGGCTGCGCGACGCACCGCCAACGCGGCCGCCTCGGCCAGCCGCAGCCGCCGGTGCTCCAGCTGCAGGTCGTGCGGTGCGGGGGGCGGCGCCAGCGGGTCCATCTGCGCCGTGCCAGGGCTAGGTGTATGACGAGTTGCAGTGATGAGCTGCCCTACCCTGTAGCAGCGCGTCCATCTGCGCCGTGCCAGGGCCTGGCAGGTGTGACGAGTTGCAGGGACAGTCTCGCGGTCGATTTGAGCTCCCTTGGCAGCGCGCATGGACCCGCCGTGTATCCATGCATGCGGACCGTGCCAGTCGCACTGCACTTAAGGAACCTCTGGACCCGGGAAAAGCTGAGCCCCTGTCATTCGCAGGGCCTGCCGCGGCGGGCCCCAGCCGCGCGGGCGGAGCCACGCCCTGCAGCCCGAGGTGAGGGTCAGGCCTACCCTGTGGCCAGGCGCGCCTGCACCACCTCGGCCGCGCCAGACGCCGCAAATGCGCGCGTGCTGCGCGCGGCGCGCCCCGCGCCGTAGTGGAACTGCAGACGGATGGCGCCGGCGGCCACGTGGAACGTGCGCTGGTACACGTCCTCGTCGCAGGGCACGGCCGGGTCGCGCGCAAACCTGCGCGCCCGCGGCCGCCGCGCTCTGCTGTGCACGCGCTTGCTGCCGCAACACACACGGCAGTTGCCGTAATCGTTGAGCCTGTCATCCTCAGACGCGCATGCTGCCACCCTGGCTGCCCGTCCAGGACTGCACAGTGCCGTCGTGCGCGTCGCAGGCACAGGATGCTGTGCAGGCGAGGTGCCACAAGAGGCACATCACTGGCTGCACCTGTCGGCCTCGCTCCGTGGGCCTTGCTCCGGGCGCGCGCAGGGCGTCTGTCCAGTGTCAGGGTAGGGCCAGCGTGTCAGCTCAGGCCAGGGTGCCGTGGCTGGTCTGGTCAGCAGGGCTCGAGGGCGGGCGGTCACCAGTCCGTGAGCGACTCGACCGCCGCCTGCGGCGCCTCACCGCGCAGGCTCCGCGACGATGTGGCAGGCGAGGATAGGGGCGGCCCCCCGGGTGCTACCCTGCAGCGCGGCGCAGCTCGCTGGTCGGCGGCCGCTGGGCGGGCCGGCGCGCAGCCCAAGCGCGCGCGTGGCTCACAGGTACCCAGACGCTGTCAGCATGCGCGTCGGGCCGAGCGGCCTTCGCGGCCAGACATGGCAACCCTCTGGCGCCGGCACTGGCAGGGCGCCGCAGGGAGGCGCGGCCGCAGCAGGTGCCGCCGGCCGCGCATGCCTGGGGCTCTGCGCGCTGGCGGGCACGCGCGGGCCGTCCGCCTGCGCAGGCGCGAAGCGCACGCATCGGCGCTCCAGGCGGTCCGCGCGGCCCTCGAACACCTCCTCCGTCGACACGCCCGCCTGCGCGCGCGCTGGCCTTGCAACCACCCTATCCTTATCCCATCCCTATACACATGGCACTCTGGGTGTACATGAGGTCCGCTGTTGCGCAATCGTGCCGCAGACTCGCTCGCGCACCGCGCCGCTGCGCCTGTGTGTATCAGATGTGAGGCATTGGCTGGGTGTTGCTACGGCTCTGGTACGGTGCGCCGCTCCTGCAGAGGGTAGGGTAGGGCAGGGTAGGGTCCAAACCTGCTCGACGCGGCGCAGCAGCCCGTCCAGGCGCGCGGCCGCAAAGTAGGTCGCCTCGCTGCGCTCGCCGCGCGCCGCGGCCGTGCTGCGCAGCGCGCCCGCCGCGCCCGCGCCTGCGGCCACGCGCGCGCGTCAGGCCCGGCTGCATGCTGGGCGTTTTGTCTGTCGCATATGTCATGCGGCATGGCATGCGGCACTGGGGCGGGGGGTGGAGCAATGCCAGTGGGAGGGGGCCCATGCTGCAATCGGGCCCCAGGGCGCTGCCGGGACAGGGCCGGGCGCCAGAGCAGGCTCGGGCCAGAGGGCGCGGGCGCACCAAAGGCCTCCTGCGCGCCGCTCGCGCACGGGCGCGAGCGGCGCTCGCGCAGGCGGTCGCGCCGGCGGCAGTACTGCTCGCGCACCTCGCGCACGAGCGTCCGTGCGTCGTCCTGCGCCGCGGCGCGGCTGGGCGCTGGGCCGCCCCGCTGGCTCCGTCGGGCGCGACTGCCGCACATCCTTCAAGCGAGAGCCGCAGGCGTGGCGCCATGCGGGCTGGAGTAGAATAGGGTTGAGCGAACAGGCACTGCGCGGGTCGCATCCGGTCGCCTCTTCTCGTGGGTACAGCTGCTGAGACTGCATGGTGACTGCACTCCTGGAGCTCTGCTGCGGCCTCGATGCAGGCATGCGACCAGCGGCGCCGACTGCGCGTCCTAAGAGGTGCATGCGCCGTCGCCGGGGCGTGGTGCAGCAGGCCAAAGAAGAGGCGAGGGGGCGCGGCGCGCGCGCGCGCCTCGAACACCGTGACGCGCTGCACCATGCCGTCCCAGCGCGCACACTCGCCAAACCAGGCGAACAGCTCGGCCTGCGCGCGCGCGTAGAGCACCAGCCTGCCGCCGCGCGGGCAGCGCAGGTCCATGCGCTCGCGCGTAACCGCCAGCGCAGGCACCCAGCTCGGCGGCGGCCCGGGCACCAGGCCCGCCTCGGCCGGCGAGGGCGGCGGCAGCTCGTCGGCGGCGAGGCCGGGCTGGGCCCTAGGATTCAGGGCGTCGGACGCCGCCGCGGCCGAGCGGCCGGCGTCGTCGGAGGGCGTGGAGCGGCCGCGCTCGGCGCCGGCGGCCGCCGAGGCGGTCCGCGGCGGCGCGCCCAAGCGCGAGCTCGCCGGCGGCCGCTCCCTGCCGGTGCGCCGCGGGCCGTCATACGCCGCCCGCGAGCATGTGCGCAGGCGCGGCAGTTCCAACCTGAGCGCCGCGCTCCTGGAAGCGTGCCAGGGTACATGGGCTTGCCAATGTGTGCCGCGCCAGGTACCGTGCGGCACGCGGCGTGGGTGGCCAGTGCACGCAGGCACCTGTGCCCAGCGCTGGTCGCGCCCTGTGCCGCAGCAGCACTGTCGCAGGCACGGCGCAGCGCATCGGTGCAGGGTAGATGTCTTGGGCGGCGCGCACCCACGGAGTCGCGCGGGCTGGACGCGGCCGGCAGCCCGAAGGTGCCCTTGCGTGCTGAGCCCGCCAGGATGCTCACCTGCAGGCCACACATCCTCTTTCTTGATTGGCTGCACTTTCTACTCTTGGTGGGCTCGTGTCCCGAGTGCGTGAAGCAGTGTATCTCCGATTGCATTCCCCGCATACAAGGCGCGTCCATCAGTCAAGGCGGGTGCTGGGAACGTCCCTGCCGGCAAAGACTGTGCGCGGCGCTCAGTGTCCAGCAGCGTGCGTGTCATGCAGGCCACCAGACACGCACGCGCGCTCCGACATTGACTCGCACACATGCATGCCTTCCTGTCACCCTGGCGCTCCTGCAGCTGCAGCGCATGTGCAACGGCGCAGGGCGCCCCATGTGTGCTGGCACCCGCGCATGCCTGGTTGAACGGGCCGCGCCCAGGTGCCCCAGCTCCGTTACATTGCACGCATGCGCCGCGTGCAGCCAGGTCCGGCATGGTGCTGTGCGGACCGCGCCTGGCGCGCGATCGAGCTGCCGGCGGAGCCGCCGCCGGCGCGCGCGGCGCCGTCCGCGCCGCCTGCGCCGCCCGTCGCGGCCGCCAGGCTGGCCACCAGCGAGCGCCCGAACGTCGACGTGCTGCTCGTCAGCGGCCGCGCCGAGTCGGCCCTGGCCGCGCCGGCCGCGCCGACCGCCCCGCCGCTGCCCTGCCAGGCGCGCCCGAGTCAGCATGCGGGCGTGCTGCATACCGCGCCCGCATCTGCCAGGCCGCGCAAGCTTTCAGCCGAGTGTGCAAGTCAACCAAAGTCAGCCACAATGTACATGCGGCTGCTCTCTCTCGGGCATCTTGCTGGCTGCCCCCGCCTCTCAGGATAGGCGCGCACAGGGGCCGGCGCCTCCTCCCACAGCGCCTCCCACGCGCCGGTGTCGCCGAGTTCGGTGGCGAGGTCCGCGGGCCGCGCGCGCGCGTCGCTGTGCGGCGCCGGCATCTGCAGGCAGGCCCAGAAGTTGCGCGCGTTCCAGACCGCCTCGACGCCGTCGTAGGGCGCGGCGGCCAGCGCGTACGGCTTGCCGGTCGCCGGCTCGACCATGAACGCCTCGGCCACCTGCGCGCGGCAGTCTCCTGATGGTTAGGGTTAGGATTAGGCCCCTGAGCGGCTGCCGCACCCTCGGGCTCGGCCTGCCGCATGCTGCCGTGGCCGCCTGCAGGCCGAGCGGTGCCGATGCTGTGCCATGCACTGGCCGTGCCTGTTGAGCACATGGCACGGTCTACGCCTCGCACAAATAAGCTGGAAATGCCGCAGCGCGCGCTCCGTGCCGGCCGGCGCCGACATCATGAAGGCCGCGCACTGGGGGCGACTGACGGCTGACAGGGCGGCTGGGACTGCAAGACGCAAACCAGGCAGTGGCACGCATCGCCAGGCATGCAGTGACATGTGATGCATCGCACTGCCTGGGCTGCCTCCGCCCATGCTCGCATGCGCGGTGGCTGCCCCACTGATGCTGTCCTTGGGGCGGTGGCTGCCCCTCCCATGCTACCCACGGGCGCCCAGTAGGAGCGCGGCGGGGCCTGGCTTCCCGGCGTCACGCTGGACAATCAATGTCCTGCAATGCATGCTGTGCGGCGAACCTCGCGCTTGCCGGGCAGCACGAGCGCCCACGCGTGCACGAGCTTGCTGAGCCGCGGCGGCAGCGCGCCGGCGCGGCCGCCCGCAGGCGGCACCTCCGGCGCGGGCGCGGCTGCGGGGGCGGCCGCGCTGGGCGCCACCGCATCATGAAGCTCTGCGTCCACCTGCGCCAGCAGGGCGCAGTGCCATTGTGAAAGAGTGCTGCTGCTGCACATGCGCATCAGTGCTGTTTGCTATCGCTCTCGCATCCACCAGGTGCGTACTAGCAGGAGCAGGCCCGCTACTCGCACCACAAGCTTATGCAGGGGAGATCAAATCACAGCCCAGCAGCCTACAGCCGCATGCGCGCTAAAGTAGCGCAGAGGAGCAGCAGGCGCGCCTGCTGGCCGCGGCCCTGGCCGCCCGCGTCCGAGTCAGATCGCGGCGCCCGCGCAGCACCCAGCGCGCTGCTCTGGCCGGATTTGTCTTCGTGGAGGGCGGGCGAGCCGACGCGGTCGTCCTCGCCGTCGGCCGGGCTCCCCGCCGCCGGGCCCTTGCCGAGGTCCGCGCCCAGGTACGGGCACGGCTCGGCCGACTGGTCGTCGCGCGTCAGCGCGAGCGGCGCGTAGCCCATGACCACATACGCGTCGTAGCCCGCGCCCAGCAGCAGCGAGACAAGGACGGTGGCCAGGTCAAATGCGTCGCCGCGCTGCGCGCGGCGACAGGGCGTCAGGGCGCAGCAGGGCGCACGCATGACCCAGCACCGGTGCAGCCAGCGTGACGGCTGGGGTCAAATGCGACTCCGCTGTACCGCTGAGCGCGCTTGGTGCAGGGTTGAGGCGTGAGAGGATGGCTTGCCACCGTCCAAAAGCGGCATGGCCAGCGCCGCGGCCCGGTCGTATGTGCCACTGCGCTGAGCATGACCACGCAGGCTTGTCGACAGGGCCCATGGCTCTGATGCAGCGGCGACAAGACCCGCGCAGTGACCACGCCAGCGACGCCACTGCGCCAGGCGCATAGGGTACGGCAGGGCAGGGTAGGATTGTTGCGCGCCTGCCACGCGAGCACCGAGGCAGGGGACGCCAGGTGGCCGGGCGGCTGCACCGCGTCCGCCAGCGCCTCGAACGCCAGGAACTCCGCCACGAAGCGGGCGACGCCCTCGTGGCCGCGCAGCTCCGGGTGCGCCAGGCGCGTCGGCCGCAGCGTGCTGCACACCTGCGCGCGCGCCCCTCGTGGACCAGCGGGGTATGCCGCTCGCTGGCCACGAGGCCAACATCCTCTGAATGTCCCTGCAAAGGCCCCCAGGGCACCTCAGAGGGGGCCGAGGAGGAGGCCGAGCCGGTGCCTTGGGCAGGCCTGCGGCTGGGGTGTCCAGCGCTGGCATGTATGCAGGCGCATGCGTGCAGAGCCGGTGACCCAGCCCTGACGACACACTGCGCGCCGCCCGCCCGCCTCAGGCGCGGCCGGGGCGCCGCGCGTGAGCGGCGCACCAGCTTGCGTACGCCGGCCTCGTTCGCGGGCGCCAGGTAGAGCGGGCGGCGGTGCGGGTAGCGCTCGCCAAACAGGCGTGCGAACGCGTCCGCGTACTCCAGCGCCGCCGCCTCCTTCGCCGTCAGGCCTGAGCGCAGGCTTTGCATTAGATAGAGTAGGGTAGGGTATGTGACCCTACACTACCCTACCCCAGCGCCATGCGTTGGCGTGCATGGGCATGACAGCGCCATCTGGTGCCGCGCTGCGCGCATTGCCCCGTGCGGGCGGGTTCTCCGCGGACCTTTGTACGAGTCGGGCAGCTCGTCGAGGGCGCCCAGCACGTGCGCAATGCGCGCAGCCTTCGCATTCTCCGGCTCCAGGCCCTCCGGAGGGGGCTCCTGCACCTGCGCGTTTACGGGCAACGGTCGGCGCCTCGCTACCTTGTGCTGGTCGCGCGACGGGGTCGTGCTATGGCTCCTCAGACCAACAAGCACACCGGGCAGCGCCCAGGTGGCTTGTGGCTCGTAAGCGTGCGACGCAGCGGGGCCCAGGGGTCCGCCTGCATCCTCCGCTGTCCCCACCGCAGCGCCAAGGCCTGGGCGCACTCCCAAACTGCTTTGGGCCGCATGGGGTGCCACTGCGGGGGCGCATCACCGCTAGATCGTCCAGTTGCGCGATCTTGTAGACGGTCCAGGCGTCGGCGGCGTCCGGGTCGCCCGCGCGCGCGCCAGCCGGCACCGGGTCGCCCACCTGCATCAGGGGCCCCGCACGTCACTCGCAGCTCTTTGCAGAAGCGAAGCACGCGCACGTCATCACAGGACGCACTCAGGCAAACCATGTCTCAATCGATGGGCGTGTGGCTGGGGTTGAGCATGTCGAAGCTATCACAGAAAGGCGCAGGACGGCCGCCCTCAGTGGGGGGCGGGCTCACTCTCCTGCAGTCTTCGCAAGGTCGTACAGCCCTGGTACTGCAAGCTCACCAGATGCAGCAAGCCTGCCATATGGCACACAAGGACGCCCTCCGTGTACGGTCTCCATGCATGCAGCGCGAGGTGGGCCCTGCGCGGGGCCGCGCCTCCAGCAGCACGAGCGCGCCGTCCGCGAGCACGGCCGCGCGGCAGCGGTTTGGCGCCAGCTCGAGCCGCATCTCCGCCCACTCCGACCTGCAGTCAACCAAGCAGTGCATGAAATGACAGGCACCAGAAGGCGTAAAGTGGGCTGACGGCGCCGCATGCCCAGGCGTGCGCGAGCAGCGGACACACAGTGCTGCATGCTAACGGCTGCTGCGCCGTTCCTGCACTGCGCAATCGTGGACGCCGTGCACATGCGCTTCTGGCACGAGAGCCTTTGCATGTAGGGGTTTACATGGGCGCGGGCAGACAGGCAGCGCACTTGGCGGATGCGCTCGCGTCCGCCGCCGGCAGGCTGAGCCGGTGCAGCGTCGCGGCGGGCGCCGTCAGCGCGTCCACGCCGCCGAAGAGCCAGAGCCGGCCGCCGGCGGCCGCGGCCGCATGGCTGTGCCGCGGCGGCGGCGGCCGGCCCGCCGCGTGCACCTCCGCCCATGCGCCGGCCGCCAGGTCCAGCACGAACAGGTCGTCCAGCACAAAGTTGCTCTGCCCGCCGTGCACGAATGCGCGCGCGCCTGCCGCGCGCAGGCATTCTACTCCTCAGCATGGCTGGTAGCAACAACCATTTCCAAAACACTCAAACAAAGACGGGTGTTGGTTTTAAGGCAGGTGATGCGGCCCGCGGTGCGCAACTGGCGGCTGCGTCGCATGCTCGGTTCTGCTGATTGCGCTGCGGAACGGTGCAATCAAACGTGAGGCGAGTCACTTTCTGCGCTTTGCGACGCCCGCGTGTCAGCCGCGGCGAGCGCACCGCCCTGGTGCCAAGTTGCTGCGGTGCATGCTTCAGGCGGCGAGTCCTGCCGCCCCCAGCTGCCACCCCCGCCGCCGCTGCAGACTGTGCCCGCAGCTTCGGGGGCGTCGCACCGGCCACGGCGAGCGCGGCGCCCTGGCGCGGCGAGGGCGCGGTGCCGGCGGCGGGCGGCCGGCTCCACGCCCAGCTGGCCAGGTCCAGCAGGTGCGCGTCGTTGCAGCGCCCGGCGCCCGCGCCGCCGAAGACGAGCAGGCGCCGGCCGGCGTCGCCGCCCGCGGGCACCAGCGCCGCCGACGCCGAGTGCCGCGGCGCGGGCGCTGCGCGCACGAGCGGCCAAGGTGGATCACATTGTCCATTTCTTTGAGCCCAGTTTACAGCGAGCATCTGCAGCCCTAACTACACGGCAGTGCCGCGTGCCCATCAAGCCCATGCGCGTCCTGCGTGCAGGCACGCCGCCTCAACCGCGCTGGCCCCAGAGGGCATGCCTTCCGACCCCGCCTGCCCGACGAGCTCCCGGCATGGTGGGACCTTGGTGGACCCGTTGAGCCCGGGAAGCGCTCCAAACTCGCGCATGCACACCCCGCATCATATACGCGCCCCAGCGGGCTGTCTGCCAGGCTGCGTCACGGGAGGTCGGGGGGCGCGCCGGTGCCATCCGTGAGCACGCGCTTCCAGGCCCACGTGCCCAGGTCCAGGCAGTGCACGTCGTTGAGGCGCCGCCGGTCGGCGCCGCGCCCGCCGAACACGATGAGCCGGTGCGCCGCCGCGTCGTACGCGGCGCAGTGGCGCTCGCGCGCGGCCGGCGCGTCGCCCGTCGTCTCCTGCACAGGCGGACCCCGGTGGCTCTCCAGCATGGGCAAAGTAGGGTGTACAACACCTGCATGTGGCTGTGTTGCATGTCAGGCACCCACTCTGCTGTTCGCCTCACAGATGCTGCTCGTGTCTCGCAGTCCACGCACAGCTCAGTGTGTGCCACTCCGGGGCGTAAGAGTGAGCGCAAGAAATACCTGGGCGCTCGGGGAAACAAGGCTGCACACAGATCGGCAAGATACGGCAGGCAGCTTGCCACAGACATGCAGCTCCGTGAGCGTCCATGCTGACATGGTCTTAGCACTTTGCAATTCGATTACTGCACCCGAGCGCCACGAGCACACGGCAAGGCCGCTCCTGAGCACAAGTCAGCGGTGGCGTGCTGCATCGTGTCGACACAGACTTGCTGGCCTCTACGCGCGCCGTATTGGGTCCCGGCGCATGATCGGGGCCGCGCCTGGGCGTGCCACTCCATGCGCTCGGTCGTCATCCACGCGAGCTCGTTGGTGCATGCGCCCGCGCGCCCCTTGCCGCCGAACACCAGTACGAGTTGCCCCGCCTGCAGCGGCAGGCTGTTGTTTCAGCGATGCACCATGTCATAAGACAGGCACCGCAGCGCCCTTGAGGCAGATCCCGCCACGTCAGCCAGACGGCCGGAATCCCGCGCATGGCCCAAGCGCAGCAGCGGCTTCAAGATCGAAGGAGCGGCGCTCAAAGTCCAGAGAAGAAAATGGGGTGGCCACTGTCACTGCCCTTGATATCCTTTCTCAAAGGGCGCGCCATGGTGAGCGTGTGCCCGGTGCGCGCCCAGCAGCGCGCATCGGCGGCGGCCAGCGCCCCGCCGCCGCCAGGCGCCGCCGGCTGCAACGCGCCTGCCTTGCAGCGGAACTCCGTGAAGTCTCCCACCTGCGCGCGCCGCGGCCGGTGGGCGCAGGCGGGCGGCGCATGCGCAGAGACGCGCGCAGCACGAAGACCATCCCGTGTGCCTGCGCATGCGGCCTGCATGCGTTTGCAGGGCACATGCGCAACTCCCGGTCCAAGGCTCTGCGTGCGCGCTTACACACACGCTCGCGCATGATGTGGAGGCACTTTTGGCACGCCTCGATCACCACACCACCGCAACCGCTAAGCAATGCAGTCCACATGTTGCAGTGCACAACAATGCCTGCGCGTGCCGCGGCTGCCCATGCAGGAGGCGGCTGGTAGGGTGCCTCCCGGGGCACCACGCGCGCCGCCGCGCAGCACGAGCCGGTCACCTCCCGTAAGACTTGCTTCCCCGTGGGCCGGGGCGCGGCGCGCCTGCATGCGCGCCTGCATGCCGACCATGCCCGCTAGGGCCCTACCAACAAAACAGAGTTAGGGCAGGAGAGGGTATATGACCCTACCATAACCCTAACCCACTCCGCCTACTCCATGCCGCGCCTGCACGCCGACCGGCTTGAGCGCCTCCAGCGCGGCGGCGGCCGCGCGCTCGTCCTCCTCGCGCAGGTGCGCCAGCAGGCGCGACAGGCCCTCCGCCGCCTTGGCCGCCAGCGGTGCCTCCAGCTCGTTGTACCTGGCGGCCGTGCGCGTATCCTGGATTAAGGCGTCCTTAGGCTCCTTTATTTGTTCCATTATGCGGGTCCCAGGAGAATGTAATGTGGCGGAGCTAGCGACACTGCTCATGGCATGCCGCGGGATCCATCGCGACGCACCAACCGGGCAGGGCAAGCGGCCCCAGGTGGTGCAACATCACATGCAGCCCCGCCCTCGGCGCCGCGAGGTGGCGCCCGGGTGGCCTGTCTCTAAGACCAGGCACCCAATGGCAGTGGCCTGCCCCGTCAGTAAGCCATACAGGCCGAAGCCCATGGGATGCGGAGGCGCGCGCCGCAGGCTGAACTCCTTGAGGTGGCGCATGTGCCCGAACGCGGGCGGGATGGTGGCCAGCCGGTTGTTCGTGCACAGCAGCCGCTGCAGCTTGGGCAGGCCCGCCAGCGAGGCCTGCGCGGCGCGCGCCCGGCGCGCGGTCTCTGGCCAAGGGATGCAGCTGCAGCCTGACACGCCAGGGGTTGAGAACCCTGCGATCACGCCTGCTCTGCCTGCATGCTTAGGCCGCGCACGGAGCTGCAGGCCGCGCACGCCGCGCACCGGCAGCGCGCGCAGTTGGTTGTGCGAGACGTCAAGGCGCGTGAGCGCCGCGCAGCCGCCCAGGCTGGCCGGCAGCGCGTCTAGGCGGTTGCGCTCCAGCGCCAGCGCGACCAGCGCGGGCATCGCAGCCAGGCCGTCGCCGAGGCGCGCAAGCGCGTTGCCGGAGAGGTCCAGGTCGTGCACGGCGGTCAGGCCCGCCAGCACGCCCTCGCCCAGCTCCGCGATCTGGTTGCCTGCCAGCTCCTGCGCGGGCGCGCGCGCGTGGCAGCACGCCACCGGGAGCGGCGTCCAGGTCGCCATTGGCGTCGAGGCCGCGTGCCAGGCGCAGCGCTCAGCGCAGCCCCGCCAAAGACGCCCTCGGTCAGACCTGACTCCTTGCCAGCTATGTGAGCAAGCCCGCACATGCAGCCCTCTAGCTTGAGCTCCAAGCCCAGCACGCCGCCCGCACAGTTCTGCGCGGCTCCGCAACCTAATCCTGCCTCAGCCCTGCGCGTCAGGGGCCCTGGAGGCCGCCGGTGTGGGCGGCCAGACTGCCGGCCGGAACACCTGCTGAACAACACGCAACTCGCCGGGACGCACACGCTTCGCAATCAGCACCAGTGGGTCAGTATGGCGCGCTTGCTCACAGTCCTGCTCTGGTACAGCGCTTGCACTGCAGTAGGTAAGGCGGCGCGTGCGTGCGCTTCGTGAGGGGCGCACGAGCGTCTCGAGCAGCGGCAGCCGCGCCAGCACGGCAGGCACGCACGTGAGGGCGTTGTACTTGCAGTGCAGCACGCGCAGCTTGCGCAGCTCCGCGAGCTCCTCCGGCAGGTCTGCCAGCTTGTTGCTGCGGGCCGGGGACACGTGCGTCAGAGCTGCACTGGTCTGCAGCCCTGCAGCCGAGCGAGGCGGCGCGCTGAGAGAGCGCAGTGCGTGCTGGCAGCACTCAGCTCAGGTTCAGGGACGGGGCAGCACAGAGCAGCACGAGTGGCACAGAGCAGCACGAGCAGCACAAGGCAGCGCGGAGCTTGGTAGGGTGGCGCGCCTGGAGAGGTCCAGCTCCTGTACATCTGGGCAGTGGGCGCGCACGAGGTCGACAAAGCCTTCAGGGAGCGCCAGCAGCGCGGCGTACCTGCGTGCACAGTGTTAATTGAAGCGCACCGAAGCAGTGCTGTCAGGCACCGAGCCTGTTCCAGGGCCGCATCTGCGCCCTGGCAGCGGCGAGCATGCATGCGCCGGCGAGTGCGCGCGCACCCGAGGTTCAGCTTCTGTGTGCGGCGCGCCTCCTTGAAGCGCTCCAGCAGGAGAGCGGGCGTGAGCGCGATCGCAGCCATGTTTGCTGCGGAACAGCAAATGCACCTTGCGAGCCTCGACACCAGGCGTTACCCGCTCTTCTTACAAACCCTGCCTGCTACTGGCCCTATGCGCTATCTTGGCTCCCATTCCTTGTATACCGGAGCCAATGCAGGGGCCTGCAGACACACGGAGTCACATGTGTTCTACAAGCACAGGTAAGGGCGCAAGCGCTCAGCCAGGAAAGCACGGACGCCTGGAAAGCACTGAGGCACGCATTTACACCAAGACGGAGGACGCCTGAGAGGACCTGTCGTCATGTACGTGCGCGGCCACATAGGCGCGCAGCACGCTGGGCGTCATGCCTGCCGGGTGCTCGCCCAACGCATATACGATGTCTGCGCAAGTGATGGCCGGGCCCTTGCCGGGTGGCGGCGGCCCAACCCCACCACCTGGCAACAGCCCGCCTGAGGTGTCCACGGCGCTCCTGACTGCACCGGCCCCTGGGCGCCGCCGTAAGACAGTCAAGCGAGCACCGCCCGGCTCAGGCCCGCCCTGCTCGGCCGCGCTCGACAAGCCGCCGTCGACCGCCTCTGCGAACCCTGATGACGTCGCGCCCGGCTCCCTGGCGCAGTCTCCCTCCGGAGATGAACATTCTCCAGCAGGCTCTGGAGCCGCCGGCGCCTGAGCGGCAGGCTCCTGAGCCGCGGGCTTCAGAGCCGCGGGCTCCGAGGCCGCGGGCTCCTGAGCCGCCGCGGGCTCCTGAGCGGCGGCCTCCTGAGCTGCAGGCTCCGGAGCCGCGGGCGCCTGGCCGGAGGCATCGCGCGAGGCGCTGGCGAGGCCGTGAAATTCGGCCACGCCGTGCGCGAGCAGGCGCTGGAAGCCGTCATCGAGCTGCAGGACCAGCTCCGCGCAGTCCTCCTGCACAGCTCCCCCAAGTGTCACTGCTTGCTGAGCAGTGACTGCGAAGCCAGTATGAGCACTCTCGACCATCCGGCTCAAGGCCCCAGCTCTGTAGCTTTCATGCAGGCAGCATGCAGGCGAAACTCTCATGGTTGAAGATGTTTACATTACCAATGCATGCCACGTGAGGGCCGTGCCTGCTCCAGGAACTGCAGCACGCGCAGCTCGATCTCGTCCACCAGCGACGGCGGCGCGCGCTTCAGGGCGTCCCGCGCCTGGCGCGAGCAGGCAGCGTTGCCCTTGCTGCCTCACGAGACCGGTGCGTACCTCTAACTGACACATGCCGGAGGCAGGTCCAGGGGTGCAGGAGTGCAAGTGCACAGTGGCTTGCAGGGAGGGTGCGCGCCTTGCGAGATATGCCCGCCCAGGCCCGCAGCGCCGCCAGGGCGGCGCTGGGCCGCGACGGCGCCGCCGCCACCCGCACGTGCTCCTCCCAGCGCTGCACAGGCGTGCACGGCTCAGTTCAGACGCGCGCCTCTTCGAAGAGCTGCGTGTACTGCGAGTGCGAACAAGCTGAGCACGGCCGCACCTCCAGCACGCGGCTCTCCCTGTCCATGTCGATAGAGCGGAACGCGTCCCAGAGCGCCTGGTCCTCCATCGTCACGGCCTCGCTGAGCGCGGTCACGTGGCGCGTCTCCCCGAACGGCACCGGCTTGAACAGGCCCTCCATGGCGCGCGCCGTCAGGTGCCCGGCCATGTCTCTGAGCAGTATGTCGTTGAGCCACCGGGTGCGCTTCGCGCGGCCGCGCTTCAGTATCGCCTCGATCTGCCGACCGCAGACGCCAGGGGAATGAGACACACTGAGAAAGTGAAGCTTCACGTGCGCCTCTCCGTCAGCCAACACCAGAGCCACACCTCCTCGCGGCTCTCTTGCGCGCCGGGGCCGGCGACCACGCGCACGGCGTGGCCCCTGCCCGTGCTCCTGTGGCGGCCCTTTTTCGCCTTGCGCGGCGCCCTCGCATCCCGCTCGTCGCACAGGTACGCCGTGAGCCGGCTGCCATCCGGCATGATGTACGGCCTGTGTCCCGTAGCTTTCTCAGGGGCTGCGCGAGTGTCGCGGCCGTCCTCACCCATCCTGCGGATGCTCCGCCTGCAGTGGCCGCTTTGTGCCAGGCGGCAGTGACGTGTTCTCCCTCCAGCAGGTGCACGTAGCGCAAGGCAGCACACACGGTCGTCAGGAGGCTTCCACAGCACAGAGCTTGAAATGAGGCTTGTTCAATACTTGTGGGTCCAACACTTGTCAGCACTCCGCCAAGCACTCCACCCAGCACATGCAGCTTGGTGGTGCACTCCATGCAGGAGTTGGTGTAATCAAGGTGGTGCGAGGCGTTGTCCTGCAGCAGGCGCTTGCCGCGTGTCTGCACAGGCAGTGCAAGTGGGGACGAGCGCCATCAACATGCGCGCAGCGCAGGGCGTGCGGCCCTCTGTCAGAGCCCCCTGACGTGGCGCCTTTGCAGATGTGCCTGGCATGTTGCGTGCGCCCAGCACAAAGAGCCTGCCGGTGGCAGCGCCGGCGCTGCCGCCCCTGCGCTCCAGCCCGTCGCTCGACGCGGGCCGCGCCCGGCGGCTGCGCTCGCCAGGGGGCAGCGCGCCGCGGTTTGGCGCCCTGACGGAGCGCCTGGGTCTGGCGGAGGTCCTGGCCGGGCTGGTGGGTATCCTGCTGCTGGCGAGCTGGGCGTTCATCGTGACGCACCCGGACGTGCTCCGCACGTCCAGCCCGCGCGGCCTGCGGCGCCCGGCGGAGGCGGCCATCCCCGACCTGGACGCCGCGGACGCAGACGCGTTTGGCCTGGAGGCGGACGGGGCGGGCGGCGGCGGGCGGGGGGGCGGCGGCGCGGAGCGGGGCCGGGACGTCGGCGGGCAGGCAGGTGAGCGGGCAGCGCAGCACGGCCCCCGTCGCTTGCTGCGTTTCTGCAGCAGGTTCCGGGTGGCAGGGCGCTGTAAGGCAGCACAGGCTGCACCGCGGCGGCGGCGCCCCCGGTCCCTGGGTGCCTGACGCCAGCTGGCCCTAGGCGGTAGGGCATAGCGCTCCAGCGCTGCGCACCACGCTGTGAGCGACCTGGTGCTGGTCCGGAGCCCTTGCCGCAGCCGCAACAGTCGCGGGTAGCAGCGCGCTGACAGCGCGCGCTTGGGCAGCGAGCCGGCAGCAGGAGCAGCTGTGCCAGGACCATGCAGAGCAGGGTGCCGGGCTGGACCATGTGTCCCAACAAACTTGCCCAGCACATGCCCGCCGCACCGCGGTGGGGCTCTGCACCATGTTCCAGTGCGCCAACCATGTCCCGCGCCTGTTCAGGCAGCGGCGGCCGCGCGGCTGCGCGCAGGCGCGCAGGCGGGCGCGTCGGAGGGCGCGGCGGCGGACGTGAAGCGCGCGGCGCAGTCGCGCTTCGCGGCGTCGGCCGCGGCAGCGGCCGCCGCGGGCGCGGCGCGTGTCAACTCAGAGCAGCAGGTCGGGCGCCCCGCATGCGCGCGCGTCCGCCGACGTGCACCCCAGTCGAACCAGAGTTCTGGGCCACTGTGTCGACAGGGCATGTGTGCAAGCGTGCTGTGGTGTGCGACCTTTGTTGATTATTTGTTGATTATTTAAACGGACCGCGCACTGTGGAAGGAGGGGCGGCCGTTGGGCGAGCGGCCGGCTGGCTGGTCACGGCGCCGTGCGGCGTGCCGACCCTCCATTGCCGCACGGCCCCGCCAGGGCCACAGGAGAACCTATATCAGGGCTTCCTGCGCGCAGGTGGCCGTGCCCAAGGTGGGCGGCCACTGGGCGAGCGGGCAGCCGTACCTGGACGGCGCGGTGCGCCGCGCGGACGCGCGCACGGCCGGCCTGTGGCTGGCGCTGCGCCGCGTGGACGTCGGGCCGCTCAGGGCCGCGGTGCTGGCCGAGGGCGAGGCGCTGTGGGCGCCCGACGTGCAGGTGCCCGGCGGCCCTGCCCACGCCCCACCCTCTCCGCTTGAGCACACATATATCTGCAGATGGGGAGGCCGGACCCATGGGGCATGTTATGGTCGAGCGCAGCAGGGCGTTGCGGGGCGGCTGCTGCCGTGGTACGTGGGTGCATGTCAGTGTGGTGCGCACTACATCCATAATCATAAGCAGTTCCGGAAAGGCATGGCGTGCCGTCAGGCGCAGCAGCAAATCCATCGCGCGGCGTTCGCGCGCGAGCGCAGCAGGCGCTCACGCATCCAGTGCGCTGAGAAGGCTGACGGTGTGCGCCGGCCAGACGCGTAGCGGCAAGGCGCATCATGACGAAAAAGCCGTAGGGCCGCGGCGCGCTGCCGGCGCGCCGGGCGCCGGGCGCGGGCGGGGCGCTGCCGCCCGGCGCGCGAGAGTGACACCCCCCTTGCGAGGCGGCCAGGCGCGCGACAACGCGGTGGTGCGCGGCCGCGGCGCGCTGCTGGCGCGGCAGGCGCCGGGCGTGGGCGAGGCGCTGCTGGCGTTCTGCGACGCGCGCGGCGGCGCCGCGTTCCGCTTCCCCTGGTACGGCCGCTGGGCGCCGCTGGTTGAGGCGCTGCTGGAGCAGGCGCGCGCACGCGATATTGGGTTAATGTATAGGGATAGGGTAAAGCGCTTCCCCTGGTATGCGCGCTGGACGCCGCTGGTGGAGGCGCTGCTGGAGCAGGCGCGCGCACGACGCGGCGCAGCAGTGCAGGGCCTCTGTTAGTCACACAAGGTTAGATAGGGTAGGGTGCCATCTGTCCTATATATGGCTCGTGCCGTCGAGCTGGGGGATGCCATCCACATGGAAAAGAGCTAGGGCTTGACGAGCAGTCCTTGCTTGTCTTCTGCAAGTGCACGACCAAGCTAGGGGAACACGAAAAGAACTCAAAAGTAATCAAAAGAGAGGAGGAGTCTTGGAAGGCGACCCAGGCATGCGTGTGGGCGCTGCTGGGTGCTGTGCGACACAGCTGCCAGATTCTCACCGGTGAGTGCACTCATGGTCGTCTGCACCGGGGTGCGAGGCTATGGTGAGGACGTGGGAGAAGATGATGAGTGTGCGCGGGCGGTGGCCTGTCCACGCAGTACGCGTGATGGCAAAAACACGCTCTTGGTCAAGGAGGACGCCTGTGAGCGGCGGCTGTTGCGGCGCAGCTGCTGGGGCGGGAGGACCTGCCCAAGCTGCTGCGGCTCGCGCTGGTGCGCATGCCGCCCGGGGCGCGCGTGCACCTGCGCGCCGACCGGAGCGGCTTCTCTCTGTACAGGTGCGGCCGCGACCACGCACCGCCGCTCTGCCTTTACCTCATATCCAGGTTTAGATTCAGGTATGCTTGGTTGGAGCAAGGACGAGGCGCGAAGGTGACTGAGGTCATGAAGGTTGTGGGTTGTAGCTGATACATACAGCTGTATCATACATGCTCATGCCTGCGGCAGTGCGCGACGGTTGTGCTCTGCCGTCCCCGCGTCGTCGCCCGCATCATTGCCAGAGCAGCAGCTCCATGCGAGTGGCGCGCGCGGCCGGGCCCGCGCAGCCACCTGATGCCGTGCAAGGGCGGAGAAACATGAGAGCTTAAAGTCCGGCCCGTCCCAAGCATTCCGGCGCGCCCGCGCTGATGCCGCTGCCGCGCGCGCCGGTCGTGCAGCCACCGGGTCATCGTCCCGCTCGTGCACAACGGCAGCGGCGCCGGCTGGATGGCGTGCGCGGGCGCGCCGGAGCTGCCGCCGGACGCGGCGCTCGCGGCGGCCGCCGCGGCCGGCTGCGCCGCGCCGGACGCCGCCGAGGGCGCCGCGTTTGAGCTCAACAACGTGCTGCCCTACCTGGTGCGCGCTGCCGACCAGGGGGCAGGCGTTTGTTCTCAGCGGCGTGCGCCTGTACTGGGACAGACGACCCTGCGCCGCGCGCAGGCAGCCAACGAGGGCAACGGCATGCGCATCGACCTGGTCATGGACGTGGCCGAGGCGCCGCCCGCGCGGCGCAGCACGCTGCGGCCGGGCGCCGTGTGCGCCTACCGCGAGCAGACGCTGGTGTGCTGAGCGTGGGGGCTGTAGGGTACGAGCACTCTCATTAGGCAACCAGGATGTCGCTGGTCGTGAAGGGCAGGTCCTGGTCTGAGCTCTGTGTCAGCGCGCTCGGTCTGTCGAGCATGGAGGGCAGGTCGACAGCAGAGGGCGCATACGGCGCTACGGCCGCACGGCCGCTGCGTGCGTCCTCTGCGTTTCGCGCTGGCACAATCAGCCACCATCAGTGGCCGAGTCCGTGGCCCGCCGACCCCAGCATGGGGTGTTCTGACCCGGGCAGGGTTGCCGGCATACCACTGGCGCAATTTACAGTGCGGAGTCCACACCTTCTGCTTTGGTCAGTGGCTGCTGTGCCGTGAGACACCCCGGGCCAATAGATGGTTCCTGAGCGCAACGACCTGCATGGCATGACTGTACAGCAGACTGCACAGCACAATGAGTCTTTACAAGCGCCAGAGCGCGTGCCTGCGCTGAGCACGCCAGAGCTAGGCGGGCGCGCTTACGGCGCTGCGCTGGCCCGGAGCCATGCGCGCGCGCGCATCAGAGACAGCATCAGAACCAGCTTCAGACGGCGGACTTGCCTACAAGACACTGCTGGACCTGCTCTGACCCGCACATTGTTAATACAGGGTACACAGCGTTTCCTTCCGAACAGCGCGCGTCGGATGCGCATGCACGTCCTACAGAACAGGCCGGAGCGTCAAGACGCAGCCTCCGCAGGCCACATGACCGTAGCCAGTCCCCCTGCTACAGCCCCGCAGCGCTCCCCGTGCGCCCGACATCCCGTTCGCGGGTCACCAACAGGCGCGCGCGCTGCCGCAAGCACCCACAAGCGCCAGCCACTCTTCACCGCCGGCCCAGGTGCGGCCACTCAGCCGCGCGCCCGCACACACATTTGCCCAATCAGGCGCGGCGACCACCATGTGCCGCCGGCCTCACGTAGGGCTTTGTGGGCTGCGCGGCGGCTGTGCCGCATGAACGCCTGGCCGGCCGGCCCCAACCCCCGCACCCTATGGCAGCGCCGCTCCCCGAGCCCGCCACGCCATTGAACTCATGGCACGCGTGCGAGCACGCGCGTGCGCGCGTGCCTGTGATTGAGCGCGGCATCCGGCCACACCCCGCGGGCCGGCAGGGACGCGGGGGCGCTGCTCGCAGGCCTGCGCCGCGGCCGCGCCGTCAGGCGCAGCAGCCGCTCTTGCTCGCGGGCCGGGGCGGCGGCGAGCCCAGCCGCACGCCGCCGCTGGCGCCCGCGCCGGGCGGCGCCGGCTGCGCGGCGTCCTGCTGCGACTCCCGCAGCCGCACCATCACCTCCTTAGCGATCGACTGAAACACCTGCGCGCGCGGCGAGCCTGGCGGGTCAGCCACACGGGCGCTGCGCTGCGCTGCGGGCTGCGGCACTGCAGGCCTGCGCGGTGCGCATGCGCTGAGCGCTCCCTGGGCGCACTTGCCGACGCTGCCGCCCGCCGCAGTGGCCGCCCCGGTGTGGTCACGCAGATGAGCGCAGGGTCGCTGTGAGCAACTGGCGCCGAGGCGTGGCCGTGCGAGCGGCGCGCCGGCACCCCGGGTGGTGCGGGCGGCGCGCCTCGTCGACGTTCACGTTGCTTTTGGCGCTGGTCTCGAAAAACTGGATGCCGAACTCGTCCGCGAGCGCCTGGCCCTTGCTGTAGGGCACTGCGCGCTTGCCCTCGTCCATGTCGCACTTGTTGCCCACCAGCACCTGCCGCGCCGCGCCGCGCCGCCTTAGCGCAGTGGCCGGCAGGCGAGGTGTGCCAGGCCGTGTGCGAGCGCTGCACCAGCAGGGCGCCGCAAGCGTCCACCCGAGCTGTCACCGCAAGCAGGGCGGGGAAGCCACCCCGTCCGGAGCCTCGCAGGCAGTTGCCGCCCTCTGGCGAGCGGCCCGCGCGGCTCACAGTCGCCGCGCCGGGGCGCGCCTTGTTCACGCTGTCGGAGGCGTGCTGCTCAATGTTACGCATCCAGTTCCGGATGTTGGTGAACGAGGCGTCATCGGTGACGTCATACACCAGCAGGATGCCCATCGCGCCGCGGTAGTATGCTGCGCGCGCCTCCCAGTCAGCGACACAGCGCACGGCAGCGTGGGCTGCGGCAGCGCGGCGGGGGGCGCACCGCTGGTGATGGTGCGGAAACGCTCCTGCCCGGCCGTGTCCCAAATCTGCAGCTTCACCCACTTGTTCTCCAGCAGGATCTTCTTTATTTTGAAGTCGATGCTGCGCGCCGGCCGCGCACAGCATCACGCCCAGCCACAGGGGCTGCAAGGGACGTCGCACCGCTCGACGAGCGCCGCCCCGCCGCGCGCACCCGATAGTGGTGATGAAGCTGGATGTGAACGAGTCCTCGCTGAAGCGCAGCAGCAGGCAGCTCTTCCCCACGCCTGCGCGCCCCGACAAGGCAGGCCTCCGTCCCTGGACCACCGCGGCCGCTCCACCATGGCGCCGCGCCGTCGTCGCCCGCCAAACAGCGCACAGACACCTGCAGCACCCGGGCGCACCGCTGTCGCCAATGAGCAGCAGCTTGATGAGGTAGTCATAGTCCTGCCTGCGCGCGGCCATCTTCCCGGCAGGCCCCCTCGCGCAGCAGCTCACTGCATCACGCTGAGGCGGAAGGCGTGCCCGCGCTGCCTGCCCACGCTGCGCAGCGGTCCCGGTCAACCGCCCTGCACTCGGGCTGCTTTGGAAAACACCAGCTTTGACAGGTTTGTCCAGGGTCTCGGGCTCTGAGGCGCTCCTGAGGAGCAGCCCCCCAGAGAGCAGTGCTGGAGCAGCACACTGCAGGGGAGCCCTTGGTGGGAGCAGGGCGGAGCGAGCAGGGTGGCGTAGGCACGCCAGGCACGCTGTGCCATGCGGCGCCTCCTCGATGTGGAGGTCCCAGGTGCTCGAGACTCGCGCATGTTGACAGCCGCACGCTCACAGCCGCAAACTTCAAGGTCAATATCCACCCGCAAAGCCGCTGACAGTCCTGTACGGGCTAGGCGCGGCGCGGTATGCGGCAGGGCTCCTCGTGATGGTGTTTGGCGTGGTGCGCTGCCCTTCTAAAAGCTCTATGCAAGCACCGGCCCTGCTGATACGGCGCGGGTGACACTGACTGCCCTGTGCAGATCCTGCCGCTCGCGTTCGCCTTCCTGCGCAAGAGCCGTCCGTCGCTCAAGCGGACTGGTTAGCGCTGTGGCGTGCGGCACCGCGGGCTGCGGGCAGGGGAGCCGCAGTGCAGAGACCAGCTGCCTGGCCGGTGCGCCTGCTCAGGAGTGTGACACCACCTCACCGCTCTATGCTGGCGGTGAGGCCGCTCGACTCCAGGCTCGCGCTTGAAACGGAAGGCGGCTGTCGCATGGGAGCTGCTCCCGCAGACACTAGTCGCACGGGCGTCCCTGCCAGGCCATCAATGTACAGTGACTGTTGGTGGCGTGGCAGCGCAGGCTGTAGAGCCAGCCTGCCGAGGCGCCGCGTGACGGCCGGCGTCCCCGCAGTTGCCCTGGCGGCTACGCTGGAGCGCAGCAGCCTCCGAGAGTTTTGTGCGCTCTCCCGCCCTTGGAGCCGATGAGACAGACTTTGCGCCAGACGGTGCTGGCGCGAGGGGTACCTCTGCTTGTGGTGCGAGGCGCAGCTGAGACTGTCGCATACAACTGCAGCGCGAACGCTACGCATAGTGCTCACAGCGGCGGTGTTGCAGCCTGCATGCTGCACACCGCTCAGCCGTGTATGTGCTGCCAGTGCTGCATGGTTGAGCCTGCTTTCAACAATGTTTTGGTTCCAACCCACTTGCCCCATGTGCCACGTATTGTTTGATGCGTTCGTTTGCTTCATGTGAGGCGTAAAGGGAGCACCAGTGTGTCTGTTAGGAGAACGGTATGAGCAGCACTGGCATGCATGGTTGCATGCATGCAAGGCTGCATGCAAGTGCAGCAGTGCCTGTGAAAGCAGGAGGCGGGCGTGGTGGATGGCCCACAGTATCAGGCTGGAGCTCTCCCAACGCAGCAAAACCGCATGGCATTTGTGTAGAAGACGAGTGTCAGCTGGCACACTATCACAGGCAGAGGCTGGTGGCACACAGGCACATCATACTATGTGCCTTATATACACGGCACGGGGTTCAGGCTGCCCGCCCGCTGGTGCGCTCCTGTCTTGGCTGGCGAGCAGGAAGTCCCCCTCCCCCCAGCTTTCGACGCATACACAACAGCGACGCTGTTCGCAAACCCGTGCACACCCAGCTCGTGATCAGCCCTAGCCTGCAGCCCGCCCTGGGCGGTACAACTGTTGGCGGAGTGCTTCTTCCCCAAGGCCTCTGGCCGGACGCCGAGCTCCCGCAGCACCGCACGGAGCGCCTCGCGCGCCCTCTCCTTCCTCGCCTCCACCTCTCTGACCACGCGCTCATACTCGGCCTTGGCAGCGCGCTCCCTCTCCCTGGACGCAAGCACGCTCTTCAAATACTCGCGCTTCAAACGGTGCCACTCGCCTTGCTGCTCGCGGGGCAGGGCGTCCACGCAGGCCTCGAGCAGCCACCGGTCGTCGCAGCACGCGGCGGCGCACTGCGCCCTTTGCGCCGCCATTGCTGACTCTTGACCTGCTGCTCAGCAGGCCAACCTCGGCTTTTAGGTTATGTAAACAGCCGCGCTAAGCGGGCGAATAACAAGGGCCGTGGATTTTGAAAATCAAATCAAAGAAGCAGTTGGGCTTCTATAACGACGGAGTTGGCCGTCGTTTAACAGCAATGGAAGGCGCCTGAAGGTGTATCGCAGGCAATCTGCGAGCACACTCCCGCTGCCGATCTGGGGCCTGCAACCACGAGCTACTAAAGCCTCCACTCCTTGAAGGAGCCTCGCCCTCACGGGCAACCAGCGGGACGCCAGGGACGCTCGGCAGCGCCCTGCGGCACCAGAAGCCGTCACGAGCTAACTGAAGGACGTCTGCGATGCACCGCCTGTGGGTGCGAACCCGGGTCCTCGGCTTGTCCCGCCTCTTCGACCTGCCCGGCACGTACAGCAGCGCGCGCCTCGTCCCGGGCTGACCCACGGCCTGTGCCACCCCGCAGGAGGACAGGGGGGCGCCCTGCGGCCGGCTGGCGGTCGCCCTGTGCTGGGCGTTGGCTGCCTGCGGGATGCGCGTGGCGGCCGAGGACCCCGGCTTCTGGGCCTGCGCGGACCTGACGCTGGTGTCCAGCGAGTGGAGCTCGTCCCTGGGCCGCAACGTGACCGTGCACGGCGAGCTGTGGGCGGGCGACGAGGGGCGCGCCGCCACCGGCACCTACCAACCGCGGCCGACGTATGGCGCGCGGCGCGCGCTGCGCCAAGCGCCGGGCGTCCCCTTCGTGACGCTGCAGCAGTGGGCGCCCGACCGGGGCGCGCTGGCCACGCTCGGCTTCAGCGCGGTGGTGGCCGGCCGGGAGGACGAGCTGGAGCTGCTCGACAGCACGGTGGCGGTGCCGGTGGACGTCTGGAGGGCGTGCTCGGACGGCGAGCAGCCCTACACGGATCTCGAGTGGGACGAGGCCTTTGACGGCGTGCGCCGGCAGGTCGTGTGCGGCGCGGAGGGCTGGAAAGTGCGCTTGGGGTTCCGCTTTGCGCGCGGGCCGCAGGACGCTCAGGACGCATGCTCCATCCCTCCCGCTCTGCCCGCTGCGGCCGCATAGCCAATGCATGTAGCAAAGCCTTGTGGAGAGCGCTATTTTCGCTGGCCTCTGGGCGCTGTGCCGCCGCGGAGGTCATGCAGGCCCTTGGGAGCCTGTCTGCTGCCGGGCCTGCACACGTTGGATTTCTCTGCTCATCGGCATTCACTCACTGGTAGCTATATGGGTGTCACTTGGGGGTGTCGGGCCTGATTAACGGCTTTGTGCTACTCGGTGGTGCTGTTGATTTTCCTGCTCAGTTGTGAAGTGTCAGAAGTTGCGACGCTTGGTGCTCTGGTCTGGGCTGACGTCTCAGTGCCTCACATCTGGGGTAAGATGCGTCCTCGCTGCTGCTTCGCCTGCGCGGGCTGCATGTTTTCTTGGGTGAGCCAGCCACAGCCTGCTGCCAGGCCGGTGGACAGGGCGCGGGTTCCGCCCAGCCCATGTGGTGCTTAGCTGCTCTGTTCAGTCCCGCGCCTGGGCGCGCTAGGATGCCGCTGTGCTGCGCTGCGCACGCGCGGCCGCTGCGAGTCTCGGTGATGCTTTTGCAACTGTGCTACAAGCTCTGTGGCTCGTCCTGCTGCATGGTACTTTCGGCACGTCACAGCCTGACCAGGCCCGCCTTTGGGCTTGGCAGGCACGTGGCTGAGCTGAGCCAGGCTGTGGTCTGCGCAGCGGCCCAGCAGCAGTTTGTATCTAGCCGTGAGAGCGCTGGCCTCATGGGGTAATTGTTTGTGGCATCACTGCGCTGCACCGCTGCGGTGCAGACGCTGTGGCATCCATAGGGGCACCGCAAGTTGTCAGTGAAGTATATTCAGGTGTCTTCTATTCAGGTTATTTGCTGAACGCATTCCATTGACTGGACGCATGCTCATAAACGGGTGTAACCCATTCTTCTGAGGTCATGCGACGCAACTCGTACCAGCTACACTGCAATACAAATGTATGCGCCCGCGGCATTCTGCTAAATGCAAGCTCGACTGCGTCTGGGTGCCCGCGAGTCTGCCAGTGTGGGCAAGAAAGAGTGGCCACCTACAGCCACGACCCATGTTTCAGCAGCATTGCAAAGTCAGTTGAGCTGATTGAGCGATCATGCACTGGTCAAAGCGACACGGCCTTGCCATAGATGTCCAGGTAGACTGCAGGTCTGCAGGTGATCCGCCTCCACCTGAAAAGCACCATGAGGGTTGGGGAAAAAAACTTTTGAAAAGCTAACTGCACTCAGGTCTCATCTGTGTAGCTGCTGCGCTTGGCTGCGTGCCCAGAACCGAGAGCATCGCCCCCGTGCTGCTTGCCAATATGCAAATTTTTGCGCGCTGCGGCGGCGTCCATGGCACTCTGGCGCTGGATGTGGACATGTGGCAGACTGTGTGGTCTACGAAGCGGGACGTGCTGCGCCGGCTGGCCGTGCCGGACACGTGCAGCGACGCGGTGCGGGCCCTTGCGCAGACTGGCGGAACGCTCAACACCAACTCGTCAGCACAGAGCCTTGTTAGCGGTTCTGTCAGTAGCTGGTGGTGCCCAGTGTCCTCCAAATCGGACCGTCCGGCCACCACCACAGTGCACCCAGCGTGCGAGTGATTCGCGGAGGATGTAGGCTGCTGCCGCAGACACTCAGGCCAGGCGTGCGCTACTGCAGTGGCCGGCGCACCGCATGGCTCACTCGCGCACAGGGCCACCTGGCTGATGTGCACAGGACACTGCGGAGCCGGTGAACTTCTATCGCGCCAGCCAGTAACACTGCTTGCGGGGCTGCGCGGCAGTGGCTGGCGCACGCGGGGCGCGCCTGCCCTGAGCAGGCGAGCCTGGCGGCGGCCGGGCTGCGCGCGGGCGGCACGCTGGACCTGCACCTGCGCCTGCGCGGCGGCAAAAGCGAGAGCTCCGCTGCTGCCGGCCGCGGCGCTGCCGGCACGGCGGCTCTAGTTGGGCCCGAAACCAGCCCTGAGCTCGCGATGATGGGGTTGCTGGTGAACGACGTCGTTGCACACGACAGGGGCGAGGAGGTCCTCGCGAAGGCGCGGCGCCCTGACCTGGCGCTCCCCCGGCCCGCCCGCGGCGGGCGCGCGGCTGACGCGCGCCGCTGCCGCAGGTCGGTGACCACGGGTATGCCTTCGGCGACTTCGCCACGGCGTACACAGCAGCCAACCCGGCCTCTACGCGCCAGCTTAACGGCCGCGCGGTCGCGCGGCTGGACGGCCCGACCCTCTACCGGGCCGCACGCGAGATCGCGTGTGAGAGGCGCCGCTCGGTGCGCGCTCCGGCCCCCGGCCAGGCCGCTGCAGCGAGCGGCGGCTCCCGCGCTGACCCGCAGCGGTGGCGCAGCTGAACACCATCTTCAGCGACCCTCCGCACGCGTCTCCGCCGCAGATAAAGGTGGTGCTGCTCGCCACCACCCAGGAGGTTGGCCGGGAGGAGCTGGTGCGCCTTCTGTGCTGGATTTGCGCCCGCCGACGAGGCGGGCAGGGTCTTCACAGGCCCCGACGCGCGCAGATGGGGTACGTACTGGAGGCGCTCCGCCCGCAGTCGTAGGCGTGCCCGACCTGCTGGCAGCCAGGCCGGCGCAGGGTGTGCCCGTGCACGGGCGGCGGAGGCCAAGCACTGGCCACACGGGCAGCAGTCTGCATGCGGGGGCTTGCAGTGGCGCGCGCTAGGCGAAGAGCCTGCAGCGCGCGAGGCCCTGTATCCAGGCGGGCATGGTATGCATGCTGCCAGGCGCCGCTGTGAGCGGCAAGGTGGGGCAGCGGGAACGCTTGTCGCCATGTACTGGCGGCTGCCCTTGGGGCTTCACACCTGCACGTCACTCCGATGCAAGTCATATGACTGGGTTCCCTTGCGCACATCAACCAAATGGTTTCAAGAGGTTGGGGTGCACGCGGCCGACCCCCGCGGCGCCCTATGGAGGTAGGCTTGAACAGCGGCTTGTGCATCTACTGGTCGTGTTGTTCTTCCTGCACAGTCGTGAAGTCTGAAAACTTGCAATGCTCGGTGCTATGGTGTGGGCTGACGTCTCTGTGCAGCGTAGCGCGGGCTATATCAATCCTCCCTGCTGCACCATCTGCGCAGAGCTGCACGAATTCCTGGGTCCCAGCCACAGCCTGCTGCCAGGCCGGTGGGCAGGGCGCGCATTCCGCCCAGCCCATGTGGTGATCAGCTGCTCTGTTCGGTTCCGCGCCTGGGAGCGCTAGAATGCCGCTGTCCTGTGCTGCACAGGTGCCGCCATGGCGAGGCTTCGGATGATGCTTTTGCAATGCACGCGCATTTCATGCTCGTCTCACTGCTTTTGTACTTGCAGCACGTCACAGCCTGACCATGCCCACCTTCGGGCTTGGCAGGCAGGAGGCTGAACTGAGCCAGGCTGCGGTCTGTGCAATGCCCCCAGCAGTACATGTCCAGCCATGGGATTGCTGGGTCCATGGAACACTTTGTATGGTGTCATTGCGGTGCACTACTGCGGTGAAGACGCTGTGAAGCTGTTAATGTTTATTCAGGTGTGTTTCGAAAGTGCTGAGCGCATCCCACTGACTAGGCGCATGCTGCGGTCGTGCGCCGCAACTGTATCATTTAGGAAAGAAAGGGCTCTAAGTGCGCGTGCCCTTTGGCGCAAGGCGTGTAGGATTTAATTTCGGTTTCAGCCAGCTAGTGCTGCGTAGGCAACGGGGTAGTCAGACTGCTTTGGCAACGAGGCAGACAGCTAGATACCTGGACAGTACCCACAAACGGCGTTTGTCAAACGCATGCGCCTGGCGCACTGTGCTGCTTGCAAGCTCAATGGTGTTTGGGTGCCCGCTGATCTGCTAATGTAATCAAGAAGAGGGCCACTCACAGTCACAACCCATGTTTCAGCAGCTTTGCCACATGGGTATTCATGCACTTACCTTGGCCTTGCAAATGACTTTCCTCCGTAGTGCTTGAGGGCTAGGTTAGGTCATCCAGGCTCCAACAGCGCCCGCAAGCTCACCTGCACTCGATCTGGACTAGGAGGTCTCCAGCTGCTGCGCCTGGCTGCTTGCGCTGATCGACAGCACTACCCCCGCGCTGCTTGCCAGTATGCAAATTTTCGCGCGCTGCGGCGGCGTCCACGGCACTCTGGTGCTGGATGTGGACCCGTGGCAGTCTGTGTGGTCTGCGAAGCGAGACGTGCTGCGCCGGCTTGGCGCGTCGGACACATGCAGCGACGCGGTACGTGCCTCACGCAGACTCGCGGACTTGCTCAACACCAAGCCTTGCAAGCGAGACTGTCAGTGGCTGGTGGTGCATGGTGTCCGCCCAGCCGGACCGTCCGGAACCACTGAGGCACACCCAGCGTGCGAGTGACTCGCGGAGGGCAGGCTGCTGCCGGCAGGCGCGCAGGCCAGGGGTGCGTCTCTGCAGTGGCCGACGAACCGCAGGGCTCGCAGGCGCACTGGGTGCCCGACTGCTGTGCACAGGACACTGCGACGCCGGTAAAAGCCTCCTGCGCCAGCCAGTGACACTGCTTGCGGGGCTGCACGGCAGTGGCTGGCGCACGCGGGGCGCGCCTGCCCCGAGGAGGCAAGCCTGGCGGCGGCCGGGCTGCGCGAGGGCGGCATGCTGGACCTGCACCTGCGCCTGCGCGGCGGCGGCGGCGACGGCGGCTCCACCGGCGCAGAGTCGCGCTCCAGCTTCCTGGAGATGTACGCGCGCAAGAAGACGGTCAAGGTGCGCGCGCGCCCAGGCCGTCCTGTGCGCCTCTGCGCTGGTGCAAACCTGGCTTGCGTGGGCACCGCGGGGCGTCTGTGAGGCCAGCGGTGTACTGGCTCACGAGCGTGAACACTGCCTCTCACCTGGCGCACAACAACAGAAGCAGCTGCTTGCAGACTGTATCACCTCGCAGCTGGCGAGGTGCACCATTCTTCACACGCACTGTCGTCCCAGGTTGTGTGCTGCACGGTGTCTGAGCACGTAAGTTTGAGGTGCGCCTCTGGTTACCTCGCATACCAGGCAGGCCGCCTGCAGCGACGCGGCTCCGCGGCCGTGCGCACAGGCCTCACCGCATGTCAGTGCTTGTGTCTGACGTATATGTTGGTCCATGAGATCCCAGGCAGGCCGCCTGCAGCGACGCGGCTCCGTGGGCGCGCGCACAGACAAACCCGCTGGAGAACAAGCTGGCGCGCTGGACGACCTGCCAGCTGTCCGGCGAGCGGCTGGCGCCGCCGGTGGTTGCCGACGAGCTCGGCTCGCTGTTCAACAAGGACGCGGTGGTCACCGCGCTGGTGACCCGCTCGCTGCCGCCGGCGCTCGGCCACATCAGCGCCCTGCGCCACTTGATCGACCTGACGTTGGCGCGCAACCCGACCTACGCCGGCCCGGCGTCCGCCAGCGCGGCGGACTTCCAGCCGGGCAACGGTGCCGAGTGGTGCTGCCCGGTGACCGGCCTGGAGCTGAACGGGCGGTACCGCTTCGTCGTGCTGCGGCGCGGCGGCCACGTGGTGAGCGAGAAGGCGCTCAAGGAGGTGCTGCCCGCGGCTCCGCCCGGCGCCAGCCGCGCGCCCACATTGGTGCATGTGGCTGTGGGAGCTTCTGCTTGTGCGCAGTGCTTTTGGTTTCTAGAGATGCCCTGCCTGGCATCTGGTGGTGCTCTGCCTTGCTGGGAGGCTGCTTTCGTGCAGCTCCCTGCTGACTGTAAACGTAAGCGGCCGAACGTTGCTGTGTCGGCGGATTAATTGCTATGTACTTCTTACTACTGACCGACTCCTTACTTGTCTGACATGGCGTCGCTGCGTTGCCGCGGCAGGTGCCGGCGGCCGTGGAGGAGCATGTCGGCGGGCCGTGGGCGCCCGAGGACGTGCTGCCGCTGAACGGCGCGCGCGAGGAGGTGTTTGCGCTGCGCGAGGCGCTGCAGGCCAGCCGCGCGGCGGTGGCGGCCAGGAAGGCGGAGAAGAAGAAGAGGTGCGGCAAGCGCCTGCCCGCGGACGTCGCCGCGGCGGTCGCCGGCGCCGCCGCGCCGGCCGACGGCGCCGCGGCAGGGCTAGCGGGGAGCGGCGCTGCTGCGGGCGCCCGGGAAGCGGACGGAGCGGCGGCGGCGGGCGGACGGGCGGGCGGGGGCGGCGGCGTGAAGCGGGCGGCGGAGGGCGCGGCGGCGGCCGCGGAGGAGCGCGCGCGCGCGCACCGCTACAAGGCCGGCGAGGCCGTGCCGGCGCACTCGACCAAGGGCGTCTGGGCGTCCATCTTCACCAGCGCGCAGGCGGAGGTCAGGGAGACGTACGGCTGCCGCGCGCTGAGCGCGCGCGGGCTGTAGGCCGCGCCGGGACATTCGTCCCCGATTGTCTGGAAGCAAACGTGGGGAAGTCTGGCTGCAGCTGCGTGCCACTTGCGCCCAACTTTTGGATGAAGAGTGTTTGCTCATTCAAAGAAATGAGTGTCTGAATGAGTGGCGGAATGAAGGCATAAGCGCATGTATACGAGTGTAACAAGCCTGTGTCAGCCAGCCAGCTGGGCTCTGCTCAGGCGGGCAACTCGGAGTTGCACGACAACTCACATGCATGAGGGCATTCAGGCAGCTGTGCTTACGAGTGTAGGCAACCTAGGCAAAGCAACTGCCTGCTTGTTACTGCCTCATGATTCGACGCTGACAGAGACCACAACTGGGTTACCCAGAAAGCAATATATAAGCAGGGCATGAAGGCAGTCACTGCCAGTCAGGCAGTGTCAGGTAAGCCACTAACAGCTCGAGGCATGCCAGGATGGAGCAAGCAATCCGAATTATGTCCCGCTGCCGCGTGAAGCTGAGCATGAATGTTGCAGAGCTCCATGTAGCTGGCTGGAACCTCTGAAAACCCCTGGGTGAACTCAAATTTGAACGGACCTGCATCTTTGCAAAGTGGATCTGCCATAGCAGCCGCTTTCCAGCACGGTGAGTGCAGCAGACCCCAGAGTACGGCTTAAAGCTTCCTGCAGAGCCGCTTGCTCGCCAGGATGGCTGCCGGCGCGCGTGTGACCGCCGCGCTGCTGCTGGCGCTCACCCTGAGCCAGCTGCACGCTGCCGCCGCCCTGAACATCCTCTTTATCGGCAACAGCATCACCTACTACAACTCGGGCCTGGATGTGGTGCGCACGCACGTGCAGGCCGCGCGCGGCTGGCATGCGAGCATATGCGGGGTCGCCGCCGCCGTGGCCCAAGCTAGCGCGACGAGCACTGGCGAGCATCAAATTAGCTGTGGCAGTGCTACGAGCGCGGGCTGTGCCTAAAGAATACATGCGTTGCCACCCACCATGCCTCGAGTGTAGGCCCTTGATCAGATGGAGCGCTCGCGCCCCGAGCCGCTGCATGCGCAGCCTTAAAAAGCTTGTGCCCGGCAGTTCTGGACTCGGCACTGTGCAGCTGTGAGTGCGCGGGGTGAAAGCGGCCTGGTTCCAGTAGTGCTGACGAGGGCGCCTGTGGCGCACGTAGCCCCTGGCCTGCTTGCGGCGGCGCTCGGCCGCGCCTGATGCCTGTGACACGAGTAGCGCACAGTTGTGCAGGTGATGCAGCTCAGCCTGCGCTGCCATCGTGCTGTCGCTGCCACTTGCACAGGCAGGGGTCTCAGTCACTGCCCGCTGGAGCGGGTGACCAGGCAGCGGTGTGAAGCAAACTCCCTGCTGCGCTCGCACGGGACCTCTGTCAAGCGTCACGCATTGCGACAGCAGCGTGTGGTTGTGCAGAGCCCCAGACCTGTGATGGAGCAGGCGACTGGGGCTGGGGCTGGGCGGCGCTGGCCTCCAGTCGGCGGCCAGGCCGGGGTCCTCCAGAGCAACACGCGCACTCCCACACTGCGGACACGCTGCCGGCTTGCTGCTGGCGCCGCGCGCGCCGACCAGCGCGCCGCGCTGCGCGACTCAGCCTGCCGCATGCTTGAGCCCGCCGCGCGGCGCGCCAGGTGACCAAGGGCCTGCTGGTGTCGGAGCCGGGCATGAACGCGATCTACGCGATCCGCTGCGCGGTGCCCAACTACTCTTGGGCGCAGCACCTGGCGGACGCCAAGACGACCGGCACATGCCAGAACATGCACCTGGCGGCCGGCACGGAGGCATGGGACTTTGTGGTCCTGCAGGCGCGCGTCGGCGCCCCGGGCTGCCCGCCCCGGCTCTGCAGCGGCGGGCCCCGCCCGCACCAGCCGCGCTGACGAGGCACCGCCGGTGCTTTGTGTGAGGGGCCTCGATGCTCGCTCAATACACACAGCCTACAACATGTGATACCAAAAGATGAGACTGCATGGTCCCGCGCGCCTGGGGCTTTGCCCCAGACGTGTCTGACGCCGCTTGCTGCGTGCCATGTCTCGGGGCGGCAGGCTTGCACACCAGCCGGTGCCAGCTGCTGTTGTACAAATGTTTGATACATGCACATGTGAAAAGCAGACCTCTACAAATGATGAACAGAAGTCCACCCACATTACGAGGCAGGCCGTGCCGGCTTCGAAGCTGAGGTCAAAGACCTAGCTCCCATGGGGCGCGCGTGACGCGCGCTGCACGGCCGCGCGCGCGCAGGAGGAGACCGAGGTGCCCGGCCTGGGCGGCGCCAGCTATGCCGCCAGCCTGGCTGCCCTCAACGGCCTCGCATCCATGGCACAGGTGCGAGCGGCTAGGGCCCGTGACCTGCACTCCCCGCGCCCGGGGCTTGCGCGCAGAGGACGCCGCCTGCGGACCCTGTCCGGGAGCATGCGCTCCTGCTGACAAAGCCCTGCACCTCACATGCTACAATCACCCGCTTATTTTGAGAGCGCAGCCGGCCTCTGCAAAGCGCAGCAGCCTGGTGGCGCTGCAGCGCATGGCCACGCGCCAGCATGCAGTGCTGCCCCCAGGCCTCTTTGGCTGTCCTGCTGGTGTAGAGGGCCCGAGGAGGCCAGCTTTGGGCAGTCTGGGAGCGCTCGCTGTGCCGTGGCGCATGCGCCGGTGCGCTGTTCCTGTGTTACGCGCGCTGCACGACGCTCCGCGCTGGTGTACGCAGCAGGCTGACGCATGCGAGTGATGCAAGAGCGGGCTGCGTCTTGGGTGGCGCTGTTAGGGATCTTATAAACAGCCCGGGGCCGCTATGTGACATGTCTCCGGCTCGCGCGCAGGCGAAGGGCGCGCGCGTGGTGATCCTGCAGACGTGGGGCTGGCTCACCGGCAAGAACCCCTACTTTGCCAACTACCTGACCATGCAGGCGCGCCCGCCGGCGCCCGCGCACCTCGGTCCCCCCTTCCTTGAGGCATTCTCCCCGACACCTTGCCGTGTCGCCTTCAGCCAGCCAGCAAAGCATGCACCACAGCCTCAGGCAGCGCAGGTGTCAGTGTGATTCTCTTGCGCATGCGAGCTGGCAGACGCTGCTCGGTAGTCGGCCGAGCGGCCGCGCAGCCAGAAAATACCCTGACCCCAGCCTGCGGTTCACCTAACCTAATCAACGCCATGTACCTAATCCGCGGTCAACCTAACCCGCGGCGCCGCGCGCAGAACGCGGTGGACGCCGGCATCGCCGGCTACGCGAAGAACCTGTCGGGCGCGGGCATCCCCGTGTCCATCGCGCCGGCCGGCGACGCGTTCAAGTCCATATACAACCTGGCGGCGCAGGAGGGCAGCGCGCTGTCCGCCACGACCGCCCTGTCCGCCGCCATGCCGCTCGGTGCGCGCCCGCGTCAGCGGTGCTGCCGGCAGCCCTGCTACGGCCAGGCCATTTAAGCTTGCTAACTCACTGGACAGATCTTCTCACTTGCGTGGAAAATGAACAATGGCAGTAAGGTTCAGGGTGTTCATGGTGTCCACCTCGTCTGAACGCTTATTCAGAGACGCGCCGTGCGCCAGGCCTGTTCGGCGCATCGTTCGCGACGGCGGGCGAGACGCTGCAGCCGCCCGCCAAGCTGCACGGGGACGGCGCGACCGCCGCATGGCCGGGCAGCGCGGAGTCGCGCCCCAAGACCCAGCTGCCCGCCTCTGGGCTGCAGGCGCGCCGCGCGCACCGCTCTGACCCCTCCCTCTGCACTCTCCGCCGGGGCACAGAACCCGGGCACAGCGTTATGCGTACGCGTTCACGGGCCACCCCCGACCTGGGCGCGGCAACGGCGCTTGCGCGGCAGTACAAGGGACGCGCCCCGATTTGACCTGCTCCGTGTGCGAGCCGTTAACCCTCACCCTAATGCGGGCCAGACCTGCGCGCGCGCGCGCAGGCCATCAACAACCTGGGCGCGGCCAAGGCGCCCGGGCCCGCGCCGCAGCTGGTGGAGTTTGGCGTCAACAGCCACCCCAGCGCGCACAAGGAGGACGGCTCCTGGTGCGGCCCTGTCGCGACCCCAGGTGCCCTGGGTATCACCACATCAGTCGGTGTACCCTAACCCTAGAAGGACGGCTCCCGGTGCGACCCTGTCGCTACCCCAGACGCACTGGTTCGCACAGCGCGAGTCATGGGGGTACCCTGAACCTACCATACTCTAATCAGGCGCACCCCCCGTCACGCGCGCCGCCCGCGCCGCGCAGGTACAGCGTGTTCCAGGCGCTGTTCGCGAACGATGGCAACCACCCGAGCGAGGCGGGCACCTACCTGGAGGCGCTCGTGGTCGCGTCCACCATCTCCGGTGCCGCCCCCAAACAAACCCTATCCTACCCTACCTGGAGGCGCTCATGGTCGCGTCCACCATCTCGTGTCCCCCCGAGCAGTGCCGCGCCGCGCCGCCGTGCGTTAACAGCCTCACGAACGCAGCACCATCGCCGACGCCCTGCCATGAGGCGAGTGTCGTCTGGTGCTGTGTGCCGTCTCGTCCCTCCAAAGGTCAGACGCAGCGCATGCCCCTGCTGAGCAGAGCAGCCCTAGAGGCCTTCATGCACTGCATACCGGGCGCTCCAGGGCTGCCCGCAAGGGCCCTGCTCAACCTGCGCCGGGGGCTGCGCGCAGGCTGCGGCATGACGGGCAACCAGTACGTGCTGCCCTACACGCTGGGCATGCCGTCCTGGGCGCAGTACCTGCAGACGGTCGGCGACGCGGCCGTGTTCGGCGCGCAGCCGAGCGTGCCCTACTTCTGGCAGCCCTGCAGCACCGCCGGCCAGTGCGGCTTCTGCGGTGCGCCCGTCGCACAGCAAGGGCCTGCGCGCCGTGATGGCTGCCCAGGCGCCCATCCGCCTGAGGCCTGGCTGCCACACAGGCGCCTATGCCTCCTGCCCCGCTTTCGCCAACCCTCGCAGCATCCGCCGACCTGGTCTGTTGGTCCAAGGGAACTGGCAAGTGCTTGCAGCCCTGGTCGCGCCAAGCATGGCGTCGCGCCTGCATCCATGATAGCCCCGAGCGAGCCCTTCCCACCAGGCAACTGTCCGGCAACAAGCAGGCTGCCTGTATATCGCAGGCCCGACCGGCGCCCTGCCGCCGGTACCGGCGCCCACCACTGCGCCCACGTCGGCGCCCACATCGCGGCCCACGTCCGCGCCTACGTCCGCGCCCACATCCTCGCCCACGTCGGCGCCGTCCTCGTCGCCCACGTCAAAGCCCACATCGGCGCCCACATCGGCGCCCACGTCGGCGCCCACGTCGGCGCCCACGTCGGCGCCCACAGCCTCGCCGGTCGTCGGGACGCCGCTCACCAAGCCCGACTCGTGCTCCGCGGTCGTGCAGGCGCGCTCCGCGTCTTACCAAGTACGCATGCGGTGCATGCCAGCGCATGGTGACCAACCGCTGACGCTCACAATACCAACCGCGCTCAGCGCGCTTGCTGCCGGAGTCGGCCCGCTCGCTCTGGACCGGGCCGCGGTGCCCTGACCCGCGGCTGCTGTGCGGGGACCTGTCTGCCCCACGGCTGCTCTGACCCTCGAGAGCGGCTGACCCGCGCGCGCGCGCGCCCGCAGCTGGGCGTCCCGTGGACCACCGGCGGCAGCGTCTACTCCAACACCGTCAACCTGGTCGTGTCCAACACGGGCGCGACGACCGTGCCCGCCGGCTGGCTGGTCACGCTGACGTCGCCGACCGGCGCGCCGTACTCCGCGGTCAGCCAGGTCTGGAACATGCTGCCCACGCTGTTCCGGGGCAGCCTCGCCGCGTTCGCCAACCAGGCGCGCGCCCCTGCGGGCCCCCCCGCCCTGCCCCTACCCTACACACCCACGCTGTTCAAGGGCAGCCTGGCCGCGTTCGCCAGCCAGGCGCGCGCCCCTGCGGGCCCCCCCGCCCTGCTCCTACGTACTCCGCGGTCAGCCAGGTCTGGAACATGCTGCCCACGCTGCTCAGGGGCAGCCTCGCCGCGTTCGCCAGCCGGGCGCGCGCCCCTGCGGGCCCCCCCGCCCTGCTCCTACGTACTCCGCGGTCAGCCAGGTCTGGAACATGCTGCCCACGCTGTTCCGGGGCAGCCTGGCCGCGTTCGCCAGCCAGGCGCGCGCCCCTGCGGGCCCCCCCGCCCTGCTCCTACGTACTCCGCGGTCAGCCAGGTCTGGAACATGCTGCCCACGCTGTTCCGGGGCAGCCTCGCCGCGTTCGCCAGCCACGCGCGCGCCCCTGCGGGCCCCGCTCCCAGAATAGGGTTAGGGTTAGGGGCGCGCCCTTGCGGGCCTCGCTGCCCCGCTGCATGTGCAGGGCATGGCGGCAGGAATGCTGTCACAGCGCTCTCGCACCGCCCGCCTCCCGCCATGCGATCACCGACATTCAGGCGTCCGCACCGTCCAGCGCCAGCATGTCTGCCGTGCGGCGCCACATCGGCGCACGCGCTTACGATCATTGACCGCCCCCCCCGAGCTGCGACCGGCAGTGACACAAAGCATGCTGGAAAAATGCTCTCCGCACTTGCCGGGCCCAGGCACCCCATCGTCTGATTTGGGGCTGGCCGGCGGCGGCGCAGGCCTACGCGACGCTGTTCCAGGGCTCCCGCGTGACGCTGGGCGCGGTGCTGCAGTCCGCCGCGTCGCGTGGCTCCGACTGGGTGCCGCAGTCGGTGCAGCTCAACGGCGTCTTCTGCCAGGTCACCAACAGCGTGGCGCGCTGAGCGCCGCCGGCGCGCAGCGACAGCCGGGGTCGGCGGAGCCCGCCCACGCCCTGTGCTCATGAGCATATTCCCTTACGTGGGTGCGAGCATAAGCCGCGCAGCTGACGGGGCTGCACGGCTGCGACGGCGCTGAGGCGAGGAGTGCGGGCGGTGCTGAGCGAGCCCCCCCTCGGGCGCGGGTGTGCTTGGCGGCCCACTCCGTCGTGGCCTGCCATGTCGCAGCGCAGCGACATGCTGGTGGCTCTGCCGGCCTCCGACTGGGGTTGAAACAAGAGCAGCCTGCAGGCGCAGATGTCTTCTCAAGAGACGTCTTTTCAAGGGAGTACTTGCGCGGGCGCTGGGCGCTGGCCCTTGCGGGGCAAGCAGCCCCATCTTGGGCGCGCGGGCGCGCCCCCAGCTGGACTTGGATGCTGCTAGCTTACCTGGGGCATGCATCCCAGCGCTTGCATTGCTTGGGCTGCAAGGGCGGCTGGACATGCGGGGAGCGGCAGGCAAGGGTTGCCGATTTGGTATGGCTTTGGGGTTGGTAGGTAGATAGAGCGCGGCAGCGGCTGGGCCTGCTTTCTTGGCCTGGCTGTTCGGTGAGCCTGCTTTTTGGTTTCCGGACAAGATACAGAATGGAAAAGTGTGCAAGGCATCCCCTTGCTGGGGTGCCCAACGCATGAGCGCCGGGCGCGCGGTAATGCTCAGCCGCGCGTGCGCAGCCCGGCAGCCCATGCACATGGGCGTGCTCAGTGTGTCTGTCAGTGGACCCTGTCCTACACACCTACATATCTAGAGGGATTGACCGGGGTCGGCCCTGCACAAGGGTCGCTCCCTTTACTACATATCAAACTCACGAGTGCGGGTGAACCCCAACTGCCCCAGCCCGGGCCCGGCCCGCCTTGCCTGCATGCCGCAGGGACCACAGGCCTGGCCTACACATTGTAAGGCGCCAGGCGTGCAGGTTGCAAGAGGCGCCGCTGGTTGGTTTGCGGATGCCAGCAGGTGGTTCCGAGAGAGCATGGGATGCGCGCATGGCGCATGCACGGGGATGGGATCAGCGGCGGGACTCCCGCGGCAGCAGGCAGTGCATGCCTGCTTCGCTCACCCTAGCAGACGCACGACCGCGCAGCAGGGTGCTGCAGCTCGCATGTCCGCTTCATTGGCTCTGCTTTCGTACTGCAGCGTTGCGCTTTCTGATTGTTCGATTATGCATCAGCCGGGGCCTTGTGCGCTTGCCTGTGCATGTGTCTGTTGATCAGGTGTAAAGTTGATGTTGACCGCTGAGCACCCATGACCTTTCATGCGCTAATTCGTGAGCTTGCATAAGCGCGCTGATCTCACGCCCGCATGGTATTGCACGCACGCTCATGCCGATATCCACCGTACACCAGACGGAACAGGCGCACCCAGGACATCACCTCCCTCCCGGGCCTAACCAGACCCAAAAGGCATGTGCATGCAGCCATCTGCAGGATGCATGCGGGAAGGAGGCTCAACTTGACATGGCCGCCAACCCCGTTTAACAACGCGCTCGGCGCTCGCGCCGCCACCCAGCTCCATGGTCACGCAGCGGCCGCGCGCGCTGTGCGGGCGGCGGTGGGCGCCTGCCGCTCGTAGATCTGCGCGTACGTCTCAGACAGCACCACCATCTGCGCGCCAGGCCAGGGTTTTAAACCTGGTTGCAAATCCTTAATACCCTGCATGTCAGGCCGGCATGCGGGCGCCCTGTGGCGCGGCGTCTGGTGGCGTGGGGCCAGCAGCCTGACGCTGCCGGCGCGCTGCGCGCGCGAGCAGGGAGCTGGGCGCCAGCACGGCCTCCCTGCAATCACTCCGATCACAGGAGATCCGAGTGCACAGCGGCTCTCAGGATTGCCTGCAAGGCTGCAGGCGCTGTTTCCCAGAACAATCTCACCGGCATCGCAGATGATGACTCAACCATGCAGAAGCGGCGCCAGAACCCGCACGTGCGCTGGCCTTCAGCAGCAGGCGACGGGGCGCGGCGAGCGCCGGCACGCAGGGGCGGGCAGGTCGCGCTCAGCGGGCGCGCCCGGGGCCGGCGCGCGGGCGCGCCTGCGGCAGGATGTCGGTGACGTGCAGGTCCTGCACCTCATACCACGCGCCCTCCGATCGCCGGTGCACATGCGCGTGGTAGGTGCCGCGCCCCGCCGCGCCGTCGTGCACCAGGTTGGCCACCAGGTCGTACTTGCTGGCCGCGCCTGCGCGCGGGAGGGTTCCTAACCCTATCTCTACCTGCTGTGCACCAGGTTGGCCTTACCAGGTCGTACTTGCTGGCCGCGCATGCGCGCGCAGGGCGCCCATCTGCTGCGCAGCTCTGCGGCCGCGCGTCAAGCTGGACCGCCAGCGCCGCTGGTCTGTAGCGTGGCGTTGTCGTGGCTGGCATCGCGGCAGCCCCGCTTCCCGCCATGCGGCCAGCGCGACAGCGGCAACAGCCGCAACACTGGCAGGATGCAAAACACGCACGACAGCTCTTCGGCGCCGTCCCGCCCGCCGGGCGCGGCGCGGCTGACGAGAGCAGATGCGGCTATCTTAGGTTTGTCGAGGATGGGCGGCACCACCTGCCTGCTGCCAGGCGCACCGTCGGGCACGGGGACGACGCCGGACAGCCCCAGGTTAGGGTAGGGCAGGGCGCGGCGCCGGCGCACCGTCGGGCACGGGGACGACGTCGGACAGCTCCAGGTTGCGCACGGGGAAGTTGACGATCGTAGGGTTCTTCTCCAGGAAGAAGTTGTTTTTCGTGAAGCGCTTCATGTGCACGATGAGGAAGGAGGGCAGGCGCGTCAGGCGGTAGCGCCGCCGCCCGGCCTTGAGGTCGTCCTGCAGCCGCTCGCCGTCGAACTTGCGCAGCAGCTCAAAGATGGGCACCTGCGCGGCGCGCGCGCGCGCACTTGTAAGATTGTGCAGGGCGTGTGTGCATGTGTACATTCCTCCTGCAAAAAATGCTCACGGTCCCAAACAAGCGCAACATCAACACGCCATCAACGTCGGCTGGTCGGCACCAGCCTGCACGCCGGCTCGGCCGCGCCTGCGCCCGGCCCGCCACCGGCACTGCGTGCTCGAGCGCGGCCCAGCAGCGCCGCCACTGGTGCTAGAAAGCCGTGAGAGTGTTCACAACGCTTCCATGCTCAGGGCATGTGATGGGCCGCCGCGCGGCGCGCGCCTGGGGGATGATGTTGCGCTCCAGCGCGTCCTTGTACAGCGGCGCCGGCGGCAGGTCCAGGCCGAGCATCAGGAACGGCGTGCGTGCGGGCGCGGCGGGCTTGGCATCGGATGCCTTGCCCGGCCCGGCCTCCGCCGTGATCTCCAGCTCGCCCTGCCGCGCCGCGCGCGCTGGGACGCGCCGCGCGGCCGCAGGGGCAGCGCTCGCTGCCAGGTGCCGCGAGCATGTGAGACTGGCATGCTGACATGAGGCGCAGCAGCCCGGTTACGCAGACTGCGCAAAACGCCCCCCGCCGGTGCGACGACCATCTGAGTAATATCGAACATGCTCGCCAAGGTACATCAAAGCCACTTGGGCTTACTGAGAGTCATACATGCACTTACTCCTCACGTGCGCGCTGTGCGAGGGTCTAGCTTAGGGCCGCGCCTGGAAGCAGCGCGTGACGATCGACGGCTTTTTGCGCTTGCCGCCGGTCAGGTCGGCATGCAGCGCGTTGAGGAACCAGGACATGAAGTCGACCGGGTCCGCCTGGCGGTCGATCAGGAAGCGCTTGCCGCTCGCCGCCATGACCGCCTGCATGAACTCGTGCGGGCTCACCTGCGCGCGGCGGCGCGCGCCGCTGGCCGCGGCGCCCGGACCTGGCGCCTCTGCCCGGGCGAGGCAGCGCGCGTGCCCATGCACAGGCAGCAACTCGTCACGCGTGGGCCTGCAGCGGCCGCTGCAGCAGCGGCGCTCCCGCGGGCGTTACAACAGACGCGCGGCGCAGCAACAGCACACCCATACATCCCCCACCTGAGTGACTGCCCAACATCGCAGGCCTAGTGCGCCCATGCAGGCACGCCTTCACTGTGACAGTCCATTGCCGCCAGCGACGATGCTGCTGCACCCTCGACCCCATGCGGCAGCAGCGATGCAGGGCCAGGCGTGTCGTCAGCCCCCAGGCCCTCGCGCGTGTTCCCAGGCCCTGCGCGGCGGCGCGGCGGCGCCCGGGAGGCAGGTGCTTTCCGGGCGGGGCCGCGCCGACCCTAATGCCAACGCCCACCTGGCCCTTGAAGTTGCGCGTATTCCAGGCCTTGCGCAGCAGCTCGCCAAAGCGCTGCACCAGCGGCGCGCGGCAGGCCGCGTAGTTGGCCGGCAGCAGGAAGAAGTCGCGCAGCGGCGTCACGCGCGCCAGCGCCTGGCGCGCGCGACCGCGCGTCAGGGTAGGTTAGGATTTCTTGCAGGGCACCGCACACACGGTTTGAGCCCCGCTGGGTGAGCCAGTGCGCGGCCGGCCTGGCCCGGGAGCCCTGCAGCGGCTCCATGTGGAAAAGGGAAAGTGACGACCTGGGTAGCGAGCTGCTCACCTGTAGGGACGGGGGTATGCAGCCTTGCGGCGAGTGGGTGTTCGCAAACATCCGCTTGCAGGCCTACCGGTGTCGGAGGCAGACAGCTGCTCCTTGTGCTGTCACAAGTCGACGCCATACTCGGTATGATTTGCCTCGCTGCAACCAACCCTGACATGGGCTGGAAAGTGCGCATCTGCGACATGCACACAGCGACAGGGGCTGTGGTGTCACATGCTGACAACCTGGGATGACCCTGTGAGGGACCCAGATTTCGGCATGGGATACCAGAGTCCCCCATTGCTGTGTGCACCTTGCAGATGCGCGCTTTCCCGTCCATAGCAGGGTTGGTTGCTGTGAGCCATCTCATACAGAGTATGACGCCCACTTGTGGCTACACAGTCGAGGAGCAGCAGCCGCCTCCGGCACCGTAAGGCCTGCAAGCGGATGTTGTCAAACACCCGCTCGCCGCAAGGCTGTGCACCCCCGTCCCTATTGGCAAAAAGGGGGCTATCTTGTCCGGCGCGCATCACGCTCGCGCTTCCATCGAGCGGCGTGGCAGGCGCACGCTGGCGCGGCGCGGCGCCGCCTCCCCCCGAGCCCCTGGTCTTGCACAGGCTGTGATGGGCGGCCCAACCGGGGCACAGCCCTGCCGCGCGGAGCACCCCGGCGGATATAGGGGGTAAGGGTAGGCTAGGCTTAGGGTACAGCGCGCGCCGCGCCTGCACGACCACGTTGATGTAGTCGTTGGCCTTCATGTTGTTCAGGCCGACCAGGCCGGGCATGTACTCGGTGCCGTCCAGCGCGCGCACCCAGCGCCGCTCCCCGTCCAGCGCCGCCACCTGGCCGCGGCCCCCCCGGGCTCGGCCTGGGACCGTGCTGGCAGGACGGAGCACGTGCGCGCGCGGCGGCAGGCGCTGCCGGCCCTAAGCGCGCCTGCAGCTGCGGCGGCGGCATGCAGGCGCGCTGCGGCTGTCGGCACGCTACAGCTCACGGGCCCCTGACGAATCATCAGGCCGCAGCGGTGCTTGTCTCACACCCCGGGGCCCATTGCGCGGGGGAGGCCGGCCGCGGCGGCGCGCCTGGCCGGGCGCAAACGTGGGATTGAGCACGTAGCGGATGGCGTCCAGCGAGCGGTCGTCCACCTCGTAGCCCTCCGGCAGGCAGTACACGCGCCCGTCCGCCAGCTTCATGTACATGTGGTGCCCCGTCTCCAGCGCGTGCGTGAACGCGTGCGTCTGCTGCCCGCGGCCCTGCGCGGGCGCGGACATGGACCGCGCTGAGCCACGCGCCGCCGCCCTGAGAGAGCCGTGCGCGGGCTTCGGCGCCCGTGCGTGCCTACACGCATGCATGGAGGCGCCCTGCTCGCCCGTGCATGGTGCGCATGCAGGCCAAACACGCTGCGCTGCCACCCTCCAACCACCGCGCTGACACCACCCAGCATCAGGCACGCCCGCTGTTCCCAGAGGCCCGGGCGGTGTCCGGCCAAACTCGCCCGCGCCGGCAAGCACGGGCGCCAGGCGCAGCGAGCGGGCGCGGCTCCGTGTGTGGGCCCGGGCGCGACCACACTGGCAGCGCCAGCGACACAGACGCACTGTCCCTCAGCAGCGGCGTCCTACACACGCCAGCCTCTGCTCCCACAGGTGCCTGTGGTCAAACCGGGCAGCGCCAGTGTAGTCGGGAGCAGCGGGTCGCAAACAGGAAGCGGCCGGAAGCGCGCTCCGGAAGCGGGGGAGCGGGAAAGCGGGAGCGTGGGGAAGCGTCTCAGACTGCCCTGGGCGGCTATATACCCTAACCCTATAGCGCGCGCCTGGAAGTACTTGCCGCACACCAGGCACGCGTACACGTTGACCGGGCTCAGCGACACCGAGCAGCACTTTTCAAAGTCGAAGTCCAGGTTCTGCGCGCGCGCGCGCGCGCGCGCCGTCCGCTCTCGCCCATCCGCTCTCGGCGACGGCGCGCAGGCAAGGTGGGGCGCAGCCTCAGCGACAACAGGGCAAACGCCAACGCCCGCCTCGAGCAGGAAAGTTAGGAATCTCTCCAACTGCACGGTCGGTGTGCGGCGGGCGTCCGAGGGGCGGGTGCATGCGACAGGCAGGCACGGCGGGCCAGCGAGCGGGCACGGCGTCCGGGCGGCGGGTATGAGGGGAGGCTGAAGCCCGTGCCGGGCCGCCTGCGCCGCGGGGGCGCCGCACCTGCCGCGATATCGTGTCCAGGTACGGGCACTCGAAGCCCTTGCGGACCTGCGCGCGCCGCCGCGCCGGCAGCACGGGCAGGTCGTCGTCGTCGTCGTCGTCGCCCGGCGGCGCCCCACCCGGCGCCGCGCCGCCGGCCTGCTCCGCAGCCCGCTGCGGCTCTGCGTCGCCGCCGTCTGCCGCGGGCGCCTGCGGCTGCGCCTCATCATTTTGCTCAGCGTCCTGCCGCGGCTGGCCTCCGCCGGCGCGCGGCGCGCCGTCGGCAGGCCCGGCACCCTCCGCGCGCGGCGCCGCTGGCGCATCGCCGTGCGATTGCGCATCTGCCGCTTCTGCGTGCAAGGGTGCGCCGTTCGGGTCGTCGACCTTGCGCTGCTTGCCAGGCTCGCCGGACCCGTCGTAGTCCTCCCTGCCGCGCTTCATGCGCCGCGGCTGCAGGGCTTGTTGGGGCAGTCCTCGTAGCACACAAAGCAGTGTTCACCAAGTTTGTTCCGGTGTTCACAGGCTTGCAGCAGGTGCTCCTTTCGCAGAAAACACTGTACAGAGTTCATCAGCAACTCCGGGCACGAGACCCTGCCAGCCCTGCTGCGGCCAGGCACTGTGCTGCGCAGATCCGCCTCAGCCAATCTCTGACCCAGAGCCGGGCGCGTCGCGAGACGGATCACAGGTTGGGAGTATGGCAGGCGTGCGGCGCGACGGCGAGCGCAGGCGCGCGGGCGGCAGCTTGTAGGGCCCGCGGCGGCGCGGGCGGGGAGGCGGGGGCCCCATAGATGCAGCACGCGGCGCCGGGCAGCGACGGCAGCGACGCGGGCGCGCCGGGCGAGGACGAGGATGTCGTGGTCGAGCGCGACCCCAGCGGGCGCTACTCGCGGTTCAACCAGGAGGTGGGCACGGGCCGCTTCAAGCACGTGTTCAAGGGCTTCGACGAGAAGCAGGGCATCGACGTCGCCTGGAGCAAGATCCTGCAGCACTCAGCGCCGCACTTCGACCTGGACGACGAGCAGATGACCAAGATTGCGGCCGAGATGAGCATCGGCCTGCAGCTGGACCACCCCAACATCATCCGCTGCTACAAGTGCTGGCAGGACACGCAGGCGCACTGCATCAACCTGGTCACCGAGTACTTCACGTCCGGCAACCTGCGCGACTACCGCCAGCGCCACAAGCACCTGGAGCTCAAGGCCGTGCGCAAGTGCGGCCGCCCGCGCCCCGCGCGCCCCCTTGCTGCAGCTCACACCCCGCAGCCGGCCGCGCCGCCTGTGGGCTGCCGCGCCCGCATCCCTGCGTCCCGCGCGCGCCTGTGCGCGGCGCTCGGCGGCGGCCGCCGCGCTGCGACGGCCGTGGCCTGGCCGCCCTGCAACGTCCTATCCCGCAGCCGCCGACGGCCGGGCGCGGCGGCGGGCGCAGGTGGGCGCGCCAGATCCTGGCCGGCCTGGAGTACCTGCACCTGAAGCAGCCGCCGATCATCCACGGCGACCTGCGCTGCGACAAGATATACGTCAACGGGCACAGCGGCGAGATAAAGATTGGCGACCTGGGCCTCGCGACGCTGCTGCCGCGGCGCTTTGAGCCCGGTGCGCAGCACGCCGCGGGGCTGAATACGCTAGCGCTAGCAGGGTTGCTTGCGGGCGGGGCGCCTGGGCGCGCCCTGCGCCCACCCTCTCTAGCCGCCGTTGCGCTGGCACGCGCGGGCAAGCACCGCCACCAGTGGGCGCCACTGCGGCGGCTCTGCGTGCAGTCCTGGCGCCGCAGCGTGGCGGCCGCCGGCTGCGAGCATACGCGCGCTCGTCAGCACCGGCAGCGACACGCGCTGGGACTGCCACAGCGGGTCGGCCGGTCGGCCGCCCAGATTTTCAGCGTCCTGCCGGCCGTCCTCTGGCAGAGCCGGGCGGCGCCGAGCGTCGGACACCCACGCACCTCGCGGGCGACTTCCCTTGCGGCCCTGGCGCCGGCCCTGGCGCCGACCCTGGCGCTGACCCTGGGGCCCGCGCGCGCGCGCAGCGGTGCTGCCGGTGGGGACGGAGAACCAGTACACGCGGCAGGTGGACATCTTCGCCTTCGGCCTGGCCACGCTGGAGCTGGCCACCAAGCACAAGGCGCGCGCAGCGCGGACCCTCCACAAACCCTCATCCCCCTGTGCCGCTTGCTTGTGCGGTGCCAGATTTTGGTGGGGCCGCATCGGCGCTGGCCTGACAGGCTGCGAGCGCGATGCGGCCCTGCGCCGCCCCGAGGGCTGGGCAGGGCAGCCGCAGCAGGACATGGCGCGGCTCAGTAACGGAGGCGGCCGGCCGCACAGCACCGGCCGGTGCAGCAGCTGCAGCCGCTGTGGGCTGGTTTGGTGTCGCAGCGCGCGCTCAGGCTGGCACCAGTGAGACGCGAGCAGCTTTGATGCAGTGCACGGCCCTGTTGGGTGTGGATGAGCGAGCAGGCGCGCCAGGGCGTCCGCCCCCTGGCGGGCGCCAGCACAGCGGCAGGCGGCTGCGGTGCCTGGAGGGGGGCGAGCTGGCAGTGCCCTACCCTACCCTACCCGCCCACCCTACTCAGATAGGCGGGGCCGGCACAGAGGCGGCCGCGCGCGCGCGCAGGTGGACTCGCGGAACTGCGCAATGTGGCCGCAGCTGCTGGAGCAGGTGCCGGACGCGGAGGCCTGCGCGTTCATACACAGGTGCGCGCATAGGCTTAGGGCCCTGACCCTGCGCCGCGGCGACGCCGGGCCCCAGGCGCCAGCGCCCGGCATGCGGACCGCGCTGGCAGCGCTGCGGAGGGCGCTGTAGCTGTCCATGTGCATGAGCATGAGTGGCGGGGAGCGGGTGCGGGGGAGCCTTGCGACAGTGCAACACGACGGGCGCTCTGATGTGAGGTGGCAGCTCTGAGAGAACTCATATGCCGCATCGCCGCATGCCTGTCCCCATGGCATCGATCATGCAGTGTGCCCAATACAGGAGGTCCTGCACCTGCTGCGGGCCCTGGCGGCCGTGGAAGTGTTCGGGCTTTCCTACCAGGTGCCCAGGCAGCATAGCAGGCCTGGCAGCAAGCTGGGTCGGCAGGTCCTGGACTTGTGCCTGCAGCGCAGCCAGCTGAGCAGCGCAGCCAGCCGAGCCTGCGCTGCCAGCTGAGCCTGCGCAGCTAGCCGAGCCTGCGCTGCCAGCTGAGCCTGCGCTGCAGGCGCGAGTGCCGGACCTGTCCAGCAGGGACGCGGTCGCGAGGCAGGCACATGCGTTGCTCGCTTCTGGACGGGCGGTAGCGCAGGGCCCAGTGGCCCAGAGGCGGACGCGCGGCCGACGGCTGAGCGCGCCCCCAACCCTATACCCTACCCCTATACCCGCGGCGCAGGTGTCTGGGGCCGGCGGAGACGCGGCCGTCGGCGGCGGAGCTGCTGGAGGACCCCTTCTTTGCGCGGCGGCACGCGGGCGCCGGCGACGCGCGCAAGGACCGCGCCGGCACCGCCAACGGCGGCGAGCCCAGCGGCCTGGCGGACGAGCGCAGCCTGCGCGAGCACGCCGACGTGGCCAACGAGGGCGAGGCCTGCGAGGCGCGCGCCTGGGTAGGGTTTGTGTGTCAGTATGGGGTTTAGGGCAGCGCGAGCGCGCCAACATGGCCAACGAGGGCGAGGCCTGTGAGGCGCGGCGACTCTGGGTAGCCTATCTGGCTCTGGGTGGTTTTTGGAGCGGTGACCACGCCTGCGTCGCCGAAGAGGGCGAGGCCGAAGTATGCTCCGCGGGCAGCGGAGCATACTGATGCCTGGGCAGCCCGGGCTCACGGGTGGTACTTTGCGCGCGCAGGCGGGCACGGTGCGGGGTGAGGACTACAACTTTCACTTCTCGGGGCGCGTGCGCGAGGGCAAGCTGCACTTCCGGCTGCACATGGAGTACGAGGGCGACGAGCCGGCGCAGGACGCGCCGCGCCATCGCACCATCGACTTTGTGTGCGCGGCCCGCGCCGCGCGCGCGCCCGGCCGTCGACCTGCACATGTAATGCTGCGGCTCGAGCGGGTGTGCGCGCGGGGCGCTGTCTTGCCGGCACGGGCGCGCGGCCGCACGGCCGTGCAGACCTAGACGGCAACAAGTCAGGGCGCCTTCACGCTGCGTGGCGCGCGCAAACACAGCCTGCAGCTTTGCATGCCTTTTGATATGCTGATTTCACACGGTGCATGGCGACCTCAGCAAGCCCACCTCAAAGCGCAGTTCGGCACAGCACGCGCAATCTACCCGCAGTGGCTGACAGGGTATAGGGTAGGCCCTACCCACCCCACCCTATCCCGCATTGGCTGACAGGCCGGCGTGGCGGCGGCGCGCAGGTACGACCCGGACGATGATACGCCGGACAACATCGCGCGCGAGATCGGCGACGAGTTCGACCTGTCGTCCACCGACCGCGACATCTGCGCCGCCGCGCTCAAGGAGTGGCTGGCCAAGGAGCTGCCGGGCGACAGCGGCTGACGCGCGCCGCGCGCGCGGCCACCGCTGGGCCCTCTTCGCGGACCCGACGCGTGCAGCGTGCGCGGGAGCAGGGGCCCGGCGCAAGGCCTGCGGCGGCGTGGCCCTACTGACACTGGCTCGCCGCCCCCGCGCTGCCGCTGCGCTGGAGGAGCGGCCTGGGGCGCTGCGGGTGGCGCGCTGTATGCGCGCGCACGGCGGCGCCGCATCGTCTCAGGGCACGCCGCCGCGCATGCACCCCAGCCACAGGCTTTGCCTTGCCCTAGGCATGCCCCCAGGCGCGCGCACTGGGCATGTCGCCCCTAGCGCCCTGCCGCAGGCGGCGACGGGCCGCATGCATGTGGGTTGGGTGTAGGGGCATGCAAGGGCTGCGCGGCCATGCCCGGCCTTGGCGGAGGCGCCTTGCGGCGCCCGCGCCTCCGAGCAGGCTCGCCGCGGGCGCTGCCGGCGCTGCCATGTTAGCCGGCTGGCGCCCGTGCGTGCTTGCGGCGCGCGCCTGCTCCCTGCGGAGAGCATGCGTGTGGGTCATGTGTCGGTGGGCGTGATCTGGGCGGGCGGCGCTGCCGGGCGCGCCTGGGGTGCGTGCAGGGCGCGAGGCTGCTGCCGGTGCTGGCGCATGGTCGCGGCTGCGCGGGCGGCGGCGCAGCGCATTTGATTAGGCCATAGGTTGCATCAGAGAGTTGACAGTGTGCTGGCCGAGGAGCGACTAGATTGGGGCCCAAGGGTTACGGCAGTCCGGTGAGGCGGTTGCGTGTTGCGTCTGCGAGCCTGTCAGCGCTAGTGTGTGTTAAGTCACGGGTATTTGACTACTTGGGCGCGGCTTGGTGGCAGGGTGTGCGCAGCGCCTCACAGCGATGCAGCCGCTGCCAGGCGTTTGCTATATACGGGATTGTCAGTGCAGAGTGACCGTCCTCCGTGGCGCACCCCAGGGTAGGCACTGGACGGAATGGGGCCATGGGGCGCGCCGCAGACCCGGTCTAGGCCGAGGGCAGCGGCGCCGGGCATGCGCTTCGGCCAACATTGGCAGTGGCAGGGCTCGCGCCGCTCTGCGCGAGGGTCAGACCCTGGGCGTGGCGGTGGCATGGTCCAATCACGCCCTGGCGTTGCACCCTGCATGCTCGCGAGCGTGCTGCGCGAGTCGCCCGCCGCGCGCGCCCTGCGAGCTCGTCGGGGCGCTCGCTGACAGTCACTCCGTGCGCCCGCTGTCTGGTCGCCCACCTGTCGTATCCCGCGGCAGTGCGCCGTCTGTCTGTATGTGTGTGCGTGTTGCAGCGGTTTCCTGCCTCGCCACAGGGTGCGTCTACCAACGACTCGGTCTGCTTGAGAACACAAGAGGCCCTGCCTGTAAGGTTTGCCTTGCCTCTCTGCTGCACGTGCTCTGCCCGCGCGCAGCTCGGCCTGCCCTTCCCTGCATCATGCACCAGGCGGCACCACGCAAGCAGAGGTGAAGACATCTTGCGCGGTCCTGCAAGCATGCACATGATCGACTTGCGCAGGCTGCCAGCGGTAGGGCACGAGCTTGTCGGGCTCCAGCGAGGAGCAGACGGCAACACAGAAAACTGTTCGGCAGCGCACCCTGCAGGGCATGCTGAACGCTGCCCAGTCAAGCCGCACAAAAAAAACTGCAAGCCGCAACATCCTTGGCTGCCTCTGACACGGGAGGCACACATGCCTGCTGCGGCTCGAGCCGCAGCCGCGCACGGCCGCATGCCCGCCCGGCCTGCCCCGCCGAATGGGCGGCGCACCAGACCCTCTCAAACCCTAGCCCAGGCCCTGGCCGGCCACGCGCTTGGCCTCCTCGTCCTCGCTGAGCGTGCGGTGCACCAGGCTCTGCATGTCCGCCAGGATCTTCTGCAACAAGCCCCTAGCCCTGGCCCTAGCCCTGGCCGGCGCCGGCCTCGGCCTCCTCCTCCTCGTCTTCGCCCAGCGTGCGGTGCACCAGGCTCTGCATGTCCGCCAGGATCTTCTGCTCCTTGCGCTTGTTCTCCTCGAAGTTGTACATCGCCAGCGCGGCCTTCTCCTCCGCGGTGTACACCTGGCGCCCGGCGCGCGCGCTGTTGAGGTAGTGTAGGGTGCAATACCCCGGCTCACACACGTACACTGCCAGCGCGGCCTTCTCCTCCGCGGTGTGCACCTGGGGCCGGCGCGCGTGCTCCTGAGTTGGGGCAGGGTGCGGTACCCCGAGGGTCCGGTCCCCCTGCCCTGGCCTTGGTCACAGAGCAAGCGCACGCGGGGCGCGCGGCACGCCAGGCGTCGCTGCCGCGGCCCGAGGCTGCAAGCACGCAGCCGCGGCGCGCGCAGGCGCGCTGCTCAGGCGTGTAAATGCGCAAAGCCGCTCAGCTCCCACGCCCCGCCGTTGGCACAGCCGTCGAGCAGATATAGACCTTACGCCATGAGGCTCACGGGCCGGGGCCCGCAATGCACGCTGCTGCGAAGGCATGCAAGCGATCGGCACTGCGTGGGACCCCGGAGCTGCAAGCGCGGGCAGCCGGGGCGCGCCTGGTTCTCCTTGCGGATGCGCACGGCGTTCATGCGCGAGTGCCGCGAGCCGCTCATCACGTAGCCCAGCTCCTCGAACTTGGTGATCTGGTCGGCGGTCAGCCCCACCTGCGCGCGCGCAACAAGACATGGGCATACAGGACCCCACATTAGCACCCAATTGAGGCATCACACGGGCCGCTTGCGCGCCAGGCGCTGCTGCGCAGTTACGCCTGCCAATGCGCGCTCCCCAGCAGGGCGTGTACACATAAGCCCGCACGCTGGGGTTGGCGAGTCCGCCTGGTCTGCTTGCCTGGAGCCTGTGCGACGCCGTTCGCAGCCCTGCTATGGTGGCTGCCCTCCCTCGCGTTCCTTAACATGCAAGGAAGGGAGCAGGCCTCCGATGCCAGCTTGCACCTCTGCACGTACGGCCACCGCCGCTCTGGTCGGGGCGCTGCCCCTGCCAGGGTGCTGTCCCGCCGGGGCGCACAGACCATGCTCCGCCCCAGCTGCACGCGCGGCGCGGCTGAGCGGCGCACCTCGCCGCGGCGCGGGATGCGCTTGCCGCTCTGCACGTAGGCGGCCATGGCCTCGCCCTCGCCCGGCCGCAGCGCGCCGCCGTAGCTGCCCGGCGCCGCGTGCGCGTCGCCGCCCGGCGCCGCGGGGCCCACCAGCACATCGTCCTCCTCCGCCAGCAGCCGCGCCTGGCCGCACGCAACACTGTCCCAGGTTACGGTTAGGGTTATGGAAGCAAATGGATCAGCACAATGCAAGCGCTACCCTGTGCAGCCCCAGCGCCGCCAGCCCCGCGCGCAAGGACGGCCCGGCCGCCAGCCACGCCAGGGCATGCGCAAGGCCCCGCAAAGCCCTACAGGACCCGTGCGACTGTTCCTTATTCCCGTGCGACTGTTCCTTATTCCTCAGGCAAAGGCGGCGTGCACACGCAGGCGCGCGCGAGTGCGCCCAATGCTGAGGCTGCTGCTGACAGGGTACATTTAGGGTTTTTAAGGTGCCGTGAGGGCTCGCGACGCGCCTGCTCGGCCGCCGCGGCCGCCGCCTTGTGCTCGGCCAGCCACTCGCGGAACAGCGCCGCGGCCTCCGCGTGCACCGCGGTCACCGCCGCGTGCGCGCCGCCGGCCTCGCCCCCGCCGTCCTCCGTCCCCCTCCCCGCAGCTGCCAGCTCGCCGCCCTCGCCCATCTCCATGTCCCCAGCTGCCCCGCCGTCCCGCCCGCCCCCCGGCTCGCCATTGAGATCCGCATCGAGGCCCACATCTGCGCCGCCGTCCCGGCCGCCCGCAGCCGCCGCTGCTCCACTGCCGTCAGCAAGGCGCTCTGCCGGATCGGGCCGCACGGCGGCCTCGGCGGCGCCGCCGCTGCGCGGCGCAGCGTCGCGCTCGGCCGGGTCGGCAGCGTGGGCCCCTGGCAGAGCCACGCCCGCGCGCGGCGGCCGCGGCGGCGGCGGCGGCATCGCGCCCTGGTCGCCGTCTTCGCCCGCCGCATGCGGCGCTTCCAGCCTGCAAGTACGCGCATGGGAGCGTGTGGGCAGCCGTCTTTCCCCAGCTCACTATCTTCACCTGACAGTCGTAAGCAAGTGCTCCACTGTTTGGAAACGCAGAAAAGGTGAGTAGGTACAACATGCCCAGTAGACGCAGGCCACCAACAGGAATCCAGGTGGCAAAGCTCCGCAACGTCGTTCAGCAGAGCCGCACCCGCTGCCAGGCACTGCAGCCTCCTCTGGTAGCGCTGTCGCGGCCTCCTCTGGTGGCGCGGCCTCAGCCTCGCGCTCCGGCGAGGGCGAGGGCGACGGCGTATTGCGGTAGATGCACTTCACGAGGCGCTCTGCCAGCTTTATGCGCAGCAGGCGCCGGCTGCGCGCGCGGGCGCGAGCCCGCTGCCCGTGAGATTCCAGCTATCGAGCTAGGCTGCTGAGAGCCAGCACGCAACATAGTCAGGGGCTTGGGGGAGGAGCGAGTCATGCTCCAGCAGCGTGGTGGCGCAAACAGCAGGCGGGCCTGCTTGGGGCTGTGCAGGCACATTTTGCGCAAGCAACGAGCGCAGGACCACTCCCACAGGTTTAAGCAAGGGGAAGACGCACTATTCGCCATAGTCGCCCTGCGCCTGCTCTCGTATGTCCTCGTCGCTCACGTCGCCATCCCCGCGCCGGCCGCCCCTGCAGTGGCAGCGGGCCCCTGGGTCCGCGTGCTGATTCTCCCCGGCAGGCTGGGCCTGCTTGCAGGCACTGCCTGCAGCGTCCTGCTGAGTTGTTGCCTGATGAGCTGGCTCCGAAGCTGGGCAACAGGCTTATATGCTGAGGCGCTCAGTGTGCAACCTGCCACACTGCGCGGACTTGCGCGCTCGCCAGCCTGCAGTCTGAACACTCACAGCGAACGCCAGGCCATTACAAATGGTCGCGTGTGTGTTACAAGCACGCGTACGAGCTTAACCAAGCGGCGGCACGGGCAGCAACCGAGCAGATTGGCTCAGTGGAAGTGCCGCGCCTGCCAAACGCTTGCGGCAGCCGGTCATCAGGCCGCCTGCGGCCATACCCGTCGTCGCCGTTGCGGTGCTCGCCCCTATAGCCCCCTCCATAGCTCCGGTCGTGGCCCGCGCCGCGCGCGCCGTTCTCGTACGGGCCGCGGTCGTCGCGCTCGCGGTATGGCCTGTATGAGGGGCTGCCGCGCTCAGGCCGGTCGTGCCGGCGCTCGGGAGAGCGCCTGCGATGGCGGTCGCTGCGCCCGTCCCGCGCTGCGGCAGGGCTGCGCGTGCGGCTGCGCGAGCGGCTACGCGAGTGGTAGCCCATCTGTAGCAAGGGCTACAAGCACGCACCTCGTTCCTGTTGACAGTCTGTGTGCGCGCCTGGGCGCCCTTGCAACACCACTCCGTTCTGAGGTTGCTGATGCCAAGATTGGCTTCAAGCAGCTTTGAGGGGCATTGTGGGCATTGGCAATGCTCCAATGCTGCATTGCTGACCTGCAAGCTGCTGTCCTTGTCGCTGCTGCCCTGTTGTCTGATGGCTGCAGCTCACTCACCAGCCTGCACACTGTTTCTTAATGCAAAAGTGCGCCACTGCAAAGTGCAACACCGGCCCTGGTACAGCCGAAGCTCGCCTGGCAGCCGCCCTGCTGTGGGCCGCTGGGCCAACCTATGGACTGGCTCCTGCTCCCACTGCAGCGCAGCGCGGCAGCCCAGAGTGCAGCGGCCACCGCGCTGCAGGGCGTCAGGGCTCAGGCAGCAGGCGGGCCCCCAGCAGGTATGTGACGCAAATGCTGACCATGTTACAGCAACCTGGCCTTGATACAAAGAAGTGTGCCTTCCTGGCAACGTGCATCTTCCAATATGGTCTCGATATAGGCTCTCCTCAGCAGGAGGAACGAGCGCTCAGCAACGCCACATGCATGGAAGAGGCGTATGACCTGCTGGCAGAGAGGCTGGCGCGCAGGGCAGACGCTGCCTTGCCCGAAGGCTCGAGGTGCGGGCCATCACAGCAGGCAGCGCTGCAGCTGTGGTGCTCGTCATGGCCGTACGTCCCTCTGGCTTGCAGCTGTGATGCTCGTCATGGCCGTATGTCCCTCTGGCTACTGCATAAGTGCCACAGCTGCACTTGGTGGTCTTGGCCCGTCTCGCCAACTTTGGTCAATGGTGTGAGCAGCTTCCAGCGCCTGTTGAAGGCTGCTAGCACTTGCTTGAAGGCTGGCTGGGCAACGGCCCTCGCCCGGCGAGCTCTGGCAACCACGTCTGCTGCCGACAGGCGTGTCGTCGTCGCTATTGCGGGCGTGCCGGGCTCTGGCAAGTCGACGACGTCGCGCGAGGTGTGCCGCCGCCTCAACGCCGCGGGGGACCGGGCAATCATGGTGCCCATGGATGGTGCGCGCCTTCGGTTGGCAAACACAGGTATAGGTTAGGGTTACATATGCCTGCATGCGCTCGTGCACCAGCTGCTGGCAGCGCTCGCCTGCCTGGACGCTGCAGCTACTCGGCTCCGCTCTGCACGCCGCACGTTGTGGCCAGCCAGCGTTCGCACAGGATGCCCCCAAACCAGTGCCATGTGCAGCCATACTTCTTGCTCGTCACGCCTAACTCGCGTACTTGCGCTCTTGGTGCAGATCTGTCTGATGCGTCTTATTTTTACAAGCGCCAGGCTTTCACTTGTACCGGCGCGAGCTGGATGCCATGCCGGACCCCGCGCAAGCGCATGCGCGGCGCGGCGCGCCTTGGACTTTCAACGCCGCCGCTTTCGTCGCGTGTTTGCGCGCCGTGCGGGAGCGGGGTGCGCAGCTCGTGCATGCATGCGCTCAGAGCATCGTAAGTTCTCAGCAATTTGCTTGATGTGCCTGGTGCTGCTCTTGCATGCCGGCAGCAGTTCCACATCCTGAACACCCTTTTGCTTTGCTTGCAAGCAATGGAGCAGGGGTAGATAGGTCCAGGGCATTCCGCATTTGCCTGACTGCATGACGCTATGATTTGTGGGATGTTTAAGGATGGCCGTGAGGCTGATCATACTTCTGCGCCCTGTAGATGAGGTGCGCGTGCCGTCATTCGACCACGGCGTGGGCGACCCAGTCGAGGGCGACATTGTCGTGCGGCCCCGCCACAGGCTGGCCCTGGTCGAGGGCAACTACCTGCTCCTGGGTGCGCCGCCCGCCCACCACCGTAGGTTAGGGTGGTGACCTTATACTGACATAGCCTATACCCTATACCCTATACCACCATCGCGCAGCGCACATCAGGTCTGCACTCGGGCGCGGCTTGTTTCTCTACCTGTGCCGCATGATCGGGAAACACCCAGAGCGCGCGCGTGCCCTCCCACGTGTTCCGGTCCGGTTGAGGAGGGCGCTGTCACATCGCTCATTGCCTGCAAGGGGGTTTTGCCGTTAGCACGGGCGCGGGGCAAGGGTGTAGCGGTCAGGTGGAGGAGGGCGCTGTGAAGTCACACGTTGCCGGCAAGGGGGTCTGCGTTCAGCACGGGCGCGGTGGCAAGGGCGTGGAGGGGGAAGAGTCTCCGCCACGCTGCGCAGACGTGCAGCCGTGGGCGGAGGTCCGGGCGCTGGCGCATGAGACCTGGTTTGTGGAGTGCGCGCTGGACGCGGCGATGGCCCGCGTGGCTGCGCGCCAGGTCCGCCCTGGCTCTCGCGCCCTACGCCTGCCACTAGGAGAACACCCTGGCAGACCGTGGGGCTTGGCTGCCGCCGCAGGTCCTCCCGCCTTGCCGGAATATAGGCTTGCGGTTTGCCGCATGTGCACAGCCTAAAGAGGATGACATGGTCCACTGATGTACATACCATCCATAGCGCAAGTGCCGGCGTTTGTCAAGCACTGCGGGCGTACCGACTGACTTCTTCCGCCTGCAGCCACCCTCCAGCTTGTCTTGCTGCGCTCTTCTGCTCTTCAAAGGGTGCCTCCCGGCGCGCTGCACCATCCCTGTGCCACTGCGGGGGCCAGGCAGCCATCGGGGTGCCACCAGCAGTGGCGGCGCGCCGCGTGGCGACCAACGACAGGCCAAATGCGGAGCTGGTGGCTGCCACGCGAGGCCGCGCGGACCTGGTCATCCCCTCGCTGCCCCTGCGGGCGCGGCCGGCAGCGCCGGCAGCCTAGCGCGCATCCCCATGTGCGCTAGGCTGCGTGTGAGCCTGGCGCAGGCTGGCGCGAGCGTGGCTGACAAAGACATTGCATGCTTGACAAGAGTCCCGCTGTAATGCATACTACCAGGGTCGGGACCGCTGTCTTCTGAGTGTCAAGCAGGTGCCCATGGTCAGCAACGGCTACACAGGGTTTGCAAACGTACATTTCTGTATGATGTCTTGCATTACAGAATATGAATGCAGCATTCCAGGTCCAACACCAGGCCAATACGGGCATATTAATGCAGCCCTGCCTGAAAGCATCAAACTACTTGTACCAGCACACTGACTCACAGTAACAGCGACAGAGCTAAGCAGAGAGCGCCAAACTCAAACCGGAGTTTGACATGTTTTACGGTTTAGCCACCCAGACAAAAACAAGCTGATCTTACATTCGGCAGATAGGCAGCATGAGGCATGCGCAGCAGGACAGCTATACACAAACACGCAGGGGCCGAAGCAGAACAGGCTCAGCACGCGGGGCTGGTGCCCAGCTTCGGCAAAGGCCGCTAAAGCAGACTCCCACCCAACCCCAGACCCCTGCAGGGCTCATCCCGGCTTGGCGCCCTTGCCTTTCCCGCCCTTGCCCCCCTTGCCACCGCCATCGTCCTTGCGCTTTGGGGCGCCCTTGCCCTTCGGCTCGCCGCCCTTCTTCTTCCCCTTCGCTCCCGCGCCGCCGTCGTCCCCGTCCTCCTCGGGCTCGGGCGCGGCGCCGCTGTTCCGTCGCCGCTTCTTCTTCTCGTCACTCGCGCCGCCTTCCGCGTCCCAGAATACATAGCTCGCGCTCGCGCCGGCGCCGCTGCCGCCGCGCGGCGTGCTCGGGCCGGCAAGGCTGCCGCTCGCCGCGCGCGCGCGCGCGCCGCCCTCGCCCTCGCCTGCGCGTGCGACGCAGCGCCGTGAGTGCATTCGTTGCTGCTTGCTGGGCATGGACTGCGAGCACTAAAGCTTGTGTCACACCAGACGCACTTTGCAGCGAGCTTGCATGGACACCACAGGTCCGGCTGATCAGGACCGGACAGGCCGCTGCCGACGTGCGCACGCGCACATCGATGCCCGACGCTGCCGCACGACCTCAGCTGCAACTCAAGACACGCAAGAAAGCTATAAGACGCTGCTGCCTGTATCACGCACGGCTGTGCGGGTGGCGCTCGCCGGCGCTGGTGTAGTGCCCAGACGCAAGAAGCATGGTGTGCTCCCGCGCCTACCGTCCGGGGCGGGGCGCCAGGCATACGACAAGCGCGACGAGCCCGACACAATCAGCTCCAGGCGCGGGTGCGGCTTGTTCACGGACTTACCTTTTAACATACCCTACCCTAACGCTATCATGGTGTGTGCCCTGGCGCCTATCGTCCGGGGCGGGGCGCCACGCGTACAGCGAGCGTGACAAGCCCGACACGATCTGCTCCAGGCGCGGGTGCGGCTTGTTCACGGACTTACCTTTAAAAATACCCTACCCTAACGCTATCATGGTGTGTGCCCTGGCGCCTACCGTCCGGGGCGGGGCGCCACGCGTACAGCGAGCGCGACGAGCCCGACACGATCAGCTCCAGGCGCGGGTGCGGCTTGTTCACGGGGCAGATGGTCGCCTGCGGCGCCGCCCCCGTGCGTCGCCCCCGCCCAGCTGTGCCGTGCCGCTGACAGTCTCAGAGAGCCCCCAGGTGACGGCTCCACAGGCCCCCTCTGGACCCGGACCCTGGCGCCCGCTTCAGAGCAAGGCTGAGACGTGGATCCGGCCCTGCTCAGTGGATTGGGCTAGCCAAGCTGCCAATGCATGACAAAGCCACTGACGACATCAAGACCTCTCTGCTTCTAGGAAGGAACAGCGATTTCGATGCCCTTGACCCATTTTGACCCTGGCACAGGCTCTGATGCAGGGCACGCACCAGGTTGGCGTCCACCAGCTGCGCCAGCTGGCGCCCGCTGCCGGCATCCAGCACGTCAATGGGGTGCAGCGCGGAGCCGCTGAAGTCCTCGCTGATATACCTGCGGGCGCGCGGGGCCGCACGCTGCATGCCGGCAGCCGCCTGTCGCCTAACCCATGCCTAACCCATGTGACAGGCGACTCCTACCCGGCCTGGCTGCTCATGTGCTCCACGGGCTCGGTCTGGTGTGCTTGCATGTCTGCATGCCGGTGCGGGTGAGCCCTGCTCAACCGCGGTCAGGATGCGCGTGCTGCCGTGCTGTGTCCAGCGTCGTGCTTTCGGCAACACGCGTGCAGTAACAGGCGCGGAGCGTGCGCACCGCCCGACCACAATCAGCCGCTCGCTCGGGTCCTTGGGGTCCCACTCCGCGCGGAACGGCTGCGCGCGCGGATGATGGACACCGTGACACTCTCACTCCCTGGGCACTAGAGCAGATCTGTGCTCTGCGGTGTCCTGCCTACATGGCGCGCCGTCGAGCCTGGGCGCGCGTGTTGGCGAGCTCTCTGCCAAATCGCGCGCCAGCAGCTTTGAGTGCTCAGCTCCTCCACCTTTACATGCGCGCCAGGCAGACCCTGTAGGGCTGAGCATGAGGATCCACCCTGGCCACACGTGGCCCCGCCAACACCAGGGCCCGCCGCGCACCGTCAGGTAGCGATTGAAGTCGTGCGAGTGCACGATCTCCCGGTCGGGCGGCCCGTACACGCCGACCAGCCGGTCCCAGATGCGCAGCCGGTTGTCTGCGCGCAACGCGCCGGCCCCTCCCTGGCGTCAGCCGCGTGGTGAGTGCGCCACCGGGTGCACGCTGTGCCTTTGTGCTGAATCGTTCTCCTCGGGCGATGCACATGCTGTCGCTGAAGGTTGAGGGCGGATGGGAAGATGTCAACTAAAGGCCCTTGCCAAGTACATGTCGTTAGCCTCCTGATGCACCCGACCGGCCCACTGTCGCGGTGAAGGGCAGGCAGCCCATGCAGCCGCTCTGACGCCGCCGCCACAGCGCTGTGCGATTTCCGAATGCTGCACGGCGGCCTGGCCGTCGCGCCAGGCGGGGCGCGCGCCGATGCAGGTGGTCACGATCTTGTCGCCACAGCGCTGTGCAGTCATCGAATGCTGCACGGCGGCCTGGCTGTTGCGCCGCGTGGGGGGGAGGGTGGGGGGGCGCGCGCCGATGCAGGTGGTCATGATCTTGCCGCCCGTGAGCGGCGAGAAGTAGGCGGCGTTCACCACCTTGCTGTGCGCCAGCTCCGCCAGCTGCGCCGGGTGCGCCGAGCCTGGCTTGCGCCCTGCAGCCCCGCGCGGCGCGAGCCTCCGACCACCGTCCGGGTCATGCCAGGCCCGTGCGCTGTCGCTGCTCTGCCCTGGCATGCCATGTTGAGCATGAGCATGCAATACCTGCAAATTCGCCAGCTGTGTCCTGGAAACGCATCCTCCGTATAAACACCTAGCCCTGCAAGAGACGCCAGTCGCGAGTGCTTCAACCTGCATGCACAGCTGCCAGCTGTGAGGCTGCCACACAGTGCCGGGCTGCTACAAGCATTTTGAGGTGTGCTCCCGAGTGAGCATCTAAGGCCGGACGCGCCAGCGTCCGGCCCGCTGGCGGCGCTGGTGAGGCGGCGCAGGTCGGTAAGGCGCGCGGTCCAGTCGTTGCTGCCGGTCAGCAGCAGGTTGCCGTCCACCGGGTGCACGTGCACGCTGTTGACCTGCGCGCGCAGCGCTCGTGGATGCGCTCCTATGCGCACTGCTCCTGTTTGCCGCTTGCGCGGCGTGCAGCAAGAGCAGCGCGCGCATCCCTCCCTCCTTGCCTTGCCTGCGCGGCTAATTGCCTGCGCGGCGCAGGGGCAAGCGCCACGCCATCTGCCGCGCACAGCGAGCACACGCCAGCCACGGACGCGCTCCGCACAGCCGCTTGCGCCAAGATTCTGAGACGGGCAGGCGGCAGCGCGTCACGGAGGCGGGCGGCGCGCGCCTTGTTGCCCTTCTTGTGGACCTGGTGGCTGCCGACGGCCGCGCCGGCGCGCGCGTCGCCCAGGTGCAGGCAGCCGCGCGTGTCGCCTGTGATCAGCAGCCCGCGCGCGCTGCACGCGTCCAGCCCGTACAGCCTGCCGCGGCCGCCGCCCATGCGCACAAGCCACAGGGGGCGGGGGGCTCGCATGCGATGATGGCAGGAATGCGTGTGTGTGAGCAGAGCGCGGCAACGCACACCCCTGCACAGGTGCTGTCACAGGTCATGCCTTGGCGCCGCTGTGACACGCAGACAGGGCCCAGCAGCTGGGGCAGAGTCTGCAGGGACTCTGGCCTGCACTGCAGCAGTCATCCTGTTGTCTGCAGCACACTACACCCTAGTGCTCATTGTTGCAGCGCCAAGGCCACGCAAGCGACTGCAGACAGCAGGTCGTCATCTCGTCGTGAGACCATAGCCAGGATGTGCAGCGGAGCGTGGCGCGCACATATTCCACGACTTTTCTGTTGTCACGCCGTGGACCCAGCCGCCTGGGTTGAGGTCCACCAGCACGCTGTCAATCCCCGTCTCGATGTCAAACACCTGCGCACGGGCGAAGACTCTAGCTTTAGCAAGCCCTTGACTTCCAGCCCTTGATTTCTCCTGCAGGGTTGAATATACTGCTGTGCCACAAGCTGTGGCATGCTGGCACTTCACACGTGAAGGGTCAGACAGCCCTCTGCAGCAGAGCCGTCTTTGCCTGTTCATACGAGCACCTTCAACTGCACACCAACCAAGGAAAAACATCACCCAGAGCCCGGTCTGCCGTGCTGCCCGCGCCCTCCCCCGCCGCAGCGCCGCCCACCTTCAGCTTGCCGTCGGAGGATGCAGATGCGCAGGAGAGCGCGCTGGCGGCGTCGAAGAAGCGGATCTGGTTGGTGAGCGCGCGGTGCATGGTGTACACCGTGCGCTCGTACACCTTCTGGTGGTCCCACACCGCCACCTGGCCCTTCTTGTCGCCTGCACGCGACAGCACATGCGTCCCCAGGTGAGCACCACACTGCCCACAATTCCACACGGCTGCAGTATCTCTTGCACGTCTTGGACACACCCGACGAGCGCTTCATGCAAGGCCGCAGGGTGCAGCCCCTGGCGTCGCGCACAAGGGGGCCTGCAAGCGTGTCAGCGGGCGGCCGCGCAGCCCCGCGGGCCCGGCCGAGCGCGGGCGCCCGGCCAGGCCCCCGGGCGCGCCGCGGGGGCGCGCCGCTCAGCACCAGGTTGTCCTTGCTGGGGTGGAACTCGAGGCAAGTGCAGCGCCGGGAGTGCAGCCGCAGCACCGCCGCGTCCACCTGCCACCGCTTGGGCTCCAGCTGCACCTCGCGCCGCCTGCGCGCAGCGCAGGTCAGGGCTCTGAGCCAGGGTTGGCGGCAGCGCAACACCCGGATACTGACGCCGGGGGAGACTGCACGACCACAGCACAGGTGTGCCTGCAGACACATCAGGTGACCCCCCGGCATGTGTCCACAGGGGTACGGCATGGATGTGGGCATCCCAAAGCATACAGGTTAGTGCGACCTAGCACAGAGTCCAACGTCAACATACCAATGCCGCCGGTGTAATAACTTTTGCGCAGTAACACCGAGCCAGCAGGTGTGCGCTTGAGCATCCCACCATCCCGCATCTGCATCAGCTCATGTCCATATCAGCACGCTTCACTACTATGCACAGCGCGCTGCGCGCCTGCCATCGCGCTCGCGCTTGCGCATGGCGCTGAGCACGCCGTCGGATGCCGCCGCGGGCGTGCAGCCGAGCTCGGGGGCAACGCGGTATGGGCATGTCATGGTGGTGTGCCCTGGCACACACATGAAATTCTATTACCCACCTTCTCTGGTGAGAATCTGCATGAGGTTCTGCAGGCCATGCCCGTACCGTGTCAGCCTGGACACAATGCGGTTTTTCCTGCTGTCGCACCTACTGGAAGATTCACAAGTCTTTACGCACTCGAGGCTAAACCTCTTGAAAAGGCGCACCTGACTTCTTGCACAGGTAGCAGGGCTTGTTTGGACAGTCCTGCGCGCGCACGATACACTGATAACGTGCACGGCGACCAGTGGCTGCATGGCTGTTAAGGACATGGACTGACAGTGAGTCAGACGTATGGAGCGGGATGCACACACACCTGTACAAGACAGCATGCAGCGGCGCTGTGCATTAGTGATAGCACCGTTTCTGGCCTGCCAGAAACGGCTGATCTTCAAACGAACCAAGGTGCGACTGCAGGAGGCTGGAGTGTAGCTGTACAAGCACTAAGTTGTGGCCGCACGTGATACACGCTGCCGACGAAGCCTGCGCAGTGCCCGCCCTTCCCGCACACCTGCCCGCGGACGCGCGGTCGGCCTGCGTTGAGGGTCGCAGCACTGCACCAAGCAAGTCCCAGAACACCCGGCAGCTGCAGGCGCACATGCAGCTTCCAGGGCAGCAGTCCCCTTTAACGTCATAATAATGTATCAAGGCTTGCACTGACAGTGACGCAATGGCGGAGCCTCTGTGGCGGAGGAGCACTTTGGGCTGTTACGGTACCAGAAGTTAGCCTCCAATCACACACGTTGAGGGCGAAGGGCAGCGGGGGTGCGCACGTGGCACACAAGCGCGCCGTCCCTGATGCTGCCGAGCTGGATTTTCAGCTTAGCGCGACCGCTGGCAGGCCCTGCACCACTGCTGCTTGCATAACCGTTTGTATCAGCGCGCGCTCCGCCCGCCGCTGCTTCGGCTGCAGCAGCCTCCTGCTCATCCTCCTCTTCGCTCTGCTCCTCCTCCGACGAGCTCTCGTCCGCCTCAGCAGCCGGCTCCGCCACAACAAAGCGCGGCATGGCTGGTTTCACCTGTATGGCGCTCGCTGTTAGAGGTGCAGCTGGCCCGCTCTCACAGGTTATGTGCTTGCTCCCTCTCCAGCCAGCTCTACTGCAGATGTGGCTGCGCGATCACACAATAAATTTCTAGACGTGAGCCTGCAAGTCGGCGTGTAACATCCACAGCATTAGAAAATAGCCGGTGCATGTCCGTAGTGCACATTAGCAGTCAGCAGGTCAGGGACTTGCTTGCAACATGGGCGCCTCACTACATGCAGTCTTGTGTATGCTGTCTTTGTGGATTGCGCATAGCTTATGTGAACTTGCAGTGATAGGCATTTCTACCTGTGAGGATTGTGCCGAGACTCGTCACAAGAGTGTGTTGGCGATATTATGCTTGCCGTGCGCCCATACGTAGACCGTAGCTATGAGCTGCTTGCGGCGGAGGCCTGCAGTGTGTAAAAAGAGGGAACACGACATCAATGAGCAACAATGAGCAAAGCTATGGCAAAACCCTCAGCTCAGCACAGCAGGCAGAGTAACCTCAGCTCCTCAGCAGGACTGGTACGCAGCAGACGAGTGCACACTCACGCTGTTTGGTGCGCAGGCAGCAGTCACCCCTGGTAGCGCACAGATCGGAGGCCCTCGCGCCGCTCGCTCACCGCAACACCCAGATATGACCTGCGCTCGCTGCAATGGCGAGCGACGCATTCAAGCGCGCGAGCAAGCGCCTGGAGCGGCCGTCGGAGGCGCTGCTTGCGGAGATGATCACGCGCGATGCAGCGCTGAGGCAGGAGGCTGCTGCAGGTGGTCCGCTATGGCACTCTGCCTCATGCCTCGCAAGCTGGGGGCAGTCACCCACCACCAGCTACAGTCCGCTAGGAAGTGTGGTGCTACAGCACACGTGCGCAAGCATGCGCCCATTGCCCACTGTGACGCATGACGCGCAGAGCACGGCCTGACGGCGCTGCTGCGGAAGCCCCCGCAGCGCGAGCGCCCCAACGAGCGCTTCCTGCAGGGCACGCTGCGCAGCGTGGCCTTTGGTGCGCGCCTGCGCCTAGCCGCTCTGGCAGCTTTGGACACCTGCGCTGCAAGGTCACACAACTTGGTCTTGAGCGTGTATGAGTGCTGACACTTCACACCATGCAAGCAGCGAACAGACGGCAGCAGGAGGATGCGATGTGGGGCCTGCGGCGCCAGCAGCCCGGCCCTGCCGCAGAGCGCGCGCGTGGCGCACCCGGTGCTTGGCCCTGCTTGCTTGGTGTGAGTGGCTATTCTACAACCAACACTGGGACGGTGCCAAAGCAACGACACAAGCAACGACGTGTATGAACATAGGTGCTATGTTAAACAGGCCAATGGCACGCGCTCGTGTCACTAAGAGAGCACGCAACGTGAGATTCTATTTGCGCTTACTTGTCGCTTGCAAGACCTACAAGTAGTTGCCCTCGGCCTGGTGACAGTATGTCGACTGTCAAGCGACGCGTACAGGAGGCAGGAGCGGGCGAGAGGAGGCGCAGCGGCGCGGCCGCAGCGGCAGCGCGTCCAGTGCGAGCGGCAGCGGCAGCAGCGCCAGCGACGCGTGCAGCGACGGCGACGGGCAAGGCGCTGTCGATAGCGGCCTGGGCGACGACGCGCTCTCGGACATGCTGTCGAAGCGGATTGTAAGGCGCGTCGCCGATCAGTTTGCAGGCGGCATGGCGTGCTTGTATACTCAGCTGCGGCCTGCTGGCTCCTGTTAGCCTTCCAGTGTCACTGTCTGCAAGCAGAGCGTGCAGTGACAGTTGGAGAAATGGCATCTTACAGTACATGTTTGTTCAGGGGTGCCATCTATGCTTTACATGTACCCGTGAACAGCACATGCTAGGCACTGCACTTAATTTCTGAACGCCTGTCACTGCTGAGGGTTGGGTGCTTTGCGCCTGGCAATGGACTGCAACAGAGCCAGGGCGCTAGCCATTCCTGACGTCAAAGCCAAGTCGGCAGGCAAAGGCTTCTGCGGTGCCTGCAGGGGCCGTGGTGCCGTGGGGCCGCGCGCAGACGAGCCGGGGCCCTACCTGCCGCATGGTGCGGCGCCTGGTGCGCCCTGCGCATCTATGTCTAGCCCACTATGGTGTGGGCGAACTTTTTTTAATGCAATATATGGCAGGATGAGCCACCTGGGAGGGGGGGGGGGGGTGCCCGCGCGCAGCATACCCGCTGCTGTTCGACGACGGCGCGCCGCCTGGCCCACGGCCGGTTGCGGGGCCTGCCCGTCCGGCCTGGCTGGCTCGTGACGAAACAGGCGCCGCCGCAAGCGCACCTGGAGCAGCGGCAGCCGGAGCTGCAGCGGAGGGGCGTCGAGGTGTCGTGCCAGAGGATCCAGGCGCTGCAGAAGCAGGCGCGGCGGCCGCAGCAAAGCGGGAGCGCAAGCGGCGGCGGGCAGCGCGGCGCGCGCGCAAGGAGGAGAAGCGGAAGAGGAGGGAGAAGGCGGCCAGGAGGCGCCGCCGTGCCAGCCCTGGCTGATCTTTTACATGGCACTGATTGGTATGTAGCACGGCTAGCACTAGCTAGGGCCGAACCTGGCAAGACCTGGCTTGGACAGTGGTTATCATGTTGAGGTGACCAGGAGCCAGGCCTTGAAAAGTGGTAAGCACTGGTGCTTGTGCAAGCACCCTTTAAGCACTGGCCCAGGTCGCCCAGGCACTGTCAAAGACAATAGCGCGATAACAAGCTGCATTGTGACTTGCGCACCCCTCACAGCAGTGTTGCAGCAGCATGGCAGATGACCTGGAGCAGGAGGAGAAGAAGAAGGGCCGCGAGGAGGCAGAGCAGTCCAAGGCGCTCGACACGTTAACAGACCACGTGAGCGCTCAGACACTGCATGCGCTGCGCTTGTGATGGAGTTACAGTATACGCACCAACAGGCGCTTATAGCTGCCTGGTAGAGTAGTAGTGGAGCGTGCGAGGGCGCTGCACAGGAGGAGCAGCTTACGAACGAACTTGGCAATGTCATTGTGCGTCACGGCTGCTGACAGCAGATTGCCGCCTCACACTGCGCTCGGTCGCAGGTGGAGGAACGCGAGCTCGATAGTGCAAAGGCAGAGAGCGCGCAGCGGGCCGTCGCCAACTTGACTGCCGCCCAGCAGGCCAAGCGGGACGCGCAGCGCTCGCGGTGCGCTCTCTCCCTCACTCTATTGCTTCACGAGGCTTTGACACCCAAGCTGCACCGTGTGCTAACCAGGTGCTAATATTATAAGAGGCAAGCCGGGCAAGAGCGTGTTGGCCGTGCAGGGACAAGGAGCTTGCGGCGGTGAAGCTTCGGAAAGAAGACGTGGAGGTTATCGTGACAGAGTACGAGGTGGAGCGCAAGCTGGCCGAGCGCCGGCTCAGGGAACACGGCGGCAACCTGCGTGCCGCTCTAGAGTCCTTCTTGAGTGCGCCCTGAGGCCTGCTGCCCACCTGATGAACAGTAGTGAACTCACTGTGTGGCGAAACTTTCTGTGATTTGCGTATTTGGATGTGCAGCTGGGCCTGCATCACTTGCATGCGGTTGTGGCTATAGTCAGCAGTGGACTGGCAGTTCAGGGAGGGCTGCCGTCCATGTGATCTCCCTTCATCAGACACGCGCGGGCTTGAGTGTGGTCACTCTCTTTACCACCTCCCCACTCACCGATGTATGAAAAATACATTCACACGATGCAGTGCAGCAGCCCTTTGAGCTTTATTCCATACCACGGCATTTCGCTTGCATCTCCCTGCCTTGCGGTAGAAACCTCACTCATTTGGACACACTGCCAGCCACAGCGGTGGCAGCACTGCAATACTCACTGGGCCCTTGCGCCCTTACGCCCTACACAGTCAAACACATCAACACACTTCAGTTCTTGTCAGATCAACTCACAGCATACACCGAGTTTGGCTGAGACCAGCGTGCTTGATGCTGACTTGGGGAGCTCGTCAGACGGACTTGGTCCGCTGCAGGGGCGGCGGCCCCGCAGCAGGCAGCTTGAGCCACTTGGCCTGCGCGGCGGCGACCGAGAACGGCGACAGCGCGGGCGGCGACGCCGCGCGCTTGCCATGCTCGCTGCCGGCGCCCTGCGCAGGGCATGGCTGACTTACTTAAAGAGTACCTGAGAGGGAAGAGACGCATGGCACAAAGTAGCCGCCACGGCCACAGCCGCACGCGTGGGACCAGCAGGGCTTGCCTTTGCAGACCAGGGCATGCGTATCATGAGTAACCAAGTGCAGAGCGCTTCATGGGAGCGTCGGCCGCACGTGCACGGCGCCCGCGCTCGCCAGCGCGCCGCTGAGGCGCCGCTGCGACACGGGCGAGTGCGCGGCCGAGCGCACGCCCGGGCTGCGCTGCGCCGGGCGCCGGCTGCTGGCGACCGCATGCACGTCCACGGAGAGCCGCGCGGCCCGCTGCGCCACATGTCTGTCAGTGTGCACAGTCAAAGCAGCACCAGAGGGAACTCCGTCTGCGTGGCAGGCGATGACAGCCGCACGGCGGACAGTAAAATACAGGCGGCCTGGAGGGTGGGGCTGACTACACCATTGTAAGTCGAGGGATGTCCTCGCTGTCGTCATCCGCATGCATGTCCTGCATCAGTGATACAGCCTTGTGCCACACCCAAGACTGCATGCATGCGCAGAGTGGCCATGCAGCATAGAGTGGTTGCAGCCATGGGCCGAGCGCGACCGCATTTGAGTGGCAACCAGTTCTCATTCTGCAGCACTGTAGCTAAGCATTGACCCTGTAATTGCATGTGCACCTCAATGACACTTCCGCATTTGTTCAAAGCCTTGAGCACGCTGCACAGCTTTGCGGCGTATGCCGCCCGCACCGGTATCTTGCTGCTGCCTGCGGCGGCCAGCGCTGGGGCGGGTGACTGCGAGTTGGCTGGCGCGAGCGCCGGCCGCAGGGCACCGCTGGGCGGTGTCGTCTGCCGCATGCGCCCCGCGGCATACAGTGAGCCCCAGCAGGCATCAGCGTGCAACGAGGCCAGAACCTCGCTTGGGACAGTGGCATGTCATAAGCATGGTAGGACGCTTGCCACATCTGCTGCTGAGCTGCAGGGCAGGCACGCCTGGTGCAGCGCGCGCGGCTGTGAGCGCGCCTGCAGCAGCTTTGCAAGCTTCTCCTGAACCGCACTGACAGGCGCGCCCGCATCGCTCGCCGCCGGGCCGCCCGCCGCGCCCGCGCCCTTGGCGGAGCCCGACCTCGCGCCGCCCGCGCCCGGCTTGGTGCCGCCCGCGCCCGGCAGCGCCGCCCGCTTCAGCGAGCGGCCCGCAGACGCGCCCGCGGCGCTCGCCGGCGTGTGACCCTGCGCCTGGCCCTGGCTGCCGCATGCGAGCGCCGCGGGACCGCTGCGCGGCGTGCGCGGCGGAGCGGGCCGCACGCCGCGCTGGTTAGGGTAAGGGTTAGCAGGGCCGCCCGCTGCGGAGCCCGCGCCCGCCCGCGCGCCGTGCGCCTTGCCGTCCAGCTTGTGCTGGTGCGTCTGCTGGCGCTGCGACGCGTCGGCCTCGGCCACGGCCAACACGCGCTGCAGGAAGCCGGCCTGCGCCGCCGCGCGCGCGCGTGACGCCGGCGTTCGCGTGCGCAGACTTGCTGTGCTGATTGCATCTTCTCCTGCACCTTCTCATGCACTGCTTTGGCATGGGGCGCACCCTGTGGCCTGACCCTGTACCCGAGCTTGGCCTTGTTGTGTCCGGGCTCACCCACGCGCCTGGCACACGCACTTTCAGGGGGCGCCAAGCTGAGGTGCTGGGAAGCAGCTGCGCACGCCATGCAGCATGCACCACGGACAAATCACGGCGGCAGCAGCTCCGGCACGCTCTCTGTCCGCGTCCAGCTCTGACGCCCTGTCATATTGGAAAATGATGCGAACCCTAATCCTATCAAAGGGCCCCGCACCTGGAAGTCCTCGCCGTCCCACAGGAAGGGCCGCCCCTCGGCCTCGGCCCACGCGCCGGCGCGCGCGCCCAGGCCGACCACCAGCGCCGGCAGGCGCTCGCGCGCCTTGCCCGCGCGGATGGCGCGCTGGAGCCGCCGGTTAGCGTCGCGCCCCTGCCGCCCCATGCACGCGGCCGTGGGCCGTGACATGCAGTGCTACACACGCTAGACGCATGCTGGAGAGGCCTAGCTCACGGGCCACCAGCCCATGCGCGGCAAGCAGCGGTACAGCGTGAGGTAGGGTAGGGTGACCTACCCTAGGTAGGCTGACCTACGCTAACCCATTGCGCCAGGCAGCGGGCCGACCTTATAGCGGTCCTCGTCCTGCTCGTACGCGGCCAACCAGGCGGCCTCGGCGCGCGCGCCGTCCAGCTCAGCAACCGCGCTAAGGAGCTCCTGTCGCTTGGCGGCCTCCGCGGCCGCAGCGCTCGCCTGGCGCGCCACCTTGGCCAGGCAGTCCGCGACCTGCCCGGCCGTGTCGCCCGGGCTCGCGCGAGGTCGCCTCTGCCCTCTTGCAACGCTATCACTGTCAAATCACGCGCCCTGGCAAAGAGGATAAACACCTGACAGTGACATAGAACCGGCTATGAAAATAATGCAGACCAGGCGACCCAGGCGTTCGCGTCCGGAGCAGCTCCACAGCTGCGGTGCCTAGACTCAGCATGAACACAGATCAGGCTGCCCGACTGCATTTTGCCCCCGCATGCGTCCCTCAGCTGGCGGCGGACGCAGCAGGAACACATGCTCATGCGAGTGGCTGGCTTGCACGATCAAAGCAGAACGTTGCAGGCAGGCCAACCTGGCTGCATATGGCCGCCGCGTCCCTGTCGGCGTCGTCGGCCGGCAGCGGCGGCAGCGGCGGCACGGCCATGTGCGCCTGAGCGCACACGTCGGCCAGCTCGCGGCGCTTGGCGGCGATGAGGTCGCGCATCAGCGCCGCCTTGCAGCCCGTCAGCCGCGCCACCTCGCCGCGCGCCTGCGCGCGCACCGCCGCCAGGTCAGTGCGCCCGCCGCCGCGCGGCCCGCCAGCCGCCGCGCACCGACGCCTGCGCTGCAGCGGAGGCTAGGGGTACCTTGGCGAGCGACTGCGTGTGCAGGTGCGCGGGGCCGGACAGCAGGCGCAGGAAGATCTGGCGGTCGATGTCGTCCTCGGCGACGTCCAGCGCGTCCCAGAGGCCCTCCAGGGTTTCCAGCACGCCCGCCGCCGCCGCGCCGCGCTCCACCTGCGCGCGCGCTCCGGGCCCCTCCCCGTCGGCAAAAGCATGCAATGCAGATATCAGAAGAGGTCGATGTTCCATCAACTGATGGACATCACTGCATGCACACCCAAGCACCACATTCAACCACGCAACCACCTCTTGCAACGCCCCGTGCCCTGCAGCTCTGTGCGCACGCCTGCACAGGCTGCGATCGCCAGAGCAGCTCAAAACGCACAGAGCGCGCCTTGAGCTCGGCGAGCGCGGCCGTGCGCCGCTCCAGCGCGGCGAAGGTCTCCTCGCTGAGGTCCCCGGGGCGGCCGGGCACGGCCAGCTCGGCCGGCGCGTCGGCCGGCGCTGCACTGGCCGGGCCGCCCCTGCCGCAGGCGCACAGCCCGTCGAGCACCACGGCGGTCGGCCTCGTGCCTTCACAAAGTTGCACAGGTCACAGCCATAGCCAACCGGCAGCACTAGTATAGTTGACCAAGCGCGGCTGCAGCAAGAACACCCTGCTCTCAGGAAAGCGCATCGGCCTGGCAAGCTTGGTGCGTTGGCGGCCCAGCCAAGCATGCCTAGCTCAGCGAGGGTCCAGGCCTTCAGTCGTGGGGTGCGCACCAGCCGCGCGCAAGCGCCGGGTGCACCTCCGCAGCGGCGGCGACGGCGTCCTCGCCCAGGTCGAGGCACACGTGCCGCAGCGCACCGACCAGCGCCTCGCGCTCGGCGGCGCGCCGCGCGCACTCGGCCCGCAGCCGCTCGCCCTCCTGCGCCACGCGCAGCAGCCCGGCCTGCGACACGTCCGGCCGCGCGCGCGCCGGCGTCGGCGCGCGCCCAAGCCGCATGCGCAGCGCCGCGACGTCCGCCTGCGCGCGGCCGCTTGCCCGTGCTGACAGCCAGTCGCAGGCAGACCCGAACGTGAGGCTGCCGCGCCGCAAGGAAGTTTGCACTGCTGACCAGCCGGCCGACAGGAGGCAGCGCTGAAAGGTACGTGGAAGGAGCGTATGCAAGGGTGCGCGCCTGCAGGCGTCCGTGCTCGCTTGTGGCCTGCGCCTTTCTGCTGCGCCAGACCTCCAGCTCCGCGAGCACGGCGCTGCACTCGCGCATCAGCGTCCACTTCTGGGCCCCTGGCACCTGGCTGCCTAGTGGGGAAGCGTCGTCCTGCACACCCACCATACTGCTTTGACTGGCTGCCTGGATGTATGGTCCTTGAGCAGATCCCGGAGACTCATCTTGATATGTAGCTTTGAACCCATGCTTGTCAGCTGGAGCTGGCGCGCCTCGCCCAGCTTCAAGGCGTCGCGCGTCTTCTGAACCTCGCGCCGCATGTCCTCGATGCTGCTGCGCACGGCGTCCACGCGCCGGTCCGCATCGGTGCATGCAGCGGCCCACACCTCCAGGGACTTTTGCGCCGCCTTTGACAGCTCTGCGGACTGTTCCTCTGCGCTGAGCTCCAGCATGTCCCAGACGGACGCGAGGCGCGCACAAGCCTGCTTGCTGACCACGTCATACTGCTGATAGTGCGCCTCCAGCTGCGCACTCAGCTGCGTATCGGCCATCCCAGCTGCTACGCGCTGCAGGCCTGTGCCGGACCACGCCTTCTTCAGGCTCAGGCTCGAGCTCCCTGAGAGAAACTGCTTTGGCACATGACTAAGCACCCGAAGAGGCTTGATTAGTTTTCCATTACAAGTACAACATTTACATTTACATCCATCATGTCCGATCGTGCCAGAGTTGCAAGGGCACAGCAGACTTTGCGATGTCCAGTAATCCTGGCCTTCTCTAAGCCAGCTCGGCAGCTGTGCAAAAGACCAGGTGTCATACAGCCTGTATGATGCAGGGAAAGGCAAGCATGCCAGAGCTGTAAGCTGGGCAACGGCCCGCCAAAAAGCCCAGGTGGTGTCATAGCGCGAAGCGACGGCAGCAAGGGGTTGCACTTCACATGCGAGAGCAGGGGTCACACAGCAGGTCTGGCCTGGAACCCTACTCAAACCTCTGTGCCCATGACCTGCAAGCCAGGAAGCACGTAGGCGTCGGCTGGCCATGGCCTAAACGCCGGCCTCATGTTCCTGCGCACATGCACTGCTAGCCAGGCCCAGATGCAGCGCACGAGATGAAAGAGTCTTTCAGGCCGGAGGTAATGGCAGCTGGAGCACCAGAGCGCAGCAAGTCTTGCGGCCCCTGGCTATAAGCAGGCCGTGGCCAGCATGAACACAAACGCGCGTCGGGCTCAGACCCCAGGCCCAGAGCACCGTGACTTCATGCACGCGCCCTGCATGTCAGAACGCACACACGTGTAGGCGTCGTGAACTGCCAGCGCCGCATTGCCAAAGACTGCCATGGCGGCCGAGGGTCCGGAGCACGGCGAGCCCTGCGTCGCAGCGCCCTGGCGCGCGCCGGTCTTGGCGCGGCGGCGGCCCTCAGCCTTGCCCTGGCGCCGCGGCTTGGGCGCCTTGACGCGCAGGACGGCGCCGGTCGCGGCCTTGGGCGGGCTGGTCTCCTCGCCGTCGAGGCCGCCGCGCTCGGCCAGCGTGGTAGCCGACATGGACGCAATGCGCGACACCGTCTTCTTGTGCCGGGCGTTGCTGTGCGCGGGTGCGCGGGCTGCTGCGGCGGCGCGCGCGTGCGGCTTGCGCATGGCCTGCACCGCAATCACCCAGGTATCACATCGGCAGCTTCCGGGTTAGCCCGGGTGAGAACGCCCTCATCCTATGTAGTGTTGAGCTTGTCATCACACAGACAGTCGGGTTCCCGAACATGCACATCATGCATGAGTGAAGTTGCTTCTTTGCGCCTACAACGTGAAAGCCAGACCTTGCGAACGCGCGGCTCGTAGGCGGGGTCCCCGGCAGGTGAGTTGCCCTCGGGCGACCCGGACAGGCCAGGACTGCAGTCGGCGCCTGGCGGAAGCTCCACGCCGCGCGCACAGAGCATCAGGGCCTGGTCGACCGGCGAGCGGCCTGTCTTCATGCGCTTGTTGGGTGCGAAGTCGAGCGCCTCATCATCGTGTGTAGGCTCATCCACCTGCGTGCGTGTTTTGCATGCCACGTGGGCTGCCGTTGCCAGGTATCAGCATGTCATACCTTTGATTCAGGAGCCCGCGCACTTGGAATAGCTCGTCAGCCACGGTGCTCGGGAGCGTTGGAGGTACAGCGCGCTTGCCGCCGGCGGCCTTGGGCGCAGCATGCGGCTTGCATTCCGAGGTCCTGCGCATGCGCGGCACGTATGCCGGCTCCGCCTCGCTGTCGTCATTGGAGTTGCCGCCCTTGCCGCCGCTCGGCGGCGTCGCCTGGCTGCGCTGGGCCGCCGTGTGCTGCGAGAAGCGCTCGCGTGCGGCGTGCGCCGCGCCGACTGCCGCGGTCATGCCGCCCTCGTCGCCGGCCAGGGCGTTGGCCGTGGCGGCCTCCACCGAGACGCCCACATTGTTCCACAGAAAGTTGTTCGTCCTTATCTTCTCGTCGAGCGCTGCGCGCGCACAACTGAAAGAGGTCGGCGCACGAGCAGCAGGTAGAAGCTGAGCAGCAATTGCAAGCAAGACACGCATGCACCTGCGACCGTTGCCTCCAGGTCGGCATTCTTGCGGTCCTTCTCGTCGGCAGCAGCCCGCAGCGTGTCAATGATGGTCTGCCTCCGCTCACACTCAGCTGCTGCCGCCGCAGCCTCGCTGCGCTCCCTCTCCAGGCGCTGCTCAAATGTGGCAGCCTGTTCGGTGCGGTCGGACGCGGCAGTCAGAATCGCCGCCGTAAGCTTGTCGTTCTCCTCCTGCAGCTTGAGCACCTGCATGGCGCATCACAGCGTGAGAGGGACATATGACAATTAACACCACTGAGGCCTGAATTTCTCGCCTACTTGGTCTGGCTGCATACCCGTGCCGTCAGCAACTGGGTCTGCTCCTTGCCCTGCGCAGCCTCCTCCTCGGCCTGCTTGCGCAACGTGGCATCGTGCTCTGCTTTCGCTGTCTGCGCCTCCTTGGCATCTTGCAGCTCCTTCGCCCGCTGCTCATACCAGTGCAGTGCCAGGCTATTAGCATGTTTTTATAGGTCCAAGCTGACATGACACATGAGCACAGGGCTGTCACCTGGGTGGCAGCGCAGCATTCCGCCTTGGCCGCATCGAGGTCACGCTGCAGATCCTGGGCTTGCGCATGTAGGTTCGCGCATGCTTGGTCGGCCTCGGACTTGGCGCGCGAGGCAGCATCCTCCGCCTGTTGCAGAGGAGAACTGAACTCATGGCTGGACTCATTCCATGAGGCCGTGAAGCAACGGAGCAGGGTTCAACTGTTGCAACTGTTGGGAATCAGCACCTGCTTGCGCTTCTCCTCCAGCTTAGCCTCGTTCTCTTCACGTACTTTAATGAGCTCCTATTACGCATATCAAAGGCGCTCACAGATGTAGGGCGGTGCACCTCGCACGCTGCTATCCATCAACGGTGATGACATCCAACTGCGCACCTCGTCTGTGCGCTCGACGAAGCGCTGCTTGTCCTGCTCAGCAGCATCGCAGGCTTGGCGGAGCGCAACCTCGTGCTGCTTCAGGGTGTCAGCGAGCTCCTTCTCCAGCAGCGCGATCTTCTTGCCCAGTTCAGCCTCCGTGCCTTCAAGCTTCTCCTGTGCACACAAGCATTGTCGGCTGACAGAAGCTGCTCCCATGCACATGCTTGCGGTGCATGCATGCGCTCTGTTGGCGTGCACTTGCGCATGTCAGCTCGCAGACCAAGCCAATGGCACATGCACCTGTAGATGCTTTGCAGCCTGGACCTGGCCGTCCAGAGCCTCAGTCAGTTCCACCTTATCCTCCCGCAGGTTGCTGGCCTCAGTGCGCGCTTCCTCCAGGCTCGCCTGGCCAGCAGGCAAGCACAGCTTCAAGCAGCTTCAGGTGTACTGATAACATTATCACTACAGCAACAGGCGCCAGCGCCATAGCCTGCAGCACAGCAAAGTGTGAACCTATAGAAAACATGCTGGCACTCGGCCTGCAGATGGACAAGTTTCTACATTCTATGTCCTGTCACATTGACACCCATCAGCGGTAAAGCTATTTGGCAGCTTAAGTGCACATTTGCCGCGCGCACTCTGCACGGCATGGCACACTGATTGACAGGAGCATACAAAGCGTTAACGTTGATGCACTGCCAGCCCCAGGCATGACAGAGTGACATGCCTTGGTAGCGACCAGCTCATGCTCGCAGGTAGCTGCGCGGGTGGCTGTGTCGGCGCGCTCTTGGTCTAGCTCTGTGATGCGGGCTTGTGCGGCAAGCAGTGCCTCCGCCTTGCTAGCCAGCTCAGCCTGCAGGCTGCTTGCCAGCTTCTCATGCTCGGTTGCGGCCTGCTCGTGCTCGAGCAGGCGCCTTGCACGGCCTGCTGCATCTGTCTCCAGGTCAGACACCTAAGCGCACGGCAGCCAATGTTGACTTTGCATCGAGCACCTGACAGGTCAGCTGAATCGTGCAATGTGCATCACACATGCATGAATGTTGGGAGCACTGTCTATGAACATGCCTTGGTCTGCAAGGTGTCCAGCTGCTGGTTTGCGTTCACGGCATCCTGCTTTGCTGCAGAAAGCGCCTTGTTGAGCTCAGCCATGTCCGCTTCATGCGCGGCGGCCTCGCTCTTGGCGTTGGCAGAAGCCTCTTCCAGGCTCTTGGCGCGCGCATGCAGCTGCTCTTGCACGGACCTCAGCGCCTGCTGATGCGTGGCCGCCTGCTCATCGGCCTGAGCCTGCATGCCGTGATTATTCTTAGACCTCGACTTACTGCAATGCACAACCCATGCGCATGTTCTGCATGCAGTAGGCCGCTGCCAATCCATGCAAGCCGGACCTGAGCATCCACCAGCTTCTGGTCAGACACCACCAGCTTGCGCTCCATGACCTGGATCTTCTCCAGTTGCTCCTGAGTTGCACACAAGCAGTACCTGTCAGCTCACATGCACCTGACATGCATGCACAGCACACTGGCATGCAAGCACAGCACATGTGCGCGAGCAAGGCCGTTCACTTACCTCGCATAAGCGAAGGCGCTGCACAAAGGCATCACCCAGCTTCTCCTCGCGTTCGCAAACTTAACACACGTGCGGAGTGAGTTGTGACATGGCGACACCCTCAAGCATGTTCATATGAGCTAGAACGCCAGGCAGTCGAAGACGACAAGCAGGCGCACTGGTGTTCTGGTTGTTCTTCAGCTTGGTCAGAGTACCCAGGATCATGTCGTGCTGGTCCTTGAAGCGCTGCATGTCGGCCCCTACAGCCTCGACCTGCGCTTCATAGTTCTTGACAGTGGCACGGAGCTCCTCAACAGTGCGCTGCTCGGAGCTGCACTGCGCCTCAAACTTCTCGGCAAGCTGCTTGTGTTCCTCCGCCTGGCGCTTCTGCAGCAACATACACGCGCCTTTCATGACCAAACTGTTAAGAGCCAGAGCTAAACAGAGCACTTTTTAGCGTTGAACACATATCGCACGTATTTCTCTGTCTCAAGCTTGGAGGTCTGGTGCTCCTCGATAAACTTGTCTGCACAACAACAGACTCCTCAGCTCATGCTTGACTTCAGTGCTCAGCAGGCAACTTTAATCAAGCAAGTGCGCTGCACAGTGCTTCAGCTCGCGCACCGGCTGTCCTCTTCAGGCTCTCAGACACTTGAGCAACCGCCTGGACCGGTGTGCGTGGTTGCAGCAGGCCTGCATGCTGCGTTGCCGTGGAAATCATTGCGCAAGCTATCACTGTGGCAGTCGCTTTACGGTGACACTTACAGTTGGAGCCCCTGAGCCAGGGCAGGCAGCTGAGCAACCCTCACCAGCAGCCTCTTGGGTGATACACACATGCAGAGTGGTTGACAGACGAACAATGCAGGTGCTCACATCAGGAGGAGCTTCTCTGAAGCTCCTCCTGATGCTAGGGCTTGACAGGTTCACAGGACATTTTGCTTGACGGCAGCAAGCATGCAGTGCATGTTCACATGTCCCATACTGTATGGGCCATACATTCACTTGTGCATTCCTTCATTCATACACGCTGTTCCGGCTGGCAAGTCTGGTAAATCAGTCCATGCCACAGAACTCCTCCCCTTCAGGCTCCGCCTCCACCTTGTTTGGTTCGTCGGCTTTGACCTGCATGACGCACACAGGCTCTCACTTGTATGAAGGTACCAGGCGGCCTACTCAGTCCCTTTGGTATCAGTATGTGGCAGCGCACCTCTTGCTGTTCTCCATTGTTCTCCTTCAGGAACGCTACTGCGGCGTCTGCATCGACGCTGACGCCAGCGTCCTCCTCTTTGCTGATGAGCGTGATGCCCTCAGCAACCACACGCCGCCAGAAGCCGCTGTACTGAGACTCCGGGCTGCAGTGCTGCGCTAGCTCCTCCAGGAAGGTGTTGAAGTCGCCGCCGCGGCCGAGGCGCACGCTGGCGCCGCGCATCGCCCGCACGCCCCGCATGGCCTTGTCGTAGTTCCTGGCAGCAGAGGCATGTGCTGCATTGTAAGCCCATGCTGACAAGGACATGCCTGCTTCCTTGCTAGCCATGTCGACTCACTGCTTTTTGCTCGAAGTTCTGTGTCTCAAGCACAGTCTCGAGCAGTCTCTGGTGCACCGCCTCTTTGCAGGTATTATGCCAAAAGTGCTCTGCGCAACCAGCAAAGAGCAAAAATATTCCAAAAGAGGGCAGTGATCGCACCGATCCAGGATGCTGGTGTCAATCAGGCCCAGGACCACCGGCGGCAGCTGGCGGAAGGCCTCGTCCGCGCGGCCGTGCTGCAGCAGCGCCTCAAAGTCCTGGTCGGGCACGATCGTGCCGACTGCCTCCACGCGCGAGCGCGGGGCGGCCGTGGTGTCCAGGTCCAGGCTCGCCTCGGCCGCTCCCCCGTCGACGGCCATCGGCTCCAGGACCTGCCCGGCCGCGCCGGCCTCCCCAGCCACTTGCCCAGGCTGTCCCTTTGCGACCTGCAGTGCATGGCAGGGGATCAGTCGGTGCTACGCATGGCACATGCTCCTGCTGCTACATCTGCACACTCTGCTGCACACATGCAAAGCGGACATCCGCAACAGCAGCTCATGCAGGCACACCAGCGCGAGCCCAATCTGTATGACGTGGGGGGCCGATCATGCGAGTGTTGAAGCACATCATGGACAGCTTGCTGCCCTGATGTGGTCAAGCGATGATCACAAACCTGACACAGAGGTTGTGCACTCCACACGCGATCATTTCCTTGAAATGGCATGCACTGACACAGATGGAGCCGCAAAACAAAAGAGAACAAAGCGCACCCTCCTCAGCCAGCACTGCCCCAGACCTGACAGAGAGCCTGTGGCAGCAACATAGAGCGCGGGACGTACCGGCATGGTCATAGCAAAGTGGCCGGCGGCGCCCTGCACGGCCTCCTGCGCGGCCGGCATGAGCTCCCAGCGCGGCTCCAGCACGCTGGTTACCCAGGGGTCCTCCTCCGGCGGCGGCACGGGCGCCTCGGCATCCACCTGCAGCGTGGCCAGGTGGTGGCAGGCGCGGTGCAGCACCGGGTTGACGGTCTCCTCGGGCCGCAGGCGCTCCCAGCCGCCTGCACGCACGCAGGCTGTGATGCAGGGCCTCCTACCACCCCTCAGCGCACTAGTGAACTCGTGCATGCAAGCCTGCACTTTGACGCAGGGCCCGCTACCACCCCTTAGCGCGCGAGCAACAAGGTCTATGCAAGCCTGCACCTTGATCGAGGACTTGCACAGGCATGCAAGATGTGGCAGTTCGTGGGAATACTGCTGAGCATGCTGGTGAGGCAGGCCTGTTACCTTGTCGCGGCAGTTACACAAGGCGGCACGAGCGGGGCGGACAGGGGCGGCAGCCACCTGCGGTCAGGTCCATGGCGGCGACCAGGGCGTCCATGGCGTCCAGCTGCGCGGCGCTGACCGGCTGCGGCAGCGCGTCGAAGCTGCCAAACTCGGCGCTGCGCACGTCCTCGCGGTAGGGCAGCTGCGCCGGTCAAGACAGCGGCTTGCATGCGCTTCCCTTCACTGTTGCTCAAAATGCTGGTCGCCCGCTGCACAGAGCAGTAGACAGGTTGCAGCTGATCAGGCAGCCGAAGCGCCTGCAAGTCGGCGCGCTGCATGGCCGTGGCGGGCAATGCAGCTGCCAAAACAGCGCCAGTCAGTACATGCTAGTGACGCGCCTTGATCAGGGCCAATCCGTCAGGGCTGTTGTCTGTAGCCAGCAAAGGCATGGCGGCGCAGATGTGGACGGGCTCAGCCTTGACCTGCTCCCCAAGCGCCCTGTTGGCTTTCAGCTGGCAAAGTCGTACCAACTCTTGTGGCATTGTCAATAACAACTAACAGGAAGTGCATCATAAGGATAGCACACTCGTTCAGCGCCAAATGGTATTTGCTGTTGCATGTCTGAATGCCGTTGTGTGACACGACATGCAGTGTATACGACAAAGCACTTCTTTCCCCAGGTATATAAAGCCTGCCAGCAGTGCAGCGGCCAGCCACACAGACCAATGCGGAATGCGGCCACAGGCGCTTGCTCGCACGCACACCCCGCGCACGCTCGCATGGCGAGCGGCGCGCGCACCGAGCCGTCCAGGCGCACGAAGCGCAGGATGGCGATGTGGCCGAGGCGCGCCAGCGCCTGCGCCAGCGCGGACAGCGCGGGCACGGAGGGCGCGAACGCCCGGTCCGCGACCACCACCCACGCGTCCTGCGACGCGCTGCTGGAGGCGCTCGCGGGTCCATTCCTAGCGGGAGGGCCAACACTTGTCAAAGTTATATGAGGCCAAGCCACCGCTGTGCCGTGTCTGACTGGATCGTGTAGGATCAGTGACGGACGACCAGTGGTGCGCGGTATAACACAGGTCTTAGCAGCTCTGTCTTCACGCACACACATGGACCAACAGCGCGCCATGCCTCATAAAATCGCATCCGTCAGGCAAAGATGTTGCCTGCATGCAGCCGCCAACGCAACGCACCACCATGCGCTTGCGCCCTCCCCGTGCAAGTCTTTGCAGGCGTGTAAGCCAAGCACACTGGCAGGGCGCCCTGTCAAGGGGCGTGCGCGCCTTCATGCCCATCTGCAGGGGCACCCGCGCAGCCTCCACAAAGCCAAACAGCTCCAGCGCCTTGGGCCCCGGCATGTAGCCCAGGGTGCGCTTCATGTCCTCATTGAGCGGCACGACCTCCTTGCCGTACTGCGCCGCCGAGCAGTACCTGAGCTTGCTGTGCGCACATGACATTGTCTGCAAACCCAGGACAGCTTCTCCCGCAGAGCATGGCGGCCCCAGCTGGCCCCCACTCACGATGGCAGTGCGCCGCTCGCGGCGCTGCTCATGATCATGATTTCTAACCTAACCCTCTCCCTAAACCAGGTCCGCGCGGGGCGCGCCATGTAGGCGCGCGTGCGCATGTCCGGCGGCACCTCGTTGTCCGGGTCCGACTGCACCTTGTACTCCGACTCCGCCTTGACCGCGTGCGTCGAGCCCGGCGCCGAGCTGCGCTGCGAGTAGCGCGCGGGCCGCGGCCAGTCCGCCTTGAGCACCTTCTTGAACATCTGGGCGGCCGCACGCGGCTCAGCAGACCCTGGTAAGGCTTTGGGTATTTTTGCCAGGCAATGCATGGGAGTGGGCTGCTTTTTGTCCATCTGGCAGGTCACACGTGACTCAGCAGGCCATTGTACGGCTTCGATGACTTTCTCGGAGAACAATGTAGCTACTGCATGGTGCCACATGCAGGGCAGGGCATGCCGCAGGTGTGAGCACGCACTTGTGCACGACGACGCGGCTGCGGGCGGGTGCGCGCCTTGACACGGATGTGCATGCGCTTGCCCAGCGACAGCGCGCCGCCGTACGTGGGTGTCGAGGACACCTCCTTGTACCTGCATGCGCCTGCCCCTGTATGTGGAACTACTGCAACCACATGCTAAGCTTATCGATTCAAATTTAGAGTGGTGCACAGCGCCCCATGGCATCCATACTTTTGAGAGCTCATCAGGATTCACATGAGTTGGATTGCACTGCAACACCGCTCTGCAGTGCAAGAGATTCTGCTAGCGGCCCCGTACAGGCACCGCCCCACACCTAGGACTGCCACCTTGGGAGTGTGCCGCGCGTGCTCGAGGCGAGGAGCATGCAGCGCAGCAGGGCGCCCTGGGCTGCAATACATCTTAATGCAGCTACTTGTTAGCTCCTAAGTTACAAATTCCCTATGATCCGGAATAGTCTGGGGCGCCGACCTGTTGAGGTGCAGCAGGTCCACCGGCTCGCGCGCGCGCCGGCGCTCGTGCCGCACGTCAGCCAGCAGCCTGTCCAGCCACTGCGTGGCGCCCGCACGATCGGCGCGCGATCAGCTATGTCAGCGGATCTGGCATCAGTGTGATGTGCCGTCTCTTGCGCATGGCACTGGTGCGCATGGCTCCTGGCAGTGCAGCGCCGCCGTTTTGCTCATACGCCCATCCGCAGTGCCCAGCGACTGCGTGCGCCCAGCATGGCAGTACTCGCTCGCATGTCCAATACGTGACACTGACTGAAGACCGAAAAATGCAGAGAGTGCAGCAAGTTGCTGCATCTCCCCACAGGACGCAGGCAGGCCTGCCCATGCTGCAATGGCATAGCCGTGAACAGGATCCTGGAGCAAGGCCGCGCAGCGCGCCGCCATGTGCAGCCGCGCGCGCCCGGCCGCACCTGCTCGTTGAACGCGCGGTCGGCTCGAGCCGCCTCGTCGGCCTCGTCGGAGGGCGCCAGGTCCAGCAGCACCACCTCCAGCATGACCTGCGGCACGGGTTGAGGCGTGTGGGTGGTCTCTGGGGCGAGAGGGGCCAAGGGCTAGGGTCAGCAAGCCTCATCCGGGGCTGTTAGGACGGTGGGGGACTGGGCAGGCCTGGCAGCTCCACCTCCAGCATGACCTGCGGCAGGTGCTAGATGTGTAGGCGGTCTGTGCATGGAGGGGGAGGGCGAGAGGGCCAGGGTCGGCGACCCTCGCCCAGCATGTCCTGCGGCATGGGCATGCTGGGCCGGGGCACAGCCTTGCAAGGGTTGGAGTAGCCTGTCTGTGCAGCCGCTTTGTCGCGCGGTACAGGTCTCGAGGGAAGGTGGTGCAAAAGCAACAGGTGTTTGCAAGCACGGCGCGAGCGCATGTAGCGATGCATGTAGATTTGGCCAGTGACTCAGCACGAGGAGGCTCCTGCGCCCGCCTGACCGGGCGGGGCCGCCCGGGGCGCACCTCGAGCTCGCGCAGCTTCGCGCCGATCGCCTCCAGGATCTCGCCCAGGTTCTCCACCTTGCTGACGCGCGCGCGCAGGTCGCTGACGAGCAGCCAGCGCGCGGGCGATCTGGCCAGCGCCGGCCGCGCGGCCTTGGCTGCGACCAGGCCATCCGCCGCCACGAGCAGCACGTCGACCCAGTCCGCGCACCCGGCGCCGGGCTGCGCGGTTGCTAGCGTGATGAGCGTGCTCTGGTCCGGGCAGCGCAGGTCCTCCGCCACCTGTGCGCCCCGGGCCGCCCGACCTGACGGCCGCGCGCCCTGCTCGTGCCGAGCCGCCAGCGCGCCTTGCACGCGCGGTGCGCGCGCTCTCTGCCGGGCTGTGCAGGGGGCGGCGCGGCAGCGAGCTCTGCTCGGCCAGCGCAGCCCCTGCGCCACGTGACGCTCGGGTGACTGGTCGTGGCGCCCTGCTCAGTGGGAAGCTGGCTGCCTCGTTTCTGCTCACATCCTGGCCCCAACTCTTTGTGGTGCACAGGCCCGCCAGAGCGCTGCCCTGCCACCTGTAGTGTGAGCCAAGTGGTGCGGGCAGCGCCCGCACGACTCTCAGCTCCGGGTCCCCGGCAGCCCGCAGAGAGTGCCGCATACCCGCTCTGTAGCAGGCGGCCCGCACCATGACGTGCAGCGCCTCCTCTGGCTCGGCGTCGTTGAGCTGGTTCTTGGTGTCTGCGACGAATGCGCGTGCTGCTCAGCCGCACACCGCCACCTCGACAGGAAGGCTCTCCAAGTCAAAGCAGTGCGCGCCTGTCGTCCCGTAGAAGATGAACGCCACCTCGTCCTTCTGCCTCTCGCCCATCTGCGGCGCGGATGTGTAAAGTGCGCGTCAGCCGGTCCCGCACGCTGTAAGCAAGAAGAGTGGAGCGTGCAATTCCACAAAGCTTGCAATTACCTTGCTGGTGAGGAAGACTGTGAGAGAGCGCCGCGCATAATCCAGTGCGCGGTGCATCGAAGCGCTCACGTCGAGCAGCACATATGTAAGCACCTGCGCTTGACCGCAGCCTGTCAGCACACTAGCACAGCGGCAGCAGCCTTCGTCCCTTGCCTGTCTTGGAAGTTTGACGGCGCTCTGCACGGCTGTCCTGGGGCGCACCTTGGACGCCATGGCAGCTCTTGACTTGGCGCGTCTTCTCACTTGCTGCCTACATGCCTGCTGTATTTATGAACTGCACACATGAATGTCTTCACCACATGCGACATGCGCGCAGGTAAAGTAGGCCTCAGGTGCATTCAGCTTCTGGGCATCTGTGCAGGGCCTGCATTCGGATGATGGGCACAGCGGGCGCAAAGCTGGTCCTTCGCTTATTTACATTTGCAGCAAAGAGCGGGATGCTGTGGAACGCAGGCGGGCCAGGGCAGCGCACACAGCAACCTCACACTGCGCCGCAGCTCCGAGCCTGGCGCCCCGCAGCACCGACATACAGCAAGCACACAGGACGGCAGCGGGGCTGGTCGCGTACGAAGAGCTGTGCACGGGCTTGGCGCACGCCCCTCCCCGGCGCACGCCCACTCCAGCCCTACACAGCACTTCCCACCATGGACCCCGGTGCACGCCCACACCAGCCTTGCAAAATCCACCACGAACCCCGGCGCACGCCCACTCCAGCCATGCACTTCTTACCACCAACACCTGGGCCCAACGACTCGGGTTGGCTGAGCACCCCGGCGCCAGGAGCGGTACGTATTTGGCGCTGGCCGGGCCATGCCCTGGCCCCCGACAATACCCGCCCTGACGCGGTTCAGCCAGCAGTGGGCGCCGGGCGCCACATGGGGCGCAAGCATTTGTCGCCCCAACACCAAACCTGCACTCCCCAGTAATTCATGATGTCCTCAAGTTCAAGCGCCCAGGCTGCACGCCCGCCCCTGGGCTATTACAGCGGAGTCACGCACAAAGCGTAGCCTTGTGAGTCACTGCAGACAGTGCCTGAGAAACAGCAGTGTGCCTGCCACACACAGCAACCCGGGACAAGTTCTTGAAACACGTCCATTTTCTGCGTACCCCAACGCGACGGGGCGCCCCCAGACTGCCCAGACCCCCAAGAGGCAGCACTGAACCAGGTGCGGCTCCCCCAAGCCAGCTGCTCGCCTCTACAAAAAGCGCCCTTCTGCCCCACAGGCTGGCTGACCAGGCCATGCAAGGCACTCGCCCGCATGGAGAGCCGGCCGTGCCGCCCCCTGCCTGACAGGGGCTTGCCTCCTTTGCTAGGCCGCATCCGTACATGCGCCCACATGGTGCGCTTTTGAGGCGTTCGGTGCTTCCGACAAGCATTTGTGCGACCCCAACCCTCCCAAGCCTCGCTCGCCCCGCTCCTTCGGCCAGCAGGCGCACAGCAGCTCTGGCCGAGCGGAAATCTGGCTGCAGCAGCGCCAGGTATGCACCCCAGCCGTCACCTTCGGCTGCCCCTGGCAACCCACAAGCAACAGCATGCGCAACGGGCTGCCCTCGACTGGGGAGACCCGCTGCCTGACCCAGTTCGTTGCCGCAACAAGCAACCGCGATGATGCAATTACCCCACATCCATGAAGTAGAACATGACCCCCCTTAAACGCCCATTGCCATCACCACCTTCCCAGAACATCCCCAGCACTCATATGACTCGAAGATATCGTGCAACATTCATGTAATTTCCCGAGCAAGATATGTTCACAGCATTGCTGACGAGCGCGGCGTGCCGCCCTCCTCGTCGAGCTCGCCGTCCTCGAGCAAGTCGCTGTCGCTCGCGGCTGCAGCCGCGGCCGACGCCACCGCCGCCGCCGCCGCCGCTGGAGCGGGCGAGGTCGGCAAGAGGCGCACGAAGCGGCCCTTGATGCGCGGCCTGGCACGGTGGCAGCGACCGTCAAACCCGTAGCCTTAATCTAGCGTGCAGCAGCCAGCGGCGCGCTTTCCAAAGCGGCCGGCTGGCACCAGCTGCATGCGCGACATTCTGATGCATAGCCTGCACAGGTATGTTGTGATTGCCACTGTCGTGATGACCAGGCTGGGTAGACTGCGCCCGCTGTAGTGTGCCCGCCCGCCGGCCTGGTACCTGCACCTGGCAAGCAGAGGGATGACACATTGGCGGCGTGCAAGCCTGCCAGACACAACCTCTTTCGGCATTCCCCAGAAGAGCACACCCGTGAGGGAGTTGGTGATGCCAAGGCACAGCAGCACCCCAAAGCGGAGGCGCGCACCTGTTGTCAGCGTTGACCTTACGCTTCTCGTAGCGGATGGTCTTCGCGAACAGGCGCCGGCGCTTCTTCTCCCGGTACCGCTCCAGGCACCCCGCGCGCGCGCCGGCCTCGTCTGCGGCGGGCCGGGCGCCCGGGATCAGGCTCAGCCAGGCGCGCGGGCTATGCACACGCATGCATGGCACCCGCGCTTCTGGACCCGCAGCCAGCCCAGGCGCTCCACAGCATAGGGTAGGGTAGGGTGTGTACCCTATCCTAGCCGCAGCTGATTGCAGTGGCGCGTGGCACGGCCGCAAGCTTGCACGTCTGCGTTTGCCGGGCAGCAGGCGCAAAGCGCCCCCAGCCCGCCATGCACCCCGGTCAGTACAGAGGGCGACCCCGGGGTCGCGCCATGTGCGCCGGCAGGTGCTTGCCGCCCGCCAGACACGCCTGCGCTGCCCTCCTCGCCCAACGGCGCGGCGCCGCCGCCGCCGCCGCCGCGCGTGCGGAATGCGGGAGCACCGCAGGCGGCGTTGCGCGGCGACGCGCCCTCGCACGCTGCGCCGGCGCGTCCAGGGCGCGTGCTGGCGCCGGCGCCCGCTGCGGGCGCCGCGCTGGCGTGCTGCGCGCGCGGCACGTTCTGCAGCAGCGCGGCGGTGATGCCGGCGCGGCGCGCCAGGCCCGTTGTGTCCTGCGCGCCGGCACCCCCACATCTGCCAGCTGAGAGAGGAGGAGGCTCTCACTCATATGTGTGGCCACCTGTGATCACCAGGACATGGGACGGCTGTATGCGTAAGCATCGATGCACCTGTGTGAGCGCCTCACTCCGTCAGCATGCCAACACGCCTCAGACAGCGGCAGCTGCATGCCGACCATACCACCAGCAGAGAGACAGGCACCGCGGGTGCGCTGCCCGGCAGCACTCTCTGCATCCACTGGCCCAGCTGCTCTGCAGCGAGCTCCAGGCTTTTCGCCTGGGCTGCACCGGATGCAAACACGCGCCGCGGGGCAGCGGCGCACCGCATCGCGCGCCTCCAGCTTCATGCGCGCGCCCGGCGGCGGGCGCGCGGGCGCGCGCGGCGCGCGCCTGTCCCCGCCTCCCTGCCCGCCCGCGCCCGCCGCCTGGCCCGGCGCAGGCGCGGCCGCGCCGGGCCCCGCTGCGCGCGCGCTGCCTGGCGACCTGCTCCCCGGGCCCTGCGCCGACCCGTAGCGCCAGGCGCCCAGGTCCAGGCGCAGCCCCAGGCCCATGCCGAGCGAGAGCTGCAGCCGCGACTGGCGCAGCGCCGGCGTAGCCTGGCCCGCCGGCCACGGCTCCAGCCCCGGCGGGGTTTCCGGAGGCCCCACAGCCCAGCCCTCCTGTCCGTCAGGCGAGGGGGCCAACGGCCCGCCGTGCGCGAGCGCCGCGCGCGGGTCGAGCACGCCCAGCACCGGCAGCGACTCAGGCAGACCGCGGCACGCGCCGAGCGACTCTGCCAGCCCCTGGCCTGCGAGCGCGCGCGTGGCGGGGTCCAGACCCTCGAGGAGCCCGCCGCTGGGCTGCAGCACCTCGCGCCAGACGGCGCAGGGCGCTGAGGGCAATGGCGCCTCCGGGGCCTGCCCCAGCAGCAGGGTCCCGCCGCCGCCGCCGCCGCCGCCGCCGCCGCCGCTGCCTTCGCTGCCGCTACACTCTGCAGCATTTCCTACGCTCATGGGCTCCACAAACAAGCCAGCAAGGATCGCCTCGTCGGCGAGCATGGCCTGCGCCCGCGAAGGCGCCGCTCCCGTGGACATACTCGCCGTCCAGACCGCGGCGCCGTCAGCTGCGTTAGCGAGGCGGGCGCCTTCGAGGGTCCCCATCAGGGGACACCCAATGTACGGCCTCACGGCCCCGGCGCGCTGGCCGCCGTGGTGCCCCTGGCCATTGCCGTGCGGCTCTGCTCCTGCTCGTGTACCGTCCCACCCACCCAGCAGGGGCGGCCCGTCGCACGAGGGCGCGCCCCCTACGCTGGCCCCTCCACGCGGGCACCCCTGGCTGGCACACAGCGGCGGCTGGGCGCCAGAGCCGGGCGCCGGGCGGCGCGCGCCGGCCGGCGCGGCGCCCGTCTGCGCGCTCTGTGCCGAGCCCACGGACAGGCCGCACGCCGTCAGGTATGTCAGCGTGTTTTCCGCGGTGTCCTCGCTAGCATCGTAAGCGTCGGCCTCGGCATCAGTCATGGGCATGAGCGCGTCGCCCGCGGCCGCCCCGCCGCCGCAGCTGCTCCGGCACCCGGCCGCGCTCGAGCCGCGGGCCTCCGCCTCAGTCATGGGCATGAGCGATTCGCCCCTGGCCGCACCGCCGCTGCAGCTGCTCCGGCAGCCAGCCGCGCTCGAGCCGCACCGCGCCGTGCGCTCGGCATCCAGCGCGCGCGTGAGCAGCCCCTCCAATCCGCCTTCCAGGTCCGGGCAGCCACTGGTACCGGGCTCAGGCTTCAGTGCGCCCGGCGTCCCAGCGCCGCGGCTGCCCCACACGCATGCGTGTGCGCTGACCGCGGCGGCGTCGACTGCGCGCAGCTCGCGTGCGCCTGCCAGCTTGTGGCAGCCGTACCGCGCGCCCAGAACCTCGCGCGCCTCTTCGCAGGCAGAACACAGCCTGCGGCCGTGCGGAGCAGTGTGTGTGGCCAGTCACAGGCCTGCACGCTGTTTGCGCAAGTGTGGCGGGAAGCAGGCTGAGCCATGGCCCTACAGCGCCAATGCCGGAGCTCCCGCGCACTGCACAGCAGCACATACGCAGAGGCGTGGTCAAGCAGATGCTGGCCTCTGCAAGCTCCTGTATCTTGTGGGCTCGGTTGCACAGGCAGTGATCTCGGAACATGCACAGATCATCGCCAAACATCGCAGGCCTGGCGCGTTCGTTGAGACAATCGGGAAGCTCCGTGCAAGCAAGCCGCTCAGGCGATCGTACCTGCCCCTGCCTGCCGTCCCACCTTCTTGAAACTCGCGACAATCCTCGGCTATCCGCGGGCTAGCAGGGCTGTTGGGCTGCCTATGGGGCCCACTCCCTGCAAGCCTAGGCCTGCAATCTTCTTTGTCTCAATATTTAAGCTCTTAGGAGTGCAATTTAGTGGATTGAACGCAGTGCGCGCGCTGCGCCCAGAAGAGCAAGGCAGCGCAGCACTCGAACCAATGCGTATTTTACAGAACGGGCAGCTTCGGCAAAAAATAGGCCAGCAGAGTGGAGAAGGCCTCAATAGAGATGTTGCAGCCTCTGGCCTCTGGGATAGAGCACGGTACCGTGAAATACGGGGAGCTTTGCTATCTGCCTCTCATCTTGCCGCGGCCCGTCCTCTGAAAGGTTTGATCGTGCACTTACTCCGGGTGCCAGGATGATGCTGTCCACCGCCCCGTTTGTGGGCGCGCGCCCCGCGCGCGCCGGCAGGGTGGGCGTGCCGCGCCGCGTGGTGCTGCGCTGCCGGGCGGACGCCACGCAAGGTTCGTTGTATCACACAACCGCTGTATGTAGCTTCGCCCCTCTGTTGGGCAAGACACAGGGCCACCATTGGGCGGCCACCAGGGAGCGGTTGCGCCGCGAGCGCGCCTGCAGTCAACCGCTCCGGCGAGTTTGCTCGCTCACACAGAGAGGCGGCGAGCGCGCAGGCGAGCCCGTGACAGGCGTGAAGCTGCTGGCAGCGGGCCTGGCGGCGGCGGCGCTGCTGAACTGCGCGCCGGCGTCCGCAGGCGTGGTCTTCGATAAGAAGCCCAACGTAAAGAAGGCGCGCCGCCTTTGGCCTTGCTGTGACCACCCGCCTTGGTCCCCTTGCCGTCACAGCTCAGGATAGACTGGCCGCGCGGCCTGCATGCCTTGCGCATGCCCTACCACGCAGCAAGTTGTTGCAACCACCCGCCTTGGTCCCCTCGCAGTCACAGCTCAGGATAGACCGGTCGCGCGGTCTGCGCGCCCTGCGCATGCCCTACCACGCGGCAAACTCAACAGGCCGCCGCGGCTTTGCAACGTTCTCCACGCTTTGTCGCCGTTATGGGAGACCTCGATGGTGGCGCACAGCCTTTCAACGTAAGCAAGGACCTGCGTGACGCCAGTTCTGGCCACAGAGCAGACCAGCGGCACAGAGGAGACCGCCGGCACAGTGTCTTACTGTCAATGGGCGAGCACGGGTTTGAGTCCGCTTTTACCACTGTCCTGAGCATATGGCCAGGTGCAGCATGCGCCGTCAGGTCCGCGCGCCCGCTCAGGTGTTCCAGAACGAGCTCGCGCCGGCCAAGGCGGTGCGGGCAGCAAAGTCCGCCGCGGACGGCGCGGGCATCTCGCTGCCGTCGCTGCCGTCCTTCGGCGCGCCGTCGCTGCCGTCGTTCGGCGCGCCGTCGCTGCCGGCGTTCAAGGCGCCGTCGCTGGGCCTCACGCTGGGCACGCTGGCCATCCCGGGTGCGCGCGCGCGCGCGCCTCCCCCAAGCGGCCTTGAGCGCGCGCAAAGCTGCCAGGTCATGCGAATGTGAGCCTCTTACTGAACAGGCCGCCCGGCCAGCACGAGTTGTGACATTTCTAACCCGATGTCTTAAACATGGGCTCAATGAAATGAGTTCTCTGTTTTCTCCGTGTAGATGCAGACTTGCCAAAAAGTTACGGAAATACATTGTCGGGGCCGCGCAGCGGCGGTGGTGACCATCGGGGGCGGCTTTGTGCTGCTCAGCAAGCTGGACGTGGGCTTTGGCGCGTTCATGCGGGACTCGGTCGTGAAGGCGCGCGCGCGCGCGGCCCCGCCCACGCCGCGCTCGCGCGCTGCGCGGCCGCCCCGCGCTTGTCCGTGCTCTGCTTGCAGTGCTGGCAGGCGTGGTGTCTGAGCGCGTGGTCAGCTGCGAAAGTAGTGCCAGGCTGGCCTCACCGGGCTGCGCTGCGCCAGCGTTGCATGTGCTGTCTGGCGCTCCTGGCCATCTTCCCTGTTCTCTCAAAGCCCGCTCCCCTCCTTCACCCAAGGGAGAGAGCGGCAGGCCTCTGACTGGGCGCGCGCGCGTGTCGAGCAGGACTCCGGCGACTACGCCGGGTACGAGCAGAAGCTGCAGCAGGGCTTCGAGAAGGTCGTGCGCGCGCCCAAGAAGGCGCGCCGCCGCCGCGCTCCCTGCCTCCCCCCTCCCCCAGCGCGAGCGGCGCCTGACACGTCCTCCGTGCCTGGCGGGGTCTGGCCCGGGACCGCTCCGCCAGAGAAGATGCTGCTGAGGCGAGTGCGCCTGAACAGCGTGAATGCAGCACAGCACATGCTCTTATCGATGTTGACTCCGTTGGTCATGCAGTGACTTCCACCATGCGTAAGCATGCTTCTAATTCAGACGTGTGGGCCGCCGAGGGGCTTGACCGAGCCTTCGCTCCGGCTGCCAGGCCACTGTGCGCGCAGAGCGCGACAGGCAGCCAAGTCCGCCACCGCGTGGCCGGCATGTGGCTGCAGGAAGGTTGAGCGGCGCCCCGACGCTGTGCCGTGTCGCTGGCTGCTGAGCCGCTGCGCGCGCGGGCGGCGGCAGGCGGCGAAGTCTGTCGCCAAGAAGGTGGACAAGGAGGTCAAGAAGTCCGGCTTCAGCCTGCCCAACCCGTTTGCCGCCAAGAAGGTGGACAAGGAGGTCAAGAAGTCCGGCTTCAGCCTGCCCAACCCGTTTGCCAAGTAGGCCGCGGCCGCAGCGCGCGCCGGTGCGGCGCCGGCGCGCGGGCACAAGGCCTAGGGGCGAGCGGGCTCCAACGCATGCGTGCTGGTTAGCGAGGTCCACTTGGCGGGGTGGCAGCAGGGCGTCATTGACCTCGTGCATGGGCTGCCGTGCAGGAGCCTGGCATTTAACAGAGAGCCTGGTTACCTGCAAGGAGCGGCACAGCGCGAGACTGGTCAGGGCAGACCAGGTCTGTGTCACATCACAGTCGCGCGCTCCTCACAGGCATGCGCCCCAACCCCAAAGGCATGAGCAGCGCCTGCAGTGCGGCATCGGCCGCGCAGACTGCCCGAGCAAGAAAACCAGCATGCAGGCCCGCTGCGCCGGGACCTGGAGCAAGAGCGCGCCCGCCCGCGCCGCGCGCTACCCCCAGCTGCGGCCGCGCAGCACGTGGTGCGCGAGCAGGCTCCAGGTGTACAGGGCCGCGCAGAGCCACTGGCTGGCCATCTTGACCCAGGGGCTGACCCAGCTGTCGCCATCGAGCGCGTACTCGCCCTGCTGCACGCCCGTCAGGTCCCACGCCGTCAGCAGCATCGCCTGCGCGCCATGGGAGCAGCCTGGTGAGGCCTGCAGCGGCCAAGGTTAGGGTAGGGTGAAGGCCATGGGAAGCGACGGATGCGGCCCTCAGCGCTTGCCGCGCGCCGAAACCTCGATCCTCTGGGGCCTTTCCCGCTGCCGTAAGGCCTGATGTGTCAAGCAGTGCTACAGAGGCATGCAAGCATGCTGCGGCCGCGGACTGGCGTCCTCATCTTAACAGAGTCCGCTGACGCAAAGGCCGCAAGGGCCCGCCGCTGCAGCGCACGCGGCGCTGCTCAAGAGCCACGCAACACAGGACGCACCAGGTATGCCGAAGCCAGCATGAAGACGCAGTGGAAGAAGTCGGGGCGGTAGGGCAGCTCCGCAGCGTCGTGCGGCGCGGCCACGCTGACGCGGAACGACCCGCTCTCCGAGCTCGATCGCACGGTCGACACCAGCACCGCGGCCAGCGCGGCAAAGAATCCGGCGATCTGCACAGGGTAGAGTCAGGCACAGGGCGCACACCTCGACAAATATGTGTGCACAGACTCCTGGTCAAGGGACCCACTGCGATGCCCGCCCTCGGGGTTTTGGAGCATGGTCGAGGAGTTTGCCTTGCAGTGCGGAGCATGTCAGGGCGCTTGGCGGCGTCTTGAAGCCGATGTGCGCTTGCTCCAGCCATGTCGCTGCGCTGAACTTGAAGCGGCTCGCATCTAGAGGTGCCGCTGAAGGCCACTGACGAGCTGCTGGCTCACGCCGGACAGCGCCCCGCGCGCCGCGCGCGTGCCCCGAAGGGGATGCGCGCCTTCAAGCCGCTGCCGCCAGCGCCAGAGTGTAGGATGCACAGGCCGTCAGGCGGCTCGCTGGCGAGCGCGCCCCACAGCAGCATCACGCTGTAGGCGAAGACGGCGCCCGCGGTGAGCAGCCCCGCGTTCGGCGCCCGGCATGGCGCGACCTGCGCTGGCGGCACTGAGCCGCGCGGCGAGCGCTGGCTTCAGGCGCGCCGACATGCAGCGGGTGCTGCTAAGATATCTTTGTTTGATTAGTTCAGTCATGTCTGCATTAGCTCAATGTGGGGTGGCTGTTCCGAATTCCTATTCGGTGCTGTGTTCGGCATGCGGGCGTACCATGGCCGCACTGTTTGGACATGCTGCTGCAGCTCAAGAGCTGTCGGAGACATTTTTGCTCACCGCGTTTAATATGACTAAGATGTACTGCTTGCCCTGGGCGGGCGGCGCACCGATAGCAGCGTGTAGCCGATGCCGAGCACGAGCGTCCAGGCGATGAAAAAGATGTTCAGCCGGCAGCTGGGAGACGCCGCGTAGAGGTGGAACAGGAGCCCGAGGACCGCGAGCGCGCCCACATACAGCACCACAGCCCCCTGCGTCCATGGCAGCGCAGGGTAAGGGTTAGGGTAGGTAAGGGGGTTGGGTTAGAGGTGGAGCAGGAGCCCGAGGATCGCGAGCGCGGCCACATACAGAGCCGCAGCGCCCTGCATGCACGGCAGCGCGCGCTTGGCGCAGCGCCGCCACGGCAGTGTCCGAGGCTGGCGGGCTGCCGCACCCATGCATGCGATCGGCTCATGGTGGGGGAGTGCCCTGGGTCAGTCATGTGCAGGGCACTCAGCCACAGTTGGCTATCCGGCAATATGTTTAGGTGTAGACCTTACATGCAATGCATCGAACTATACTGTGCGTAAATCACAGCAAACTGCATGACATGGAGCTTGTGGCTCTACCAGGCGCATGTGGTGCAGGCGCGGCGCAAATCACTGCATGCGACATATGCACCGCAGCCGCACGGCTGCGCGCGCCGCTATGAGCGCGGCCATGCGCAGCGGCCCGGGCCGGTCGGTGAGCCACTCGGAGGTCGCATACACGCAGTCCAGCAGCAGCAGCGCCTGCAGCACCAGGAACGCGCCGGCCAGCACGCGCGCCAGCTGCGCGCCGCGGCAGCGCCGCGTCCGTGCATAGGGTTGATGTAGGGTAGGGTTGTTGTGTCCGTGCACGGCCGAGCCTGTCTTCAGATGACAGGGTAGGGCTGGGGTGCTGCAGTGACAGGGTAGGGCTGGCATGTGGCGGCACCTGCCCGTAGCCGAGCACGACCGCGTTGGGCATGGCAAACGCGCTGCCGACCAGCAGCGCCCACGCGGCGAGCTGCGCCGGCCACAGGCCGGTGTGCAGCAGTAGGCGCGCGTCATCCGCCTGCCGCGCCCTCTGCGACTTGTTACGTCTGGGGTCCAGGGCGGACACGCAGAGATGTGTTTGGTCGGCGGCCTGAAGCTCACAGGCAGAGCACCACTCCCTGCAGCACAAAGGTGCGCCCAAAACGTGCAGCTCGCACCACATACGCTGGCAACGCTCCAGTGCCTGTATTAATATTTGATGTACCTGGTGCACGCCGAGGAGCGCGCAGGCGTGCGCGCCGAAGAAGAGGAAATTGCCAAAGCTGACGCGCAGCACGGCGCCCTTGCCGACGCAGACCGCCTGCAGGCCGTGGCAAATGTTTCAAAATGATTGTAGGCGGCCATGGTCGAGGCTGCCATACGAACGGAGTTCACGGCCCAGCGCAAATGGACGGAAACAATTATTTCTTCAACTGTTAACCGACGGCGAGAAGGCAATAGAGAGCGGTGGGGGCACGGGCCACGCCTGTATGCCTGAGTCCAGGCACCGGGCCAGCGCGCCGGCGCGGCCGACCACGCTGTGGCCAAAGTCGCGCAGCAGCCAGGACGCGGCCGCGCTGCCCACAAAGCCGGCGAAGTAGATGTACTTGACCGGCTCCGGTGGCATCGCCAGGAGGCAGGCGGTCGCGCTCCGCAGGCGCGGCGCTGCCGCGGTGCGCAGTGCGCCGCTCATGTGCGGCCAGAGCCAGGAGGGCTGGCGCTCGTCTGGTGTGCACGCTGTGCGCTGAGGCCTTCATGCCTTCTGGCTCATGCCTTCCGGCCTCTGCTGGCCTTGCTCGTTGTGAGTGTGAAGGAAAAGCTGTTCGACAACGAGCCACGCTACTGCGCTGGCGCTCGACCAGAACAGCAGAGCCACCGGTGAGTTGCCGAGAGGGAGACGAAGCTCAGCACACACGCTGACAGGGAACATCCTCGCTGTGTGTTGCGACCACGCTGTGCGCTGCGATCACAGGCGCAGAGCCTTGCATGTAACATCGCGCACACTTGATCTATCGATCGAAAAGCCAATCAAGGGAAGCTGGTGCGACGCGAGGTGATGGCCACCTTGCGCGCGCAGAAAGCGTAGCTCGCTTGCGTGCTCACCCAACGAGAACCTGTATCTGCTCTGAAGCAGCGCAGCGGCGAGTGCGGCGGCGGCGCACTGCGATGCGGCGCGCGCCTGCCAGCGCATCGCGGCCCGGGGGGCGCTCGGCGGCCTAGCAGCAGCTGCGGGGCGGCGCAGCAGGCATGGAGGCCAGCCCCGGCGGCGGCGGGCGCTCCCTGCAGGCCCTACTGCAGGGCAGCGCGCGCGAGCACGCGGCCCTGGCTGCGCTCGTGGCCGGCAGCAGCCTGCGCGGCCGCGCCGAGTGCGCGCCGCTGCCGCCGCTCTCGTTCGCGGATGCGCAGCGGCTGGCGGAGGGCCGGGACGGCCGCCAGCGCGGGCGGGAGGGCAAGACAAAGCTGCCCGTTAAGGGCATCCTGGCCGGGCCGCCGGACACCTCCGCCTTCTGGCACTTTGCCGAGGTGCCCCTCCCCTCCGCGTACACAGCCCGCCCCGCCACCCGCCGCTGCGCGCGCCGGCGCGCGTTCCGCATTCTACGCCTGATCCCGGCCCGACCGGCGCCCTCCCTCCGTTGGTGAGCGGATCCACGGGCGGCGGCACAGGGCTTCTTCCGGGACGTGGCGCGCGAGGACCTGGCGGAGCTGATCGGCGCGCCCGCCGACCCGCTCGCCGACCCGATCTTCGCGGTGCCGCCGGCCGGGCCGCCGCGCGGCGGCGAGCGCGAGGCGGCGCCGGCGCCGGTGGGCGCTGGCAGTGCAGCCGCTCCGGGCAGCTGGCCGCGCCCGCCGGCGCACGAGCGCGTCGCGGAGCTGCGCGCGCAGGCGGGCGTCGGCACGGTGCGTCGCTCCGCCTGGGCCTCCAGTCACCAAACATGCAGGAATAGCACAACATTTGTGTCAGTGTGCTGCACTCGGCAAAACGCGCGTGGCAGGATTGAGCTTGGGTGTGTCTGCGCAGCGCTGCGCTTTTGCCAGCCTCCAGATCGACAGCTTACTGTGTGTTGTCTGCGTTAACCTGGTTGACTCTGTAGACTTGTTATTCAGAAAGCTGCAGTACGCCAGCGGGGCTTGCACGGCGCCCCAGCGACACCCGCTGGACCTCTGCATGGAGCCGCGGAGTGGTGCGCCGAGCGCGTCGGGCGTCCAAGCGAGTGTCAGAGTGCCGGGCCGACCAGCCCTGGCCAGGCGGCCAAACAGGGCGCCGCGTGGCGCGCAGGCGCTGCGCCCGTCGCCCGCTGCCTGCGCCACGGCGCCGGCGGCGGGCGCGGGAATGCCAGGCCCGGCGCCTGCTGTGGCCTCGCCCCCCGCTCCGGCCAGCGCCGCAGCCGCCCCAGACCCTGGGAGCGCCAGCCTCCTGCAGGTGCGAGCGGTCCTGGCCCGGACCACCTCAACCTACCCGCGTCATGTGCACAGCTGGTAGCGATATCTTGCTTCGGTTCTTGCAGTGCAGCACGGACTTGCGGGCTGGCGCCCGCGCTCGCCCGCCCTAACACATGTTGTAACGGCGCAACGGCTGTCTGGATACCACCATGACCGGTGTCTGTGCATACAACATGAGGGTGTGCTGCTGTGGACGACGCAGGCGTGCGCCGCGGAGGACGTGCGGCTGCTCGCGGAGCACCTGGCCGCGCTGGACGCGCCGCCGGCAAGCCCTGGCCAGGACCCTGGGCAGCCCAACCCCCCCTGCGCCCCCCCGGCCGGTTGGCCGCCCGCGGCGCTTGGCGGCGGCGTCGCGGCGCAGCCGGGGCGCGAGGATGGGCCGGGGGCGGCACTTGCGCCGGCGTGCTCGCCGCCCCTGGGCGCGGCGCCCCAGTCGACGGGGCGCGAGAACGGCGCGGCAGGGTGCAGCGAGGGGCGGACGCCTGCGCCGCAGCCAGCGCCTGCAGCGCTGGCAGAGGTGCACGCCTGGCTTGAGCGGCACAGCGCGAGGGCCGGGGGTGCTGGCGGGGCGCCGTCGGCCCTGGAGGCGTCCCTGGCGGCGTCGGGGGCCGACGCTCGCCCCGGGCAGGCATGCCGGGCGCAGGCGTGGGCCGGCGCGGCGGACGGCGCGGCCGCCGCGCTCGAGCCGCCCAAGGGCCTGGCGTCCTGGGCCGCGTGGCAGGAGGCGCTGCTGGGAAAGCCCTGCTGTGTGTGCGAACCCTACCCTGCAGACGAGGCCGTGCATGCGCACACGCGGGCGCTGCTCGCGGCGCCGCCGCCGCCTGCCGTCACCGATCCCGCGCGCTGCGACGCCGCTGACGTCGACGTTGTGGGCGGCGGCGGCGGCGGCGGCGTCGGCGCCGGCGCCGGCCCCGGCGCCGGCGCCGGTGGCGCCGGCGCGGCAGCGAGCAGCGCCGTCACGCCTTCGGCGGCGACGCCGAGCGCGTCAGCGGCGTCCGGCGACGCGGGCGGGTCGGCGGCGGCCGCCGGGCGCGGCTGCGCGAGCGGCGCCGGTGACTCCTCTGTGGCCGACTCGGCGCACACGCCCTGGCAGCACCGCGGCAAGGGCAGGGCGCCGCGGCCGCCGGCGCCGCAGCCGGCGCCTCCGGCGCCGCCGCCAGCCTGGCCCGGCGCGCCCGCGCCGCCGTGCGAGGGCGACGGCGAGCAGGGCACCACGACGCCTGCGTCCGAGGCCGCGGGCCCTGCGCAGGCTCCTCGCGCACACGGCAGCAGCCCCGCGGCGTCCGCGCCGGCGAGCGCGCGCTCCGCGCCCGCGGCGGGCGCGGGGGTGACAGAGCCTGCCGAGCCCGCAGCCGCAGCGGCGCCCGTTGGCTCGGAGCGCGCCCTGCTCGCCGAGCGGCAGGGCAGCGGCGCGGCGGCCGGCCCGTCCGCGGCGGCCACGCAGGCGCCCGGCGCCGGCGCCGCCCCCAACGGCGGCGCGACCTCGCCGCGCGCCAACGGCGGCGCGCGCGCGGGCGGGCCGGCGCGCGCTCGCAACCCCATCAACTACAGTGCGCTGGCCGGCAACAAGAAGGACGGCTGGGTGGCGGGTGTCGCGCTGGTCGGGCCCAGCCTGGGCGTCACCAGCCCGCCGCGCGTCAGCCCCGCCACGCCGCCCGGCCCCGGCCCCGGTCCCGCGGCCGGCGCCGGCACCGGCGGCGGCGCCAAAGGCCTCTGCGGCAGCGGCACTGCCAAGCTTCCTGGCGGCGGCGGCGGCGGCGGCGGCGGCGGCGGCGGCGGCGGCGGCGCGAGGGGCGGCGGCATTGGCGGCAGCGGCGGCGGGACTGGCGGCGGCGGTGGTGGTGGCGGGCGGGGCCGGGGTCGGGGGAGGGGCCGGCCCAGCATGGGCGGGCTGGGGGCGGCGGGGCCGCCGCTGCGCGTGCAGCCCAACGGGCCCACCGCGCTGGCAGTGTCTGCGGCCGTCGCGGAGGGTGCGCGGCGCATGCTCTGTGCAGCGAGTCCGGAAATGCACTCCGATGTGTGGCACAGGACCCTGCGGCGGGCGGCGTCGCTTCAAGGCGAAAGCCCGCCACGCTGGTGTCTATTCCTGTATATCACCCCGGCGGCACCAAGAGGGCCCAGAATTGTCCTGTCGGGAGTGCACTGTGTCCACACGGCGACACCTGTGGCACCTAAGCTGACGTGCAGCTGCTGCGTCGCGCAGAGAGGCCTACAAAGGCCCTCCTGCGTGCCTTGCAGGTGTATGTTGCGTCACAATGTTGGCGTGCTGCCCGTAAGGCTCAAGTTCTGAGGCTTACAAATTAATCCTGCGCCGCTCAAGACAGCATGAAGTATGAGGCGCGCGCGCGGCAGGGCGGCCGGAGGGCGACCTGGAGGCGGAGTGGGCGGCGCTGGGCGGCGCGGCGGGCGCGCTGGCGGCCGCGCCGGGCGACGAGCTGCTCGGCGAGATCCTGGCGCTGCAGTTTGAGCTGGCGCAGCAGGCGCGCGCCTGCCCAGGTTAAGGTTAGGGTATTAGGGTAAGAAGGTGCGCACGCACCTACAGTGCAGGGCACGCGCCGTAGGACCGCCGTAGAGAGGGCCATCGCGCTCTCGTGCGCATGTGCATGCATGTGACCTTGCGCGTGCTGCTACCAGCCACGCAGATGCAGGCGCCTCCCGGGCGCATGTCTGCTGCCGCCGACTGTCGCACAGGACCACGTACACCACTGCTCGCTGACTCGCTGCCTGGGAGGCATGCGTGTGACAGAGAGCCGGGGCGACTTAGCGGCACGCCTGTGTGCCCTGAGACGAGTTCGCTCTGTGTCGAGCGCTCATGGTGGTTTGGCCCGCACCAGGTGGCGATCAACCGCGGGCGCCTGGCGGCGGTCGTGCGCGCGGCGGTCGCGGACGCGCCCGCGCGGCGGCGCGCAGCGGAGACGCGCGCCGCTGATGCTGAGTTCGCGCGCGACTTTCTGGCGGTGCGGGCCTGCGGGCTGCCGCGCGGGCTGCAGCATTGGCCCCATGCAGCGCGCCCGCAGGAGGCCGCAAATGGCTTTCCGGCTGTGCAGCGTGTGGAGGGCTTGAACCCTATGATAGGGTTCACGGCGTGCCGGGGCTCAGGCGTGTGATGCTGTCACCCGCGGTTGCATGCGCAGGGTGACAGCGCTTGACCGCTTGACGTGCTTATATGGGCAGAGCGCCATGTGAGCGCCCACAAGGAACACAGCTGTACTGCCAGCTGTTGCTACCGCCCAGCAGTTTCAGCGAGCAGCAGCGGTGACGGGTGCTGTGGCGCCGCGGCCGGCAGAGGCAGGAGGCGGCGCGGCGCACGGCGGCGCGCGAGCGGCGCGAGGCGGCCGCGCGCGCAGCGGCCGGCGGCGAGCAGCCGTCGCCGCGCATCGGCGCGGGGCGGCCGCGTGGCGAGCGCGCGCATTCGCCCAGCACCGGGCCCTCGCCGCCCGCGCCGGCACGCGCCCGCGCGCCGCTCCACCCTGTTCGCCGCCGGAGCCCTGCTTGACGCCCGGCGTGCTTGTGCTTTCTCTGTCGCACCGCGTCGTGTCCACGACGGCCGCGCAGCGAGCGCGTGTTCTGCCCAGCATGCGGCCCGCGCCGCCCGCGTCGGTGACAGGGTGACGCAGGGGCCACCGCGCGCCGCGGGGGTCGCCGCACCCGGCTGGGGCCGCCGCGTGCTGCCGGGGGTCACCGCGCCCCGCGCGCCTCGCAGTTTGGGCTGGCGGACCGCTACGCGGACCGCGGCGAGGAGGAGGAGGCGCTGTGCGCGGTGTGCGCCGGCGGCTACAGCGCGCCGCCTAACCTCATCGTCTTCTGCGAGCGCTGCGACCTGGCCGTGCACCAGACCTGCTACGGCGTGGAGGCGCTCCCGCACGGCGCGCGTCCCCCTCTGGCCGTAACCCCAACCCTGAAGTAGACCTGCTACGGCATGGAGGCGCTGCCGCATGGCGCGCCGCGCGCCCGGCCCGCCCGCGCTGCCCTGAGCTGGCCGCGCGCGCGGCGACCCGGCCGTGCGCCAGGCCTGATGCGGCGCGCACATGCGCCCTCCGACTCTTCCACCAAGCCAGAGCCATGGCCTGGATCCAATTGCAAGGGCGCGGTGGCGCTGTGACCGCTGCACGAGGATGCCCCGCTCGCCAAGGGGCATGGTCGGTCCACCACCCACTGCTGTCGCACAACGTGCCGCGCCGCAATCCAGCTTCGTAACGCGGCGCCCGTGCCGAGGAGGTGGGGACGGGGGCGCGCAGGCGAGTGGCTGTGCTGGCCCTGCCGGCGGCACGAGGAGGCGCAGCGCCGCGCGGGCGTGCCGCAGGCGCGCCCTGCCAGGCGCCGCGCTCCCCAGGATAGGGTTAGGGTAGGGCCATACCTTACCACGTGGGCCCATGCCTGGAGGGGAGCGTGTGGTTGACAGCCATGCTGAAGCAATGCGCAAGGCGGGCTGCTGCGCAGCCGCCACACGCAGCGCTCTGCCTGACTGCCGCGTAAGTAGTGTCGCATCTGCCTGCGGCAGCGGCGGCTGTGTGACAGGCGGACAGCTGCGCGCGTCTGCACGGTGACGCACGGGGTCACAGCATGAACAGGAAGGACGGCGCCAGCAGTTTGACGTGTGCGTGGCAGCCCTGCAGTTCGCCTTTCGACTTATGAGCAGCGCCTGTCGACCCGCGCGGGCACGCTGCGGGCCCGACCCGCGCCGCGCGCGCGCGGCAGGCCAAGATCCGGCCGCCGCGCTGGGAGAGCGCGGGCGAGGGCGGCCGCCGCGCGCTGCCCGCGGGCGGCTCGCGCGGCGCGCGCTGCGCGCTGTGCCCGGTGCGGCACGGCGCGTTCCGCGAGACCGCGGACGGGCGCGAGTGGGTGCACGAGGCGCGCCCCAGGCTCCCGCGGCCGGCGCATTGGGCTCGCCCTTGTTCAGCTTGCCTTGTGCAGGTGATGCGCCGTTGCGCATCCTGACGAGCGCTGCAGCTGAGTGTGTTATGCTGTAATTCTTAATTACTAATGAAACCGAGCCCAAATAATACGGACTTAGTAAGCTTTTCTGGCATGAACCCTTCTGACCTCCTTGGTGTCGCATGCCTGTAATACCCATGGCCTGTGCCAAGGATGACCCGTAGTACCCTGGTCAGGCGTTCACGCTGAGAATGCAGGGTCATTGCAGTGCCGCCAGCGGGGCGTGCGCTCGCTGCGACTGAAGCGCTGTTGGGAGGTTCACAGAGCGTCAACAAAGTCATTGCGCCCTCGTGCTCTGATCAGGTGTGCGCGCTGTGGACGCCGGACATCGCGGTGCGGCCGGGCCCCGGCTGCGCGGTGGTGGAGGGCGTGCGCTCGCTGCGGCCGGAGCGCTGGGGCGGCACCTGCGCGCTCTGCCGCCGCACCAACGGCGTCGTGCTGCGCTGCAACGCTGGGCACTGCGCGGCCGCCGCGCACGCACTCTGCGCGCGCAACGCGGGCTACTACCTGGCGGTGCGCCAGGGGCGCCGCAAGTGTGGGGGTCTGAGGCAAAGGCCGTGAAAGATGAAAGGATTACTATACCCGGACGAGGGCGAACGCAGTGTTGCACATGGGTTCGCGCATGTTCTACCAGGGTATGTTCACTTAGGGTTTGAGGCTCGGCGCTGAGGGGGCCGGCGGCGCCGGCAGGTGCGCGGCGGCGAGTGCGGGCAGCGCGCCAACTACCGCATCTACTGCGCCGCGCACAGCGAGCTGCAGCGCCGCAAGGATGCGGAGGCGGCCGAGCGCGGCAGCGGGGGCGCGCCGCGCGGTGCGGGGACGCGGCGCGCGCCGGACCTGCGGCGCCGCGAGCGCGCGCCCGCGGCCGACCGCGCGCGGCTCGCCGCGCTGCAGGCCCTGCAGGCGCGCGCAGGCCCTGCCCTAGATGAGGGTCGAGGCTGGGGTGGCCGCTCGAGTGTGGGGTGGTCGAGCGGAGTGGGCGCGCGCGGCTCGGCGCCGCCGGCGCTGCAGGTGCAGCGCGCGCCGCCCGCGACAGGGTGCTGGCCGCGGGCCGTTGTGGGTGTCTCCCGGCGCGGTCGTGCTCTCTTGTGCATGCGTGCGCTGGCCAGTGCATCTGCATCGCCTTGGGTCTGTGAGCGGAGGGTGGTTCATGGCGCTGATGGGCGTCTGAGCCAATACGCTGCCACGCGCCCCCCTCCAGAGAAAGCCGCAGGGGTGTGGTGCAACGCGCTCGGCTTTTGTAAGGCGTGCGCGCCGCGCCGCCGCGCGGCCGCATGAGGGCTTGCGAGCGCCGACGCGGCTGTCCGGCGGGCAGGCGCGCGAGGCGGAGCGCGACGCGCTGGGCGGCTGCCGGCTGGAGCTGGAGGCGCTGCGCCTGCTGCTCGAGCGCCTGGGCCGGCGCGAGACGCTCAAGCGCAAGGGTGCGTTCTGACCCTGACCCTAACCCTGCACCCGGGCTCCCGCCCGGCCCTTACCCTGTCCCCTGCTGCTCAAGCGCCTGGGCCGGCGCGAGACGCTCAAGCGCAAGGGCGCGCGCCGGCCCGGGCTCCCACCCCGCTCGGTTGTGGTACCCGGACAGGCGAGCGTCCGCTCGCGGCCGGTGGCAGACCCCGGCACTGAGCCCTCGCACACAGGCTGCCGGGTGCGCCTGCCAGGTCGTCCGACGCCGTCGCGCGACACGCTGCCATGGCGTGCGCGGATGCTCCTGGGCCTGGGCCTGGGCCAGAACACACACAGCACCTGTGCATGCCATGGGCTGGCCCGAGCCTGCAGCACTTTTGGCCCGAGTCTGCAGCACTTTCGGCCCGAGTCTGCAGCACTTCTGCTCCGCGGCGCGCAGGCGCGCGCGCGCTGCTGGACGTCCTGCAGCGGCGGCGCGCGGACCCGGCGGCGGCGACGGCGCTCGCGCGCGCGCAGGCCGCGGCAGCCGCCGCTGCAGCCGGCCCCAGCGACGAGGCGGCGGCGGACGGCGGCGGCGGCGGCGCCGGGGTTTTGCCGGACCTGTCTGCGCTGGGCCCGCCGGTGCGCCCCGGCGGCGGCTGGCGTGTCTCGGCTGGGTGATGTCTGCGCTCGGGCAGGGCCGGCCGTGCTACGACACAATTACCAAGGAGCGCTGTCTGCGTGAAGGCGGTCAGAGCCCGTCTCAGCGACGCGGCAGCCTGCGCATGCGCCACCTTTTGCTAAATCTGTGCGTTGCCATGCCTGCCATGGAAGACGGGGGCTGACCCTGCCGGAACGCGGCGCGGCCGGCCAGGCGCCCGGCTCGCTGGCGGCGCTGCGCGCGTCCGCGAGCGCGCCGCCGCCCGACGCCAAGCCGGGCTCCCCGGGCCGGCCGCCGGCCGGCGCCGCGCGGCGGCCGCCGGGCGCCGGCTGCGGCAGCCCCCGCGGCGGCCCCGCCGCCGGCCACAGCCCCAGCAGCGCCGGCGGGCCCGCGGACGGGGTCCCCGGCGGCGCGCCGGCAGCCGCGGCCCCCATGGCGGCCGGTGCCGCCGGCGACGCCGGCGCGCCGCCGGGGCCCGGCCGGCTGACCCTGACGCTGTCGCTGAAGGCCAAGGGCGCCAAGCCCGCGGCCAACCCGGGTCGCAAGCCCGCGAGCAGCCCGGGCGGCGCGCGCGCCGGCGCGCCGGCGGCCGGCGCCGCGCCCGGGGCGCCCAACGCCGACCCGCCCTCGCCGGCGCCGGGCGGCCCCGCCAGGGGGCCCCGCTCGCCCAAGGCCTGCCGCGGCGGGCCGCCCAAGCCCGCCACCAAGGCTGAGCGCGCGGAGGCGCGCGCCGCGCGCGCCGCTGCGGCGCCCGCCGCCGCCGGCGACGACGGCGGCGGCAGGCCAAAGGGGTCTGCGCGCGCGGGGCCGCGCTCGCCCCGGGCGGGCGCGCCCCTCGCGGGGAGGGGTCCGGCCGCCGGCGGCGCCAGAGCCGGTGCCAAGCGCGGCCGCGGCGAGCGGGCGGCCGCGGCAGCGTCGGAGGCCGCGGATCAGGCCGCGGAGGCGGATGCGGAGGAGGGCCGCGAGGGGCAGCGCGCGAAGCGGCAGCGCCTGCGCGCCGCCACGGCCGACGCGCCGCCTGCGCTCCGGGTGCGGCCGGCCCCTGGTGACCGACGTGTGCTGTTCGCTCGCCAGGCATGGCGTACGCATGCACGTTAGGGGGCGGCACGCTCAGAGCAAGCGCTGGTCAGGCTCGGCTATAGGCCGCGTCCTGCCTTTGGGACACCCAGCGCAAGTCACGGGTGCAGCAAAGGAGGGACCCTGACCCAGACGGCAGGCTTAAACGAGGGTGCCACATGGGGCTCCCAGACAATGGGTGCTGGCCCCTAAGCCTAAGCCTAGACCCTAATATGGTATACCCTAGTAGGGTAATCCTACCCTGGCCGCGACCCGGTGCGCTGACGGGGCACCGGGGCGCCGCGCAGGTGGAGCGGCAGTGCCTCATGACGGAGGACGAGGCGCAGGCGTCCAACAAGGTGCTGCCGAAGGAGTACCGCTACCGCGTGCTGCCCCGTGACCGCTGACCCTACCCTTGACTCTACTCAGCGGAGCGCGCCGCCGCGCGCCCGCCCCCTGCTGGGCTGGGGCCAACCTCAGCGGGGCTTTGGGAGCCTGAGTGCCCGGGCGCTGCCATTTCACGAGTGCGACTGCACCTTGGGGCCTCGGGCAGCGCAGGGCCTGGGAGGGTATGTGGCCATTAGGTTTTGGGTGTTGGGTCTGCTTGGTCCCCTGCCCATCTGGTTCAGTGGGCTGCGCAGTGCCGGGGTAGCGGCCGGCAGCTGTTGTCGCTGCGGCATGGTGTTGGCCCCAGGCTGCCGTTGAGCGCCTCCGTCTGTGTGTCGAGAGTGAGCCCGGAGGGACCTATAGACAGCACGCCCTCGAGCGTGGAGCCTCCCCGTGCTGCAGTGAGTGCTGTTGATTACTTGCAGAACTCGGCCTTGGAACTGATGCAGGCGCACACCGCTGCTTGGAGAGCTATGCGCCCTAGGCTTGTTACGCTAGCCAGTGAGGCGCGCCGCATGCGCTACCTTGGCCACGGACATGGGGCTGCGGCCTGCCTGGCCAGCAAAGGAATGCTGTGTGCTGCTTGCGGCCGGCCGTTTGTAACATTAGTGCAGGGTTCGGCTCAAATGTAACACCCAGAACGCCGGCGAGCTATGGCTGACATGCAGAGCACTGTGTAAGACTGTACAAGACAACCGGGCACTGTGTAAGACAACCGGGTGCCTGGTGTCAGGCTGTCTTGCGGGCCACGCATGAGTGGCCGCAGGAAATAACTGCACAACCAGAATCAAACACGCTAGTGTGTAAGCTTCCAACGTCTAAGAGCAGACAGGTCAGTCAGGCGCCCGCATGGATACGCCATGCGCGCAGGACTGTATCCATGGTCGCCGCAGGCTCCGCTGCCAGCCGGCCTGCGCCTTGCGGCAGACAGGCGTGACCGCAGGCTGCCAGGCGCCTCGGAGCCTGCGCCCTGGACGTGCGGAGCGCCGATGCGGGCCGGGCTAGGCTCAGGATAGGGTTAGGGGGATGGATAGGTGTAGGGTTAGGGTCAGGACACGCCGGCGTTGCTGCGCGCCAGGAAGTCGACCAGGTGCTGGTCGTCGAGCGCGAGCGCGCGCACCAGCGTCGCCATGAGCGCGACCGCCGCCTGCGCGCGCCGCCGCGTCCCGACCTCACCCCTAACCCTGTCATGAGTCGCGCGCTGCCGTCAGCCTGCGCGGGCGGCACGGCAGCGCCCGCGCCCGTGCGCGCGGCCTCTGCGCTGTCAGCGCGGCTCGCGGCGGCTGCCTGGTGCGCGCCCGCGCTTCCTATTCTGGCGCGCGCGGCGCTTCTGCACACGGCGCGCCTGCTCAAGCAGGCAGGCACTGCACGGCAGGCCAGGAGAGCCGATGGAGCGCGAGGAGGCCCTACGCTGGCGGCGCTCACGCCCGAGCAAGTGCACCGCGCAGCCGGCAGTGGCTCGGCGCCGGGCGGGGGCGGCGCGCACCCGCGGCCGCTCGGCAGCCAGGCGGTGCAGGCCGGACTCCGACAGGCGCAGCACGCGGCAGCGCGCGGCGGCGACCGCGCGGAAGCGCGCCGGGCCGTCCAGGAACATGTCGGCCGAGCCCAGCACCGCGCCCGGCCCGAACTGGAACGTCCTGCCGCACCGCGGGGGACCGGCCTCAGCGGGCGCAGCCCTGCGGGGTCCGGCGGCTCGGGCAGCGCAGCGTGCGCTGCATGCCCAGCGTGCGCTGTAATGGCCAGCCCATGTTCCCCAGCAGGCGCAGCCTCGCCTGCCGGGGGCGGTCGAGCGGGTGCGCGCGCACCACTCCAGGCTGTCGGTGAGCAGCGTCTCGGGGAAGTCCACGGCGCGCTGCGCCTCGGGCAGGTTCAGGAAGTTGGCCGCCACCAGCACCCGGCCCTCCTCCACAAAGTGCACCGTCGTCGCCGGCTCGCCCGCCTGCGGGCCAGGTTGCACCACTGATGTCATGTGCACTATGTTCGTGTTCAGAGGCTGCGCTCGTTGCGCACCCCGCATCGTCACCCACATGCGGACCGTAGGAGGTAGCTGCTAGACACTGCATGCAGACCAAGTGCATGCGCCGGCGCATTCAGAGCTCCCAAACAGCGAGTCTAGTGCAGTGCAAATACGCCACTGTTCTAATAAATACACAGCGCTCCATGCCGGCGTGTTGTGCAGCTGCGCTCAGCGCCATGCGAATCAGCTGCGCGCCTCGATGATGACGGCGCCGTCCTCGTATACAGCCTCCGTGAAGTAGGGCCGCACATCGGCCGCCAGCGCGGCAAAGTCCGTGCCTTGCGAGACCACCTGCATTGCGAGGCAGCGCCAGGGCTGTCGGCCAGGCAGGCGCGGCCAGGACACATGCAGGGTTCACGCAGGGTTGTGTCCTCCACGAGCACAGCGCCGCGGCCTGGGCCAGCGCACATGTGACGCATGCGTAGCCAGCGCCTCTTCGAGCGTGACGCGCTGCTGCGGCAGCCCCAGCACGCCGCAGCGCCGCGCGACCTCCAGGAAGCGCTCTTCGCAGAAGTGCACGCCGTCCTCGGCCTTATCAAACGCCCTGCGCGCGCGCCGACCTTGGGCCCGCCGCCGCGGCTCTCCCCCCGGCGGACTTGGTGGTATGGCGCGAGGTCCCAGCATCAAAACGGCACGGCCGCATGCCACCAGCAGGCAGAGGCGACGCGCGCTGAGCTCTGCGCACGAGTGATAACTCTTAACCTAATTGTCACATACTCTGTGCGATGCTACTGGCACGCGTCGCACAGAGAGGCCTGGGCGCTGGAGGGCGGGCGCGCGCTGCGCGCCTGCACGCGTCGGGGCCGATCACGCCGTGCGCGGCGAGCAGCGCCTGAGCGCTCGCGCAGCGCAGCTCGCAGATGAGCAGCTCGATGCCCTGGCGCTGCAGCAGGCTGCGCAGCGTGCCAAACGTCTGTGCCGCCGTTGCGTCCAGCCCGCGCACTATCCTGCGCGCGCGCCCGCTCCCCTGTCGCCGGCTGTAGGCTGGCAACAGGCATGCCGCGGCGCAGTCCTGCCTCTGTGTCACCCATTACTGGATGCAGCAGCAACCTGTAACCTCTACGCTGATGCTAAATCAGATCAGGAGGATCGCTTGTGGCTGCGCTCGACGCCATGGCCACGTCACATTGGCCGGCGGCCTGGTGTCCGGACACGCAACACCGCATGCAGACCGCCTCCGCCTGAGTTCAAGCCGGTGCCTACGACATATGTGCACGCGCGCCTTGCTAGCACAGCATGGATGAATTTTGCTCAGATACACGGTCCAGGAAACCAACAACAGCCTTTGTCATGTTGCGGTGGCTTGCATCCCGCCGTAGGCACGCGCTGCTTGCTGTCCACAGGCAGGGCAGAGACCGCGCGCCGCGCCTGAAGTCCAGCATGATGAACTGCGGCGCGGCGGCGAACGCCGCGCGCGTGCGCTCGCGCGCGCCCGGCGCCCACAGCGCATCGCTCTCCGCGCCGCCCTTCGGCCTGCGGCCGCGGCCGCGGCCGCCCCCGGCGCCCGCACCGGCGCCCCTGCTCGCGCCGCCGTCCGCGCCGCCGCGGCCGCCGTCGCTGGACGGGCCGCTGGGCGGCCGGGGGTGGCGCGCTCCGGCCAGCGCGGGGTGCTGCGCGCTGGCCTCGAGCACGTCGTCGTCGGCCGCCAGCAGCGCGCGCGCGACCGCCATCACCTGCGGCCGCGCCGCGGCTTGTCAGAGCCCATGGCACCGGCTAGCGGAACCCCTCGCCGGTAACCAAGCCCAGATGTGTCGCGGGAGCGCCAACACGCCGAGCCCTGCGCGCCCGCCCGCAGCCGGCGCCCGCGCCGCTCCTCGCACCACCACCTTCATCACAACCAGGCAAGCGACTCGGAGAGGCGGGGAGGGCCATGCAAGGCATGTCACATGCTTTCCGGTGCAAAAGAATTGCCGTATCTGTTTAAAACCTGTGCACTTGAGTCACGTCAACGCATACCCGTCCCATGCACTGAGCTGCATGGGCAGCTGAATGCTCTCCCATGTTGTGGGGGAGCGCGCGGGCGGCGCCTGGTCGCTGATCTTGACGGAGGAGCCGAAGAAGATGTAGCCGGACAGCGACACGGCGGCCAGGCGCGCGGTGAGCAGGTCCAGCACCGCGCGCTCGGTCGGCCCGCGCAGCACCGCCGAACGCGCCGGGATGACCGCCGAGGCGCGCACCGTGACCTGCGCGCGGGCCGGGCCGCGTCACGCAAAGCTTTGCCGATAGATACTCACTGCCCGCTGCATGCACACTGTCGTGCTGACTCGTTCCAACCACACAGGTGACAGGCATACGGTGAAGGTTGTGAATATGTGGGTAACAAAGCACAGACGCCTCTCGAACACAGCGCTTGAAAGTGACTAAGTACTTGCAACCTGTATCTCATGGCAAACGGATTGCGGCCTGGGCCATGAGCAGATGAAGTAATGTGGGGCTTGGATGCGTGTGCGGTCAAGTGTCACAGAGGGCTTCTTGTGGCACGCATCATGGCAGCGCACTCGGCGCTGGAGAATGAATGCAACAGACCGCGGAACAAAACAGGATAACAGAATGACAACAGGACGACACCTGGTCACGGCTAGGGTGTGTAGCGCCCCCCGACTTGCACGCATCGCCGCCGCGCACCTTGGCATACGAAAACGCAAAGTAAAAGACGGAGAAGATGACGCCGGCTGCGATGCCGCGCTCCAGGTCGGTATAGATGATCGCCAGAAATGTCATCCACAGCAGCACGAACTCCGCGCGCGCCACCTACGCGCGCACTGTCACAGCGTCAGACAACCTTGGATCTGACCCTAGAGACACACAGAGATGGAGGCGGAGAAGATGCGCGTCGCGCCGCTCGCGGCCTGGCACTTCCTATAGCCCAGGTGTCAGCGCTGGCGTGCGCGGTCTCTATTTTGTGCATGACTGCAGGGCCTGCGCAGCGGCAGACGTCGCGCCCCCGGGGCGCGCGCGCCTTGCGGTAGCTGTGGAACAGCCAGTCCAGCGTGATCTCGATGCCGAACAGCGCCAGCAGCGCGCCGTAGAACAGGTTGGGCATGTACTGCACGATGCCGAACGGCGCCAGGAACACCGCCAGCTCCACGACTGCCCGCCGCGCAACCCAGCTCGCATGCTAGCAGCTGCTTGGTAACAAGATAGTCATGACGACACTGCTTCACGTAGCCCGGCTCTCATGCCAGCAGTGGCTGAGCAGTGGCTGCTTTACAACAAGGTAATGAGATACTTCGGCATCACATAGCATGGCATCTAGCGGAATGATGATTACCTGCAATCTGCACTGTGAGCACATGGCGCACAGAGCCTGCATACGCAGATGATGAGCGGGCATGGGAGCACACATGAGATGATCCAGCCATGCAGGCGCATGTGCACGCCGGCGCGCATGCTGAAGATGGTCTGCGAGAAGATGTAGGAGCCGGTCAGGCCCGCGCCGCTCAGCGCCGTGACGATGTTGGACAGCCCTGGCGCGCACACAGGGGCACCCGTGTCAGGCTTGCCAGGCGGTGCAGTGATGGCATGCTATAAGGTGAAGCAGAGGGCTATGTACGGGAGACCGGACGCAGTAGCAGCAACCAGTGCTGGTGGCTAGGTGAGCTTGACAGCGGCTGCAAACAGAGCATCAGCTTTGAAAGATGTGACCTGCCACCACGCTCATCGCGATGAAGATGCGCATGGAAGCACAGAGCCACGTCTTGCTGTCATACAGGACAGTGCGCTCACCAACCGTCTGCAGCTCGTGGTTGAAGTCGAGCGGCTCGGGCGACTCAGCCTGTATGGCCGCCACGTCCAGGCTCGACCCGAAGGCGGCCACGAAGAACAGGGCAACCATCTGCGCGCCGCACGCCCGCTCACATCCGCGCGGCCAGTCCCTCCACAAGCACGCGCTGTCGGCATCACTTTACATATATAAAGTAATGTTGGAGCAAAACAGCTGAATGTACCTTCTCCGTCAGCGACTCTGTTTCCCATCATCAGCGCTCACCAGCCAGGCGCTTGCACTTAATGTGCCCCCGGCCACAGATGCAGCGCATCATGGCGCGGAGGATGGAGGCTGGGAGGGCTGCGCCTTTGGCGCCTGCGTCAGGACCGCCCTCCAGTACACGCCGCTGAGCCGCCAGTCGGTAATGTTGAACAGCCGGTAGACGTCCCAGAACGGCGTCCCCGGCTGCAGGAGCACGGGGTTGTCAGCGGGACCCCAACAGCGCCCGCGGCGGCAGGACGGCAGCAGTCAGCACAGCCATCAGCGCCCCAACAGGGAAGTCTGCGACATGCGTCACCTCGTGCGCATGATGTCCTGCCGAATGTATACACTAAATGTTTACCGCGGTCCTGCGTCCATACAGACATCACGCGCCCGAGGTGACGCACGTTGCTGACTTCCCTGTGGGTCGCTGTAAAAGCTGCAGGCGGCAGCGCAAAGCGTGCGCCACGTGGCACAGAGCGCGCTTTCAGGCCACGTTTGAAAGCCGCTCGCGGGCGCCGCACCTTGGGCTGCAGCACCCAGCCCGCGTCGGCAGCCTGCTGCCGGCTCGTGCCGGTGGCGACCAGCACGACCTGGAAGACGACCGGGATGGCGACCAGCGCGGCCGGCAGCAGCAGCGGCGCGAGCGGCGCGAGCCGCGTGCCGCCGCACAGCGGCGCGAACTTCATGATGCCCCACAGCAGCGCGGTCGCGGCCAGCGTGGGCGCCAGCTTGACCAGCGCGTCGGCGCTCGCCAGGTTGGCCCAGCTGGCAAAGCTGCCGATCTGGCGGCCCGCGCGCGCGCGCGCTGAGCCGGGCCTTGGGGGCCGGTGGGGGGGCGGCGCTGCAGCGTGCGTGGAGTGCGCTGCAGCTGCGCATCAGCAGACGCATGCCAGGTCCGTGAAGACGCGCATGCTTGGGAGGCTGCCACTCGCTACAACAACCGACAGGGAAACTGACCGCGGCCCGGCGTGTTGGAGCCAGAACGCCGGAAAGACATCCAATGGGAGACATTAGAGCATGCAGCCACAAGGAAGCGGCGGCAAGCTAGGGCGCGTCTGGGCACGGGCGCTGGGGCCGCACATCGACGCCGCAGGCGAGCGAGATGCCCGCCGCCAGACAGAAGTAGCCCACGTAGCCCAGGTACCCGCCCACCACCTGCCGCCCTCACAGCCTGTTGCTTTGGGGTGGCTAGGGAGGCTAGGGTTCCGCATCCTGCCAGCATCACCCTGTTGCCTGCGCTGGGGCCAGCGGCCTTGGCCCACCTCCTGCACCAGAAAAGCAGAGTGCACTATAGCAGTGCTGGCCAGCGCGTGCAGGGGCCTTCATGCGAGGACAGGTTGGCAGGAAGATAGAAAACACAGGGCCTGTGCGGGGCCGCACCGGCAGCGGCACATACTGCACCAGCGATGCCAGCTTGAAGTAACCTGCGCAGGCCAGGACAGAGACACTCAGCAGCCAGTCAGCCACACCCGACAGAAACCAGCAGCACTATGTTGTATAGCATGCTCAGCATGCTCAGCATGACATTACTACTGCGGAAGCAGGCGAGAGAGGGGGCGGCGCCGGCGCGCCCACGAGCACGATGAGCGAGCCGACCAGGAACGTGGCGATGACCAGCGTGACCAGCGTCGTGCCGAGCGCCTCTTCCGCAGACCTGCCCGCCGCGGCGCTCATGCCAGCGATGGAGGTCGCCATGGCGCTCAGGAAGATCAGGCCAACGTCCTGCACCTGCGCAGAATCACCCGGACACCGGGCTGAGCGGCCCAGGAGGGCGCGGCAAGGGAACCCTCACCCTAACACGCAAGACGCGCGGGCGCCCATGCATAGAGCAGGCCAGCATGGCGGCCGCCGCGCCGGGCGAGCGGCCTCAAGAGCGCGCAGCGCCGCCTGCACGCGGCAGCCCGTCAGTGCAAGGCCAGGCTTAGGGCAGGGTCGCGGCGTGCCTGGCCGACTGCGAACGGCAGCGTGGACGCCAGCGTAAAGACCGCCTGGTGCACCGCCGAGCCCAGGAAGGCCAGCTTGGCCAGCTGGCCCAGCCACGGTGTGTATGCCTCGTCCTTGAAGATGATCGCCGCGAAGCTGATCATCGTCGGGATGCCCACCTGGCGCGCCCGGGCGGCTGCGTTAGACCAGCGCACGTCCGCCTCTGCGCTCCTCAATAGCTGCACTTGGTCTCATAGCAAGACTTCTCACAGCACGGTCCATGCAACCGTGCCAGACCGTGCAAACACACGTGGACGCAGGCGCCATGCGGCGTTAGCAAGCGCCACATGAGAGGTCGTCACCACAGCGTTTATTATGCCGTACACGACGTTGTTGCCAATTCCGCGGCCAGCCGCCTTGCCGGCTCGGCTCTGCGCGCCGCCCTTGGCCAGAAGCGGCTCCGCCACGCCGTCCGCCACCCCGCCGTCGGCTGCGTTAAATGTGATTTAACTTTATTTTTTCTTTCAGTTGCGCCCTCTGTCAGATTGTGCGCCTTTCAAGTGCGCCATCTGTCAGGCTGTGCACCGTTGGACGGGGCCACCACCGCGACAGTGCAGAACAGAAGCCCAGGTGCGCGGTGACCTGTGTGAGCAAGCATCGGCATGGGCCTGAATGCGGGCATGCCTGCCCAGCGGCGCAGCAGCCACACCGCATACGTCCTCGTCGAGTCTGCGCGCAGGGCCTCAGGCGAGGCCTACCCAGGCGCGCACCGGGCGGGTACCCCTCCGCGCCGTCCCCGCGCTCCTCCGGCACGGCGACGGGCGTGTTGGCGCCCGACGCCGGCGGCCCGCCCGCGCCGCCACGCGCGGGCAGCGCCATGTGCAGCCGCGGCCCGCTCATGCGCAGGCCCAGGTTGCCGCTGCCCGACGGGTCGAGCAACGCGCGCTCCGACGGCGGCGTGCCCGGCGGCGTGGGCCGGTGCGCATGCGTGCCGCCCTGCCCCTGCGCGCGTCCTTGTTCAACAGCGGCGGTGACAGCAGAGGGGTAGGCAGGGGGCGGCGTGGGCAACAGCGCAGTCAGGCTGTGCGGCCCCTGCATGCCCGCAGCCCCCTCGAGACGCAGCATCCTGCAGCACGGAGCGCAAGCCAACGCGAGCGGCCCTCGGCGCCCACCGTTTCCAGGTCGTGGCGCGTCGGCGAGTGCGGCGTGGTGCAGGGCGCCGTCGCCGACCCGCCCTTGTCCCGGTCCCTGTTGAAGAAGGAGCCGATGAGTGGGGACGTGCCTGCCGCCCCACAGCAACGTCGGGGCGTGCACGGCTGTGGCTCGGTCAGGCGCGCGCTTGCAGCCTGGTCGCCCTTGTCTCTGCTCAGTAGGGGCAAGGCGCTGCCGGGGCGCACCCAGGTGCAGCGAGTTGGAGCCCAGGTGCAGAGAGTTGGCCCCCAGCTGCAACGAGGCTGCCTGCTGGCCGGGCTCCAGCCGGCTGATGGCCACCGCGCCGCTGCGCGCGTGGGCCCCAGCATTGCGCGGGGCGGGCGCTGCAGGCGGCGGCGCGGCTCCTCCATCGCTTGCAGCGGCAGGCGCCTCAACGAGAGCGTCAGCATGGACAGGCGGGCTCGACGACTGCAGGCCCCGTGTCAGGGCGGATGCGCGGGGCACACTGCCCGCGGCCTCGTCTACGGAACGCCGCCCAAACATACTTGCAGCGCCGCCTCACGGCTGCCCCTGCGCAATCATGTTTTGCATGTACCAATGCTGGCAGTAAATCACTGTCACTTTACAGGCACGGCCGCAACAAGTACAGAGGGGAGTCGAGTGAGCACCAGTGACACTTTCACAGACGGACAAATGCGGCCATGAGTAAATAGCAAAGAGGACCGAGCACAGCAGTCTTCTTCCCTTTTACCTGTGGCTGTGCTGGCTGCGGCCTGTAAAGCCCCAGAGCTGAACGCTCTGTCTCTATAACGCTCTATCCTCTATCTGCTGAACTGTCCTGGCTGGCACACGGTGCTACCTTCATATCGTCCACTTCCTGTCCAACAGTTGCTTTAAGCAAATGCGGGCAGCAAAGCAAGCGAGCGCTCCCAGCAGGAGGCTCTGCCCGTGTGCGCTGCAGTGCCCAGCAACTGCTTGGCAGTGCCTGCCGCCTGCGCGCCTGGCACCACAGCTGTGCCGTGGCAGGCGTTGCCGGCGCGCCTGCGCCCAGGTGCTGCGGGCCGCAGCCAAGGATGAGAGCACAGCCACGCTGCTCCGGGAAGGTTCGCTCCCGCTCAGCTGCGTGCCAGTGTGGCTACCTCCCTTGTTCTGTTGCACACTGAAGCCATGTCGTGCCTCCCAGCTAGTTGTGGCACCGCGGAACGAGCCGTGGTTACTCCAGAGTCAGCTTTCTGAAGCGGTGCTGACGCCTGGGGTACCTCGCAGCCCTCGCTGGCGGGCAGAGCGAGCTCGAGGGCGTGTACATGGCGGGCTCTGCGTTCTTGAAAGAGCACCTGGGCATCCAGAGCGTCGGGGAGCGCTCGCGCATCCTGGACCATGCGATGAATCCCAACAGCCTCTACGCGCTGCGGCCAGACCGCAAGGGCGCCGCCAACGCCTCGGTGCGGCTCTCTGAGGGCGTCGCGGGGCGGGAGAGCTGCGCACAACTGGCTCTTGCACCGCGCAGCTCTTGCAGGCTGCGCTTCCAGCGCTATCTCCTTGGTGCTCAGGCGCGCTGCTGGTCCCAACCGCATGAGCCTGCCCTCGCAGGCCAGGAAGGTGACCCCCGAGGAGATGCGCGCGGTGTGCGAGTACATGCAGGGCCAGGGGCTGACGGTGGAGGAGGTGCAGAAGGTACGCGCACAGCTTGCTTGGCACACCCTGCCTGCTGCACCTGCTGTGCCGTGTTGTTGCGCACTCACCTGACAGGCCAGCGCACTCGCTCTCTGCACACCGCAGACCACGCAGCACCTGGCCACTGCTTGTAAAGCATTCCACGCGTGCGTCCGTCTGTGACAGGAAGTCATGCAGCAGTCTCACAGGCGGTTGTGCGCGCTCAGGTGGTGTCGGAGCATCCGCCGACGCTCGTGTACGACCCGCAGGCCAGGCTGCGGCCCATCTTCGACTACCTGAAGGAGCTCGGCATGTCCGCCTCGGCCACCATCGTGCGGCGGCCCTCGCTGCTGGGGCTTGAGGCTGACGCGAGCCTGCGGCGCATTGTGGGGTACCTGCAGGAGGTGGAGGGCAAAAGCATGCCTGAGATAGAGGAACTCCTGGCCACCACGCTCTAGCTCTGCGATATTGTTTTTGGCGTGAGCTTGAAGCGTGGCTGCTTGGGAGGGACGAAGAGGGCTTGAATGCTGGGAAGGGGAATGACTGTGGCGCCGTCCCTGGCGGCATGTGGTTTACAGAGTGCGGTCAACAAAGACCAGCCTATGGCGGGACCGTGCTGGGCTGTGTTTGTGACAGGTGGCTGTAGTCTGGTTGCATATGAACGCGCTCATGCTGATCAGTCTCCGGTATGCTTGTTTTGGAAGTTAGCTCAGCCTTGGTCTTTGCTCATCATGGCACTATGTCACCGCCTCTTGCTGCGAGCTGAGATGTCCGTTCAAATAATGATTTTTTATATGTTATCCGGTACAATGCAGGTCTGTGAAGGCAAAGCAGGCTGATAGAGATCTGTGCGTTGTACACTGCTGCTGCAAAAACGTGAGGCAATGACAGTCTTTCAAGCATGAAAGGGGCAACTTAACTGCACGGGGATGCAGCTCATCAGCAACAAGTGGTGTGCATTAAGATACAAAGCTCCCACAACGCATGCACTGCAAGGGACCCCCTCTAACACCTGCCATTCCCAACATACGCTGAGCACGCAACGTGCAAAGTACACAACAGAGCTGATGACACAACTCTTGCACAACCAGGCGGGTCACAGCAGACAGGCTGAACAAGGTGCAGAACCTCTGCAGTGGGGAGAAATTGTGACCTGTACAAGCATGCTCAGCTCAATGCGAACATAACATGCGGAGACACGCTGTCTTGATGCTGGGTCCTAATCATCAACTATACCAGCCGCTGCCAGGTGGCGTTGAGGGCAGCTCACAGCCCTCCTGGCGATGCTCAACTTGACAGAACAATTCAGGACAGAACGGCGTTGCTCCGCGCCAGGAAGTCAAACATGTGCAGGTTTTCCTGGGATGTCATGCGCATGATTATCGACACCAGTGCCGCCGCCGCCTGCCGCGCCGCAGTGCATCTCAGTCACGGATACTGCAGAGGAGAGGTGTACCATCCTCCTCCTCCTCCTGTAACCAAGGCTGCGCTGCCTCTCACAGACAGACGGCGAACATTGCCGCGACTGGCAGCCAGAGGATGGCTGCGACAACAGGCAGCAAGCATTGCGGCACATGCCTGCCCCACACGGCCGGCTTTACTCCCGTGCACGCCCGTATCACACGGCCCCAGCCTTGGAGGGCCCTGTGACGGGCAAGGGCGGCAGCGCCGAAGGTGAACATGGGAACATGGTGCCAGGCCCGCTCCTCGGGCTCCTGTCGCATCATGCGCTGCAGGCTCTCGCGCGACAGGCACAGCAGGCGGCAGGGCTCGGCGGCGACCACGCGGAAGCGCGCAGGGCCGTTCATGAAGAAGTCGGAGGCGCCCAGCAGCGCGCCGGGGCCGTACTCAAACACCCTGCGGGCCAGATTGCACACCGCCCAGGGTACCATACTCTGCTGTGAAGCCAATTGGTTTTGCTCTGTTGTGGCATGTCCGCAGCGAGCACTGCCACGACCACACTTACCTGAAGGCGCTCAGCTTTAGGAAGAAGAAAGCACACCCTAACTTGTCCAACAGGAAGCTCCATAGAAGAAGTTTGAAGGCAATGGCCATGTAGCCTGCAGTACCTCGACCTGTGCCGGAATGTCTGCACCTTGTGCAGGAGCCTGAAACCTAGCAACGCTGGGCTTGTACCAGGTGTTGTGGCAACCTGCATGCGCTCAACGCCCTTTCCTGCAGGCCCTGTCCAACGAATGGAGCAAGCATCGCACCACTCCAGGCCGTTTGTGAGCAGCATAATGGGGAACTCGATCGCGCGGTGCGTGTCGGGCAGGTTGATGAAGGTGGCCTCCATGCGCGCGTGGCCCTCCACAATGAAGCGCACCTCGCTCGCCGGGTCACCCACCTGTGCAGACGCGCGTAAAGCAGCTTGACTGAGACGCGGGTGCGATAGAAGGTGAGCTTTTAAGTCTGCGATCACACAGTCTGCGTGGTCCGTTGTGCTTCCGCATCCCCATACGCAGCCACTCACTCCTCTGGCACGAGATGGGGCAAATGCAGCTGGTCCGTACCTTGATGATGACGTCCTTTGCGCTGCAGGCGGTCTCCGCGAAGAATGGGCGCGCATCCGCCGCCAGCCGCGCCAGGTTGCGCACATCAGGCAACACCTGACCCAGCACACACCACCTTGCTTTCTGTAGGTTGGTGCAGTGCCGCTGCGGGCAGAGTTTGCACCTTGCTCATGTACAACTCATGAGTATGACCCAATCAACAACAAGATATCCTGTCAGTCCAGCACCGCTGAATGGCATGCTGAGCCACATGTGTGCCAAATCTGCAGAAGGCTCCTCCCTGCCCACGCATGTGCCCATGCCTGGCTTGCATGCGCCGTGAAGGCCTCCTCGAGCGACACATGCCGCGCAGGCATGCCGAGCACGCCAAAGCGCCGCGCGACCTCCAGGAAGCGCTCCTCGCAGTAGTGCACGCCGTCCTCTGCCTTTTTGTATGCCCTGAAACACACGCCGAGCGTGCCCGTCATGTACGCAAACTAGTAGTAAATTAACAACAGTGCATGTCAGCATCCATGTGGGCAAGCTCAGACGATCAGAGTACCTGCGTAAGTAATAACAGTCACCAAAGGCTTTCACGTGCATGCAGCATATAGCTCTAAGACTGAGCAGCAATGCAAGGCGGGCCTCACACCTGCAGCCTGCCGGTCCGATGACGCCATGCGCGGTGAGCAGCGCCGATGCGCTCTCGTTTTCCAGCTCAACTATGATAAGCTCCACGTTCAGGCGCTGCAGCAAGTTCCGCAGCGAGCCAAAGCTCTGCGCAGCGGTTGCGTCCAGGCCGCGCACCATCCTGTGTTCCACTAGGTACATAAGAATCATAGCAAGGCAGCTTGCAACGTGACGCGCTTCTGCTAGGAGGTGTTTGGCCCTGCACTGCTCCCTGAGGTTGCTCCCAGGGTGCTCACACGCAGACTGCTGCACAGCAGCCCACAGCAATAGCACAACCTCAGGACGCTGCATGCACGCTCGCCTTGCTCCATATTCCTAAGCACATGAGATGGGATGAAGGCCAGGACTTGACTCTTCAGGAGGTCTTTGCTAACTCGGATTGCTCTCAGCTCTGTGGCTTGGCTAAGGTACATGCACAGCTGCACCTTCAATGGACATCACTGCCGCATGCAGCACCCACGGTATGATATCGCAGCGCGCCTGAAGTCCAGCATGAGGAACTGCGGCGCGGCGCCAAAGGCCTCCTTGGTGTGCGCGCGCATCTCTGGCGACCACAGCCTGCCCTCGTCCGCGCCGCCCTGCCCGACCGCGTGCGGCGTGCTGGCTTCCAGCACATCCTCGTCGGAGGAGACCAGCGCGCGAGCAACGGCCATCACCTGCAGCATGCCGCAGCTGCCTCAGCGGGCCATGTGCATTGCCTTATACGGCAGCCTGCAGATGGCTGGCTGGCGCAGTGGTAGCAACCTGCAAGCCATGCAGAGGTGCTGACCTCAAAATGTACAGGTCACCTCCGCGACATTGCTGCAGGAAGCCTGTTTGTGCGGTTTTCCCGGAGACTACGGCCAGCCACTCTGCAGCAGAGCCACAGCAGGGACCGAGATGCAACACATCGTACAACACCAACACGCACCCATGCACACAGACAGGTGACAGTGAGGCTGCAGCGCGCCTGGTCGCTGATGTTCACGGAGGAGCCGAAGAAGATGTAGCCCGCGAGCGACACGGCGGCCAGGCGTGCGGTCAGCAGGTCCAGCACCTCGCGCTCCTTGGGCCCGCGCAGCACCGCCGAGCGCGCCGGGACGATCGCCGACGCCTTGACCGTCACCTGTGCGCCGAGCGGGTGATGTGTAAGCACCACTGTGCATCCAGAGCGACCTGAGCAAGTGCAACACGATCTTGCCGGCTGCGCAGCACCGACCGCGCCGGCATATGTGCTGATGTCTGAGCAGACCTGCAATCCGTGCAGAGCCCACGGGTGCTCACCCGGCATTGTTAATACATTTACACTCCAAATCTCAGCCCATGCATGCTTGAACTCAGCCTGTAAGCCTGGATGTCGAGTGAACTACACCTGCCTGACATGTTCCGCAATTGAAGCTGCTCACGGGCCTGCGCACCAGCGAGTAGCGATAGGCAAAGTACACGACGGAGAACATGACGCCGGCGAAGATGCCGGTGAGGAGGTCAGTGGCGATGATGGCCAGGAAGGTCATCCACAGCAGCACAAACTCTGACCGGGCCACCTGCGCCAGCCCATGCCGTCAGGGGCTTCACGACGCGGACCATGAGCTTCAGGGGCAAGGCAGCCGGGCTGCTTGGTTTGCCGGCGAGAGGCGCGCCTTGTGGTATGAGTGGAAGAGCCAGTCTGTTGTGATCTCGATCCCCAGCAGGTTCCTGCGCGCCAGACAGCAAGTCTGTGTGCCAAGTCACTCTGCGCACAAGCAAACAAGTCAGGTCTTCAGGAGACGCTATGCACAGTCTTTACTCTCAGTCTCTCAGCCTAATCTCACAGACAGCACAAAGCACCAAAAGCTGGCTGCCAGCCGCTCTGAAGTTGCCCTATGACCAGACAGTGACAGTGTAACTGCAAGGAAGAAAGGTGGGCACGCACAGTAGGGACCCGTAAAACAGGTTGGGCATGTACTGCACGATGCTGAACGGTACCAGGAACACCGCCAGCTCCACGCCTGGCGCACCAGGCAGCTTAGCGCGCATCTCCAAACAGCAGCGCAGCTTTGGAGCAAAGCTTTGGTACTTTGCATGCCTGCTCGTCCTGATATCTTTGCGTTTGCAGAGGTGAGCGTTGTAAGGTCGGGCACTGACACTGACGCTGACATTGATTGTGAAGGGGTGGTGGCATGAAGAGAGCACCAGCCTTCCCTGCTGGCCGCACCTGCAATGATATACCCGTGCAGGCGCGTGTGCACGCCGGCGCGCATGCTGAAAATGGTCTGCGAGAAGATGTAGGAGCCGGTCAGGCCCGCGCCCGTCAGCGAGGTGATGATGTTGGACAGCCCTGCTCGCAGCAGCAGCCTATGTGCGGCCGCTCAGGCAATGCAGCCGGCAAGCCGTGGCTGGCATGCGCAGGCATGTGCGCCACATGCACAGGCCAAGGCGCTCAGGTAAGGATGTCAGGGTGTGTCGACGGTCAGCGGCCTGAAGCATGCCGTTGGGCACGTGCCAAGCAAGCTTGGAGCTCACTAGGTGCGCGCAATGTTCGCACATGGCAGAGGAGGGATGCGAGTCCTGTAAAGCAGCCAAAGGCACGCGGGTTGCACCTACGGTCTGCAGCTCGTGGTTGAAGTCCAGCGGCTCGGGCGACTCGGACTGGATGGCCGCCACATCCAGGCTCGAGCCAAACGCTGCCACAAAGAACAGTGCAAGCACCTGCTCCCCAGCAGGTCTTGCGTAAGCGGGCGGGTGTGAAGCCCTCAACAAACCCTCTTCCATTATGTAGCATCCACCATCTGCGACCATCAAAAGTGCCCGGCGGCGGCCCTGCACCAAGCAGCAGCAGTGCCTGCCTCTGGCAGTGTTCAGGCCCGCACGGCCGGTGAGCCGAGCCTGCTAGTGACGCCTGAGAGAGCAAAGAGCATGGTGCGCAGCAGGGGCTCGGGAAGGGGCGGGCCCCGCCTTGGGCGCCTGGTAGGCCGCGGCCTTCCAGTACACGCCGTCAAAGCGCAGGTCCTTGATGTTGAACAGGCGATACACCTCCCAGAACGGCGTGCCAGGCTGCGCAGCGCACGTAAAGGGAGGTTACGGCCAGGGCCTCTGATTGTAACTCTCGAAGCACGCTGCCACCACTGCCGCCTTGCGCTCGCACGCCAGAGCGCCGCAGCCACAGCGGCAACAAGCAAAGGCAAGCCACCACAGCCATGGCCGAGCCCGGACGCATGCGCGAGCAGTACCATGTGCTCTGCACGCCGCGGGCGAGGCGCGCGGCGGGCGGGCCGCCGCGCCTTGGGCTGCAGCACCCAGCCCGCGTCGGCCGCCTCCTGCAGCGACACGCCCAGCGCGAGCAGCGCGAGCTGGAACGCGGCCGGCACGAAGACGAGCGCGGCCGGCAGGAAGAGCGGCGCGAACGGCGCGAGGCGCGTGCCGCCGCACAGCGGCGCCGCCTTCATGGTGCCCCAGACCAGCAGCGTGGCGGCCAGCGTGGGCGCCAGCTTGACCAGCGCGTCCCGGTTGGCGAGGTTGACCCAGCTGGGGAAGCTGCCCACCTGCCGGCGCACCCTATCCCTAGTCAGACCCTTTCCCTTTCCCAACCCTATTTGGAGGGAGAATGGCGTCGCGGGCGCAGCGCCCCAGCGGCCTGCCGGCACGCATGCATTGGGCGTGCGCGGTGCTTGTTAAACGGGCGTGACTTTGCGTGCACGCAGGCGGGAACGACAGCCTAGCGCGGGGCAAAACAGTGACAATGGGCGCCTTCATGTCCACGAAAGCTGGGGACGTCAGGGCATGCAAAGAGAAAGCAATTCGTGTGCAGCGGCCGCTGCTTTGCACGCATCATGAGCGCGGGCGCGCGCACTTCCACACCGCACGCCAGCGAGATGCCCGCTGCGATGCAGAAGTAGCCCACGTAGCCCAGGTACCCGCCCACCACCTGCGCCCGAAACGCTCTGCTGGCCGCCGCTGTCTCCGACACAGCACCCTTCTGTCAGGAGAGTGTCAGGGCCAGCTCTGCTGGCCACAATAGCCTGTCAATGCATTATGCTGTCAGAAGCACTCGATGGCACATGTCAGCTTCCCTGCATGACCCAGTCGCTGGTACGCCGGGCAATTGTAGCGCATGTCAGGCCCGCAACTGCAGACAGTGCACAGCCTCATCAGCTGCCTGGGTGCAAATCATGGCGGCGCTGCGCACCGGCAGGGGCACGTACTGCACGAGCGAGGCGAGCTTGAACCTGCCTGCAACAGCAGGCGCGCTCATAGGTGTGGCTTCCGGATGTCCTGAGCACTTTCTCTACAGCCAAGGACCTGAGTGTCCTAAACAATCACAGCCCTATATGGACGCCTATGACAGGATTGCAAATGACCCGCCTCCTTGACTTTGGCACAGCATGTGATGCTCTGAAACAGAGTACCGGGCGCAGCCCTGGGAGGGCCGGGCGCGCCCACCCACGGCCACGATGAGCACGCCCACGACGAACGTGGCGATGACCAGCGTCGTCAGCACGGTGCCCAGCGCCTCCTCCGGCGCGTAGCCCGCGGCGGTGCACATGGCCGCGATGGAGGTCGCCATCGCGCTCTGGAAGATGAGGCTGACGTCTTGCACCTGGTCAGGACAGGGTTAGGGTTGGGGTCATATAGCATTTGGACCAAATTCAATTGTTGGAAGACATCGGGTTCATACGGCGCTGCAGACTACATAGTTGCAAACAGGTGCATGATAAGCTTGGGCACTCACACAAGAACACGCACACTGCACAGCACATGGACGCCAGCACACCATGGTGTGTTGACACGTGTACGCGCAGGCATGCTGCTGATACCCAAACAGAGCGGGCGGCTCAGGGCGCGCGCCTGCCCGACGGCGAACGGCAGCGTTGACGCGACAGTGAACACGAATTGGTGCACCGCCGAGCCCAGGAAGGCGAGCTTGGCCAGCTGGCCCAGCCACGGAGTGTACAGCTCGTCTGCGCACCCAAACGCGAGGGCGTCACGGCGCGCGCGGCGGCGACCGCGCGGCCCGGCCACTTGCCCGCGGCTTTGTGATTGTACAGTGGTACTTAATTTTGCATCTTACATATTGTACAGAGGTGTTCAATTATGCAGCTCATGTGCTTGGACACGGGGCCAGCGCGCCTTTGAAGATGATGGCGGCAAAGCTAATCATCGTCGGGATGCCCACCTGGCGCGCGCGGGCGGATGGTCAAAGCACATGCGGCGCGCACGGAACGAACTTTAACCTGCGGGCAAGCAAGCGCAGGGCACGACACGCTGCAAGCAGCAACATGGGGCGTCGGCGTCCGCGTGCTAGACTTGGCTATGATTGCAGCGCAATGGTCGTGCAACACTCATGCACAGACTGACATTGAGCACGGACGCCAAAGACATGCAGGCGCCAGCACTGACGCATGCGAGCGCGTCATGATAGGGTTAGGGTATTTGTGAGCTGACGCTCGGGTGCGCACCACGGCGTTGATCATGCCGTAGGTGATCTCATTGCCGATACCGGTCGCGTGCGCCTCCTTGCCGTGCGCCTCCTCCAGCAGCGGCTCCTTCTCGGGCGCGCCGTGATGCAGGCCTGCGCATTGACGCGCTGTAAAAGGGGCGCTCTAAAAGCGGCGTGCATCATGCTAATCAGTAAACATGCGAGCCTGCATGCACGCCGGCCTCCATGTTGACTTGCTGCAGCACAGCAGGCAACGTCATGCTTAGTGTCCACATGCAATATTCACTCTAGCACAGATTGTGCGATTGCTGGCGAGTGACGCGCTCATGGAGCGGCATGCAATCTGACATGCACCAGCCCTCGACTTGTCAGTGCACTAGCTGAAGTGCACAGATGAAGCCGATACGAAAATCACACCATTCCCAACGCATGAGTGGTCCACTACCACTCCTTGAGTCTGGCCAGCGCCATGGTTCAGAACGTACAGACCAAATGGATACATCAGCATCGGCTCTGCAGGCGTGCGACCTACCGTTGCCACCGGCAGCGCCGTCCCCGCCGCCTCGCGCCTCTTCATGCGTCACGAGCGGGGTGGTGTGGGTGGCGAGCGGGCCGCTGCGGGCCGGCCTATCCAGGCTCAGGCGCGGGCCCGCCACGCGCAGGCCGTGCGGCTCAGCTGGGGCTGGGTGCGCCGCCGGCGCAGGCCCCGCGTCCGGCTCGCGGCCCTGCAGCGGTTCAAAGTGTCAGGCTGTGTCCACCACAGCGAGAAATGAGTCTTGGTCAAGCGCGCGCCGTCGGCGCTCCCGCCATGTCTGGTCTGGCTCGCGATCTCTGTGCAACATAACAACGTCACAGTCTGATAGTAGGCACAGACTGTGGCCCGGCCGAGGGCCACGTATGCTTGCCTGGCGGCCCTGGCTCACGCAGCACTGACAAGGGAGCGGAGTCTGCATACACTGCGCGCTGGACAGTGCTTGCATGCAGGGCGTGAAGGCACTTGTGAGCGCAGGCAGCGCAGTGGCACTCGAGCAGAGTGGGCACCGTTTCTATGTCCTCCTCCATGAGGCTGCTGCTCTCCGGCGGCTGCGGACCAGGGCGGTCCTGGAATGACAGCTCCCGCACGATGGGCGACCGGCCTGCACTAGCACACAGCCTCGCTTTGACACAACTACCTCTGGATAACAATATATGTACAGGCAAAAGAAGACAGCAGGTCTCAGGCACGAGGCTGTCAGGCACACCAAACTGCAGCGCATTGCCGCCGCCCAGCCGGAGCGAGTTGGCGCCAATGTGCCCGGAGCCGCTGCGCTCAAAGTGCCGTATCGGCACCGCGCCGGCGGCCTCCAGGCGCTCGGCATCCTCCTGGGCCTGCTGCGTGGTCAGCCGCTGCGCCTGCGCCTGCCGCTCACGGGCAGGCATGTCCTCGCTGCCGGCGCTGGCGAGCGGCGGCCTGTGCGGGCCAGGCGCGCTGCTGGACGCCGCCTGCAGGTCGCGCGTGAGTGCGGAGTCGCTGCTGGGCGCGTCGCCGCTGGCCGCGCCTGCCAGGCCCATGCGCGCCCACATTGCGCGCTGTCGCACTGCTGCTCACGCCTAGACTGTTGCAAGCTCCTGTTGTGCTACAGTAGATGTACAGAAAGTATGCCCTCGGAGCTGCGAACGTGCATCTAGTGACATATGTACGCACTATGCATGGTCTGACCTAACTTGTTTTTCCCTGCATTCCTTTTGGGCCTTGCATGGAGACCTATCAGTTGTGCATCATGTGCATGCTGGAACATGCATGTGTATACTATGCAGGCGCCTGGATCATGTAATGTTATCAGGCAAGCGGTGGTGCCTTCTCCTGTCAGCGCAGCGAGCACCCAGTGCAATGCTTCACATGCACTTTATCAGGAGCAACACCACTTGTCCATGCATTGCAATGGCAATGATCGTTCTGGTCCTGTGGCGCCCCAAGGATGTCGAAATTGTCACCCATTCCCCACAAGCAGGGGCACTGACATATTGCAACCCGCCACGAAACAGCGGTAATTCAGGCGCTGCACACTTGGGCTCTGACAGTGCTTTTCACTGGTCCATGCAACCCTCCTCTCCAAGGCTTATCAAATCAGGCTGAAGCCGCCTGGGACTCCCGCACACATAGCTAACGCGGCACCTCTCAGACATATAGCTAGTGTCGCACCTTTTGAAAAACGCAGTTACTGGTAAAAGACAATCTGCGAGGTCATCATGATGTACCCAGCGGTAGCGTTGGGCCCAATGACAGGGTCTGCGCCCTCATAAAGACCCTTGTAGGTCACCACGTTCTCACCCTCCCCAGGTCTCCTCAGCTCGCCCGTCATATCCACCAGCCAGGGCTGCACGGCGCCGCCCGGGCACCACCCGGCGCGGCCGTACAGCCAGGTGCCGTGCTGGTTTGGTGCGGTGCCGTTCGGCACCTGCGGGCACACACGTGTGCGCATGTCGCTCTGTGCACTGCGGCCGTTTGAAAGGTGCCTGCAGCTACGGAGAACCCGCATGCTGCATCGTCAGCAGCATCACCCTGCGCATGTCGCTCCAGCCACTGCGGCGGTTTGAAAGGTGCCTGCAGCTACGGAGAACCCGCATGCGGCTCCGTCAGCAGCATGCACCCTGCATGATCGCAGCAGACACCAACATGCATGCTCCCTGTGTTCCCATGCATGGGAACAAACGCACCCACCAGGCACACTCCTAAAGTGCAATGCTCCAGCTCGCTGTGCAGGCGGCCTGCTAGTTTGCGCATTGCAGGGCCGTGCGCGCAGGTGACGCCACACACATAGCGAGGGGCACCTGGGCCATGCAGCCATAGTCCTCGCCCGCGACCGAAAAGTTGAGTGTGTGCGCCGCGCCGTTCACCACAAACGTGTGCGTGGTGGGGCAGAACTCTGCGCAGTTGTTGTTGTCGCTGCCGTGGCCTGCGGCGCGGCGCGTGCCCTGCTCAGGGTGCGCATCAGTGGCTGGGCGTGCTTGCATCGCCGCTGGCCACAGCCATGCACATGACCTGCACAAGCAACCCTGCCTGCAGTAGGAGCGCTCTGAGCACGTTTGCAAACCAGCGGGCCTGACGCAGTATGTGCCACACAGTGCTGCAGGACTGCAACGCATGCCTCCTGTGGTGCACGCCGCCAGAAACTGAAAGACGCCGGCAGCCCCGACCCGCCATCGAGCGCGCCACAGGCAGGGCAGGCGCCGCGCGCCTGTGATGGTGGCCGCGATCACCGCGCGGCGCGTGCCGCTGGGCGTCGCAAAGCGCGCCGCCGAGCGGTTGGCGTTGTAGCCGGCGTCAAACGTGCCGCCCTGGAACAGTGGCTGCGCCGCCACCGGGCTGGCGGCTGCGCGCCACCCGGGGCTCCCGGGGATCACACCCATGGCGTGGCGAGCTTCAGGCAGGACACGCGATGCAGGTGTTCAGCCATCAGCAAACCCTGGTTTACAAGGAACCTAGGGCTGCAGCACCGGCTGCCGCACCAGCTTCGCCAGCGCCGGGGTCGGAGCGCAGCCGCAGGTCCAGCGAGGCGCGCCAGCCCGTCGCCCACGGCGCGGTCTTGAGCCTGACCTGGCACCAGCGCTCGCCGGAGCCCCGGGGTCCCACCAGCAGCGGCCGCAGGTGGCTCACCTGCATCCAGTCACATGCACACCGCAATGATGACCTACATTGCTGGATGCTGCCCGAGGAGCCACCATTGCGCCAGTTGTCTGCAGTCACATCAGACCAGGGCTGCCTGCCGGCTCTGGACGGCAGCAGCAAGGCGCCAGGCCCTGGTCAAATAGCAGTGCGCCACACCTCCCCCTGAAAAAGCTCATGCAATAATGTTGCGGGCCCAGGCGCGCACATCCGTAAGCCAGCGGCCGACGCGCCGCCGGTACGCCGTCACCCAGCGCCCAATCTCCGTCCCGCAGCCGGCCGCCGGCTCGGGCAGCGCCAGCGCGGCGCCCGCTTGCCGCGCGCGCCAGGCGGCCGCGCCCGCATCGCGCTCGTCGTGCGGCGCGGCGCTCTCCGCGGCTGCGGTGCCGCCGCCGCCGTCACTGCCCCCACTGCCCGCCACAGGGCTGGCCCCACTGTCCGCGAGGAACGCACTGCCGGCCTCATCGCGTGCGCCGCGGCGCCACGCTGGCTGGGAGAGGGCGCCGTAGAGGCTGCCCGCAAGGGGGCTGCGATCGGACCCGGCCTGGAAAGTGCTGCCGAAGGCATCCATGCTGCGCCCGCTGCGCCACAGCGAAGAAATCTCAACGGCAACATTCACATGTTGCGCTCGGTGTCATGCATCATGGAGGATGGCAAACGGCGAGCTCGCATGCCCGCATGTGGCTGCTCTAAGCAAGGTGACCCGGGTCCTGCAAGCAAGTGGTATCCTTAGGCGTGCCCTGCGCTGATTGATGAACGGGGCATGCACAAGCCAGGTATGCACAGAGCTGCGGACCTGCCGCGCCGCGCCAGACAGACGGTGGGCTGACAGGCGGAGCAGGCGGCGGCGGCAGCGGCGGCGCTGCCCTCGCAGCACGCGTGCGCCTGCACCACATGGTCCCACGCCGGGCAAGAGTTGTCGTCCGGGCCTGCCCGCGCTCTCCCGCTTATTCAGCTTGCAGCCATGCTGACGAGCCAGAGCATGCTGCCAAGGGCGGCGGCGGGCTGGACAGGCCAAGGCTAGTATGTTGCCGGTGCTAGCTGGGCCGCCAGTGCCCCGTGCGCCCACATGGCCCAGGCACCAGTGCAGGGCAAAGCATGGGGACCGCACCGTCGCAGGACAGGCTCATGTACAGCCCCAGGCCGGAGCTGCTCGTCAGGTTGTCGGGCATGCGCAGGAGCGCGGTGATGCCGAGCTCGCCGTCCATGAGCTGCGCGCCGCGCGGCCGCTTGCTCGCTTGCCATGCATAGCCTTCCTACTGTTTGTCCTTCTGAAAGCCTCTCAACCTTCATGCATCCGTCTGATCACTGATGCACACCGATGCCATGCCGCTCTCTGTTCTCTAGCAGCACAGTGATGCTGGTATCTGTTGCTTTTCATGCTGCCCATGGCTTGCAGTCCCCATGTCAAGCTTGCACAGTCAGCGCGTGGCAGCAGTCGGCGCTGGCATGATGCAGCCCTCGCGGCACTCTGGGGCGCGCCTGGTCAGCAAAGACGGGAATCGTGGCCGCGGGCCGCGCCAGCGCGCGCTCCAGCCCGCTCGTGTACAGCAGCCACTGCGCCTCCCAGGCCAGCATGGCCAGCGTCGGCCCCGGCTCCCAGCCCACCTGCGCGCATTGCTGCGGCGTCGCGCAGGCGCAGGCTGCTTCCAGCCGCGCCGACCAGGCGGCGCAACCCCAGGCGGGCACATGTGAGCACTCCACAGGTGCAGGGGCTGCACGTGCAGACCTGTTGCTGGCAAACCCTCAGACTCTGACGCGTGTTTGAAGTGACAACATTTCCATCATCTGTCCCGAGCGGTGGCGGCACATCGCAGCCAAGATCATCATGGCGGTCCTCATGAGCTCCGCGCGGCTCGACGCGGCCGGGCACGCCGCAAGCGCGGCCGCGCCTGCTGCAGGCGGCCCTGGCCGTCGATGGCCGCGTACCGCCCGAAGGCCGCCTGGTGCTGCCCGAAGCGCGCGGTCCGCGGCTGCGGCTCCGCCGCCAGCGCAGCCTGCGCGCATCGCGCGGCACTCAACCCCAGGCTTGTCCGCCTGGCTGCTGGTCGTCATGCAAACTTGTCCGGATGTAGTGTGTGCAGCATGTCGGCCCGACGTGCTTGGCAACACGCCTTGGTGTCAGTGAGCAGCGTCCGCGCATGCCATCCTGCCTGTCACCGTGCGATGCCATGAGCATCCACAAGAAACGCATAACAAAGCATTTGTGTGCCCACGGAAAAGTTTGGTGGCCACACTCCATGCATCCGCGCCTCTGCGTACCTGCCTGCACACAAGCACGGGGTCGGCCGCTCGAGCACGCGCGCGGGGGCACCTGCAGTGCGCCGGCGGCGGCGGGCGGGATCATGGCGGCAGGGATGGCGAGGTCGCGGTCGCACTCGGCGCCCGTGCAGTCCATCTGCACCACGGCCGAGTCAGACGGCGCGCCCACCAGCAGCCCCGCGCCGCCCGCCGCCTGCACGGCCCTGCGCGCCGGGCGCGCACGCTCAGGAGCGGCAGGCGCGTGCTGACGAGTCGCCCGGGCAGCTGGCCGATGTGTGCGGTTGACCGCAGGCCTGCGACTCGCACGTGGCGATGCTGCTGGGCTGCTGCTGCCTGGGGCATGCGTGCGTCACGGACAGAATGCGTCAGCATGCAATGCACTGGCACCCTGCCATGTTCCACAGCGGGGACGCACGCGACCACGTCTGCGTATGAGCAGTTGATGGGCAGCGCCCCGCCCGGCACCACCGCGATGTGGCCCGTTAGGTTCCCCGCGCGAGCCCCGCCAGCGGCAGCACGGCCTGATGCCGCTGTGGCGTTGTCTGGCGGCGGAGCGCGCGAGCACGCCGCGGCGGCCGACAGCGCCGCCAGCGGCAGGCCCGACTGCTGCGGCGTCCAGCCCGGCAGCCAGCGGCTGGCCGCGTCCAAACGGTTTGCAACGATCGGCGCCGGCGCTGCGGCTCCTTGCGCTCCTGCGCATGTGCGGCGCTCGCTGCTCCGTAGCAGGCTCGATGCAGATGCGTGCATTGGCGAGGATGCCCCGGTGGATAGTGCATCCTCCCGCTGCGGCAGCCAGCCGTGCACAAATTGCAGGGAGAGGGAGCGTAGAGGGGCCAAGGCTCCAACTCCAAAAGCACAGGCCCCACTCCGCTTAAAAAATCCGTGTGTCTTCTGTAGGAGGCCAAGCATGTGACTGTAAGCAAGCAACGAATGCGCCACCTGTAGGCGCATCTGCCTCCACCGCACTCCAAGAAGTCGGCCACGCCTCCAGCATCGCGGCCAGCAGCGCGCCGCCGCCCGCCTTCACCGCGTCCAGGCTCGCCGCTGCCGCAAAGTGCAGCCGCGCCAGGCGCTCCGCGAGCTGCTCCGCACTAAAGGCTATCTCGTTCAGCGCCGCGCTTAGCGTGTCACGCATCATCGCCGCGTCCGCCGCCGCTTGCGCTGCCGCATGGCACATGGGCGTGTCAGCTCGAGCACGCTCCCACTACAGCGAGGAAGCCTGTAAGCAACAGGGGCGAGGCGGCAGGCGCACCGCCAAGCGCGAGGAACACATAGTCCACACCGGGCGGCGTCTCGACGGCGAACCTGGGTGCCCGACACAGCCAGGTCAGGCTACAACTTGGCTGCATGCCTAGCGACCGCGACCAGAGTGCTCAGACCAGGCACACACACCTTGTCAACTGCCAAGCGGATGGGTTTCCTAGACCCAGCTAGCAAGGGGCGCACCCCAGGTAGGAGTTGTTCCAAGTCCAGGCATAGCGTGCCGACGCGTCGCTCGGGTCATACACGTAAAATATGACAGGGTCGCTGGGCGGGTTGTACGTAAAGTTGGAGCCGTCAATCTTGAGAAGGCTGACGCCTGCAGGGAGTGCGCCCGCAGAGCGGCGTCCATAATCTTGCTATATACTAAGCAACGGGTGCCAATGGCCTTTTCAAGGCGTGTGAACTTTGGTGCCTCGCACGAACTTCGTGAGACGACAAGAAGGGGCCAGCGCGGCAAGGATGGGCCAGCGAGGATGGGTTGTGCGCACCAACTGGAGCCTTCTCACTCGGGAAGACAGTAAAGTTAGCGGGGAGACCGCTAGCGTTCACACAGTGTGCTGCACAAAGACCTAGCGCCAACAAGCGAACGTGCTTGCAGAGCACAGCGCGCATAGCAGCCGCTCTGCCTCATCCACTGCAAAGCGCGGCTGGCATCTTCGCGTCCTGGCAGTAGTAAGCAGTTCTGTGGGGGTGCATGAGCGCCCAGTGCCGCATGCGCAATTGCAACCGCATGCCTTGTGTGATTTGTGATCTGCACAACTCCTTTTATGACGCTCTTACTCATGTCCTCATCTTCACATTGTTGCGTCTATTAATGCGCCTATCTCAGATCAGTAGGCTTCAACACCGAGCCTGCGCAGCAGCTCATCGCCTGCACAGCCGAACACGCCGGTAAGGTCCTGGCGACTTAACTATGTCTTGCAATCTTGCGCAGAAGCACCTGAGAGCTCTAATAGCACCAGGCTGTTCGCACCTGTGCAAGGCACTTATAAGCAGGGGCTGCATGTCTTCTCCCTCAGTCTCGCGCCTTGCCACTTCACCTGCACTGCAGCGCTCACACATTCAGTTAAATATGCATGCGTCAGAATGCCATGGTCATACTTTGCATGAAAGCCTCACAAGAGGTCACACCTTGCGGAGGTTGACATTTGTGCGCAGAGTGCAGAGCTTCTTGACCTGCGGGTACCTGCGCACAGCTGGCTATCTTGATACAGCACTACAGCTATGCAGGGTAACCACGCTCGCGCGGCTATGCAGAAAAGCAAAGTACAGCAGAGCAGCCTAATGGTAGCCTACCAGTTGATGGGAAGGTCCTGAGCCATAACGGTCATATATCAAGACGCTCCCGGCCATAGCAGGTCAGGATGCGGCTTGGCAATCTACTACTTTGGCGCAAGCGGCTCAACACGCCCCTGCTGACATGACAGGCTCAGTGCTGTAGGGACCTTGCTGAATAGAGGGCATATATCCAGAGTGCATGCATGTGACACATGCTGGTGTGCGTTAAATGAAAGAGGCTCAAAAGCACGCTGGCAGCTCACGTTCGGAGCCAATGCAGGCGACACAAGAGTTGAAACGGTGCAGAGGTAATCTGCCAAGGTCATAGAGGGAAGCCTGGGCATGCCCAGGCCCGCCTCAATTGCATTGGCTCACATGGACGCACAGTTTGGGCCTCTTGAAAAAGCCTCTGGCGTTGTACATAGCAATTTTGTGTGCTGCATGCGCACCAACAAAAGGCCTGGACAGGCGCGCCTTCACCCTGATGCGATCCTGCATGTAGGAAAGGGGACACCAGATACGCATGCGCTATCCATGAGGTAAGGGGGTAGCTCAATTCTGTCTGAGGCCAGGCGCCCGCCTGCCAGGACCGGGGCGCTGCCCCGGGGCAGCGCCAGTCCTTCCCAGGCTCCGCACACGGGCTGCGGAAGCAGCGCGCGAGGGGCAGGGGGTTCAAGCGGAGCTGGGCACTCTGCCACCCGCTGCAGAGAGCATGCCCAGCTGAATGCCTTGGCCTGCTTTGGGGCATGCCACTGCGATGGGAGTTGCAACAGGAGTGTGCAAAAACCAGGGGACATGCGAACCATGCCCAAAAGGGGGTTTGGCAATGCTGAAGGTGCACAGTACGAAACTTGTTTTAAACGACGCACATGTGTGCACATATGAAGCAACCCCCCGCGCCTCATTGTTTAAAGCACACAATATGACCCAGTGCTTGAATAAATACCGGAACAGCCCCTTCAGTCCTGACCATACCGCGCTGCCCTTCCCCGCGGATGAAGCAGCGTCCTGGCATCCCAACCCTTGCACGGCACTGGTATTAAAGCTGCACAGCTAAACCACATGCAGCGCACTACAAAGGGCCACATGACCCATCCTTCCTCCAAATGTTTATGCAGCACTACAAGCCGCTTGACATCTGAGAAGGCTGCTCAGCCCTCCGCAGACTTGGCGGCGCGCTCTGCCAACATCTGCCCAAGTTTGTTGCAGCCCTTAGCACTGCGCTGAATGCACAGCGCAGCCAAGCCGCATGAGCCCCTATAAGCTGGATATATTTGCCCCGTGGAGGGCAGCCGTGGCATGGATGCCTGGCTGTGCCACACAGCAGAGGCACCTGCCAGCAGAGCTGCAACGCAGTGCCCCTGCTCGGCTGCGCAGCCACATCTGCTCATTCGGCCACAAGGCTCTGACGGCCCATGGTATGGCTTGCCAGGCAGAGCACGCCCTGCAGCGCTGCTCACCCAGAGCCTGCGCCTCTGAGCACGCTCGCTGAGGCGCGCGCTGGAACCGGGCAGCCCCATAACAGACCGCCACCAGTTACATGTGCAGACGCACCGCTTCTCACAGCCCGCAGAGTGTGCTGCGCTTCAGCGCGGGCCAGTTGGCACCTGCTCGAGAAGGCGCCGGCGTATTCAGCGACGGCAGTGGCGCTCAGGCTGGATCAGCAGCGAAGGAGCTCAGGATGCTCAGTAGCGCGCGCGTTTGTTGCCTGCCGCTCCCGCAAATGCCCGTTCAATGCGCACGCTTGTAACCAACGAGTTGTAGCTTACCACCACATCGAGCGGTAGCTCTAGAGCGCGAGCGCAACAATCAGCGCAATAACTCACAGTGTGAAGGCCCTCCTTGACCGCCGCCACCACAATAAGCGCGCGGGCTCAGCCGCAGCTTCCTTGAATGAATGAATGAATGAAAAGCATCACCGGGCTATCCTTGCTGGGCTGCCGGCCTTAACGTGCACTCACACCGCAGGCCACACAGCATATGCCTCGCAACAGGGTCTCAACATGTTTCACATCCTATATCTTGCATCATTGCTGCAGGCTCCCCGCGAGGACGCACCTCCACTCTGAGGGCCATAGGCACTCCCGTAGGCCCCATACCCAGCCTGATGCGCGCACGTGAGTTAGGTGATCGCACCCGCAAGTCTGCTTGCCGCCTGTTCCAAATAAACAACGCAGTGCACACCTTACAGCAGGCCTCAACAAGAATGTGTCAGCACGCATGCGCGCAGCATGTTCAGGAGTTTATTTGATGAATAACATCACTGGCCAATCAGCTGCCCATCCGTTCTCGAGTACGGTATTGTTTACCACAAAAGCTGACTTCACATGCAAACTTCAAACTATACCACATACCATGAGAGCTGCTTTTACACGTGAAAGTTCATATTAGGGTCTCCCTCCCATATATTGCTAACCCGGTCCTCATCAAGGACGTCAATGAGAGCTAGACTTGACGCACCTGGCTGGCGCCATAGCCTGCATCGCGCTTCTGGCCAATCGCAGCCACGCCAGCGCCGTAGCCCTCGCGCGAAGCCTGCCCGTACGTCCCCGCGCCCGCGGCTGCGCCATAGCTGTCAGCGGCTCCGCCGTAGCCGCTGGCTCGGCCCCCTCCGCCTGCCCCATAACTCGCGGTGTCGTACCCCTGCGCAACAGCGTGTCGAACGTCTGTTTCACAAACAGTGTGCTGTCACGTGCTTTGCCCAGAGTACTTGTCTGTCCCACACTCGTCAACGGTGACCTCTTGTGGTGAAGTCTTCACAGCTACCAAAGCAAAGATGTGCAGTTCTGCACTACATTTAATACCCATCCTTGCTGGAAGTGTTGATCAAGGACGCATGCAGTGTTCCTCACTGAGCTGAGTGTGCTGCAGTACAAAACGCAGCATGCATGATTGCCCATCACCAGCCGCGCTCCTCACCTTCGCTTCTGTCAGGCCATCATTTACCCCGGAAGCTCGCACCTAATAGGGCGTGCAGGCAGTACTGAGCAATGCTCAGAGCTGTGGCGAACCTGAGCGGCATAGTCTGCAGCAGTGTAGTTGCCATAGCCGCCTGCGTCAGCAGCGGTGTCGTACGCCGCATGCACGGCCGCCGCGGCGCCCGCGCCGCCGCCGTAGCTCCCCATCTGGGCGCCCGCTCCAGTGCCAAAGCCGCCCGCGGCTCCGGCGCCATAGGCCTGGGACCCTGACCCATACCCTTGGGCCCCGCCGCCGCCGTACCCCGCCCTGCCTGTCACGCCAGCCTCCTCGCCCGCGTCACCGCCCCAGCCGGCGCCGGCGCCGGCGCCGGCGCCGTAGCCGCCCACAGAACCGCCGTAATCCCCGTAGCCTGCCTGGCCGGCGTCCGCATAGGCCCCCGCGGCAGCGGCGCCGTATGCGCCGCCGCCGTCGCCGCCGTTGCCGCCACCGCCGCCGCCGCCGCCGCCCATGCTGCCGCCGCCGCCGCCGCCGCCTCCGCCGCCGCCGGACAGCACTCCGTATCCCATCTGCGTGCCGAAGCCGCCAGCGGACGCTCCGTATCCCGTCGCGGTGTCGCCGCCACCGCCTCCCATGTACCCAGTATACGCCTGGCACGCGGATACCCCATTTTCAGCTGACGCAGGATGAGCAGAACTTCAGTGGATTACTTCAAACGTATCTTGATGGAAGTGATTGTCTGGGTTGGATATATCACAGGTCGCAGCAGGGCTCCGAGGTGCCCGCTGTTTATGCAGGGCTCACAGGCTCGCCCACATGCTGAGCACCAGATACTTCTTCAGTTGTCTGCCGCAGACCAGCCCGCACATCAGCGAGGCACAGTCACGCAGAGGTGGGCCGCGGCAGCGCAAGAGCGCGCCTGGCGCACGGCCGCAACGGGCCGCATGGCGGCCGCGCGCGCGGCCGCCTTGCGCGCCTCCTCCTCCGCGCGCCGCCGCGCTTCGTGCTCCTCCGCCGCCTTGGCCTGTGCCTGCGCCGCAGACGCGCGCGCCTCCGCTTACGGCACCTGCCCAAACCCTAACCCTGTGTCTCATACCGCCCCAGCAGCGCGGCCGCCCCGCTGGGCCGGCCAGCCAAACCTTGGCGGGGTCGGCCAGGGGAGGCTCACCAGCGAGGCCGCACGCTGGTACTGCTGCGCCTGCAGCGCGGCCGCCTGCGCCTGCGCCTGCGCCGCGCGCAGCTGCGCCTGCAGCGCCGCCTGCTGCTGCCGCATCTGCGCCTGCATCTGCGCCTGCAGCTGGCGCTGGAAGGCCACCTGCGCCATCTGCGCGCCCGCCTGCGCGCGCCCACACGACAGAACCCACGTCACGGCACCTCACCCTCTTTCTCCTAGTGTTCAACAGAAAATAATACTTTTACCTAGGCATGAGGCCGAGACATTGAATACATATTTCCAAAAAGATGCTTGGCTTGCCAGTCAGCCCCTCTGTCAGCGCGCGCAGGGAGAAGCGCAGACGCGACAGCAGCAGGAGTGGAGCGCCGGCGAGCGGCCGCGTGGGGCGCGGGGCGGCGCGCCTGCTGCTGCAGCGCCATCTGCTGCTGCAGGCGCAGCGCGGCGGCGTCCATAGGCGGGAAGCCCGGCGGCGCGCCCAGCGCGCGCCCGCCCAGCATCAGCGGCCGCATGCCCCGCCCTGCGCACGCCGGCAGGCTCGCTTGCGCGTTTGCACACTGAGCTCGTTTGCACACTGAGCACAGCTGAGCTGTGTCGGAGAGGATGCGTGGCTTGCAGCCGCACAGGGTTGAGCCGCCGCCGCCCAGACTGCACGAGCTGCGCGCACGCTCCTCCACGCCGTGCCGGGCGTCGGCGTCCGGCCCGCGTGCGCACCGGGCATGATGCCGCGGCCGCCCAGCAGCGGCTGCCCGATGGGCACGAGCGGCACGCCGCGCCCGCCGGCCAGCGGCCGCCCCAGCACGTCGCGCGGCTGCGCGCGCGCGCCCACCGCCCCGCCGCGCTCGCCGGCGGCGACGCCGCCCGGCGCTGCGCTGCCCGCCGCCCCGCCTGCGCAGCGGGGCAGGCGCGTCATGCGCCACGGCGAAACGGCCACGGCTCGCCGCCCGCCGCCTGCTCGACCAGCCCCCATGCGGCACGCTCCCCGCCGCCCGCGCTGTCAGGCTGGCACGCGCGGCGTGCCGTCAGCATGCGCAGGCACCACACGCGCCGCCGCCGCCCGCCGCCGCCGCGCCTGTCACTGGCCGCCGCCCTGCCTGCTGCACCACTCGCTGCACCACATTTGCAAGACAGCGCCGCACATGCAGCAAGCCTGCACCAAACTCTGTCGAACTCTAGGGCTTCCAGCGCTCGCTCAACCAATGCACACCGCCCTGCTCCATCAGAGCGCCCGCGGCACCCCACTGTCATGCTCGTAACCGGGCATGCCGCCCCACCAGACGCGGCCAGGCCAGCGCACCTGCGCGGCCAGCAGCGCCCGCGGTGCGCGCGGTGGCTTTGGTGCGCTGCGCGTCCAGCTTGGCCGGGTTGGCGAACGACACCAGCACGCGCCCCAGCACGGCGTGGTCGGTGCCGTCCGTCGCGCGCAGCGCCCTGCCGCATGAAGGGCACGCGAGGGCTTTTTTAGGGTGTGCTTGATCATTTGGTATGGTCACCGGCAATATGCATCGGTGCCGTCCGTCGCGCGCAGCGCCCTATCGCATGAAGAGCACGCGAGGGTATTCTTGGGGTGTGCTTGTCAACTGACATGGTCGACGACAATGTATCCCATGTTGTGCGGAGCGGCCTCGCGCATGGCGTGCTGCGCGAGCATGGGCTGGCTGATGCACAGCCGCATTGTGCTGGGCGCATTGTTCTGGGTCTGTAGCACCCAGCACAATGCGTTGACCCAGCACAATGCACATGGGCTGGCTCATGCACAGCAACACGCTCCCCGGCGCAGCGCTGCCTGTCCCAGCAGCTGCACACAGCGGCTCATCAAAGCGAGAGCGAGGGGCCGCGCCGGCTGCGGCGCGCGCCCTGCCAGACATGCAAGAACATGCCCGATGCCCTGCTGATTGTCAGCAAAGCGTGACTGTAACAAGGCAATGTTGCTTGCGTAATGCCTGTACTGGTGAGAGCTGCGGGCACGTGCGCCCCAATGCGCGGCACCGCGGGCCGGGCGCGCACGCGTCGGCGTGGTTGCTGCGCTTGAATTCGACAAAGGCGAAGCCCTTGGCGACGCCGGTCGCGCGGTTGACCGGGATGTGCGCGTCGGTCACCGCGCCAAACGTCTCAAACACCTTCTTCAGCTCCTCGTTGCTGCGGAAGCCCTGCGGGGTTTTACACCAAACCACCTTTGGGACCTCTTGCCGCACAGCTTTTGAGCAGAAGCTGGACAGGACCTGGGGCGGAGGAATCTTGGAGGTTTATTGGCAACAGAGACACTCCACCCTACGCTCTAGGTACTCTAAGGACCACCAGCTCGGACCGCTGCGCGCTAGCTGCGGCTGGGCAACGGGCGGACGCGGCGCCGCGGCCGCGCCGCTTGGGCGCGCGCCGGCCTGAGTTTGTTCAACAGGCAGGAAACGCGCAAGTAGTGGTCAATTACGGTATATATCAGGGTAGGGGCGCGCGCCGGCTTCAGGTTGGACAGGTAGAGCACGCGCGAGTAGTGGCCGGGCACCGTGCGCGGCAGCGCCCACTCCGCGCGCTGCAGCTTGACCTGCTCCCAGCGCGCCCATACAGCCGGCGCGCCCGGCTTCCCCTCGCCCGCTGCGCTCGCCTCCTGCCCGCCAGGACAGAGCTGAGCCGCGCATGCAAGAGCTGAGACGCTTCCCCGCATGCATCCATGAGACCACCAAGCCCAGAACGGCGTGTCATGACCTGCTTACCAGCCACACTCTCCGGCAGCCTGTGCCTTGCCCTGGCCTTTACACCTATGCCGAGACTCCGGAAGGCGCACCCGGGCCTTCTTGGAGTCGGGGCGCATATCGCTCTCGATCTTGTCCACGGCCGCCTTGCCGCGCGCGGCGGCGCTCGGCAGCACAAACTCCACGACCGCATAGCCCTGGCGCGCGCTTCAGCCACAATATTAGCCGCCCGACCTGAGCGCATCCGCCGCCCGCCGCCGCCCGCGGCACCCCTCGGTAAGCGTCCAGCTGCCACGCAATCAGGCCGTGAGAAGCGGTGCGGCAAGCTGTGATCTCAAACGCAGGGCCGCGCAGGCGAGCGCAGCCGGGCAGCCGGGCGGCGGGCGGGCCAGGCGTCGGCGCGCGCCTTGCTCGCGCCGTCCGCATTGCGCAGCACGGCCGCGCGCTCGACGTCGCCGTGCGCGGCCATGTCGCGGCGGAGCCGCGCCGCGTCCGACCACTCCGGCGTCAGGTTGCCAATGAAGAGCGTCACCTGCGGGCGCACGCGCCTGGTGACGTCCGGCACGCACTACAGCCGCTACGCGGGGTGTAGACCTGCCCATAAGTGTCATGCGCGTTTGAAGTGTGTGGTGAAGAGAGTGGCGGCTGCGATGACCGCGCCGTGCAGCCCCGACCCTCAGCAGGCACCGAGCGTAGACAGGCCTGACGAAAGGCCACGGCGGGTGCTGCCAAAGGGCCATGCCAGTGGCCTGCGCGCCCGGCGCTGGCATCCCCACTGCCAGCACCTCACGCAGCCCCCAGGCATTCGCCCGGCCACAAACCGTTGCCGCCTACTGCGAGGAGCCGCAGCATGGCCAGCACAGCGGCCCCGCACTGGCGCAGGTGTGAGGTTTGGGGTGAGGGCGGGCGCGCGCCCGGAAGCTGCCGCCCTCAAACGCCAGCTCCTGCCCGTTGATCGCGGGCCGCGGCTGCGCCTCGCCCAGCCGCCGCGCGGCCGCCTCGGACAGCTGGTGCACGTCGGTAATGGTGCACCCGCGCTTGCGCCCGGCCTTCGCCTTGCCGTCCCCGTCGCGCTCCTCGCTCTTCTGCGGCGCGCGGCGCGCTCGCTTAGGGTTAGAGTTACGGCGCGTCTCTGAGCGCACAGCGCCCAGCCTTCGCCTTGCCGGCCTCGCCGCGCTCCTCGCTCTTCTGCCGCGCACTTCATGCTCGGTTCGCACATACTATTGGCACACAGCATGAGGACAACAGCTGTCGTCCTCGCCGCATTCCTCACGCTTCTGCGCCCCAGGCATGACCTACACGCATTCTGTTAGCGTAAGCGGCCACGCTCACTGGTTCACAGCTCAACGCAGGACGCCTAACCCCCAACATGGAGACCACCGCGGCAGGACACCACACTAGCTGACCACGCGGCTCGCGGCACCCTCGCATCAGCCCCCAACAGGCGCGCGCGGGCCTGCGCAGCGGTGCAGCGGCGCGGGCCGCGCCTGCGAGCCGTTGCTGCCGCCGCTGCCGCCGCCGCTCTGGCCCGCCGCCCACGGCAGCGGCGGCGGCGGCAGGCGCACGTACGCGGTGCGCAGCCCGGGCGCGGCCGCGCCAGGCGCCGCCGGCTCCAGCGCCACGCTGCGCACGCCCGCGCCGGCCGCGTCCAGCGCGCCGCGCAGCGCCTCGCAGCCGGCCGCGTCGCTCTGCCCGGGCACCAGCTTCACCTGGCCCACCTGCGCGCGCTACCCTACCCTAGCGCGCTATCCATATACCCTAACCCTGACCCAACCACACCTTTACCTGGCCCACCTGCGCGCGGCGCCGGCCCCGCGCTCCAGCTCTGGCTGCCGCTTGCATTGTCGCTGCGAGCACCGAGGCCTTCTGGGGGGCGCCCGCTGCCACGTGCGCCTTGCAGCGCACCACAAATCCAGGAAAAGCCACCTGCTTGCCCTGCAAAGGCCCCAAGCACCACCAGGTTCATCCCTTCCGCCATGGCATACGACGCCGTGGCTGCACTCCTGCTGATGTAGCGGCACGCGCCTGATACGTGACGAGTTCGTGTGGAAATGCGGCGGGCGCGAGGGTGCGGGCGCGGGTGGCGGCGCCAGCGCGCACCTTGAGCAGCGGGCAGGGGCGCAGCTCGGCGCAGTCGCCCGCCAGCTCCCACTCCTGCGGGTCCTTGGGCTCCCGCGCCTTGGCCGCCTGCGACCGCGGCCCGCGAGTATCCGTGAAAAGCAGTTCGCTGGCTGGGGTGCGGCCGTATATGGTGTTAACTCCAGTAAGATGTCTGGAAGTTGGCAAAACGCCGGGTGTGAGCGGGGTATGCGGGGTGCGGGGTTGGTACGCAGAGGACGCTCGCGAGAAGAGGCGCCGGTTGTATACAATTGGCGCGCAGTTCCAGGGGCTGCCGCTGATGTCAAACACACGGATCCGGCGCCTCTTTTTGCATGGGTCCTCCGCGTGCCTACCCTACACCCCCAACTTCTGCTCACACCCGGCGCTCCACTGACTCCCAGACACCTTTACGCAGCTGGCACCGCAGAGGCGGTGGGCCGCTACACAGCGTGGGACTGTGGACTGTGGGCCGCCTCGTCAACGAGGCGGCCCACCTGCGGCGTGGTGGCGCCGTTGGCGGCGCCCTCCGCCGCGGCCGCCGCCGGCGCGCCCTCCGCGCCCGCCCCGCCCCCGGCCGCGCCCGCTGCCGCAGGCGCCGCCGCCGCCGCCGCCGCCGCCGCCGCCGCCGCCGCCGGCTGCTTGCCGCCCGAGGCGACGTCATCCACAAACTCCTGGTGCACGTCCTCGCCCAGGTCGTCGCTGTTGTTACCGGCGGCGCCGTCGGCGCCGTCCGCGCCGGCGTCGTCAGCATAGCCGCCCTCCAGCGGCTCGCCAAACTCCTGGGAGCGCGCGGAGCGCAGGTGCTCAGCCCATTTGTGCGTCCGCCACCCGAGGCGGCGCTGCACGAGTTAACGGTGCACGCCTCCGCCGCAGCCGCCGCGGTCCAAGGCACATCGGCGCCGACCGTGCCGGGCTGGTCTCCGAGCTTGCCCCTAGTACTTTGTCAAATTCCTGAAGCGAGCACGCTTTCTTGGGTGGCGTGCAGCAAGCGCGGAGGAGCACATGCGCAAGACCTGCGGCACTTCGCACGAGGTGGGGCGCTCCACATGACGTGCACGACCAGGTCGTGCGCAGCACACGCGGACGGCTAGAGCAACAGCCTCTGCAGAAAATACTTGCAGCACCTAGAAGCTCCACTGCGCACACTGCGTGACCTGTTCACACGCGCGCGCGCTGCGCTTGGCCTGGCACGCTCAAGTGCACTGCCACGGCAAGGCCATGCCCCAGAACATATGCATAAGCACCTGCACATCCACGTCCTCGTCAACGTACTCATCGTCCTCCAAGTCGTCCAGCAGGTCCTCCTCCTCCGCCGGTCCCTGCTCGTCCTCGGCATGGCCAGCCTCGCCATTGCCCAGGGCCGCAGCGTCCCCTTGCTCGGCCATGCCTCCCGGCCTCAGCCTCCTGGATGCGGGCTGCCCAAGGCCGTCAGAAGGCACATATGCCTTCCCCAATGTTGCCCAACTTCTTGGCAAGGTTCTCGCAGCGTGGAAAGGCAGGTCCTTTGCGCCAGGCGCAGCGGCTGCGCCGCCCGCACCCGCGCTGCACCCACCCCAGCTGAACAAGCGGGTCGGGCGGCCTCTCAACGGTCGCGTGAGCTCAGCTGCTGATCCAAGGAGCGGCTGTTCAGAGCGCGCACCTCGGCTACCAGCTGGGCCTTCACGCGTCCTTTGAGCTGCGCGGCCGCGAGATGGGGGCGGCCGCGCTACGCACTATCAAGTTCTGCACCGCTGAGTGCCAGCGAGCCCGTCACAGCTGTTTGCAGTCGCTTAGTATTACTAGGCACTCAGCCTCGCTTGCTGCAACACACTGTGACACAGACTGCTTAGAGTCACTGCTACAGCCTCTTGCTGAAGTGCTAGGGCTGCTTTGAGCTCAACTCTGCAATTCTTGCTGCAGACGGGCAGATGATCTGCCGCAGATCACCTGCAGCACAAGGTGTTGTGCAATGCCGCTACACCTGTGCCGCCAGTTCCCAGGCCGCCAACCCGAGCCGTGCAGCGAGTGCCTACAGGCACAGTGACCTGTGCTCCTTGCTCGCCACTCCTGTGGCTAGTGGCTTGGTCTGTGAAGGCCGGGGCGTGTCGTCCTGGCAGTCGTAAACAGCGCCGACCTGAGGGGCGTGCGCAAGCGTGCGGCGCCCGGATGGTCGCCGGCTTTGAGCTGGCGCTCGTCCTGCGCGCCCGGGGCGGATCCAACTTCCTCGTCCACTCGTGCGCGCCTGCAGCGCCTTACAATCGCTCATGTGGGACTGAACAGAGAGCGTGCTAGCTGCCAGGCGCCCCTGCCCAGGTGCAGTGCGTGCGCAAGTGGCGCAGGCATCGATGCTTGGGCTAGCAGACACCGTGGATGGGTGCGGGGTGTGTGGGTACCTGCTTCACACAGGCCTGCCCAAGTTTCGGGCAGGGGCTCCTGTGTTGCAGGCCCCGGGCACCAGCATACGCCTGCGTCTTGATATATACGAAGCAGGCGCAGCCTCCCCTCTACGTCGCAGACTCGCTCTCTACGCGCTCTCACCCGGCGCCTGCGCCGGCGGCGCAGGCGCGGCATCAACGCGCGCACGGCGAACGAGGCGACGCGCGAGGCGGCCAGCGTGCTGACGCAGTATGCGGAGTCGGGCGGGCGGGCGGACACTGACGAGCGCGCACCCGCCGACCTGCTCTCTCCACCCCCTCGGCCCCCGCCGTGCAAGGTTGTCGCTACTTGCGCGTCTGTTAGGTAAGGATGTGCACTTTCTATAGGTGCGCAGGGCGCTGGGCTGGCATCCTAGCACCCGTTGCGTCCTGGTGTAGGAGCCAGAGAGGGACTCACCACATTCGCACATATAAATCATTACGCCATGCAGGGGGCACACACTCTGACGCAGGGCAGCGCTTGCAGGCTGCGGTCCGCTGCAGCCCTGCGCAGAGGGCCGCGTCCTGACCGCAACGCCCTGAGCGGCGCGCAGGAGCGGCGACAACCCGCCCAGCTTCACCTTCGGTGACCTCCTGGTCGACTGCGGCAGGTCTGCCGCCCGCTGCATTTACCCCAGGAGTCCGCGCGCGCCTCCAGCGCGCGCTCTCCATTCGCTCTTGCTTGCATGCGGGCTCGAGGATGGTATGTGGTGCTGTGATGCAGCTTGGCGCCTTGCTAAGCAAAGCCCTGCTTCCTCCTCTTAGCGCTGCCTGCAAACACGCGGCAGCCTGCTGGCCAGCCTGCCGCTGCAGCACCCTGCTCGCAGTGCCCCTCAGCACGGACTGCGTTCCGCCGATGGCGCACGCGCTGCGGCGCGCCGCGTGCGCCCGCGCCTCCCTGTGCGGGCGCGTGCCTTCTCAGGCAGCGCGCCGCCCCAGCGTGATAGGGTCAGTGTCTACCCTACCCTGTCTATCCCTTATCCCCTTTACCCTATGGCCGCCGCGCGCCGCAGGCTGCGCGTCGTGTACCGTCTGGTGGGCGGCGTGCTGCTGATGGGCGTGCTGCGGCGCGGCGGCTGCGTGCTGCGCCTGCTGCGCCTGCTGGACGCGGCCACGCGCCTGCTGGTCGCCGCCGCGCGCACGGTCGACGTGACGCCCGACAAGCTCGCGCGGCGCTACCCGGAGGTGCGCGCCGGCCCAGGGTTGGGTGGGGGGTGGCCCTGGCTCTACCCCCCCGCACGGCTGAGGCCTGGGCGGCCCTGCCGGGCGATGCAGCCACGGGGCGGTCGTTGGGGACGGGGTCGTGGTAAGCAGCTGCGTCGTCGGAGCTCTATCTGCAGGATGTTGCAAAGCTGTGCGCACAGGTCGGTCGGAATGTGCATGGGCCAACCCCGCAGCAGCTGAATGCTAGCGGGCGCGTGCGCGTCGAGGCGGCGCTGGGGCGCTGTCGGCGCCGAGCGGAGACCAGCGGACGCCGGGCGGCTGTGACGCCTTGCTCAGATAGGATGGAGGCGCCATCGCGTATCTATGGAACATTGCGCGCCGGCCCAGCACGGCAGCGCCCAGCAGGCAGAGAGGAGGCAGGGCGGTACCTCACCGCGCGCTGGCCTGGCACCGCAGCGCGGGAGGCAGACAGCAGTCAGGGCGGCGTTTGAGGCCGGGCCGCGCGCGCGGCGCGCAGGTGTACCTGGCGCTGGCGGCGCTGGTAGAGGCGGGCGGCGGCGAGGCGGGCCGCGCGCTGGCGGCCGCCGAGGCCGAGCTGGCCGCCCGCGCGCCCGACGCCAAGGGCAAGGCGCGGGCCTGCCCTAAGCCTAATCGGGTGGGGATACCGTAACCCTAACCAGGCGCCCAGAGCCGACCTGGTAGCGGGAGGCAGCACAGCGTTGGCAGGGCGAGAGGCAGAGGCCGCTCGTGCCCGTGGAGGCACGGCCGCGCCTCGCGCGGCGGCGGCGCGCGCGTCGCAGGGCGGCCTCCTTGCGAGCTGGCGCTGCCTGGCGGACAGTGGGGTCATTTGCGGCAATGTTGGGACGAGCGAAGTGTTGCACGATACTAACGCTTGCCTGCATGCGACGCATGCATATCTGCATGTACATTTCCTCTGCGTGCAATCATATCTGCAGCTGCAATGCAAGCATGCCGGCCTCCTCGGCAGCGCTTGTGTTACGTGCATGAAGCGACTTTGAGATGAAAGCATCAGGAGGACGGCCAGCCTGGCTTGCCTAGCCAGCAGGTCATCATGTGCGCGGGCGGCAGAGCGTGGCGGCCAAGGGGCGCGCGATGCTGAGCGGCAGCTCCTTCAGGCTGAAGGTGGGCGGCTCGTCCGGCTCACAGCCCGGGCCAGCCGCCGCGGCGCCCGCCACCGGCGCCCGGTCCGCCCCTCTCCCTGCCACGACCTCTCATGCTGCACATGGAGCCCGGGGCGGAACAAGCGCCCTGCGCAGATTGTGATAAGGGCAACCGCGCGTCAGACTATGCATCGGCACGAGGAGCAGCGGTGTGGAGCAGGCCGAGGACGAGGAGCAGGCCTGGTCCAGCGCCGGCAGCAATGATGTGCAACTCATGCAGCGGGTGGCTTGCTCGCTGTGGTTGGTTGGCCGGCAGGCTCAAGGAGGGACACAGTTAGCGGTGCCTTGCTCGTGATGTCCGGGCGCGCGCCCGGCAGGAATCTGGCAGCCGCGACCGAGGAGCTCGGCCGCGCGCCATTCGTGCTGCCGGCGGGCGCGCTGCAAGCGCTGAGCCCGCCGCCGCTCGGCGCAGACGATGCGGCGCGGCGCGGCTCTGCGGCGCGCATGGCGCCGCCAGCCGCGGCGCCCGCCGCCGCCGCCGCCGCCGCAGACCCGTTTGCGATCGGGGGCGGCCTGGAAGCGCTCTTGATGGGGCCCTCCTCGGCTGCGGGCCGGCCCCCGCAGGCGCCCGGCGGAGCGGCCTCTGCTGCAGCGGACCCGTTCGCCGGCCCCATGGGCGCCGCGGCCGCAGGGCTTGGCGGCGCCGCCTTCGCCAGCCCTGGCCCTGGCCCACTGGCGGCGGGCGCCGCGGAGGGCGCGTTTGCGGGCGGGGTGGCTGCGCCGGCTGCGGCCCCCCGTGCGGGCCTCGCAGTGGACCCGTTTGCGGCGCTGGGGCCGCTGGCCGCCAGCGCGCAGGGCGGCCCCGGCGCGCAGGCCGCAGCGGCGCCGCATGGGGCAGGGCCAGGGTTTGCGGAGGGTCCAGAGCTCGGCAGCGCAGTTGCCCACGCGCCAGACAACCCCTGGACCGATTTTGACGCGCCCGCGCACCCGGCCCCGCGCGCCGACCCTGCCGGGGCTGCGCATGGGGACCCGCATGCGCCGCCCGCCCAGCAGAACGGCTGGGCCGCGCCCGCGCCAGCGGCGCCGGCGCCCGGGCAGGGCGGGGCTGGAGGCTCGCAGGCATTGCAGGGCGTGGATGCAGGCGTTGGCAGCGCGGAGCACGGGATGGTGAGCCCCGGTGGGCAGGCGGCGGGGGGACCCGCGCGCGCGCCGACGGCCGCCGAGGCGCGCGCGCTAGCGGACGGCGGCGCGCTGGCGCTGCGCGAGACGTATCGCGCTGCGTTTGCGGGGGACCGACTGACGCGCGCGGGTGCGGCGCGCCTCCATGCACACTCTGTTCGGGCTGCCTCACCCCTCACGGGCGTTGACTTTACGCCTCGTCTTGGAAAGGTCTGAAGTGGGGCAGTGCATGAGAAGTGGGGAATACAACGCCGTACACACAAAATTTTCCAACATCTTCTGCCCCGTTCTGGCTAGCAAGCAGTTGATGTCTGAGCCAGAAATCCCCGCAGGTACCTGCGGGGAGGTCGTTGCGACCGGCGCGGTGGGCCGCGTGGCAGCGCAGGCAGCCTTCCGGCTGGCAGGGCCGCGCGGCGACCCACCTGGCGGCAAGCTGGCCTCTGCGGCGGTACGGCCCCTGCGTGCGGCCCCTGCCGCTCAAAGCACACGTGCGCAGCCCTGCTCAAGCGCATGCGCTCGGCTGCATGCGCGCCGGGCTTGGCCATGGCTCGATCACGGAGCGCTCCCCCTACTCGTGGGATGAGCGGCGAATGAAGCGCTGCTGCTCGTGTCCAATGGGCGCAGCGGCGGCGGGGCAGGTGCGCGCGGCGCTGCTGGCGCAGTCACGCGCGCGGCGGGCCGGGTCGGGCGGCACCCCGGGCGCGGCCACCTTCATCGCAAGCTTGGACCATGCCGACGGGCCCCGGGTGCGCCACATATGGGAGAAAGGCGATACGGGCCCTGGCTGCGAGGCTTGCCGCAGGTCCAGGGGGCTGCTCAGCACGCTCCCCATCAGCCCTTGCTGTGCCCCTGGGTCGTCCCAAGGCGTGCCGGGGGTGTCCGCCCGCTTAGGGGGGCGTCTGTGCGTTGCGGGCTGGCCATTGCCAGTGCGCCTCATGGCTCCTGCCTGCTCCTGTCCGTGTCAAGCTGGTGTGCTTGCACCAGGCGGCGTTCCTGCAGTATCGGCTGCCCGCGGTGGCGTGCGCGCCGCCGCTGCTGCTGCGCCTGGCCGTGCGCGGCGCGCCGCGCGCGGTGATGCTGGAGGCGCAGCTGGCCGCCGCGCACAACCTCCCCGGGGCCCTACAGGGTCTGGTGCTGGACCTGGATGCGCCGGCCGCGCTGGGCGAGCTGGCCAAGGCGCGCCCCTGCGCAACCCGGTACCAAGCGCTGCTGCTGCGTTCCTGTCGCAGGGGGTTTGGGGGCCGGGGCCTGGGGTTGCTGGAGGCGCGGCCGGCCGCCATGGCCGCCCCTGCAGGGTGTCGTCAGCGCGCCGTGCTGCACCAGGCTGCCCGCAGCAGTCCAGACGTGGGCGTGAGCCGTGCCAGTGTCTGTTTGCGGCCTGCGCGAGTCTGGCGCTGCCGGGTTGTAACCCAAGGCTGAGTCGGCCGCGCGCGCGCGCAGGCGTCGCCGCGCGCCAGCTGGGCGCCCGAGCAGCGCCGGCTGCGCTGGCGGCTGCCCGAGCTGGCGCCCGGGGGCTGCGCCATCGCGCGCGCAGTGTTCCGCCATGACGGCAGCATCGCGGCGCCCGCGATGGCGGCCGCCGCGCGCGGCGCCGCGGCAGCGGCCAGCTTCCGGGGGCCGCCCGGCGGGGGGACCCTGTCCGGGGTCGCCCTGGAGAGCTGCGAGGTGACTGCGGCGGACGCCGGCGGCGGCGGCGCACAGCTGTGCGCGGGCGCCGGCTCGTTCCAGGGGCGGGTGACCGCGCAGCCGGCGCAGGGCTGACCGCAGGCTTTGCTAGTGCCCATTCCCTCACATTGCCGTGCTGCGCTTGCGCTGCAACGCGTGTAGGAAATAGTTTGGTAGCGCTTCTCTTCGTTGGCATCACGTGTACAGCTTTAGCACAGTGCAAGGGCCGCTGCCTGGCACGTCACAAGTGGGCAAAGATGGCAAAGGAGCTGCTTCGTGCTGCTGCTTGGAAGGCAGCATGGGTGGCGCTGTGCTTGAGGTCGTGCGCACGTGCGGCCGTGCAAGTGCAAAAAGTGTGTGTTTGGCCAAGCAATCTCTCAACAGGCAAGCTAGTCAACCCTCCAACAGCTTCATGACATGCGCCTACATCGTCAACCCAGACACTTGCGAACCTGCCTGAGGCATGCACGTCCTCAGTTTTCACCAAGTGCACATCCTGCCACATGTACATGCTCCAATCAGCCAAAGGACATTTCGAGCTGTCGCCTGTGTTGAGCCCCGGCATTTGCTACGCCGCCAACTTGTGCGTTGCAGTCCCGCTCATCCTGCCCTCCCGCACACCATGGTGCCGGGCGCATGCAGCGACGCGCTCGGGTAGGCCCGCCCGTCGCTTGGCGCTGTGCTTGTCAGAGGCGGCTGCCTGGCGTCAGGCCTTTCCTGCGCAGCCACCGCCAGCTGTGAGTCTGGCAGCACATGCACAGACTTTGCTGAGGCCAAATCAGGCATGTTATGCGTGAAGGTCGGCTGCACACAGCACCCCCTGCCGCCTCAACACATGCCAAGCGCGCCCGGCAGGCGCGCCGGTATGCCGCACCAGGGCGCTTGAGCGCGGTCTCGTTCGTGGCGAAGCACATCTCCACCTCCTGCCGCAGCTGCTCGGCCTCTGCGATGGCCGCGCGCGCGTCCTGCCGCCGGCCGCTCTTGGTCAGCGCATGCGCTTACAATCACATGCTGAGGGTGAGGAGTGGCCGTATGACCAGCCGGAGAGGACACTCTTCTGCATGCTGCCTTAGCAAGCTCACAAGCCGCCGCTGACTGAGAACACGAGCATCAGTTGCCCTCCATGCACGCATGGTTTGCATATGCGGCGGCTCATGGCTGCGAAAGAACGTTGCAGGCGAGCCGCATATGTTTACATGAAGCCTATACCTGCAGCACGTCTCCTGCAGTGCACCTCATGCAATTGCCATGAGGCAAGCTGTTGCATTAGGCAAACACCACAGACACACTACTTACACTCAGCTGTATGTACTCCGGGTGCGCGGAACGGCAACGCTTTTGCGCTGCGGAGCAGCCACCCACCTTGCCCTGGTCGTGGCGCGTGTCCAGCGCCAGGCGCGCCAGCCGCGCGGCCTTGGCGCGCGCGTACGCCGCGCAGCGCTCGGCGGCCTCCGCCTTGTCCAGCAGCGCCTCCTTGGCGGGGCCGGCCGCCAGCCTGCATGTGCACAGCCTCGGCGCTGTCACGAAGTCTCCTGCACCTCGTCAGTCCTGCTACTACATTTACTGAGAACATTTGTTGCGGTCATGAAATGACATGCAGAGGCAGTCAGTACGGCTGCACATCGCACCGGGCGAGCTCGCTGGCCTCGCGCGCGCGCTCCTCCGCAGTGCAGATGTAGTCCCACACAACCTGCATAACACAGCACTTTGCAGATGCTGAGACGTTGTGCATGTGTCTTAATAGCTGCGTGCAGGAGGGCACACTGCAGACACTGGAAGTGATGTTCACAAGAGTATGTGTGTCCGTGATAAACAGCTGCAGAATGCAGCTCAAAGTAAATAGAACCAGAGACCAATGCGTTGCGGCACTGTCAGGATGGGGAATCCCTGATGCCAGTCATTACGCTCGCACCTGCAGTGCACGCACAGCAGCCTCCTGAGCCTCATTGCGTGCATGCTTGGCGGTCTGCGGGCAAAGCAAGCTTGCATGAGCAGATGTGCCAAAATCTGCACAGTCGACGACGGCAACTGTGGCGTTCTAAGATGCCGCCAAGGGCAGAGATAGCTCATTGCTTGAGCAATCAGACAAGGAACGGCATGCATGCTGCATTGCATTGGCAGCAAAGACAGCAAAGACGTGAGGCCAGAGCCAGCCTCCCTTGCGCTTTCTTGATATAGGTGCTGTGTTTGCGGCTATCACAGCATCCAGTCCATCTGCTGGACGACACAGACAGCAAAGCACTGGAGCTGGCCGATGCTGTCTGGGAGCGCCAAGCGGGGCATACAGGCAGCGCGCGCTCCTTCACGCGCTCCAGCGCGGCATGCGCGCGGGCGGCGGCCGAGCGCGCCTCCTGCAGCGCCACCTCCTTCGCGGACCCCGTCTTGTGCTTGGCCTGCCGCGCGCGCCCGGCAGGCCAAGCTCACCTTGCGCCACAACAGGGCCTCGCGGTCTGCTGCCAAGGCGTTCACCACCGTGCACACCGCATGCAAACATGTGCATGCATGCCATGCCTGGGCATGGCCAGGCTGAGCTTGGCCACGTCCAGGCATGGCATGCATGAGCGTGTTTGCATGCGATCGTCATGATGGTGGACGCCTTGCGTGCCTGAGCGCACATAATGGCTGGCGCCCCTCGCAGTGTTCCAGTGCAGGCACTGCTGACTGGGCACAGCTGACAACACGCTGTAGCCTTTGGCCAATGTTTTTTGAAGGCATCGGATATCACAGGCGCTTTTCATGTCAAGGCAGAGGCGGCACATGCATGTGGTCATGTCGGGCGGCAAGCGCGCCTTTTCCAGCGCGGCTGCGGCCGCATCCTCCAGCCTGTCCAGCGCCTCCCAGAAGGCCGCGTGCACGTTGGAGGCCAGCTTCTCAGCGTGCTGGCGCGCGGCCGTGGCCTCGCCCTGTGCGCGGCGCAGCGCCTCCTCTGCCGTGCGCTTCGCCTGCAAGCCCCACAGCAACGTTGAGCTGTTTGCCTTTGCACAGCAGACGGCTGCCTTGGCACCAGCAGGGCGTCCGGCTCTTTCACTGTACATACGAACCTGCTTTCTCAAAGCATCGGTGTGGCAGTCGGACTTGTCAAGGGCAAGCGAGTTTCACGCGTTCAGTGCTGTTGCAACTCGCTTGCCCTTGAGAACTCCGAATGCCACACAGAGCGCGATGAGCAAGCAGGCTCACACGGGCAGCGAGAAGCAGTTCTATACCTAGCGCGTTGGTAGGGGCATCATGAGGGTTGTTGCGTCGCTTCAGCAGGGAGCCTGCCTGGCCCGTGGCGGTCTTGGCGCGCTCCTTGGCGTCGGCCACAGCAGCCTCGGTGCGCTCGACGGCCTCCCAGGCCATGCGCTGCGCCTCATCCGCCGTGCCCTTGGCTGCCTCCTTGCCGCGCTCGTACGTCTGTGCAGTCGAGTGCTTGGCCTGCGCACAAGAGCCTCAGGTCTGATTTCGCATGTCGCCAAAATGCATGGCAAGCTGACTCGCTCATTGCAGCTGCAGAAGCTGCGCATACATACCAACACATCCAGTGCTGCTGCAGTTACGCTAGCATAGAGTGTGCACATGACAGCTGTGCTTAGTCATAACATTTGTTTGAGTCAGCATGACAGCAGCAATAATCAGCAGTGCATGCTAAGCATGACCTGAAGCACCTTGCTTGGTTGCATTGGCACAGCGCCATGGCTCTACCTGGCTGGCAGTCTGCGCGGCGTTGTCCTTGGCGGCCTGCAGCGCGGCCTCCGCCTGCGCCGCGGCCTTCTCCGCCGCTTCTCTCGCGGCGCCACTTGTGCTGTGCACCTGCGTGATTGAACACGCATGTCACCTGGTGTCGGGTTGGCTGGCTCACTAGCCTATTGGCAGCAGGTTGGTGAAACAGCATGCAGCTTTTATGTAGCTGCAGCTTGACATGCCACTATATTTGCAATAATTGCCAATGCCGCATACTGCATCAGGATACCCACACAAGCAAGCGGGGCAGTGCCTGATGCTTTGCAAAGACCTTTTCACGCCCACTTGAATGCATGTTATCCATACAAGGTGGTTCATGCAGGAGCTGATTCTGAGTTGGCGGGCGACTTGGTGTGTGCTGAGACGCCTGACTGGAGAGTTGTTTATCACCATGGAGCAGCATGGTGGACCAGGGAGCTGCAGTGAACTCTGGTCCATGATATTGCTCTATGGTGATCATTAATCCTGCAGTCAGTCATCTCAGCACGCACAAGTCACCTCCTACTCTAAAATTCCTGTGTGAACCATGTGGGCGCGCCTTGTCGCGTGCGGCGGCCGCGGCCGCCGCAGCCTGCTCCACAGCCTTCTGCGCGGCCTCCTGCGCAGTGTCGCGGCCAGCCTCATATGTCTCGCGCGCCTTGGCCCCGGTCGCCTGCGCCGCGCCCTTGGTCTTGCCGTACGCGGCGCTGGCGGCCGCGGCCGCCCGGTCCTTGGCTGCCTGCAGGCTGTCCTTGGTGTACTCGTACGTGCTGCTGGCGGTCTCCGCGGCGCGGTCCTTGGCGGCGCGCAGGCTGTCCTTGGTGTACTCGTAGGTGCCGCCAGCGGTCTCCGCGGCGCGCTCCTTGGCGGCTTGCAGGCTGTCCTTGGTGTACTCGTACGTACTACCGGCGGTCTCCGCGGCGCGCTCCTTGGCGGCCTTCAGGTTGTCCTCGGCGCAGCGCAGCGCCTCCTCCGCCGCGTCGCGCGCCGCGCCAGTTGCGCTCTTGGCCTGCTTTATGCGAATCGTAGGCACTTCATTGCTAGGTTGCCACAACGCTTGGTCTCACTTAGAGCATACATGAGCGATCTAGTCGTACGCTAAAGGGCATGGAAGGCAGCCATCAACACGCCCTTATCCGCCTGTGTCCGCGAGACAAGCAGGCAAACACTCACTGGCATGTAGCACTGACAGGAGAAGGCACGACGGATATTGGTAGCCACCCACCTTGATATGCAGCACACATGATGTATGTCAGGGCTGCCACATGCGTGATCGCAGCGCATTTAATGCATGTGTTGCAGAGTGCACCTTCTCGCGCGCCGCAGCTGCAGCTGCTTCAGCCTGCTCGACTGCCTTGTGCGCCGCGTGCCAGGCCGCGTCCTTGGTGGCTCCAGCGGTCTCCGCAGCCCGGTCTTTGGCAGCCTGCAGGTTCTCCTCGGCGCGACGTGCAGCCTCCTCCGCGGCCTCCCGCGCCGCGCCTGTAGCACTCTTAGCCTGCGCGCCGGAGGAGAGAAGCTAATGGTTGTACCTGCGCGATGTGCAAAGACGCTAACACTGCATGTCAGGGCGCTTTGACACTCGGGACGAGCATGGAGGCATGCAAGTAATGTGTGCAAACAAGACGTGTTGCACTCTTGACCGCATGCATTGTGGCTGGGAGCGCAGACCATTTGGAGATTGTACATGAAATGATGACAAGCAATCCGTTACTAGCACTCCCATTGCATGCATGCAGGAGCTGAGATGCGTGCTGCACCTTGTCGCGCGCGGCGGCAGCGGCGGCCTCCGCCTGCTCCACAGCCTGCTGCGCGGTCCGCTGCGCCTTGTCCTTGGTGGCCCCAGCAGCCTCGGCAGCCCGTGCCTTGGTGATGTGCAGAGCCTCCTCCGCGCGGTGCGCCGCCTCCAGCGCCGCCTCGCGCGCCGCACCAGTTGCGCTTTGCACCTGCACGCTTGCAGTCAGGCTCGCACCTACAAGCCTCTTGCCTCGAAGCTCGTATACAAGACAGCTCGCTTCAGTGTCGACAAGGACGGCAGCAAGCTTTCTGCACTTTTGCCCAAGGACAACAGCTCAAGTGCATCGTGAGCTTGTCCATCTGAATGTATACGTGTCATGCTCTGAAGACATGCTGGTAAAGGTGCACTGCAACTGCATCTAGCATTGAGATGAAGATAGCAAGGTTTTAGGCCGTTCACAAGAGCTGCTACGTGGCTTACTTTCTCACGCGCGGCCCTGACGGCGGCCTCGGCGCTCTCGACAGCAGCGTGGTACGCCTCCGCGGTGGTCTCGCGCGCCTTGCTGGCAACCTCGGACACCTGCGCCCGCACATCAAGCATGGCATACTGTGCTGGGTGACTCGCCTTTCCTATGTCACGCCACAAGCACCTCTGCGTGCGGCTGATGACTATAGGCTTGGACATCCACGAGAGGCTTGGACATCCATGAGACTTACTTTCACACAGCATACAGCAGAAGCCAAGCATGTGTAGGGTGCAGGGACCAACAAAACGTCCCAGTGGTACGCCTTGAACCAAAGGGGTGCAGGCGACACAAGCCCAAAAGGAGTGTGTTTGTTCATAACGTGTCAGTGGCTCCAATGCACCTTGTCATACGCAGCGGATGCATACTCCGTGGCGGTCCTGTACGTCTCCTGGCCGCCCTGCTTTGCCTTGGTGGCAGCCTCCTCTGTCACCTGCCGCAGGACGCTAATGCATGAAACCACCAGCCACGCCCAAGTCTCCATACGTGCACACACGCACATGTGCACACATGTACACAGGCCTTAGATCTGGGTAATCACTGGTCAGACGCAAGTGGTGTTGTGCTGAGCACACACTGTCTGCCCAGACAGAGCACATTCCCCATCGCGTGCTTTTCTGGTGTAACTGGGCATCAGTCTGCATAGCATCAGCCGAGCACAGCGCTATGTCGGTCGACGCCCTTGTTGCTAGAGCAGCAGGCACCTGTGCATAGAACAGCCTTGGGTCCCATGGCCAGGCAGGCAGGCGTGCGCGCCTGCTTGGCACGTTCCTTGGCCGCCTGCAGTCGCTCCTCCGCCTGGCGCGCCGCATGCTCTGCGGCCTCACGCGCGGCGCCAGTCGTGCTCTGCACCTGCGCGCCCAACCCAAAGCCAGTGCACTTGAGCATGGTGCAGTGTGCTCAAGTCATATCCCTGCCACATGGCCACAGCACTGCCTGCAGCGTGATGCCATTCAACGGAGGATGCCTCCTTCATGCACATGGCCTGCGGCGGCGTGCAGATGAGTGAACAGTCCTTGCCAGCTTCCAGCTGCTTGAGAGTAGGTTGCAGTGCATACCGCAACCCAGCATTTGCTCCTCTGCGCCTGGCGAGACATCATTCGACATGTACATGCACGATCAGAAGTCTGAGATGCACAGACTGCATCTTTGCATCACGTGACACCATCTGCAGGCACGCATCCACGCGGCATGTGTGCCCTGCACAGGCCAGGTGCGAGCAAGACGGCGCGCCTTCTCGCGCGCAGCGCGCGCAGTCGCCTCAGCCTCCTCCACAGCCTTGCGCGCCGCGTACTGCGCGGTGTCGCGGGTGGACTCGTAGGCGCTGCCGGCCGTCTCGGCGGCCTTGGCCTTGGCGGCCTGCAGGTTCTCCTCCGCGCGGCGGACGACCTCCTGCGCCGCCTCGCGCGCCTGCGCCGGCCGTGCCACGCGCGTTCTCGGCAGTGCGGCCTTGCAAGGCTAAGAACACCATGTGCAGGGCTGCCAATGAGGCATTTGACAATGATGTACCTAAAGTGCATCCCTGCTGTGGCTGTGCTGAAGCATTTGATGCGTGCCACAGTACACCAGGTCATGTTATGGATTGCTTGCTTGCATATATATGGGATGGTACAAAGCTGCTCCAGAATAGCAGCAGTGCGCTGCCCTGTGTTTACGCACATTGGTATAAACCTAAATATTTATAGTATAACGTTTATATTAATATAATATTTATGATATAACGTCAAGCACGCTTGACATACGCACGTATCAAGACTGCAACCTGAGGTCAGCCCCAGCGGGCGCGCCTGGCCGCTGGCGGCCTGCAGCTTGTCCTGCGCGGCGCGCAGCGCGGCCTCGGCGCGCTCGACCGCCGCATTGGCTGCCTCGCGCGTCCTCTCCGACGCCTTGTGCGCGGTCACGCCCATCATGCCGGCCACCTGCGCCGCCTGACCAGTCTCATGCGATGGTGGGGCCTATGTCAGGTCAGGTTGGCTGATATTGCGGACGCTGGTCACTACTCCGCCTGGCATCGCGCTGGTGAGTGCAGCCAGGAGCCAGGAGGCAGGATCACGCATGCTGGACTGCGAGCGGCACTGCAAACGGCTGCATCAGGGGAAGCGGGCAGGCATGCCTTGCTGACCACTGACGATGCGAGGTCCTTGGCCGCATGCAGCATGGAGTCACCAACAACTTCGCCCTGCTCCTTGCCCGCGCCGCGCGCCTGTCCGCCTGTCCGGACCCTCCAGGCGCGTCTGCCGCAAGCAGGTGTGCAGACGGGTTTTGGTGAATCCGGGTGCGTAGAGGATGCGCGGTGCCTTGAGACAGCGCAGTGCGTGTCTGCGTCAGGCAGCAGCAAACGCCATTGGTGCTGGCATGCAGCAACTCTGCCACTGTCAGTAAAACATCAGGGATGAACACCAGAGGTGCACTTCCTCAGCCCCACAAGCAAGGGTGCTGCTGCCTTGCTTCGCAAATGTGCTCACCTCAGGGTGTGCCTCCACAGGCTTGTACAAGCCCTGCCACAGCTCATGCGCAACCAGTCAGTGCATATCATGTGGACATGCACTGTGCCACGAGTGTGCTTGGATAGTGCTCAGCGAGTACAGCACATGCGAGAGCTCCTGCACAGACCTCATGCAAAGTGCCAGCAAGTGCATGCCGCAAGTGAATGGTTTGGGCGCGTGACTGTACCCTCCGACTGTCCCGCATGGGTGCCGAGCTGGAGTAGGTGCTTGCATGCGTGCATAGCTCATGCTCACGCACCTCCTTGAGCGCTGCTTCATCGACATGCTCCGGCCGGACGGCCACGCGCTTGACGCCAGGCTCGCGCAGCGCCTCACCTTCCTGCATGGACACAGCGTGAGGAGGCTCACGAGTGCTGCAGCAGTGACAGCAAACATCGCCTGAGCCTTGTGTTTCCTCAGCTCTCTGGCTTGTATGCACGCTTACATAAGCCGGCACTGCCAGCAACCTTGAGCCCGAGCATTCACCATCAGGGCCGCCTGCAGACAGAGAGCCTCAACGGCGGCCTGTATGCAAGGCGGGGCGGAAAGGCTGCACCTGCGAGAACCTTTGTGCGCTGCCTTGCGCGCCACTCATCCTGCGCGGCGCACAGGCTGGGTTGGTGAGTCTCTGCATAAGCAGATGTGCAGCTGCCAAGCTGCAATGAGCTCTGGGATGGCGTGGACACACAAGGCGTGATAAGGACGTATTGCACCTTGTAGCAAAAGCGCGCAGGGGAGGTGTGCGGCACACAGCAGGTCGCGCCGAGGGCAAGCACGTGGATGCCAGGCCGCGAGCCAGAACGCCCATCATCTGGCATGTGATGGCCGATTGGCATGCTCCCGCATTTTTTCTTCCCTTGCTAGGGTCGCAAGGGTAAATGGCTGGATGCTGACATCATCGGGGGCGATGGGCTGCGCCAATGTGCTGTGGCTGATACGCGGATGTAGCTTACTCTGGTAGCCGTAGCACTCTTGTATGCGCTGAATCTCAACGGACGCTTTGTAATTGCAATGCACGCGAGCAAGCATGCGCAGCTGCGGACGCCAGCAGTGCCACCAGCGGTGATGAGTCTGGGCACCGCCTTACCTGCTGGTCACCGTGCTTGCCCGCTTCGGCGTGGCACTGTAGCAGGCAGCACACCCCAGGTGTTGCTCTCATCTCATTCACTTGTCACGCTCCTGCTGTCCAGCAGTTGTTTCAGCAGAGTGTGTGTACACAGAGGGCCTGTACAGCAGCTGTCCTGCCTCTCACAGTGCCACTGAACTGCCACACTGGTGCTTAGAGGGCGCTTGCAGGCCGGGAGCGCCCCTGCCAAGGTGGTGGGCATGGGCAGCTGCGGCCTGGACTACCTGGCGCAGGTCGCGGCCTTCCCCCAGCCGGACGAGAAGCTGCGCACCGAGCGCCTGGAGGTGCGACACAGCCTGAGACTCAGTGTCTCACACTGTTTTCAACAAGCGGGGGAGCGAGCTGTTACTTGACCACCCGAGTGCTTGCTGCCTCAACACTGAGGTCCGCCTCGGTGCCCCTGGCTGCTACTGGTCGCTGCTCAAGGGCTTGTTCATCACAGGCAGCAGAGTCGTGTGAACATGGAGCGTCAGCGTGCAGACGCAGGGCGGCGGCAACTGCGCCAACGCGCTCACGGCCGCCGCGCGCCTGGGCCTCGCACCCACCATCGTGACCAAGATCGGCGGCGACGGCGTCGGCGACAGCATCCTGGCGGAGCTCGAGCGTGATGGCGTGGACACGTCGCACGTCCTGCGCGCCGCGAACGCGCCCTCGCCCTTCACCTACATCATTGTCGACCGGCTGGGTGCAGCCATTGACTTGCATGCTCCACGGTACAGAAATGTGCAAGCAGCACCTGCATGCTGCTCTCAGTCCACAACCCAGGTAGCAGCATGGAGGCGTGGCTTGGCCGTGGCTGCCCTCCAGCCACATGCATGCAGGTGTGGCGCCTGGTGCGTGATGATGCTGTGTTCATCTCCTTCACTGCCATCTGCATGTGTAGCAGCAGGTTGCATGTCCCACCCAAGTAAGTTGCCGTTTTCCTTGGCTTGCTGCTGACAAGTACGTTGCCATGCTCCTCAGCTCGCTGCTGGACCTGCAGGCCCCCGCGGCGCGCATGTCCATGCCTGTGCTGTCCCCAGGCGGCACGCGCACGTGCATCCACACGCCCGGCGAGGCGCTGGACCCAGCGGAGCTGGCGCTGCCGTGCTCGCGCGTGCGGTCCGCGCTCGGCGGCGCGGCGCTCACCTACTTCGACGGGCGCCTGGCGGAGGCGGCCGGGCTGCTAGCAAGCGGCGCGCGCGAGCGCGGCGTCCCCATACTAGTAGAGGGCGAGCGGCTGCGGCCGGGCCTGGACGCGCTGCTGGCGGCGGCCGACTACGTGACCACCTCGGCGCAGTTTCCGCAGGCGCGCGCCCTGGCGGCGTGGCGTGCCGCGTGCGGGCGCGCTCCTGGCGGTTGCGAGCGGTGGCCGCTGGCGCTGCTGTGCCGCCCACTACTTTATGTAGCACGTCTGCGTACTGTGCGCAGGCCGAGCTGTGGAATCAGGAAGTCACCAAGGGCGTGTTTGTCGTCAACCGTGGCCAAGAACGCAAACAATAACGCAACGTCCACCTTGTCACCCTGTCAGCCAACAGCCGCCGCTTGGTGATACACAAGTCTCCCCACATGTGCGCTCAGCACAGAGAGCCGCTCTCACAACCGGCGCCGCCGTCCGGCAGGCCTGGACGGGCGAGGCGGAGCTGGGCGACGCGGTCGCAGCGCTGCTGCAGCGCCTGCCGCGCGCGCGCTGGGTCGCCACCACGCTCGGCGCGGCCGGCAGCCTGCTGGTGCGGCGCGCGGCGCCTGAGGCGGCGACGGGGGCGCGCGGCGATGCACCTGGCGCCGAGCCGCTGGGCGCGGTCATGGGGCGCCTGCGAGAGCAGCTGGCGGAGGCGCGGCCGGGCGGCGGCGCGCCGGCAGTCGTCGGCGCGGGCGGCGTTGAAGTGGGGTGCGCGCCACCTGTCTGTGCGCGTAACCTTGAGGCGCATGCTGGCGGTTCCGCAGCGCATGGGCCGAGCGCGCCTGGCCCTCGCGCTTGGTGTGCCCAGCAGGACGTGCCACCTGTTGGTGTTACCTTTGCTGTCTCTTCTTCCCCACACATCCGCTGTCAGCGGACACAACCTGCTGAGTGCCTCCCAGACAGTCTGCTTGCCGTCCTCCACTGTCTTGCCCCTGTCAGCAGGCGCAACCTGGGTGCCTTCTAGACAGTCTGCGTGCAACAAGAAGCGGCTCGCCAATCCAGCACAGGCCTTTGCACGGCTGGCGTGCGCTGCGGGGCCGGCCCACTCTCAAAGCGTGCGCGCAGGGAGGCGCGCATCGCGCGCACCGAGCGCGCGGTGGCGCTGCTCGTGCGGCGCGGCGTTGATCCGGCGGCCAGAGCCAGGGCCGAGGCGGCGGCCGCGGCGGCGGCGACGGCCAACGCGGACGCTGGGAGCGCCTCCCGCTACCGGGCGCGCAGTGACGGCGACGAGTCGGGGTCTGGCGCGGCGAGCGCTTGCGAGCCGGGCAGCATTACGGCAGAGGTGTATCTGGCATCTGCGGCAGCGCTGCCCGAGGCGCGCATGCGGCCGCACGTGCTGCAACCCCGCACTGGTTGCACCGCTGAAGGCGTGGCGGCAGTCAAACATGCGCGCTCTGGCACCGTGCTGGTCACAATAGCGTGCGTCTCGCCCAGGGTTCCTGCATCAGCGCGCCTAGCATTGCGCGCTGCCAGAGCGCCACAGGGCGGTTTTCCAACCATGCCAGTATCCCCAGCGCGACTCCGTTGCCGGGGCTGCACAGCTGCGGCTGGCGCGAGCGGGCGCCGCGGGCCGCTGCAGGGCGCGGTGGTGGACACGACGGGCGCGGGCGACGCGTTTGTGGGCGGCCTGCTGTACGGCCTGTGCCAGGGCCTCCCGCCCGAGCGCATGCTCGCGCTGGCGGCCGCGGTGGCCGCCGCCAAGTGCACGGCGCTTGGCGCGCGGCGCGGGCTGCCGCTGCGCGACGCCGTCCGGCCAGACCTGCTGTGATGCTCATGAATGACATCATGACCTTTTTGTCGCATACGTCCTCGGAATTTGCATTTGGCAGATGATGCAAGCAATGCCCCATGCATGGTGGCTGCAATAGAACTTGCCTGCGAGCGTTCACCATGCAGCTAGGGGGATCGGCTGCTCAATCAAGCTGCCAGACTTGCAGGTTGACTTGACAAGAAGGTTTGATGAGCTTGATCTGTCAGGTACTGTTCAGTCAATGCGCAAATAGCATGGATTGAAGTTATACATGGTAATCGATGCAGCTTTCACTACCACACGCGCAACAGCAACTGCATCAATATACTTGATGAGACACATCAGGGTGTGCGCAAACATAGCAAGGCAATACACCTGCGTCAGGCGCTATTGGGAAATAAATGTGGGGGCCTGACAAGCAAACTTCTCTACAAATGCATCGGCACTCGCTCAAAATCTAGGCAAGGATCTACCTGCAGCCCAAAAGCAGCGGTGCCCACTAGATGCCGCATTCCCACATGTGGCCAACAACCCTGTTAAGCAATACTTCAAGGCACAGCCTACACGATGACAAGTCAGCAGTCCTTCCAAGAGCCAAATAGCGCCCCGCCCCGACCCTGCGCCTCCCCTGTTCCTATTGCTGGCCAGCGTCAATCTGCGTCTGGCCAGCGTCAGTTCTGCGCGGGCCAGAGCCCGCGTCACTTCTGCGTCAGCCTGGTGATGGTGAGCAGGGCGAGGAAGATGTTGATGACCCTACCCCAACCCTGCTACCCTCATGCACCTGCCAACCAGACTCAGTTCTGCGTTATCCCGATGATCGTCAACAGGGCGAGGAAGATGTTGATGACGTCCAGGTAGATGCTCAGCGACGCGGCCACATAGTCATCGGGCGAGAGCTCGAGCGTCTTGCCGCCCATGATGAGCTGCAGGTCGTAGATGAGGTACAGGCTGAAGAGCACGGCGGCGACCGCTGCGCGGCGGCCGGGCGTCAGGCATGGCCGCCGGGCGTGCCCTTGCGGGGCGCAGCAACGACAAGGCGCGGGCCCCTGGCTTTGCGCAGCACGCGGAATGGTGTTGCCGGGACCAGCCCCTGTGCCTTGCTGCGTGCAGCAGCATCTTTACGGCGCCTGCCTGGAAGCGCATGCCGCCATGCAGTTGCACGCATGCTCAGCCCCCAGGCTGTGCATTCATAGTGGGATGTGGCGAGTGGGGCCAAAAGAGGCAAGCACAGCCGAGCACCAGCATGTGGCAGACCTGCGATGATGACGATGGTCGTGTTCCTCACCCTGGGCGCGCACAACACGGCTGTCAGCAACAGGGACGATCATCAGCACTAAATACCAATCTCATGCTTACGTAATGGTGGATGGCGGCGTTGATACAGCCAGCAGCTAGAACAGGCATCTCATGCTCCGCGACGTGCGGCAGGCAGGGAGCGCGCGGCGCAGCCCGACTCAATGCATGCCCGCCGGCGGCGGGCCGCGGGGCAGCGGGTCGAGCGCAGCGCAGCGGGCATGCAGACCGGGGGGCTGCTGGCCCCGCGCGCGAGGGGAGCGCGAGGGCGCGCGCACCACATGAAGCCGATGACCAGCGCGAAGAAGACGGCAAACATGAAGATGAAGCTGAAGACGGTCAGGAAGCCGCGCAGCCTGCGCGCCGCGCGCGCCGGCCGTCAGAGCGGCGCCGCGCCACGGACCGAAACTGGCGCGGCCAGGACCCAGGTCAGCGTGGCGCTGCTGCAGCGTGCCAGGACTGGCACCGCTTTTAGGGTTATGGTCAGGGTCAGAGCCATGTGCCAGCCCTCCGCATGCGCGGGCGCCGCAGCCCCGGCGCCGGGCCGCGAGCGCGCGCACTTGGTGAAGTCCAGCGGCGTGAGGAAGGCGAGCGCGCAGCAGACGGCCACCACGCCCGCGGTCGCCACCAGCGCCGTCAGCACCGCCTGCGGCGCGCGGTGCGTCCGCGCGCTCAGCCCCTTCGAGGATGATGCGCCATGCGGAGGCCGCCCGTGACTGCTGGACCGGCTGAGAGCGGCGCGGGCGCGCTGGAGCAACTGCGCTGCAGTGCCACTGCTCCGGCGCCACGCTGCAGCTGCACGGCACGCTGCTCGGCCCCCGGGTGCTCGCGCATGCCATGGGCTGATCGGGATGAGGAGTGGAGGCACTGCATGGATGCCACGAGCCACCACGGCAGGGCTTCGAAAGGGTCGGGCCCGCCGCACACCCGCCCCACTGAACGCCGGTGCGCATTTGGACTGCGCCGCAACACTCGCACCAGGCGCCCGCCTCGGGGCGCGCGCGCACCTGGGTGTCCCAGTAGCTCGTGATGACGCCGACTTGGAACGAAAACACCACCGTGAAGGCCGCCTGCCGCGCCCCGCATGAAACGTTTCACTCTGGCGCCCTGCTCGCGCGCTGCGCCACTGCACCGGCAGTGCCCCCACCAGAACTGTGCACTGAGTACGGCGCATGGGCACTCGCATGTTCATGCATGTTCCAACAGCTCGCCTGCCCTCTTGCAGGCTTCGGACCGACGTGCAGCGGGAGGCTGGCGCCATCCCACCTACCCGTGGGTTCTCATCTCACACATCACAGATGGATGCATCGCTTGCGCAGTTCTGGGTGACACGGGCGCCCGTTGCAGCTGAGCGCTGTAGAGTGTCTAGCCATATAATCTAAATAGGTGGAGCACACTTTGTTTCCGATACAAGTTTGGAAAATAAGTGGCCGGGGAAGATATAGAAGGCTAGGGATAGGGCAGGGTGCTTGCGCACCAGGAAGCAGATGTTGAGCGGGTACTGCTTCCGCAGCCGCTCGGAGCAGCTCAGCGCGATGATCATGCCAAACGAGAGGAACCAGGAGAGGTAGAATGGCCACAGGTTGACGCGCACGTACGTCTGCGCGCGGCCCCAGCCTTGCGGCTCAACCCTCCCGCTGGAGCTCGGCATCACATACGGCACCTAAGCTCAGGCTCACTATCGACCCGTCAAAACATTCAGCCGATCAATGTCAAGTCAGCATGGTGCTCCTGCCACTTCCTCATGCGGAAGCCGCAAGTCGTAAGACGGATGCACGAAAGGGCGCCGCCAGTGCGCACAGGCATGGTCGCACCCGGCGCCACTCAAGAGCCGCACGCTCACCAGAGACATCAGTCTGGCTTCTGCCAGGCTATTCTGCCCGCAGCGCTCGGGGGCGGCACCTTGAGTGGCGTCACATAGTAGAAGACGAGTGAGATGCCCGCGGTGACGACAAGCTGCATCAGCACGATGAGGAGCACCTTGCGCATGAAGCCGCGGCGCACCGCCGCATTCGCAAAGCCCGCCGCCGTGTCGGCCGCCTGCGGCGGGGAGTGGCGTTTAGACAGGCTGCAAGCTGTGCGCCACAGGGCGCTGCGAGGGCGCTGGTGCAGACGAGACATACACAGCACAGCGGCGGTGTGTGTCTTGACGTTGCCTTCACTGAGCAAATGGGACAAGCCTTCACCGACATACGCTGCCCGCGCATGGAGTTTCGGCTGGTCTGTCAATGCTCTGCCACTGCTCCAGCACACCACTCCCTGCCCTGCAACCTCCACTGCTGCAAAAGACAAACGTGTGCGCTGTCGTGCACTGCACGTCAAGAGCATCGGTCGCGCTCAGCCCGGTCCGGTGGCAATGACTCACAGCACTGGAGAGCCTGCAGCAGAGCTGTGCCAGGCAGAGCTCACCTGGGCGGCCTCCACGTCAAAGCCAGGCGGCTTTGGTGCCGGCGCGAACGGCGGCGCCGAAGCGCCCGGGTAGGCCGGCTGCGGCAGAGGCGCGCCCCCCGGGTAGGCGCCCTTCCCAGGCTCCGCCCCATAGGCTGGCCCCGGGCCGCCCGGCGCGGCCCCGGCGGGGTAGCCCGTGCGGGTAGCCCTGGGGATAGGCACCCGGCGGTGCGCCTGGATACCCCGGCGGCGGCGCCGCCCCTGCACGGGTGCCTGGGAGTTCAAGGGCGCGCCTGTGGCTGGTCCATGCACGTGCACGGCTCGCTGGTGACACAGCACTGTGAGGCCAGCGCACGGCGTGAGGCGAGCGCCGCTGCTCGACCAGAGGGACCGTGGCTCACCCGGGTACTGCTGGCCTGGGTTCATGTCCCACGCACGAGGAAGCTGCGTCAAATGTGATGCGCACGCTGTAGCCCGCCACCTGCTCGTGTGCCTAGTGTGACGTTGCTATTCGGCTTCAAGCACAAAGCAAGCGGGCTGGCGCAGCTTTGCTGGTGCCTTGCACCGTCAGCGCAGTGCCGAGCACGCAAGATCAAGGCTGCTCACACCACCTGCAAATTGCGCGATCGCCAGCTCCTGTGCGTCGCCAAAGTGCCTCCCTTTCTCTCGCCTCCTTGCCTCTACCCGGGCAGGCTCAGGCCCTAAGGAGAACCTGCTCTGCTCACACTGTGACAGGCTCTGACTTCAACCTTACAATACCAGTGCACGGCTCTGCTACGCCTTTATGCTTCACACTGCGCCTTTCTGCGGCACGACTGTCAGGGCGGCGTGCGTGTTGTAACCACTATTACTGTGCTGGACAGTGCCCTGCTTGCTCCCTCCCTGGTGGCGAGCAGCACTAAGGAGGCAGCCGCCGGCGACCAGCAGCCCTGAGTTGATGACAGGATGGCCTGCATACTACCCGCCACCAGACATGCTGGGGGACCAGGCAGCAGGGCCCAGCGCGCAGCCCGGAGCGTACGGCGGCTATCAGCAGTTGAACAACTACGCGCAGGGCGGCTACGCCGGCGGGCAGAGCGCGGCCAGCGGCGCCGCGCCCTGGATGCACCTCGCTGTACAGGCGCAGCCAGCGTTTCAGGGCCAGGGCGCCGCTGCGGCCGCCGGCGCTGAGGTGTGCCTGGCTTGCTCGTCCGCGACCGCAAACTGGCGCTGTCTGCTGTTGAGGCTGACCGTCTGGCCCCGCGAGGCATTGTGTGACAGTAGCTTGCAACGCATGTGCTTGCGTTTGCGGCACTGTGGCGCAGAGGGACGTGACTGCCTTCTCAAGGCGCGACAGGGCTGGAGCGGGGCCGGCGCGCCGCCGCTGCCGCCAGACGAGGCCGCGCCGCCGCCGCTGCCAGCGGACGCGGACGCCCTGCCGCCACCGCTGCCGCCCGAGGCGGGAGGCAGGCAGCCTGCGAGCGCGGAGCAGCGCTCCGGCTGGCAGCCGGAGCACGCCGGCTGGCAGCCAGGCGCGCCACAGGACGCGGGGCAGGCCGGCTGGCAGGCCGGGGAGGCTCAGCAGTGGACGCAGCAGCATCCCGGGTGGCAGCCCACGGCGCAGCAGCAGCACGAGCAGGGCGGCTGGCAGCACGCCGGCGGGCAGCAGCCACACCCCGGGTGGCAGCCGGGGGCCGCACAGGAGGCGCCCCCGCAGCCCGCAGGGGCGGCGCCGCAGCACGCCGCGGGGCAGCCCGGGAGCGCGCAGCAGCCGCCGCCGCGCCCTGGCTGGCCGCCCGCGGACGCGGCGCAGGCAGCCGCTCAGCTGCCAGCAGGGCGCGCCCAGCAGCCGCCTGCGCCGCAGCCGGGGGAGGCGCAGCCTCGGCCCGGCTGGCCGCCTGCGGGCGCTGCGGCGCCGCAGGCGGCTCTGCAGGCTGCGCAGGCGGCCGCGCCTGCAGTGTGGCGGACGGCGCCCGCAGCCGGCCAGCTGCATGCGGCGCGCGCGCCGGCGCAGGGGCAGCCGCCGCACGCCGGGGCCGCGGCGCAGCTCAGCGGCCAGATGAACGGGCACGCGCATGCCGGCGCCGCCGCCTGGGCGGGCGCGGCAGGATACGGCGGGGCGCCGCACGGTTACGGCGCGGAGGGCTATGCGGGGTACGCGCACCCGCATCAGGCCGCGCAGCAGGGCTACTACCAGGGGTATGGCTATGGGCACGCCGCTCACGGCGCGCAGCCCGCATACGGGCAGCCGGGGTATGGCGCAGCCTACGGCGGTGGCGCGTATTCCGCCTGGGGCGCGCCCGGGCAGCCAGGGCCGCAGCCGGGGTACGGCGCCGGCTACCAGCAGCCCGCGGGCCAGGGCCCCTGGGGGGCGCCAGGCGCAGGCCCGGGCGCTGCGGCGCCGCCATGGGGGCCGGCTCAGCCCGCGGCGGCCGCCCCGCCGGGCCCGCGCCCGCCGCCCGGCGCGCCGGCGGCCGGCGCGGGCGCGCCGCAGCAGCCGGCGCCGGGCCCCGCGCGCCCGGCCGCAGGCTTTGTGCACCGGCGCGCCGCGCCGGCGCCCGCCCCGGAGCCCAAGCGCGCGGCCACGGTGGTCGACGCGCGCGAGCTCTTCTGCGCGCCGGGGCGCGCGCAGCGGCCGCGCCGCCTGGCGGTCGTGCTGCGCGGGCTGCCGGGCAGCGGCAAGACGCGCATCGCGGCGCGCCTGCGCGACGCGGAGGCGGCCGCCGGCTGCGTGCCGCCGCGCATCCACTCCATCGACGACTACTTTGTCACGGCGCGCGCGCGCGGAGCCCCTACCCTACCCCTTCCCTGCGCCCGCCGCTCGCACCGACGCCGCGCGGCGCGCCGCAACACGCCCAGCCTCACGGGGGGTCCAAGCGGAGCGCTCCTAACAGCTGCATGCATGTACCATCATGCCCAGGCGCGACCGTGCCGGAGCGAGGCGGAGACAGGGTCAGGGTGAAAACTGGGTAGCTCCTGCTGAGGCGCGCCGGTTGCCGGGGGGCCGGGAGCAGGAGGTCGAGCGCGAGGTGGAGGAGGCGGAGCCGGGCGGGCGCAAGCGCAAGCGCCGCGTGCACGCCGTCGAGTACTGCCACGAGCCCGAGCTCGAGGGTGCGCGCCCCCTGCAGGGCGCCGCCGCCCGGGCGTCCGAGCGGCGGCGCTCTGTTCGTGCGCGCGGGCGGGCTGCGCAGGCTGGGAGCAATGGGCTGCAGGCGCCCCGGCAGCCTGTGCGTGGCTGCGGACAGAGGCGGCCTCAGATCGGCAGCTTTTGACTTATTCATACACCCCGCCGAGTGCGCTCTGCCGACCGTGTCAGCGCGAGCGCGCAACAGCCTGGGGGCTGCCGGTGCCGAGCGTCCGGGTGTGGCTTAGGTTTTCCACCCTAACAGTAGCCGTGACCGCCCCCCCGGCGCGCCAGGCAAGTACCAGGCGAGCCTGCTGCGGGCGTTCCAGCGCACCGTGGAGGAGGCCCGCTTCGCGGTGGTGGTCGTGGACGCGCCCAACCTGCGCGTGGACGACGTCAAGCCCTACTGGGCGGCCGGGCAGGCGCGGCCGGGCCGCCGCCCCCCCACTCACATGTTTCATGGCGAATGCGCCCGCTCAGACTCAGGGCGTTGCTAAATTATTTTCTCCCGCGGTCGCGAGCCAGCATGGAAGGCGCTGGGCAGCGTAGCAGTCACTGTCCCGCACCCCCGGCTGCCTCCCTCCTCCAGGGCCCGGCTGGCAGGGCACCAGCGGCCTGCATGGCGACAGGACCTGTGTCTAGTCCCGTGCGCAGCACGGCGAGTGCCTGGCTGTTCATGTGCATGCGCCAGCTGGAAGCAGGCGGCGCGGCGCTCACGTGTGCGCTGCCGGGGCCTTGAGCAGAGGGCCGGGTACGAGGTGTACACCCTGCAGCCCCTAGAGTCCAGCGCAGAGGTGCGCCTGACCCGCCTGCCCGCGGACGGGCCTGCTGTGCAAGCCCAGCGTTGAGGAGTCTGCCGTCCGTCCGCCTCCCTGTTGTGCGCTGCCGCTGCAGGCATCACTGGGTGTTTTTTGTTTTTTTTGGGTCAAAGCCTGCATGCAGCGTAGGCCGCAGCAACGGCGCCGGCCTCTGAGGTATCTTAGTGTATGCTGCCTCGCACGCCGCGCCCTCCTTGCCGCTGACACACGCCTGCGTCTTTGCGCCCCTGAAACGCACACGCACTCGCGCAACCGAGCCGGTGTCCCAAGCGTGCGGCCTGACAGAGCCGCGGGCAGCTGCTTCAGGGGGGGCATGCCACCACCCCAACCCCGACACGGGGCTCGAGCGGGGCCGCGGCGGGCAGGTGTGCTTCCGGCGCAACGTGCACGGGCGGCAGCTGGGCGAGCTGCGCGCCGCGGCCGAGGCGTGGGAGCCCGCGCCGCCCGCATTCCCGCTGCTGGACGTTGCGGGGCTGCTGCGCGGCGAGGCGCGCCCTCTCGTCGCGGGGCCGCCCTGCCGCCCTGGTGCCCAACCGTGCATGCCTAGCACATGCTGCGCTTGCAGCAGCGCGCGTGCATGCGCGCCCGTGAAGCAGCCGCCGTCCCCGCTCCGGAAGCAGCCGCCCCGGCGCCCCGGCGCCGCCACCCTGCACGTCCGAGCAGGCGCCGCGCTTGGACAGTGCATCGCGGTGCCGCCGTGGAGCTCCAGGGGGGTGCGGTGCCCTAAACCTAAGTTCACACACGTGGCGCCGCTGCCGCAGGGCATCATGGAGGTGGAGATGGACGAGGGCGCGGCGGACGCGCCGCCGCCGGCCGACGCGCCGCCGGCCCACGACGCGCCGCCGCAGCCGACGAGCAGGTCGCGCGCCCTTACTTTTGGAATACGTGGAGGTTGTGGTGTGGGGCAGTTTGGGCAGAGGGGCTGTGGCAGTGGTATTCGTGCACGGGCCCCCTGGTCAAGCTTCTCTAGTTATTGGTCGCCGGTGGCTTGGCAGTTGGTATTGCGCAGCTGTGCAACTGGCGCGCGGCCCCGTGAGCCAGGGCTGTCCTCCAGCGGGATGCTATTAGACTTGTCACGCTGCATGGTGGTTACTTTGGGCGCTGCCGGTGAGGACCAAACCCCGAATATGCCGCTCAGCCACCTGATGACCGCGCGCTCATGCCGGTGCCCTGTGCCTGTTGTGCACTGTGCTGCTAGTGCATCTGCGCGCTTGTGCACAGCCTCTGATGCTGCCCGTACCCTGCTCAACACGCAACCTACATCCCCACGCGCACCGCCCCACCTCCGTGCTTGCTGCAGGTGGTCGGCGCTGGCGGGCGACGGGGAGGAGGAGGAGGAGCCGCAGCCGGCGAAGAAGAAGAAGGCCAAGGCGGGCGGCGCGCAGCCGGCGGCGCCCGCCCAGCCTGCGGTCCGTCGCCCGGCCCGGTGCCCCCACCCTGGGGCGCGGGGCCAGTGTGGGGCCCAGGGAAGGCCAAGAGACGTGCGCAGCCTGCCGCTGCTGCCGGCCGTGCAGCACGTGTCCGGGGACCAGGCCGCCCCGCGCGCGTACTGCCGACAAGCTCCGGTGGCGAAAACGTGACGCGCGTCGCTCGAGCTGGCTGTGCAGGCGTGTGTGGGCTGGTTCGCGCGGGACAGAACGGCGGGCGCAGGGCTGCCGGGGACAATGTGCGTGAGAGCATGTGGGGCGCGGTGCGCCGCGCAGGCGGGCAAGCGCGCGCGCAAGTCCGTCACCTGGGCCGACCAGGCGCCCGCCGTTGACGGCTTCCACTTCAGCGGCCAGCGGCAGGCGCGCCGCCGCGCCCCAGGGTATACGGTATTGGGCCTGTCATCGCAGCACCGGGTCTGCTTTGAACAGCCTGCGCTCTTGCGCTCGTCCTCGCGTGCTCCCTCGCGCCTACACCAGCCTCCAGAGCAGGGACAAGCACATGTGCCTGACGTGCGCATCGCTCGGGCGGGCCCAAGTGCGCCGCTGCGTGGGGCACCCGTGAGACGCACGCCAACAGAGTGAGCACCAGCTCCCTCTGGCCGTGCCCGAAGCAGTCCAGTCTGCACATGTGCGCGCCGCCGGGCGCGCGCCACAGCATGCGCTGCATGACCATGCTGCTGTGCTGGTGTAAAAACCTGTTGAGCCCTAAAAAGCCCACCTTAAATGACCCCGGCGGCGGCGCGCAGCTGGAGACGGTGCACTGGCTGGAGGGCCTGGGGCCGCCCAGGGACGCCGGCGCGCTGCACAAGTCGTTCGCCCAGCAGGCGCGCGCGGCCTGGGCGCCCCAATGTGGCCGGTGCTGCGGCTGCCCCGGCGGGCGCCCCTGTGCGACCGCTGCTGTGCTCACATGTGCCCGCGTCCTGCAGACTCTCGGCCGGGCGCCGATGCACTCGAGCGCGCGCTTGCTTGCCGCTTGCGGTGGCCTTGCACACAGTGGTGCACTTCATGCACGGCGGAGCCGGGCGGCAGTGCCAGCCGCTGTGCTCGCGGGCGCAGACGCTGGCGGAGCACCGCAGAGTGGCGCACTTCTTTGCATGGCAGAGCAGGGCGGCAGTGCCAGCCCCGGCGTTGATCTCTTCCCCTCTCCAGCGTTGCAAGGCCTGGGGCGCATCCGGCCCTGCGTCGGCGCACTATAACGCACATATAACACCCTATACCCTACCCTATGCTGACCCCAGTCGGGGGCCGGCAAAGAGCGCGTGCGTGTGTCGCTCGATCGCCCGTCTCCTCATGTGCACTGTGCCGGGGGCGCAGAAAAAGGCGGAGCACAAGTCCGAGCAGGCGCTGTTCCACGAGGTCGTCCTGGGCGGCCGGCGGCCCGCGGCCTAGCCGCAGGCGGACGCCCGGCCCCGGCCGGCCGCGCACCTGTCAGAGCGCGCGCGCGCCCGCCTCTGCGCTGCCCTGCGCGCCGGCGCGCGGCGAGCGTGCGGGCAGTGTCCGGCAGGGCCCCGCCTGCAAGATCTCAGCACTGCCGTGTGTATATGTTGTTGCCAAATCTGTCTGTGGGTTTTAGTTGCGAGCGCGTTGCTCAGGGATGCGCTATCTCACACGCCTAGTAGCCATGGGGTGAATGATGCATGCATGCATCGTGCATGCGGAGTGCGCGCCCTGCACACCAGCTGCCCGCAACGGTGTGAGGCAGCGCAGCGGGGGAGCCGCGCGCGAGGCGGCGCGGGCAGTGGCGGCGTGCGCCCGCGCGGCCCGGGGGGTTGCCAGTCGCTCTGGCCCGGCCAGGCACTGTGTGTGTGCGCACATGCGGCAGGCACCTCTGGCTGTTGCCGGCCGAGTCAGGTGCGCGCGCTTGCCTGGCAAACTCCATCAGCGCGTGTTTGTGCTTGCAGGTCTCCGTGTGCCATAGATGTCAAATGCAGACATGCCAGGGCTGCCGAGCGCCATGTCTGTGAGACAGTGCCAAGAAAACTATCACGTGGCATCGTGTCTGGCGTCGCCCACCCCTGCATGTCGAGGATGCATGCACCAGCTTGCCGTTTGCGCATGGAGTGTGCTTTGTGCGGTATGCCGTCGCACTGAGCCCGCCTGTCGCGAAGAAATCACGTCCGGCGGACTGCGACGTGCTGAGAGGGGCGGCCTGCCTGCGCAGGTGGCGTGGGGGAGGGGAATGGGATCGGGCAGGTTCAGGCACCGGGCGCTCAGGGCATGGCTGGGTTAAATCAAGTAGCAGCCGTCAGGACTATGAGGCTGGGTTGCTGTGACGAGTGTATTACATTACACCGACTGGATGTCCGGCGACTGTAAGCATGACGCACGTCACCCCACTGTGCCGCATGCTTGCACTTGGTTCAGGGGCTCACGGGCCGCACGGACGCGCAGGTGCGGCCCTGCGTGGTGTTGTCACGAGGCCCCCTCAGAGCACCCGCCACCCTAACGCACGTCATGTGTCCGGCGCTGCAGCGTCTGGGGTCGTCGCCCCAGACGCGCGCATGCTGGACTAGTCGCGGGTTGCGTAAACACAGAAATGCCGTACAGAACCGTTCCTCTCCGGGGTTGTTTCGTTTAGCAAGCAGACCCACATGACATTTAGCCAGGCTCAAATCAGCGGACAGAACGTTCTTGTGGCAGCGATGCCCTGCCGGACCCGCACACAGGTTTGAAATCAAGCCAGAGCCTGCGGGAGCAGGAGCAGGGCACCCCCGCCCAGACTGGGCACAGTAGCACAACAACGGGTGCTACGTGCCCGTCTGCAGGGGAAAAAAGCGCGGGGTTCACAAAACGGCGTGCGCGGCAGTGCGGACAGGCGCAGGGTGCCCTGACAGGCAGGCAAAGCCCTGCCCCAGGGCACAATGGCATCGTCTTGCCAGCGCAAAGATTGTCTGCTGCAGAGTCAGCGCCGCACTGGCCGGCGCAGCCGCATCCAGGTACAAGGGGACTCTGTTCCTACACGTCGCCAAAGGTGAAGTCCCACACCCGCAATGCCTGAATACTTGCATCACTCCATACCATGTGCCTCCTCTGACCCGGTTCCGTCTTGAGCCACCCAGCAGCAGGGTCATGGGCTGGGGACGAGGGGCATAAGAAAAGAGCTATTGCTCCTACAGACGGCACCCCAGCGAGAGCCCCGGGGTGCACGCTGAAAACAACAAGCACATGCAGTGCGTCTGGGAGCACAAACCCGCAGCTGAAACCGACAGAAGATGCAGCAGCGCGGCCATGGGGGGAGGGCGCCCCGGGCCCATTTTGCCGGACGGAAAGCCCCCCGCCTTGCAGCAGCAGCGGCAGCGCCGCCGCGCGGCACTGCCCGCGGCCCCTTTTTCTTGGCATCCTCACGCGTGGCGCCCAGCAGGGCTGCCTGACTTGGCGCTCTTGATCAGGCGAGCCGCCCCTGCAGATCGCCAGGCTAAGGGAGCCCAGGTTGGACGCTGCAAGCAAGCGCTGCAGGGCGCGCACCCAGCGCGGCTGCGGCGGCCCTGCGCGGCAGCGCAGCCCACCCACGGCCCCCGCGCGCGCCGCGGCACAGCACTCGCGGGAGCCGGCCCCTAGCTATGTTGCCCCGCGCGGCTCATCGCGCGCTTGGCTGCGGCGCTCGCCGCGTGGGAGGACAGCCGCACCGGCGCCACCCGCCCTGCCGCACGACGCGCACAGGCTGAGCGCCTGGCCCACGAGCAGCCGCCCCGCGCAGAAGGCTCAACCTCTGGCGAGCGCATTACAGCAGTGGCGCAGGGCGCATCAGACAGCCGCGCCAGGCGGGCCGCTCGCACCGGTGCGCGCGTCCAGCGAGTGCCGCAGCTTGTGCCGCTGCACGTCCAGGGACGCCGCCGCGCGCCGCAGCAGCGCCGCCAGCACGTGCTGCGCCGCGCCCGGCGCCTCGGCGCGCGGCGCGCCCGTGCCCGCCTCGAGGTCCGGGCGCGCTGGGGGCGGGCCAGCCGGCGCCTCCGCAGCCTCCTCCTCGTCTGCCTCGGGGATGCAAGGGTAGCCCACCGCGATAGTGCAGCCGCCGCCCTTGCACAGTGTATCCTGCGGCGCAGCATGCCGCGCGTCGGGCGGGGCTGGTCGGCGCGGAGCGTGCTCGCCCCCGCGCGCCTGGCCGCACGGACGCGCCAGCACGTGGCAGCATGTGCGCACACGCAGGGACCCTGGTCACAGCATCTGCCAGCAGCCCCTGTGCCAGGCCCCGCAAAACAGCGGTACAGTGTGCCACGATATCAGGCGCCCGCCGTCCGGCCACTTACGAGCATTTTGCTGAGCAGAGAAAAGCGCACGTCACGGCCGGCCGGCGCCCAGACCGCAAACGGCAAGCCAGCCGGGCACAGCTGCGAGCGGGGCCCTGAGCGGCGCAGACCTGCAGGCTCTCGGCCTCGTCGTCGGCGCGCGCGCCGCCCGGCGCGTCCAGCTCCCAGTTCTCGACAGAGTCGCGCGGGTCGGGCGCGCGCGCGGGCCCCGGCGCGGCGCCCATGCGGCTGGGCGCCTCCACGAAGATTGACTCGATCGCGGCGGCCGCCTCGCGCATCGCGCGGCACGTGGCGGGCGCCTCGTCCGCGGACGACCACAGCGCCGCCAGCTCCTGTTCGCCTTGCACGGCGGCGTCAGTTGCTGTTGGCCGGGCATGTAGCTTGCCGCGGAGGCAACCTGTGTTGCTGGTTCGGCCGAGACGCTGGACCAGCTGAGACACAAGGGGCACCGCCGCAACCCGCCTGCGCCGGAGCCAAGGCCGGGCCGCAGCGGCCGCAAGTGCCGGCGCGACACCCGCTCCGCCCGCACGCGCCCCAGGCGCGCTGCTGCAGTTGAACGCGCAGCCTGACGCCGGGGCAGACGCAGCAGCGCGGGCGGCGCGCGCGCCTGCGCCTCCGCCGAGCTCGCGACCGCCGACGACGCCGCGCGCGCGGCCGCCGCCAGCGCCGCCGCCTCCGCGCCCGCCTCGCGCCGCCAGCGCCCCAGGCGCTCCGCCGACAGCAGCCCCGCCGCGGTCGGCCCGCTCGGCAGCGGCGCGCCGCCGGCGGCGCGGCGCAGGCGCGCCACGTGCGCGCACGCCTCCTCGACGCTGGCGAAGGGCGTGGTGGTGTCAAAGTCGCTGTTGCGCTTGATCGGCACGAGCCACTCGGCGCTGCCGGTGTGGATGAGCGCGGCAAACTGCGCGCGCAGGGGCGGAGTTGGACGCGTGGGCGTAGGCCGCAGCGCTTGAGCCGCGCAGAGACACCAGCTCTGGCCGTGGCAGGCATTCGCACGCGGGAAAAAAGGGCCGGGCGGCTGTCCATTCAACGGCGTGAGCCAAAGCCACGCGTGGAGGCCGCGCAGGGGCGCGCCCAGTGCTCGTAGGCGTGGAATTGCGGCCCGCCGCATTTCCACCCAACCCTAACCCCACCATACACCTGACCTAACCCTGCATTTTTGTAAAGCCACGCGTGGAGGCCGCGGAGGGGCGCGCCCAGTGCTCGTAGGCGTGGAATTGCAGCCCGCCGCATTTCCACCCAACCCTAACCCCACCATACACCTGACCTAACCCTGCATTTTTGTAAAGCCACACGTGGAGGCCGCGGAGGGGCGCGCCCAGTGCTCGTAGGCGTGGAAATGCGGCCCGCCGCATCTCCACCCAACCCTAACCCCACCATACACCTGTCCTAACCCTACGTTTATGTAAAGCCGCGCGTGGAGGCCGCGGGGGGGCGCGCCCAGTGCTCGTAGGCGTGGAAGTGCGGCCCGCCGCGCCGCAGGTGGTGCCGCACGGAGAAGTAGAGGACCAGCACGTGCTGCGTGGCCGCCGGGCTCTGCAGGTTCCTGCGCGGGCGCGGGCGGGCGCTGTGAGTCGGGGGCCGCTGGCGGGCGACCCGCGGCCGCGCTGGCGGCGCCGGCCGCCGGCTGGCGCGGGAGCGCCGCGAGAGCTGACACACTGGCAGTGCCGCCCCGAGCCGTCACACATGTGCTCGTGCTGACACACATGGGCGTCAACAGCTCGGCCGCAGCGGGCACTGGCAGGCGGCCGCGCCGGCGCCGGCGCTCCCGCTGTCAGCGCAAGCGAGCACGGCCACCACGGCCGGGCCGCAAGGGGCCGCGCCTAAAGTACCACTCCAGGTTGCACGCCTCCATGTCATCCAACAGCAAGAGCAGCTCATCGATCGTCCACTCGCCCAGGCACTGCGCGGCGAGCACCGCGGCGTCCGATGCCACCGCCTTGTCCACGATGTTCATCCGCTGCGCCGGGCATGGGTGGATCCAGCCCCACTGCAGGCCGCCCATCGCCGCGCCGGCCAGCCGCCGGGCCTACCCCGACCTCCCCCCGCGCCCAGGCGGCCGCCGGCCGCGCGCGCCGTGCGGCAGCAGCGGCGCAGATCGCTGTACCAGCGCGCTCCGCGCGGTGCGGCAGGCAGCTTGCAGCCTGCGCGCATGCACGTTGGCGGTGGCCAGGCCTCCCGTGCGGCAGGGGGCGGGCGGAAGGCATATGCCAATGCCAACATGGAGGAGTGAGTCAGGCAGGCGCCCGTCAGCTGCATGGCGCCGCGCGCGGTGCAATGCAACTGCATTGCGCGCGCATCCAGGCCAGGCACCGGCCACAGCGCAAAACCCGCAGCCTCACTGCTGGCACAGCGCGGCGTCGAGCCCCGTGCCACCGCCGGCTCGGTCAGTCCCTCGAGCAGAGGCAAACCAGCGAATGTGCTGGCTGCAGAGCAGACCTCGAGAGCAGCTGAGCGGTCGGCAGCCTGTTGGTCGCCGCCCTGACTGCGCCTTGCCTCGACGGTCTGTACCCGGCAGCAGCCCAAACGGTGCAGGTGGTGCACGTGCTACCAGTGCGCCAGCCGTGTCGCTACGCACGCGTTGCAGATGGGCTGCCACTTCGTGCGTCGTCGTGCTCCACTGCAACAGGCTATTACGTCCGGCACATGCCGCTGGCTGATTTGGGCAATCTTGAGCTTACTAAACCTAATTTTAGCCCTACTGCTCATCAGCGCTACACGTTCCCAGGCAGCGGCCTCATCGTACGAGGGCGGCGGCCTCATGCATTCCGCCAACAAACAAGGAAGCCACTGAGCCAGGCCTTACAGCGCACGGGCCGGGTCGGAAGCAAGTTCACAGCGCCGTATATGCCGTGCGTGCGGGCTGCAGCACTCGCCCGCTTACTACACCTATAGATTTACCACACAACAACCGTGCACCCGGCCGTGCCCACCCGCAGCGCCAAGTGTTGGAAGGTCAGGGCGGGCTTATGTTTATGCGCCGCTAGTTTGGTGCGCGGCCTGCTGGCAAAAGGGTTTGGAGCATGATGCGGGTGGGAGCACTTTGCATGCCACCAGTAAGTCATGCAGACAGGACTGACAGGCAGGCTGCTTGAACTGCTATAAATATTCAGGCATACATGCAAATTTATGTCCATCGGCACTCAACATGTTGGCAAACCTGAAGCCTTCAGGCACTTTGTGGAAAAGGCTCTGTGTGCGCGCCCCTCTCACGCATGCCGGCGTATGGATTAAACGCATGATATAGCCAGTCAGGGCTGCTCAGGCAACAGGTGTCAAGTGAGCAAGCGAGCGGCTATCACATACCCACAGGTCTGGGGACGTCGGGGACATCAGGCAAGGTAACACCTTCAGGCATGAGGCTCCATATGACCTTACCCTACCCTGACGATTCCTTTGTTCCAAACCTGAGTCAGCCTCATGATTGTTTTGTGACATTTCCCACCGCACACACTGACACACACACAGAGAAGAGGGCACCCTCAACCCCGTGACAAGCATGCGGCCTGAGCTACACTTGAGAAAAGGCAGAGTGACGGCAATAGCGCAAAGCAGGCCCAGGCACGTAGGCTGCACATTGTGGGTTCCAGAGCAAACAGCGCCCGCGACCAGGCGAGGCGCTGCCTGCACTGTACAGCGGCAGCAGCAACTGCTGCGCTGCGCATTTAGCCTTTGAGGGGCCGGGGGGGGACACTTCAGGTCATGTTCCAGTGGCTCAGCCCCAGAACTCCCTTGAGGGGCAGGCAGGCAGACGGGCAGCAGAACCGCCTGCTGCTGCTGCTGCTGCCCGTTGCTTAGAAAATGACAGTAAGCGGCAGCATATGTCGCAGTGATGGGGCCCGCACAGCTGAGCCCCCAAGAAAATCACTAAAGGGGTGAGCGGGCGAACGGCGCGCGCAGCCGCGCGGCCGCCTATTGCTGTGGGTCCTGGTACTCCAGCAAAACGTACTGACTACAGCGAGCTGGTACCACAGCGCTGGGGCATTACACCAGGCTCCGCCCCCAACGCGCTCAGCAGCGCTGCCGGGCGCGGGCTGGGCGACACAGGTCGCTGGGTCCCTGCCGCTCCATGCGCAGGACCCCCGGCCGCCATCGTGTGATCCACAACACCACCGGGCGCGCCGTGTGCAGTGCCTGGTGCGCAGCACCCTATCCCTACCCCAGTATGCAGGACGCCCACACGTGATAACCCAAGCCTCGGGAGAGCATTCAGCCGCCCTTGCAGCCCTCGCATACATCAAAGAACACGCCGACAGCTACAGTGCAGGGCAGAGCGCATGCGCAAGAGGCCGCAGGAGGGGCCGTGCCGAAGCTCAAATGACTGTGCGCAAAGCCACGCAGATACGCATGGTCGCCACTGCGCAGGCTCCCCACACGCGCTCTTCAGGCGCCGTCGGGCGCGGCATAACGCCAGTAAAAGCCGCGCGACCGAATGTCGTTGCGCATGGCGTATGTGAGGCTCACCAGCCTCCCCCGCCGCCGGCGGTCCTCGGTGACGACATCGACATGCCTCTCAGCGGCCGTTTTCGACAAAAACTTCAGCAGCACCTCGCCGTTGTCCGGTCGGACCATCTCCACAGGCCTGCATTTCCGGTGGACCTCGCCCCTCTGCGCCCAGCGCACGTTGGACCTGTCGTTGTTGACCAGGTCGCCGTCGGCGTGGTGCGCGATCGCGTTGAGCGGCGGCGGGCCGTGGAAGGTCTCCGTGACCACGCGCGCGACGTTGAGCCACCCATCCAAGTACGCGAGCACCTGGCCGTCCTGCAGGTACCTTGGGACCAGAACGATGCGGCCAGAGGCGAAGCGCATGCAGAGGATGCCAGAGGTTGTCACCTCCAGGACACGCCCCTTGTGCTTCGCGGCGCGCGTCACGCCCTGCACGGGGACCGCGCCTGGTCAGGCGCAGGCACGCTGGGCTGTGCGCAGGGAGGCAGGCAGCCTAGGACAGCTGGCCGCCACGCCGGGCGGTAGCTAGGCAAAGCGAGCATGCTGCAGCAGCGCGGCATGCCCGCCTACACACACGCGGTGGGTGGTTTGCAAACAGCGCTACAGGCACGCCCACGGCACGGTGCGGGCAGGCGCGCACGTTTGCTGCCCGGCCCCGACCGCCCTTGTACACGGCCTCCATCCGGGTGCAGAGCAGCAGCCCGGATTCGGTCGCCGGGCCCCAGCGGCAGCCCTTGAGCATGCGCTTGCCGGCGACGGCGTCCTTGATGTCTGAAGGCGAGGCGCCGATCGCCTTGGCGGCCGCCCCGTGGTCCGGGTAGAGCGCGATGAAGGCGCCAAACGCGCCGCGCTGCTCGGCCTCGTGCACCTGCATCAAACAGATCGTTTGCACTTGCAGCGCAGGCTGGCATCACCCTGCCGACGGTGATAACATGGGTCCGCCGCACCTGCGTGGCGCGCCGCAGGAAAGCCGGGAGCAGGACGCGGTTGGCCGCCTGCTCAGTCGCGGTCGCCCAGCGCAGGTTGGGCACTGTGTTATTGCAGCGGTTGCCGTCTGCATGGTCCACGCTGCGGCTCCAGAAGACTACGCCGAGCGTCCAGGCGGCGCAGACCAGGCGGTGGACCCCAACCGTGCGGACTTTCCCGCTGTCATACGTGCAGGACAGGTTAGCATACCTCGACTTTACCTCACTTTTATACGGCCGCAGCACGTGCCCGTTTGGGCCCATGACCTGCCCGAACAGGTTGGCAGCATAGCGGCTGCACGGTGGTGGGACAGGCGCCCACAGGCAGAGTACGAGTAAGGCAAACTGCACGCCCACAAACGCCTCCTCTGACACGCTCGGCTGCATGGTGCTTCCCTGCTGTATGTGCCCCAGTCTACTAGAACGGGCGGCTAGATTGCCTGGTTGAATGGGCAGCTAGGGTTGGCTGATATAGGCTCTTAACCCAACACGCCTGGACGACTTGACAAAATGGTGTGGTTTAATTTCCAAACTTGCTTTCAATCGGAACCAGGACACCTCGGCGGTCGCCAAATGCATTCTAGCTTGCATGGGTGAGCTTGGGTTGATCACTGCGCAGCCCTCTTTCAGGGCTGCGCCCGCCAGCAGCACAGAGTTGGCTGAAATGCGAATATGGCTGTTATTCGTTCACAATAACGTCCAGAGGGTCCAATACGATCAAGCTTGTACTGTATACTTCGGCCAGTCCCACATACTTGTGTCCTCCAGCTATATAAAGCATAGACGCGTAGCTGTGCTTTGCCCGCCGACTTCAAGCTGTGCAGTATGGTATGTCGTCGGCCGCGCCCATGGGGTCCGCCAGTGCTGCTGCCGCCGCTGGCCCACACCTCGCGCGCCCGGCTTGCAGGCGACCAGGGCGGCGCATGAGCGCGCCCATGAATGGGTTGTTGAGGCTGAGGCGTGGGAAGCCGAGGTGTGGCAAGAGGAAGACGTGGTTGGATTCCATGCACAAGCTATGTCGCCGGCAGGGCATGAGGCCCTGAAGCCTGAAGCGGCGAGGCGCAAGGCATGGGCCGGCGGGGAGTGATGCATTGCGGTATGTGAGAGGCGGGGTAGAGGTACAACAGGGCTTTGTGTGTGTACTCAAGTGCTGGTTGCTGCCCTGCTGCATGCATGCCGGTACTGTGAGCTCAAAGTCAGCATGTCCCCAGACAGTCACAAGACCAACATGGTCTTGTGGATGCCCACATGCTTGCTGGTCCTGTGGATGCCAAGATTCTTGCTGGTCTTGTAAATGCCAACGTGCGCCCGTTGCCAATTGTGATTATGGGCCAGTCCGGCTGCTACTTAATGTAAAAGATGCCCTACTTACTCATACCGCCAGTCCATGCTCGCGCGTCAGAGAGGATTGGCTGCGCCTGTACCAGGGCGGCTGGCAGGCGCGGCGCTGGCGGCGTGTTTGCTGTTGCTACCGCGCCAGGGTCGGAGGCGCTGGCACCGCGGGCGCCGCGACTAGTTGCGGACGTGAGAGATGGTGCTGTGGATCTTCAATTGGGGATGGCATGGTTTGCAGAGGATCCGATTTAAATCGCTTTTAACTTCTCTACACTCAAGCTCTGCAACATATCCCTCTGCGCGCACAATTATCACATGCAGGTACAGAGCACTCTGCCTTCACCGACGCGCCCGCTTGGTGGGAGACACGTCGTCCACTCGCCCACTGATATGCTGGCGCCGGCCTGCCAGCAAGCAACAACAGGCATCAGACTCAACGCATAGTGGTGCTCAATACCTCACCGGACGCTCAACACCGCGCAAAGGCAAAGGCATGGTGCAAGCACTTTGCATGGTGAATGCGCCAGCATCCTTTTCAGCACCAGGGTGATGCTCATGCTTTTAAGGCCTGCTCAAAGCGCACATGGATGCACACACCGCACTCTCACCAATGGCGTGCGCGGCTGACGCGCTGACAGCAGAGGAGGACGACGGCGCCGCTACTCCACTCGCAGCCAGCGCCTGCGGGGCGCCGCCCTGCGCCGAGGCGCTGGCGGCGCCCGCATGCGCGCCCAGGTCCGTGGTGCTCGCGCCGGCAGCCGCCGGCGCAGCGGCCGGGCGCAGGAGCTCAGTCACGCCGCGCTGCCATGCGGGCGCTGCCCCCCGCCTGCCCGCGGCCGCGCCGCCACCGCGTCCGCGGCCCGGCGCGCAGGGCGTCTGCGGCGCCGCCTGAGCCGCCCGAACCTGCGGGGCGCCGCCCTGCGCCGAGGCGCTGGCGGCGCCCGCATGCGCGCCCAGCTCCGTGGTGCTCGCGCCGGTGGCCGCCGGCGCGGCGGGCCGGGGCAGGAAGTCGAGCATGCCGCGCTGCCATGCGGGCGCTGCCCCCCGCCTGCCCGCGGCCGCGCCGCCGCCGCGTCCGCGGCCCGGCGCGCGGGGCGTCTGCGGCGCCGCCTGAGCCGCCCGCTCCTGCGGGGCGCCGCCCTGCGCCGAGGCGCTGGCGGCGCCCGCATGCGCGCCCAGCTCCGTGGTGCTCGCGCCGGTGGCCGTCGGCGCGGCGGCCGGGCGCAGGAAGGTGTGAATGCCTGCGCAGCAGCAGAACAAGCGGACCTTCTCTGGCCTGCATTGCCTCAGGCAACCAGGTGGAGGTGCATGAGCATGCAGAGCACGCAGCGCAATCCCCAGTCACTGCAAAAGATGTGGAGCGTGTCCAGAGCTTGCGGCCGGCTCAAACACCATGGCCTGTAGACATGCACACACCAGGGGGGTGATCACCGCCGCACCTGAAAACAGAAAGCGCGAAGAGAGCTTCGGCAGAGTGGGCGGCGGCTGCAGCGGCTCAGCCAGCTGCAGATCCGCCCAGACCGGCGCATGGTCAGATCCGTAGAAGTCTGTCATGACGTCCGCGGCCACAAAGCACTCCGCGAAGGCCGCGGGCGCGGCCAGGATGAGGTCGAGGCGTGAGCCTCGGTCGTCGCCCCGCACTGCGTCGTTGGACCACTGGGTGTACGTATGGTGACTGCCGGCCCGCCACACGCTCGAGGTGGATAGGCCGCGCGCAAGGAGCTGTGGCTGCATATGCTTGTGGCACGTTTGCAGGCGAGCATGCCGGACACACAGCACGGCTAAAGGGAGACACCGCGCCGCGCCTGCCGGGGTGCACTTTGCGGAATACGTCCTGGAAGGACCCGTCCAGCAGGCGCTGCAACCACACGGGGTGTGGCTGCTGCTTGAACACGGTGTGCGACCCCGCCCAGTAGGCGTCCACCGGCGCCGGTGCGATGTTGAGGTCACCTGGAATGGCGCACACGCCCATGGACCCTGGCATGCCGAGCATGCACTGCGCTCGCTGTGCAGGGGGTTTGGTTGCACTCCGAGGTAGCAGGCCTCAAGCATACATGCTGCGTAGTGTGCCTCTGCCTACTTGCGCGCAAGGCCAGAGTGTTTCTGTTGCCCATGCTTCGCCATCTTGCATGTACAGGGGAGCGCACCGAGCACTACTATGCGGCGCCCCGCATCAAGCAACGCCTGCAGCCTCAGCGCCAGGGCCTGCATGCGCAGCAGTGCGGATTCAGATGCACAGGACAAGCGCATGCCGACCTGTACAAGTAGATTTCTTTTTCGGTGGCCAAGGGACGAGCGAGCAATGATATCGCGCCTACATGTGTCATGCAGGACATGCACGAGGTAGGCTTGCAGCAGGTACACATGTAGGCGCTGAGCGTGCCTCCAGAAAGCGCTCCCGAAAGGCTTTGCGCTTCTTCTCCGTGTCCATGCGGCAAACTGCCACGCCGTACACGTTGACGAGGATGAACTGACCATGGTCGGTCATCATGCAGCGCCCCTCGCTGTCCAGGGCCTTCAGCTCATCCAGCGAGAACCTGCACGAGGCACGACCCAGCGCATGCGCAACTAGCCACCCATGGCGTGCCACGCTGCTCAAGTGGTGCAGGCTTGCTTGCCTGCGCACCTGTCGTACAGCTTACCATAGCAGCTGTGCAGACTCCCAGGGCAGGACACAGGCGCGTCGGCGTGGCCCTCACCGTGCAGCGTGCCTGCCGATGCAAGCACCGCTGAGTACTGACACTCATGCTGGCAGGCTGGCCTTCAGATACGTGCCTCACCTGTGAAGCCTTCTTCTGCTTCGTGCGGCGTGGCTTTGAGGCTGCAGAACGTGGTCACGCCGCTGTAGCCCTCGCGCGTGCGGCAGAAGGCAAAGAAGGACACCCTGAGCACCCTCACACGTTCAAAGGGACAGTCGCAGCACGACAAGGCTGTGCAGTAGCAGAGGCGGCGTGTCCCACCGGCCGTTCACAAGCGCAAGGTCGCGCTCCAGCTCTCTCTGCGCCAGCTTGGTCTCCTGAATTGCTATGATGTCTGCGGGTCGCGCTTGCGTGAGAAGGCAGCGCGGGCGCTGGCGAGGCAGCGGCACAAGCGCACACGTGGCAACTTTGCCGGCGAGGCACGCCTCAGGCACGACCTCGGACAGGCAACACACCGGCCTGGAGGTGGTCAAGGACTTTCTCTACACTGCCATACTCCTTTGCAGCCCTCTTCAGACCGTTCACATTAAAGCTCGCCAGCCGCACTATGCTCTGCATCTGATATACGCAAGAAGGTATTTGCTAAGTGTGTGCCTCTGCTCTGCCACAAGCTTCGTTTGGCTGTGGCTGAGCAAACCATGCTAGCGGGCAAGGAGTCGGCGGCAGAGTAGGGTAGGGTAGGTAGGGTAGATTCGAGCTGCGAGCTCGTCTGTCGGTCGACGGCGCCCCGGTCGTGGCTTCGGCGTGGAGAACAGGCCTGACGCGAGTTGCAAGACGATGCCCACCGCACCAAGACTGTCTGAAGGGGTCCGCGCCACACTCTTCCAACCAATTCTATCTCTCTTGCCACCCTCTGTGTCTCCAGCCTTCCCAGCGTCCTGCTTTTGGAAAAAGCAACGCAGCCCCCCCCCGCCTCTGATACAGGCGGAGCGACTTTGTGCTGCGTCTGCACACAGTGTGCGAGTGGAAGTCCTATTTGCACTTCTAAACAGACATTGCACAGGAGTCAGGCTTGGCTCGTACTTTGACCTGCTCCCGCCCACGGAGCACCGGCCTGACCAAACCACCGGCCCTAGCCCGCTGCTGCAATCCCCGCTCAGTTGGGACCCAGTATTCGCCCATGACGACTGGCACGCCGGCGCACGCGCCCACGTTGCCAGGACGCCCGACCTGAGGCCGCGCCGCGTGTGAGGCCGCTCCGCCGTCGCACGCCGGCGCCGTAGAGGCGGGCGTGTCGCAGGGGGCGCGGCACTGTCTGTCGGCGGCGCCTATGGCGCAGCCTGGCCGCCCGCGTGCACCACGAGCGCCCGGACATCTGCGCTCGGCGGCCGCGGTGCCGCGGGTGCGGCGGCTGTGGCCACCGTGACAGGCTGCACGGCGGGCCGCCCATGCGCGGCTGGTGCAGGCCGCTGCGCGGTTGCAGCGCCGAATCTGCCGGCCACCGCCGCGGCCGTCGCCTGCGCCTGCTAATCTGGGCAGGCAGGGCGCGCTGGCGCGTACCCCCTGCAGCGCCCCAGGCGGCATGCAGGGCACGCCTCGGCGCCGCAGGCTGCGTGCAGGACCATGTGGACAGGGTGTAGCGCGTCGGCGCAGCAGTCCTTGGTCATGTCCTTGGTGAGATTGCAGGAGAGCTCCGCGGCGTCCCCCCAACGCCCTCGCCGCTGCCGCTGCCGGCGCAGCGGCCCGCCCCGCGACGCGCGGCGCGACGTCGCCGCCGCTACCGGGGCGCGCGCTTCCGGCAGGCATGGATCTGTTGGCTTCCTGCAGCCACTCCATGTTGTCATCCAGATCCGTTGACAATCAACATGGAGTGGCTGCAGGAAGCCAACAGATCCATGCCTGGAGTCTCTGGGCACGGGCATGGGGTGGGCCGCTCATCCAGATCACATCTACCACGAGCTGGGATGCAGCTCTGCACAACTTCCTGGTGCTGTGTAGTGGTCCCAGCACGCAACTGCGCCAGACGCTGCGGCAAGCCCCCCCGTTGGAGCTCCCAGCCTGGCTCGCACGTTGGAGCTTGGCAGCATGTGCTTCGAGTGTGCCTCTGATGTGACGTGCAGCAGCGACGAATGAGGTGCAGGCATGCGGCAAGTCCACTATCCCGCATGCTCGTAAGACATGCATGTCACATGGCGCATGCCAACTGCCTGTGAATGGGACGCGCGACATCTGCATCCCCATTCCAGGTAACAAGCCGCAGCGCGCAGGGCCGCTGGGTCTATGACATGCATGGCGCTCTGGTCGGCCGGTGTCCTCAGGCGCAGGTGCTTCCAGACAGGGGTAGGAAAGCCTCCTGCTGGGCGGTCTCCAAACAGTGTGCACGGTGGGGAGCTCGGCGCGTGCACAACGGCGGATGTCAACCGGCTCACGTTGGTGGCAGAACACGTCACAGCACATCACTGCATGTGCTGCACGTGCCCCATTACCCTATGCGCGGGAACACCTGCAACGTGAACGCTGATCTGATTTGAGTTGCCAGGCTTGCAGTTTGAATTACTAGACGAGCACTGCCTGGCGCGTCGACTGGTCGTCAAAGCTGGCTACATGGCTGCAGTCCAATCAGGCTGGGCATGCACATGCTCAACGATGCTTGTCATGCTTTTACAGGTGCCTCTGGCTGGGACCATGATCTAGCACAATGCCCAGCAGGACAGTCGCTGGGCGTGTCTCCTGACATAGGCGCACACACATCAGGACACCAAGTTATTCCAAAATGCGCAAAGCAAGCACACTGACAAGTACACAAGGCATGTGGGTTGGTAAGCGGCCTGGGCTACGCTCGTAAAGAGGCAGAGGGACAGTACAAAGCAGGCGCAGGCACGTAGGTTGCCCGTTGCAGGTGTCAGAGCAGACAGCATTCTCCGCCAGGCAAGACGCGGCCTACACCACACAGCGGCAACAGCGCCCTGCCGCACTGCGCGTTCTGTTCATGCAGGGCGGGTTGAAATGCACTGATATGTCAGCACCCCCAAACGTCTCTTGAGGAAAGGGCGGGCAAAACGGCAGCGCACGCGCCGCCGCGCGGCTGCCCGTCGCTGGGCGGGCGAATGTGCGGCTGAGCGCAAGCCGCAGCATACGCTGCAGCAGCGGGGCTCGCACAGTTCAGCCCCATAAATTCAAGTAAGGGCAAGCCGGCGGGCGGGCGGGCGGGCAGCGCGCGTGTCACCGCACGGCCACGCGTCGCTCAGCAACAGCTAGTGCTCCGGCAACACATTCCGACCGTGGGAAGCCGGCGCTGCAGCGCTACTTTCAAGCACCATGTCTCTGAGAATGAGCGCTCGAAGTCCGGCGCCGAGCCGGGCGCCGGGCAGCGGCGGGGGCACCGCACAGCCGCCCGCCGGGCGTGGCGCCGAGCGCATCAGGCTCTCCGACCCGAACAGGGACGACCCGCGTCGGCCTCACTGCAACACTGGCCCAAAGAAGAGCATGCTCGGCTGAGGGCCATCCTCGCCCTTGATTCTGTTGCGCACGGCCGCCCAGGTGCCCACCCTGGAGACCATAGCGTCGTCAAAGAGCAGCCACGCGCAGTCCGCGCTGCTCCAGACGTACGCGACATAGTGCCCCCCCAACGAGGCTGGATGGCGCTGCTGTACCCCATGGAAGCAGACCATGCTCCGCAGCGCGTATGCGCGCGCGCCGGCGTCCTGGCACAGGTCGCCGAGGTCGACCTCCGGCGCGCCTCCGCTCGTGCAGCCCTGCTCGGCCACACAATTGCAGGTTGGAGACGCAGCTCTGCAGGCGGACTGCAAGGGTTGGGCGCGCAGGCCTGCGCGCAGAGGTCAGACCCCTCCGGCCGGCCGGGCAACAGCTGCAGCTATTGCACGCCTACATCGCACGACACGCTTACGGCAACGGTGCGGATTGCACGCATGCTGATGGTAACATACATGTGAGCGGGTGAGCGGCACGAGGGTGCCAGTCTCGCCCGCAGGAAAACATGGCAGTATTGGGCACGCACCGATGGGAGACAGCGACAGGGGCACGTTGTCAGGCTTGAAGCGGTTGACTGTAATACAGACAGCCCCGCCCTGCAGCTGCCATGGCAAAAGGCAAGAGGGCACGCGCCTCGCGCTCGGCGAACTGGTCAGCGCGGGGCGCGGCGCCGTTGCACATGTCGGCGGACCGCAGCTTGGTAGCCAGTTGCGCGAGCGCAAGCAGCGTGGGCTTCTGGCATGATGGCCCGTGGCGTTGTTCCTTTGCACATGTGCAGGGAGAGCGTCAGCATGGGCTGTGAGCATCGTCACTTGTGTGCAGCACCTGCTCATCGCCAGCACCATGACCACGGGTCCACTGTTGTCCCTGCGCTGTAGTCTCGAGTGCGCTGGTAAGGAGCAGGTAAAGCGGCGTGATAAGATGCTTTCTGCTAGCCTGGCCCCCTCCAAGCGCGCCGCATGCTGAGGCGCACCTTGCGGCACCATTTTTCAGCAGGCTGGCGGTGGGGCGAGCCGCGCGAGCAGCAACTCCGGGCGCACGGGCAGCGCGGCGGCAGTGGGCCCTGGCAGTCAGGCGTCCAAGTCCGCCTGGGGCCGGCCTGTTGGTCGGGTGAGCCGCGCTCACTGACGCTGCGCTATTGATCAATGGAGCGTGTTAGTGCAGCAGCCAACGTGTCTGTACATGACCTGCTTGCTCCAGACGTGTCTGGCTGATGCTGGACGGGCATGCGCCCGACGGGAATCCTGCATGCCCCACCCAACCCCTGCGACGGAGCTCGGCTACTGCAAGACCTGGTGTGCATAGTAAACATGGAGCGCTGTGCGCTCGCTGTGCCAGAAGTGCTGTCAGCAAACCAATCGCGCTTACCTGGCGAGCTGGCTGAGAGGAGGTGCGGCGGGGTAGGGGGGCTGGCAGGCGGCGGGCGCGCCGTCGGCGGCGCTGCCGGGCGGGCACGCCGCGCTGCTGCCCAGCATGCTCTTCCCTTTACAGCATCTACACAGCCTATCCACTGGTGCCGCCTGTGAACATGCGACGCGCCAGGTCGGTACTTGGTGCGCTGCTTTGAGAACACATCTGATGACGCCTCGCATAAAAATCTGCAGCGTTTGCGGCAGAATTTTCGCGCCTGCAGGCTGCTGTTCATGAAGCACAGGTTGCCGCTGCCCCGGCCCGAATGCAGTCGCCGCGTTGCGCAGCAGCTCCAGCAGCCGGCAGAAGTGCACGCTGCCCATCAGCGCCTGTGCACGCATGCCAGTCAGCTCGCCCATTCGTCAATCGTCGCCCACCCTCCTGGGCCCTTTGACCGCGGGTTGGGCAGCCGCGGTTACTTGCACATCGCCATTCACCAAGCCGCGCGGCGGCAGGCGCACAGCGGCGGCGCGGCCCGCCGCGCCCGCCTCGGGCCCCGCGCACAGCGCGCGCACCGCGCGCAATACTGTGCCCGCCAGCTGCTGCGCCGACGCCGGTGCATCTGCGCCCGCCGCGGCGCCCCAGGGGGCTGCATCGGCGGCCGCCGACGCCTCTGGCATGGACGGTGCCGCTGCGGCAGCGGCGGCAGCTGTTGCAAGGCGCTCGTCTGCGTCCAACGCGGCGTCCGCCGCCGCTATGATGCTCTCCAGCTCTGCTTCCAGCCGCTCGATCATCTGACGGCGTATCTCCGGCACGACTGCCTCGTTCTCCTGCTGCAAGCATCGTGCCCCGCTCAAATGTGCTGACGGCGTCATGCCTGTGGGTTTTTTTACAGTTGTGCACTGCCCGGCATGGAATTGCAGGGCACTGAGAAATGTCGTTTCGCGATGCTCATCAAGACAACACCCTGTTGAACCAGTGGCAGCCCTTGTAGAGTAGATTCAGAGGTAGCGCAGCACGCAGCTAGTGTCCAGCCCGTGCCATTCAGAGTGGCTTGCACATGCCGCATTGCGCTTGCCGCGACGGCCGCCGCATATTTCTCAGCGAGAGCGGGCGACTGCGCGCGGCAGCCGGGGTAGGAAAGCATGCAGGGCAGCAAGCAGGGCGCCGGGCGGCGGCGGACCGTGGCCTGTGCGCCTGCCGGCGCGCCAAGGGCGGGGTCAGGGGGCGGAGCCGCCGCAGCTGTCCGCTCCCCTCGCTGCCTGCGCGGCCGCGGGGGACGCTCACTTGGCGGTGCACTGGCAAACCTAGTCTGCGGGGCTGGGGGCAAACGAAGTGAATGCATGTGGCTGCGTATGTGTGGAACGGCCTATGAGCAGTCAGGCAGAATGCGTGGTGGGAGTCAAAGGGCTGAGGCGCAATAAACAGGCATGGGGTTGTGCTACCACTAGTTCGCATGGAGGCAGGAGAAGACAGGCACGCTCACACAGGCACGCACGCCTGCACGCCCTGCGTGGTCACGCGTTGCATGTCACGCCTAACACGAGCGCATGGCTGCCATCGGTGCATGCAGCATGCAGGTTTGCGGCTCATGCACCCGCAGCACCGAGCAGCTGGCGCACCAATTGCGGCGCTCCAGAACCGTGCGGCAGGTGCGCTTGGCGCCGTCAAAGGCGTCCAGGACGTGGAACTTCTTGCATCTCCAGCAGAATCGCCATGCCAGGCCGTCCTTGCCGATGAAGTCGAGGAGCTGCGCATGCTCTGCGCAGAGTGGTTGCCTTTTACCGGGCTCTTGTTGGCAGCCCCGCACCTGCGCGGCGCGCGGCTCGCTTGTCGGGCGCTTTAGAAGCGGCTCTGTGCGTGCGCGCGCCTAGCGCCACCACCGGAGCAGTTGCAGGGGGAGCTGCTTGCCTATCGTGTAAAAAAGCCACTGACACTGTGCACAAGCTTGCACACAGTGTCCGGTCGGGAAAGGCATGGCCAGCGGAGCCCGCCAGACACGGCCAAGCCCCAGGCGCTACGTGCCTGGCAGAGCCACGATGAGCCCCCGTCCGCCGCGGCCGCGGCCGTGCTGGTCTGCTCCTGCGTAGGCGCGCACATGCGCGCCGGTCAGACTGTCCGACGTGCTTGGCGCTCGCGCGCGCACCCATGCTGGGCTGTAGCACAGAGCACAGGTCAGTGACGTGTTCACGACGGCAGAGCGGGCCTACAGTAGCGTGGGGCTACGCGCCTCGGGGTCGTGTTCTGCTTCAGAACCTACGTCAGCATCCCCGCTCACGAGAGCTGCAAAGGAATTTGTTGCAAGTTCCACCATGAACGCTGTCCAGCTCTGACCACGCGCAGACACCACATCATCCTGGCAGTCTGCTGCCTCGCAGCGTGTGGAGCTCAGGAAGGCGCGCCAGCATTGCAGATCGTTGTGCGTTGCGTGCTGCAAAATTTTGAAACAGTCCACACAGCAACAGCATGCACCCCATGGCCAGCCCACGCAGCGCATGACACCAAGTTGTGTCCTTGACAACACAGATCAGTGCGAATTGGCCAGACAGTGAGAGCAAGCACGTGTGCCTCAGCGCACTGGCCGGCGTGGCTCAGCGCAGGGGATCAAGGTCGTTTCCGCACACGCAGCACAGCAGCGTGCGACGAGCGACCCACTAGGAGTCAGACGCGCTGCACAGCAGCCTGGTGCATAGGGCAGACGGGTTGCGGCCCATACCTTTCAGTTGCTGCTTGGCGGCGTCGTGTAGGTGCGTGCTGTAGTGGAACGGGCTGCCTGCGCGTCATTACGCGCGCGCAGGCCTACAATCAGGCAGCGACACAAAAGCCCGCCCACAACCTCACCACTGTGCACAAACGACAACAGGGACATGCAGCCAGCAGCTCCTGACATCTGCAGAGTGTTCACACAGGCAACCGAGGCATACTATAGCTGCTGGGCGCACCGTGCAGCCTCTCTGCAGACCGCCGCGTCCTCCAGCTGCAGTCTGACTCCACAGGCCCTCTCCAGCTCCCATAAAGCTGGCGGATGGCTTCTGCTGCTGACCGGCGCCCGGATCATGATAGAGAAGGAGCTGACGGCGGGCACGTGCTTATCACGGTCTAGGGTGAGGGTATAGGCAGCCATCATGCTAAGACATCCTCTCCGTGCTGATGAGCCAGCCCTGGACTTCAGCGCTACTTTGCCCGCAGCGCATCCACTGGCGTGAGCGACTGACATGACGACAATCACAGCTGCCCGCTGGCGAGCGCCTGTGACTGTTGGACGGCCTCCTTTTGCCCAGTGCTCTAAGTGGGCATGCAGCAGCTGTGCAGGATGCGGGCAAATGCATGCCCAACACAGATTCCTTTCTCAGCAACATCCTCGAGAGGGCACCACCCCTGCCTGCTTAGTTGCCGCCTGTCAGCTGCGGGCCAGTATACACAAGCACCTCTGCCGACAAGGCCCAGTGCTCTGCACGGACACGACGGCCAGCTGCGGCCTTCCCAGCAGTCACGCACTGCCGCCCAGGCCACCGTTAGCATGCCCACGCTACTAGCAGGATGCGCTGCTCAGGCCATCAGCAGCGCACTCCATGGGAACGCAGCACGCCGGCCGCGCCATGGGCCTGAGCGTTTGGCGTGCACAGCGCGGCCAGCGCGGCGAGCACCAGCTGCGGGAACAGCGCCAGGCGGCCGGGCGGCATGGCGTCCACCATGGCCTGCAGCACGAGCAGCAGCTGACCCGCGTGGTCCAGCGCGGCCGGCGCGCCGCATGCCAGGCAGGCCGCCAGCGCGGCCGTCAGCGCAGCGGCCGCATCAGCGCCGCCGGCCGGCCGCAGCGCGCCCAGCGCCTGCAGCGTGCGCGCGACCGCGCGCGGCCGGCCGCCTCCAGCGCCCAGCGCAGCGCCTCGGGCCGCCCAGCGCTCGCAAAGGTCGGGCTCGAACAGCGCGGCGGCGGACGACGGGTGCGAGGACGCCGGGCTCGCGTCCTCGGCCGCCCACAGTCGCCGGCCGCGCCCGACGGCCAGGTGGCGCAGCGTGTGCGCGACCTGCCCGCCGCCGCCGGCGCCGCCGAGCGGCGCGCGCCGCCCGGGCAGCGCGTGCAGCAGGTGTGCGGGCGGCGCGCGCGTGCGCGTGGCCACGAGCGGCTCTCGCGCGTCCAGCGCGACCAGCATCGTGTGCAGCGACATCGGCAGGTGCATGCGGAAGCGCTCGTCGTGCTCGTACGCCACCTCAGCCAGCAGGCACAGCGCTACCTCTGGCCGCCCCAGCGCGCCCCTGCGCGCGCGGTGCGCCTGGCGGGCCGCGGGTGCAGCCTGGGGCTGGGGCGGCGTGCGCAGCGCGCAGGGCGCGCACCGGCCGCGCGAGGGGCCGGCGGAATGGCCGCGCGAGGGCGGCGAGCGCGCGGGCGAGGCCGGCCGCGCCGCCGGCTCAATGGTCAGCGACAAGGACGAGCTGCTGGCGCTCAGATCGGAACGCGCGCTCGCCGCGGACTTGAGCATTTCGCCCATGCGCCAGAAGTGGCCTGCGCCCATGCGGCGCCGCCTGTCAGTGCCTGCAGAGCTTGCGCCGCGGGCGCTGCAGGACTGCGTAAATTATAGGAGCAGGCGCGCGGTGGCAGTGGCGGGGTTGGACGCGGAGCGCGCGTGATGCGGCCAGCCAGAGCCACCACCGGCGGGCGCGGGGCTGTCGCGGCGCGGCGCCGGCGGCCGCTCATGGCCGAACGCGTACGGCTCTCACGCCAGCGGCGGCGGCTCGCCGGGCGCATGAATCAGCCGCACAATGTCGTGCGCCAGGTAGTCGGCCGTCTGCAGCGCCGACGTGCGCGCCAGGTAGAGCGCGATGCGCCTACCGACCTCCAGGTACTGCGTCAGCAGCTCCTGCACCCGCCGCGCGCTCGCCCTTTCATAATATTTATAAAGGGGTGACTATGACCAAGTTTGCGTGACTGCTCCTGCTGCCCGCGGCTGCCATGTGCAGCCTGGCTTGCATGGTCGCCATGCGTTGGCGCATCAACCCGGTGTGATGCCATCTCAACCATGCATGGAATGGTTTACCCGGTCCCAACACATATATAGGAGGTCAACTGTGCCATATGCGCCGTCCGAGGCGCATCACCTGCCCTCGTTCGTCTGCCTCCAAGCAACCCGCGGCGGGTGCGGGGCTGCGGGGCGGGGCCGCACGCGCGCCTCGGAGCCGGCCTCCTCGCCTTGCGTGCACTTGGTGATGAGGTAGTCCAGCACGGGCACAATATTGCGCGTGTTGGCCGCCGCGGTCGTCCGCAGCGCCTCCACCTCGGCCGGCAGCGCCTCGCCGTGCTGCCACGTGACGTACCACAGGTAGCGCAGCAGCTGCTCGCTCCAGCTGCCTGCGCGCGCGCATTGCTTGCAGCGCCGGCGTGGCGCGCGGCGGCGCTGGGCCGCTTTAGACGGGGCGCACCCTCCCAGCGCGGCGCGAAGGTAGGGTTGCGCATCCAGGGCGCCAGGCAGGTGAGGACCTGGCGCCGCGGTGCCTGGCCGCTGGCGCTGTCCAGCTGGCGCAGCATCACCTCCACGCACGGCGCCGCGCTCAAGTCCGGGTGCTCCCTGCCGCGGCCGCCCCCGCATCAGGCCGCGCGGCGCCGCCGCCGTCAATATTGCCAGATCAAAAGGGGGGCCACCGCCGCGCCTGGCGAGCCGGTCGGACAGTTGGAGCTGGAGCTGACAGTAGGTGTCCTGGATGCCGCCGACCACGAGCGCGGGCGCCACGGTCTTGGCTTCGGCCGGCGCGGCGGCCGCGGGGGGCGCCATTGCGCGGCGCGGGAGCGGGCGCGCCCACCCACAGGCGCGCGCCCAGCACGCCCAGCAGCTTGAGCGCGCGTCCTCGCGCACCTCCTGCGCGTTCTTATCATCCACGACCTTGTAGAGCACCAGGCTGACCAGCACGTGCGCCGGCACTGCCAGCGTGGGCTGCGCCGCATACACCCTCCGCCAGCACCTGCCGCCGCGCGCGCGGCGCGTCTTTGTACGGTGCCGCGGCCGGCAGGCGTGCGGCGGCGCCGGCGGGCGGCGCGCCTTATGGAGGCGCGCGTGACGGGCGCGCCGGCCACGTAGCACTGGCCCAGGCACACCGCCAGCGCGTCCGCGTTGGTCGACGGCAGGTTGCGTAGCGCGCGGCGCGCGACCGCGGCGCGGCTGGCGCCGCGTGTGCCGCGCCAACCGCCCGCCCGCGCCTCCGCCTGCAGCAGGCCATCAATCCAGGCGTACGCGCGGCCCGACGCCCGCTTTGCGTCCGGGTCCAGCGACGGGCCCTGCGCGCGCCGCGCGCTCTGTTGGGCCCCACTCTATGCGCGGCGCTGCCGCTGGTCGCGGCGCGGGGCGCGCCAGCAGCAGCGCGGCCGCGGCGGCCAGCGCGGCGGCCGCCACGTACTCGGCCGCCTCTGCGAGCTCGGCCTCCGCAGCGCGCGCAGCCTCAGCGTCCTTGGCGCGCACGCGCGCCGCCGCCGCCGCGCGTGCCACCTCGCCGCGCGGGCGCCCTGGCGCGCGCCGCCGCCGTCAGGCCCTGCGGCCGCCCGCCGGCCGGCTGGCCAGAATTGAAGATGCGCACCGCCGTCGGCGCCCTCCTCGCCCCAGGCGGCGTGGTCGTAGCGCACACCGCACAGGAGCCGCGCCCGGCCTCACGCCTTCAGCAGTGGCGCTCGCGCTTTTGACTCCTCGTGGTTGCGCCGGCGTAGCAGCGCATCACCAGCTCCCCGCTCACTGCCTGCAGATGTGGCAGGCGCCGCGCCTCTGCCCTGACTCTGTGGGTGCGGTCCAGGCGCGCTCGCCGGGCAAGTTCGCCACGGCGTGGGCCAGGATACCGCTGCGCCGCTGCGCAGCGCCGCCTCCGGCTTCCTCAACGCCCTGGGGCAGGCGTGCGCGCGCTCAGCACACCGCAGGGCCACCCCCGCTGGCCCGCTCTCAAGCACGCAGCCGATAAACGAAATACGCAGTGATCCACATGCATCTGCTCTGTCATGCATGCAACGCGCCTGGGCAAAACTTGCGCAACGGGTCTAGCATGCATACTAACGCCACAAGTGGTCTGAAGGAGGTGCATGAGCACACAGCATGTGACCCAGCAGACCCAGCACATCCAGCAGACCCAGCCGAGCATGTCTCTCGGCGCGTCACCCGGCCGGTGCGGAGCTGCTTGGCACCGTGATCAAGGGCCTGGCGGCGGCCACGCTCGACCCGGAGTACTTGGTCCCCTTCCGCGCGCGCCGCAGGGGCTGGCGGGCTCTTGTGGTGCTTGCTGCACAGCCTCTTTTGTATTACTGTGTACCTGACCATCATTTGGAGGTTGTTGCAAGACCTACGGAACAGAGGCCTGACTGCCCGATGGATCGGCGCAGGGCCTTCTCGTGCCGACAGACGCAACCGGGGCACTGCACCTGCATGTCCCGCGCGCAACGGCCGCGGCCGCGCCGCTCCCTGTGGCGCTGCGCGCGTCCGCGCGGCACCTGCAGCCTGGCTCCGGGCTGGTGCCGCTCGCGCATGGCGCGCTGGCCGCCCTGCGTGCGGCGGCCGAGGCCAGCGGCCGGGTGCGCGCGCGCTGCGCTCGCACGCAGCATGTGGCAGGGGCTGCCAAGGGAGTGACGCGTTTTTGCTTGACCTCCATTGGTGTGCTTACAGGTGTGCGTTGCATCCTGATTTGGACAACACAGGGCGCGCGCCGCTTAGGGGCATTGCTGCCTTGTGCCGGATGCGGGTCGGGTAGCTTAAATGTAGCTGGGCCTTGGTTGGCCAGCCAGGCTGCTCAGCCGGGCAGCCCCGGGAGGGAAGTAGTTTTTACAGGGTAAGCATATACACCTGCACGGGAAGTCACATCCATTTACCACTACCAAGAGTGCAGCTCTGCTCGCTCACCTGGCAGTGTGATGAGCCGCTGCTACCCAGCACGAGAAAGCATGCGTGTTTTTTTGTCGACGTTGTTCATGGCGGCGCGCAGGCGCACATGGAAGCGCGCGCGGGCGCCCCAGGTAGCTGCGCGCGAAGCTGCGGCAGGGCGCGGCATCCGTCGCGCTCATGAACAACCGTTACGGGCATAAGCGCGAGGTCGCCGCGGCGCGGCTGCAGGTGATCCAGCTCCCGCCGACTCAGGTCCACAATTTTCCAGCTTGATTTTAAAAAGGCTCCTGCATCGGCAAGCATTGCAGCGCTGCCTACTCGTGCCCGGCGCAGTACACTTGCCGCAGGAATCCACACCCATGCAAGCCGGTTGCGCGGGTAGGAGGGCTGTGCGCAAAGAGATGCTCTGCAAAGTGTCAGCGCACAGTCAAAGCAGAGGCTGGCATGCCGAGCGCGGCGCCAGTGCGGCAGGGCATCGAGGTGCGCCTCGAGCATGACGCGTGCGAGGAGGGCGCGGGAGGCGAGGCGCTGGCGCGCGTGGCTGCGTCCCTGGAGGCCACCTTCCTCAACAGCGCCGCGAACTTCGTCGGGTGCGCTCCACATGATCTGTGCATGCACAGAGATGTCTGCGAGCCGCCCGACGCCGTGAGTGGCCCGACAGGAGCGCTCTGGAGCGCGCGCTGAGCAAGGCTGCTGATGCACGCAACCAATGGTTGCCGATGTTACGAGTACTGGTGGCAAGCTGGTGCCGCGCCGCACGATGCATGCTCCCCCTCTAGGCCAAGTATGGCTTTGCCATGCGCATGCAGAGCCGCAGCTCAGGGCGCGACAAGCGGGCGCCTATGCCGTCTGCACCCTTAAGGGCAAGCTTGCGTCCCTACAACCGGGGGGGGGGGGGGGGGGGGGGGTTGCCGCCGCGC